>Ga0224512_10000040_pt1 | contig 140422 bp, 129 predicted proteins | sample SF_May12_sed_USG_4_FD_169103 | JGI IMG/M metagenome (GOLD analysis project Ga0224512, IMG submission 169103) | Sediment microbial communities from San Francisco Bay, California, United States - SF_May12_sed_USGS_13 | ecosystem: Environmental > Aquatic > Marine > Sediment | place: USA...
CCTTCAACGCGCGCTCGAGGCTTTCGATCTCGGCGCTATCGTCCAGGGCCTCTCCCGCGACGCTCTGCAGCCCGCCACGGCGCAGGGTCAGCAGCCGCAACCGCGCCGCGAGTATCGCTTTGCGCTCCTCGAGCTCGTTCGCGCGCCGCTCCTTGCCCGTGATGCGCTGGAGCGCGAGCGCCGCCAGGCGGCGCATGATGCGCGTACCCACTTCCCGGCGGCAGGCGAGCGCCTCGGCGGCGGCAGCAACGATGCGGTGGCCGGTAAAACCTATCGTTTTTTGCGCCACGTCGCGTTGCACCGCGTCCTGGACGAACGCTGTGCCGAGCACGGTTCGCTCCTCCATCTTGATGCCGAGCAGCGCGTAGGCTTCCTGTGCAGCGGCGTTGGCGGGCGCGTCGAAGAACGCACTCAGCTCATGACTGCGTCCAAGCAACGCGGGAATGTCGTCAGGGGTCGCAAAGAAAGCCCCGATCAGGGGATTCACGCCCCATGCTGCGCGCAACAGCTCGACCGGCTCCGGGACCTCCCGGCCAAGCTCGCGCATATGGGTGATCGTGCGGCGCACGCTCGGTGCGAGCTTCTCGCGGTAGTTCGACACCAGGCGCAACCGCGGATCGACGGCGTCTACAACCGCTTCGATGAGCGCCTCAACGATGGGGCGGTCGGGGTCGTTGGCCGCTCCCAGGGGCGATTCCCCGAATAGCATGGCCGAGACGTTGGAAAAAGCGTGGCGAACGGCAAGGAACTCTCGAAAGTAAACGTAACCTTAAGAAAATTGAAACCGCCGATGGAAGCGTATGAGCACTGAATAGTGAATGGTCAATGATGAATGGAAACGACGAACCAGGATCACATCAAAAGGCTCGTCCGCTCATCGCTCACAATTCACAATTCACAATTCACGGGTTCTATCTGCGTTCATCTGCGTTTATCTGCGGCTAATAATGTTTTATGATTTTCGAGCACGCTAGGGTTTTGTCGACTCACAAATTACGACTCACGATTCATGGATCTTTCGGCTACTGCGCTGTCCAGCCGCCGTCGACCGGGAGCGCGGCGCCCCGGATCTGGGCAGCCGCATCCGAACAAAGAAAGACGGCGCATCCAGCTATCTGCTCTGGCGTCACGAACTCGCGCGACGGCTGCTTCTCTCCCAGCAGCTTTACCTTTGCCGCCTCGGCCGACAGGTTCTCGCGCGCCGCCAGATCGTCGATCTGCTTCTGAACGAGCGGCGTCAGCACCCAGCCGGGGCAGATGGCATTGCAGGTGACGCCCGTCGTTGCGGCTTCGAGCGCGACCACCTTGGTGAGGCCGACCAGCCCGTGCTTGGCAGCGACGTATCCCGCCTTCTGTACCGAGGCGACCAGGCCATGGGCAGACGCAACGTTGATGATGCGCCCCCAGTTGCGGACATACATCTGAGGCAGCGCCGCGCGAATGGCATGGAATGCCGCCGAGAGATTGATGGCGACGATCGCGTCCCAGCGCTCCGCGGGAAAATCGTGCACCGGCGCCGTATGCTGGATGCCGGCGTTGTTTACGAGGATGTCGACGCGGCCGAGCTCGGCGGCCGCTGTCTCGATCATCTTCGCCACCTCGGCCGGCTTCGACATGTCCGCGCCGCTGTAGGCTACGCGCACGCCGTGCTTTGCAGCAAGCTCCTTGCGGAGCGCCTCGATCTCTTCGGCGTCACCGAAGCCGTTCAACAGGACATCCGCCCCTTCGGCGGCAAGCGCGCGAGCGATACCGAGGCCAATCCCGCTGGTTGATCCCGTGACTACCGCCACCTTGCCCTTCAGCATCCCCACTCCTTTACTCGAAGCTGCCTACACAATCGCTCAACGACCATTAGACTGCAAGCCGAATGACGTGACCCGTGACCGCCGACCAGAAAATAGTGAGGAGTACTGGTGATGAGAGATGGTGATGATTGATGGTGATGTACGGCATTGCGCGCGTTCTTCATCACCAATTTCCATCACCATTTGCCATCACTATTATTCATCACTATTATTCATCACTTCTTTTGGATCATCAGCGTTTATCTGCGGCTCAAGGTCTTTCCTCTGTCAGCGCCGTCCCAACACCCGCAGCGTGTGACGCGCGATCATGAGCTCCTCGTTGGTCGGAATCACCCACGCCGACGCCCGTGACCCCGCCGTGCTGATACGAGGCCCGCCTTTGCCGTTTGCAGCCGCGTCCACCTCGACGCCGAGCCACGCCGCGTCGCGGCACACCCGCTCGCGGATCACCGCCGCGTTCTCTCCGATCCCCGCCGTGAATACGATCGCGTCCAGGCCGCCGAGCGCGGCGGCGAGCGAGCCCAGCTCGCGCCCGATGCGGTAGACGTAGATGTCGATCGCGAGCTTTGCGCGCGGATCGTCACTCGCCAGTAGCGCGCGCATGTCGCTCGACAGCCCGGACACGCCGAGCAGCCCGGACTTGTTGTAGAGCAGCTCGCGCACGGCGCGGGGCTCCATCCCTTTCTGCTCGATCAGGTACAGCACGACGCCGGGATCGAGCGCACCACAACGCGTGCCCATGGGCAAACCCTCGACCGCCGTGAAGCCCATGGTGCTGGCAATGCTCCTGCTGCCTGCCATCGCGCACATGCTCGCGCCGTTTCCGAGATGTAACACGACGGTCTTGCCAGCGGCGGCGCGGCCATCGAATTGCGGGAGCACTGAAGCGATGTATTCGTAGGACAGGCCATGGAAGCCGTAGCGCCGCACGCCCGCCTCGGTCAGCTCCTGCGGCAGTGCGAACATCTGCGCCACTTCGGGCGCCGTAGTGTGAAACGCGGTATCGAAGCAAGCGACCTGCGGAAGATCGGGGCGCTGTTTCTGAAGCAGCCGCACCGGCATGAGGTTGTGCGGCTGATGCAGCGGCGCGAGCGGGCTCAGCTGATCGAGCTTGACCAGCACCGCAGCATTGATACGCACCGGCCCTTTGTGCTTCACCCCGCCGTGCGTGACGCGATGCCCGACCGCGACCAGCTCATGGGTCTTGCCGTAGCTGCGCAGGAACTGCGCCAGGTGCTCGAGCGCCTGGTCGTGACCCAGGCGGATTCGCGCGGCCCAGCGCTTTTCGGCGACGGTTTCACCGCGCGCATTGCGGGCAATGAATCGCGGCGCGGTGTGCAGCCCTTCGACCTGGCCCTTGACGAGCGGCGTTGGCTCCCCGCCGTCAAGCTCGAAGGCGGAGAACTTGATGCTCGAGGAGCCAGCATTGAGCACCAGGACTGCGTGGGTCATCGCGCGGCGTCCCTATGTCCGGACTCGTTTCCTGGTGCCCTCGCCGCGGGGAGGCGAAATCCCGGTTGGCCCATGGCAATACTTTGCCTGTTTGCGAGCCACATTGCTGAATTCTATGGGTATCCTCGTGTTCGTTCCGGGAATGATGCCCCGAAACACCGCTATGGTGCGATGCAGCAAAACCAGTCTAGCGCGAGATCCCGGCGCCCATTATCTCCTGGACCGTTGGCAAGGGGGTGAAGATTGCCATCCAGGCGCGTGCGGTCGGTTGCCAACGGGTGCAGACGCTGCAAGAATCAATTGTCGGCGTGCTGGTCTAAATGTTTTTGCCTCTCATTTTTCGATGATCGCCATCACCCTCAACGGCGAGCTGCGCCAGTTCGCTCGGCCGCTGACCTGCCAACAACTGATCGATGATCTCGAGCTCGCCGGGAAGCGCGTGGCACTCGAGCGCAACGGCGAGATCGTGCCGCGCAGCCGGTTCGGCGAGCAACAGCTGGCCGATGGCGACCAGCTGGAGATCGTGGTCGCCGTAGGCGGCGGGTGATCGCCCAACAATTCGTGACTAGAACGCGTCTTAAAAAGCGAGAAAACATTATTAGCCGCAGATAAACGCAGATGAACGCGGACAGAAAACCCGCGTGGATCAATGCACGTCTTTTTTATCGGCGTCTATCGGCGTTCATCGGCGGCTGCACCTTTGTTCCTTTCAGTGAGTGTTGACAATGAAACCGCATGAAAATCTCGACCCGCTCGTGATCGCGGGCAAATCCTATTCCTCGCGCCTGCTGCTGGGCACGGGCAAGTACAAGGACTTCGCCGAGACGAAGGCCGCCGTCGAAGCGAGCGGCGCGCAGATCATCACCGTGGCGATCCGCCGCACGAACATCGGGCAGGATCCCAAGCAGCCGAGCCTGCTGGAGTTCATCCCGCCCTCCAAGTACACGCTGCTCCCCAACACGGCCGGGTGCTACACGGCGGACGACGCCGTGCGCACGCTGCGGCTCGCGCGTGAGCTCCTCGACGGGCACGAGCTCGTGAAGCTGGAAGTCCTGGGCGATCCGCAATCGCTCTACCCCAACATCGTGGACACGCTGGCCGCTGCGAAAACGTTGGTCAAGGAGGGCTTCAAGGTCATGGTCTACACCTCCGACGACCCGATCATCGCGAAACAGCTCGAAGAGATCGGCTGCGTCGCGGTCATGCCGCTCGCCTCCCTGATCGGCTCCGGCATGGGCATACTCAATCCGTGGAACCTGCAGATCATCATCGAGAAGGCCAAGGTGCCCGTGCTGGTGGATGCCGGTGTCGGCACCGCCTCGGACGCCGCAATTGCGATGGAACTTGGCTGCGACGGCGTGCTGATGAATACGGCGGTCGCCGTGGCGAAGGACCCGGTGCTGATGGCCTCCGCAATGCGCAAGGCGGTCGAGGCCGGCCGTGAGGCGTTCCGCGCTGGACGCATGCCGAAAAAACTCTACTCGGCGGCGCCAAGTTCCCCCACCACCGGGCTCATCACGCCAGTGCCACCCGCCGCGTAGTTGCCGCGGCTTGCGGTTACGGCTTCATGTTTTGAACGCCCAGCTTCGGGGGTCAACTCTGACCGTCGACGTCGAGAGCCTTGCGACGCCGGTCACGCGCGCCGCGGGTTTCAGGATTACAGCAGCTTAAGGAACTCGTCTGCGGGCACCGGCTTGCTGAAATAATAGCCCTGCGCCTTGTCGCATCCGAGCGACTTCAGGAACGCCAGCTGCTCCGCGGTTTCGACCCCCTCCGCGATGACCTCCAGTCCCAGGCTGTGCGCCATCGCGATGATGGCGCTCACGATGGCGGCGTCATCCTTGTCGTTACCAATATCGCGCACGAACGCCTGGTCGATTTTCAGCTTGCGGATGGGGAATCGCTTGAGATAGCTCAGGCTCGAATAACCCGTGCCGAAATCGTCGAGCGAGAGCTGCAGCCCCATGTCGCTCAGCTGCCTGAACCATTCGATCACCTGCTCCGGTTGCTGAATCATGACGCTCTCGGTGATCTCCAGCTCCAGGCACTCCGGGGGAAGGCCCACCTCCTCGAGCATACTGGCGACCATTTTCACCATGCCCTCGCGCCGGAACTGCTGGGCCGAGCAATTGACCGCCACCTGCAGCTGCGGAAAGCCCGCGGCACGCCAAACCTGCGCCTGGCGGCACGCCTCCTGCAACACGAACTTCCCGAGAGGGTTGATCAAGCCGGTCTCCTCCGCCACCTGGATGAACTCCGATGGCGGCATGATGCCACGCTCCGGGTGGTACCAGCGGGCCAGCGCCTCGAAACCGATAATCGCTCCGGTGCGCAGATCGATCTGCGGCTGGTAGTGCAGCCTCAACTCGCCGCGCTCCAGCGCCAGGCGCAGATCCCGCTCGATCGCCAGGCGCTCGTGCGTCACGACATTCATCGCCGCGGTGAAGAACTGGTAGTTGTTGCGCCCCATTTCCTTGGCGTGGTACATCGCAGTGTCGGCATTGCGCAACAGCACCTCGGCGTTTTCCCCATCTTCGGGATAGGTGGCGATCCCGATGCTCGGCGTGGTATGCAGCTCGTGATTGCGGGCCATGAACGACTGGGAAAACGCGTCCACCAGCTTCTGCGCCACGATCCTCGCGTCTGCGACCTTGTCCAGGTCCGTGAGCAGCAGCACAAACTCGTCGCCACCGATGCGAGCCACCGTATCGGTCGCGCGGACGCTGGCACGGAACCGCGCCGCTACCGCGCGCAGCAGCTCATCGCCGATGTGGTGCCCGAGTGAATCGTTGACCATCTTGAAGCGATCGAGGTCGATGAAAAGCAGTGCGGTCCCCCTGCGGTTGCGCCTGGCCTGCGCAATCGCCTGGCCGATACGATCCTGCAACAAAACGCGGTTCGGCAGCGCGGTCAACGCGTCGTGATGCGCCATGTGCCGGATCTGTTCCTCCCTCTCCTTCTCGGCGGTCACGTCGCGTCCGATGCCTCGATAACCGGTAAACTTGCCCGCCTCGTCGAATACTGGACGCCCGCTCACGTTGATAGTGAGAAGCTTGCCGTTTTCGCCGTGGCGTTGATACGTGAAATCCTCGAATGGCTCGTGCCGCGCCAGCAGCAGCTTGTGCGCCGCCCACTGCTCCTCGGTCACTCCGACGCACGGAATCTCCCAAAGCCTCATGCCGATGCTGCCCGCGGCATCGAGGCTCAGGTTCCCAAGTGGCGCGGAAATCTGCGTGAAGCGGAGATCCGCGTCCTGCTCCCAGTACCAGTCCGAGGACAGCTCCGTGAGGTCGCGAAAGCGCGCCTCGCTCCGGCGCAGTGCCCCTTCGGTTTCCTTCAAGCCCGAGACATCGGTGATGGTGCCGATCAGCCCGGCGACGCTGCCGTCCGGTTTGTTGAAAGTCGCCTTGTTGTAAATGGTGTGGTGCGTACTGCCATCGGCCGCAACGATGGCCGCTTCGTAGGACTGGCTGCCGAGTTTCGCGAAGAGCTCCTCGTCCTTGGCGTGGTGACTTTCCGCGCGCTTCGGATCGTTGGGATAGAGTTCGAAGACGGTCTTGCCGATGAACTGTTCGCGAGGGATGCCAAAGAATTTCTCCCACGCTTTGTTGACCCCGAGGTAATGCCTATTCTCGAAATCCTTAAAGAAGATCGGCTGCGGCACGGCTTCGATCAACTGCTGAATGAAACTGAGCTGCTCGCGCAGCGTCTCAGCCGCGCGCGCCTCGGTCGCCTGTCTCGCGGATGCCAGCGCCCTCGCGCGCGAGATCGAAAGCGTCCAGATCAGCCAGAACAGGAGCAAACTGGTCGCGATCCCGCTACCCAGCACCACGCGGGACAAAGCCGGGCCGACTCCGTAAACGCCAGTACCGGGATAGAAGGAAAGCCGCCAGGCACGACCGGCCACATTCAACAGAACAACATTCTTGGCTCCTGTCGCGCCTTCCCGCACGGATCCGAGACGCCGCGTGTTGTCGAACAGCACATTCCGGGCCGACAGACTCTGCGGCGCCGTTTCCGACACGCCGAGATCGTGGACCGTGAGCCCGAGATGGCTTAGCATCTGCGAAACGAGCACGCTCTGCACCAACTCTTCAACATCAATCGCGGCGGACACGACGCCGTAAAACGCTGCCCGCCGCCGCTCCACGGTGTCGATGGGCCTACCCCGGCGATACACGGGCATGCGCACGATGAACAACGTGCGCCCGGGCGTCGTGACCGCTTCAACAGGGCCCGATCCGGCCGGCCGATCGAGGTCCCGGGCCCGGACAATGCCGCCTCTCCGCGCCGGATCCGCCAGCAGGTCGAGGCCGAGCGCCGCCTCCCGGTCGGCCATCGGACGCAGGTACTCGATCGGGAGGTATTCTTCTCGCTCCCCGGGCGGCTTGATGGCGAAGTTGGGATAGCCGGCCGGGTTCAAGCTCGCATCCCCACGCACACGAGCTTCGAACCCGCGCTTTTGCGCCCGCGTCACGTAGCGGCTGAAGGAAATTGCCCGCAGCCCGGTCAGATGCTGCTCCGGCGCAAGCGCGGAAATATACGAGTCGAACCCCGCGCGCTCAACCTCCGCAGAACCGAGGAAGAGCCCCCGGAGCCCGTTCAAGAGATTCACGGTATCTTGGGCGCGGCTCTCGATCGCATTCGCCCCCGCTTCGATGTCCCGCTGGAACTCGCGCTCCGCCGTGTCGTTGACGTAGGCCGCGGTCAACCGCCACGCTCCCAGAGACAGCAGCAACCCCGCCGCCAGCACCACGAAGGCGAGCGGATGCCGACGAATTTGTTTCGTCATACGGCGCAGCCAAGACTTCGTCCCCGGCAAGTGCGATGCCCCCCCTAAGGCAAGACCGCCCGCAAGAAAACGCGATATACGGGAAATGAAAACGTCATTTCGACCTTCGGCCACTCCGTGTCACGGGCCAAGAACGCGTGCAAACCGTGGTTACCTTACCGCCTTTCAAAGCTCGACTCAAACGGGAGGGAATCGTGCCGCGTGCACCGCCCGGTTCGGAACGAATCGCCACGCCCCGTCGCGGCAGCCTCGCCCGCGCGCACTCCGTTATCTTTTGCGCGTCCATCCCCCTGCCGCTAAACTTCGATGCGGATGAGCCGACCCCAGCGTTCCATCCGGAGCTACGTTCTGCGCCAGGGGCGTCTCACGCCCGCGCAGCAGCGCGCTTGCGAGGCTTTCCTTCCGCTGTTCGGAATTCCCTACCGTGACGCAACGCTCGATCTCGATCAGGCGTTCGGGCGCAGCGCGCCCAGGATCCTCGAGATCGGTTTCGGCATGGGCGAGACGACCGCGGACATCGCGGCCCGCCATCCGGAAAACGACTATTTGGGCATCGAGGTTCATACGCCCGGGGTGGGCAGCCTTCTCACGCGCATCGTCGAAGCTGGCGCCACGAACGTGCGCGTCATCCAGCACGACGCGGTCGAGGTGCTGCGCGTCATGATCACGCCCGCGAGCCTCGACGGCGTGCACATCTACTTCCCCGACCCCTGGCCGAAGAAGCGCCACCACAAGCGGCGCCTGATCCAGCCGCCGTTTATTGCGCTGCTCTCCTCACGAATGAAACCCGGTGCCTACCTGCACGTGGCCACCGACTGGGAGGATTACGCGCAGCAGATCCTCGAGGTCCTTGCCGCCGAGCCGGCGCTCGTCAACACGGCGTCGGGGTTTGCGCCGCGCCCCGAATGGCGACCAAAAACCAAGTTCGAGACGCGCGGCCTGAAGCTCGGCCACCGCGTGTGGGATGTCGTATTCCGCCGCCGATGATCGAAGAGCTGGCATAAGAACATTTTAAGCCGCAGATAAACGCAGATAAACACAGATATAGCGAAAAGCAAAAACCTATATTAGCCGCCGATGGACGCCGATTTACGCCGATGACGGCTAACCCCAAACCCAATTAACCGCAGATAAACGCAGATTCACATATCGAAAAAACCGGAACGCCAAGAACAAAATCGAAATTGATTAGCCGCCGGTGGTCAATCCCGGAGCATGGCGATTCGTGGATCGCGACTCAAGGCTCGTCTTGGTTGTATCCGCAACGACTCGCGATTGATGGTTGCTCCGCTTGGTTTTTCGATGAGCTAAATCGGCGTTCATCGGCGTTCATCGGCGGCTAAAGTAAGGTTTCGAAGTTTCGACTCACGAATCACGATTCACGGATCTTATCGGCCAGGAACATCTGCAGGAGATCGTTGAGAAACCGCCGGCCAAGCGGCGTCGGCCGCACCCGCGTAGGGTCGCGCTCGATCAGTCCGCGGCGCTCGGCCGACTCGAGCCGCTCCAGCACGGCGGTCAGCGGCAGGCCGGCGCGCTCCTCGAATAATCGCACCGCGAAGCCGTCGGTCAGCCGCAGGGCGTTCATCATGAACTCGAAGCCGATCTCGGCGACGGCGACCGCGTGGCGCGCCTGCACCGCGGCGCCGCGTTCCGCGCCCTCCATGTAGCGCTCGGGATGCTTGCTGCGCATCGTCCGCTCGACGCGCCCGGGAAAGGAGAGCTTGCTGTGTGCGCCCGCGCCGATGCCCAGGTAGTCGCCGAATGTCCAGTAATTGAGATTGTGCCGGCTCTGCTTCCCCGGGCGCGCAAAGGCCGAGGTTTCGTAATGCCGGTAGCCCGCGCCGCGGAGCGCGTCTTCAATCGCATCCTGCATGTGCGCAGCCGTATCATCGTCGGGCAGGCATGGCGGAACACGGTGAAAGTAGGTGTTGGGCTCGATCGTCAGGTGGTACGCCGAGAGGTGCTGCGGCGAGAATGATATCGCCGTTTTCATGTCGGCTTGTGCGTCCGTTTCCGTCTGCCCCGGCAGCCCGTACATGATGTCAAGGTTCACGTTATCGAAATTGCGCATCGCAATTTCGATCGCCCGGCGCGCTTCCTCGTCGTCGTGGATGCGTCCCAGAGCCTTGAGGTACCGGGGATCGAAACTTTGGATGCCGATCGAGAGCCGGTTCACCCCCGCCGCCCGAAAATCCCGGAACTTCTCCGCTTCGACTGTTCCCGGATTCGCCTCAAGCGTGATCTCCGCATCGACGGCGAGCGAGAGCCGCGCGCGTAGCGCGCCAAGGATCGAGTCGATCGCCTGCGCCGACAGCAGGCTCGGCGTACCGCCGCCGAAGAATATCGTGTAGACGCTGCGGCCCCAAATGTCAGGCAGTGCCTGTTCCAGATCCGCGATCAACGCGGCGATGTAACGCTCCTCGGGCACCGCGCCGCGTGCCTCGTGCGAGTTGAAATCGCAGTACGGGCATTTTCGCGCGCACCACGGAATATGAATATATAAAGACAGCGGCGGCAGCGCCCTGAACTGCGGTGACGAGTAGCGAGTAATGGGTGACGAGTTAAGTCCCACGGCGTCTTCTCGCTGGTCAATTCGCGGTCATCGTTCCGGATTTTTCATTACACGCAGCTGCGCAACAAGTTGCGCAGCTGCGTGTCCGCGATGACTGATCTCGTTCTTGTCGTCGGGCGCGAGCTCCGCGGCGCTCTTGCCGAGCGACGGCAGGAAGAAGTACGGGTCGTAGCCGAACCCGTTCGCGCCACGCGGACTTGCCACCACTTCGCCAAACCATCGCCCCTCGGCAATCAGCGGCTCGGGGTCATCAGCATGGCGCACCAGCACGATCACGCAGTAATAATGCGCGCTCCGGTCGCTTTTGTCCCGCAGCTCGGCGATCAGCTTCTCGTTGTTGCGCCGGTCCTGCTCGTCGCGCCCCCCTGTGTCAGCCGTCGCGTAGCGCGCCGAAAAGACCCCCGGCGCGCCGTTCAGCGCATTGACGCAGATGCCGGAGTCGTCGGCGAACGCCGGCAGACCCGAGTAACGACTCGCGTGGCGTGCTTTGGCGAGCGCGTTCTCGACGAAGGTTTCATGCGGCTCGTCCCCGTCGGCAATGCCGAGCTCGGATTGCGGCACGACCTCGATGCCGAGCGGGCCGAGCATCTGCCGAAATTCGCGCAGCTTCCCCGGGTTGCTGCTTGCCAGAACCAGTTTTTTCATGAAGCAGAATTTTGAACCGCCAAGCCGCCAAGAGAAACAAATTCAACAATTATTGTCTTGCTTCTCTTGGCGCCTTGGCGGTTCAATCTTTCAGCGCCGCGCGCTGCGCGGTGACGAGCTCGCGGATGCCGCGCTCGGCCAGGTCGAGCATCGCGTTCAGTTCCGCTCGCGAGAACGGGTGCCCCTCAGCCGTCCCCTGCACTTCGATTAGCCCGCCGCTTCCCGTCATGACAACGTTCATGTCGGTGTCGCACTGTGAGTCCTCGGTGTAATCAAGGTCGAGCACTGGCGTGCCTTGGAAAACACCCACTGACACCGCCGCGACGAATTCACGCACCGGAGAGGCGGCGATCAACTGCTGCCCGATGAGGAACTGCGCGGCATCTTGCAGCGCGACGCAGGCGCCGGTAATCGCCGCCGTACGCGTGCCGCCGTCGGCCTGAATCACGTCGCAATCGACCTGAATGGTGCGCTCCCCGAGCTTTTCCAGGTCCACAACCGAGCGCAGCGCGCGCCCGATCAAGCGCTGGATCTCCTGGGTGCGGCCGGACTGCTTGCCGCGCGCCGCCTCGCGATCGTTGCGGGTGTTCGTCGAGCGCGGCAACATGCCGTACTCCGCGGTCACCCAGCCCTGCAGCCGGCCTTTTAGATGCGGCGGCTGCTGGTTGAGCACGCTAGCCGTGCAGATCACGTGCGTGTCGCCGAATTCGATCAGCACCGAACCTTCTGCATGGCGTGTGTAGCGGCGCGTAATGCGAACGTCGCGCAGCTGATCGGGTCTTCTTTGGCTGGGTCGCATCTAACTCCCTGAGTATGCTATCTTTCCGGTGAACGATAGCATGAATGATAAATAGTCAGCGATGATTCGTAAATCGAACGAGACGCGGCGCGTTTCTTCTCGAATTGCGATTCACGATTCACGAGGTTTCGATGATATACAGCATGACCGGTTATGCCTCAGCGTCCCGCGAGTTCGCGTACGGGGCGCTCAATCTCGAGCTGCGCTCGGTCAACCATCGCTATCTCGATCTCCAGTTCCGGCTTCCCGACGACTTGCGCTCGGTCGAGCCCGTGCTGCGCGAGAGGCTCGCCGCGCAGTTGACGCGGGGCAAGGTCGAGTGTCGCGTGACGTTCACTGCCGCCGCGGTTGGCCCGCGGGCACCCCAGTTCAACGAGGTGCTGCTGCGGCAACTCGTCGAGCTGAACACTCGCGTCCGTGCCGCCCTCCCGGGGGCTGACACTCTCGCGGTGGCGGACATCCTGCGCTGGCCGGGCATGCTGGAAACCGAGGCCTTGCCGCTCGAGGAGCTGAAGGCCGCGTGCCGCGAGTTGCTCTCGGCTGTGCTGGTGGAGTTCACAGCGGCACGCGCCCGCGAAGGCGAGAAACTGGCGCAAGTGCTGCTCGATCGCGTCGCCGGCATGGAGCGGCTCGTCGCTGCCATCCTGCCGCGCCTCCCCCAGGTCATCGCCGGCTACCAGGAACGGCTTGCGACACGGCTGAAAGAGGCGATCGGCACGGGCGACGAAGAGCGTATCCGGCAGGAGGTGGCCGTCTTTGCCACCAAGATCGACGTCGACGAGGAGCTCTCGCGCCTCACGGCACACGTTGCAGAGCTGAAACGCGTGCTGGCGGAGGGTGGCGGCGTCGGCAAGAAGCTCGACTTCTTGATGCAGGAGCTCAACCGCGAGGCCAATACACTTGCCTCCAAGTCGGCGGACTTGAGCGTGACGCAAGCCGCACTCGAGCTGAAGCTGCTGGTCGAGCAGATGCGCGAGCAGATCCAGAACATCGAGTAATGGGCAATGAGTAATGTGCGCGAGAAAAACTGCGAGAGCCCAGTCTACCGTGCCGACGCCGACGCCGACAGGCGCCTGAGGCTTTTCGCTCATCACTCATCACTCATCACTCATCACTGCGAATGAGCGGGATTCTCTTCATCGTCAGCGCGCCCTCGGGCACCGGCAAGACGAGCCTCGTCCGGGCGCTGCTGACGGCCGAGGCCGAGGTCAGGCTGTCCATCTCGTACACCACGCGCCCGCCGCGGCTGGAAGAAGTCGACGGGCGTGACTACCACTTTGTTTCCCTCGAGGTGTTCGAGCGCATGCTCGAAGCGGGAGAATTCCTTGAAAGCGCGACGGTTCACGGCAACCGCTATGGTACCTCGCACAAATGGATCGAACGCGAGCTTGCGCACGGCCACGACGTGCTACTCGAGATTGACTGGCAGGGCGCGCAGCAAGTGCGCAAGCTCATGCGCGGCGTCGTGAGCATCTTCGTCCTGCCGCCATCGTTCGAAGCGCTACGGACACGCCTCGTCGGCCGGGGCCAGGACAGCGCGGAGGTGATCGCGCAGCGTCTCGACGCCGCCCGCGAGGAAATGAGCCACGGCGCCGAGTTCGAGTATGCTATTATTAATGACGATCTCGACCGGGCGGCGCGGGATCTAACGAGCATCATCCGGACCGAACGGCTTAAGTTCCCCCGTCAGGTCGCCCGTCACGGCAACTTGTTCAACCGAATCAAATAGCAGAGGCACGAACCATGGCCCGTATTACCGTCGACGATTGCCTGAAAATGATTCCCAACCGCTTCGACATGTCGCTCGCGGCGACCTTTCGGGCACGCCAGATCGCCAACGGCGCACAGCCCATGATCGAATCGAACCGCGACAAGCCCACCGTGATCGCGCTGCGCGAGCTGGCCGGAAACCACTATGGCACGGAAATCCTCAACAAGGGGCAGACCTGAGCCAAGGCAGAAGGATGAAGGACGAAGGAGGGCTTGATCACCGTTGACCGCTGAATCCTTCCGCCTTCCGCCTTCCGCCCTCATCCCTAGTCCGCAGTGTCCCAGTCCCCCGCCCTCTTCAAGGAGTGGTCCGGCTACCTGAAGCCGGAGGATATCTCGCAACTGCAGTCCGCCTATCAGTTCAGCGAGACGGCGCACCAAGGGCAGTTCCGAAAATCGGGCGAGCCCTATATCTCACACCCGCTTGCAGTGGCGAACATCCTCGCCCAGTGGCATCTTGATTCCCAGGCATTGACCGCCGCGCTTCTGCACGACGTGATGGAGGACACCTCCGTCACCAAGACCGAGATCTCGAGGACGTTCGGCAAGCCCATCGCGGACCTCGTCGATGGCGTTTCGAAGCTCGACCAGATCGAGTTCGAGACCCACGCCGAAGCGCAAGCGGAGAACTTCCGCAAGATGCTGCTGGCAATGGCGCGCGACGTGCGCGTCATCCTGATCAAGCTCGCCGACCGACTGCACAACATGCGCACGCTCGACGCGGTCGGGCCCGAGCAGCGGCGGCGCGTCGCGCGCGAGACGATCGAAATCTACGCGCCGATCGCCAACCGCCTTGGCCTGAACAGCCTCTACCAGGAGCTCGATGATCTCGCGTTTCAGCACCTCTACCCGGATCGCTACCGGGTTCTCGCCAAGGCGGTCCAGGCGGCGCGTGGCAACCGGCGCGAGGTGGTCGGCCGGGTGCTCGAGGCGGTCAAGCGACGGCTCAGGTCGAGCGGCATCGAGGCCGAGGTGCACGGGCGCCAAAAGCATCTCTATTCCATCTACGGCAAGATGAGGGAGAAGCATCTCACCTTCGCTCAAGTGCATGACGTGTTCGGCTTCCGCATCCTTGTCAAGGACGTGCCCGCCTGCTATCTCGCGCTCGGGGCGCTGCACGGGCTCTACAAGCCGATCCCGGGCAAGTTCAAGGACTACATCGCAATCGGCAAGGCAAACGGGTATCAGTCCCTGCACACGGCGCTCTTCGGTCCGTTCGGCAGCCCGATCGAGATCCAGATCCGGACCCAGGAAATGCACAAGATTGCCGAGGCGGGCGTGGCCTCTCACTGGCTCTACAAGAGCTCGGACACGTCGTTCTCGGTGCTGCAGAAGAAGACGCACCAGTGGCTGAAGAGCCTGCTCGAGATGCAGTCGCAGGCGGGTGACTCGATCGAATTCCTCGAGCACCTCAAGGTCGATCTCTTTCCCGATGAAGTCTACGTCTTCACGCCGAAGGGCAAAATCATGGCGCTGCCGCGGGGCTCTACCGCGGTGGACTTTTCCTATGCGGTGCACACAGACATCGGCAACCGCTGCGTCGCCGTCAAGATTAACCAGGAACTGATGCCGCTGCGCACGGAGCTAAAGAACGGCGACCGGGTGGAGATCATCACCGCCGCCCACGCCAAGCCCAATCCCCTGTGGCTCAACTTCGTCACGACCGGCAAGGCGCGCTCGCGCATTCGCCACTTTCTCAAGACCATGCACTTTCGCGAGTCGGTGCAGCTCGGCGAACGGCTGCTCAACCAGGCGCTGGTGCCGCTGGGCACCACCCTGGCGGAGGTCAAGGAGGCGCAATGGAACAAGTTCCTGCCCGACGCGGGCGGCAAACCGCGCGATGAGGTGCTCGCGGACATCGGGCTCGGCAAGCGGCTCGCCGCGGTGGTGGCCCGCCGCCTGCTTTCGCTCGGCGAGCCCGGTCCCGCCGAGGCCGCCGCCTCGGGCTCGGTCGTCATCCGGGGCTCAGAGGGAATGGCGGTGCAGTTCGCCCGCTGCTGCCAGCCGATACCGGGCGATCCGATCATCGGCATCATCAGCAAGGACCAGGGCATGGTGATTCATACGCATGACTGCCCCGTGATCGCCAAGGCGCGCCACGACCCCGAGCGCATACTCGACGTGGCATGGGACCCCGAGATTCGGAAGCTGTTCGAAGTCAACATCAAGCTGGTGGTGGCCAACCGGCGCGGCGTGCTGGCGAAAGTGGCGGCGGACATCGCCGAGGCCGACTCCAATATCCAGAACGTGGCCGTGGACCCCGAGGACGGCAGCGCCTACACCAACATGTTTTTCACGCTGCAGGTTCAAAACCGTCTGCATCTGGCGAGTATTCTGCGCGGCCTGCGCCATATCCCCGAAGTGGTGCGGCTCACGCGCGTCAAGGGCTGAGGGAATGCGGCATTATGGAATAGACAATTATGACCCGCTCGAGCGCTGCGCCTCGATGATCCTTCGCGCCGCATTCCCTAATTGGTGAACCCGTATGTCGGCGATTCCTATCGCCGACATACGCTGTAGCCGTCGTTCCACCCCTGCATGTAATCCTCGTCCGCACGATAGCGGCCTTCGTCGCGCCGAGTGCGCCCCGTGCCGGCGCTCTCGCAACCCTCCGCATAGCCTTGTTGGAATGCCGGCGGGAATCCCGACAGGTTGACGTGCCTTCCCGACCCGGAATCGGCGCACGCCGCAAGCGCGAGCGCCGCTAGCGCCGTCGCCGCGCCAACTCGATCGAAGGCGCAGCGCATGCCCACCTCAGCGCCCCGCTTCCTTCGCGATGCTAACGACACGCACCGCGTCGGGCTCGCTTTCGATCGGAGCGCCCTCGAGGTAGCCCAGCAACGTGCGGTAGGTCGGATAGCGCTGCCCGGTTTTGTGGCAGTACTCCTCAATGGAGCGGTAGAGCGCTTTGTAGGCAAGGCGCGTCAGCACCGTGTCGGCCTCGATCCGCGTGCGCACGACGTCCCCGAGCCGCAGCGTAGCCTCCAGAATATCGAGCTCGACGGCGTCGTCACCGCGGAACTCGGCGTGTATGCGCTTGACGCGCCCATGAGTGAGTTTGTTCACTTGCAACCTCCCTGTCAGTGATTCAGGCCGGGGCGGCCGCGCGCCCCCGCGGAACGTCATGAATGGTCGGTGGCGGCGCCGGCAGCTTGCGCGCCGACTCCATCGCCGAGCCCATCGTCGTCGGCATCGCGCCCTTTTGCCAGCTCGCCAACCATTGCAAGTGCCCGAAACGCGTCGAGCAGCTCCAAAAAATCGCAGCTATCGATTACCGTGCTCTTGTCCAACTCGTGGCCCATATCGACGCTTTTATCCCGCGGCAACCAGCCCGCCTTCTGTCACCCGCACCCTTTGCCCAAGGCCGAGAGTGGGTTGTGACTGCTGGTAGAACGTCCGGTAGCTCCCGTCGCTCATCCGCACCCGGACCTGGTATTGCGTAGAGCGTTTTGCGTTTTTCTCGATTTCGTGCCCGGCATACGCGCCGGCACCGGCGCCGACCACCGTCATCACGGTGCGGCCGCCGCCGCCGCCGCCGCCCGCAACGGCGCCGAGGCCACTGCCATCTCCCTTCGCCTCGACCACGCGGATCGACTCGATTACCCCGCAGTTCACGCACGCCGGTGCCGCGGTCGTCGGGGCGTTCACGGCGTCGGCGGCACCTGGCCGCGCGGGCGCCGGGGCCCTTTCACTCCTGACAACCGCCTCGGTGCGGAGCGCAGGATCGTTCTTCGACTGTGCGCTCGGCAGCCACCCCACCATGGTGGCAATGCCCACGATGCTGAACACGATCACCGTCACGGCCGCGATCAGCATGAGGGGATAGAGCAAGTTCGTACGTTTCTCGAGGACTCTCGCGGTCTGCATGCGCCACTCCCGCCGGGCTAAAGCGCTTAAGCTTCCGCAACCCTCGTGCCAGATCAAATCGCGAGATCAAACAAGGAGTTATACGGCGAGGTCGTGAACCACATGTCGTTATCTGGCAACGCGACCCGGCGTTTTCGGCTTAGGGTCCTGATCCCCCGCGAGTTTTGCTGTCGCAAGGCGGCGACAAAACGCCATGACGGCACGGGGATGGGCGACAGTAAGGGCGGGCCTCATGCGCACCGCTCTGGAATCAAGGCGAGTCGACCGATCCCGCGCGTTATACGAGCCTTAGTCCGTTTCGAACGCGCGCAGATGAAACGGCGCCGTGGGGGTCCGTTGAGAGCTAAAACACGGCAAAACGCACGCGTGTTTTGCCGTGTTTTAGGCTCTTAAGGACTTGAAGAGTTTCGGATCCAGCTGATGCCGCTGCAGCAGCTTGTAGAACTCGGTGCGGTTGCGTTTGGCAAGCCGCGCCGCCTGCGTGACGTTACCCTCGGTGATCTTCAGCAGCTGTGTCAGGTAGTCACGCTCGAACCCGCGCCGCGCGTCCTCGAAGGAGGCGAACTCGGCCTGCTGGCTCTGGATTGCCTGCTGCACCCAGCTCGCGGGGATGAGGGGCGTCGTGCACAGCGCGACGGACTGCTCGACCACGTTGTAGAGCTGACGCACGTTACCCGGCCAGCTGGCGGCAACCAGCAACTCGAGCGCCTCGGAGGAAAAGCCGGTGACTGATTTGCGGTATTTCTCGGCGAGCTGCATCAGGAAATGATTGGCGAGCAGTGGAATATCCTCGCGCCGCTCGGTGAGAGGCGGCAGCTGCAGTGCCACCACGTTCAGCCGGTAGTAGAGGTCCTCGCGGAAATTGCCGGCGGCCATCTCCGCCTCGAGGTCGCGGTGCGTGGCGGAAATGATCCGCACATCCACATCGTTCGCCTCCGTGGCGCCGACGGGGCGCACCCTTTTTTCCTGCAGCACCCGCAGCAGCTTCACCTGCAGCGAGACCGGCATATCGCCGATCTCGTCCAGGAACAGCGTGCCGTGGTTCGCGGCGAGGAACAGGCCCTTGTGGTCGCGCACGGCGCCCGTGAAGGAGCCCCGCACGTGCCCGAACAGCTCCGATTCGAGCAGCTGCTCGGGAATCGCGCCACAGTTGATCGCGACGAACGGGCCTTCGCGCCGGTTGCTCGCCATGTGGATCGCACGCGCGAGCAGTTCCTTGCCGGTGCCGGACTCGCCGCTGATGAAAACAGCGGCATCGCTGATCGCGACCAGCCGGGCCTTCGCCAACACGTCTTCCATAACCGGGTTGCGCGTCATGATCTCGGCGCGCCAGCCGGCGTCTTCGCCCGTCGCGCCGAGGCTCGCGCTCCCGCGGAGCGCTGCTGCCCGGTGGATCTCCGTGAGCAGCGCCTTGGCGTCGAAAGGCTTGGTAAGATAGCCGAACACGCCACGGTTGACTGCCGCGACCGCGTCGGGGATTGTCCCGTGCGCCGTGAGAATAATGACGGGAAGCGTCGGATTGCGGGCATGGATCGCCTCGAACAGCGCGATGCCGTCCATCCCGCTCATCCTCAGATCGGTCACGACGACCTGGGGCCGCGCGATGCTCATCTGCGCGAGAGCCCGCTCCGCGCTTTCCGCAGTCGTTACGTAATAGCCCGCCGAGTCGAGCCGTATTTGCATCAGGCGCAGCAAGTCGGGATCATCGTCGACGACAAGAACGCTGGTTCTGGGCAAAGTGCCCGTCTCGGCAAGTTTCGTACTATTCGTATGCACACGCAATCCGATCATGGGTCACCTATTCTGCGTTTCAACGCACGCATTGTATTCCCTATTTGTATCGGCGCTTAGAGTCCCTAACCTAGTGAAACGCGCGTGTGTTTCACTAGGTTAGGGATTCTCAACGCTTGCGCTCCATCATGCTACGTTCGAGAGACTTCAGGGCGTCCAGCTTCTGCTGCAAATCCTGGGCAGTGGCATCGAGGCGCTGGCGGTCGCGTACCTGCGCGGCCAGCAGCGCCGCGAGCGCCGAAAACTCCCCGCCCTCGTTCTTCGCCACGGAGTCGAGCAGCTCCAGGGCGCGGGCATTATCGCTCAGCGCGGTATTGGGCAGGCCGAGCAGCATCGCCAGCCGCACCCGGTTGAAATCCGAGCGCTTGCGTGCGTAGGCCCTGCGCGAGATCTCGAGCTCGCGGCTGAGCTGGTCCTCTTTCAACTTGCCGATGTGGTGGTAATAAAGCAACAGGCTTTCGACGTCGGAAATCGGGCGCTGGACCTTCCCCGTGAAAGCGGGTTCCTGCGTCTCGACCGTGAGATCGGGTTCCTGCGTCTCGACCTCTTGCAGCATACCGCAGCTCGCCAACAGCGCACAGCACCCGACCAACCCGACCAGGCGCGCTTTCATATCACCGCCGCTTCCTCACCGATGCGCGTGAGCGGAAGCCACACGCGCAGGTGAGCACCCTTGCGGCTGTCCACAACCTCGATACTGCCGCCGTGCCCGAAGACGTATTCCTTCACCACGGACAACCCGATACCCGTGCCCCGAACCGGACCTGCACCCTCGTCCCGTCCCTGGTAGAAGGGCTCGAAAATACGCATGCGGTCCGCCACCGGGATGCCGGGCCCCTGATCGATGACATCCAGCTGGAGCATTTCACCGTCGACACGAGCGCTGATGCGGATAACGCTGCCGACGGGCGAGAACTTTACGGCATTGGAGATCAAGTTATCGAGCACGACGCGCAGCTTTTCCGGGTCGGCCGAGAGCATCACATCCTGGACAGCAAGGTCGAGCGTGAGCCCGCGCGAGCGGATCGCGAGGCTGTGGTCGGCCACCACGCGCTCGACCACCTGCCTGATTTCCACGGGCTCGAGGTCCACGGCCACCTTGCGGAACTGGCTCGCACCGTAGGAGAGCAACGCTTCGATCAACTTCTGCAATTCTACACTGTTATGGCGCATGATCTCGGTGATCTCGCGCTGGCCCGGTGTGAGCTTGCCGACCACCTCCTCCGATAGCAGCTCGGCGCCCTCGCGCAGTGCGGTGAGCGGTGTCTTGAGCTCATGCGAGACCTGCCGCAGGAACTGGTTCTTTTGCCGTTCGAGATCGAGCAGTTCGCGCCGCATCCATTCGAGTCGCTCGCCGAGCTGCTCAAGGTCCTGCGGGCCGCTCACCATGATGGGCGCCGCAAACTGACCCCCGCCAAGGCGCCGGATTGCCGCATCGATTTGGCGAATCGGGCGGGCGATCAGGATCGAGAAGCCGATCACGAGAAACACCACGACCGGGATGAGGGCGAGCAGCTGCCAGAACGTGATGCGCCGGGCCTGCGCCGCGGTGGCGCGCATCGCCTCGACCTCGCGGTCGATCAACGCGTTGCTGCGCATGTTGATGATGCGCGCCTCCGCTGCCAAATCAACGAAGCGCTGGACGGTCTGCGCGAGCCGCGGCGTCTCGGCAAAGGGGTCGGAGAGCACGCCGTAGATCTCGGCCTCGCCGCGCACGATTCGGTCAAGCGCGCCCTTTTGCTCGATGTCGAAGGGGAGGCTCTCGAACTGTCGCGCCGTCCTGATCAGCTGCTCGCGCGCGACGCCGTAGGCATCGAGCAGCGAGCGGTCCCCAAGGATCACCATCTGCCGTGCCGCGCGCTCCATCGTCGTCAGGAGCTCGGCGAGCCGCCGGCTGCTCTGCGTTGCCTGAACCGCCTGGTAAACGGTCTGCTGGCTCCGGCTCGAAAGCTGGTCCACAGAGACCGCCGTATTGACGAGCGCGAGGATGAGCGGCAGCGCGACCAGCGTGAAGCCGATCACGAGCAAATTGAGAAAGGACCGCGGGTAGTAGCGCTGCATCGGTTGACTCTACAGACTCTACACACTGCCGCGCACCCGTGACAACCTGCGGCGGGTTTTGTCGCACACGGCCCTGCCGCGCGGGGCCGGCTAGCTCTGGGCCTTCTGGTTCTTGTCCTCGATGACCTTGATCAACCCGTCGATGCCGGAGCGGGAGATCTCGGACTGGAACGAGCCGCGGTAGTTGGTCACGAGACTCAGGTTCTCGACCACGACATCGTAGACCTTCCATCCGCCGGGCGTGCGTGTCATCCTGAAGTCGATCGGGACCGGCGACCGGTTCGATCCTTTGACGAGCGTCTTCACCACGGTGTCTGCGTCGCCCGGCCTGATCACGGCGGGCTTCACCTCGACGGAGTAGGTCCCCGTCACCTGCGACAGGGCGGTCGTGTAGGTGCGCACCAGCAGCGTCCGGAATGCGTTCTCGAGCGCCTGCTTCTGCGCAGCGCTCGCCTTCGGCCAGGCGCGGCCGGTCGCAAGACGGGTCATCGCGGCGAAGTCAAACTGGGAGACCAGTTTCGCTTCAGCGAACGCCTGCAGCGCGCGCGGATCGGGGTTCTTTTGGATCTCGGCGAGCACCTCGGTCACGCCGGCGTGCACCATCGCGTCGGGCGCCACCACCTGCCCCTGCGCCGCGACCAACGACGCGCAGGCCATCGCGAGCGCCGCACCGAAGCATTTCAGGATTCTCACCATGATTCGCCCTTTCTGCCCATCATTCGACTATCGAGCCGCTACGATAGCAGGCCCGACCGGTTCGTGCGCGTTTGCCAAGGCCTTAATCGGGACCATCGAGCGATCGGTTGCGGCCTGCCGGGCGAGCGGTCCCCGAGCTGGCACGGCAACCTCCGTGCCAGGGTAGGGCCCCGTGGCAAATCAATGGCTTCGCCGCGCGACGCGGGCAAACGCCCGGCAGAAGTGTTGCCGTCAAGCGACGGGCAAACCCCAGGGCCGCGCGGCGCCGGCACCGTAACCAATATCAATTTAGCCGCAGATAAACGCAGATTTATTTATATAAAATCCCGAAACCCCAAACGACGTTTGTTAACCGCCGATGGACGCCGATACACGCCGATCAGGGCCAGAACTGAACCGCCAAGACGCCAAGGCCGCCAAGAAAAACCGATCAAGAATTAGAGGTAAAGCGAAGATTTGGCCGGGTTAAATGGTGGCTCACCGCCGCGCGATGCTCCGCCGCGACATTCCGCGCGACCGGGGGCGGACCGGAGCCGCCAGAATCGAGGTGGATGTGACGCCAATCCCACTTATTTTGGCGTAACAGTGCACTTTCTTGATCGATGTAGCGCATACAGCACCTGCTCGATTCGCGTCAGAAGTCAGTCAATCTCCGATCTTGTATGCTCATTTCTCGCTAGAATAGCTGGCCGTAAGGCGATATATCGTCCTCGCCAACATGGGGCCGATCTCTCGTTAACCAGACCCTACCCGCCGGCAAGCCTTTGAGAACACCCATAAAGAAGGGGACAGACGTGAAAAAGTTTATGTTTTTGCATTTCGGATTTGAAAAACCCACCCCGGAAATCATGGAGGCCTGGGGGGCTTGGTTTAAATCGATCTCCGACAAGCAGGTCGACCAGGGTGGTTTCAGTGGTGGCCGAGAAGTCTCGAAAAGTGGAACCAAGGACCTACCATGGAATATGGAATCCATTACTGGTTACAACATCATCGAGGCGGAAAGTCTTGATGCCGCGGAGAAACTTGCCCAAAGCAATCCATTTATTGCAAGCATTCGAATCTACGAAGTGAGGTCGAAGTAGAGCCGTTTGTTTCTCGGAGGTTTCTTCTCGTCAATACGAAAGGTAACTATGCGTCCGGCGAGGAGGCCTCGTGCTGGCTAACCTTGATTTCGAGCGAACGCGCGGAAAGCGTAATGGGTGCGCGTTTACCGCCGTCGTACGCTTGGTCCCGGTGGTGCGCACCGCTCAACGCGTACGTTGAGCGTCTTGTTCCTGGAATTTCTTGGCGTCTTGGTGGTTTATTTCTTGATCTTATCTGCGTTTATCTGCGGCTGAAATTTCTGGAATTTGCGCCAAGTCGCGCAACATTCCGTGCAGCCCGGTGACGACCCGCGCGAGGCGCTCGTAATCGACCTTGTCCGGTGTGTCCTGCATCGTGTGGTAGTGCGGGTAGCGATAAGGCGCCGTGTCAGTCACCATCAGCGCCGGGTAGCCCTCCTTCCAGAATGACCAGTGATCGGACCACCCCACGCCCGGCAGCAGTGCGGGCGCAGCCGCACCTTCGGACGGAAATTGCGCATGGCGGCGAAAGCTTGCAATCACGTCATGCAGCAGCGGGCGCGACGACAGGTTGGCGACGAACGCAATGAAATTGCCGGTCTTGGGATAGAAAAAGCTCAACGGGAACGGATAGCGCTGGCTTGCAGGCTCGTCCGAGTAGTAGCCGATGGTTTCGAGCGAGAACATGGCGACGATATTCTCGCCGCGCGCTTTCGAGTGCCGCGCGTAGAAGCGGCTGCCCATCTGTTCGCCGGAATAGAACGGCGGCTCCTCGTCCACGAAAGCCACGAAACGCACGGTGCGGGCCGGCTTCGAGTCGTGCAGCAGCCGCGCAAGCTCGATGAGCGCGGCGACGCCGGAGCCGTTGTCGTTCGCCCCAGGGGCGCCGCTTACCGAGTCGTAGTGGGCACCGATCACGATGATTTCATCGCGGCGGCCCTTACCTGGTACTTCTATTTCGATGTTGCGCACCTCGGTCCCGTCCCGAGGTATGCGCTGCGCCACGACGCCGTAGCCCAGACCCTCGAAAGCAGTCTCGATGTAGCGCGCGGCCGCCTCCAGCGCAACCGGATGCATGAAGTTGTGCTCCCGGCTCGCGACCGTCGCGACGTGGCGGCTCAGCCGATCGGCGAGAAGCTTTCCCTCCGCGGTGAGCGGCTGGAGCGCGCCCGTGTACGACATTCCCGGCACCTTGACCATGTACCACAGCAGCCAGGCAATCGCGGCAGCGACAGTGAGCCAGAACAGCATGCGTAGAGCGAAGCGGAGTTTGCCGAACATGCTACACCCTAGCACGCTCGGGCGCGCGACGCCGCGCTCTCTGCTCAAATGCGTGACGACTGACGACTGACGACCGACGACTGACGGGCTGAATACCAGTGATGAGTACTGGTGATGGGAAACGTTTTATACATCACCATTAATCGTCACCATTATTCATCACCAATTTTCATCACCTCTTGGCTTGCACGCACCGCCATCACTTCTCACCGCTCAGGCGAGAGGAGGAACCTTGAGTTGCCCGGCAAGCTGGTTGAGGCTCGCGAGCAATGGCGCGGGCAGCGGAATGCCATTCTTTGCCCGCTCCGCGCGCGCCGCGTGGCTGCCCTCGCCGGGCAGGCGGATGCGGTCCACGCCGGGCAGGCGCTTGGAGCCCCGGAGATCGCGAATCAGCGTATCCATCTGCCGCTTGAACTCAGCAACCGGCTGGAAGGCCTCCACGTTGATCGCCACGATCACATGGCCGGTGTTGGTCACGGAGGTGTCGTCGGCGTTGAAGTCGACGACGTCTTTGCCCATGGCCGCGCCGTTGAGCGTTCCGCTCAGGAGACCGATGACGAGCGCCAACCCGTATCCCTTGTAGCCACCGATGGGGAGGAGGAAGCCCTCGTTGGCGCGCTGGGGATTGGTGAGCGGGCGGCCTTCGCGGTCCATCATCCAGCCCTCCGGCATCATCTCGCCGCGCTGGGCCTTGGTCTTGACCTTGCCGTAAGCCGCCACGGTGGTCGCCATGTCGAGCACGATCGCCGGCTCCTCGCCCGCCGGGACCGCCACCGCGATCGGGTTGGTGGAGAGCAGCATGTCGAGGCCGCCCCATGGCGGCAGGTGGTTGGCGTTCCCGACGGCAAGGTAGAGCCCGACCATGTCGTGCTCGAGCGGCATGCTCGCGTAAAGCGAAGCCGGCCCCGCGTGGTTACTCATGCGCACGCCAATCCAGGCCACGCCCGCGCCTTTCGCCTTCTCGATCGCCTTCTCGGTAGCGTAGCGCATCACGAGATGCCCCATGCCGTTGTCGCCGTCCACGAGTCCCATACCCGCGGCCTCGCGCGCCATGTGGATCTTCGGCTTGAGGTTGACTGCCCCGCCCTTGATGCGGCGGATGTATTGGGGCAAGCGGAACACCCCATGCCCTTCCGAGCCCTGCACGTCGGCACGTACCATCAGCTCCGCGATGTTCTTTGCCTCGGACTTGGAGATCCTGACCGCTTCGAACGCGCTCGCGATAAATGCCTCGAGTTTCTGCGCCGAAACGCGCACCGACGTCGCAGTATCAGCCATGCCTTGCCTCGCTCCTCACTTCTTCACTCCTCACTAGAACTCACCTCAAAAAAAGCCATAACACCAGAAGATCATTAACCACGGAAGCACACGGAAGCACACGGAACTTGTTACTCGGCAACAGCACACGTCTCTGTTCAGGTTTCGTCCGTGTCATTCCGTGTGTTTCCGTGGCTGTATTGCTTCTGACACGCCTCTGGGTATCGAATCAATTCTCGCGAGGCTCTTCCAGTTCCACCAGCGCCCCGAGAAAATCCTTCGGGTGCACGAACGCAATGCGCTCGCCGTGCACGTTACGGCTCTCCTTGCCCTCACCCAGCACTTTCGCGCCGCTCGCCGCAATGCTTGCGGCGACGGCCGGCACATCGTCCACGCTGAGACAGAAGTGGTGAATGCCGCCATTGGGATTGCGCTCGAGGAACTTCGAGACGGGCGAGTCGGGCCGTGCAGGCTCCATCAGCTCGATGCGCGCGTTGGGCAGCTCGACGTACGCAATCCGCACGCCCTGCTGCTCGTTCACCTGCGCGGGGCCGACGGTAAGCCCGTAAACGTCTTTGAGCCGCTTCGCAGCCGCGTCGAGATCGGGAACGACCAGCGAAACGTGGGACAGTCCGGTAATCATGATAATCCTCCAAATCCCCCCGACTTCGTCGACCCCCTTTGCTAAAGGGGGTGGCGCTCCCCCCGACTTCGTCGACCCCCTTTGCTAAAGGGGGTGGCGCTCCCCCCGACTTCGTCGACCCCCTTTGCTAAAAGGGGTGGCGCTCCCCCCGACTTCGTCGACCCCCTCACGTCGTCGCCCCCTTTGACAAAGGGGGCAGCGGAGCGGGGGGTTAGACGACTTTCTCGGCGCGCAGGGTCGCGAGGCGCTCCGCGCTAAGGCCCAACTCTCCGACTAGAACCTCATCAGTGTGCTCGCTCAGGAGCGGCGGCGGACGACGGATCGTCGCTGGCGTGCCGTTCATCTCGAAGGGAATGCCGACCAGCTTGAGCTCGCCCGCTGCGGCGTGTCCCACCGTGCGCACCATGTCGCGCGCAAGCGTATGCGGATCGTTGAGCGCCTCGGCCACCGTATTAATCGGTCCGCACGGAACGCCCACGGCGCGCAGGTTCGTGATCCATGATTCCGTCCGATCAGCCTTGAGTGCATCGGCGATCGCCAAATCGATCGCCTCGCGGTTGATCACACGGTCAGGATTCTTGGCAAAACGAGGGTCGCGCGCCCATTCGGGGTGGCCTACGGTGTCCGCGAAGCGCACGAACTGGTTGTCGTTTCCGACCGCCACGGCAATCGTGCCGTCAGCGGTCGGATAAGTCGTGTACGGCACGATCGTGGGGTGGCCATTGCCGAAACGGCGCGCGTCTTTTCCCGACACGAGAAAATTGGACGCGACATTGATCAGCATCGCGATCCCCGAGTCGTAGAGGCAAACTTCGACATGCTGGCCGCGGCCAGTGCGGTGTCGCGCTGCAAGCGCACCCAGAACGCTGTTGCAGGCATAGAGCCCGGTCACCACGTCCACGATCGCCACTCCATATTTTGTCGGCATGCCCTCGGCTTCACCACAAATGCTCATCAGGCCGGATTCCGCCTGCAGGATGAAATCGTAGCCGGGCAGCCCGGCATCGGGGCCGCGCGAGCCGTAGCCCGTGATCGAGCAGCGAATCAGCTGCGGGGCATTCTGCTCGAGCCAGTCGTTGCCGAAGCCCCATTTCTCGAGGGTGCCGAGCTTGAAGTTCTCGACGAGCACGTCGCTGCGCTTGATCAGCTGCGCGAGAATCTCCTGCCCCGCCTTCGTGGCCATGTTGAGCGTGACCGAGCGCTTGTTGCGGTTGACGCCGAGGAAATACGCGGACTCGTCCCCCGTGAAGGGCGGGCCCCAGCTGCGGGTGTCGTCGCCGGTGCCGGGCGGCTCCACCTTGATCACGTCGGCGCCCATGTCGCCCAGTATCTGCGTGCACAGCGGCCCCGCGAGGATACGCGTGAGGTCGAGCACGCGCAGCCCTTCCAGCGCTCCGCCGGACTTGTCAGAAGCCATCACAACCTTTCACCGCCAAGGAAAATCAAGAACAACAAATGAACCGCCAAGGCGCCAAGCACGCCAAGAAATCAATCACAACACTTGAACCGCCAAGCCGCCAAGCACGCCAAGGAGGAAGAACAATTCGATTCACGATTCACGATTCACGATTCACGGCTTCTTGCGCATGGCAGGAGGCTCGTTGAGGTTCTTCGCGAGCGCACCCAGATAGCCATCGAGCTCGCGCTTGGCGGCCTGGCGGAACTTGTTGAAATTCGGCGGCCGCCCGGCGAGGAATGCATTCATGCCCTCCTTCGCCTCGTCCGAGCCCCAGACGTGCGCGAGGAGCTCCATCCCGTGCTGCCACGACGAATAGAGGTTGTCCGATTCGAAATTGAGCGAGCGTTTCGTCATGCGAAGAGTGAGCGCGCTGTGGCCCTTCATGGTCTCGCACCACTTCAGCGTCTCCTTGAGGAGGTGCTTCTGCGGCACGCACCTGTTGATAAGGCCCACCTCGACTGCTTCCTTGGCCGAAAAGCGCCGTGCGCAGAAAATCATCTCGCGCGCCAGCCGCTCGCCAATGAGGCGCGGAATGTATTGCGTTGCACCGACCGTGGGACAGGCGCCGACCTTCGCGCCGGTCTGCCCGAGCACGGCGTTCTCCGACGCGATCACGAGGTCGCACCAGAGCGCGAGCTCGTGGCCGCCGCCCATGCACCAGCCGTTCACCATCGCGATGACCGGTATCGGCAGCCCGCGGATCGTCATCGCCAGGCCCAGCATGCGGTCATTCCACATGTAGGCGTTGGCGAAGTTCAGCCGCTTCATCGCGAAGAAATCGCCTCCCGCCGAGAACGACTTGTCGCCGGCGCCCGTGACTACAGCACACACGATGGACGGGTCCTCTCGCGTGGACTTGAGCGCGTCGATCATCTCGTCGAGCGTCTGTTCACGGAACGCGTTCAGCACGCGCGGGCGGTTGATGGTCACCCACGCGACCTGATCCTTGACCTCGTACAGAATGTCGCCGTAGTTCCGCGTTGTGGACTTGGGCGCAGGTTTCGCTACAGACTTCTTGCGTCTGGCAGGCATGTCGCTCCCCGGTTGGCTCAAATTTGAAGGTGAAACGGAAGAGAACAAAGTTTACCATTTGCGAGGCGCGCCCAAAACGTTACGATCGTGCCGGGGCCGGCGGCACGATCGGTCTCCTCGCTCCCGCCAGCACCCCCAATGTCGCAAAAAATTGGGGCGGGCATCAAGCCCATTTGATTGTTGACGCCGTGATGACGTAACGGGTGACGAGCGACGGGTGATCAGTCATGGGCGGCGGTCCGCGTCCGCGTTACCCGTCATCAATTCATCGGGTGATCAGTTCGCTGGTCGTCAGCCGTCACTCATTACTACATTGAGTAACAACGAAAGGAGCGATAACGTGGAAGAGAAGAAAGAGCCGGCGTACTTCATGTATTTCCCGGGCAACTACCGCTGGTCGGCGGCATTCATCAACATGATCGGCAGCGCCACCTATGGGGGCGCCGAGATCGGCGAGCTGCACAAGATCGGCCGCATGCTGAAGGACAAGGGCCCGGAAGACGACGCGGCGTGGTTCGACGCGTGCGTCAAGGTCGCCAACGGCGTGAGTGCCCATGCCGAAAGGTGGGACCAGCAGGGCCACCGCTTTGCCGCAGCCCACGCCTATCTGCGCGCCTGCAATTACTACCAGATGGCCGAGCGATTCCGCACCCCCAAGGACACGATCGGCCTCGACGTCTACCGCAAGGGCGTGGAATGCTTTCACCGGCACGTCGCCCTCACCGACCTCAAGATCGAGATCGTGGAGGTGCCGTACGAGGGCAAGAGCCTCCCTGGCTACTTCGTGCACGCGCAGAATCCGAAGTCGAAGCGCGTCCCGTGCGTGGTGTTCTTCGACGGGCTGGACGTCACCAAGGAGATCCAGTTCGTGCGCGGCGTGTCCGACCTGGTGAAGCGCGGCATCTCGTGCCTGGTGATGGACGGTCCCGGTACCGGCGAGGCGATCCGCTTCCGCGGCTTCGTGCTGCGTCATGACTATGAGGCCGCCGGCAGCGCGTGCGTCGATTTCCTCGAAAAGCGCGCCGACGTGGACCCGAAAAAAATCGGCGTCGTCGCGATCAGCCTCGGGGGCTACTACGCCCCGCGCTGTGCCGCGATGGAGCCGCGCTTCGCCGCGTGCATCGCCTGGGGCGCGCAGTGGGACTACTACGCGACCTGGAAGAAACGGATCGACGCATCCTTCAAGACTTCGCTCTCCGTGCCGGGGCATCACATCATGTGGATCCTCGGCGTGGACTCGCTCGATGCGGCATTGAAGGCTCTCGAATCCTACCGGCTCGACGGCGTCATGCAGAAGATGCGTTGCCCCTTCCTGCTCGTCCACGGGGCCGACGACGAACAGATCCCGATGGCCGATGCCCAGAAGCAGTTCGACGCGTGCGGCTCGAAGGACAAGACTCTGCGCGTCTTCACCGCTGAGGAGGGCGGCGCGCAGCACTGTCAGCGCGACTATCTCACGCTGGTGGTGGCGGAGATGTGGAACTGGTTCGAGGAAAAACTCGTGCGTAACTAACGCACGAGTTTTTTACGCTTCAGTCCATTCACTATTCACGATTCACCCTCCGCGCCGCATGAATCTGCTGCGCAGGTGCCACGAATGCGGCCAGCCGCTGGGGCGGAAGGAAATGGTCTGCCCCCGTTGCGGCGCCCGGCAGCGGCGGGAACGGGCGGGCCGGGTCGACGCTACTTCTTTTTCGCTTTCTTCGCCACTTTGGCCTTCTTTGCCGCTTTGGCCTTCTTCGGCTTGGCTTTTTTCGCTGGCTTGGCCGGCTTCTTGGCGCGAAGCATCTTGGCGCTTTGCTTTACCGCCTTCACGATGTTGATGTAGCCCGTGCAGCGGCAAAGGTTCCCCTCGAGGCCGTGAATGATCTCCTCCTCAGTGGGATTGGGATTGTCCTTGAGGAGCCCGACCGTTGCCATGATCATGCCCGGGGTGCAGAAACCGCACTGCAGGCCGTGGCACTCGGAGTAGGCCTGCTGCACCGGGTGCAGCTTGCCGTTCTTCGCCAGGCCCTCGATCGTGAGCACCTCCGCGCCATTCACCTGCACCGCGAGCACCGAGCACGACTTCACCGCCCGCCCGTTGACCTGCACGGTGCAGCAGCCGCACTGGCTGGTATCGCAGCCGATGTGGGTGCCGGTGAGCCCGACCTCATCGCGCAGGAAATTCGCGAGAAGAGTACGGTCCTCGACGTTGCGCGACTGCCTGACGCCATTAACCTTGATTTCGACCTTGGCCATGTTCTAATTCCTAAAGGCTATAGCCACAAAGAGCACAGAGAACACAGAGAATCGAGAACCAAAACTCTGGTTGTCTGCTCTTGTTTTCCTCTGCGAACTTTGTGTTCTCTGTGGCTGGTTTTGATTTTTATCTGCGTTTATCTGCGGCTACTTCTTTCCAGAAAGCTTCGCCACCGCGCGCTTTGCCATGACCCGTACCAGGTTCGCCCGGTACTCGCGCGTTGCGTGTATATCCTCGTTCATCTCCCCGGCGTCGAGCCTTGCGCCGTCTATCGCCGCCGCCTTGAGGCTCTTTCCGAGCGCTGCTTCCGCAGCCTTCCAGCGGAACACCCCGGGCCCGGCCCCGGTCACCGCCACCCGCGTGCCACTGGCCGTCTGCGCCGCGAATACGCCCGCCATCGCGTAGCCCGACGCCGGATGCGCAAACTTGGCATAGGCCGCACGCTTGGGCACCGGGAATACGATGCGCGTGATGATCTCGCCCTCTTCGAGCGCCGTCGTGAACAAACCCTGAAAGTAGTCGTCTGCGGCGATCTCGCGCTTGTTGGTAACAACCGTCGCGCCGAGACCGAGCACGGCCGCAGGATAGTCCGACGCCGGATCGTTGTTCGCCACGGAGCCCCCGATCGTGCCCATATTGCGCACCTGCGGATCCCCGATCAACCCTGCGAGGTAGGCCAGCGTCGGTATCGCCTTCTTCACCACGGCGGAGGTTGCGACCTCGTGGTGTTTCGTCGCGGCGCCGATGGTGAGCGCCCCCGCCTTCGCGGTAATGCCGCGCAACTCGGGAAGCCCGCCGATATCCACCAGATGCGAGGGCTGCGCGAGCCTTTGTTTGAGCGTGGGCACCAGTGTCATGCCGCCAGCCAGCAGCTTAGCCTCGGGGTTCGACGCCAGCATCTTGGCCGCTTCCGTCAACGATTTGACCTTCACATAGTTGAGTGCGTACATCAGTTGCCTCCTTTTCTTGCAGCGCGAACCGCATGCCAGAGCTTGGCCGGCGTCATGGGCATGTCGAGATGCCCGACGCCGAGCGGCCGCAGCGCGTCCACGACCGCGTTGGCGACCGCCGGCAGCGACGCCGTGCAACCCGATTCGCCCACGCCTTTCACCCCCAGCGGGCTGACCTTGCTCGCCGTGGGATGCTCTTCCGTATTCACGCCGCGCAGCATTCCCGCGCGCGGCATGCAATAGTCCATGAAGCTGCCGGTGAGCATCTGCCCGGTGTCCCGGTCGTAGACGATGTGCTCACCGAAAACCTGCCCCGCGCCCTGCGCGATGCCGCCGTGCAGCTGCCCCTCGACGACTGTGTGGTTGATGACCTTGCCGCAGTCATCCACCGTGGAATAGGTGGCGATCTCCGCTGCGCCGGTTTCGGGATCGATCTCGACCTCGACAATATGGCAGCCATTCGGAAAAGTCGAGCCGAATTTCCCCTCGGCAACCACGCTCACGGCCCCGTTCTTCGCGAGATCCCCCAGACGGATCTTCCGTTGCGACCCTTCTGTATGGAATACGCCCGCGGCGTATTCCACCTGCGAGGGCTCGACGCCAAGGTCGAGCGCCGCGAGCGATCGCCCGTGCTCGATCAGTTTCAGCCCCGCGAGGTGGCACACGCTTCCGGCGCCGACCGTCGTGCGCGAGCCGCCGGTGTGGCCGCCCACCAGGTGCTGCTTTTCGGGCGCGCACTGGCGCACCTCGATACGCTCCAGCGGCAGGCCCAGCGCGTCGGACACGATCATCGCGAGGGTCGTCTCGTGGCTGTGCCCCTGCGACTTCGAAACCGTATCGACGATGACGGTGCCGCGCGCATCGAGCTCGAGCTCGACCTCGTCCTTGGGCGCCTGGCCGGCCCCGGTATTCTCGATCACCGTGGAGATCCCGAGACCACGGAGCTTGCCCAGTTTCTTTGAGCGCGCGCGACGCTTGGAGAAGCCCTTCCAGTCCGCGAGCCTGAGCGCCTTGTCGAGTAGGCCCGGCAGGTCGGCGTACTCGTACGTGGAGCCCGTCGGCGTCTTGTAGGGGAAGGCCTCGGGCGGGATGAAATTACGGCGCCGCAGCTCCGCAGCATCAATGTCGAGCTCTGCCGCCACCTGGCTCACGAGCCGCTCGACGACGTAGGCGATATCAGGGCGCCCGGCACCTCGGTAGGACGAAACCGGCGTCGTATTGGTCAATGACACCCGGTAATGCGCATAGAGCGCCGGGATACGATAGACCCCGGTCATGCAGATGGTCGTGTTGCGGATGTGGCCCGGGGACGCCGGCGACAGGTACGCCCCCATGTCGTTCACCCAGTCGAGCCGCATCGCGAGAAACCTCGCATCACGGTCGAGCGCAAGCGCGCCGTCGATGATGTTGCCGCGGCCGTGCGTGTCGCTCACGAAGCCTTCGGAGCGTGTCGAGACCCATCTCACGGGACGGGCGGTTTCTTTCGCCGCGATCATCAACGCGCAGTACTCGGGATAAGCCGGCGTGCGTTGCCCAAAACCGCCACCGACGTCACGTACCTCGAAACGGATTCTGTCTTCGGGAACGGCCGTGTATACCGAAAGCTGCTTGCGCAGCGTGGTGATGCCCTGGGTGCAAACATGAAACAGGTAGCTGCCGTCAGCGGGATCGTGCTTCACTAGACAGGCCCGCGGCTCCATCGGGTTCGGCGCCACGCGGGTTACCTCGAGCTTGAGCCGCGTGATGTGCGCGGCGTTGGCGAACGCCGTGTCCACCGCGGCCGCATCGCCCGCCTCGGTCTCCAGCGCGAGATTGCCTGGCACGACGCCCTCGTGCAGTTGCGGCGCGCCGTTCTCGAGCGCGCCTTCGGGCGACACCACGGCCGGAAGATCGCGATACTCCACTTCGATCAATTCGGCGGCGTCCACTGCGGCGGCCGCGCTCTCGGCCACTACCAGCGCCAGCGCCTCGCCGACAAAGCGCACCTTGCCATGCGCGAGCACCGGGCGCTCGGGCGCCCGCGTCTGCATGCCGTTTATGCCGGGGAACGCCAGGCTATGAGGCGCCTTGGTGTAGCCCGCGCGCACGGCATCGGCGCCGGTGAAGATTCCCTTCACGCCAGGGTGCTTGCGCGCCGCCTCGGCGTTCACCGAGACGATCTCGGCATGCGCGCGGTCCGAGCGCACGAACTGCGCGTGGAGTTGGCCGGGAAAATTCCAGTCGGCGGCAAACTTGCCACCACCGGTGACCAGACGCGCGTCCTCCACCCGCATCGCCGGCGCGTGATCGTGTGTCTTGTGAGCAGAACTCATGCTAGAGATCAAAAACCGAATCTGCCACAGAGGACACAGAGATCACAGAGCAAACCCATCGAATCAAACCGCCTTCCCATGCCCGTCGGCTCCCTCTGTGTTCTCTGTGCTCTCTGTGGCTAATGATTTTTACGCTTCGCCGAGCGGATCGCATGCCACACCGCCGTCGGCGTGAACGGCATGTCGAGATGCTGCACGCCAAGCGGCCGCAGCGCATCCATCATCGCATTGGCGAGCGCAGGAAGCGATGCCGTGCAGCCCGATTCACCGACGCCCTTGGCGCCGAGCGAGTTGTTGCCGCTCGGCAGCGGGTGATCCACGATGTGGATGTCCGGCAGCATGCCGGCGCGCGGCATGCAGTAGTCCATGAAGCTGCCGGTCATAAGCTGCCCGGTGTCGGGGTCATAGACCACCTTCTCGCAGAAGATCTGCCCGGCGCCCTGCACCACAGCGCCGTGCACCTGCCCCTCGACCACCGAGTGATTGATGACGTTGCCGGCGTCATCCACGGTGTTGTACGACGCGATCCGTGTCGTGCCGGTCTCAGGGTCGATCTCGACCTCGGCAATGTGACAGCCATTGGGGAACGTCGATCCGACGCTCGCCTCGGTCATGGTGGCGAAGGGCTCGTTCTTTGCGAGATCGGCGAGCTTGACCTTTTTCTTCGACCCCCGCGTGTGGAACGACCCGTGCGAGTATTCGACCTGGGAGGGCTCGACGTCGAGCTCTTCCGCGGCACGCGAACGGCCCTGCTCGATCAGCTTTTGCGCGGCGAGCTTGCACACGCTGCCCGCGCCGACCAGCGAACGCGAGCCGCCGGTGTGGTTCCCGATCAGGCCCTTGCTCTGGATGCCTTCGCGCAGCCGCACCTTCTCGAGCGGAATGCCGAGCGCGCCGGCGATCACCATGGCAAAGGTTGTCTCGTGGCCCTGCCCCGATGAGTGCGCAACTGTATACGCCGTGACCGTTCCATCGGCGCCACATTCGATCGCAACCTGGTCCTTGGGAAAAAGCCCTGCGCCCGTGTTCTCGATCACGGTGGCTATCCCGATCCCGCGCAGCTTGCCCTGCTTTTCGGACTGGGCCCGGCGTTTCGGGAACCCCTTCCAGTCGGCGAGCTTCAGCGCCTTCTCCAGGATCGCCGGCATATCGGCGTTCTCGTAGGTGGAGCCGGTCGGCGTTTTGTAGGGGAAGGCCTGCGGAGCAAGGAAATTGCGCCGGCGCAGCTCGGCCGGGTCGAGCCTCAACTCGGCGGCCGCCTGGCTCACCAAACGCTCGATCACATAGGCGATATCCGGGCGTCCGGCGCCGCGGTAGGCGGCGACCGGGACGGTGTTGGTGAAGATGAGCCGGAAGCGGCCATAGAGCGCCGGGATGCGATAAACCCCTGTCATGCAGGCATTGGGATTGCGCGTATGGCTCGCCGATCCGGTGGCGGAAAGATAGGCGCCCATGTCCGCGAGCCAGTCAACGCGCAACGCGAGGAACTTCCCGTCGCGGTCGAGCGCAAGCTCCCCGTCCACTGTGTTCGCGCGTCCGTGCGTGTCGGTCATGAAACCTTCCGCACGCGTCGAAACCCATTTCACCGGCTTGCCAAGCTCCTTCGCGGCAAGCATCTGCATGCAGTGCTCGGGATAGGCCGCGCTGCGCTGCCCGAAGCTCCCGCCCACGTCCTGCGCGTGAACGATGATCTTGTCCTCAGGCACATCGGTGGCGAAGGCCAGCTGCTTGCGCAGCATATTGATTCCCTGGATGCAGGTGTAGACGTGGTAGGCGTCGTTCTGCGCGTCGTATTGCACGTTGGAAGCGCGCAGCTCGAGAGGACTGGGCGCGACGCGGGTTATTTCGAGACGGGCGCGGGTGACGTGCGCGGCGCTCGCCATCGCCGCCTTCGCCGCGTCCTCGCTGCCACCCTCGAAATCGAACGCGAGGTTTCCAGGCGCATCCCCATGCAGCTGTGGTGCGCCGTCTGCCAGCGCCTCTTCCACGGTCACGACCGCCGGCAGTTCGCGGTACTCGACGGTAACGAGCTCCGCCGCATCCTGCGCCGCGAGCGGCGAATCGGCGACGATCATCGCGACGGCATCTCCGACGTGTCGCACCTTGCCCACGGCCAGCGAGGGCCGTGCGGGTTTTTTTATGTGCTCGCCGCCGCGCCCCGGCCAGTTCACGATCACGAGGAACTTGTCATAGCCGGCACGCAGCGCGTCCTCTCCGGTGTACACGCGCTCGACACCGGCGTGCTGGCGCGCCCTGGACACGTCGATAGAGACGATCTCGGCATGCGCGCGATCGGAGCGCACGAAACAGGCATGGAGTTGGCCCGGGAGGTTCCAGTCGGCGGTGTACATGCCAGCGCCGGTTACGAGGCGGAAATCCTCAAGCCGGCCGCCATGATGAGCGGTATGGGTGTCCACGTTAGCGAGCTCCCGGAAGTCCGTGTTTTGGAATTGGAGATACGCCCCCTTCTTCTTTGCACATTGGGGGGCGCGCGAGCCGCAGATTATCTGACATACGACGCGGCCCGGCAATCCTCCGACAGTCCACATGTTGCACCGGTTTGGGGCGCCGCGCACAATAGGCCACACCGTTGCCGGCGACCCGGCCCGGTGCCGAGAGCCTTGTTCAGCTGCCGATGGCCGCCGAGCGCACGATTCCTGAAGGGCTGCGGGCCGGCGTGTATATCGGCAGGTAATTGGCCTTTATCTGCGGCGACTATGTGTTGTTAAACTCGCTCATGCATTCTCCCTGACTCCCTGACTCCCTCAAACATGAACAAAGATACCCTCCTCGCGCACGTCGGCCGCGACCCCCGCCAGACCAATGGCATGGTCAACACCCCGGTCTTTCGCACCTCAACTGTTCTCAACCCCGATGTGGAATCTTACGAGGCGCCGCGCGACGAGGACTACCAGCGGATCACGTATGGCCGCCACGGCACGCCCACGACCCGCGCTCTCGAGGAAGCGGTTGCCAAGCTCGAAGGCGGCTACCACGCAGTCGCACTGCCCTCGGGACTTGCGGCCATCGCCGCTGCCATCAGCGCCTTCGTGAAATCGGGCGGGCACATTCTCGTCACCGATTCGGTCTACGCGCCAACGCGGATCTTCTGCGAGCGCCAGCTCAAGACGAACGGCGTGGAAGTCGAGTACTACGACCCCGTCATTGGAGACGGCATCGCCGCGCTTTTCAAGCCGCACACAAAAGCGGTTTTCTGCGAATCGCCCGGCTCGCTCACCTTCGAGATGCAGGACATTCCCGCGATCGCGGCGGCTGCGCACGCACGCGGCGTGCCGGTGCTCGCCGACAACACCTGGGGCACGCCGTACTTCTTCCGCTCTTTCGACCGCGGGGTGGACGTGTCCATCCATTCGGCCACCAAATACATCTCCGGGCATTCCGATGTCATGATGGGTCTGATCGTTACCAACAAGCAGCACTGGAGGACGGTGCGCCGGACGGTCGCCGACTACGGCTACAGCGTCAGCCCGGACGACTGCTATCTCGCACTGAGGGGCTTCCGTACTATTGGCGTGCGCCTGAAGCAGCAGATGGTGAGCGCACTCGGGGTCGCACGCTGGCTGCGTTCGCGGCCAGAGGTGAAGATCGTTCTCTTTCCGGCGCTCTCCAGCCATCCGGGCAATGCCATCTGGCGGCGTGACTTTACCGGCGCCGCCGGCCTGTTCTCGTTCATTCTGAACCGCGCAAGCGAGCGGCAGGCCGCCGCGTTCGTGAATTCACTGAAGTTGTTCGGCATCGGCTCGAGCTGGGGCGGCTACGAGAGCCTGGCGACGGTGGCGCACCCTGAGAAGCTGCGAATGGCAACCCGGTGGAAGCCCAGCGGCCCGACAATCCGGCTGCACATCGGGCTCGAGGACCCGGCGGATCTCATGGCCGACCTGGAGCAGGGCTTCAAGAAGCTGGGCCTGACGTGAGCGGCCGCTGGCGGCGGCGTGTTCCGTGTTCCGCGTTCCGTGTTCAGCGTTCAGCGTTCAGTGTTGAGAACCGACTGACAGCCAGCGGCTCGGGCGGTTTACGATTCATGTTTCACGATTCACGATTCACGATTCACGGTCTGTAGAGGGGTTCGCTATGAAAGTCGGATTCATCGGGCTTGGCATCATGGGCGGAAAGATGGCGCTCAACATCAAGGCGGCGGGCCACGAACTCGTCGTTCACGACCTGCGGCGCGAGGCGGCCGCACCGCATCTGAAGGCTGGCGCGCAGTGGGCCGACGGGCCGCGACAACTTGCGCAGCAGTCGGACATCGTATTTACATCGCTTCCGGGACCGCCCGAAGCGGAAGCGGTTGGGGCCGAGCTGCTCGAGGGCATGCGCCCGGATGCCGCCTGGTTCGATCTCTCGACCAACTCGCCGACGGTGGTACGCCGGATCCACGCGCGCTTCGCGGCCCGGGGAATTCCGATGCTCGATGCCCCCGTGAGCGGCGGGCCGCGCGGCGCGAAATCCCGCAAGCTCGCGCTGCTCGTCGGGGGCGAGCGCGCTGTCTTCGATCGCTTCCGCGCCGTGCTCGACGCGATCGGCGACCAGGTGCTCTACATCGGGGCGATCGGCGCGGGCTCGGTGGCGAAGCTCGTGCACAACTGCGCCGGTTATGCCATTCAGGCCGCGCTCGCGGAGGTCTTCACCGTGGGGGTCAAGGCGGGCGTGGATCCGCTCGAGCTGTGGGCGGCCGTGCGCCAGTGCTCGCTCGGGCGCATGCGCACATTCGACCGCCTGGGAAATCAGTTTCTCCAGGGAAAGTTCGAGCCGCCCGACTTTGCCTTGAAGCTCGCGCACAAGGACGTCACCCTCGCCACCGAATTGGGGCGCGATATGGGCGTGCCCATGCGGATCGCCAACCTGACGCACGCGGAAATGACCGAGGCGCTCGGCCGCGGCTGGGGCGAACGCGACTCACGCTCGTTCATGCTGCTGCAGGAGGAGCGTGCCGGCGTGGACATCGCGGTGCCGGCGGAGAAGATCCAGGAAGTAATCGCGCGAGACTAGCGCCGTGGCCGCTGGCCGCGCAACGGCAGGGCGTGACGGCTCGTGCCGCAACGACTCGCGTGTGGCTCGTGGGCCGGGTCCGGGTCCACCGTCTACTGCACCGGTCCGGCCGCGCGCGTGGCCTGCCACTGCGCGCGCGCAGAGTCGTGTTGATAACTCATTGACACTTCGATGACTTCAGTGTGACAGCCGCGACCGGGGAAACGCAGCGTGCAGGAGAGAACGACCATCGTGGCTGGCCAGATCACGAGCCTACAATAAGAAACAACGCGCGCCCTGCTGGTTCCGTTCAGAGCGCCCTGGCTGAGTGCGTGCGCCGTCACCTAATGCGCTGCGCCACCCCGTAAGCCGCGGCAGAGATGCGGAAAATTCAAGCGTAGAAACAGCTCCTTGTAATGCCCGCTTACGGTGCGAGCACACGGCGTTTGGCGCGGGCGAGGCGGCGCGCGCGCAGCCTTGACCGGAGACGCCGGGGACGGTGAGGCAACGCCTCGCACAAAGCGTTACGTAGTCCCCGGTGACCGCCGGGGGCAATTCCTCCTGTGACGTCGCGAGCGCGCGGGACGCCGTCAGAGTTATTCACTTTTTCTGTGGATAACCTTGTGCAAAACGTGATGCCCCCACCGGGCGAACCACACGCCACCGCGCGCGTCCGTTGGAATGCCCACAAATTGAGCAACGCGCTGCCGTGAGCGCTCCTTGCGCGCGCGGCGCAGCGCGCGAAAAAAAGCCGGCGCGAAGCCGGCCGCTATATCGACCTGGGCGGATGGGGCAATCGATCCGCTCACCGCCAAACGGTCACTGGACCTTGACAGGCCGGCCCTTCGCCGCCGAAGCGACGATCGCCTCCAGCACCGCGATCCCGTTCACGATCTCATCGGGCGGCACGACGAAGAGCTGCTTTCCTGCGACGGCGTCGGCGAAACCCTCCAGCATTGCGCGCTCCTTGTCCGCAGGAGCGACCGGCACGCGCTCCGCTGCGCCTTCAAGACCGTGCGCGATCAACTCCGAGTCGCCGCGCATCTCGAGCCAGCCGTTCGTGCCAAAAGCGTGGACGCGGTAGAAATCCCCGGTCACAAATACGGTCCCCAGGTAACCCGTGACGCCGTTTTCGAACCGGAGCAGCATGGAAGTCGTGTCGTCAATGTCCACCTCGGGCGGCAGCTTGCGCTTGTCGCTGAAAGCGTAGACTGACGCGACGGGCCCGGCGATGTTGATCATCGCGTCTAGCGTATGGATGCCGCGCGCCGTCATGCCCCCCCCGGGCGCCTCCGCTCGGGTCGCCCGCCAGTTGCCGGCCTTGAGTCGGTAGCCGCTCGGCCCGGAATGCTGCCCCTCGACGTGCAGCACGTCTCCGATCTCGCCCGCCTTGATGCGTCTCATCATCTCGACGAAAACCGGCGCGTAGCGGCGATTGAAGCCAAGCCCAAGCGTGATCCCCGCGACGCGGCACGCGTCAACCGCCTCCAGCGCGTTCTTGCGCTTCAATGCGAGCGGTTTCTCCACGTAGACGTGCTTGCCGGCTCTGGCAGCCTGGATGATCTGCTTATGGTGCAGCGAGTGCGGTGTCGCGAGCACGACCGCATCGATCTCCGGATCCTTGAGGACGCGCCCATAGGAGGACACGACCTTTATCCTGGTTTTCTGGGAGAACTCGTGGTACTTTCCCGGGTCGCGCGAGATGGCCTTGACGAACCGGATCTTCTCGCTACCTTGCACCGCATCGACCAGGCGCGCGCCCCATGTGCCGACACCGAAAATCGCGGCTCTGAGCATCGACCCTCTCCTCCTCGATCAAGTTGAGCGTGTAACGATAGCACAGCTAAGGAACCCGACCGTCAGATATAATGGCGCGAAGTGAACCATGAAGTCTTCGGCACCGTCCATCAGACGCGCCATTCACGACGCCGCGGGCACGGTGCGAGCTTTGCCAGTCACCGTCAGCGGGCTGAATCCTCCTCTGGAATGTGTGCGGCGGGCGCATCCGACCGCAGTGCGCGTCGTTCGGATGAAATGCTATAGCGCGTTGTGCTGAGCAAAACAAAAATTCCCGTCACGGAGCTGCGCGTCGGCATGTATGTCGCCGAGCTCGACCGCCCGTGGATTGGCACGCCGTTTGAACTACAGGGCTTCTACATCACCTCCCCGGATCAGATCGCGGAGCTCGGCCGATGGTGCAAAACCGTCTTCATTGACGTTGAGCGGGATTTCCAGAGGGATTATGTGCCCACGCTTCCCCCCAGGGGTCAGAGGGTACGCGGGTCGACGGTCTACCCCGAGACCGCGACCGTAGAAAAGGAAGCGCCGGTCGCGAAGAAAACGTATTACGAGTATCAGGAAGTCGTTCAGCAAACCATGGATGCCCTGCTCACCGACAGGAGCGTCGATACAAAGCGCCTGACCGGCATGGTGGCCAGCATATCGCAGAGTGTCCAGCGCAACCCGGATGCCATGTTGATGCTGGTCAAACTCAAGCAGAAGGGCGAGTACGAGGTGCGGCGTGCGATCGACACCTCGGTGCTGATGATAACGTTCGGACGATTCCTCCAGCTCTCGCCGGAACGTCTCGACTTGCTGGGGATCGCCGGCATGATGCTCGACGTCGGCAAGGTCAAGCTGCCCGATGCGCTCCTGAGGAATAAAGGGTTGTTGAGCCCCGAGCAATACCAGGAGGTCAAGCTCCACGTGTTACATTCCATCGAGATCATTCGCGCGACGCCCGGCCTGCCGCAGGGAATCGCGGAAATCGCGTGGTTACACCATGAGCGGCAGGATGGTAGTGGCTACCCGCGCGGCTTGCGCGGCCCGGAGATCTCGCTCGAGGGCTCGATCTCGGCAATCGTCGATACCTTCTCCGCGCTCACGTCCGAACGCCCGTACGCCCCGCAATACGCGCCTTCCGACGCGCTCAACCAGCTCTACAAGATGCGGGGCACGTTGTATCACGGAGCACTGGTGGAGCAATTCATTCAGTGCATCGGGATCTACCCGGTAGGAAGCGTCGTCGAGCTCAATACTGGGGAGATCGGCATCGTGATCGCACAGAATCTGGTGCGCCGCCTACAGCCGCGGGTGATGGTGATTCTAGACGCCGGCCACCAGCCGGTTCAGCCGCAGGTATTGCTCGACCTCGTGAAGGAACCGCGGGCGACGGCCAACCAGCCGTACCGGATCCGGCGCACTTTGGACCCGAGCACGCTTCCAATGGACCCTCGTGAATTTTTCCTCTGAAAAGGCGCATTGAATGGCGTTTCGCGGCGACCGTGAATCAGTCGACGGTAGCATTCTGAATCCGCTTGTCGAGCGTTTTCAGCGCGTACTCGGGGAGGCGCGACAGCGCGGCGAATCCGTCGGCTTACTGCTGATAAAGTGCACGGCCATCGATCAAATGGACGCGACGCAGGGCTTCCACGCCGGCGACCGGCTCGCCCAAGACATCAACCATCTCCTGAAGACGAAGGCATTGCGCGAGACTGACCTGGTCGAGCGCGTCTCCCGCGACGAATTCGCTTGCATTCTCAGACCGGCATCGTCGGAGGGCGTGGCAATGCTTGCCGCCCACAGGATGCTCAAGCTGCTCGCAGTTCCCTTGGCGTTCGGCGATAGATTGGTCACCGCCGATGCGGCGGTGGGAATCGCCCTGTTCCCCGAGCATGGGCAAGACGCCGACGTCATTCTTCAACACGCCAAGTTTGCGCTGCGCGGAGCGCTGGACCAGCACGATCGTGTCTGCGTATTCACGAAGGACGACAGCGAATCGCCGTCGGACCAGCTCATCTACGAGCAGAGGCTGCGCCTGGCACTCGAGCAGAATAAGCTGTTACTGGCGTTTCAGCCCCAGATAGAACTGCACACGGGCCGTATCGTCGGCGCCGAGGCGCTTCTACGCTGGAACGACGAGGAGCTCGGGACGGTTCCGCCCCACCTGGTGGTGGCCGCGGCGGAGTCCGCCGGGCTTATTGACCAGCTTTCATTTTGGGTCATCACCAGCGCTGTGCAGCACTACGCCGAATTTCAGAAGATCGATCCGCGCTTTAGCGTCAGTGTAAACGTCTCACCCTCGAACCTTCGGGAAGCGGACCTGCCCTTTCACGTCGATCGCGCGCTCCGCACGTGGGGGGTACCCGGGGAGAATCTGGTCGTCGAGATTACCGAAACAGCCATGCTGATCGACCAGAAAGCGGCCAATGAGACACTGCATGAACTGAAGTCCCACGGCATCCGCCTCTCGATAGACGATTTCGGAACAGGATATTCGTCGATCTTTTACCTCGCCCAGCTTCCTCTCGATGAACTCAAGATCGACCTGATGTTCGTGCGGGCAATGCTGGAGGTGCCGAATTACGCCAAGATCGTGCGCTCGCTGATCGACCTGTCCCACAACTTGGAGCTTACCGTCGTCGCCGAAGGCGTCGAGAACGAAGACATTCAGTCTGCGCTCAAGCATCTGGGCTGTGATCGCGCGCAAGGCTACCATATCGGCAAGCCCGGCCCCGCGGTGGACTTGCTGGAGCGCCTCCGGGCACAAGCGGGATCCGGGCCACAAGCCCGATGACGACAGGGTCGTGCGCCTCGCCGGCCGGAACGCGCCTCAGGCGCGCCGGGTGCGGCGGTCGAATTCGGCGCGTTCCGCTTCGGAAAGGGGACGTTTCGACAACGTGACCCGGTCCGGAACATGCTCCAGCACGTCGACCGCCACGATTTCGTCCAAGTAATCAGGCGGACGGAACAGAACGAGCCTGACGCGTGCCCAGCCGGCGGAAAACATGGGTCGGAATGGGTTTTGGCGCATCGAACCGGTACCGAAGAAGTCGGTGTCCGCCCGCGACATAACGCTCCAGGGAGTTAAGCCGGCCGTCGGTCGCAGCACGGATTTCGCCACGGCGCCAACGCACCGAATACCGCCCTGGTCCCTCACACTCGAATGGGACGATCGGTACGGCAGCGGCGTAGGAGCCGAGCCATCACCGGTGCACTGACGGCGGGATACCAGGGTCATTTTTTAGTGTACATCGCGAGCTAAACATATTATCCTTATGCAATAACGATCATGAAATACTCTTCGTCGGAACTTTTCCTGACTGCGGCACGGGTTGCCGTAGGAAGTCCCGACTCTTGCCACGGCCTATTGACTCGCCTCGGCGAGGACCTGAAGGAGGAAACCGCGTCGGCTACCGAGATGGTGGTGTATGGAACGGCGATAAGGCGAAAGGACCCGCTCATAGACCTGGCCGTCGCTCAGTACTCTCCCAAGTCATCGCATGTCCGCAATTGTTTCATGCGGACATTGGGACGGGCTCCCAATACGTTGCAGCGAAGCTACAAGACGGGGCTCCGCATAGCGTGTCTTCGGAATGAGCGAAAGTTCGTCGCGGGAGTCGGAAACCCGACCAGCTACCTCGGAAAGGGTGGCGTAGCCGCCGTCTTGAAGGTCGCGTCCAGCGACGAGCTCTTGGCCCTGTTCACGAATCCGGCAATCGATGAGGAGCTAGTCGAGGCGCTTTACAAGCGGGACAAGCCGTTTTCAGATATCGCTGTCGGCAAATGGGCGTCCATGCTGGTCTACTGCATGGATAATCCGCGCTTGCAGCTATGCCGGTACACGGAAGAAAAGGCCGACGTCGGGCATTATCGCATCCACAAGGCGATCTGGGAGTTCGTTCAGAACGCGCCCTTCAATGAACTGATAGCGCAGATCGTTTTGAATACGCTCGTGCGGCTGAATCCGGAACAAGTGTATTTGCCCGATTCGATTGACGCAGCATTGGAGCGCTGGGGGCGTCCCCGGCTGCGAAAGACGAGCAGGAAAGAAAACACCTTGACAGGATTATCGAGGCAAGAAGAGCTGCGCTGTGTGATCGCGAGTCTGTATGGCAAGAAGGAGGGCGCGCTGTCCGACGCTACCGAATCATCGCACGACATTGCGCGCCGCTGCTGCTACTACGCAAACGCCCGACTGACCGACAGGCAGATCCGGGCGGGTTACCAGCGCGACCACGCCGCGTTTCTTCTTGGGGCTGTCGGCAATGTCGGCATCCTGCTTAATGCCGACAAAAGCGCGGTGCTGGAGCAATACCTCAGGGATGACTGGCTGACGCATCGTTACCTGCGAATCCGGAAGGCCGTGCACGACGACTGGGGATCGCGGGCGTCGGATCCGGTGACGGACAGGCTGAAAGCACTCAAAGACAAGCGCCGATCGCAGGAGCCTCGCATCGCAGGGGAAATTACAGACGCGGGACACGAACAACGACAGCGGCAAATTGAAGAGCACAAGCCGCTCGTTTCAAAACTCGCGACGCTCGATAGGGTTGTTCGATCGGTGGCCGCCTGGCTGGTGGTGGCGCTCGCTGTCTTCGCCGCGCTGATTTGGTTCAAATAGCAAACTATTTTTTCGCCAATAAAAAAGCCGGCGTTCGCCGGCTTTTTTTCGGTAGGCGGTCGGGGACTCGAACCCCGGACCAACGGATCAACGGATCACCGGATCACCGGATCAAAAGATTGAAATCGCCAATTATCAACGTAGCGTTGGAGCTTTCATTCTCGGGTTACCCGCCCGTGGGGTGACCGGCGGTGCCGCATACGACGCGCTGGTTGCCGTGACCGCCGTTGGCTGCGGCGCCGAACTCACCACCTGCGACCGGCGTGCGCTGGCGGTCTACGAGCGATACGGTCTCCGGGCCCGACCACTCCCCTGACACGCTTCATCAAGCGAACCGGAGCGTGATGCTGTGAATTAAGGTTTAAAGGGGCCAGGCTCGAATTTTCATAATTTGAACCCGGCCCCTTTGATTTGTCCCCATTTGAATCCGCACGAGCGCTGACGCCGTATATCAGGGTGGAGTCGTAATTTTGACCACATTAACTTAACCAAAGGGAGACGATAATGTTGAAGAAAATGACTTATGCCATGCTTGTCAGTGGATTGTTACTCGCCTCGTTCGGGGCCTCTGCGAACAGTCCGTACCCGGCCGAATCCGATGTCGTTGACTACGGAATCCGTATCGCCAAGGCGGATGACCGCAGCCCCTTCCCCGATCAGTCGGGTCCAACCGACTACGGAATCCGTGTCGCCAAGGCGAATAGCCGCAGCGCGATCCCCGATCAGTCGGACTCACTCGACTACGGTGTGCGCATCGCCAGCAGCCCCTTCCCGGCCGAATCCGACGTCGTTGACTACGGGAGCCGGGTGGCCGTCTAAGACGGAAAGTATTTCACCAACTGAAGTCGAGTCGTAAGCGCAAAAACCCCGTCTCGGCGGGGTTTTTGTTTTTTGATGTCACCCAAGAGACCGGTCAATGATGCGCGGTAAGGAAACATCCTTGATCTCGCGAGAAGGCCAATCCGGGCCACCGCATGCTGTCAGCGTTGAAATTTGGCCTCCGTTCGCGCTTTACGTTTCCCGTCATCGTGCAAGGTCAGGTCACCGCCTTCCTGGAATTCTTTGCCGAAGAACCGCGACCGCCCGACACCGTCCTGCTCGAGGCAATAGGCAGCGTGGGCGCGCAGCTCGCCCGGCTGATCGAGCGCGGCCGAGCCGACGTGGTGCGTGCGCAGCTTGCCGCGATTGTCGAATCTTCTCAGGACGCGATTGTCAGCACCGCGCCCGACCGGACGATCCTCACATGGAACACCGGCGCCGAACGCCTGTTCGGCTACACGGCATCGGAAGCCATCGGCCGCGACCTGAGCTTCCTCGTTCCGGACAACGTGCGCCATGAGATCGGACGGCACAGGGCTCTTGCGCTCACCGGCCAGCACATACCCCCCGCGAGATCGAACGGCTCGCCAAAGACGGGCGCCGCCTGCCCGTCTCGATCAGCGCCTCGCCGCTCAAGGACGGCGCCGGCAACGTGACGGGCGTCGCGCTGATTTACCGCGACATCAGCGAGCTGAAGCGCGTCCAGCGCGACCTGGAGCGCAAGGCCGATTTCAGCCGGCTCATGGAGTCGCTGTCGCGGGCGGCGAACGAGGCGGCCAACGTCAAGACGTCCCTGCAGTCCTGCCTCAAGCGCATCGCGGAATACGGCAACTGGACGCTTGGACGCGTCGCGACCTTTGCATCGGGGCAACGCCTGGGCACGCCACAGGCGTCTATCTGGCACTGTCTACAACCGACGCATTTTACCGAGTTCATCGAAATTTCCAACCGTTACAGCTACACTGGCCGGCTATCCGGGCAGTTTGTCAGTGAGGCGTTGCGCGAAGGAAAGCCGGTGTGGGTGCCCGATCTGTCGATCATGCACGGTTTCGGGCGCCTGGCCGAAGCCACGAAATGCAGCCTGCGGTCCGGTTTTGCATTCCCCGTTATCGTCGCCGGCGAGCCGCTGGCTTTTCTCGAATTTTTCGCCGGCGAGATCCGTGCGCCGGACGCGCCATTCCTTGAAGCGATTAGCAGCGTTTCGGCGCAGCTCGCGCGCCTGATTGAGCGAGCTCGCGCCGAGGCGGCGCGCGCGCAGCTTGCCACGATCGTCGAGAGTTCGGACGATGCGATCGTCAGCCGCGACCTCGAGCGCCGGATCGTCACGTGGAACGCCGCCGCCGAGCGGCTCTTTGGCTACAGAGCAGCGGAAGTCATCGGCCAGAACGTCTCGCTGCTGATTCCGCCCGATCAGGAAGCCCAGGCGGCGCACACCCGCGCGCTGCTCGCTGGCGGTCATTCGATACCGGTCTACGACGCAGTGCGCCTTGCTAAGGACGGCCGGCGTCTTGACGTGTCGATCAGCCAATCGCCGATCAAGGATGCGGTCGGCCAGATGATCGGCGTGTCGCTCACATTCCACGACATCACCGAGCGCAAGCAGGCGGAGTAGGTTCGTGCCAACCTCGCGGCGATCGTCGAGAGCGCCAATGTCGCCATCTTCGGCCGCACGCTCGACGGCACCATTACCACGTGGAACGCTGGCGCGGAGCGGCTGTTCGGCTATACCGCGACTGAGGCCGTCGGTCGGCCGGCTACCTTCAATTTGCCGCCAGGCCGGCAACCCTCCCTCGCGCAAAACACCGAGATTATTCTGCGCGGCGAGGCAACTGTGCCGGTCGAATCCAAGCGCCTAACCAAGGACGGGCGGGTGATCGATGTCCTGACCAGCCATTCTCCCATCAGGGACAGCGCCGGGAACGTCGGGGGCGCATCCGTCATTCTTCACGACATCACCGAGCGCAAGGGTGCGGAAGTGGCCCTGCGTGAGCAGGAGGAGTTTTTTCGCTTGATTGCCGAGAACATCGGCGACTTCATAGCAGTTCTTGATCGCGATGGGCGGCGACTCTACACCAGCCCCTCGTATCGACGGTTCTTCGGCGATACAACAGACTTGCGCGGCACCGATTCTTTCGCCCAAATCCATCCGGAGGACCGGCAACGGGTCAAGCAGGTCTTTACCGAGACCGTGCAATCGGGAATCGGTCGCCAGATCGAGTACCGCTTGGTGTTGGAGGGCGGCGAAATCCGCCACATGGAATCGCGGAGCGAGGTGATCAGGGATGAACAGGACCGGGTGGCACGTGTAGTAGTTGTGTCTCGTGATGTCACCGAGCGCAAGCTGGCGGAAGAGGCGATCGCGCGCGAACGCGCGCTCCTGAGGACCATAATCGACACGGTCCCCGAATACATCTACGTCAAGGACGCGCAGGGACGATTCCTGCTCGCCAACCAGTCGTGGCTCAGGGCGCGCGACATTGCCGACGATAATGTTGCCGGCAAAACAGTGTTCGACTTCTTTTCCCGCGATGTGGCCGAAAAAATGGCGGCCCAGGACGCGGATGTCATCAAGACCGGGGTTCCGATGCCCGAGTGGGAGCAGAGAATCATCCTAAACACATCGGGTGGGAAGCAGGTTGAAAACCAATGGGGTGCCACAACGAAAGTACCGATGCGGGACCCGTCGGGCAATATCATCGGCACGGTCGGGGTCAGTCGTGATATCACGGAGCGCAAGCAGGCGGCGGAAGCCCTGCGCGTGAGCGAGGAGCGCTTCCGCGCGACCTTCGAGGGTGCGCCTGTCGGCATCATGCAAACGGGCGTAGCTGATGGCAGGATCCTGCAAACGAATCCCAAGCTGAGCGAAATGCTCGGTTACTCGCGCGATGAACTGCTCGGCATGAAGACGCACGACATCGTTCACCCAGATCAGGTGGGAATCGACCGGCCGCAATATCGGGAACAGATGCTGTCGGGCGAACTGGAGTCTTACGAGTCGGAGGTTAGATACCTCCGCAAGGACGGCTCGGTTCTCTGGGCCAACAGGATTGTGTCGCTGGTGAAGGACGCAGCGGGCCAGCCGCTCTACTTCATCCGTATCATCGCGGATATCACCGAGCGCAAAATGTTTTCGCAGCGCATGGCGATGGAGCATGCCGTGACACAGGTACTGGCGGAATCGGCCAGCGTCGAAGAAGCCATGCGGAATGTTCTTCGAACCATCTGTCAGGCGCTGGATTGGACGTGCGGCGCTTACTGGAAATGGAATGAAACGGATCAGTTGTTGCGATGCGCTGAAACCTGGTACGCCGGTCCCGAGAGCGTCGCAGCATTCGTTGCCGCGTCCCTTGAGCATCCTAACGAGGCCCCAGCCTGGATCGACGGCACGGCTCCCGGGATCTCAACCGGCGGCGTGGTGAGGCGCGTATGGTTCAGCGGCATGCCGGCATGGATCCCGGATCTCCTGCAGATGCCTGACTTTCGGCGTGGGCCAGCTGCCAGCGAGGCTGGCTTGCACAGCGCGTTCGGATTTCCGATATTCGCGGGGGCGCAGCCCCTCGGCGTGATGGAGTTTTATGGCAGCGAGATAAAGCAGCCCGATGAGGCACTGCTGAAAATGGTAGAAGCGATCAGCAGACAGATCGGGCAGTTCATCCAGCGCAAGGAGGCCGAGGGCAAGTTAGCCTTTCTCGCGCGGTTCGACACCGTTACCGGCCTGCCAAATCGTTTTTTGTTCATAGACCGCCTGGGGCAGATCCTTGCGCAGTCGCAGCGCAACAACCGGTCGCTCGGGGTTCTGTTCGTGGACCTTGACCGCTTCAAGGCAGTCAACGACACCATATGGTCATGCCGCCGGCGACAAGCTGCTGCGCGAGGTGGCGACGCGCATGGAGCAGTGCACCCGCAGCGGTGACAGCGTCGGGCGCCTGAGTGGGGACGAATTCGCCGTCATGCTGTCGAACCTGGCGCAGGCAGACGACGCCGGGTTGGTCGCGCAGAAGATTGTGACGGCACTGGCGAAGCCGTACGATCTCGACGGTAGCCAGGCCTATATTGCAGCCAGCATCGGCGTCGCCATCTACCCAGGCGACGGTCGTGAGCCGGATCAATTGTTAAAGAACGCCGATACGGCGATGTATCGGGTGAAGGAGCAGGGCGGCAACGGTTATCAATTCTATCTGCCGCAGATGAACGAGCGGCTCATCCAGCGTCAGCGGATTGACGCGCAGCTGCGCCGTGCGCTCGACCGCAAGGAGTTCCTGCTGCATTACCAGCCCAAGGTCAGCCTGACGACGGGTGCCATCACCGGGTTCGAGGCGCTGCTGCGGTGGCAACGTGGCGAGGTGCTGGTCCCGCCGGCCAAACTCATCTCCCATCTGGAGGAGAGCGGCTTGATCGTGCCCGTCGGCGAATGGGTCCTGCAAAGCGTGTGCGAGCAGATCAAGCGATGGGAGCAGAACGGCGTCACCCCGCGCCCGGTTGCCGTCAACGTTTCCGCCCGCCAGTTCCAGCGCAACAATCTGGCGGACGTGGTGGCGCAGGTGCTGCGCAAGAGCGGGATCAACCCGGCCCTGCTCACACTGGAACTGACCGAGTCGCTCCTGATGAGCGATGAAAATAAAACCGTCGAGACACTGCATCAGCTCAAGGATCTCGGCGTGCAGCTATCGGTGGACGATTTCGGCACGGGGTATTCGAGCCTCGCGTATCTGAAGCGATTCCCGCTGGACGAGCTCAAGATCGACCGCGCTTTCATTCGCGACACCGTTAGCGATCCGGAGGACGCCGCGATCGCGCTCACCATCATCCATATCGGCCACAGCCTGAAGCTCAACGTCGTGGCCGAGGGGGTCGAGACCGAAGGGCAGCTCAATTTCCTGAGGCTGCACGGCTGCGACGAGATGCAGGGATTCTATTTCGCGCGCCCGCTCCCGGTGGAGGAATGCACCGGGATGCTTGCGGAAGACACACGCCTGCACAAGCCGGAAAGCGACACCGCCAAGGATTCCGTGACGTTGCTATTGGTCGGCGAGAACGAAGATGAAATGCAACGGCTTACGCAGACCTTCGCCTCCGCGGGTTTCCGCATCCTTACCGCAAAAAGCGCCAGTGATGGCTTCGAAATTCTTGCCTCGCGCGGCGTGGACATTGTTATCAGTGACGACGATATGTCCGAAATGAGAGGCATCGAATTCCTGGCTAGAGTCCGCACGCTGTACTCGAAGACAGTGCGCGTGCTCGCATCGAGCGGCGACGACACACCCACATTGACTCGCGCGACCAACAAGGCCGGCATCCATTTGTTTATCCCAAAGAACTGGGCGCCGGAACGGCTGTGCGCCGAGGTGCGGGAAACCCTGCGGGCGCGCTCGGACGCTGCTGCTGCCAGCGATGTATATTCTGGCCCGGCACACCAGGAGGGAATCGCAACACGTTGAACCGGCTGAGCCCAGCCGGAGCCGGGCGACCACGGCGCACCGCGGCTTGCCAATGGACTGCGACTTGGGATATTGTGTCCAACCCGTGGACAACTAACGCGTGCCTCTTCGCGGGGAGGCCGCAGCAAGCGCTAAAGACCCAAGACCCGCCGCGCAGAACGGCGGTCTATGGGTTGCAATTCGTGAGGAGGCCGCATGCAGCGCTTTATCGCGATCCGATTCCTCCAGAGCCTCGTGGCCCTCCTGGTCATGAGCGTGATCGTTTTTGGCCTCGCGCGCATCAGCGGCGATCCGCTCGACGTGATGCTGCCGATAGAAGCACTGCCCGAGGACTACGAGCGGCTCTCCAAGTATTGGGGGCTGGATAAACCCATCACCACGCAGTACGCCATCTTTCTCAAGAAAGCCGTCCAGGGCGATTTTGGAAATTCACTTAAGTACCAGGGCAAGTCCGCCATGGGCCTCGTGGCGGAGCGCCTGCCTGCAACGCTGGAGCTCGCCGGATTCGCGCTGCTCATCAGCGCTCTGATCGCGCTGCCCATCGGGGTCCTGGCCGCGGTCGCAAAAGGCACCGGCTGGGATGCTGCGGCAAAGGTCGTCGCGCTGCTCGGCCAGTCCCTGCCCGTCTTCTGGCTGGGGATCGTGCTAATGTGGGTCTTCGCTGTGATGCTGGGCTGGTTGCCGTCCTCGGGACGGGGCGGACTCCAGCACATGATTATGCCCGCCATCACGCTCGGCTGGTTCCAGGTCGCCGCCATCATGCGGCTGGTCCGCTCGTCCATGCTGGAGGTGCTGGATACCGAGTTCGTGAAGCTGGCGCGCATCAAGGGGATCCCGGAGTGGAAAGTGATCTGGAAGCACTGCCTGCGCAATGCCGGGATCGCGCCTTTGACGTTTTTTGCCATCATCGCCGGCTCTCTGCTCACCGGCTCCGTGGTGACCGAAACCGTGTTCACGTGGCCGGGCGTCGGGCTGCTGGTAGTCGATGCCGTGCGATCCCGGGACTTCCAGGTGGTCCAGGCCGTCGTGATCGTCTTCGCCGGCATCTTCATCCTGGCCAACCTGATCGTTGATATCCTCTACGCGTATCTCGATCCGCGTATCCGGTATCAGTGAAAATCGCCAAGGAGTCTGAATCATGCCCCAATTGACAACGCGAACGCTTCCCTGGTATGCGGTGCCGTGGGTCGTTACGGGGTGGCGTGAGATAAAACGCTATCCCCTGGTGTCGCTTGCGATTCTCCTGTTCTTCCTGGTGATTCCCGCCGTGTTCGCGCCGTGGGTCGCGCCGCACGACGCGTTTCTGGGCTCGTTGTCCGACCGGCTGCAACCGCCCGTCTGGCAGTATGGCGGCACCATGGAGCATATCCTGGGGACCGACAAGCTCGGGCGTGACATGCTGAGCAGAATCATCTTCGGCGCGCGGGTTTCTCTCATTGTCTCTATGATCGCGATCTTCGTCGGCGGATTCATCGGCACCGCATTGGGGTTGATATCGGGCTACTTCGGCGGACGGATAGACGCCGTGATCATGCGCCTGGTGGACATTTCGCTGTCCCTGCCGACGATCCTGCTCGCCCTCGTCCTCGTCGCCGCGGTGGGCCCGAGTTTCGGGACGGTCATCACGGTGCTCATCGTGCTCCTGTGGGCGCGCTATGCGCGCCTCGTCCGCGGCGAGACCCTCGCCATCAAGGAGCTGGACTTCATCGCGAGAGCGCGGGTGGCCGGGGCATCCCACACCCGCATCATGGTCCGCTACATATTCCCCAATGTGGTCAACTCCCTCATCGTCCTGGCGACGCTCCAGGTGGGATACGTCATCCTGCTCGAGTCCACCCTGAGCTTCCTGGGAGCGGGGCTGCCGCGCGCCGAGCCGGCCTGGGGCGTCATGGTCGCGGACGGGCGGGAACTGATCGTCACGGCGTGGTGGGTCTCGATGTTTCCCGGCGTGGCGATCATGTTGACGGTGCTTTCGCTCAACCTGCTGGGCGATTGGCTGCGAGACCACCTGGATCCCAAGTTGAGAAACCTGTAGCGCGAAATACCGGATAACAAGAACGCCCATAAAACCACAAACGAATACACGTGTAGCCCAAGACCACAACTAACCTAGGAGGAGCTCACCCATGAGATTGAAATTCGCTTCACTATTTACGGGACTGCTGATGGTGGTGGCAGTCATGTTCGGTACGGCTCCGGCGCCTGGATGGGCCGCAGTCGATCGCCTGATCTTTGCCTCCGCCGGGTTCCACGAGAGCAACCGCTACTGGACGATCGCCCGGCCCGACCATCTGCAGTTCGAGCCCTTCTGGGAGACGCTGGTCGGAATCGATCCCAAGACCGCGGGGTACATTCCCGCGCTGGCGACGAAGTGGGAAATCAGCCCCGACTACAAGGAGTGGACCTTCCATCTGAGAAAGGGTGTCCAGTTTCACAATGGATACGGGGAGTTCACATGCCAGGACGTCCCGCACAATCACTCGCTGCTGTTGCGCAAGGACTCGACGGCGACGCTGGCGCCCTTCTGGCGCACGGTCGAGTCAGTCAAGTGCGTTGACAAATACACCGTTGTGTTCCGCTTCAAGGCGCCGACGATGCCGACCAGCATGTTTGCGTTTTCACGCTCCGGCGATTTGCGCATGAGCAGCAAGGCGCAGTGGGACAAGGAGGGCATCGAAGGCCTCGACAAGCAGCCCGCCGGGACCGGCCCCTTCCAGTACGTCGGGCGCAAGACGGGCCTCAACATCCTGTTCAAGCGGGCGGACAAGCACTGGTCCGACAATAAGGTGGATTACGAGGAACTCGAGTTCCGGATCGCCCGTGAAGAGGCTACGCGCCTCGCCCTGCTGCTGTCCGGCGACGTACACATCGCCGACCTGCCCCGCGAGCTGCACAAGGACGCGCTGGCCAAGGGCCTGAAGCGCTTCTCGTCCTCGATGGCGACGGACTGGGTGTCGGTGTACATGGGCGGCCAGTGGTACATCACGGGGGACAAGGCTTTCGATCCGAAGGCCCCGTTCACCAACAAGAAGGTGCGCGAGGCGCTCAACATCTCCATCAACCGGAAGGAGCTGATGGCCACGGTGTTCGCCGGGCGGGCGGAGCTCGCGTATCTTTCGCTGTGGGTGCCCACCTCCGAGGGCTGGAACCCGAAGTGGGAGAGCCGGTTCAACGAACTCTATGCCTATAACCCCGAGAAGGCGAAGCAGCTCCTGAAGGAAGCGGGTTACGGTCCCGATAACCCTCTCAAGTTCGACTTCTGGGCGTTCACCGAACCGGGCGAGTCGGAAGGCCCGGCGATCGCCGACGCGCTCGCCATCTACTTCAGGAACGTCGGGGTCATTGCCGACGTCCAGATGCACGACTGGTCCAAGATCCGGACGACGTATCGGAAGAAACTGAGCAAGGATTTCATGTGGCCGAACATCATTGGCTGGCGTCCGTCCGATCAGGGCGTCCGGAACTTCTACTCCAGCAAGGGTAATAACCACCACTACGAGGACGACTTCCTCGAGAAGACCTTCGGCGCGGTGCAGAAGTCGACGGATGCCGAGGAACGGAACCGGTTGATGATGGCGATCGGCGATCACCTCCAGGAAGAGTACGCCGACATCCCGCTCTTCTGGTTCCGCAACGAGGTTTTCGCCGATTCCAAGGTCGTCGCCAGCTGGGTTTACCCGGGTCCCGCCGCCGGCCGCTCGTCGCATTTCGAGGGCATCAAGCTCGTCAAGTAGTCAACGTGCCGCACAGTGAGGGGAAGCAACGCTTTCCCTCGCTGCCGGCCTAATTCTTGGATGACTCACGAACCTCGACTGGAGGGCCGGCAGGATGCGGGCTGTTTTTACGATTAATAGCGCAGGCTAGGCGCATGGCCCGGCAGATTGGCGACGTCATACTCGAAGTGGAAGACCTCCACACCCATATCTTCAGCCGCTTCGGCACGGTGAAGGCGGTGGATGGGGTGAGCTTTTCGTTGCGCCAGGGAGAGGTGCTGGGCATCGTGGGCGAGTCGGGCAGCGGGAAAACCATCACGGCCTTGTCGCTGTTGCAACTGCTCCCCCGGCCGGCGGCCCGCATCGTCAAGGGAGCGATCCGGCTCGAAGGCGAGGACCTGGTCACGAAGTCCGAGCAGGAGATGCGGCAGATCCGCGGCCGCCGAATTTCCATGATCCTGCAGGATCCGCAGACTTCGCTCAATCCGGTGTTCACGGTCGGCAACCAGTTGATCGAGGCGATCGAGAGTCAGCACGCTGACGACGATAGGCCGTCGCTGGTACGGCGGGCGATCGATGGCCTGAAACAGGTGCGGGTGGCGGCCCCCGAGCGGCGGGTCACGGATTACCCGCACCAGATCAGCGGCGGCATGAAGCAGCGCGTGGTCGGCGCCATCGCCATCTCCTGCGAACCGAAAATCATCATCGCCGATGAGCCGACCACCTCGCTCGATGTCACCATACAGGCGCAGTACCTGCGGCTGCTGCGCGAGATTCAGGAGCAGACGAACCTGGCGCTCATCTTCATCACGCACGACTTCGGCATCGTCGCCAAGATGTGCGATCGCGTGATGGTGATGTATGCCGGCCGCGCCGTCGAAAGCGGACCGGTGCGGGACATCTTCAATCATCCGGCGCATCCCTACACCCAGGCCCTGCTGCGCTCGGTGCCCAGCATGAGCGAGGATATCGAGCGGCTCTACTCGATCGACGGCCAGCCGCCTGCGCTCTGGGACCTCCCCGCCGGATGCCGGTTCGCCCCCCGGTGTCCGCACGCCGATGATCGCTGCCGTGACGAATATCCTTCCTCGCGCTCCGTGAGCAAGGGCCACACCGCCAGTTGCTGGAAAATGGGACACATATGACCACGGCACCGGTCCTCCAAGCCGAGAACCTGAAGAAGCATTTTCCCGTCATCCGGGGCCTGGTGTGGACGAAGGTCGTGGGCTGGGTCCAGGCCGTCGATGGCATCAGCTTCTCGATCCCACAGGGGGAGACGCTCGCCCTCGTGGGCGAGTCCGGCTGCGGCAAGACGACCACCGCCAAGCTCGTGCTGCGTCTGGAAGAACCGACCTCCGGCCACGTGTTCGCCGACGGCAAGGACGTCCACGCCCTTCACGGCGATGCCCTGAAGGAGTACCGGACGACGGTCCAGGCGGTGTTTCAGGATCCCTGGTCCTCTCTCAGCCCTCGTATGCGCGTGCGGGACATCGTGGCCGAGACGCTGGTGTGCAACCAAACGGTTTCCGACCAGGAGGTGAAGGATCGCGTCAAAGAGGTGCTGGCTTCCGTCGGCCTGCGCCCGCAGCAGGCCAACCTCTACCCGCATGAGTTCAGCGGCGGGCAGCGCCAACGCATCGCTGTGGCGAGCGCCCTGGTGTCGAAGCCCAAGCTCCTCATCCTGGACGAGCCGGTCTCCGCCCTGGACGTGTCGATCCGGGCGCAGATCATGAACCTGCTGGTCGATCTGCAGCAGCAGTACAACGTGAGTTACCTGCTCATCGCCCACCATCTGGCGACGACCCGCTACATGGCCAACGAGGTCGCGGTCATGTACCTGGGGAAGATCGTCGAGAAGGCCAGGACGCAGGAATTGTTCAGCAATCCGCTGCATCCTTATACGAAAGCCCTCTTCTCGGCCGCCCTGCCGGCCCACCCGGACGACACGCACGACGAGATCATCCTGACGGGAGAAGTCCCGTCTCCCATCAACCCGCCCTCGGGGTGCCGCTTCCATCCCCGTTGCCCCTCCGCCAAGCCCGAATGCTCTCATGTCGTGCCAGTAGAAAAAGAGATCACGCGCGGTCACATGGTGGCGTGCCACCTGTACTAAGGCAGAAGTCAGAAGTCAGAAGGATGAAGGGTTTTGATTCGCGTTTGATCGAATCGCGATTAGCCCGGTTCGTCCGCTTCTGAATTCATCCTTCATCCCTCATTCTTCATCCTTCCGCGCGCCCGCGCTCAACGCCCGCGGCTGCGGCCTGCCGCCAAATAGAGCCGTGCACGCACGGCTGGATCGTCGGCGTTCAGATAAACACCATCGCGCAGGGCCGCCAGGTGCCGCGCCCGTTCCCGGGCGATGGTGGCGCTCAGCGCGTCGTACTCCAGCTCCGGCGCCTCAGCGTCCTTACGCGCGCCGCGCCATCGCGCCCAGCGCGCGCGCCAGGCATCGGGAAGCGCCACCCTGCGCACCGCCACCTCGGCTACCAGAAGTATCAGGGCCGCCAGGAAGAACGGCCACCAGACCCGCGAGAGCGGACCGGACGCTTGCGGCGCGGGCGCGGTCACGGCGCTCAAGCTGGCGCTGGAAAGCGGGAGCAGGCGTCCGCCGGTTATGTTGGCGACGTCGCGCAATAATCGGTGATCCACGCCCAGGTCCAGATACTCCGTGGAGTACGGAACCGCCAGTCCAAAGGTCCTGGGGCCCACCTGCATCTGGCCGTCACGCCCGTTGAACGTGATGTAGTAGCGCCCGGCACGGGGCACCGGAAACTCACCGTGGTAGCGGCCCGGTGCGATCTGCTCGAGCTGCACGCGCCGGGTGAGCCGAGACGGGTCTGCCAGGGACGCTTCCAGCTTGAGGCCGTTGATGAAGCGATCGTCTCGGTCCAGCACATCCACGCTCATCTCGCCGCGCTGTCCGTGCCACTGGAAGCGGGGCACAAAGGACTCGCTCCCGCTGCGGCGCATGGTCCAGCGGGCCATCTGCGAGACGAAGCGCCCAAAGGCCGGCCACTGCACCCACTGCCTGCCCCAGCGGCCGGAGAGATCGGACGTGAACGCCACCGCCTTGCCCAGACCGTAGCGCCACGACACCAGCACGGGATCCTCGCCGCGTCCGGCGAGCAGGACCTGGGCGGCGGGCTTGGCGTAGGTGCGCTGGTAGCCGCCGAGGACCGGAAACGCGTCAGCACCGAAGCCCGCGATCAGCTCACCCGCATAGGCCCGTCGTGGCCGGATGTCCCCCTCCACCACCAGATCCCGCGTGATCGCCAGGGTTTCGCTCATGAAGATGCGCGGCACAATTCGGGGATCGTCGGTGTGGTAGAAGCGACCCTTGCCGAGAACAGCGAGTCTCGCCATCAGCTCGCGGTCGGCGTCCACACCCATGGCCACGGTGGAGATCGTGATGCCGTCGGCGGCGATGCGTGCGCCCAGGGGATCGAAGTTTTTCTCGCCCTCGGTGAGACCATCGGAGAGCACGATCAGGTGCTTCACCGTCGCCTGCTCCTGGCGCATGACGCGGTGCGCCTCCTCGAGGGCGAGATAGAGATCGGTACCGCCGCCGGTTTCTAGCTCGCGGAGCTCCTGCGCGACGGGCCGGCGCATGCCCACCTCGGTCGGGGGCACCACCCATTCCCGATCGCTGTCGAATGCCAGCACGCCCACGCGGTCGAGCTGTTTCAGCAGGTCGATGGATGACAGGGCGGCGCGTTTCGCGATGACGAGCTTCTCCTCGCCCCGGGTTGTCGAGCTCATGCTGCCGGAGCGGTCCAGCACGAAGACCACCGACAGGCTCGGGATCTTGACCTCGGTCTTCACGTTCATGGTCACCGGCAACAGACGTTCCACCGGGGTGCCGTAATAGCCACCGGCGCCGTAGCTCCTGTCGCCACCGATCTTCACCACGCCGCCTCCCGCATCGCGCACGTAGTACTCGAGCAACTCCATCTTGGCGAGGGACAGATCGAAACCTGAGACGTTGTCCAGGATCACCAAGTCGTAGTTCACGAGCTCATGCATGTTTGCCGGGAGCGCACTGGCGGGCACTTCGTCCACTGCGATGCCCTGGGCCCTCAGCGCCGCGCTCACGTAACGACCGGCTTCGGGCTCGCCCACCGCGTGCAGCACCCTGGGCGCGCCCTGCACCTGCACGAAAGCCTGATAGCGGTTGTTCTCCTGCTCGCTGTCCGCGTCGCTGTTGATGATGGCCTCGTATTCCTGCAGACCCGGTGTGTCCGCTTGCTCCACGAATGAGTAGACGTTGGCACCCGGTTTGAGGTCGAGCTCGGAGTCGTGCAGCAGCACGCCGTTGCGCATGATGACGAGGTGGGCGCGGGTGGATTCGTTGCTGTGCACCACCGTCTGCACCTTGAAAGGCTCGTGCACGCGCACCCGGGACGGAACCGTCACGCCCTGCACGTAGATTTCCTTGCGGGGCGAGGATCTCTCGAGCGCCATAGTGTGGATCTCCACCCCGAGGGAACGCGCCACCGCGGCCGCCGAGCGCGCATCGCCCAGGTTCTCGCGGCCGTCGCTCACCAGCACGATGCGCCGATGCGCCGCAGCCGGAAACGCACCAACGGCCACCTCGATGGCGCGGCCGATATCGGTGCCTGCGCGCTCCACGTGAGCCGTGATCTCGCGTACCAGCTCGCTGCCACTGCGCACCAGGGATTCCACCGCTGCGTCGGCGCCGAACACCACCAGCCCGATGCGTGCTGAGGATTCCCTGTCGCGATTGATGAGATCCAGCGCCTCGGCGATGGACTCCCGGGCGATGCTGCTGGAGAGATCGAGGGCGAACACCACGTCGGTATGGTGCGACCGGGAGCCGGCGAGCGGGCCCGTGAGTGCGATCACCAGCGCAGCGAGGGCCAGCACCCGCAGGACGCCGGCGGTCACCTGCCTGAAGTGCGCGCGCCCCGCGCGTCGAAGAGACAGGACGACGAGCAGCACCGGCACCGCGATGAGTGCGAGCCACGCGGGTTGCGCGAACTCAGGCACTGCCTCGGCTCCCGGTCCACACGCACCACTCCAGCGCCAGCAACACCAGGGCCAGCACCAGCAGGTGGGGCCAGAGCGGCACCAGTGCCTGCGCGCCGTTACCCGCAGGTTGTAGTTGCTCGCGTCGCTCGCCGGGTGCCCATCGGCTGTTGACGTCGGATTCCCGCGCGTCGGTGAGGGTCACCGCAAAGTATCGCGCCACCTCACCAACGGAATATCGATAGATGCCAGTATCAGCGGTGGCGTCGAACAGCAGCGAGCCGCCCTTCACCTCCAGCGTCGTGGCATCACCCGATGGCATGCGCATGATCACCCGCGTTTGGATCGAGGGCACCCGGATCGAATGGGTGGAGCCGGCCGCTATGTGGGTGGACACGAAACCGTCACCTCGCGGGCGAAGCCACTCCAGGCTCTGGCTGAAGAACAGCGGGAAGGCGGCCTGCAGCGGGAAGTTGGACTGGGCGAGATCGAAGCCGAGATAGACCAGTTTCAAGCCGTCATCGAGCAGCGCGAGCGCCAGGTCTGTTTCCGGAGACCAGAACAGGCGCTGCAGTCCCGGGACCGGCTCGTCGATGACGACGCGCAGGGCACGGTCGATGTGAACGGCGGTCAGGTCCACGTCACGCATCAGCGCGCTGGGTCCGCGACCCACGACGTCCGGCTGCGCCACCCGACCCGCGTCGGAGAACGGCAGGCCCGGCGCCACGGTGTTCACGAGCAGGAAGTTCCCGGGCGGCAGCCTCGGCCCCGCGATGCCATCGAACACGACCACGTCGTGGATGCGGGCCAGCCGCGCGATATCCTCGGCGGGCGACCACTCGCGCTTGATGAGGTCCAGGTCGGGCAACGCTTCGAGCACGCTCTCCAGGTAGAAGTTGCCCCGGGTAAACAAAAGCACGCGCAGCGGATCGCCCGCGTTCACCGCCGCAAAGGCCTGGTTGTCGGCCGCCAGGTCGTCGTCCACGTCGATGCGCCCAACCGCCCGCCCGAGGGCACGGCCACGGAACGGAAGAACCAGGGTCTGCTCGTTACTCGCCTCGAGTTCGAGTGAACCCCGGTACAGCGCACGGCCGTCCAGGCTCACCGATGCAGGCACCACCACCGGCGCGTCAGTGTAGTTGCGCACCGTCATCAACACCTGGAAACGGTCGTCGCTCGCCAGCTCCTGGCGGAAGTCGAAGCGGGTGATGGCCACGTTACGCGCGGGGGCTCCCACGACGCGAAACACCACCTGGGGAGAGCCGGGGTCCACGTCAGGATCGAAGGCGCCATCGGTCAGGAAGTAGATGCGGCCCTGCTCACGGCCTCGAAGCAGCGAGAGCGCCAACGCCAGGGCTTCGCGTGGCCGACCTGCCTCGTCGCCGGGGCGAAGCTGCGCCAGCACCCGCCGCAGCGCATCGCGGTCGGCCTCGAAACCAGTCCTGAGCAGGGCCTTGCGCCCGCTGGTCATCACCAGCATGCGCCCCTCCCGGGGCAGGCCGTCCACGATGTCGGCAGCCTCGGCAAGGGCCTGGTCAAAACGCGTCGTTCCGATTCCCGATCGCGTCTTCATGCTCGCGCTGACGTCGAGCACGAGCACCGTATCGGCGCCCTCGCTGGCACGGGTCAGCCACTGGGGGCCGGCCAGGGCCAGCCCGAGCACCAGCGCACTCGCCAGCAACAGTAGCAGGCTCAAGTTCCTGAGCAGCCTGCGCAGCCCGAGTCCGCGCTCGCGGTCCTTCAGCGCTGCCTGCCACAGTGTCGTCGTGGACAGTACCACCCGGCGGCGCCTCGGCCGCAGCAAGTGAAGCGCAATGAGGAGCGGAATGGCCAGAAGCGACAGCAGGGCCACGGGGTAGGCGAGCTGGATCACCGCAGATGCGCCCCCTGGCGCAGGTACTTGAGCACCACGTCCTCGAACGCGATGGCGGTGCTCGCACGCAGGTACTCCACGCCGCGCCGGCGACAAAAGCTCTCCATCTCCTGCAGGAGGAGTTCGAGCCGATGCTGATAGAGCCTGCGCAGTTCCGGGTCAACGGTTACTTCCAGTTCGTCCCCGGTTTCCGCATCCACAACACGCAATGCGCCCTCGAGTGGCGGGTCGATTTCCGACTCCGCGAGCAGTTGGATCACCACCACGTCGTGACCTCCGTGGCGCAGCGCCTCGATGCCATCCTGGGCTTCCCCCGCGCCCAGCAGGTCGGAGATAAGGACCACCAGTCCCGGGTTTCGCGTACGCATTGCGAAGGCGCGCAGAGCCGAGTCAAAACGGGTCACCCCGGCGCAGGGCAGGTCGCCGAGGAAAGTGAGCAGGCGGGCCATGTGGTGCCGCGTCTTGATGGGGGGCAGGGCCGCACCCAGACCCTCGGCGAAGGCGCTCACCCCGACACGATCGAGATTGTGCAGCGCGATGTAGGCGAGCGCCGCGGCCAGTCGCCGCGCGTGATCGAACTTCGACGGCTCGCCGAAACCCATGCTGGCGCTGGTGTCCACGATCAGGTGCAGCGTAACGTCTTCCTCGGAGGTGTGAAGCTTGAGAAAGAGCTGATCCAGCCGCGAGTAGATGTTCCAGTCGATGTGCCGGAAGTCGTCACCGGGTCGGTAACGCCTGAAGTCGGAGAATTCGAGCCCTCGCCCACGGTGCGAGGTCGTGTGTTCCCCGCGCAGCAGACCACGGAAGATCTTCCGCGCCAGCAGCTCGAGCCGCTGCAGCTTGCGCAGGAACTCGTCGTTGAAGACGGGATCGCCGCCGGCGGGTGCGTTGAGCGACTTCATCGCCATTGCTAGCAGTGTGTCGGACTTTGGGTTTCGCGCAGCATCCTGCAGGGCGCCGCCCCCGCGATCTGCAATGCAGGTGGGCGACACACTGCTATAGGCAAGAACAGGTTGCAAGCAGTCAACCTGACTGGCTTATCGGTAGAGAATCTACTCATTACAGCCTGTCGGCTCTGACCTGCCCGGGATCGACGACCCATGCGTTTCCAACGTCCGTTCATGGGACCAAGTCCGACAGGCTGCTAGCTCAGGCGCGCGCCTCCCCCTGCACGGTAGGCGTTTCGCGGATGACTTCCGCGATCAGGTCTTCCACGTCGATCCCTTCCGCCTCGCCCTCGAAGTTGAGCAAAATGCGGTGCCTGAGCGCCGGCGGCGCGGCGGCGGCCAGGTCATCGAAGCTCACGTTGATGCGTCCCGCGAACAGGGCCAGGGCCTTTGCGGTGAGCACCACAGCGAGCAGCCCACGGGGGCTCGCACCGTGGCGCACGTAACGGCGAACCATAGGAGTCGCGTCGGCGTTCCCCGCGTGGGTGGCGAGCACCATGCGAATGGCGTAGTCCTTGACGTGATCGGCGATCACCACCGAGCGCACCAGCTCCCTCATCTCCATCAGCTCGCCAGCGCTGAGCACTGCCTCCATGGGCGGCAGGGGCGCACCCGTGGCGCGATCGATGATCTGCGACAGCTCGCCGGCGTCGGGATAGGTGGCATTCAGCTTGAGCAGGAAGCGATCGATCTGGGCCTCGGGCAGCGGATAGGTGCCCTCCATCTCGATCGGGTTCTGGGTCGCGAGCACCATGAAGGGCTCCTGGAGCGCATGCCCGGTACGCCCGACGGTGACGCGCTTCTCCTCCATCGCCTCCAGCAGCGCCGACTGGGTCTTCGGCGTCGCGCGGTTGATCTCGTCGGCGAGCAGAAGCTGCGTGAACACAGGGCCCTGCTGGAACTGGAAGTGTCGACGGCCCTCGTCATCCTGCATCACCATCTGGGTGCCGATGATGTCCGCGGGCATGAGGTCCGGCGTGAACTGGATGCGGGCGAATTCCAGGTGCAGTGCATCGCTCAGGGTCTTCACCAGCAGCGTCTTGCCCAGACCCGGCACGCCTTCCAGCAACGCGTGGCCGGAAGAGAGCAGGCAGGCGAGTATGCCGTTGACCAGATCATGATGTCCGACGATTCGCCGCTGGATCTGGCGCCTCAGCGCCTCCAGCCGCTCGCGTGCAAGCGCCAGGCTTGGCTCGTCACTCACTGCGCTCCTCGCTTGTCGGTTGGTTGCTGTTGCGGGACGCGGCCCTGGCTCAGGTTCAGGAAATACCTGCGGACGAACTCCTTGTAATGAGCGGGGTACTGCTCCTTGGAGAGCACCTCCTCCACCTGTGACGCAAACTCGCTGCTCATCACTACGTTCTCCACACTCGGCCGACCCGACCTTGGACGGACCTGCGCCTGGGTCACGAACACCTCGCCCTTGCGCGCCTGGCTCTGCGGCTTCAGGACCGGCCCCGATTGCCCGGGATCAGGGCGAACCGGCGCGCGCTGCCGGTCAAGCGCGACGCTGGAATCACCCTGCGAACCGGAACCCGTAGCGCCGCGCGTCGTCTCCCTCTCCTGGCGTCCGTCCGCGCCCGCGTTCGCGGCGCCTTTGACACCGCGGTCCTCATCCTCACCCCAGTCCATGTGGACTGCCGGGCCACGTTCACCGTCGGTCCCGGCGAGCGACTCGCCCAGATTCTCCCGCGCCCGGCGCACCTGCTCGCGCGCGCCTTGCAATTCCTTGCCCTCCTTGCGCGCACGATCGATCTGCGCGAGCTTCTCCAGCATCTCCCTCAGTCCCTCATTGTCTCCCGACAGGTGGCGTCTCAGGGTGTCTTCCAGATCGCGGCGCGGGATACCCGAACGCTCGAGGTCGGCGAGGTGCTCGGCCAGCGCGCGGGTGTCGGCGCTGTCCAGGGCGCCACGCTGCATGCGCTCGAGCATCGCCCCCGGGTCCAAATCCGGCGCGATGGGCGAGCTCTCCTCGCGCAGCGGCCCGATATCAGTCTGGTTCGCCTCCGCCAGCGCCTGCATCCGCTCCTTGTCAAGCGATTCATCCATCCCACGCAGTTGCCCCAAAGCATCGCCCCGGGTCAGCGCGCCACTTTCCATGCGCGCGCCCAGGCGCTCGAGCTGCGCGGCCTGCCTGGCGCTGCGTGGCAGCCGGTCACGCCTCGCCCGTTCCTGCATCGCGCGTCCGAACGCGCCAAGGCGCTGGCCCTCGCTCACGACCTGCTCATCCACCTCGTGAGGCACCGGCGCTTGCATCCAGTTCAGGTCGATTACGCTCACCAACAGCAGCGCCGTGGCCGCCAGTGGCGACAACCGCCCCCAGCGGTTCACCTGCCACGGAAACACCAGCCCGGTGCGCGCCGGGAGCCCCGCCTTGACCGCCTGCACGGCAAGCCGCTCAGCCAGCTTAACGTCGTCGTGCACGGTCATGAACTCCCACGCCGTGCTCAGGCGCTGCTTCAAATTAAGCGTCAGATCGGCGCGGATGGCGACGTCGAGGGCATCGGGACGCCGCTGCCAGCCCACCAGCAGCGCAAGCGCCACCGCGATGATCACCGCCGCGCCGCCGAGCTGCCACGGCGGGTAGGGCAAGGGCACCAGCCGAGCCACCAGCACCGCGAACGTGGCCAGGCCGAGTCCCGCCAGCAGGCCGCCGAATCCGTGGTCCACGAGCACCTGCAGGCGCCGTGCGCGGGTGAGGGCGACCACGGCCTTGCTTAGGCGCTCCCGGGCCGGACGCGGGCTGCCAATCCAGAGACTAGGTGCGCTAGCGGCCTGGCTCATGACGTGACTGCCTCACCGACCGCGCCGTCGTCGTGGGGGCCTGCCGTGCCGCGTCGCTCGCGCAGCAGCAGGCGATGCAGCGCAAGCGTCGCGAGCACGCTGAGTCCCGCGTAGGCCGCCAGGAATACCACTTGGTCGGGTACCTCCGCGAATACCGGTTGGGTGTCCATGCTCTCACCGAGCGCGCGGGATGTGAACGCGACGTGGCTGGTGAGGGGCGCGAGCCATCCGACGGGAACGTAGACCAGCAGCAAGATCGCGCGCACGGTAAAGTAACTCTCGCCGCGATGCTGTCCGATCGTGAGGTGTGTGATCGCGCCGCACAACCGGTAGAACAGAGCCTGGACCAGCGCCGCCGCCAGGCACCACCCGAGCGCGGCCCACTCGCCCCCGGATACCGTGAAGGCCATCAACAGCAGGGGCGAGGAAAGCGCCAGCAGATGCAGGCTGTGAACGAACTGTCCCAGCAGGTAGCCACGGAGAACCCGACCCAGACCAAGCGGAGTTGCCAGCGCCCAGTCCCGCAGTCCGTGCTGGCCCGGCAGCACGACCTCCTCGGCACCCGCACGCAGCGCGAAGTACGCCATGGTGACGCCCACGGCCATGACCACCGCCGCCAGGGTGTGCGGGCCGTGCTGGCTCTGCAGCATCTGCGCCACTCCGATCTTGGGCCACCACACGAACAGCACCACCGCCTGCAGCAGCAGCAAGCCGAGATAGTCGAGCTGAGCCTTGCCACACCGGGTGAGCCCGACCAGAACTTCGGCGACCAGTGGATTGCTTCGCATCATTCGTCCTATGGTGCCGCGACGTCCGCCGCGGTACCACGCACCCGGGGCATTTCGGGGCGCTCGAAATCGCCATCGCCCAGTTCCAGCGGTCCCGTTCCGGTCGCACCCGCCAACGCATCGCCCGGTAACGCCGCAACCTGGAACGCGACCAGCGCCCGTTCCCGGCGCGGCCAGCCGGCACTGGCGCCCGCGGGCCGAAACGGGCTCTCCGTATAGCCTATGAGCAGTGCATAGCCCGGGCCGGGATATCCGATTTCGCCCGTCTCCTGCGACCTGCGCTCGAGCACGATCCGGGTTGGCGCCAGCATTCGCGCCGGAACCCCGGGGGGTGGCCTGAGCACGCGCCGCCAGGATGCCTCGCCCACCTCGACGCCGTGCGTGCGGCGGATGAGCCCGCGTTCGACCCGCGCACCGGCTGCAATGGACCCGAGCTCGTAGGCGTAGCCGTCGAACACCAGCCACAGGTCTTTCAGGGTCCGCCCGCTGGCGTTGTCCAGGACGAGCCGCGGCCCCATGGTCTCGTCGTGCACCGAGGCTTCGAGATGAAACGCGATCACGTCTTCCCCCTCCAGCGCGTGCAGCACGTAGCGTCGCCGGTCCAGCGGCTCGAGGAAGCGCCGTGGTCCCTCGCCGAACACCCAGTCCCCCACATTGCCCTCTCGCTGCGCCTGGCGGGGAAGGTACAGCACCGGCTCGGCACCGCGGTACTCCAGGCGCAGCGCGCCGCTGCGATTGGCGTACACGCCCAGATCCAGCCCGAGCCGCGCGTAGATGCTGTTCGGTAACGGCTCGATCACCGCCATCGCCACCGCAGTGGCGCCGCGGGGAAACGCGGCCGGCCCGAATAGCAACCAAGCCGCGGGCGCGAACAGCACCGGCGCGGCCCAGCTCCAAAGCGGTGCCAGCCAGCGACGCCGCGTCCCGCGCACGGAAAGCCGGTACCCGGCCAGCAGCAGCCCCAGATAGAGTGCCAGAAAGTAGAGCACCGTGGCAGGCGAGGGGAAATTCGTGGACTCGGCACGGATGAGGGCCGGAAGCGGACTCTCGAGTACCGGTTCTGCCACGCTCAGGGAGGCCGTTGTCGGTGGCGGCAGGCGCAGGCTGTCTAGCCACAGCTCGCGCATGCCGTCCCAGCGATCGAAGGGATAGCCCGCCACGTCGAAGGTCAGGTAGAGCACCCGACCGAGTCCGAGCGTGCGCTCCACGATGAGCGCCACTGCGCCCGCGGTTAGACGCGCACGCCCGCGGAAGGCGCCGAGCCGATTAACGTGGACGGGGCGCGAGACGTCCAGGGACGCGGAGAAAGCGCCCTGGAGGGCGTCGGCATTCATGCGCGTCATTCCCAGGGGCAGCCCGGGCAGGAGCGCGGCCAGGCGCGGGCTTCGAAGCAGCGCGTAATCCGGTCCGCCGGACACCGCGAGGATCCCGCCTTGGGCAATCCACTTGTGCAGGGCGTCGAACTGACTTGCGCTCAGCCGCTCCAGGGACACCCCATGCACCACAATGGCCGCCACAGCGTCGTATCCCCGCCAGTGCACGGGTAGCAGCTCCGGGTGCGGGTAGAGCACCCGCAGGCCGTTGGCGGCGCCGTCGTTAAGGTAATCCAGATCCGCATCCCGGCTGAGCACCAGGAGCAAGCGCTCGGCGGCGAAGCGTGCGCGCAGATCGACCTCCGCTCGTGCCAGCTCCCGCCCGCTCGAGCGCACGCGGATCACCAGCGGATGGGACAACCCCTGCGGGAACACGGTGAACTGCAGGCTCTTGCGAGAATCCCGGGGGAGCTCCAGCTTGCGCCGGTGGGAGGTGACGAACAGCCGGCCGCGCAGCTCGTCACCACCGGTGACCTGAACCTCCAGCTCCCCGTTCAGGTCGCCACCGTGATTGGTCACGGTGACGCTCAGAGGGGTCCAGCGCCCGGGCTGGAAGGTGTCGGCGAACCCCACCACCGCGGCAATGTCCACGGCGTCGGCGGCCATCGCCAGCGGCAGCGCACACAGCAACACGAGCAGCAGGAGGACATCGGCCAGGCGCTGAAGCCGCGACCGCACGCCGCATGCCCGGTGTCGCCCACGGCGGCCCTGCCCGGTGACCATGTCGCCGTTTGCAACCATGCGCTATTGTAGCGAGCCAGGGACACAAGAATGACCGGCAGCAGCAACGCGCATGACAGCCATCAGTAGTCATGCGTAGAGGTTCGTGTTCCATTTAACGAGGGAGAACTGCCATGCAAATTCATGACACACTCACTGCTGATTCACATCGCACGCGACTTGTCGGATTTCACGATTTGCAGGGACGCGAATCGTTGCAAGTCACCTTGCAGGGCGATTGGTGCTATGTGGGGCATCTTCCGGGATGTCTGCCAAACCCGCTTACAGGTATAGCCGAACATAACGGGACTTCGATTCTTGACGTCTCCAACCCCGCAAACCCGAGCCTGATTGCCCATATTCCCGGCGCGCCTCAAGCGAATTGCCGCGCGGTTCAGGTTATCAACAATCCGCACGACGGCAAGCGCTACCTCGCGCGCAATCACGAAACGGCGTCTGCCCGTAGCTTTCAGATTTTCGATATCAGTGATCGGGCGCATCCTGTCAAGGTCGCCGACGTCGCGTCGACCCCGGCAGGACCGATGAATCTCGCGCACAAGGGCTGGTGGGACGAATCCAGCGGGCTTTATTTCGGCTGTGCGAATGAACCGGGATACCGCCCGGGCGGCCATCTGGTGATATGGGATTTTTCCAGCCCCGCAAAACCCAAGTACGTTACCAGCCATTGGCTACCCGGCCAGTTGCGAACGGAGCCTGCACCAAACAATAACGGCCTAAACCTGCACCATCCGGTGGTCGACATGCCCAACAAGCGTGTCTATCTGTCGTACGCCAAGGGCGGCAATGTCGCGGTGCTCGACATCAACAACATCAGCAAGCCCAAACTCATATTCGATTACACGATCGAGCCGCAGTTCAAGGGCCCGCATACCTCGATGCCTTTATTGGGCATAACGACGCCGAACTTCACGCCCGGCTTCGGCGACGTTCGTGACTTTATTATTGTTTGCAACGAAGCCAGCGACGCTAAATATCAGGGGCTGGAGGTCCGGTGCATGGTGTTCATGCTCGATGTCACCGCCTGGAACAATCCGATGATGGCTGATATCTTCCGCGTGCCCGACGGAACGTTTCTGACACACGGCGGGCGATTTGGCCCCCACCAGTTCAACGAGACGCAAGACAACAAGCTCTACCGGCCGCAGGACAACCGGAATCTGCTTTATGTCGCGTACTTCAGCGGCGGGTTGCGGGTGCTGGACATTTCTGACCCCTATAACATGAAGGAAATTGGTTACTATATTCCGAAGACGACCACAACAACTATTCCACGGCTGAAGACGGTTATACAGACGAATGACGTTGATCTCGATTACCGTGGTCTCGCGTACATTAGCGACCGCGCGGGCACGGGATTACACGTGGTTGAATACCTGGGTTGAGGGCATCGCCAAGCGCATCGCCCGGCAGGCAAAGCTCGAAGACAACCCGATGTCGCTCGCGGGGGCGCGCTCGTCCCGCCGCTCGCCAGGGTAGCTTGGTCACTCGTGCGGGCGACCCATGGCGGTGTTTGCGTTGCGATTCCAGCGAGGATTTCAGGTTCGTTCGACACGTACTGCCCGATTGCCGCCTCGCATCATGTCTGCGGTCGGCCCGTGGTACTTGTAGAAGCGGCGTTGGGTCTTCTATCCTTCCGACCGTGTTATCGTTGAATTGACCCACAAGGAGAGTGTCATGCCATTTTACGAACTCAACGAACTGGAGAAGAAGCATTCCACCGTCAATTCGAAAATCGAGTCCGGAGCCGTTCCCGGGGAATTCATGAAGTTCGGTATCGTGACCAAGCCGGAAGGTGAAGGGCCTCCGTTGCACGAACACCCGAACGAAGAGCAGTTCAGCGTCATACTTGCCGGCCAGATGCACTTCGTGCTCGGCGACGAGGACCGCGTGGTCGGCCCCGGCACCCTCATCCATATCCCCAGGAACACGCGTCATCGCTCGCGCCCGGTCAACGGACCCGCGACGTTCATCACCGTCAAGAGCCCCTGCGGCAACGGCGAACTGGACCAGGACTACAATCTGCGGGCGGAAGCGAAGGAAATCGAGAAGCTCTATCCGGGTACGAAGTAGGCACGGGGATGCGCGCAACAGGTCCCAATCCATGATTTCCCCATGTGACGTTTAGGAGAAGATCATGGCGGCGACCGTAGCTTATGACGAACTGGCGGAGACCCGAAACCGAAGCCAAGGGGTGACGAAAAATGGTGATAGAAAATAGGGATCAATGATGGTGATGGAAAAGCGCGTTGCCCGCCGCGGCACCGGTACACATCACCAGCATCTCCATCACTAGTATCTCCATCATCAGTTCCCATCACCAGTTCTGGTGCACGGCCTTTCGCCTTCTGACTTCTGCCTTCTGCCTTAGGGTAGCCTTCTGACTTCTCACTTGGGGCGCTGGCGCCCCCCTTCTGGTCGCCGTATGATCTTTGGCGGGGAAGGAAGGCTGAGAACCTATAGACTGGCTGCTGAGATGCTGGCCTATAAAGTAAAGGCCTCACCCTAGCCCTCTTCACCCATCACTCGTCACGCCTCATCAATTTAAATGTCCATCCGCATCGCCGCGATCGAAGTCGGTCACTGGCACTCGCTGTTCGACGCTGCCTACCTGAAGGCGCTCGTGAAGATGCCGGACGTGCAACTCGCGGGCATCCAGGACCCGGACCCTGCGCTGGTCGCGCAGCGCGCCGCGCAACTGGGCGGGCCGCCGGTGTTCACCGACTACCGGGAGATGCTGGCAAAGACCAGTCCGGATTTCGTCGTCGCCCTCGGCCGCCACAACGCGATGGCGGGGATCGCCCATTTTCTGCTCGACGAGGGCTACCCGTTCTTGATGGAAAAGCCGATGGGCCTCGATGCGCGGGAGGTGCGCGGCATCGCCGACAGGGCCGCGGCGAAGAAGGCGTTCGCCGCCGTGCCACTGTTCCAGCGCTATCACCCATTCGTCGCCCATGCGCGGCGCATGATCGCCGACGGCGCTTTCGGCGCTGTGTCGCATTTCCATTTCCGGTCGAATCGCGGAAGCTCGGCGCGCTACGTATCCTGGGGATCGCCGTGGATGCTCGATCCCGCGGTCGCGGGCGGTGGCTGCCTGCGCAACATCGGTTTGCACGGCATCGACTTGTTCCTTTATCTCACGGGGGAGGATGCCGACGTGGCGGGCGCTCAGTTGAGTTCGCGCGCGCTTGGCAAGGGCGTGGAGGACTACGCCGCGGTGCTCCTGCACACACCCGGCGGCGTGCTCGGAACGATCGAGGTCGGAAATACTTTTCCGGGCCAGGGCGCAGACGGGGAATGGAAGCTCGCCGGGCGCGACGCGCTGCTCGTGCAGCAGGGCGGGTCGGTGCGTTGCACGACGGTCAAGGGCGAGCAGGAGGTGGCGGAACCGCCGGGCGAACCGCTGCCGGTCGTCGCGGTGCGCGACATCCTTGCGCACTGGCAAAGCGGCCAGCCGCCGGCGACCGGACCCGAGGACTGCTATCGCGCGATGCGGGTGGTGGACAAGGCCTACTCCGTTGCACGACCGGAAAGCCGGTAATAGGTTTTGCATGCAGCGGACCAACCTTGTACTCGCGAGTCAGGCAGAACATAAAGTCCGCCGGGAAGCGTCGGCGGTTACGGCGTACCTGCTCGTGAGCCTGCGCGTTTCCACGCCGTAGAGTGCGGCGATATCCGCGTCTAATTCTGTCGGCTGGCCCCAACCGCAAGTGTCTTCAACCCCGGGTTTTCCAGAAAGGTAACCAGCTCATGCCAAGCCCCAAGAGCCAGAAATCGGGCCGGCCGCACCTGCGGCGCGACAGCCAGAAATGGGTTTTCGACTGGGTGATAAAGGAGACCGGCAAGGTCTTCCACTTCCAGCCCGACGGGCGCGGGCGCATGCCGCGCAGCGTGCGCAGCCACGACATGATCGCGAAGCACATGGGGCTCGCGGCACGCCGAATCGAGCGGCTGGCGCAGGCGGAGGCCGAGGCCGGACACCGTGAAACGGCACTGGAGCTCTACTACCAGGCAACGCTGCAGTACCACGACGCGCAGCACGTGGTGTTCGAGACCAACGACGAGAAGCGGTTCCTTCATGGCGGTTTGATGCGCTGCTACGGAAAAGTGCGCGAGCTCGCGCCGTACCGCATCGAGCACGTGGACGTCCCCTGGAACGGCACCGTAGTGTCGGGCAACCTGCACCTCACGCCCGGGGAAGGGCGCAAGCCCCTCGTCTTTTATGTGCCGGGTTGCGACCAGACCAAGGAAGCATGGCCGCATCCCTACTACAACCAGGCGTTGCAGCGCGGCATGCACGCCTTCTCGTTCGACGGCCCAGGCCAGGGCGAGAGCAACCTGCGCGGCGTGAAGCTTACCGCGGACAACTACGAGGATGCCGCGAGCGCCGCGATCAGCTACCTGCTGAAGCGCCCAGACGTGGACCCGGAAAAGGTCGGCCTGTACGCGCTCTCCTTCGGGTCGCACTGGGGTATGCGCATCGCCGCGAAGGAACACCGCATTCGCGCGGTGGCGGCGCCGTGGGCGTCGTACGTGGACAAGTACTACCTGCTCAACGAGGAGTCGCCGCGCTACAAGCAGCTGTTCGCCTATCTCACGCAGTCCTCGAGCGAAGAAGAACTGGACAGGATCGTGGCGAACATGACGATGGAGGGGCTGATGGACAAGATCGGCTGCCCCACGCTGCTGACCACCGGGGAGTACGATCCGCGCGCACCGGTTGAGGAGGTGCTGCGCCTGTTCGACCAGATGAAAGCACCCGCGGAACTGTGGCTGATGTCAGACCAGCATCACAACGGCTCGGTCACGGGCGCGGCGCGCAGCTCGGTGTGGGAAGCGGACATCCACGCGTTCGTCTGCGACTGGCTGCGCGAGCGCTTCAACGGCGTGCCGGTGAAGCACCCGGGAAAGGTGATCTACCTCGAGCCTTCGGGCGCCGGCCCCAATGCGGCCACCGTCAATCTCAAGCGCCGCTGGTTCGACTGATCGCCACGCGCTCGCATCGCTGCGGCGATTGCTACTCGCGGATCGCGGGTCGTGAATCGACCCTTCGTTCAGACCTTCGGCGATCTGGTCGCATTCAACTCGCACATCCCTATCCGAGTAGACGAGGACATTTCTGCCCTCGCCCCTCACAGTGCCGGGCGAGCGCAATTCACGCACCCGGTTCTTCGCCGTACCGTTTCACTCACGAGCCGGTATAGCGATGTACAAGACGCGGCCGAGGTAGAGGTAGGCGCTCGAGGACCCGCTGAAACGCCGCCCAATCCACTGGGCTATTGTTCGACCTGCGCGGCAACCACTTGCGCCAGCTTCGCCTCACCGGCTCATACAGGTTCGCGAGGCGCTCGAAGTTGCCGGTTACGCCAAAGTAGGCATTGCCCATCAGATAAGGTCTGCACTACTCGGCATGGACACACACCCCGCTTCGGCGGGGTAGGAGAATGAAACGCGCAGCCGCGGACTCTAAGCCCAGTTTCTGCGCTCGATGAAGGTCTGCGGCTCGAGCGGCCGCCCCTCCGGGTAGACCAGGCTCTCGCGGCGCGCCGACCATAGCAGCAGCGGGCCGACCGCGCGGTCGATGACGCGCGAGAGGACGCCGAATTCGCTTTCCATCTGTATTCGCAGCTCCGCGATCCGCTCGCTGACGCCGCGATTGGAGTCTCGCAGGTATCGCTCCATGGCCCACAACGCGGCGCCATAGCCCCGCTTGAGGTTGTTGGCTTCAGCGGTCACGCGCGCGCGCACGCGCGCGTTGCTGTCCTGCCCGTAACGTGTCCAGCCCTCGTACATGGTTCGCATCATTCGGTAGAGGCTGGGGCCGTTGACTTCGTAGTCGCGTTGAAAGGCGAGGTCGAGCCAGGACTTGGAATCGTCGCGCGCGATGTGCTCGTGCTCGAAATTGAACTTGAGCTGGCCGTGGATATCTGCGAGGTCGATTCCGTTCAACATCCGGCCCTCGTTTTCCATCTGAGCGTGCAGCGGCGTGCCGGGGATTGGCGTGTACAGCATGAACTGGTGGCAGTCGGCGTCGTGGGCCACGGCGTGCCCGATCTCCTCGCGCATGTTGTCGGGTTTGTGATGCTCCATCCCGATGATCGTCGAGCCCTGGACGCGGATGCCGTGCGCCTGCAGCTCGCGGGTGAGCGTGACCGTGTCGGTATGCCTGAGCTTCCTGTAGCCGGCCTGCTCCGACTCGAAGCCCATCCACACCCACGTTACGCCCAGCTCGACGAGCTGCCGCATGTCGTACTTGCGCAACGCGTTCGCCGACGAGAAGACGTACATCGACCACGCCTTGCCGTGCTTGCTCATCTCGGCGAGCAGCTCGAGCGCGCGTCTCTTGTACAGCAGGAAGTTCTCGTCCATCATGAAGAACGTGCGCACCTTCAACTGCTTTTCGGCTTTGCACATGACGTCGAACAATTGCTTTCCGGTCTCGTAGAAGTTGACGAACCGGCCCTTGCCGCCGAAGAACGCCGAGGTCGTGCAGAAATTGCAGCCCATGGGGCAGCCGACCGACGGGATGATCGTCGCGGCCGGATCGCCGCCGCCCCTTGGCGCCTTGAGGCCCATCAACCGGAAGCCGAATGACGATGCGATGACCGGGTGCTCGATCGGCTGATCGACGGGTTCGCCGAGGAACTCGCGGAACCAGCGGATGCCCTCGCCTTTGACAATGTGATCGGCTCCGAGGATCCGCTCTATAGCGGGAATGGCGGCGACGTGGCCACCAACGACGACAATCGATTTCGGGGAGTGCTCCCGCACAAGCCGGCACATCTCGCGCACTTTGCCGACATTCACGATGATCCCGGAAATGCCGACGATGTCGTAGTGATTGGTCTTCAGCTCTTTGACGAAGCGTTCGCGCGTGGGAAAGTCGAGCAGCGTCGAGGGAACGGAGATGTTCTCCTGGATCATCATGATGCCCCACGAGCGGTGGTGCATGCGCAGCGAGAACGGTCCCTGCGCCCGCGTGACCTGGTTGTGATAAAGCTCGAGCGGGTTGATCGCGCGACTGCCGTATTCGTCGTCTTGCGCGAAGGGCTTGAAGACAGATGTCAGGAGAACGCGAGCTCGAGTTCCCTTGGGGTGCTGAATCGGATGCTCCTCGTCTGACCGTTTTGTTCGCCGCGCGGCATCACGTCAATCATAAGGGCCGCACAGCGCAAAAGTGTGCGCTGCCACGACCACGGTGTCAAACGGGAGGACGGTGGTTCTGGTTGGACTCGATCTAATAGCTGGTCCGCACGATCGAGTCCGCCGGCACGGCCTTGTGGCGCCGCATCGAGCCGCACTCGCGCCGGTTTCTTCCCGCGGACTCGGCGCCGCGGGCATTCGGTCTCGGGATGGTCTGGGGCTGGCTGCCGTGCGGCATGGTCTACGCCGCCCTGATCGCGGCGCTTGCGACCGCAGATCTTTGGCACGGTGCGCTGCTCATGCTCGCATTCGGGCTGGGTACGCTTCCCAACCTGCTCACCATCGGCGCATCATTCGGCTATGTCGCGAGGGTGGCGCGCTCGCGCGCGGTGCGCATGGTGTTCGCCGTTCTGATCGTCGGCGTCGGTGTCTTCGGAATGGTCAAGGCGACGCAGCCTGTCGCCCATGCTTTCGAGGAGGTGTGCCACGGCGCTCCCGAAGCGCTTGCTCGTCCGGCTTCCGATAGGGCGAGCTGACGCGCGCCAGGTTCAACCTGTCTCCAGGTCGAGAGCGCCGGCTCGTCAACAGCGAACCTGCTGGCGGCAAAACTGGCTTAGCGCAACCACGGCTGTTTGATTCGCGACGCGCTGGTTTGCCTTTGCGGTACCGTAGTCGATCACGAGCTTGAACTGGTATTTTTCGAAAAAAGCGTTGAACATCTCGCCGCCCAGCGTGCCGATCGCATAGAGCGCGTCAGTCGCAGCATCGTGCTCGAGGAGGATCGCCGATAGCGGCTGCGGGGCAGGGCCACCGAGGACGCGACCGCCCGACGCCGGATCGTATTCGCTGTGCTCGGAGCAGCAATGGATGGTATTCGGTTTCATCGTGGCCGAAGCCGTGGATTGCTCGCGGTAGCTGATGAAGCTGATCTGCGGCGTGGGGTAAGTCATTTTGTGCGCGCAGATGGCGGAGTAGCCCACGATGGAGCGCTTCGGCCCGACGCCCCCCGTCCACTGGTATGCCGCGCCGCTTTCAGTCCTGAGGTCCACCTTCGAGCGCGTCGGGTTGCCCAGATTGAGGAGGAAGCAGGGCGTGCTCTCGAACGGGTAGTGGAAGAGGTAGTTCTTGCCCACGGCGAGCCGCGCCGCCTTGATTGGCGCGCCGTGCGAATCGACGAGCTGCGCGCGCGAGTAAAAGCGTGGTTTCAGGTCCGTTGCAGCCAGGGCCTCATGCGCGCTTAGCGCGCAGCTGGCGGCGCACGCCTTGATGAAGTCACGTCGCTGCATATATCCAATTCTCTGTACAACTCAGGGCGAATGTCAACTTTCCTGGTTGCGTGCTGATCCATGAGTCGTGAACGGGGCAATCGAGAATTGGATTACGAACCATGTTCTTCCCGGTCGCCGTCAGGCGACCGTTATTGCGTCGTTCCGGCGCAATCCGAGTTCGGAGGCAAACAACACCTCCATCTCCCGGCGCACGAGTACAGCCTCCGATTCCGGCACTGCCACATCGTGCCAGGTGACGAGATCTCCCTTCGAAATCCGGCGCGTGACCCGGATTCCGTGGGCAAGGCCGATTGGCAATCCGCTGCAAGCGAGCGAGTCCTGCGCGGTCATAAGGCGACCCCAAACGGTGTAGCCGCCTTCGCCATCGAGCGTCTCGCCGGCCTTGAGGTCGCGTTTCGCGACGGCAACTGCGTCGCCCCGGAAATCGTCCGGTGCGCCCGTCGACTCGCCCCGGAGGCCGATGCTCGCGACAGAGATGCCGAGCTCGAGCCCGATCAGGTGATAGGGCTTGTACATCGCGGCATAGTTGCCGCTGTCATCCGTCAGGAGGCCGTATTCCGCGAAGCAGTGGCGCACGTAGTCCGCATCTGCGGCGAACGTCACATACACGCCCCATCTCAGATCGCGCGCCACGGGCTGGCCGTCGCGCTCGAGGCTCGACACCACTTCGACCTGGCCGCGGTGATGGAGCTGGCCTCCTTCAGCCGCAGGCCGCAGCACGCGCGGTAGATCGTCCACTCCGCACGGCGGGAAGGCGAGACCCTGTGGAGCAGGCGCAAGGCCGGTCGCGTTGGCGACCGCCGCCATCTCGATCGCGGACTTGGTGCCGTCCAGAAAGGAGTTGAACATCTGAGGGTTGAAATCGCCTGCCGCCACCTGCTCTGATGTGAACCCGTAGTGGCTCCAGACTGTCTCCGGCGTGGAGTCGTGATACGCTGGGAGATACTTCGTGCCCTTTCCGGCGGCGACCACCTCGAAACCGGCCGCGCGCGCCCAGTCTGCCATCTCGCAGATGAGCGCAGGCTGATCACCGTACGCGAGCGAGTAGGTGATTCCAGCTTCACGCGCCCGGCGCGCGAGCAGCGGTCCTGCAAGCGCATCGGCCTCGACATTGACCATCACGATGTGCTTGCCGTGCTGACAGCAGGCGAGCGCATGGCGAATGCCGGCAGCCGGATTGCCGGTTGCCTCGACGACGATCTCTAATGCACCGGCGGCGATGACCGCCGGTGCATCATCTGTGACAAATGTTGTGCCGCTCCTTTCGGCTTCGGCCAACGAAGCCGCAGCGAACCGCTCCGCGTTCCAACCGACCCGGGCGAGACTTTCGCGAGCCCTCCGGGGCGAGAGGTCGGCAACCGCCACGACGTGAATCCCCGGCGTGCGCCGGACCTGCGCGAGAAACATCGAGCCGAACTTGCCCGCTCCGATCAGGAGGATGCGTAGCGGTTTGCCATCGGCGGCGCGTTGCTTCAGGAGCCCGTAGAGATTCATGGTGGCGCCGTACTCTAAGCCGCCGATTAACGTTCGTAAATCGTGAAACGTGAATCGTGAATCGGAACGTCAAAAACCTAGTACTAACCGCAGATAAACGCAGATAAACACAGATACATCGATAAAAAAATCAAGAACCGTTTCGCCTTCTGCCATAAGTTTGGTCCGCCGCCGATAGACGCCGATAGACGCCGATCGACGCCGATAGAAACGACCTGCATTCACTTGTACAGGTTTCGGTCTGCGTTTATCTGCGGCTAATATTTGATTTTATACGAGCTCACCGGCCGTAGCGGGCGTAGACCGTATACCGGCCGTCGGGAAGAACGAGGAACACGTCGTACGGCTCGGGGCGCGAGCTCTCCATCCCTGGCGAGCCGCCCGGCATGCCCGCCACGGCCAGTCCCCGCGCTTTCGGCCGCTCGGCGAGAAGTCTCCTGATCTCTCGCACGGGCACGTGACCTTCGATTGCATAACCCTCGATCACAGCCGTGTGGCAGCCACCGAGCACATCAGGTATGCCGTATTTCGCTCTATACGACGTGGGTTTATTTACGTTTTCAGGCTTCACACGGAAGCCGTTCGCCCGCAGATGTTCAATCCACGAGCCGCAGCACCCTCAGGTCGGGCTCTTATAGACGGTGACTGCGGTCGTGTCCGCAGTTTCGGCCGCGCACGCTGCCTGTACCAGCGCCGCACCCACAATGGCTGCTCTCAGAAACGCTCTCATTAATTGACTCCTTTGCTTCAAACAAAACATCAGACAGCTCTCAATCTAGACCAACCTAGCAGGCCAGAACTCGCCGGGTACTGACCTATGTCAAAACGAACTGTCCTAGCTTTGTTGCGCGGGCGCACCGCACGATGAACAGTAGCGGTTGTCCCGGGCGAGCGCGCTGCCACATTGGGAGCAGAAACCCGCAATCGCCGGTCGAACCCCAGATGCGGCCCTGCGCCGGCGCCACACCCACCACAACGCTGCCAGACCCAGGCCCACCGTCAAAGCTACCACGATGGTGACAAACACGGTCCAGGCCGGGTTGCTCTCGAACAATCCCGCGGGCCCGGGGGATTTTGCCGCAGGAGTATTCAGCTTGAGTATTTCCACGGAGGTTCTCGAATCCGGCTTCGCATAGCGGATCGCGACGGGCAGCTGTTTTCCCGCTTCGTAGGCGCCGAGGTCCAGCGTCCGGTAAAACAGCCCGTCCGGGCCGGCGGTCCCGGGGCCAAGATCCGGCAGGACGGAGACATCGCTCGCCGTCGCAGGCTCCTGAAACCTGACACTCAACCGGTCCACCGCAAGATCGCCTGGCCAAACGTAGGTGTAGGTGCGCAGGGACGATCCCGTCGCGAGCGCGTCGTAGTACTCGATGTGAAAGAACCGCTGCGGGGCGGTGAATCGCAGCGTGCTGTCATTCCCGGTACTCGTCACCTCGTGCTGCAAGTTGAAGAGCTCGGATCCAGCGGCGCTGGCGAATGCGACCGCCGACGGGCCGCCGGAGGCTGCGGGTAGGCGCAGCGATACCACGGCAGGGAGCAGCGTGTCAGGGGACAACTGGGCCTTGAGAATGATAAGCGCGGCCTGACGGTCGTATTCCGGCCAGATATCGATACGCAGGCTCGCAAGACGCGGGGTCACCTGAGCCGCGTTGCCGGTTGGCGGGGCGGCGGCGAACGCCGGCAAGACCAGGATCGTAAGGACGACCATCCATAATCCGCAGACGAAGGTTGCCGTAGTGCTGGCTGGCTTGCTCACCCGCTGTGCCGTGTATGTCATGTTCACCTGCCCGGGCGCTGCTGCAACCATCGTTTCGCACGACATAACCGCATTTTCCATAATAAGTTCTTCCAAAAACGGAGACACTCAACTGCCCCGATAAAGGCGATGACGCGCCGGTCCGTCATTCGTCACAGCAGTTGACCAGTCTCTTCACGATATCGTCAAGCGTCCACGGCTTTTCCTCGGCCGCTACTTGCCGGAATCCGGAGGCATCGATCAGCTTGAGCCGCAAAGCCCAAAACAGCGAATAGGCCTTGTAAGCATGCCCGAAAATCTCCTTTGCTTCGTTCTTGTTCCCCTCCGATTGTCGCTTGGTGCCCACCTCCATGAGCCGCATCGTTGTCGCCAGCAAATGCTTCGTGATGCACCAGGTCTCCCCTTCATGCTTGTCGATCAATTTCTCCAGTAGCGCTTTTCGGGTCGAGCGCACCTCGTTCATGAAATCAAAGTATTCGGCGTTCTCCGTTTTCATGCCGGTGAAGAAGAAATGCTCCTCGAGGCTGATGAGGTTCATAACGGCGATGCTCAAGTCCTCCTCGGCGGAAAGATCAATATTTCCTGACTTCTTCAGTGTCTCGATTTTTCGGCGTAATGCATCAAAGCTGGGTGGCTGTGTGGTCATGGCAGTCATCAGATAGTGAAGATAATGAAACCGAGGGTCACCATGGCGAGCCCCCCTCCAAGCCGCATGGTGTGCGCTTTCCGCTTCTTCCAGTCCTGCAGCCTCTCCACTAGCGCCTTGTCGCCTGCAATGAAAAGGATGATCACGAGAGGGAGAATGAAGAGCAGGTTATAGAGGAAAAGATACCCGAGGCCGACAGTACGGGTGGTCTGATCGTGAAGCAGTCCCAGCACCATCAAGTACGGCCCGCCCGTACAAGGGAACTCGCAGACCCCCACCAATCCGCCCAGAACGAATGCGGACGGCAGCGATCCTTTTTCCATCAGCTCCGCCATTCTGTGGTGCGCCCCGTGCGGAATTCTCAGCTTGATGGGAAATGCGGGGACGAAATGGTTGGTGATGTTGATGAGTCCGAGGGCCACCAGAAGCGTGGCGCCGACCTTTGCCATGAAATGCGGCGTATCGAAGATGTGCAGCGTCTGCAGGATTCCCAGACCGATGAGCGTATAGACCAGAAAAATGCCGAGAATGTACGCAATGCCGATCTCGAGCACGCTCGACCGGAACTTGCCGATACTGAAGAGGAAGGCAATGGTGAGAATCAGGATCGAAAAAGCGCAGGGGTTGATGCTGTCTATCAGCGCCGAGACGACGATGAGCGGCAGGAGCCATGAGCCTTGATTCGACCAGTTCCACAGGGTGGCCGTCCCGATGTTGCCCGCCTTGAAGAAAAACACGGACGCGACGAGCAGGGTGCCGATTCCAATCAGCCATGAGAGTTTTTTGTTCATGATTGCCTACGGCGTCACCATGGCGTTAAACCGAAGTTCGAGGGCGAGCCCCGCGTCGTTTAGGACCGTCACGGTGCGAGCAGTCGGACCAACCCCTGCCGGGCCATGCGCTGCAGGGTCGAACACCACGTCTACTTGCGCCAACTCTTCCGGTGCGAGGAGTTCACTAACGCTCGCGAGCCACCCGTGCCCCGGCATTCCGAACGGGCCTTTTTTTGCCGAAGGCGTTATCAACGTGGCGGTAGTGCACATGCAGGAGGTGAATATCTTGGTGATGGTGAGCGGGGTCGCGCCGCTGTTCCGGATCGAGTAGCGGTGAGAGACCTTGCCCTTCGCCATCGAGATGCGTCCAAAATCGAAAGATGGCGCGTCCGAGGTGAGCACTCTTGCGCCGGAAAACTGCGCAACGGCCGGCCGCGCCTCGTCGTACGGCACCCATCCCCCCGAAGGCTTTTTCTGGGGCACGAAGATCCCTAAGGCGATAACAACGACCGTTCCGGCCACCAGCGCGTACAGGATGTTTCTCCTGTTGTTCGGTCTCGACATGGGATCTTCCGGTTTGTGAGTCATCGGTTTCGACATATGCATGTCCGTTCTTCCGGCCTTATGCTTCTTTGACATGTGCGTATCCTTTCTTCAAGACAAGTTCAGAACCTTGGCGCTATTAGAAGTAGTGATGCTTCGCTCGCCGCGTTCATCCGATGCTCGCAAATCCGGGGAAGGTATTGAGCAGCCACCACGCGAACACCGAGAGTTGACCGGTAACCATGGCCAAGCCCATGATCATCATGATGATGCCCGCTACGACCTGAAGCGGCCGTCCGATGCGGCGCATCGTCTTGAGCCGTTTCAGCAATGCGCCCGTGAATACCGCGGTCGCGAGAAAGGGAATTCCCAAACCGAGCGAATAGGCGGTCAACAGCGCGATGCCGCTGGAAACTGTCGCCGATGCCGCGCTTACCGTGAGGATTGCGCCTAACACCGGCCCGATGCACGGGGTCCACCCGAACCCGAATGCCAGCCCGAGCAGATAAGCCGCAAGTGGGCGGGTGCCGCGGATTGCTCCATGAAAACGCACATCGCGTTCCAGCCAGGGTAGCTTCAATACCCCGGTCATGAATAAACCGAACGTCATCACGATGATGCCGCCCGCGATATTCGTCTCATACTGGTAACGGATAAGGAGCTGGCCGAGTACCGTGGCGCTGGCGCCGAGAATTATGAATACGGTTGAAAACCCCAGCACGAAGCACAGACTCAACGCCAGCGCCGACAGTCTTTGTGCGGTGCGTTCCTCGTGGTGTGAATGCGGCAACGCATGGCCGGCTACGTAGGAAACATAGCCAGGAACCAGGGGCAGCACGCAGGGCGACAGGAAAGACACTGTCCCGGCCGCGATAGCGGTCGCTAGGCCGAGAGCGGAGATATCACTCATCACATGTCGCCCCGGGTCATTTGCGCAACTCGGAGATGAGGGGAATGATCTTTTCCTGCAGCGCCCGCGGCGTTAGCGCTCCGATATGCTTATAGGCGATGCGGCCCTGGCGGTCGATCACGAAAGTTTCGGGTACTCCGTAGACGCCCCATTCGATCCCGACCCGACCGTTAATGTCGGCACCCGTCCGCGTATAGGGGTCGCCCAGCTCGTCCAGCCATTTCGAAGCGTCATCCGGCTTGTCCTTGTAGTTAAGACCGTGGATCGGCACGATGCCGCTTCTCTGCAGTTCCATGAACAGCGGATGCTCTTCGCGACAGGCCGTGCACCAGGATGCAAACACGTTGACCAGCGACACCTCGCCCTGAAGAGAGGCGCTGGAGAGGCCCAATTCACGGCCCTTGACCGCAGGCAAGTCGAAAACCGGCACCGGTTTGCCGATCAGCGGCGACGGTATGTCCCGCGGGTTCAACGTGAGCCCGATCCCGAACATCACGGCCATTCCCAGAAACACCAGGAGGGGCGTGAAAACCGCCATGCGCGGGGCGTGCTCCTTCTCGCGCATGCGGTCGACATAGACCTGATCAGTCATTTCAGACATCCTTGTCGCGACGTAGTGAGAACATCATCGGAAGCTCGGTGTGGTCCCTTAAGCGATTCACGATCAGTGACGCGCTCGGCTCGCCAACCCTGGCGACCGGTACGCGCCGCCGCCCAGGGCACTCGAAACGAACGGAAGATCGGGAACGAAAGCGTCGTGCGTCCAACGACGCAAGACTCACACGGAGAGCCGGACTAACGGCTCCGTATGACGACGCGGGGGATCAAATACGAAGGTTGCCGAAGAGTATGAACAACTTGGGTCCGGCGACCTTCGGGGCCCATGCGATGCGGGCACGGGTCGGTTCGGTCCTGACCGACAGACACGGACCAGAAAAGGCCGGTATGGGAATGATGTTTAAATCATTGGCCGCGAGTTCCTGCGTCGGATCGCGATAGCTTTGGACGCACTGCGTAAGACAGAGAGCATCACCATTAGCCACATGCTCCGGGTGTCCCATGGCAGTGGGATGAGACTGAGCTGCCGCCATGGCAACCATGTTGCCCAGGCCCGCAATGCATGCGGAGACACTCGCCCCGGCGTTGTTTGCAATGAACATCGCCGCGACGAATGTGATCAGGTAACGAAATCGCTTCTTTCTCATACCCGTTGCCGCACAACACCCGGACCGCGTCCGGGCGCGCATGGCAATTGTCAAAATATCAATGCCATGCTAATCCTACCCGTGTAGCGAGCCTTGATCTATGTCAAATCTCCCGTTGCAAGACGCAAAACGTGGGACTATGTCACGCTGAAGGGTTGGTTGAGTGGGTCTCTAACGGACCGGTCGGAAGCCCTGAACGTCTCAAGTCGGCCAATAGCGGTCATTGGCCAGACGATCGTGAGGCTTTTCTTGATCCATCATGCCTCCTTGCGCAGGACACGATTTTTTGTGCAGCGTCCCACGTTAATGCCGTGATCCGCTTGATGAGTGACGACCCCACGCGCACAATGCCGATTTACAAATCGCCTTTTAGGTTAACTACTTCATGTGGCGACGACAAAGATAGACGTGACTCATGTATTACATAGTGGAAACGGACAAATCATTCGATCAAGCGTCGGCAGCTCTTGAACTGGCGGTTAAACGTAATAGCTTTGGGATACTGCATGTTGTCAAAGAGGTTGAGGAACAAACCGTACGAATGGTCGACGAAGCGAAAATTTGTATTTTTGGATGAAAGCGGGTCGGTGCACTCGAGCCATGCTGCGTTCCACGAGAGTTACGAGCAAGCCCTGGGCTTAAAGAGCAGAGCACCGGTTCCGCCGCCTGAACCGCAGATCCCGTGAACGGCGTGACAAAGTACGGAAAGTTGTTGCGGGTTGCCTGCCCCGCTTCCCTGATAGCAAGCCGGGTATTAGCGGCCCGGGTGGAAAATCGCTCGCAGCTCCGGCGCGATGGACGCGGGATCGCTTGTGCGCTGGATCAGAGACTAGACTTGAAGAGACGCAAATGAGACGCGTCACGGCATTATTGTTAGCGATGCTACCGCTTCTGCTTACCACATGCGGTCGGGAAGCTCCGCCGGCTAAGATGCCGCCCCCACCCGAGCTCAAGACTGGGGCCGTCGAAGTGCGCGAGGTCGATCTTTCCTATTCCGCGGATGCCGTGGTCGAGGCGGTGCGCCAATCCACCGTCGCGGCACAGATTGCGGGGCGCATAGTCGATATCCGGTTTGACGTGGGCGATTATGTGAAGCAGGGCGAAGTGCTCGTGCGCATCGACGAGCGCGCCGCCTCGCAGGCGTTGGCCGCCAGCGAGGCGCAGGTGCGGGAAGCGCGCGCGACATTCCGCAACGCGCGGGCAGACTATGAGCGCTCGCGTCAGCTCTTCGCCCAGAAGTTCATCAGCCAGGCCGCCCTCGATAAGGCCGAGGCAGCCTACAAGACCGCGCAGGCGCGCCTCGCGGCTCTGCTCGCCGGTGCCGGCCAGGCGGCAACCGAGCGCAGTTTCGCGACCATCGTCGCCCCCTACAGCGGTGTCGTGTCGGCGCGCCACGTGGAGTTGGGCGAGATGGCAAACCCGGGCAAACCGCTCATGACGGGCTTCGATCCGTCGACGCTACGCGTCGTCGCAACCGTACCGCAGGCACAGGTGTCAGCAATCCAGACGAGCGGCAGGGCCCGCGTCGAGATCCCCTCGCTGAACATGTGGGTCGATGCGACGCGGCTGACGGTCGTGCCTTCAGCTGATCCCCGCACGCACACGACCCGCATCCGGCTGGAGCTGCCGGCGGACGGGCACGGCGTTTATCCGGGTGTATTCGCCCGCGCGCATTTCCTCGTGGGAAGAGCACCGCGGCTGTTGGCGCCGCGCGAAGCGGTGATCTACCGGAGCGAGGTGACCGGCGTTTATGTCGTGGACGACAGCGGCCACCCGCGGCTGCGCCAGATCCGGCTGGGCACCGCTGCCGATGAGCACTCTGTCGAGGTGCTCTCGGGGCTGCGGCCGGGCGAGCGCGTTGCGCTCGAGCCAATCAAAGCGGGCATGTCCGCTGGGACCGCCGTGGCGCGGTAAGGCGCCCGCCACCGCCGCCGCTCATGGGCGTATCCGGACGCATCGCCGGGTTTTTCCAGGACTCGCAGCTCACACCGCTGCTCGCCCTCATCGCCTTCCTCCTCGGCCTGTTTGCGATCGCGGTCACACCCCGCGAGGAAGAGCCGCAAATCAACGTGACGATGGCGAACGTGTTAATCCCGTTTCCCGGGGCCTCCGCGCGCGACGTGGAGGCGCTGATCGCCACCCCTGCCGAGCAGGTCGTCTCCCAGATCAGCGGCGTGGAGCACGTCTTCTCGGTATCGCGCCCCGGCATGGCTGTGCTCACCGTGCAATACGAGGTGGGCGTGCCGCGCATCGACGCGCTGGTGCGGCTCTATGACACCATCAACTCCAACCGCGACTGGGTCTCGCCCGAGCTCGGCATCCTCGAGCCGATCATCAAGCCCAAAGGGATCGACGACGTGCCGGTCGTGACACTCACGCTCTGGAGCGCGGATCCACGCCAGGGTGCTTTCGAGCTCGAGCGGGTAGCGCACGCCGCCGAAATAGAGCTGAAGCGGGTCCCCGGCACGCGCGAAGTCCAGACGCTGGGCGGGCCGGGGCGCATGGTGCGCGTCCTGCTCGATGCGGATCGCTTGAACGCGCATGGCGTCTCGGCAATTGACGTGAGAAATGCGCTGCAGCTCGCCAATGTCAGTCTGCCCACGGGCAAGCTCGTTCGCGGGAACCGCGAGGTGGTCGTGGAGACCGGGAACTATCTTGAATCAGCCGAGGACGTGAGAAGCCTTGTGATCGGCACCTTCGAGCAGCGCCCCGTCTTCGTGTCGGATGTCGCCGAAGTCGTCGACGGTCCCGATCAGCCTGCCCGATATGTCTGGAGCGGCATGGGCCCTGGGGGCTGGCGCGAAGGCACCGCGGCGGTTGGGGAGCAGCCCGCCGTAACCCTGCAGGTCACCAAGAAAGCGGGCGAGAATGCCGTCGAAGTTGCCACAGATGTGCTGAAGCGCGTGGAGGAGCTGCGCGGCACGATCATCCCGCACGACGTTCACCTGACTGTCACGCGCAACTATGGCGCGACTGCCGACGAAAAGGCGCGGCAGCTGATTCAGAAACTCATCTTTGCGACGTTTTCGGTGGTCGTGCTGGTGTTCATCGCACTCGGCCGCCGGGAGGCGCTGATCGTCGGCGCGGCGGTCCTGCTGACGCTGGCCGCGACGTTGTTCGCCTCATGGGCATGGGGATTCACGCTTAACCGGGTGTCGCTATTCGCGTTGATCTTCTCAATCGGCATATTGGTCGATGACGCAATCGTCGTCGTGGAAAATATCCACCGCCGGATGAGTCGCGAGCGCCGTCCCTTGCGAGAGGTGATCCCCGCCGCCGTGGACGAAGTGGGCGGACCCACGATTCTGGCCACGCTGACCGTAATCGCCGCGCTGCTCCCGATGGCTTTCGTCACCGGACTCATGGGGCCGTACATGAGCCCGATCCCGATCAATGCGAGCATGGGCATGCTGATCTCGCTTGCGATCGCCTTCACCGTGACCCCCTGGCTCGCGTTGAAGCTGTTGGGCAAGGCAGCCCCGCAGACGGCTGCTGGCGGGCGGCTCGAGGCGTTGTTTCAACGGCTACTGGGCCCATTCGTCGCCCATGCGCGCGCCGCCGCCAACCGGCGCGCGCTGCTCTATACCGTGCTCGCCCTCATTCTCGCCTCGATTTCGCTCGCGGGCGTGAAGCTTGTCGTGTTGAAGATGCTTCCTTTCGACAACAAGTCCGAGTTCCAGGTCGTGGTCGACATGCCGGCAGGCACTCCGGTCGAGATAACCGCCGCGGCGCTGCACGACATGGGCGCCTATCTCGGCACCGTCCCCGAGGTCACCGACTATCAGGCCTACGCAGGCCTCGCTTCGCCCATCAATTTCAACGGGCTCGTGCGGCAGTATTACCTGCGCAATGCCTCCGAGGTCGGCGACATCCAGGTCAACCTCGTCGCCAAGGCCAAGCGCAGCCGCAAGAGCCACGAGATCGCGCAGGCGGTACGCCCCCGGCTCGAGGAAATTGCGCGCCGCTGGGAAGCCGAGGTCAAGGTGGTCGAGGTGCCCCCCGGCCCGCCGGTGCTCTCACCCATCGTGGCTGAAGTCTACGGGCCCGATGAAGCGGGCCGCATTCGCGTCGCCAAGCGCGTGCGCGAGGTCTTCGAGACCACGCCCGGCATCGTCGGCATCGACGACTCCGTCGCGGATCCCGCGCCGCGCATGCTGCTAAAAGTGGACCAGAGCAAGGCCGCACTGCTTGGCGTGTCGCGACGCGACGTGGTCGAAACGATGCGCATGGGGCTATCGGGCGCAAATGTTACGCCGATCCACGACGGGCAATCCAAGTACGAGGTTCCCGTGCGCATCTTATTGCCCCCGGAGCGCCAAGGTGCCCTCGAAGGATTCCTCAAGCTCACGATCCGCACGTCCGGCGGCGATCTCGTCCCGCTGTCCGAAGTCGTGAGGGTGTCGAAAAACGAGCGGGATCGTCCGATTTATCACAAGGACCTGTTGCCGGTGGTCTACGTGGTTGGCGACCAAGCCGGGCGGGTAGACAGCCCGCTCTACGGAATGTTTGCGGCGCGCGCACGGCTCGCGGGCACGCCGCTCGATGAAGGCGGCGTGCTCGGCGAGTACTTCATACGGCAGCCCTCCGACCCGTACCGCGAGTACGCGATCAAGTGGAACGGCGAATGGCAAGTGACCTACGAGACCTTCCGCGACATGGGCCTCGCCTACGCTGTGGGACTGATTCTCATCTACATCCTGGTCGTCGCCCAATTTCGCTCATATCTCACCCCGCTCATCATCATGGCCCCGATTCCGCTCACGGTAATCGGCGTCATGCCGGGGCACGCGCTGCTCGGCGCCAATTTCACGGCCACATCCATGATTGGCATGATTGCGCTCGCCGGCATCATCGTGCGCAACTCGATCCTGCTGGTCGACTTCATGAACCTCAAAGTGGCTGAAGGAGTCGATTTCCGGGACGCCATCATGCAATCAGCGGCCGCGCGCGCGAAGCCGATTGCGCTCACCGCCGCGGCCGCGATGCTGGGGGCGCTCTTCATCCTGGACGATCCAATTTTCAACGGGCTCGCGATTTCTCTAATATTCGGGATCCTGGTCTCGACCTTGCTGACGCTGGTCGTAATCCCCGTCTTGTACTACGCCGTCTATCGCCGGAAGTTTCAGCCGGCTTGAAGCTGCGCCGGTTGTCGGGGCCGACGCGCGCGGCTGATTTTTTGACGTTAAGGGTCCACTTTGGGCCGAAACCGGACATTCACCTAATCAAAAATCGGCTCAGAATATGGCAAACGGGTAGGGCATTGCCTGCCCGAGAGTGCGTCAGCCAATGTGAAGTTGGCAGACTTTGACGATTGCCGCGTGCCTGCGGCGGCCGATCGGACAAGGTCTTACAAAGTTCCGTGCCTCAGGCAGGCGGCCGGTACCAGCGCGCCGGGCGCTTCTCGGCGAACGACGCGAGCCCTTCTGCCGCCTCCACCGATTGCCGCTTGGCGGCGTGCTGCGCGACCAGGCGCGTAAAAGTCTCGTCGCTCATCCTGCCCCACGCGTACTCGAGCGCGACGGCCTTGGTCTGCGCGTTCGCGACGGGGGCGTTCTGCAGCAGCTGGTCGACTGCGCGCTCGCCCGCGGCTTCGAGCTCGGCGAGCGGCACGACTTCGTGCGCCAGGCCGATGCGGCGCGCCTCGTGCGCGTCGAAGCGCTCCCCGGTCTGCGCGTAGCGCCTGACCTGCCGCACGCCGATCGCGTCGGCGAGCTGCGGCAGGATGATGCCGCCCATCAGGCCCCAGCGCGTCTCCGCGATCGAGAACACGGCGTCTTCCGCCGCGATCACGACGTCGCACGCGGCGACGATCCCGGTTCCGCCGCCGAAGCAGCCCCCCTGCACGAGCGCGACGGTCGGCACCGGAAGCTCGTTCAGGCGCCGCACTACGGTCGCGGTGTCGCACGACGCGGCGAGGTTGTCCTCGGCCGGGCGCGCCGCCAGCGCGCGTATCCACTTGAGGTCCGCGCCCGCCTGGAAGTGCTTGCCCGCGCCGCGCAGCACGACGACGCGCAAGGAAGGTTCCTTGCCGAGAGTATCCATCGCGCCGAGCACGCCGGCGATGAACTCGCCGTTGTACGCATTGTTGACCTCGGGTCGATTGAAGGTGACGGTGGCGACGCCGCGCGCGTCGAGGCGCCAGAGGATCGGGGAGGAGGGATCGGAGGTCATGGCGAGGGTTCCTTTAGTGAGGATCGATTCGGCGTACGGCGCGCGCCGTCACGGAGCGCAGGGCAGTGGTGTAATAGTTCTGCTGATAGGCCGCGTAGCCTTCCTTGTACTGGTTCAGGAGCTTTGGATCATCGGGCAGATCCTTCGGACCGTGCGCCAGCGCGACCAGCGGGACGGCAAGCGCCAGAATCAAACCAGGATTAATGTATTTCAGCACCATCGAACGCTCCCTGCCTTCCAGTTGAACCGGGTCGAAACGAGCATAGCAAACGACAGCGTAGTTTCCGGCATTCCCCGAAAGCGACCGCCGAGATCATGCCCGCTCGCGCCGCGCCCCGATCGCCATCAGGCCATCCCTGGCGGCATAGGACAATCCAAAACACCCGCAAAGGCGCGCAATAACTCTACTTCGACCGCTGATACTCTCTGATCGTGTCCGATACTCACGACACAGGCCTTCAGTAATCGGGATTTCGCCAAGGGTTTTAATTGTTCCAATTTCCTCAAGGCCAGATCCAGATCCGCAACCTTGATTTGGTCTTTCGCCAGTAATACTAACCCGCTTGACGCCAGCGCTTCGGCCGCCGCACCAAATGCTTCTTCCATAGCGCTTTGATTTTGAGCGCCGGCATGAGCCATTACCGAGAGTAGAACTTCACACTCCTTCTTGAGTTGCCCGGGATCGGAATAGCGCGCTTTCATGGGTGCTAGTTTGAAGAACTGCCCGTCCAGATGCCTGAACAGGATCTTCTGCAATGACCACTCCAGCAGGTCAACCCTGGAGTCCATCTCGATCAACGCGATCAGATTTCCCTTGAACGATTTGTACTGATTGAGCGACAACTGCTTTAGCGCCGGAATGGCGATATCAATGACCGGCAGACGGAATTTGATATCCAGATTATCCGTCTGCGGCATCAACGTGAGTGTCAATGCGTAAACATCCGGATCGGCATAATCCTGTAATTGCTTCAACTGCATGGCGCGAACCTCTTGCCCCTTGTCGAGCGCAAGGGAATAGATGACTGCCCGGGCGCCGTGGGGTTCCCGCGCAGCCTCTTGGATGACCATCGACAACTCTGTTAGCAGTGAGTGGGCGTGATCGACTGCTTCCTGTTTCGGGTTGCCAACCTGATCTATCGCAGTCATGACATCGGCAACCGCTGCGCCGGCGGCAACGGCCGCGACCTTTTTGGCAACTGCCTGACGCGTCATGGTCTCCGATCCACCGGCCTGCTCCTCATCCTGAACCGCGTCGGGCGGGTCGGAGAAATCGAACTTGCCGTCCCAATGCGGATCAAGGCGCAGAATGCGCTTTGTCAGCGGCGGGTGCGTGGAGGACAACCACTGCATGAGACCCGAAATCCCCTGGGCGAAAAAAGCATGGCTGACTTCGGGCGCGCCGGGATTCTCCACTTTTGAACCGGACTCCAGCCCCCCGATTCTCTTCAACGCGCCCGCAATCCCGTTCGGGTTGCGCGTAAACTGAACCGCCGAGGCGTCTGCCAGGTATTCCCGTTGCCGACTCACCGAGGCTCTTATCAGGCCGCCGAAAAACGTGCCCGCAAAACCGATGGCCATCAGCCCGATGGCGAGCGCCAATATTGCGCCCGCGCCTTTGTCATTGCTGCGCCGGCGCCCCGACAATGACGTCGAATACAGCAGATAATAACCAAGAATTCCCAGAATCAGGATGCCATTCAGCGCGCCGATCAAGCGAATGTTGAGCCGCATATCGCCATTGAAAATATGGCTGAATTCATGGGCGATTACGCCTTGCAGCTGTTCTCGGCTCAAATGATCGATAGTCCCCTGGGTAACGCCGATGATTGCATCGCGCGGCGAAAATCCCGCCGCAAAGGCGTTAATGCCCTGTTCATTCGCGAGCAGATAAACCGGCGGCGCAGGCGTGCCGGAAGCGATGGCCATTTCTTCCACCACGTTTAACAGTTTGCGTTGCTTGAGGTCCTGCGTATTGCGTGGAATCAATTGCCCGCCCAGCGACTCCGCAACAACCTTGCCGCCCGCGGATAAGGCCATGATCTTGTAGGCACTGCCCGCAAGGACCACAACACTGACACCGGCACCTACAGCGGCAAATGTTTGCCAATCCATTTGCCGGACTAATGTCCCGCCATCACGCAACTGCTGACTATCGATAAAACCAAACACAATCATGACCAATAAATTGGTCATGATGATCAAGGCGATCACAGCAAGAATAAACAGGACGACAAGCAGAACCGTGTTCTTACGCACACGGTCTTGCGATTCAAAGAAATTCATCGTTTGAACGCCAGGATGAACCCCTGCGATCAGAACGAGACTTTCGGCGCGGCCTGTATGGCCGCACTGTCTTCAAATTCCAGTAACACCGCATCCTGTGCGTGGCCAAACATTGGCGCAAAGAAAACCGGTGGGAACGACTGTTTATAGATGTTATAGGCCATCACCTGGTCATTAAAGGCCTGCCGGGCGAAGGACACCTTATTTTCAGTGGTCGTCAGTTGCTCGCTTAACTGCAGCATATTCTGACTGGCCTTGAGATCCGGATAGGCTTCCATCACCATTTTCATATTCAGCAAGGCGCCGGACAGCTTACCTTCGGCGCCGATCAAGCCCTTCATCGCCGCGGCGTCGCCCGGAGCCGCCGCCGCGTTGGACAACATCTTGGATGCCTCGTTACGCGCCGCGACTACCGATTCCAGGGTTTGGCGTTCGTGCTTGATGTAACCCTTTGCGGTCTCGACAAGATTTGGAATCAGATCGTAACGTCGTTTTAACTGTACTTCTATCTGTGCGAAAGCGTTCTTATATCGATTCTTTAGTGTGACCAGGTTATTGAAAATCGCGATCACGTAAAAAACCAACAGCGCGAGGACGACTAATACGCCTATGACGATCAGTGTGGCATCCATATTATTTTGGCCTTTATCGTAGTTAAACTGTTGTCACCGAGAGGGTTAGTCGACCTTGTCGTCCGCAACATTGGAACGTTTGACAAGCCAGTAGGCGCGAAATTCCCCGCCGAACTGTTCTAGCTCCTGAAGTGCTCGCAGCGATGCAGGCCATTTGTCTTTGTCCGCGCGTAGCAAACCCGTAATCCGTCCCTTCTTGTCGCGTACCTCGTCGTTCCGGCAGGATAACCGATCGATATGGAGGATACGGTGCTTGGACGATAGACGCGCGGCGGTGATCTACCGTTTGCGCCGTGAATCGATCTTCCGCTGCGTTTCGCGGATGTCGGGCGGCCAGGACGACTTGATGTACGCGAGCACCGCCCAGATGTCTTGGTCCGAGAGCGTCTTCTCGAATCCGGGCATGTCGCTCTGGGAATTGGGCGGCGCATATTTGCCGGGAACGGGGCCGTGCTTCGTGATGCCGAACAGTATGGCGTCGGGGTGATGCCAGGTATGGCCCGAGGCGTCGTGCGGCGGCGCCGGCATGCGGCCGTTCGGCAGCTTCAGGCGCCAGTTCACCTGGCCTTCCAGCCGCGCGCCATGGCACGCCGCGCAGTATTTATCGTAGAGCGGTTTTCCTCGCGCTACCTGCTCAGCGTTATCCGGATCGGCAGGCGATTCCCCGTCTTTCAGGAGAGCCAGCACGATCGCGCCAGCAAGGAAGAGCAGGGCTGCCGACATCACCGCGATTCCGAGCTTCTGGCGAAAAGCGGGCACACGGGTGTTGCGGGGTGCGGACATCCGATGTCGTGGCTAAAGTTCGACGTGCCGCAGTCGCAATGCGTTGGTAATAACAGACACGGAGCTCAAGCTCATTGCTGCCGCCGCGATCATCGGTGAGAGCAGCAGCCCGAAGAAGGGGTAGAGCACGCCCGCAGCGATGGGGACGCCCAGTATGTTGTAGATGAAAGCAAAGAAAAGATTCTGACGGATGTTGCGCATGGTGGCGCGGCTCAATCGCCTCGCGCGCACGATGCCACGCAGATCACCTTTCACCAGCGTCACTCCGGCACTCTCCATCGCGACGTCGGTGCCAGTACCCATCGCGATCCCGACCTGAGACTGCGCGAGGGCCGGCGCGTCGTTGATGCCGTCGCCAGCCATCGCCACGAAACGGCCCTCGCCCTGGAGTTTCTTCACGACTTCGGTTTTCTGCTCGGGCAGGACTTCGGCCGTTACCCTGTCGATCCCGAGTTTCTTTGCAACCGCTTCCGCCGTGATGCGGTTGTCGCCGGTCAACATGACCACCTGCAGGCCTTCTGCGTGCAGCGCGCGGATCGCTTCGGGCGTGGAGTCCTTGATCGGGTCGGCGACGCCGATCAGCCCGGCAGGCCTGTTCTCGATGGCGACGAACATGACCGTCTGGCCCTCCGCCCGGAGCGCGGTAGCGCGCTCGTCGAGCGCGCCGAGATCAACATTCAGGGACTCAAGCAGCCGGCGGTTCCCGATCGCCACCGCTTTGCCATCGACGTTACCTTTCACGCCTTTGCCGGTGACGGACTGAAAGCCCGTGACCTGGCGGAGCGTCAGGCCCCGTTCCTCGGCGCCGCCTACGATCGCAGCGGCAAGGGGATGCTCGCTGGCACGCTCCAGGCTGGCGCCGAGTTGAAGGATCTCTTCTTCGCGGAAGCCGTTCGCCGCGACGACAGCCGTTAGCTTTGGCTTGCCGAGGGTAAGCGTCCCGGTTTTGTCCACGACCAGCGTATCGATTTTCTCCAGGACTTCGAGAGCTTCAGCGTTCTTGATCAGCACGCCGGCGGTTGCGCCGCGGCCGGTGCCCACCATAATCGACATCGGCGTGGCGAGGCCGAGCGCGCAGGGGCAGGCGATGATCAGGACGGCGACGGCATTGACGATCGCGTGCGCGATCCTCGGTTCGGGGCCCCACTGCGCCCAGACGACGAATGCGATTGCGGCGACCAACACGACCGCGGGTACGAAATAGCCGGCGACGACGTCAGCGAGCCGCTGAATAGGCGCGCGGCTGCGCTGGGCTTCGCTGACCATCTGTACTATGCGCGCGAGAAGGGTGTTTGTGCCGACGCGCTCGGCGCGCATTAGAAGGCTGCCGGTGCCGTTGACAGTCGCGCCGACCGCGCGGTCACCTGTGTGCTTCTCGATGGGGATCGGCTCCCCGGTGACCATGGACTCGTCGATCGCGCTCGAGCCTTCGACCACGATCCCGTCCACCGGAACCCTCTCACCAGGGCGCACGCGCAGCGTATCGCCGGCGCGGACCTGGTCGAGACCGATGTCTTCCTCGCGACCGTCAGACCGGACGATGCGCGCGGTTTTGGGCGCCAGCCCGAGAAGCATCCTGATCGCGGCACCAGTACGGGTGCGGGCACGCAACTCGAGCACCTGCCCGAGCAGCACGAGCGCCGTGATCACCGCGGCGGCCTCGAAATAGACCGCGACCGTGCCGTCTGCTATGCGTAAGCTTGGTGGGAATAGCCCCGGCGCGAGCGTCGCCACGGTGCTGTAGATCCAAGCGATGCCCACGCCGAGCGCGATCAGGGTGAACATATTGAGATGGCGGTTGACGAGCGATTGCCACCCGCGGACGAAAAAAGGCCAGCCTCCCCACAACACGACCGGCGTCGCCAGTGAGAGCTGGATCCACGGCAGGGCGTGACCAGAGATAAACCGCCCGGCCAATCCCGGTGCGAATTCGGCGCTCATCGCGAGGAGGAAGAGTGGCGCTGCCAGCGCGGTACTCAGCCAGAAGCGCCGCATCATGTCATCGAGTTCTGGGTTTGCCTCCTCGACCGCGGCCGTCCGCGGTTCCAGCGCCATGCCGCAGATGGGGCAGTCTCCTGGTTGGTCGCGCACGATCTCCGGATGCATCGGGCAGACGTACTCGGTGCGCACGGCGGGCGCAGAGACAGTTTCCGGCTCGAGCGCCATGCCGCACTTGGGGCAGGTGCCGGGGCTTTCCTGCCGAACTTCCGGGTCCATGGGGCAGATATAGATTCCCGACGCCTTCGCTGCGGTAGGCGCCGGGGTGGGCCCGGATTCTTGGAGATACTTCGCTGGATCAGCCTGGAACTTCGTCAGGCAGCCTTGGCAGCAAAAGTAATAAGTTACGCCGCCGTGATCCGTCGACGCGCGGGCCGATTGCAGATCAACCTTCATGCCGCAAACGGGATCGGTCGCCTGAGTGCTTGCGCTTGAACCGGCAGGCGCGGCCTTTGCGAGATAGTGAGCGGGATTGGCCTGGAATTTTGCGAGGCAGCCTCTGCAGCAAAAGTAATAGATAACGCCTTCGTGCTCGCACGAAGCCGCGGCCTTTGCGGGTTCGACGGTCATGCCGCAGACGGGATCCTTGGTTTTTGCCGCCGCCGCATCAGCGCCATGATTGACATGAGCGGCGTGCTTCCCATGGTGATCGTGTTCGTGGCTCATGGAGCGCTTTCCGTTATTGATCCCGATACATCCGAAGTGTAAAGTCCGTACTTCGGTACGGAGTCAAGGGGGGTCGCATGCAAGACACCAGCTACACCATTGCCAGCCTCGCCCAGACCGCCGGGGTCGGGGTCGAGACCGTGCGCTATTACGAGAGGCGGGGGCTGGTCGCCCAACCCGCGCGGGCGGCGGGAGCCTATCGCCACTACGGAGCCGATCACGTCCATCGCATCCGTTTCATCCGCCGCGCGCAGGAGCTGGGATTCAACCTCCAGGAGATCGAGACACTGCTCGCGCTCGAGGACGGCACCGACCGGCGCACGATCCGGAGCATCGCCGGCGCTCGCCTCGCAGAGATCCGCCGGCGGTTGGCGGATCTGAAACAGATGGAGCGCGCACTCTCGCACCTGCTTCACGAGTGCGAGGCCCATAAAAAGGCACCGCACTGCCCGATTATCTCCGCCATTACCAAGGATCTTAGCTAGAACAAAAAATTGAATGGCGTGGGCTGCCAGGCTGCGAAAGCTGAGACACAAAGGACACAAAGGACACAAAGGTTTTCATTCAGAATTTGTTCCTATTCGTGTTTTCCTTGGTGTCCTTCGTGCCCTTCGTGTCTGCACTTTACCTGCATTCATTCGCGTTCATCTGCGGTTCAAATCAGCGTTTCTCTGGGCCTGTGGCGCAGAAACCTTGCGCCGGAACTCCAAGGGCCGCGTTGAATTTGCTCGACATGTTTTGGAACGCGATGAGCGCCGTCAGCTCCACGATCTCCTGGTCCGGGAAGTGCCGCTGCAGCTGCGCGAAGAGCGCGTCATCGACGCGGCGCGCCGAATCGGTGACGGCTTCTGCGTAGGCCAGTGCAGCCCGCTCGCGGTCGGAGAACAGCGGCGAGATTTCGTAGTCCGCGAGGGCGGCCAGCTTTTCGCGGGAGCCGTGCCGCTCGAGCGCCGTTGCGGAGTTGAGATCGACGCAGAACGCGCACCAGTTGATCTGCGAAATCCGCACCTGCACGAGCGAGCGCAGCACGGGATCGAGCGGTGAAGCAGCACGGTCGAGCGATCGGTAGAGTAGCGTGAACATCAGAAACGCCCGCGGAATTCGGCCCCAGAGACGTGCCGGTTCGAAGGCTTGCCCGTACTTGCGCTGCTGCATCCTGAGGATCAGCCGCACGTACCAGGGATAACGACTAGGCGGCAACCCGCTGATGCGCGGCTTCACGGCTGCGTTCATGCCTTCGCGCTCCCAAGGTCTTCGCCGATTTCCACCTTCGTTTCGCTCAGGTAATGATAGGGCGGAATGACGAGGTTGGTCGGCGCTGGCACGTTGCGGTACACCCGTCCGGCGAAATCGAACTTGGAACCGTGGCACGGACAGAAATAGCCGCCATCCCAATCCGGTCCTATATCTTTGGCCCCAACGTCGGGCCGGAACGTCGGCACGCAGCCCAGATGGGTGCAAATCGGCACGACCACCAGATACTGCGGCTTGATCGACCGGGATCGATTTTGGGCGTAAGCGGGCTGCTGGCTGCCGACCCTGGAGTCCGGGTCCGCAAGTTTCCCCCGATGCACGGGTTCTTCCAGGATTTTCAGCATCGCCTCGGTACGGCGCAGGATCCATACCGGTTTCCCACGCCACTCTACCGTGAGTTGTGCGCCGGGTTCGAGCTGGCCGAACTCGGCTTCAATCGGCGCGCCCGCGGCGCGCGCACGCTCGCTCGGCGCCATCGAGGCGATGAAAGGCGCTGAAGCCGCCGCGAGTCCCGCGGCGCCGACTACGCTGGTTGCCGTTACCAGAAGCTTTCGTCGCGCCGGACTGGGCGTAGCGTCCCGGTCATCCTTGACATCTTTTCCGTCTGTTCCGCTCATCGTTTTGCCTCACCGAAGATTTGGCGTAAACCTGCCCGCGCGCGGCGCACGCCCGCGCCCTCGACCCAATAGCACCTTCCTTTCGTCAGTTCGGCAGGCTTCCAGCGCCCGCGGCGCTGCATCAGGCACCGGCAACACGGCTACCGGGTGAAGAACGCGGCTGGCGAGAGATGTCCGCCGGCGCATCAAGCGCCTCTACCACGAGCACGAGACGCTCGACTGCGACCACTTCCACGCGCTCGCCTTCATGGAGAATGGCGAGTGATCGGGCATTCCAGAGCTCGCCTCCTATCCGTACCATCAGGCGCGTGCTGCGGCTTTCTGTGACGTTGCCGGTTGCCCCGATCATCGCTTCCGCGCCGCTCTCGATGGGCCGCCGCATGGCGAGGACGGCATACCAATAGATCGTGGCCGAAACGATCGCTACCACGGCGTAGATTGGGACGGACACCGCAAGTGGCCACATCCACAACACGGGCAGCGCCAGCAGCGGAAGCATCAAGGCGATATGACACATGCGTTCAGCGTCCGGTCGGAACCTTCGTTTTCATGCGAACGGTTTTCGTTAGGAATTTGTCCGAGCGAAGTCCGACAAATTCCTAGCCGGAGAGATCTCGCTTTTTCTGCTCGAACTCGTCCTTGCCGATGTCGCCGTGAGCGTAGCGTTCCTTGAAGATCTCCAGCGCGCGGCTCGGCTCCGCGCTCCCCGCACGGGAAGACCCGCCGAACAGCCATTTCACAAGCACCACGATGCCGAGAATGATGAGCACCCACCACAACAACATGTGCAGTACGCCGAACATTCCCCAGCCCCAACCCCACATTCCTCCATCACCCCACATATCACGTGCCTCCTCGATGGTGATGTATCCGGGACACCGGGTCAGCGCGCCGTCGCTGTTCCGGCATCATTTGAGCTGCCAGTGGAATGACCGCGGCTTCGGCTCACCAGGCCGCGCGATGCGCAGCTCGATCGCCTGCGGCCGCGGGTCGATCGCATTGAACTTGAGTACGCCTTTGCGATGGTGTCCGCCCGGCGGATCACCCTTCCAGCCAGCGGGAGCGTGTGTCTTGCCACTCGCAATGAGCGATGCCGATTTCATCAAGTCGTCCTTGAGTTCCCGCGAGTGGGTATCGAACGCGACGTCGAATTCCCAGGATCCATTCGCCAGCGAGCGTGGCGTGGCCTTGACGGTGACGCCCGCCTCGCTCGTTGATTGCGGGGCAAGGCCTTGGGCTGCGCTCGCGCCGCCAGCGGCGAGGAGGGCGGCGTTGAAACACAGCGATAATACAATTAGGTGTGTGCGCATTGGGCGTGATCCTTGGTTGCGTTCCAGAGTTTGTTTCCGATGTACGCGATTCCCGCGGCATTGAACGCGAGGCCGACCCAAAAGAATTCGACCTGATACTGCGTCGCGAAAGTGACCAACCCGGTGGCGCCGAGCACGGGCGCCACGTTGACCAGGTAATGCGCGCAACACGAGATCATTGCCGCGGTAGACGTCGTTCCCGTCGCGGCCATCACCGTTCGCGACCCCTGCGGACCGAGCAGCAATTGCCGCAGCCGAAGGTAGAGGGCGACCTGCAGCCCGAATCCCGCGGCGAGTGGCAACAGGTAATACCAGAACTCGGAAAACTGGGTGACCGTGAAACTCCAGCCGGACACCAGCGTGAGGACGCCGAAATAGGCGCCGAGGAGAAGGCCGAAGGCGAGCACGCCGAATCCCGCGGGTCGCGTGGCCGTGATGGTATACGCGTTCATGGTGTCAATAGTCCTTCTCGAAATCCTTCAGGTGGCTGGAACGCGCGCAGATGCCCTGCTCGACGAACGCGGTGCTCCGTGTCCGCTTCCTACCACGGTCTGAACCGCCGCAGCTGCGCTTTCTGCTCCTTCGTGAGCACGCCGTCGATCTTTTCCTGCGCGTCCAGGCGCGCCTGGAATCGCTGCGACCGAACTTCCTGGAGCTTCTGGTACTGGTTGGTGATCGCGCCGCGGTCACGCTGTTCCGCCGTCATGAGGTTGCGTAGCTTGACCGCCTCCTCGCGCATCTTGCCGGTCAGATCCCACTGCTTTTTCGCCAGGTCCTCGTGGATCGCGTTGACGCTCTTCCATTGCTCAAGCGTGAGGTTGAGGTGGTGGAGCATGCCGTATCCCGTGCCGCTGCCCATCATTCCCGGACCCATGCCGTGGCCGCCCATCATCCCGAGGCCCATCATGCCTGGCCCCATGCCGTAACCTGGACCGTAGGCGCCCATCATTCCCGGACCCATGCCGTAGCCGCCCATCATCTCGGGGCCCATCATGCCGGAACCCATGCCGTAGCTCGGACCGTAGCCGCCCATCATCCCCGGGCCCATCCCGGAGCCGGGCCCGTAACCGCCATGCTGTGGGTCAGCACGGGCGGTTGCTCCGATCGTGGTCGCGCCGATCAGCGCGGCGGCGATCAATGTTTTACGAAAATTCATCCGTTTCATGGTCAAGCCCCTTTCTTGAATCGATTCAATATGAGCCGATGGCTCTTGGTAAATGATTGACAGGCGCGGCGCGAGCAAGTGGCCGCCGCTGCACTGCGGACGCCCACCGCGCTCTCGCGGCGGTCAGCTGCGGAAGTTAGCGAACAGAATGAAAGCCGGCGGACCCGCCGGTAAGGCCCTCGGAACAGCGAGGATCGACATCGCGCCACGAGGAAGCGCAACAACGACCCCATCGTCTGACACCGCGTCCCGAGAATCGGGCGACCACCCAGAAACCATCATCCGATGGGCTGCGGTGAGCGGATGACAATGAGGGGCACTGTCTTTTCCGCTCGCGACGTATGTGCAGAGGCTTTCGTCTTGCGCGTGGTGGCATCCTGCCTGCTGCGCAACCGGGTCGTTCAAAACCGAATCGTGCATGCCGGCGGCGCCCGCCGAGAACGCTTGGAGGCCGACCAAGAATATCGCCGCGATGGCCGCGCACCGCACAATGACCCCAATTCGATCCGATGGCGATCTCATAAAAATGCTATGAATGCTATCAGTCGCATTCTACCCGCAGGTTGATATAGATCAATTTGGTTCCCGCGCTGCGATCAGCAGAGCCAACGCGATCGCAAGCATCCTCCACACGCCTGTTTCCGGAGGAAATCCACGTTGCACTGCGAATTTGTTCACCTCGCCTCCTGTGCGTCCGGTTGGGCTCTCTTTAGAATGCCGTGGCGCCGCCCCTCACGGCCTTTCCGAAAACAACTCGCGTAAGACGGGCGGGCAGGGCGAACGCTGGCCCTCGGCGCTGGCAGGATTCGCTTTCGTGCGCGGCCCCTCCGCCGAGTCTGTGCCCGGGGCAAGGACCATGAGGGCTGCGGCGAACAACAGCCCAGTCATTGAAGCCGAACAGTGTCGCGTGGAATCGATCATGTTCGCTATTCGCTGTAGATTCGGATTCCTGCACGTAGTTCCCTGAAATCGTACCCCGCGAACGCAAGCATGCGGGCCCCCTGCCAGTCACCCGTGCATGACGCGGTTACGGGCTGCAGGTTACTTCGCCGGCTCGAGCGTGGTAATCGTGTAGGTACCGCCGATCTTGTCGGCACTGAACTTGATCTTGTCGCCGGGCTTAACCTGATCGAGCATCGCTGGATCCTTGACGCGGTAGACCATCGTCATCGGCGGCATGTCGAGGCTGGGAATCGGGCCGTGCTTGATGGTGAGCTTTTGCGCGTCTTCATTGACCTTACGTACTTCGCCGTCGGCCAGAGCGCTTGGCGCCTGCGCTATCTGAAGAGCAGCGGCGTGCCCGGATTCATAACCAGCGTAACTCTGCGTGACGGTAAAGCCGGAGAACGATACGGCTGCAACAAAAATGGTCAGAGCTTTCATGTGAATTACCTTTTTTGACAATTCTTCAACGAGTATCGTCGAGAGACATCGCGATACGTCTCATATTCAATTTAACCGTATTCAGCATTGCGTGCGCCCGCCGTTCCTCATGACAAAGATTCTCAGATCCCCCGCCGATGGGTGCGCGTCACCGGCGGCGCTCATCACGCAACTCAGCGTCCGCTCACCTTGATCTTTCCGACCATCCCCGCTTCGAGGTGCCCCGGAATGGTGCATGCGAAGTCCAGGGTTCCCGCGTTGGTGAATTGCCAAATTATTTCGCGCGTTTCCCCAGGGCGCACGAGCGTCATGTTCGGCTCATCGTGCTCCATCCCCGGGTGCTTGCGCATGAGCTCGGCGTGTTCCTTCAGTTCCTTCAACGTGCCAATCACGAGCTCATGATCGATCTTCCCGGTGTTCCTTACGACCAGACGAACGGTCTCGCCACGTTTCACTGTAATCGCCGACGGGGTATAGCGCATGTTGTCGCTCCCGGAGATCTTGATCGTGCGGGTTACCTTTTTTGGATTGCCCGGCTTGCCAATTGCGGCACCATGGCCGGCGTCGGCCAGGGCAAGTGCCGGTGCGAGCAGGGCGGCGGTGACAATCGCGGTGATGATGCTTCCCTTCGTCATATAAACTCCTTTCGCTTAGTGTGTGACGTTTGTAAATCAATGTTTGGCGTGGCCGTTTGGTTTGCGCGCGAGCAGTTCGCGCCCGATCCCGCTCGCGGAAGCCGGTGCTGGGCGCTTTGCCTGGGGTGTCTCGCCTTTCCATTCATAGGCCACCGTACCTTTCGGGTGCTTGTACCAACCTGGGTCTTTGTAGTCGTTGCGCGCGAGGCCGTCCCGCACTTTGATGACCGTGAACATGCCGCCCATTTCGATCGGACCGAATGGCCCCGTGCCGGTCATCATCGGCAGCGTGTTATCCGGCAAGGGCATCTCCATCTCGCCCATGTCGGCCATCCCGCGCTCCCCCATCACCATGTAGTCAGGAACGAGGTTGATGATCTTCTGCGCGACACCGCGGTGGTCCACGCCGATCATCGTCGGCACGTTGTGGCCCATCGCATTCATGGTGTGGTGTGACTTATGGCAGTGAAACGCCCAGTCCCCGGGGGCATTGGCGACGAATTCGATTGCCCGCATCTGGCCGATTGCGACGTCCACCGTCACCTCGGGCCAGCGCGCGGTCTTTGGCGTCCAGCCGCCGTCAGTGCCTGTCACTTCGAATTCGTAGCCGTGCAGGTGAATCGGGTGGTTCGTCATCGTGAGGTTGCCGATGCGGATGCGCACGCGATCACCTTTGCGCACTACCAGCGGCGCGATGCCTGGAAAGGCCCGGCTGTTCCAACACCACATGTTGAAATCGAGCATCGTGTTGACCTTCGGCGTGTAAGCGCCGGGCTCCACATCGAATGCGTTGAGCAGGAACACGAAGTCGCGGTCGACGCGCATGAAGCGTGGGTTCTTCGGATGCACTACAAGGAAGCCCATCATGCCCATCGCCATTTGTACCATTTCGTCAGCGTGGGGGTGATACATGAAGGTCCCACTCTTCGTCATCTCGAATTCGTAGACATAGGTCTTGCCCACAGGGATTTGTTTCTGGTTCAATCCGCCGACGCCATCCATGCCGTTCGGCAGCAGGATGCCGTGCCAGTGAATGGTGGTGTGCTCGGGCAGCTTGTTGGTGACGAAGATGCGTACTTTGTCGCCCTCGACGCATTCGATCGTCGGTCCCGGGGACTGCCCGTTGTAGCCCCAGAGATGCGCGGTCATGCCGGGCGCGATCTGCCGGCGCACCGGCTCGGCGACGAGATGGAATTCCTTCCAGCCATTATTCATCCGCCACGGCAGGGTCCAGCCGTTCAACGTCACGACCGGTTGGTAGGGCCGCCCGCTCGGCGGCGCGAGCGGCGGTTGCGTGTCGGGCTTGGTTTGCATGGGCGCTTCCGGCACTGCGCCCTGTGCCGCCCGGCTTACGAGCGCGCTCCCGAGCAGCGCGCCGCCTGCCGTGCGAAGGAAGTTACGACGTGTGGTCATGTTTTTCTCCACCGATCAATGTTCGGCCGCGCCGGCATCGGCAGCCATTGCCCCGGAGCCGCCCGAGAGGGTCATCGCACCCGGTGATTTGCCGGTCAGCGCGAGCTGCAACGTGGCGTCCGCGACCCAGAAGTCGCGCAAGGCCTCAATCGAGACGTTGACGCTCGCCACTTGCTGACGCGCATCTGCCAGCAGCTCGAAGATGCCGATCAGCATGCCGTTGTAGCGCAGCAGGTTCTCTTCCGAGATGCGCTTGCGCAGCGGCACGATTTCGTCGCGGTAGTGCTTTGCTAGGTCGTGCGCGGTGCGGTAACCGGCATAGGTCTCACGCACTTCGGAGCGCGCGCGCACCGCGATGTCGGCGGCGCGGTTTACCGCCTGCATGTAGGTGTATTCGGTGCGTGCGACGCGGGCGTCGCCCCAGTCGAAGATCGGGAGATGCAGCGCGATCTCGTAACCCGTCTGACGCCCCTCGCCGCTTGTGCTGTTACGGCGATAGCCGACCTCGAGCACGTTGATGAAACCCGTTGCTTTAACCAGACCGAGCGAGGCGGCAATGCCTTCAGCCTCCTTCATCGCGGCCTGGACGTCCAGGCGCTGCGTCAGCGCTTGTGCTTCCAGGTCGGAGATCGCCAGCGGGGCCTTTGGCAGGCTGGGTAGTCGTTCCGGGAGACGGAAGGCGATGTCTTCTCCCCACAAGCCCATCAGGCGGGTCAAATGCTCGCGCTGGGCGAGAGCTATTTGCTTCACGCGCGCAAGCTGGCCCGTGACTTCGGCGTAGAACAGCTGTTCGCGGGTCTGTTCGAGCCTGCTGAAGTTACCGGCCGCCGCCATGCGGTGGGCGAGTTCGGCACTGGCTTCTGCCGCAAGCTTGACCTGCTCCATGTATTTCACGCTCTCGCGAGCGGCAACGCCGCGGTAGTAGGCGCGTCGTGTATCGGCGGCGATCTGCAACAGTTCCGCGGCGACCCGTTGCTGTACGATCGCAAAGCGCCGCCGCTCGAGATCGGTGCGGACTGGCATCGTGATGAGGCCCACGATGTCGATGAAAAACGTGCGCTCGATATCGACAACACCTCCGCGGCTCAGTCGCTCGAACACGAAGCCCGGATTGGGCAGGCGTCCGGCTTGAACGAGATCGGCTTCCGCGATCCCGAGTTCGGCGTAGGTTGCCTGCAGGCTGCGGTTGTTGAGGAGCGCGATCTGGACGGCGGAATCCGCGGTCAGCGGCGCGGCGAGCATTTGTTTCACCCTTTGCCGTACAGCGTTGGCATCCTGTTCCGACTTGACCCACTTCGTTTCCTTGTCGAGGCGCTCGCGCGCGACCGACTGCACCGTGCCGAAGCCACCATCTTCGGAAAATGAAGCGCAGCCCGCCAGAAACAGGGCGAAGAGGGCGCACGTCAGCGTGCGCCAGCGTGCCCAGTGTTGCAGTTGCTCGGTCATTGGGGCCTCCCTGCCTCGCCGCCGGGCGCGGTATTGCCTGCGGGCGGTTTTGCGCCCGGCTTGGCGCTGCCATGCCCGCCAGAGGTGCCGCGCATAATGCCGATGTGTCCGCCAACGCGCGCAACCTCGTCATTTACGTCGCGCCACGGCGCGAGCGGCTCCTCACGAAAGCCGCGATAGCCCGAGAAGGCGGATTCGTACCGGAATACCGGTGCCGGTGCCGCGGGATCAGCAGGACCGCTCCGCGGAGCTGGCTGCTGTGCGGTGGCGAGCGGCGCGCACGCCGCGATGGCCAAAGCTGCAAGATACGTTTTCATGCCTGTCCTCGTTGTTGAAGCTCCCGCAACGCGTGGGCGCGCGACGGATCGATGCGCGCGCAAGGCGCGCCACCGCGGGGTTTACCCGCGTGCAACGAAGATCAGGCTAGGGGAGGCCGCTGTGGCCGGTCGGGAACGAAAAGGTCGGGCAAGCCGTGCGACGGCGACGCCCAAACCAGGGAATCAAGCAGGCCGGCCGGCAGCGTCACTGCCGGCAATATGAAAACCCAGTAATGGCAGGAGGAGTGTTCGTGTTGAACGTTGGCGCCGTCGTCATCGGGGTGGCTGTCACGCTGCGCGCCATGGTCGTGGCCGTCGTTCGCATGTGCGACATGCGCTGTAGGTTCGTCGCTGCCCGCATCGCAGACGATACCGGAGAGCGCTGCGGCAATGCTCTGCACCGGTAACATTACAAGTGCAAGTAACAGTACGAATCGTTTGGCACCATTCAACATAAGCGCGCGGAGTGTATCCGAGAATTCAGCGTTCTGCAACGCTGCGCGCATGGAAGACAGCAGAAACGTGAAGGAGTTCTTGACGGAGCACGTCGTGTCGGCGTGGGACGACACTTTCGGATCGAGCAGAATGCCGTCGTCGTGCTCCATATTGCGGCGGTGGACGAGTTACACGTGGTCGCCGGGGAAGGGGTGCGAGAAATTTTATCCCGGATCCTCGCGGGTACGGTCCGGACGAGCGTAAGCCTGATGCGGCGCATGAGCCGGGATCGATTTTCCGTCCGCTCCGTACCAATGAATCCGTTTGCACGTGTGTTTCGTATCCCGTAATGTCGAGCTGGGTTTTCGAGGGGCCGCTCAATATCTGAGCGCACACTTGCGTGAGCGCGGCGCGCGGTTGGAATGAGGCCGTGCCGCCGTCCTTGCTCTTGGCGATTTCCCTGCGCGACGTTTTGGTAATGTAGGCAATGCCCGCCGAACTAAAGTGCAGACGATCGGTCTTAACACCGATCAAGCTGGTAACGTCATGAAGGAGCCATAGTCCATGTTTGCCCGACTTCTCATCCTGCCGATCTGGCTGGCCGCGCTCGCCGCCCAGCCTGTCTTTGCCCAAGGCCAGCCGTCCGGACTGGCCACAGCCACCTTCGCTGCCGGCTGCTTCTGGTGTGCGGAGGAGGCCATGGACAAGGTTCCTGGTGTGATTTCAACGACCTCCGGCTACATCGGCGGAAGCAAGAAGAACCCGACGTATCAACAAGTGTCTTCGGGCGCCACCGGCCACACCGAGGCGGTGCAGGTCGTATACGACCCGAAGAAGGTCAGCTACGAGCGGCTGCTCGAGCAGTTCTGGGTGAACCACGATCCCACGGTGATCGACCGGCAGTTCTGCGACGCCGGCTCGCAATACCGGCCTTCGATCTTCTGGCACGATGAGGAGCAGAAGCGTCTTGCCGAAGCCTCGAAAGCAAAGTGGGAGAAGGAAAAGCCGTTCAAGCAGCCTATCGTGACGCCGATCGTGGCGGCGACGGAGTTCTGGCCGGCCGAGGACTACCACCAGGGCTACTACATGAAGAACCCGATACGTTACAAGTTCTACGTCTCTGGCTGCGGCCGTTACGCGCGGCTGGACAAGCTCTGGGGCAAGCTCAGAACGAAGTAAGCAGACAGGCCATGAGCCGCACTCGGAGCTGGACCGGCCGTCGCAGGTTCCTGGGCACTGCGCTTGCGCTTCCGTTCGCCTCGATCGGCCCCGTGTCTGGCCAGACGTTGCTGCTGACACCGGCCTGCGGCGAAAAGCCCGAGCGAACGCCGTCGCAGACTGCGGGCCCCTTTTATACCCCCAATTCGCCGCGGCGCAGCTCGCTGGTCGAGCCGGGCAGCAAGGCGGAACGGCTCGTGCTGACCGGCCTCGTGCTCTCGCCGCAATGCAAGCCGGTGGCAAACGCGCTGCTCGACTTCTGGCATTGCGACGAGGCGGGCGAATACGACAACAGAGGCTCTCGTTATCGCGGGCACATTTTTGTCGATACGCAGGGACGCTACAGCCTCGAGACCATCGTTCCGGGCGAATACCCGGGGCGCACGCGCCACATTCACGTCAACGTGCAGGTGCCGGGTGGCCGCGTGTTAACAACCCAACTTTACTTTCCGGACGAACCCGGCAACCGCACCGACGGCCTCTACCGCCGCGAGCTAACGATGCAAGTCGTGCGCAAAGGCGCACAGCGCGACGCGCGATTCGATTTCGTCGTGATATCCTAGCGCCGCTTTTCTCCCCAGACACTTCCGGAGGCGTCCCCTTGTCGGTGACGCCGTTTCTCCGCGTTGTATTTCTCGACTCACGACTCACGCCGCCACCTCGGCTAGAGCACGGAGCGTCCCAACGATGTCGCGTCGGTGGCTTGCGCCGATTCGCCTGGCCGCATCCCCACTGAACCGTGGGGCCCCTGCTTCCCGGCTTACGTCGCGACCTTGAGATTGAGCATCATGCCGCCGTCCTCGTGCTCCATGTTGTGGCAGTGGACCATGTAGACCTGGTCGCCAAGATACGGGTGCGAGAAGTCCGTCACGATGCGCACCGTTTCGCCCGGCCACACGAGCACCGTGTCCTTCCAGCCCAGGTCGGCTACGGTGAGTCCGGTTGCGGCGTCAGCAATGCGACGAACCTGCTCGGGACTGCCGCTGCGCGAGAGCACCTGGAACAGGAATCCGTGAATGTGAAACGGGTGGGGCATAGTGGGAGGAAGATTGCGGATTTCCCATGTCTCGATCGCCCCGCGCTTGACGACGATGGGCGTCTGGTGCCCGACATAAGTGAGCCCGTTGATGCGCCAGGTACCCTTCCGTTGATCGAGCGTGATGGGGCGGGGACGGGAACCTGCGTGCTGGAGCGGTTCGAGCTTGGATAGCTCAAGCGGAACGGTGCGGCCGTACGTCACTCTGTCCCGGACCCGGATACGCATCAGTTCGATCTCCGCGCCATCGGCGGAGAGAGCATCGGGTTCCGAGAGTGGCGCGTCGGCGCGCTGTGGTGCCTGTCCGGCAGGTTTGTGGAGAGGCATGCTGTCGAACGGCAGGCTGACGAGCGTCACCGCCTCGCCGCGCGCGGCGTAGCGCAAATCAAGCAGAATGTCCAGACGCTCGGCCGGGCTGAGATAAGCCTCCTTTACGGTGCGCGGGCGATCGAGCAGGCCACCGTCGGTGCCAATCACCGTGAAGTCGATCAGGCGCTCAGCGTGTCGGAAAGCAAGGCGGTAGATACGAGCATTCGAGCCATTTAGCAAGCGGAAGCGGTAGACGCGTGAAGCGACATCCAGGTGCGGCCGGGGGGTAAGGTTAACCAGGACTTGGTCACCGAGATAGCCTTGGAAGCGTTCGGTGCCGGTCGGAGCGAACACAGGATTTCCGTCGGCATCGAGACGCTTGTCCTGCACGATGAGCGGGATGTCGGTCGCGCCCAAGCGCAGGTCGAGCGCTCGCTGCAACGCGAGCTCTTCCTCGTCCTCGACGATAAAGAGCCCCGCCATTCCGCGATAAATCTGCTGCCCGGAGAGCCCGTGGGGGTGAGGGTGGTACCAGTACGTACCGGCGCGGTTGGGGATGACGAACTGATACTCATAGGTCTTACCGCCGGCTACGGCATAGTGGGGATGGCCGTCGTTGTTGCTGTCCACCTTGAAGCCGTGCCAGTGAATGATCCCGGGATCTTCGAGCGTATTCCAGAACTTTGCGTTGAAAGCGCTGCCGGTACGTGCACGGAACACGGGGTTGAGATAGGTGCCCCCCCGATGGTCAACCTCGTAGGCGAGGAGATTGGCTGATTTGTCCCCGAACAGCGGGTAACGCACCGGCCGCGCGACGATCGTGATTGCCGCCTGGCCTTCGAGCACACCGTAGAGGCCGTCCCTGCCGGGCAACCGCAGCGCGTTCGGGAACGCCGGGTCCGGTGGCAGCGGTGGCTCGGGCGGCGTCAGCGGTTCCCCGAAACGTCCGCGGCGCCACCACCAGAAGCCGCCGGCAAGGCCGGCGCCGGTTGCGCTTGCCCCCGCGGCGAGGATCAATCTTCTGCGGCGCGCTTTGTCCAAGTTTCTTGCCCCCTGTCGGTGCAAAACTAAGACCGCCGCGGCGGTGGCGCGTTCAGATTTCGATGCCGAATCGCGCTAGCAGCGGCACGGCCGCGAGGTAACAGACCGCCATCACCACGACAGACATTCCGAGGCTCGCGTAGAACCCCCACCCATGCTTGAGAAGGGCAGGGAGGACCAGGAACATTGGCAGAGTCGGCAGCACGAGCCAGAAAGTGGCAATGGAGAGCTCCGAGATCCTCCCGGTGTCACGCGTGTCCACATAGAGCCAGATCATGGCAAGAATTGAGATGAGCGGCAGCGACTTGATGAGCGCGCCCATCCCGGCGCTGTGTTTGGCGATCTCCGAGACGGCAACGATGATGCCAGCGGAAAGGAAGAGCTTGACGAGGTAGTAGGTCATGGAGGGCGACCTTGTCTGGTTGAAAAACAAAATGAACCGCAGATAAACGCAGATAAACGCCGATGAAAAATAGAGAACGGGCCACAGAGGACACAAAGTTCACAGAGGAGGCCGGCGGGTAGTGCATATGCTGCGACACTTGGTCTTCTCTGTGTTCTCTGTGGCTAATGCCTCTTTTCTTGATTTATCTGCGTGTATCTGCGGTTAATTGTTTTGCGTTCTAGGGGAGGCGGCGCTCAGCGATCCAGCGCGCAGGTGCGGAACCCGGCGAAAACGTCGTTGCGGTCCGGCGTGTAGAAATTGCGCCACGTGTTGCGGATGAGACGGCGGGTCGTCGCGAAGCTGCCGCCTCTCAGCACCTTGTGTGTGCCGAACCAGGGCTCGGAGTATTCCTTGTAGGGGTCGACGATGAAACCGGGGTAGGGGCCAAAGGTGGTCGTCGTCCACTCCCAGACATTTCCCATCAGCTGCCGGCAACCCGAGGCGGAATCTCCCGCAGTGTACGACTCGACGCTGGCAAGACCTGCGGTTTCGAGATTGGCGAGCGCTGTCGCTGGTGGTGTGGAGCCCCACGGATAGCGACGCTTCTCGCGCGCAGTGGGATCCCAGGAAGCGGCATACTCCCACTCGGATTCCGTGGGCAGCCTCCGCCCCGCGAAGCGGCAATACGCGTTCGCCTCGTGCCAGTTCACATGTAAAACGGGCTCGCTCGGGCGCAGCGGTACGACCCGTTCGAAACGCCGCTGAAGCCAGGCGTCGTCCTGCCGGACCCAGTACTTCGGCGCCGCCAGGCCCGCGCGGTTCCTCCATTCCCAGCCCTCGTCGCTCCACCATTCGCGGCGGTTGTAGCCGCCCGCGTCGACGAAGGCAGAGAACTCGGCATTGGTGACCGCCGTGCGCGACAGACGGAACGGACGGATCTCCACTTCATGAGCCCACTTCTCGTTGTCGAAAACGAAAGCGCTGCCCTGATTGGCACCGAGCATGAAGGTTCCACCGGGAAGCTCTGCGTCGCCGGCAATCGACTCGGGAGGGCCGGCAGCGCTTTCGTTTTCCGGAAAAGGATTACCGTACTCCAGTGTTTGCCGGGTGTAGTGGAACGCTTCGGCGTGCATATCTTCGTGAAAAATCGCAAGCTGAACAAAGTAATGCAGCTCGCGATTTTCCGGCTCGCGCTCGATCCTTCCAAGAACGCGCTCCAGGACCTCTGCCTGATACGACCTCGTCGCTTTCAGGTCGGGAAGCGTCAGGTTCCAGCGCGTGTCATGCGCCACTTCCGCGGAGTTGTAGAGCGCATCTGCGCCCGGGACGAGTGCCTCCGGAGGCGTCCCCCGCGAGCTGTTACGCAGGCACCAGAACTCCTGGAACCAGGCGACGTGCCCGAGCTCCCAGAGCGGCGGGTTGACGATCGTGAGCTTGGGGCCGAGCAGCTGGTTCCCGTCCAGGTCCGCAGTAATCCGGGTAAGATGCGTTCGGCTGGCGCGCAGCTCGGCGGCGAGGAGGGCCGGGTCCATCAAGCGTGAGTCCGCAACGTTTCCTGGAACAACAATATTAACCGCAGATAAACACAGATGAACGCCGATAACTTCAAAGATCAACAATAGACAGGATTGACAAAATTAACAAGACGGAGATTCAATCAGCAAAACCCGAATTCCCATCAAGTCTCGTTTCTTGATCTAATCCTGTCAATCCTGTCTATTCTTGTTGTTGGATGACAGCCGCCACATGAAAATCGCCATCACCGTTCCACCGTCCGCTGTGCCTCGAAGCGGTAACCGGCATACCGCCGCGCGCTGGTGTGCCTTCTTGCGCAGCCTCGGGCATCGGGTGGGCGTGGGCACCGACTGGAATGGCGGCGAAGACGACATGCTGTTGGCGCTGCATGCCTACAAGAGCTATCCGTCGATCGCGCGATTCAGGCAGCAGCGACCTGATGCGCCGCTCGTGCTGGCGCTGACCGGCACCGATCTCTATCGTGACATCCGCGAGCAAGCTGAGGCCAGGCAGGCGCTCAAGTTGGCGACCCGATTGATCGTGCTGCAGGAGGAAGGGCTCAATGAATTGACCTCTGCCTTAAGAAAGAAGGCGATGGTCGTTTATCAGTCGTCGGACGTGAGGTTGCGGCACGCTCCGGCGAAAGGCGGATTCAGGGTCGCGGTCATCGGTCACCTGCGCGGCGAGAAGGATCCGTTCCGTGCCGCCCGGGCGCTGGCGCATATCGCGCCCTCGGCCCCGATCGAACTGTTACAGATTGGCGACGCGCTGGATCCGGCGATGCGAGCGGAATGCGAGTCGTGGGAAAAACGCGATCCGCGCTACCGTTGGCTGGGCAGCCTGCCGCATGCGACCGCGATGCGCCGGCTGTCCACGTGCCACCTGCTGGTCGTCAGCTCCGTCATGGAAGGCGGTGCGAACGTCATTTGCGAGGCTGCCCGCATCGGTGTTCCGGTGCTTGCATCCCGAATTCAGGGAAACGTCGGCATGCTGGGCCGTGATTACCCGGGCTACTTTCCGCTGTTCGACGACAAGTCGCTCGCGCGGTTGATCGAACGCTGCCGTGCGGACGCTCGCTTCTATGCGTCGCTTAAGAAGGCGGTGTTGCGACGGCGCGCATTGTTCGCGCCGAGCGCGGAGCGGGCGGCTTTGAAGGTCTCGCTGCGGGATTTGCCGTCCGACGGCCGGCGCACGTAAAAAGGAACACGTTCCCGCCGTCACCACCCTCAGGGCCGGTGACGATCCGATAAGAAACCACTTTCACGATGATGTGATTTGGCTTGAAAAAATGCTTGTTCAAGCCACGCTGCGTGGGCCGAAATGATGTAGGTCTACGTACCGCGGGCCGGGGAGGTTGCTTTTGACGTGTGTGTCGTCTCCATGATTAATGCATCTTTATTGGTTTTTCGCGCAGCTCCCTACAGAAATCTAACGCGGGGAGGCCAGCGCCCGGCGCCCGCTGAAGAAGTCCCACACGCTGCTCGCGATCATCACGGCGAGGCCGGCATAGACCAGCGCCGGCAGAAACCACAAGGCCACGAAGGCTGCAACGGCGCCTGCGAGGCCCGTCCAAAAGGGCGCGAGGTTGCCGTGAGATCGCGCCGATCGATAAAGCAACCACGTGCTCAGGCCGAGAAAACCCAGATAGAGCGGAATGAGAAACGCATCATTGATCAGGAAACCCGCGCCGATCGCGGTTAGCAACGACAGCGCGCCTGTCACGCCCAAACAACATGCGCCTGCGAAACCCGCTCCGGCGACCGACGTGCATTGTTTACAGAGTTCTTTCACGATCTGCTCCTAGCCTGCGCAGCACGAGAGCTGCTCTATATCCTTGGTGAAGGTCTGCGCGCAGAGTTTCAATCCCTCGACCATGGTGAGATACGGGAAAAGCTGACTGGCAAGTTCATCGACCGTCATGCGGTTGCGAATCGCAAGCGCCGCCACCTGAATCAGTTCTCCAGCCTGGGCCGCCACCGCCTGCGTTCCGAGCAAGCGCCCCGTCCCTTCCTCCGCGACCAGTTTGATGAATCCCCGCGTATCGAAGTTGGCCAGGGCCCGCGGCACGTTGTCGAGCGTGAGGGTACGTGAATCGGTCTCGATTCCTTTCAACCGCGCTTCCGCCTCGGTAAGACCCACAGTCGCCACCTGCGGGTCGGTGAAGACCACCGCCGGCATGGTGGTGAGGTCGAGGGCCGCATCGCCGCCGGTCATGTTGATCGCGGCGCGGGTCCCGGCCGCCGCCGCGACGTAAACGAACTGCGGCTGGTTGGTGCAATCACCCACCGCGTACACGTCCGGCACACCGGTCCAAAGTTGGTCATCCACCTTGATCGCGCCGCGCTCGTCTAGCTTTACACCGATCGCTTCGAGATTGATGCCGGCGGTATTCGGGCGTCGGCCCGTTGCGACCAGCAACCGGTCACCCTTCACAGTGCCGGAACTGGTTTCAAGATGGAACAGCCCATCGCGGTGAGCGACGGAGCGCGTCTGGGTCTGGGTCAGGATCTTCATGCCTTCGCCCGTGAGCGCCGCTTCGAGGGCATCGCCGATGGCCGGATCCTCCCGGAACAACACGTTGCTGCGCGCGATCATCGTTACCTCCGACCCGAGGCGCAGGAATGCCTGCCCCAGCTCGGCGGCGACGATGGACGATCCGAAGATGACGAGATGCCGGGGCAGCGCTTCCGCAACCAGCGCATCGGTGGAAGTCCAGTACGGCGATTCCTTGAGCCCCGGCACGGGCGGTACTGCGGGGGAAGCACCAGTCGCGATTAACACCCGGTCGGCGTGTAACTGCGTCTCACGACCGTCCGGCCGCTTCACAACCAAGGTGTGGGCGTCTTTGAAGCGTGCGAAGCCCTGCACCAGGTTGATGCCGGGGTTGCTCTCCACGATGTTCAGGTACTTGGCAATCCGCAGTTCTTCGACGCGCTGTTGCTGCTGTGCGACCAGCGCGGCGCGATTCAGCTTCGCCGGGCGGCCTTCGATCCCTGAAAACGGGCTAGTGGCGTGGGTGTGCGCGACATGAGCCGCCTGGATCAGGATTTTGGAAGGCACGCAGCCAACGTTAACGCAAGTGCCGCCCACGGTTCCCGCCTCGATCAGGGTGACCTGCGCTCCTTCATCGACAGCCCGTATCGCCGCGGCGAACGCTCCGCTGCCGCTGCCGATGACTGCGACATGCAGACTGCTTTCGGCCCTTTGTTTCGACGGCGCCGTCTCGCCCATGGAGGGGGCGCGCACCGCGCTGCTGCCACGCGCAGGCGCGTCGAGCAATTTGGCGCCGTAGCCTTTGCTTTTGACCGCTTGGATCAAGGCGGACCCGGCGGTCCCGTCTCGGGTCTCGACCCGCGCCTTGCCCTCCGCGTAGGACACCTGTGCGGCAGTTACGCCTGGCACCGTGCCCAATACTTTCTCAACAGTTTGCGCACAGTGATCACAGGTCATCCCGGTCACGCGCATGGTGTACGAATTCATTTCCGTTCCTTCTTGAGCGTTGGCGGGTAGCCGGCGTCCTTGATTGCCTTGAGCAGAGCGTCAACATTAGTCTTCGCGTCGTCGAAGCTGACCACGGCTTCGGCTTTCTCGAGGCTGACGTCCGCTTTGGTGACGCCGTTGATTTTGGTTAAGGATCTCTTCACGGAGATCACGCACCCGCCTCACGTCATCCCCGACACCGAGAACGTAACGGTCTTTATTTCCGCGAACGCGGCTGTCGCGAAGAGTGCAGTTGCGATGAGGAACAAGGCGGTCTTTTTCATTTCAGCCTCCGAGAAACAGCGCCATGCCGTACGGGACGGCGGCGGTAATGGCCACGAACGTGGTCACGATCGAGAACGCAATTTTGTAGGCCCGGCGAGTCCTCGGAACCGCACACACCTCGCCGGCCTCGCACTGCGCGGCCGGCCGGTAGATTCTTTTCCAGGCAAAGGCGAGCGCCACCACGGCAATGCCGATGAAAACCCAGCGGTAGGGCGTGGGTGCGGTCAAATAGCTCACCCACGCTCCGCCCAGTCCGACGCTGACGAGTATCAACGGACCAACGCAGCACGCCGATGCGAATATGGCGGCGACGCTGCCGGTTACCAGCGAGCCGGTTTCAGCCTTGCTTTCGATCATGCGCGGATTTCCTTATGCTGCTGCGAAGGTGTAACCTTACTTCCGTAGTTAGCTACGGAGTCAAGCGAGATGTTGAAGCGCACCGCTATGGAAAAAGGCATCAGAATCAGTGAGCTGGCCAAGCAAGCCGGGGTCCACGTCGAGACCATCCGTTACTACCAGGGCATCGGCCTGTTGCCCCGCCCCCGCCGGGAGCATGGCCGCATCCGGCGCTATGACTCGGCTGACCTTAAACGGCTGCGCTTTATCAAGCGCGCGCAAGCGCTGGGCTTTTCGCTGGAGGAAATTGCCTTGCTGCTAGGCCTTTCCAATGGTGAACACTGTGAAGAGACTAAAGGGCTCGCGGAAAAGAAGCTCGCCATGGTCGAGGACAAAATCACCGACTTGGCGGCTATTGAGAAGGCGCTGAAGGGGCTGATCACGGAATGTTCGAAAGGCAGCCGAAGATCCGGCTGCCCGATCATCGATGCCTTGGCGGCTGATCGTTAATTCAGCGGGCCCGCGACAAAAAAGATCGAGTACCGGGTCCGGACTCACCGATATCTGGATCCGGTAGCGCACGCCCGCGCGCAGTTCGAAGACTCCCGCTTTCATGCGCCTCCCGCAGAGGTCGACCCACTGATACGGCTTTGCGGTGGCGAATCGATTGCGCTCCTGGTCAACCACGTCAATCCATGCCCGGCTCACGGTGCCAAGAACGTAGGTTCCCGTCACCGAGGGGGTCAGGGCGAACAGCCCGCCCCCGTCGCGAGGTCGCCCCTGTTTTTTCTCCGGTACGAGCGCAAATTTCACTTTGTCCATCGCGTGAAGTTTCGCGCTCACTACCTTGTTGACCGGTAGCTCGTGACGCGCCGCGTCAGCCGTCGCCGCTGCCATGACGCCATCTGCAGGTTGCGTGACCGGCTCGCAACCGCCTCCCAGCCGTTTCAAGACCTTTCTCTGGAGGAACTCCCATACGGCCTTGTCCTTGTCTTGCGGTAGGAGTCCCATGGTGGAGCCAGTCGCAGGGCAGGCGAGGGCGACCAAAAGAAAAAAATAGCGCAGCTTCATTTCCGCTCCTTCTTGAGCGTTGACGGATAGCCGGCGTCCCTGGTCGCCTTGCGCAATACCTCCATGTTGGTCTTCGGGTCGTCGAAGGGGGCCACGGCCCCGGCTTTTTCAAGGATTACGTTGGCGTTGATTTCGGGAATCCGGCCGCTTGCCAAGGCGCTGGCGCAGGAAATGCACCGCAACCGGGACCAGCGTGATCAAGCCCAACGCCAGCACGGCGTACATGATCCTGTCGGATTCTCCGGTTGCCATCTCGCCGCCGACGTGGGCGAGAAAGAAACTCGCCGGCGCGATGCCGGCAAGGGTGGCGATCGCGAAGCGCCACCAGGAAAGCGCCGTCAGCCCCGCCGCGTAGCTCACCACGTCGAAGGAGATGAACGGCACCAAGCGGCTCGAGAACACGACCGTCATCAGCACATTCTGGGAGCCGAGCCACCCCACTGGCAGACGATCGCCGAACCAGCGCTGCAGGGTGTCGCGCCCAAGCAGGCGCGCGACGCCGAAGGCGGCGAGTGCTCCGAGCTCGGCGCCAAGCAGGACGTAGAGCATGCCCCAGCCGTGACCATAGGCGGCGCCGGCTGCGACGGCGATCGGGGCGCTGGGGATCGGGCTCACCATGATGGCAAGCACCATCAACGTGATCACCGCGAATGGACCCGCCGCGCCAAGCGCGACGATGCGCTGACGCAGTGCGGGCCCGTCGAGGATCGTCGCCAGGACTCCGGTTTCCTCAAGCAGACAATAGGCCCCCGCCAGCGCGAGGACGATTGCGATTACGGCGACGATTCTGATCGCGGGATCCTTCATCAACTGGCGCGAGCGGCGGGCCGTCATTTCTGGATCCAGCGATTGTAGACACCCGCGACGAAAAGATCACCGTTCGAGACGCCCGCCACGCCGCCTGGCGCTACCGGTGTCCATCGGGCGGCCAGGTGATCATCGGCATGTTGATGACCACGCCCGGCTGCTTGAGCTCGATTTCCCCTTTCGCGAGCGCCTGTTTCACCTCCCCGGCGCTTTTGAGCTCGCGCGCGGTCTCCGGTTTTTTCCACGATACGAGGACGAGCGCGCGCAGAGGCGTGTAGCCTGCCTGTCCCGGCGGGCTGTCGAACACGTCCGGCTGAAACTTGAAGGGACCGTCTCCAGCCACGCCGTTGGTGAAAACGTAGACGTTCGCCAGCAATTCTTTCGGTGCCTTCGCGAGTGAAGGAACGGTAAGAACGGGGGAGCCTTTCATCTGCGTCAGGAGTTTTGCGACCTCCGGATCCGAGACCTCGGTGTGGAGGAAACGAATCCGCTGTCCCCCCATGAACCCGTCGACCGGCGGGACGACGAAACCGGTCTGCTCGCGCGCCGAGAGCACGAACCAGCCGATGATCAAGGCTACCAGGCCCGTTACGACCAGATTACGCACCCATGCCATATCGCTCTCCGTTGATGTTCCCAAGCGACTTGCGTCCCTTTTTCGCGGGCAACAGTTTTCCCGCGAAGGAATTGGTGAGAACTGCGGTGACGCTCGCGGCCATGGCGATCATCGCCCATACCGGATGGACGAGGCCGGTCACGGCAAGCGGTACGCCGATCCCGTTGAAGGCGAACGCGAGGGCGAGGTTCTGCAGGGTCTTGCGATAGGAAAGCTTGCCGATGCTGAATGCCTCGACCACCGCGCCCAGGCGATGGCCGACCAGCACGATGTCCGCCGACTCGATGGCGATATCGGTTCCCGCGCCGATGGCGATGCCCACATCGGCCTGCATGAGCGCGGGTGCGTCGTTGATGCCGTCGCCGACCATGGCCACCCTTCCGCTCGTCTGGATCCGCCGCACGATCTCGGCCTTTCCGCCGGGCAGCACGCCGGCGTGAACGGCGTCGATCCCCAGCTTGCCCGCGATGACACGCGCCGTGCGTTCGTTGTCACCCGTGACCAGAATCGTCTCGAGCCCCGTCCCGCGGAGCGCCGCCACGGCCTGCCGTTCGTCTGCGCGCAAGCTGTCGCCCAGGGCGAGCAAGCCCAGGCAGATCCCGCCGCGCGCCACGGCGATCACGGTATGCGCTTCACTTTCCAGCGCCTCGATGCGAGCGTGTTGTGTGTCGAGCGGCACGCCATGCTCCGTGAGAAAGCGTGGGCTGCCGACCAGCGTCTGCGTTCCTTCAATTCGCGCTACGACCCCTTTGCCCGGAATCGCCTCAAAGCTGTCCACGCCGGGCGGTGTGATGCCACGCTCGAAGGCGGTTTCCACGACCGCGCGCGCCAACGGGTGCTCGGAAGCCGCTTCCACGGCCGCGGCGAGCGCCAGCAGTTCGCCCTCGGCCACGCCGAGGCTCACGATCTCACGCAGGGACGGACGGCCTTCGGTGAGGGTGCCCGTCTTGTCGAGCACGATCGTGCGAATATCCTTGAGTACCTGAAATGCTTCCCCCGAGCGCATCAGGATGCCGCGCTCGGCGGCCATGCCGCCACCCCGGATCATCGCCAGGGGCGTTGCCATCCCCAAGGCACAGGGATAGCCCATGACGAACACGGCAAGGACGGCGAAGATCGCGCGCGTCCAGTCCGGAGCGCCGGCCGTCCACCACGCGCCGAGCGTCCAGATGAGGAGCGCGGCCGCGGCGAAAAACAGCACGCCTGGCACGTAGATCTGCAGGATGCGATCCACCAGCGCGAGAAGCCCGGGCTTGAGTGCGCGCGCCTCCTCGACCTGCTGCGCGACCTGGCTGAGAAAGCTTTCCTTGCCGACCTTGGTCACCCGGACGAGCAGCGTGCCGTACTGATTGAGCGAGCCGCCGATGACGCTGTCTCCGGGCCGTTTCTCGGCGGGAATCGACTCGCCGGTGACCAGATGCTCGTCCACGGCAGAGCCGCCTTCGACCACGACGCCGTCGACCGGGATCGATTCGCCCGGACGCACACGCACGAGGTCACCGGGAACGACCTGATCGATCGGGAGCACTTGCTCGCGAGCGTCCCGCACGACACGGGCCGTGGCGGGCGCCAGTGCCAGGAGCTTTCGCACCGCTTGGGATGCGCGAGTGCGGACCAGCAGCGAGACCCAGCCGGACAGGATGTGATAGGTGGTCACGAAAACCGCGACGCCGAAGAAATCCGGCGCCGGGAACTCGGAATAGATGTAACCGAGAAACCCGCCAGCCAACCCGGCAAAGGCGCCAAACTCGAGCAGCACGTGCTGGTTCAGGATGCCGCGCCGCAGGCTGGCCCACGCCATGGTGAGGACGTGCCAGCCGGGACCGAAGATCGTCGAGAGCGCGAGGATCGGCATCAGCCAGAACATTGCGGCCATGCCCTGGGGCGGCAGCCACTCGAGCCACATCAGCGCCATGGCCGCGAGCGAAATCGCGGACAATGCCGCGGCGAAGAGCAGATTGTCCCGCTGTTGCCTGAGTTCCGCTTCCTGCTCTTCATAAGCGCGAACCTTGTTCGAGCCGCGGATGGTGTAGCCGAGGTCGCGCAGCGTCTCCCGAAGCGCTGCGGCGGTCACCGCATCGGGATTGAATTCGATCAGCGCCTCCTCGTGCGCGATATTGACGTTGACGTTGCGCACGCCGTCCATGCGCCCAAGCGCCTTGGTGATGCTCGTGACGCAGAAGGAGCACGCCATCCCGCCGATCTTCAGTTGGATCTTCTCTGCGCGTTCGAGGGTTTCCGCCGTGTTCATAACTGCAGCCTAAACCTTGTAGTAAGCTCCAGAGTCAAGGGGGAGGAGTTTGTCGGGTTTAGCCCGACAAACTCCTTATGTGAGATGGGCGCCACAAGAGAAATACAAAAATCGCCGAGATGAAAATTGTCCTTTGCTTTTCTTCGGTGTTGGTGGAGCTGTTTCGTTAGGGATTTTGTCGTGGCGTAGCCCGGCACATTCCTAGAATCTCAGACGGCGGACCACTGAGGTTTCCTATTTCGCCGGGGTCAAATGGCCGTCGCTGGCGCTAACTTTTCGCAGTCGCATACACTGCGCTTCGTCGAGCTGCTTGTTGTCCCCCGACGTCCGCGAATACATGAGATTCGCCGCGTCGTCCGAATGAGCGCCCGAATCGGCGAGGACATGATAAAGCTCGTGGGCGAGGGCGATGCCCGGGTGGCTGGTCGCCTCGGTCATCCATACGGTATCCACCAGCTCGGGCCGCCTCCTCCCGCTGGAGCGACCGATGGCTTCTGCATCGAAAGCGATTCTCTGCAGCGTGTCGCGCACGAAAAAGACCGCCGGGCGTGGAATATCGAGTCCGCGAACCAGTGCGGCGGCGTGAGCGTCATTGAAATACAGGTAACGCCGCGGCGTACGCAGCTCGAAAACCTCGAACCCGCGAAACATCACGCCGCACTGGGCGAATATTCCCGCCGCGTCTCGGGCGGCCGACTCGAGCAACGCCGTCGACCATCGGGTGCCCTGCAGCATCACCAGGGAGGCCTCGAGCGCGGCGCGCACGCCGTCCGGCATCTTAGAATCGCCGTATAGCGCTTTCACCCCGATGCGTGAACGCGCAATGACTTCAACTCCTTTCGGCTCCGCCTCGCAGGCGCCTCGATCGGTCTCCGTCGGCGACTCGAGCATTCCCCTCGAAATCAGGCCTGCGGCGCCGTTCGGCGGCGGCCTTACCCGATCGAGGATGGCCGCCTTGAGCTGCGGCCCCTTCCACTCGGGATGCGCAGCAAGCAGGCATGCGGCGAGCGCCGAGAGGCGCGCGGCGGCGTAGCTCGAACCCGAGACGAGTTTCGGGCGGCCGTAGAAATCGATGCTGACGAGGCTCTCGGCCGGCACGAGGAGATCCACCGACTCGGCGCCCCAGTTGGAGCCTGCGGCGAGCACGCCGGTTTCGGTGGAGGACGTCGCCGTGAGCAGATTTTCCAGACGCAGCGCGGCGGGAAACACCGGCTGCGCATCGATATCGCGGCCGTCGTTGCCGGCCGACGCGATAAACAGCATGTCGGGGTGCTTTCGCGCCGCCTCGGCAAAGGCGGCCCATTCTTCCGCGCTCGTGCTGCCGAGTGACAGATTGACGATCACGACGCCCGTTGCCGCCGCGTCTTCCACCAGCGCCGCCATCCTGCGCATGTCCAGGCGCGGATAACGGTACACCACCAGACGGCTCGATGGCGCTTCGGCGATCAGCACGCCGGCGGTCTGGGTGCCGTGGCGCTGGGGCAGAAACGGCGACGTCGCAGGGTTGCTGTCGAAGGGGCGCGAGTCCATGTCCCAGTAGTCGAACCCGAGCAGTCCGCCGTCCGCGCCGCGGGCCATGCGCCGGCGCACTGCATCCAGCAGGTAGTTGACTCCCGAGTCCACCAGCGCCACCAGCACCCCGTCCCGGGTTCCGCCTTCGGGCACGGGGGGATTCAGCGGCTCGCGCACGTCCACCCGGGTGAGAGATGCATCGGTCCTCTCGATAAACGCTGGCGCCCCCGGTCCGTCGTAGATCAGACGACGTGCGGAGACGATTCGACACTTGTCGTCGGCGAACACCATCCACTCCGGCCTGTGAGCACGCTCGGCCGGCGCGTGATAAACGATGATCACGCGGCGCAGATTGCCGCCGGGAGTGAAGCGCTCGACCAAAATGCGCGCGCCGTCCGTGAGCTCGTATCGGGTGCGGGTACCCACCTCGCGCCCACGGAATTTCATGGGTTCGATGTCAAGCCGAATTGCGCCACCGAGTGCGTTGCCAATCGTCGCGCCGTTGCCGCCCGAGTCGGTACAGGTCGCGGCGACTGTGGCCTTCAACTGAGCTTCGATATTTTGTGCGGCTGCGGGCGGCGCGGATAGCTGCGAAATGGCCGCCACGCCCAGTGACACCCAGGCGATCCGAAGTGCCGGCATTAGGAGGCAAGCCCGCAAAGGACTCTGCTTCAAGCTGGCGGCTGTGGGGTCACGTAGAGCCCGAACCAGATCGACCATATGCCGAGGGCGATGAGCACGATGCCGGTCCAGCGCGGCATGCGCCCGCTTAATTGCGCGAGCCAGTCGAGCGCGCGCCGCGCCGCGGGAAACAGGACGGCAACCGCGAGAGGCAGTGACAGCGCGAAACCGAAGAGCGCGAGCGAAGAAAATCCGCTCGCAAGCGTAGAGCCCGACACGCCGCTCGCGGCGGCGGCGCCGAGCAGGGTAAAGAGCAGCGGCGCGGAGCATGCCGGGATGTTCAATCCGAAGAGCACGCCGAGTGCTGCCGAGCTGCGCACGTCACCGATGCGCGCGAGACTCGGTCCGAGCGAACGCATGAACAATCCCGTACGGCCGGCGAGGTACAGAAGCCCCAGCACGAAATAGATCGTTCCCAACCCAGTCCACATGGCTTTCTGAAAGCCGATGAAGGCGGTGCCGACGAGCACCGCGACCGCGCCGAGCGCGCCGATGAAGAGCGCACGAGTGACGGTGAAGATGCCGACCTGCCAGAGCTTGGTTGCAGGCGGCTTGCCCTCCATGACCTTGATGAACACCAGCGTCGAGCCGATCGTGCAGGGCTCGATGAAGCCGAAGAGGCCGAGCCCGATCGGCAGCAGCACGCCGGTGGTCAGGGCATCGGTCATTCCGTGGACGCGACCTTGTAGCAGCCCTTTTCGATTGCGGCGACCAGCTTTGCCTCATCAACCGCGGTGGGATCGTAGAGTACGCGCGCGCGGCGTTCCTGGTATGAAACGTTGGCCGCCTTGACGCCGGTTTCGAGCGTGAGCAGTGCCTTGATCGTTTCCGCGCAGCCGTCGCAGTGCATGCCTTCGATCGTGACTGTCAACGTTTTCATGACGCAAGCTTGCGTGCTTCCATGGCATCGAGTATGGGGCATTCGCTCGTCGGCCCGCGGCCGGAGCAGGCGGTGGCGAGCTTCGCCAGCGCGCGCTTCATCCGGTTGAGCTGCGCGATGCGCTGCGCGATGTCGGCGATCTTTGCCTCCGCGCGTGCCCGCACGTCCGCGCACGACTTGCCCGGGGCCACCTTCAGGGCGAGGAGTTCCCGGATCTCCGACAGGGTGAATCCCAGCTCCTTCGCCTGGCGGATGAACCCCAGCCGCACGACCACATTGGCGGAATACTGCCGGTAGCCGGAACTTGTGCGCACCGGCTTGTCGAGAAGGCCTTCGCGTTCGTAGTAGCGAACCGTGTCGATCGCCAGCCCGGCGCGACGGGCGACCCTGCCAATCGTCAGTTCGTTCATGCCATGCACCTCGTCAAAAAAACCGAAAATCACCAGGCAGCTTAAACCTTGGAGTTTGCTCCAGGGTCAAGCGGCAGCCTGGTCGCCACGACTAAAGCCGGGGACTCAGCTTTCGAGGAGCTTGAGCCGCTGCACCTTGCCCGAGGGGCCTTTAGGCAGTTCGGTGACCAGCTTGATAATCCTGGGCGCCTTGTAGCTGCCCAGCTCGTCCCGTGAAAACGCGGCGAGCTCGTCCACCGTGCAGCGACTGCCGGGTTTCAGCACGACGCAGGCCATGATTTCTTGGCCGTACGTCGCATCGGGGATGCCGACTGCCGCGGCCTCCAGCACGGCCGGGTGCTTGAGCAGCGCCTCGTCAATTTCGCGCGGCGCGATGTTCTCGCCGCCCTTGATGATGAGCTCCTTGATGCGTCCGGTCACGAAGAGAAAGCCATCCTCGTCGAGATAACCGAGGTCGCCACTGTGCATCCAGCCGTCGGGCTCCAGCGTCTTTGCCGTGTTTTCCGGGTCCTTGTAGTAGCCCTTCATGACGTTCGCGCCGCGTACCATGATCTCACCGGCTGCGCTGGGCGGCAGGGTTACACCGGTTACCGGGTCGACGATCTTGGCTTCGTTGCCGAAGAAGGGGCCCGGACTGCCCAATTTGCGTTTTGCGGGATCAAGGGGGCTGGTGAAGCAGGGCGCGTTGGTCTCGGTCATGCCGAACGTCTCGATGATGCCGATGCCGAACCTGTCTTCGAATGCACGGTGCAACTCGGGCGGGAGGGGCGCCGAGGCTGAGCGGCAGAATCTGACCTGGCTGATCGGGCGCCCCCTATCGGCGGGATCCGGGCCGTTGAGAAGGTAGGCGATGATGGTCGGCACGACGTTGATCCAGGTGCAGCGGTATTGCGCGACGAGGTCCCAGAAATTCGACGCGCTGAACCGGTGCGGCATCACGACGCTTCCCCCATGCACCAAGGGCGCGACACCGGTCACGATCTGCCCGTTGATGTGATAGAGCGGCAGCGCGCACAGCACGCGGTCCTCGCGCGTGAGCTCGTGCGCCGCGCTGGTGAACTCCCCGCCGGCGCATACGCTGCCGTGCGTCTGCACGACGCCCTTGGGCTTGCCGGTCGTGCCGGAGGTGTACATGAGTAGCGCGTCGTCGGTCGCGGCGATCCTTGGCAGATCGGCGGCTTTAATGCTTTTCGCATCGAAGATTGAAGCGGCGTCGGGATCAATGACAACAACCTCGATTTCCCGGTTTAGGTTGCGTAGCGCCTCATGCAGCCGGTCGGCATGCTCGGCACTCGTAAATACGAGGCGGGTGTCGGAGTGCTCGAGGACGAAGACGAGCTGATCGCGTTGAGAAAGCAGATTGAGCGGCGCCACGACGAATCCCGCGTACATCACCGCAATCAGCAGCCGTCCGGTCTGGTAGCCGTTATGCAGCATCAGGGCAACTTTGTCGCCTTTGCGCAATCCCCGGCCGAGCAGGAAGCGCCCGAGCTCCTTGCAGTCGTTCCGCAGGCGCCCATAGGTGAGCGTATGGCCGGTCTCCGGGGCAATCAGGTACGGCGCGTCGGGCTGCTCCCGCGCTCGCAGGTCAACGTAGTGCCGGATGGTGCGCATGCGCTGCTAAGGATGAAAGCAGAATGAACAAAGTGGCAGGAAACCGATTCCCATTACATATTTCATCCTTCTGCCTTGATTGGAGCGGCTGGATCTGTCACAAGCGGTGCTTCTTGCGATAAACGCCGAAAATGTCGTCGAGCGAAGGCTCCCTCGGCGGGATTGGGCGCACGATGCGCGTAACGTTCATGAAGTGCCGGTAGTTGAGATTGTCCGAGATGCTGTTGCGGCCCCAGGAGCCGCAGCCCATTGAAAGCGAGAACGGCAGGCCGTTGTCGAAGCTGCCGCCGTTCGCGATCGCATGCGCCTGATTGACGATGACGCGGCATACCGTCATCTCGTGCCCGAGCCGCCGGATCTGGTCCTCGTTACGCGTGTGGATTCCGCACGAGTGGCCGTTGCCCTGGTAGTCGTAGATCGCGCGCATGATGTCGAAGGCGTCGTTGAAGTCGCGCGCGCGGTAAACGGTAAGCACGGGCGAGAGTTTTTCGCCCGAAAAAGGGTGGCTCCCGCCAGCTCCGGTCTCTTCGACCATCAGGCATTTCGCATTGAGAAGCGCCGGCCGCGTGAGTCCCGCCACCGCACAGATTTTCTTCACGGGCTGCGCCGTGATTGCGGGCGAGAGCTTACCGCCAGGAAACATTGCTTGGCGCAATGTTTCCTTTTCGGAAGCAGTAAGAACAACTCCTCCTTCCTTTGTCAGGGCGCCGATCATCTCGTCATAAACGCGGTCGTGGATCACGACCGCGTTCTCGGACGAGCAGCTGGTCGCGTTGTCGAAGGCCTTCGAGCGCATTATCTTCGCTGCCGCATCGGCCAGATCGGCCGACTCGTCCACGATCACGACGACGTTGCCGAGCCCGACGCCCACGCAGGGCGTGCCGCTCGAATAGCCGGCGCGGACGTTGTTTTGCGATCCCGTGACCACGACGAGGTCAGCCTGCTTCATGAGCTCGTTCGTCAACTCGCGGGTGACCGGCGCAGGCAGCTGCTGCACCAGTTCGGCAGGCACACCGATGCGTCCCAACTCCTCGTGCACGTACTGCAGCAGCAGCGCGGCCGTGCCGTGTCCCTTGGGTGAAGGCGCGAGGATCACGGCGTTGCCGCATTTCAGCGCGTTGATGAGGTTGTTCGCCGGCGTTGCGCCTGGATTGGTCGAGGGCACGACGGCTGCGATCACGCCCATGGGACGGGCGATTTCGATGACCCCTTTCTCCGGCATTTCAGCGATGACGCCCGTCGAGCGCACGCCTTGCAGATCGCGCAGCAGCCCGAGCGTCTTGCGATGATTCTTCTCGATCTTGTCGGCGACCACCCCAAGGCCGGTATCTTTCACGGCGATCTCGGCGAGGGCCTTGTTCCGCGCCGGATTCATAATGGCCCAGCCGACCGCGGTGACGGCTTCATCGAGTTGTGCCTGCGTCGAGCGCTCGAAAGTCTTTTGCGCAGCGCGGGCGCGGGCGACCAGAGCGGCCACCGTCTCTTTCACCGGTGCTGCCGCCGGGGTCTCAATTCGCGCCATGTTCACTCCTGGTTGCCAAATTTGGTGAGCTGTGAGCCTCGAATGGCTCAGCAACCGAATTGCTGCTCACTTAGTACCTGCCTACCTGCCGTGCGCGATAACAGGATAAACCACGGCACGGATTCCGAGAACCGGCAGCACACCGCCGGATGAGCTTTATACAAGGCGTCGTCCGCCGCGGAACGGGACCGGATCGGTTTGTCGTGGGCTCCTCACGCGCCAGCACAAGGTGGACCAATTCCAGGGCGGTCAGCGGGTCGAGCTCGATTCTTCCGTGAAATTGCTACACGTCGCACGCGATGAAGTGTTAAGATTCGCGACAGAAAACGGCGGGCCATGCGCGAACGCGCAAGAAGATCGCCCAATCGAGGAATGGACGAGAAAAAACACGTCAAGTTTGGTGGACGGCTGGTTTTCGTAGGATTCGGCTCCATAGGTCAGGGCACCCTTCCGCTCATCCTGCGGCATGTGGACATGCGGCGCGACCGCATAACGATCCTCACTGCCGACGATCGCGGCCGGAAGGAAGCGGAGGAGTACGGGGTAAAGTTCGTCATCAACCCCCTCAAGCGCGACAATTATCAGAAGATTCTTGAGTCACTGCTCGGCCGGGGCGATTTCCTGCTCAACCTCTCGGTGGATGTCTCGAGCGCGGCGCTGATCGAGTTTTGCCTGCAGCGCGGGGTGTTCTACCTCGACACGTGCATCGAGCCGTGGCACGGAATGTACACGGACGCGTCGCTCCCGCCGAGCCAGCGCTCCAACTACGGCTTGCGTGAGGAAGTGCTGGAGCTGAAGAGGAAATATCCGAAAGGGGCGAGTGTCGTCCCGACCCATGGCGCGAACCCGGGCCTCATCTCGCACTGGGTCAAGCAGGGCATGTTGAACGTCGCGCGCGATGTGTGGGGAGACGTAAAGATTCCGAAGAGCCGTGAGGAGTGGGGTGGGCTTGCCAAGAAGCTGGGAATCAAGGCGATCCACTGCGCCGAGCGGGACACCCAGGTCGCGGAGCCCCGCAAGCGGCAGAACGAATTCGCCAACACCTGGTCAGTGGACGGCTTCGTGAGCGAGGGCCGACAGCCTTCCGAGCTCGGCTGGGGCACGCACGAGAAACATTTCCCGCCCGACGGGCACCGCCACGATTACGGCTGCCGCGCGGCGATCTATCTCGACCGGCCCGGCATGTCGGTGAAAGTCCGTTCCTGGACGCCGGACGAGGGTCCCTTTCACGGATTCCTGATCACCCATGGCGAGGCGATTTCGATCGCCGACTACTTCACGTTGCGAGAGAACGGAAGCGCGATCTATCGCCCGACCTGCCATTATGCTTATCACCCGTGCGACGACGCGGTCCTGTCGAACCACGAGATGGGGGGCAAGAACTGGATCGCGCAGCCGAACTACCGCATTTTCATGGACGAGATCTTTGAAGGCGTGGACGAACTGGGCGCACTCCTCATGGGGCATCCCAAGAACGCCTACTGGTTCGGCTCACGGCTCTCCATCCAGCAGGCGCGCGAGCTCGCGCCGTTCAACAATGCCACGAGCCTGCAGGTCGTGGCCGGCGTGCTGGGTGGGTTGGTCTGGATACTGGAAAACCCCGAGGCGGGTCTCGTGGACCCGGACGACCTCGACTACCGGCGCGTGCTAGACGTCGCGGACCCGTACTTGGGGGACATTGTGGGCGCGTATTCCGACTGGACGCCGTTGAACAACCGCGGGTGGCTGTTCGAGGAGGACATCGACAAGTCCGATCCGTGGCAGTTCAAGAATATCCGCGTTCTTTGACGACGGTGACCGGTGACCAGTAAGGCAGTTCATTTTAGCCGCCGATGGACGCCGATAGATGCCGATAGGAATAAGACCAAACTGCCACAGAGAGCACAGAGGACACAGAGGAAGGAACGGGCACGAGAGCGTGCCCGTTTTTGTTGGTATTGATTTTCGTGGCGCGTTTGCGGTTAAATGGTTTCGCCTTTTATCCGAATCTGTTTTCCGATGATTGCTGTGATCTTTGAAGTCATGCCTGCCTCCGGGCGGAAGCAGGAGTACCTCGATCTCGCGGCAAGTCTCCGGCCTGAGCTGGAGAAAATTGACGGCTTCATTTCGATCGAGCGCTTCGCGAGCCTCACCAACGAGGGCAAGATTCTGTCGCTCTCGTTCTGGCGCGACGAGGACGCCGTCAAACGCTGGCGCCAGTTCGAGGGACATCGGCTTGCACAGGAACGGGGCCGGAACGGGGTCTTCGCGGACTACCGGCTTCGGATCGCGGGCGTAATCCGGGACTACGGCATCGCCGACCGCGAGCAGGCGCCCGCCGACAGCCGCGCGCACCACGAACCAAAACGGTGACCACTTACCGGTGACCGGTGACCGATGACCAGGAACTGGTGACGAGTACTGGTGATGAGAGATGGTGATGATTAGTGGTGATGTACAAGGTTGCAGGCGCTCTTCATCACCATTTCGCATCACCATTAATCATCACTTCTTTCGTGTGATCGGCGTTCATTGGCGGCTCATCTATGGTCACTGATCCTCACGATCTCGCCGCGCCATCGCCGTGGGTCGAGCGCTGGGCTGACCGGATCCCTGCGGGCGGGCGCGTGTTGGATATCGCCTGCGGCCGAGGGCGGCATGCCCGACTGTTTGCCGCCCGGGGCCACCCGGTAGACGCGGTTGACCGGGATCCTGCGGTGTTGTCGTGGCTGAGTGGCGCAGCGAACGTCACCGCCCGGTGCGCCGATCTGGAGAAGGGGCCTTGGCCCTTCGAGGGGCAGCGCTTCGCCGGGGTGGTGGTGGTCCACTACCTTTGGCGGCCGTTGTTTTCCCGCCTGCTGGCCGCGGTGGCGCCGGGAGGAGCGTTGATCTACGAGACCTTCGCGGCGGGCAATGAACGCTACGGCCGCCCTTCCAATCCCGATTTCCTGTTGCGGCCCGGAGAGTTACTGGAGGTCGCGCGCGGGCGCCTGCGAGTTCTTGCCTACGAGGACCTGTTTGTGTCCGATCCCAAGCCCGCAATGGTCCAGCGTATCTGCGCGGTCGATCTGCTTTAGGGCCGGGGCGATAAGGGACGGATTTTGGGCTGATTGCCGGGGGCCGCGGGGAACGATTCGTTCGTCCCGCCTGTCACCTTGTTTATGGAATTCATTGCAATGAGGTAAAATTACACAGTTACACTTTACACCCAGGCCCTGTTTCAGAAGGAAATTTTCTAGATGGCACCGCTGCAGGGCAGTATGGTCGCGATCGTGACGCCGATGCAGGTCGACGGCGTCCTTGATCTCGACGCATTCCGCAGACTGATCGACTGGCACATCAAGGAAGGTACCGACGGCATCGTCGCGGTGGGTACCACGGGCGAGTCGCCGACGGTCGATTTCGATGAGCATCGGCTTCTCATCAAGACTGCGGTCGATCACGCGGCGAAGCGCGTTCGGGTCGTGGCGGGTACGGGCGCCAATTCCACGAGCGAGGCGATCGAACTCGCCGCGTACGCAAAACAAGCGGGGGCGGACCTGAGCTTGTCGGTCGTTCCGTATTACAACAAGCCGACGCAGGAGGGACTCTACCGCCACTTCAGGGCGATCGCGGAAGCGGTGGATATTCCGCATATTCTCTACAACGTCCCCGGGCGCACCGTGGCTGATCTGCAGAACGAAACGGTGCTCCGGCTTGCGCAGATTCCGAACATCATCGGCATCAAAGATGCGACCGCCAATCTGGAGCGCGCCTCAGACCTGATCCGGCGTAAGCCAAAGGACTTTGCGGTCTACAGTGGTGACGACGCGACCGGGCTGGTTTTGATGCTGCTCGGCGGCAATGGCGTGATTTCCGTTACCGCAAACGTCGCGCCCAGGCTGATGCACGAGATGTGCTCCGTGGCGCTCGCTAGCGACGCCGCGGCGGCGCGCGAGCTCAACAATCGCCTGCTGCCCTTGCATCGCCGGCTATTCGTCGAGGCCAATCCGATTCCGGTTAAGTGGGCGGTCGAACAAATGGGGCTCATCAAGGGCGGCATCCGGTTGCCGCTTACCCCGCTCTCTGCCGCCTATCACGAGCAAGTGCGCGAGGCCATGAAGCACGCGGGCATCGGGCTTGAAGTGCCTGGAGGGCGATATGTGGCCGCGTAGCCTGCAGCATCACGCGGTTTGCGCGCTCGTCGGCGTGCTGCTGGGGGCATGCGGCAATCTCGGTATCGAGAGCAAGAAAGTCGACTACAAATCGACGGGCAAGCTGCCGCCCCTGGAGATTCCGCCCGATCTGACGCGCCCGAGCGCCGACGACCGCTATGTCGTGCCCGATATCAATCCGAAGGGAACGGCGACGTATTCGGAATACACCCGCGATCGCTCCGGTGCGCGGGGCTCGGCGACCGTGGCCTCGCTCGTGCTGCCCACGACGACACGCGTGCGCGTCGAGCGCGATGGCAACCAGCGCTGGCTGGTGGTGATCGGCACGCCGGACCAAGTATGGCCAGTGGTGAAGTCGTTCTGGCAGGAAACCGGTTTCATCGTCAATCTCGAGCTTCCCGAAGCCGGCATCATGGAGACCGACTGGGCCGAGAACCGGGCGAAACTACCCGGCGTCGGGGTGATCCGTAACTTTTTGGGCAAGTTTTCCCCCTATGAGACCGGCGAGCGCGACAAGTTCCGCACGCGCCTTGAACATGGCGTGAAGCCCGCGACAACGGAGATCTACATCAGCCATCGTGGAATGGAAGAAGTCTACACGACTGCCGTGAACACGGACCAAGTCCAAGAAACCATGTGGCAGCCGCGACCGCCCGACCCCACTCTCGAAGCCGAGATGCTGGGCCGTCTGATGACGCGATTCGGTGTCGAGGAAAAGCGCGCCAAGAAGGAAGTGGCGAGCGTTAAAGAGGCGCCCGCGCGCGCGCGGTTGATCGACGGTACCGACGGCAGCACGCTCGCGCTCAACGACCAATTCGACCGCGCGTGGCGGCGGGTTGGACTTGCCTTGGATCGGGTCGGCTTCACCGTCGAGGACCGCAATCGCGCGAAGGGGCTCTACTACGTGCGTTATATAGATCCGCAGACCGACGTTCAGACCAAGAAAGAGACGGGATGGCTTTCCAAACTCGCGTTCTGGAAAAGCTCTGAGCCACCCAAACCCGAGCAATACCGGATACAGGTGACCGACAAGCAGTCCGTGGCGCTCGTCAACGTGCTGAACAAGGACGGCAGCCAGGACCACTCCGATACGTCCAACCGTATCCTCACGCTCCTCTACAACCAACTGAAATAACGTGACGGGAGACGGGTGATGGGTGATGAGTGAAAAGCTGTCGAAGATCTCTGCTTTTTTCCATTACCCGCGATGATGCGCTTCGCATCGTTGGGCAGCGGCAGCGGTGGCAACGCTCTCCTCGTTGAAGCTGGAAACACCCTCATCCTGCTCGACTGCGGCTTCGGCCTTGCGGAAGTCACCGCGCGGCTCGCCCGGATCGGACTTGTTCCCGGCGATATCGATGCCATCATCGTCACGCACGAGCATGACGATCATGCCGGCGGCGTGGCGCGGCTCGTGCGCCGCCACGAGTTGCCGGTATATCTTACCTACGGAACCTTGGCCGCGCTCGGAGGCGACCGCGCGGCGTTGCCCGAAGCCGTGCTGATCGACGGACACGCTCCCTTCGCCATCGGCGATATCGAGGTGCAACCCTATCCCGTGCCTCACGATGCGCGGGAGCCGGTGCAGTTCGTGCTGGCTGACGGCGCGGCGCGCCTCGGCGTGTTGACCGATGTCGGGGCGCCCACGCCCTACGTAGCCCAGATGCTCTCCGGCCTTGAGGCGCTGGTGCTCGAGTGCAATCATGATCGCGCGATGCTGGAGGCCAGCGCATATCCTGCAACGCTCAGGGAACGCATCGCGGGGCGGTTCGGTCATCTTGAAAACGCTGCCGCGGCCCAGCTGCTCGGGGAGCTCGATTGCAGCCGACTCCAGCACGTGATCGCCGGTCATCTTTCGCAGCAGAACAACACGCCGGAGCTGGCGCGCGCCGCATTGGCCGGCGCGCTGGGATGCGAGGCGGAATGGATCGGGGTGGCGACGCAAGACGAAGGATTTACCTGGAGGCAAATCCTTTAAGTCAGAAGTTAGAACGCGGAAGGCGACAGAGATCCTACCTAACGGTTTTTCCTTCATCCTTCCTCCTTAAAAAAAGCCGGCCCGCAGGCCGGCTTTTTTAGAGGCCCGTCTTATCAAAGGAAATTGCCGGGGCCGAAGCTTCCCAGATCTCGGTGAAGCGGTCGAGTAGTTGCTGCGCGCCGATGACATCGTTCATGCCCTGGGCCGCGCGCAAATGGTCGTAATGAAAGCGGTGCAGATAGTGGGTGGCATCGAAGATCACCAATGGATCGTAGACATGCCTGGCGGGCCGCAACGTCTGATGAATCTTGACCGCGGAGCTGAATTGGCGCGCGAGATCAATGACGCGGGGGCACTGGCGCGCGATCGGGTCGGCCTCGTGCAGCACGATCATGAGCCGGTTCGACCGGCTTGCGAGCAGAAATTGGCGCAGCGCCTCGTAGCGCCGCGGCGAATTGTATTCACGAGAGAGCGCCTTGTCGAAGACGCGAATCACACTTTGAGTCTGCGGGATCATGTCGTCGACGAGCGCCTCGAACTCCCGCATGCCGTCGAAACGGCGATATTGGGCGTGGGGTAAATTGCCGGTTCGTTCCATAATTAAAGTCTCTCACGGAGGTGCCTTGCCGGTCACGAGTCAATCGTCACGGTCCGATTTCAATATAGCCCGCCCGGTACCAGTGATAAAGCCAACGCGCCGATTCTTGATCGCCCGTTCGCCCGGGAGGCAACCGGCCTTGGTCAGCCAGAAGGCGCAGCGTGCGTGCGGCACGCGGACGTGCTGGGCAGGCCTCGCCGTTGATGAAGAAAACGTCGTGGCGGAACAGCATGCGGGTGGGTAGTGCGAGGCGCACGCCGTCGCGCGCGGCGCGGCGCGCAAAGGCGGCGGGCGCGAGCGGCCGGCGGGGACGGACGAATACGACGTTCGCCGTGGGCTCGCTCAGATAACAGCCGAGAAAGCGCTCGACGTCGGCCGCGCTCCAGCGCACCTCGTCCAGCAGGCGCGTGAGTTTTTCCACCATCGCATCATTGAGGTGGGCGGGATGACGCTGACGCCGCAACCCAGGGTCTTTGTAGATTCCGGTTAGCTGAAGCTGCTCCTGAAGAAACTCGAGAAATCTCGTTCCCAGTTCCTGCGCGCTCGGCGCCCGGAACCCGATCGAGCAGGTGACACCATCCGTAACGGCAATGCCGTCGTGCGCGTAGCGCGGCGGCAGGTAGAGCAGATCACCCGGGTGCACCACCCATTCCTGTGAGGCGCGAAAGCGGCGCAGGATCCGCAGTGGCGCGCCCTCGATGAGCGACAGGTCGCGCTGTGGGCTCACGCGCCAGCGCCGCGCGCCTTGCAGTTGCAGCAGGAAGACGTCATAGCTGTCGAAATGCGGGCCGACACCGCCGCCGGGAGGCGCGTAGCTCACCATGACATCGTCGAGTCGCGCACGGGGGATGAAACTGAAGCGCTGGAGCAGATCGCGGGCGGCGGGCAGCACGCGGTCGATGCCTTGCACGAGCAGCGTCCAGCCCGATGCGGGCAACCGACCGAGCTCGCGACGCGTAAAGGGTCCGTAGCGCACGCGCCAGCGCCCCTTGTCGCGCAGAACCAAACGTGATTCGAGGTCGTCGTGCATGGCCAGGTCAAACAGCAGTTCCCGCTGCACCAGACCGGCGCATTGCGGCAGCGCATTGCGCACCAACAACGGTCGCTTCTGCCAGTGGCGGCGAAGAAATTGCTCGACCGAGAGGTTGCCGAGACGATCTTTCGTCATGCAAAACGATGATAAAAGCAGCCCGCCAAAACTCACCGTGGGGCAGGCTGCTTGAAGTATAACTGTCTAATATGCGGGACCGGCCTGGAAAAGTGCCATGATTCCGATGCCATGGACCGGGAAGGCACTGCAAATCAGGGTGCAGATCGCGTCAGGTCCGCAAAAAAAGTTCCGGATAAGGATTTTGCCGGATACCTGGCCGGCAAAATCCTGCGACAAAAACGCTTGACCAGCGCGACTGATGTTCACAAAATGGGCCTGTCATGTTGCCTGAAGCTCAACACAGCGCGCGATTGCTGCAACCGGGGCGGGCGGCGCCGCTCTTCGATCTGCCCGATGCCGACATGAATATGGTGGGCCTGCAGGATTTCCGCAACAAGCGGAACGTGGTGCTTTACTTCTACCCCAAGGACGACACCCCGGGTTGCACGATGGAGGCGATCGAATTTAGCGAGCTTGACGACGAATTTAACGCGCTCAAGACAGTAGTGTTGGGCGTCAGCATGGACGATTGCCTGTCGCACGGCGCGTTCCGTGACAAGCACGGGCTGTCGGTGCAGCTGCTGGCGGACGTCGAGGGTGAGGTGTGCCGGAGCTACGGCGTTCTCCAGGACAAGGAAATCGAGGGCAAGACGAAGACGTGCATTGTCCGCTCCACCTTCATCATCGATCGCAAGGGGCAGCTCAAGCACACGCTCTACGGCGTGACGTCGCGCGGTCACGCGGCTAACGTGCTCGAATTGCTGCGGGAACCCGGCAAGTGCAAGTGACCAAGGACACGGTCGTTACACTGACCTACGAGCTGCTGGATTCCGACGGCCAGCTGATCGAGAGCTCGGATACGCCGATCGAGTATCTGCACGGCGGTTACGACGGCATTTTCCCGCTGGTGGAGAAGGCGCTGGCGGGCAAGACGGTCGGCGAGGGCTGCCAGGTTCGGCTCGAGCCCGAGGACGCGTTTGGCGACTACGATGCCGAGTTGGTGCGCATGGAGTCGCGCGACAAGTTTCCGGGAAACCTCGAGGTGGGCATGCGCTTCGAAGGACGCGGCGAGGAGTCCGGCACGATGGTCATCTACACCATCACCGATATCGCGGAGGACAAAGTGGTCGTAGACGGCAATCACCCTCTGGCGGGTCAAACACTTCATTTCTCGGGCACCTTGACCGCAGTTCGCGCCGCGACCGAGGACGAGCTGATGCACGGCCATGTGCATGGGCCCGAAGGCCATTATCATTGAAGCGTGTGACCGGTGACGGTCACGGGTCACCGGTCACTGAATCTAGCTGCCCGGCGTCACGTCCCACCTGATACGTCCTGGCTTCTCAATTACTTTCACGCGCACCCAGTTCATCTCGGGGCTTCCGAAGACCTCGATGCGGGTAAAGTTTTGGATCGGAGCGCTTCCCTCCGGACTGCGTAGTGGCTGATCCAGCACAAAGCGGTGTTCATCCCCGTGGACCAGCAGTACCGGATTTCTAAAACGCTGCGTCTCGCGCGCGAGCTGGGCAAGAAACCGTTCAAAGCCGCGGCGCGCTCGCCCGGACGGCGCCCAAGGCGATGCATGCATCAGCACTACCACGGCCTGTACGTTGCGCTCCCGCGCCAGCGCGAATGATTCTGCAAGCCAATCCGCGATAGCCGCACTGCGTTGCTCGTGTTCCTTGGGATCGCGCAAATTGTTGGATGGTCCCGGTACGTTGAGCGTCACAAATACCAGCCCGCGGTGCGACCAACGCAGGTGTTCGGGATAATGATGTTGTCTGGCAAGGCCGGATTGCCGGGCCACGTCGAGGGGGTGTTGTCCAAGGCCGACGTTCGTACCGAAGAACAACGCGCGGAGCTTCTGCAGCCGCTCGCGCGGGTTGCGGGGGTCCCCCAGTGCGCGAGTGCAATCGAGCCAGTCGTTGTCGCCCGGTACGTATACAAAGGGTTGGCGGGATAATTCGAACCAGCGGCGGCGCTCGAGGTAGATGTCATCAGTGCAGGCACTGTTTGCGCTCTTGAAATCGCCGAGATGGATAACGAAGGCGAGGCCTTCGCGGTTCATTTCCGCGATCAGGTCTGGAAAGTTCGCCTCTTCGTCAGCGGTGTACGGCGTGTCACCAAACACGGCAAACGCGAACTCGGCGGCGCCCGCAGAGAGCGCGGTGCAGAGTGCGGTGCACGCGATAGCGCCGCCGAAGAAGCGTGACCAGTGACCGGTGAGCAGTGACCGGTACACGCCAAGCCAGAACCTAGTTTTCTCCTGAATCCTGTTCCTCTTGGCGTCTTGGCGGTTCAATGGATTTTTGATTTTTCTCCACCTCTGCGGTCAGAGGTTTGAATTTCTACTCTTCGAGCTGCCGCTGCAGCTGGTAGAGAAGCTCGAGCGCTTCCTTCGGCGCCAGCGTATCCGGATCTAGTTCCTGCAACCGCCTGAGCACCGGGTGCTCTTTTTGTTGAGGCGCGAGGGATGCGTTCCTCGCGCCGACGGCGAAGAGATCGCGTTGCGGCTCAGCTGTCACGCCATGCTCTTCGAGCTCTACCAGGCGTTCACGCGCGGCGCGGATCACGGCGGCCGGCACGCCCGCCAGCTGCGCGACCTGGAGCCCGTAACTCTGGTTGGCCGGGCCTTCCTCGACGCTATGCAGGAAAACGATGTGGTCCTTGTGCTCCACCGCGTCGAGATGGACGTTGACAACCTGCCGGTAATCCTCGGCCAAGCGCGTCATCTCGAAATAGTGCGTGGCAAACAGCGCCAGACTGCTGTTTTTCTCGACTAGGTGGCGGGCGATCGCCCAGGCAAGCGCCAGGCCGTCGAAGGTCGATGTGCCGCGGCCGATCTCGTCCATGAGGACGAGGCTTTCCCGCGTCGCGTGGTGCAGGATGTGCGCGGCTTCGGTCATCTCAACCATGAACGTGGAGCGGCCGCCAGCCAGATCGTCAGCGGCGCCAATGCGCGTAAAGATGGCGTCGATCGGCCCGAGGCGGGCGCGTTGCGCAGGCACGAAAGAGCCGCAGTGCGCGAGGAGCGCGATCAGGGCCACCTGCCGCATGAATGTCGATTTTCCCCCCATGTTGGGGCCGGTCACGATCAGCATCTGGCGCGTGGCCGACAGGCACGCCTCGTTCGCGATGAACTGCTCGACCTGCCGCTCGACAACGGCGTGCCGCCCCCCCTTGATATCGATCAGTGGCTCTTCGGCGAATTCCGGCCGGCAGTAATCGAGCGCTGCTGCGCGCTCGGCAAAACTGGATAGCAGGTCGAGCTCTGCAAGTCCCTCTGCGACCGTCTGGAGGCGGGCAATGTACGCTGAGAGTTTCTCGAGAAGCTTGTCGTAGAGGTGCTTTTCCCTGGCGAGCGCGCGTTCCTGTGCCGAGAGCGCCTTGTCTTCAAACGATTTCAGCTCCGGAGTGATAAAGCGCTCGGCATTCTTCAACGTCTGGCGGCGGCGGTAATCAGCGGGCACTTTCTCCGCCTGGGCGCGGGTGACCTCGATGTAGAAGCCGTGCACGCGGTTGTACTCGACCTTGAGATTCGCGATGCCGCTACGCTCGCGTTCACGGGCCTCGAGCTGCACCAGGAATTCGCCGCAGTTCGACTGGAGGGCGCGCAGCTCGTCGAGCTCCGTATCGTAGCCGTCAGCGATCACGCCGCCTTCACGCAGCACGGCTGCCGGCTCGGATTTGATTGCGGCGCGGAGAAGCGCGGCGAGGTCATCGACTGGTGCGAGCACGGCGGCGAGCTCTGTCAGCCGGGCTGCGGGGAGCCCGGCCAACGCCGGGCCGAACTGCGGCAGCACGTTCAGCGTTTCCCGTAGCGCCGATAGGTCGCGCGGCCGGGCGGAGCGCAACGCGATGCGCGCCGTGATGCGCTCGACGTCAGCGCAATTTCCCAGCAAGCCGTGGATGCCGCCGTAAGGCGCGGCGCCGCCATCGCCGCCGAGCGCGCTCACGGCGTCGAGCCGCGCGGCGAGCGCCGC
>Ga0224512_10000041_pt1 | contig 139980 bp, 127 predicted proteins | sample SF_May12_sed_USG_4_FD_169103 | JGI IMG/M metagenome (GOLD analysis project Ga0224512, IMG submission 169103) | Sediment microbial communities from San Francisco Bay, California, United States - SF_May12_sed_USGS_13 | ecosystem: Environmental > Aquatic > Marine > Sediment | place: USA...
GCAAGGTCGACGCCAACTGTAGTTGAATAGGACATGTATGGACTCCATTTTGGTTTTGGTCGACCTTCCAACCTAAGAAATTAGGTTGGAGGAGTCCATACATAGGGTCAGCAGCCGTCGCTCAAGAGTTTATCACCTGGGCGGCTGGAGTCGGCCACAAGCGGACCTTCGGTCGCGCCGATTTACAACTACTGAGTAAACAAGCTATTTTCCAAATTTGTTCAGAACCTCCTCAGTCGATCTAACTGCACAAAATTCATCATTTAGGCTTGCCAGGTGGATTTCGTGAATTTCATCCGCCGAATATCCAGTGCCATTGTGACCTACACGATCAAACGTTGCTGTCGCATCCGATACAAGAGTCACGTTGAACCCAAGATTCCCCGCCATTCGAGTTGACGTTGATACACAGTGATCTGTAGTTAGCCCAGCAATCACAATATTCTCAAGTCCGTTATCCCTGAGGTGCGACTCAAGATTGGTACCAATAAATGCACTATTAACTGTTTTCTTGAACGTAGGTTCACCTTCAATCGGGGCGGCTTCCGGTTTGAATTGACAACCAGGGTGCTCAGCTCGCAATGGTGAATCAGGCTCCAAAGAGCAATGCTGGACATGTATGACGGGTGCTTTTTCTTTTCGCCAAAACGAAATCAGGTTTGAGACATTAGCTTCAGCATCAGGATTATTTCTTTGCCCCCACGTAGGGTCATCAAAGCCCTGCTGCATATCGATAATTAATAATGCTGTATTTGGTGGGATTGACGTGCCCATTGTGCTCTCCAAATTTGGTGCCTGCGTATTGATAGGCGGCAGGAACTGTTCGTCCAACTACTAATCTGGCCGACTGCTGCGCCGCTGATTGCCGTAATGTTAGGCGTCTGATTTGTCGTTTACTCGAATCGAGCCGGAGTCCGCTTCGGGTCAGTAGCAGTCGTTCATCAGTCTACCATCTGGACTTCTGCTTTCAGCCAGAAGCGGCGATGCCTCGGATCTCTCAGCGCTTTTTTGCGTTCCCTCTCGCAACTTCGATCGTATAGCGGGCCGCGTTTTTCTTAATTTTTTCCACAATCGCGGTTTCCAGATCGATACTCAGCCGATCGGCCAACCGGAGCGCATAAATCAGGATGTCGGCCAATTCGTCTGTTGCGGACTGCAACTGCTCCTCGCTCAAGGCAGATCGCTCTGAGCCACCCTGAGTCAACCATTGAAAAATCTCCAGTAACTCGCCAGATTCGCCTGCCAGTGCCATGCTGAGGTTTTTCGGGCTATGGAATTGATCCCAGTCACGCTCTTTCGCGAATGCCGCCAGTTGTAATTGTATTTTTCCTATATTCATGCTGATCCGACCGAGGGGGGTTCAGGGCAAAGATAGCATCGTTGACAGCCTGTGTGACTCCGCCGCCCGCCAACGTATCGCCCTTGCTGCTGGGCGCAAATTTGCTTGTTGCATCAATCTGCCACCCACGCTCGTTGCGGCAAGCCAGTATGGCGGTGTGGTCCGCGTGGAATCGGGCAACTCGGCAATAGCGCGAATCTTCGGTGGCAAAACTCAGTTAGGCCGTGCCTTCGGGACGGGCAAACGTGCGGTCGTCAGCCGAATTGGATTATTCGAAAACATTGAAGCGCGGGTCGCCAGCGGTAATTACATCTTCTTCACCGGTGGTATCAGGCTTGGGTGCGCTGCATCCGCAAAGCACTGCAATCAGGGCGATCGGTATCCCATTCCACTCCGGGATAAACACCGCGATCTTCGGTTTACTCGATACTAATCTTCCTGTGTTTGATAACGTCTGGTTTGGGTCATCAACGATCACTTTCCCTCAGATGTCGGCTCGATTCCTCGCTCGTTCCATCATCTTGTCGCGAAGCCCGATCAGTGCTTTCCTGCTGTCATTTTCAAGATCAGCAGGCATTGACGCAAACGCTGACAGCATCGCAATGTCGTTCGCTTCAGCTAAATTGACGTTCATTAACTGCAATTCTTGCTCAATTCTGTCCAACGTCAGGTTCGACAAGTCGTTCTCCGAGAGTGTTAGTGGCGGTAACTATAAAGAATTCGCTTTAAGAAAACAGCGACGCAGTAGACGAATTACCGTTGCGGCATCAAATCGTCCGACCGCCTGATTCTGCTTAGGGTCAGTAATTGAGCGCTTATGGCCGAAAGCCGTCCTTAAGATCTGGCTGTTTCGCGGGGCTGAATGACCGATTTACCTCCGATAGCTGCCGTTACAGTGTTGCGAGCTCTTCAGCGGAGAGTTCTGCGATGCCCAGCGATTCCGGCGTTCGCAAGGCTTCGGCCCTGTAGTCGCGTGCCATCACTATCGAGGCGACGTTAATCACTGCGTCCATACCAGGCGTCTTAACACCGATCTGCTGGCCGAGCTTCGACATGAATACCAGTCCGTAGCCGACGTCTTCGTTGAGGTAGCGATGATCGAGCTGCGGCTGGGCGCCAATACCAAGAAAGCCCGGCGCCTTGCGGTAGCCAGAGCCATAGCTGGCTTCCAGCATATAGCCCTGGCGCATGCCTATCTCGGGGTCGGGCAGAATGGAAATGGCCAGCTTCCTGCCAATAGCAATGCGCTCTTTGTCGAGGGCTTCAATCAGGCGGCCGACCGAATCGCTCACACCTTCTTCGTAGAACAGGAAATTCCCGCCCGTCATTTCGATGCGGGCCGCGTTGCTCAAGGTCACCGCCGGATGAATGATCGGGTTAGCATTCTGCAGGCTCGTTTGGAGGACGCTTTCTGCCGGTTCCATGCTCGGATACACGTCGGCGACGATTTTCAGAATGTCGCCTGTATGTTTGCCCGGGAGTGCTGCCAATAAGTTACCTGCCTTGAGTTTCAGGAACACGCGGATTCGGCCCGGCGCGGTTAGCCGTACGGCATAGTGCAGCGTGGAGGTCTCTGCAACACGGATGGACTCGTCGTTCAGTGCCAGCCCGGCAGCACGTTTGAAGGCCAACGCGCCGCCACAGGAACCCGGACTGACGATTACCGTTTGGCCGGCACTCAGTTTACCGGCCGCGGCTTTGCCGAATGGCTCCGTGCTATAGGCCGGGCCGACAACATAAATCAGCTCAGCGTCCCGCAAGGCTTCGTCAATGTCATGGCCGGAATAGGCAATCGGTCCGACCCCGGAGATATCGCCCTCCGCCTTGATTCCACCCTGCTCGGCGATCGTCGCGATATTTTCGGGGAATTGCTCGAAATCGAACACGCGAACGTCGTGCCCGTGTGACGCACAATCGAATGCCACGGCAGTGCCGCCAGCACCTGCGCCTAGTACAGTGATCTGCATGAGTGCCTCTTGGTCTATGTTTCCGACTACACCGGGTGTCCGACTCTAGCGTAGATCAAAGCGCCCTCGTCATCCGTATAAGGCGCAAGTTCGCTTATGGACTTGAGTCGTCTGTCATGCAGGATTAGAGACTTTACAAACACGAAGGGCACGCGGCTTTTTCGGCCACGTGCCCTTGTTTTCGGTGCAAGCCTCCTGGCGTCTCTTGCGCAAGGCTACTGCTTAAGCTCTTCGAGCCGTTTTTTTGCGAGCCGGGGCTTTTTTCCGAGCTGCTTTCTTACGAGCCGGGGCTTTTTTCCTCGCGGCCTTGCGACGAGCCGGCGCCTTTTTCCTGGTCGCCTTTTTCTTTGTCACTTTCTTCTTTTTGGCTTTCTTTTTGGTCACTTTCTTCTTTTTGGCCTTCTTCTTCGCTTTGGGCTTACCACCCAGCTGCCGGCGGATCTTTTCCATCGCCCGATCGATATGCAGCGCGTGTGACAGGTGGTCACGGGCTTTCGCGAGATCGTCCATCACGGGCCCGAGATCTTTGCGCAGCTGTGCTGCGTCACTCCGCGCTCCGTCGAGCATCTTTTCCAGGTTGCGGATTTGCGTTCTAAGTTCCCGTTTTGCTTTGGTTGCAGTAGTGTTTGCCAGCCGTTCGCTCTTCTTCTGGAGTTGAGCCCGTGCCCGCTTGGCGCGCGCGTTGGCGCGAGTAATTTCCTTGCGTAAAGCCTTACGCCGCTTATCCAGCTCCTTCGTGGCACTTTTCGCCGTTGCCAGGAATTGCTTCTTGGTCTTCTGCAGATTTTTTTCAAGTTCGCTCAGTTCTTTGCTCACGGTCATGCCTCCCCATTAGAAACTATGTTGCATTCCCAACAATAGCAGGGATTAAGCCTGAATTGTGTAAACAAAAGCCGCTGTCAGTCGACGGGTTTTCCGAGGAACCGGTGTACGATAGCGAGGGCTATCGCGGCGGTCGGCAGCAGCAGGAACCACGGCAGTCCGAATCCGGCTGGAAGAACACCAATAAAAAGTGCAGCGATGCCACCCAAGAGCGCGTACGGCAACTGTGTACGTACGTGATCCATATGGTCGCAGCCCGTAGCTATCGATGACAGCACCGTGGTGTCAGAGATCGGCGAGCAATGATCGGCCCAAACGGCGCCGGTGAGAACGCAGGCTATGCAGGAATACAGGATGTGCATGTGTTCGGCATCGGCGATGCCGTTCGCTTGCAAGACCGCCCAGCAGAGCGGGATAACCAGGGGCATGAGAATAGCCATAACGCCCCAGCTGGAACCGGAAGCAAACGCTGTGGCACCTGCGAGCAGGAAAACAACAGCTGGCAGGGTGTATGGGGACACCGAATCGCCTAATACGGTGATGAGATAAGGCGCAGTCTGCAGGACGGCCGCAACGTCTGCGATAGCCCACGCCAGTATCAATAGTACAAGACCCGTCATCATGAAGCGGGCGCCGGCCAGCCATGCGTCGATGGCTTCGTCCAGCGTCAGCAAGCGCTGACCCAGCGATAACAGGAAAGCCATGAAGCTGCCCAGCAGCGATGCCCAGATCAGTACCGAGTAAGCGTTCGCACTGCCAATAATGTCGGTGAGGGTTTCGCCTTCACCACTGATAAACAGGCCGATAATCACGGTCGAGACCATGGTCACGATGGGCAGCACGGCGTTGATCGCCCGGCACGGAATGATGTCCTTGTGATAGAACTCGTCGCCCGATTTGTCAGTGCTTTTTGTTGACGACTTGCGCACCACTTCGCCGCTGTGGCGCGCACGAGTCTCGGCCTTGTACATCGGGCCAAAGTCCTTGCCCGAGAAAACAATGAGGAAGACGAAGAAAATCGCAAGGAACGGGTAAAAACTGTAGGGGATGGAATTCAGGAACAACAAATAGGGTGTTTGATCGATGCCGTCGAGCCCCTCGATGGCAGAACCGATCAACCCGACCTGGAAGCCGATCCACGTGGTTATGACGGCGATCGTCGAGACGGGCGCGGCCGTCGAGTCGACGAGGTATGCGAGTTTTTCGCGCGAGATATGCAGCTTGTCGCTCATGGGGCGCGTCGCGTTGCCGACGATCATCGTATTAGCATAGTCGTCGAAGAAGATCGCCAAACCGAGCGTCGCGACCACGCCTTGCCCGCGCCGCGGGCTGCTGGCGAACGGCATGATGCGATCAACAATGCCGACCATGCCGCCGTTGCGCGAGATCACGCCCACCATTCCGCCGATCAGGAACGTGAAGATCATGATGGCCATGTGATCCGGCTTGACCGCCGTATCGAGGATGTAGATGGTGCCGGTTTCAAAAAAACCACGGAAGGCGCCCGAAAGCGTCATGCCATTGATGGCCCAGGCACCGACCACCAGGCCGACAAACAGGGCGGGGATCACCGAGCGCAGCAAGAAGGCGAGCAGAATCGCGACGAGCGGCGGCAGTATCGATACCGCCGCCGGGATAACGGGAATCTCTTTTTCCAGGACCGGCTTGCCGTTTCGCAGTACTTCAAGTCGGGTAGTGCCGGTCTCCGTGACCTTGATGCCGGTAGCCGAAAGGCCTGTTCCAGTGCCCATTGCGATTGTCTTGCCATTAAGCAACAAGTCGATGCGACTACCGGCGGCCAGTCCACCGACCTTGACGTCGAAACCGACGTTGGTCAACAGTACTTTGGGGGCGTCAATGCTGGCTTCCGCGGCAAATACCGGGGGCGTTAGAAAAAGGAGTGGCAGGCACGCTAGGAGGCCCGCGAGGCTTGCGGTCGTTAGGCGATTCAGAGTCTTCCCCTTGTTATTTTTCTGTGCGAGCCACTGGCGCTCGCTGTTGATCATATCAGTTCGTCTCGACGATCTTGCCCTGTTGCTCCGCGCGCGCCGCAAATTCTTCCTGCCAGCCCGAACGATGAGTTGCCGGCGCAATCTGGACCGCCGTGACCTTGTACTCGGGGCAATTGGTTGCCCAGTCACTGTATTCCGTGGTGACGACATTGGCGCCGGTTTCCGGATTGTGGAACGTGGTGTACACAACGCCTGGTTTTACGCGCGTCGTTATCTTGGCGCGCAAGGTGATGTCGCCCTTGCGGCTCGCGAGTGCGACGAGTTCACCGTCCCTTATACCCCGCATTTCAGCGTCGCTCGGATGAATCTCGAGAAGATCCTCTCCGTACCAAACGTTGTTTGCCGTACGCCGTGTTTGGGCGCCGACATTGTATTGCGACAGGATTCTTCCGGTCGTAAGCAATAAAGGGAACTTACGGTTGGTGCGCTCTTCAGTTGGCACGTAGTCCGTTTCTACAAACAGTCCTTTGCCGCGCACGAAATGGTCTATGTGCATGATCGGAGTGCCCATCGGTGCCTCGTCATTGCAGGGCCACTGCACGCTACCGACTTCATCGAGGAAGCGGAAACTGACATTTTTGAATGCTGGCGTGAGTTCAGCGATCTCATCCATGATTTGCGCCGCATTGTCGTAGTGCATCGGGTAGCCCATCGCCTGTGCGAGTTCCTGCGTGATCAGCCACTCGTCTTTACCTTGTTGCGGCTCCATTACCGGACGCACACGGTTGATGCGGCGCTCGGCATTGATGAATGTACCGTCTTTTTCGAGGAATGATGTTCCCGGCAGGAAAACGTGCGCGAACTTTGCGGTTTCGTTCAGGAACAAATCCTGCACAACAATGCACTCCATGCTGCTCAATGCGGCTTCGACGTGGTGCGTGTCCGGATCAGACTGGGCCAAATCCTCGCCCTGGATGTACATGCCTTTGAATTGACCGGCGCACGCGGCGTCGAACATGTTCGGAATACGGAAACCGGGTTCCGGGTCAATCGCGACGCCCCAATGCCTTTCAAACTGGCCGCGGACCTCGTCATCCGCGACCGGCCTGTAGCCCGCAAGTTCGTGTGGGAATGAGCCCATATCGCACGAGCCTTGTACGTTGTTCTGGCCGCGCAGCGGGTTCACGCCGACGCCGGAGCGACCCAGGTTGCCCGTAGCCATCGCGAGATTTGCCATACCCATAACCATGGTCGAACCCTGGCTGTGCTCGGTAACTCCCAGGCCGTAGTAAATGGCGCCGTTCTTGGCGCTGCCATACAGGCGCGCCGCGGCACGAATAGTTTCCGCATCGACGCCGGAGCTTTTCGCCACTTCTTCGGGCGAATTCTCGGGCTTGAGGATCATTGCTTTCCATGACTCGAACGAGTCGATGTCGCAACGTTCGCGCACGTACTCGTCGTCGGCCAGCCCTTCTTCAACGATGACGTGTGCGAGGGCATTGATGACGGGCACGTTGGTACCAGGCAACAAGGGCAGGTGATAGCTCGCTTCGATATGCGGCGAGCGAACGAGGCCAATCTCACGCGGATCGACGACGATGAGTTTTGCGCCTTCGCGCAGTCGCCGTTTCATTTGCGAGGCGAATACGGGATGAGCAACGGTCGGGTTGGCGCCAATGACCATGATGACGTCGGCATCCATGACGCTGTCGAACGGCTGTGTTCCAGCCGAAGTGCCAAGCGTCGTTTTGAGCCCATAGCCGGTCGGTGAGTGGCAAACACGTGCGCAGGTATCGACGTTGTTATTGCCGAACGCCGCGCGAACGAGTTTTTGTACGACGAATACTTCTTCGTTCGTGCAGCGTGACGATGTGATTCCGCCGATGGACTTTTGTCCGTGCTCTTTCTGAATGTCCTTGAAGCGCCGCGCAGCGTACGAGATTGCCTCTTGCCAACTGACTTCACGCCAGGGGTCACTCGTGTTGTCGCGAATCAGCGGGTGCTTGACGCGATCGCGATGCGACGCGTAGCCCCACGCGAAACGGCCTTTGACACAACTGTGGCCGTGATTCGCCTGGCCATCCTTGTACGGTGTCATGCGCACGACCTGATCGCCTTTCATCTCGACCTGGAAAGAGCAGCCGACGCCGCAGTAGGCGCAGGTCGTGATGACCTTGTGATCGGGCATGCCATGATCGACGATGCTCTTTTCCATGAGTGTCGCCGTCGGACAGGCCTGCACACAGGCGCCACATGACACACATTCGGAATCGAAAAAACTTTCGCTCATGCCGGCCGAAACCTTCGACTTGAATCCACGGCCTTCGATCGTCAGCGCGAAAGTACCCTGGACCTCGTCACAGGCGCGCACACAGCGTGAGCACACGATGCACTTACTGGCATCGAATTGAAAATAGGGATTGCTGGCATCAACGGTGGCATCCAGATGATTTTCACCGTCGAAGCCGTAGCGTACGTCGCGCAGGCCGACAGCACCTGCCATGTCCTGCAATTCGCAGTCGCCGTTCGCCGAACAGGTCAGGCAGTCCAGCGGGTGGTCGGAAATATACAATTCCATGACGTTGCGACGCATCTTCGCCAGTGCGTCTGTCTGCGTCCGGATCTTCATGCCGTTTTCGGCAGGCGTCGTGCACGAGGCCGGATAGCCTTTGCGGCCTTCAATTTCGACGAGGCAGAGGCGGCAGGAGCCGAAGGGTTTCACGCTGTCGGTCGCACAGAGCTTTGGAATGTCGACGCCCGACTCACGGGCCGCCCGCAGGATGCTGGTTCCAGCTTTGACCGTTGCCGGCAGGCCGTCAATCTCGATGGTCACGGTCTCCAGGCGACTGCTCGCCGGCGTGCCTAGGTCAATTTGTCGGGTCTTGTTCATGGCTTGTCTCCGGAAGACGCGAAGTCTTCTGCGAAGTGTTTCAGTACGCTTCTGACCGGGTAGGGCGTCATTCCCCCCATTGCGCAAAGGGAGGCGCCTTCCATCGTGTCACAAAGTTCGACCAGTAATTCATAATTTTCTTCGCGGTTTTCGCCCGCAATCATGCGATCAATCACCTCGACGCCGCGCGTGGAGCCTATTCTACAGGGTGTGCACTTGCCACAGGACTCGATTGCACAAAATTCCATAGCAAAACGTGCCTGCTGCGCCATGTCTACCGTGTCATCGAATACCACAATGCCGCCGTGCCCGATCATGGCGCCGATCTCGACAAATGCCTCGTAGTCGAGCGGCGTATCGAGCTGTGCGGCGGTCAGGTAAGCGCCCAGCGGACCACCGACCTGAACGGCTTTGACCGGCCGGCCGCTTGCGGTACCGCCGCCCCAGTCCTCGATCAGTTCAAGCAAGCTTATGCCGAACGATTTTTCGACAAGGCCACCGCGTTTGATATTGCCGGCCAGCTGGAACGCGAGCGTTCCTTTGGAACGGTTGACGCCCATCTGTGAGTAACGCTCGGCGCCGAGATTTACGATGTTCGGAACCGAGCCGAGAGTAACAACGTTGTTCACGACAGTTGGTTTGCCGAACAGCCCTTCGTGCGCAGGCAGCGGCGGCTTGTAACGAACGATGCCTTTCTTGCCTTCGAGACTTTCGAGCATCGCAGTTTCTTCACCGCAGACATAGGAGCCCGCGCCGAGGTGCAGCTCGATGTCGAAGTCGAAACCGCTGTCCTGAATATTTGTGCCAAGCCAGCCGTTTTCCCTGGCGACGTCAAGCGCACGCGAGAGTATCGACTGGGTCAGTGGGTATTCGGAACGCAGGTAGATATAGCCCTTGCTTGCACCGACCGCGAAGCCGGCAATGGCCATGCTTTCTATAAGTCCGAGTGGATCGCCCTCCATGAGCATGCGGTCGGAGAACGTGCCGCTGTCACCTTCGTCGGCGTTACACGCGATGTATTTCTGATCGGCTTCGGTTTCAGCCACCGTGCGCCACTTGATACCGGTCGGAAAACCGGCGCCGCCGCGGCCGCGTAATCCGGATTTGCTTACGGCATCAAGCACGGCGTCAGCACCGTCGCCAAAAGCCTTTTCCAGGGCCGCGAAGCCCTTGTGCGCGCGGAAGTCGTCTAATGAAAGCGGATCGATCAGCCCACAGCGCCAGAAGGTCCAGCGGTCCTGTTTGATCAGGTAGTCGACTTCCATAATCGGACCGAGGCGACGAGCGTGTTCGCCCCCTTCAACAAGGCCTGCTGCAAACATCCCGGGCACGTCTGACGTGCTTACGTTGCCGTACGCAATGCGGGCCCCGTCGACCTCGACTTCAACAAGCGGCTCGAGCCATGTCGCACCCCAGGAACCGTTGCGAATCAGTTCAATGTTCGTGCCGGTACGCTTCGCTTCACGTGCAATTTCGAGGGCGACGTCGTCGGCGCCCACTGAAACTGAAGATGTCTCGCGTGGCACGTATATTTTGCTGCGCGGCTTCACCGGCTTTCCTTCATCGCGCCGACGAGTTCATCGAAACGAACCTGGTTAACGCGGCCATGAGTTTTACCGTCGATCATTACGGCGGGAGCACAGGCGCAGTTGCCGAGGCAATACACCGGTTCGAGAGTGATGTCCTCGTTTGTTTCGTGCAGAGCAGCTCCGAGTGACTTGCGTGCGTGATCCGTCAGCGCGCGACTCCCCATTGCCTGGCACGCTTCGGCCTGACAAATTTTCACTATGTGTTCGCCAGGCGGTTCGGTTCGGAAGTCGTGGTAATAGGCCACCACGCCGAAAACGTCGGCGCGTGAGAGGTTTACCTCGTCGGCAAGTTGCCGGATCGTCTCTTCAGGAACCCAGCCGTAGCGCATGACGATCGCCTGCAGTATTTGCACGAGCAATTCGGGCTTTGCGCCGAACTGCCTGACGATCTCACTCGTGGTTTCCTTGTCGATGCGTCGGGTCACCATCAGTCTATCCTTTCCTCTGCCGCATAAATGTTGAAGTTGTCGCCACGCAGAAAACCCACCAGTGTCACGTTGAACTCGCGGGCCAAGTCGACCGCAAGGCTCGACGGTGCGCTAACCGCCGCCAGAATCGGCATACCCGCCATCAGCGCCTTTTGCATGAGCTCGAAGCTGGCTCTGCCGGAAACCATCAGTCCGAGGTCATTCGCAGGCAACAAGTTACGGGATAATAACGTGCCCACCACTTTGTCGACAGCGTTATGACGCCCGACATCCTCGTGCGTGACGAGCAATTCGCCGTCCGAGCTGAATGCCGCAGCGGCATGAAGTCCACCGGTTTCGTCGAAAGTCTTCTGCGCCGCACGAAGCCTGTCGGGAAGCGTCGTCAGCATTTCCCTGCCGAATCGCGTGTCGTCGAAAGGCCGCCTGGTGGCGCCCGAAATGCGCAGCGCGTCGAGCGACGTCTTGCCGCACACGCCACAGCTCGAGGTGGTATAGAAGTGCCTCTGCAGGCGATCGAGATCGACGTCTACACCCGACTCCAGTTCGACACGCATAACATTGTGATTGCCGCTGTCCGGCGCAGGTGGACCACACGGCTTTACCAGCGCGATGTCCGCGGGGTCGCGGATGATGGACTCCGTAAACAAAAAGCCGGTGGCGAGTTCGGCGTCATGTCCGGGTGTGCGCATCGTGATTGAGATACTGCTTTCTGTGCGGCCAGCCGTGGTCTCGTAACCGAGCCGGATTTCCAGGGGTTCCTCAACGGCAACCCGATCGCCTCGCGAACGCCGCGTCTCGCCGCGGACTTCGCTGATGGTGATGGGGGCGCTCTTGCCTGGCATGCGTCGCTGCTGCGGGAAGATGGGGAGGCATTATATCGCAGCGCCGGGGCCTGCAGGCCGTAATGAGAATCGTTCTCAAAAATTGATAAAAATCATGCGCCTATCCTGTTTTGCTGCTGTTCAGGTACATGCAATAAAATGCGCCGCGATGCATCAATCTGGTTTAGACTATTTGCGGCCGGTGGTACCGGCGCAAAACCGCATTTAAGGAGACTCCCTTGAGCAAGATCGCACGTCGCAAGTTTATCCAGTTGTCAGCCGTAGCCGCTGCCGGCTGTTTTGTAGCGCCCGCTCGCCAGGCACAGGCCGGCGATTTGCCGCAGCTGTCGGCAGATGACCCGATGGCAGCTGCCATGAAATACACTGACGACGCATCGTCAGTCGATCCCGCATCCCGTAATAATCCGGCTGCCGTGCAGAACTGCGCCAACTGCGCTCTGGTACAGGGCAATGATGGCGACGCGTGGCGTCCCTGCCAGATTTTCCCGGGCAAGGCCGTTGCAGCTGCAGGCTGGTGTTCGGTTTGGGCTCCCAAAGCCTGACAATATCGTTACAATATGCCCAGAGACGCCGGCTCTTTAGCCGGCGTTTTTGGGAGAACTACCTTGTTTGAAACACTTGAGCCAGCGCCTGCCGACGCCATTCTTGGCCTGATCGCGGAACACGCGAACGATCCTCGTCCTCAAAAGGTCGATCTGGGCGTCGGCGTGTTTCGCACCGCCGAGGGCGAGACGCCCGTACTCGACGTCGTGAAGATAGCCGAGCAACGACTCGTGGATAGCCAGAGCAGCAAGGCCTACATTGGAACGGCGGGTGATCCTTCATTTAACACGGCAATGCAGGCGATGACGTTTGCCGATGCCGTCGATGTGGATCGCCTGATGACGATTCAGGCGCCCGGTGGCTCGGGCTCATTGCGTGTTGCCGCGAGCTTGATACTGCGCGCGCGTCCGGAAGCGACCGTTTGGGTCAGCGATCCGACCTGGGCAAATCATATCCCGTTGCTGGGCGGCGCCGGTCTGACGCTCAGACCCTATCCGTATTACGACACTGAAAAACACGTGCTTCGCGTCGACGCGATGCTCGAAACCCTGCGCCAGGTACCGGCAGGCGACCTCGTGTTGCTACACGCCTGCTGCCATAACCCGTCCGGCCTTGATCCTTCCGAAGACGAGTGGCGGGCTATTGCCGATGTTATTGTCGAGCGTGAGCTCGTGCCGTTTATCGACATGGCGTACCAGGGGTTCGCGGAAAGTCTCGACGCCGATGCATTTCCGGTTCGGCACATGGCAGGACGCGTGCCGGAAATGATCGTGACAAACTCCTGTTCGAAAAACTTCGGCCTCTACCGTGATCGCGTGGGCACGTTATCAATACTCGCCGCCGACGCAGCGTCGAGAGATACGGTATACAGCCAGGTCAATAACGTGGTCAGGACGATCTACTCGGTGCCACCGGATCATGGCGCCGTGGTCGTCGCAACCATCCTGAATGACCCGGAGCTAAAAGCAGCATGGCGTGTTGAGCTGGCAACGATGCGGGCCCGATTGCGTGAAATGCGCGAGTTGCTGAATGATGCGTTAGCGGCCAGGGCGCCGGAGCATGATTTTTCACACCTGGTGCGTGCTGTCGGCATGTTCTGCTTCCTGGGCGTAACGGCCGACCAGGTTGCGCGCCTGAAAAAAGACTATGGCGTCTACATGGTCGATTCCAGCCGCATCAATACGGCGGGCATCACTGCGCATAATGTGAACTACCTGGCCGATGCTGTAGCCGCCGTGCTCTGAGCCGGCTTCCAGATGAGTTGACTGCCAGCCCCGATGTCCAGGCGTCGCGCAACACCGGCGTTGAGTTCTAGCACAAATCGGACGGGTTCAGTGGCGCTCAAGGAGCGTAGCGAAAGCGGTTGCGCGTCATGTATGACCGACGAAATCGTGCCGTCGCCGCGTGCAAATAGGATGTCGAGCGAGATGTAGGTGTTCTTCATCCACATCGAGCGTATACCGGCATCGTCGTACACGAACAGCATGCCCGTGCGCTCGGGCAAACTCCGGACAAACATCAGGCCGCGGCGCTGCTGCTCCGGAGTGGTTGCGAGATACACATCAAATACGTGACGCGAACCGTCATTGGCGACGATGACAAGCTCGTCGATGTCGAACATCGATTCGAGGTTCGAGGCGTTGGTTGTTTTGGGTGCGGGTTGCGGGCTGCAAGTTGCATTGGTGGCGAGGGCTGCCGCAGCCAGGATTGGCAACAGGAGTGGCCGGATCATGTTGCGCTCCAGTCGATGATGCCGCTGAACTCGAGCTCCGGTATCGAGATGGCAGCGTCGCCGTTGATCTCGCCAAGCGGTGCAACGCAATAAAGCGTGCCACTGATGGTGTAGCGGTCGCCGCTGTCTTCGATAAGGTCCTGGGTCGCGATGTCTGACCAGCAGGTTTCAAGCGATGGTGTGCTGAAAAACCGGCCACTGCCTTCAACGGTCAGTGTGACCACGGTCGGCGACTCCACGACCGTGCTGCCGCGCTGCAGCTCGGGTAGCGCCAGGATGAACGCGAGCCGGCTGTCGGCGGCAATACCCGTAAAGCGCAAGCGAATACCTTTTCCCTCCGGGCGCAACATACTCTCGCACCCCAGCTCGCCGGAGGACCAGCTGATTTGTCGCGCGATACTGCCGTAAAGTTGTGTCGTGAGCCGCCCATTGCTGCCGCAGCTCGGCATGGCCATGATTTCCGCTTCTTGTGGCGAAGCTTCGGGCCCGGGTGCCCGTTCGCAGGCCCCGAGAAGCGCCAGCAATACCAGCCCGGACACCGTCAGGCGGCTAGTTCGACACGCTTTTTCTCTGATTGTCTGCAATGTATCGGCCCTGGCGCGGTCGGAATTGGGGTCAATACTACTGAAGTGGGTCCAATTTTGAACAAAAACGTCCGCGACCGGTTGGCCTGTCCCCACATCCTATCTAGAATGGCACGCCGCATTATCCTTCGGAGTTATTGATGAGCGTCGCAGAACAGTTTCAGAAACTCGAAGCACACGCGAGTGGGCTGATTATCGGTCAGGCCCACCTGATCAACAGGATGTTGATCGCGTTGCTTTGCGACGGCCACCTGCTCGTGGAAGGCGCGCCGGGGCTCGCCAAGACCCGCGCAATCAAGGTGCTTGCCGACAGCATCGAAGGCGATTTTCACCGCTTGCAGTTCACGCCCGACCTGCTGCCGGCCGATCTCACCGGTACCGATATTTATCGTCCACAAGAGGGCACGTTCGAATTCCGCAAAGGTCCGCTGTTTCACAACCTGATCCTCGCGGACGAGATCAATCGTGCGCCCGCAAAAGTGCAGTCGGCATTGCTCGAGGCGATGGAGGAGCGACAGATTTCGGTGGGTGACAAGAGTTACCCGCTGGAAAGCCTGTTCATGGTGATGGCCACCCAGAACCCGATCGAGCAGGAGGGTACCTACCCGCTGCCCGAGGCACAGCTCGATCGCTTCCTGTTGCACGTCGAGGTCGGTTACCCGAGCGTTGCGGACGAACGACGCATCCTCGTCTTGAATCGCAACGAAGCGAAGCAGGCCCGGCGCGACATGTTTCAGCCACCCGAATTGTTGTCGATCGACTCGATCATGCAGGCCCGCCAGGACATCCTGAACCTGCATCTCGCCCCCGAGCTCGAGGAATACATCGTCAACGTCGTGGTCGCAACGAGGAACCCGGGTGCGGTTGACCCGGCACTGGAGGGCCAGGTGCAATACGGCGCAAGCCCGCGTGCCTGCATGGGCATCGATCGCGGCGCGCGCGCACATGCGTGGCTGGCCGGCCGGGATTTTGTAGGTCCGGAAGACATCCAGGCGATAGCGCCGGACGTTCTGCGTCACAGGCTGGTCTTGAGTTTCGAAGCGGAAGCTGACGGCGTCGACGCCGATTCCGTCATCAAAGGCGTCCTGGACGGTGTCGGAGTGCCCTAGTGCCCCGGCTGGACCACATTCCCGCGGACGCGTCGCCGGTCAGTGTCAGCCAGGCCGACCTGATCCGACTCAGTGGCCCGGCACGAGCCATCGCGCTCGATGTGTTGCGCGTGAACTCATTGCAAACCGGCGCTTATGTGTCGCATTTTCGTGGGCGCGGTATGGAGTTCGACGAATCGCGCCCATATCAACCCGGGGATGATCCTCGCAGTATTGACTGGCGCGTAACCGCACGCAGCGCGACGGCTTATACCAAGCTGTTTCGCGAGGAGCGTGAACGACCCGTCCTCCTGGTTGTCGATCTTCGTTCCACGATGCATTTCGCAACACAAGGCTGTTTCAAGTCGGTTAACGCAAGTCGCGCCGCTGCGCTGCTGGCATGGGCGGCGCATCACCGCGGCGATCGCCTCGGCGGCCTGATTTTCGGTGACACGATGCAACGCGAACTCAAGCCGCGGCTCGGCCGCATGGCCGCGTTACGTTTCGTTCACGAACTCGTCGGTCATCGTGACTGGGAGCATCGTGACAGCGCCCCGCCTGAGAGTTCGGAACTGCTGACGCAGGCAATGTCGTCGCTGCGACGGGTTGCGCGGCCCGGCAGCCTCGTCATCGTGATTAGCGACTTCACGGGGTTTTCGCGCGGCGCACAGTCCTATCTATCGAGCGTGGCGCGTCACAATGAAGTACTCGCTGTATTCATGAATGATCCGCTGGAGCGAGAATTACCGCCGCCGGGGCGGTATCGCCTGGTATCGGCCGACGACGAACTTGAAATCGATACGTATGCAACGGCAGCGCGACGTGAGTATCACAATGCATTCGAACAGCGTCGCCATGAACTGGAAGCATTTTGCCAGCGTTACGGAGTGCACCTGATGCCGATGTCGACCGACGACGACCCGGTCAGCACTTTGCAAACGGCGCTGAGGCGGAGGTCGCGCTGAACATGGACGAGACGCAACTGCCACTTCGAGACCTGCACCTGCCGGACGCGATCGGCTGGTGGCCGCTGGCGCCCGGCTGGTGGTTTGTTTTGTTCGTGGCAGCAACCTTGGTCGGCTACCTGGTCTGGCGCGCGTACAAGCGCTGGCAGCACAATGCGCCGCGTCGTTTTGCATTGCGCCAACTTTCGCGTTATGAGGCGGAGTATGTTGAACATCGCAACCCAGTGACGCTGGCCAGGCAGTTGTCGGAGCTGTTGCGCCGCGGCATGCTCGCGTACGCACCAAGAGACGAGGTGGCGGGGCTCACGGGCGAGGCCTGGCTGCAATGGCTGGACCGGGGCATGCCGTTGCCGTATTTCCATACGGAAGGTGGCAAGAGCCTGCTGCAACTGCCGTACCGCGATCCGGCAAGTGATTTTTCCAACATAGATGTCGACGCACTGCTGTCGGCCGTACGCATGCGTTTGAGCGTGCCGCTCGAAGGAGCCGCCTGATGTGGTCACTGGCCTGGCCCTGGGCGTTACTCGCGCTGCCGCTGCCATGGATAGTGCGCGCGTTGCTGCCGGAAGCGCGCGGCCTTTCGCAAGCCGGTCTTCGCGTGCCTACACTCAGGAGCTTCGAAACACTGAAGGACCGTTCTGCCACAGAGCAGTTGTTCAACTGGCGCTTTTGGGTCGCCGCGCTTGCCTGGTTGCTGCTCGTGTTCGCCGCGGCGCGCCCGGAACGCATTGGCGACGAACTCGATGTGCCGGTCTCCGGGCGCAACCTGATGCTCGCCGTCGACCTCTCCGGCAGCATGGATCAAAAGGATTTCGAACTCGGTAATCGGCGCGTCGATCGCCTGACCGCGACCAAGGCGGTTGCCAGTGATTTTATTGAGCGGCGCGAGGGAGACCGCATAGGGCTGATCCTGTTCGGCGAACGGGCGTACCTGCAGGTGCCGCTGACCCTGGACCGCAAAACCGTCAATGTCTTGCTGATGGAAGCCTTCATCGGGCTTGCCGGCGAGAAAACGGCGATCGGCGACGCGATCACGCTGGCCGTGCGCCGTGTTCATGAGCAGCCAAGAGAAGAAGGCGACCAGGTACTGGTGTTGCTGACGGACGGCGCAAACACGGCCGGTGAAGTCGAGCCGCTCAAGGCAGCTGAACTGGCGCAGCAAGTAGGATTGCGTATTTACACGATAGGCATTGGTGCCGAGCAGCTTGAAGTCGCGTCTCTCATCGGTGGCCGGCGCCGAATTAACCCGTCGGCAGATCTCGACGAGGACACGCTGACGCGAATCGCAGACCTTACAGGTGGCCGGTATTTCAGGGCGACCGACACAGCCAGTTTGCAGGACATCTATCGACTGGTTGACGAACTCGAGCCGGTCGAAGAGCCGGAGTCCGGTTTTCGGCCCGTGACATCACTTTACTTCTGGCCATTGGGCGGGGCATTTGCCCTGGTCGCAATGATGTGTGCGATCAGCCTGTTGCAGCGACTGACGCGCAGTCGGGCCGCGGCGTTGCGCGCCGGGGAAACCACCAATGCTGGCTGACTTCCACTGGCTGCGCCCCGAGTGGCTGCTTGCCATTCCACTCGTGGTTCTGGTGGCCGTTATTTTTGCGCGGGGTCGGCTGAGTTCGGGCAACTGGCGCGACGTAATTGATCCCGTGCTGATGCCTTATGTGTTGTCCCGCGCTCCCGGCCGCGGCATCGATCATCGCTGGTGGCTGCTTGCGCTTGGTGGCGTTCTCGCGGTGCTGGCACTGGCAGGACCGGCCTGGCAGCGCGTCGAGCAACCGGTCTTTCGGGCCGAACAGGCGCTGGTCGTTGCGCTGGATCTTTCCCGATCAATGGACGCCGAGGACATTTTGCCCAGCCGCCTGGCGCGCGCCCGCCTCAAGATTCTCGACATACTCGCGCGTCGCAAGAGCGGTCAGACAGCACTCGTTGTCTATTCGTCCAATGCTTTTACGGTAACGCCTCTTACGACGGATACCGATACCGTGGCTGCGCTCGTCAACAGTTTGAGCACGGACATCATGCCGAGCCGTGGCAGCAACCCGGCGATCGCGATGCAGAAAGGCCGGCAGTTACTGGATCAGGCCGGTGTCGGCTATGGCGAGGTGCTGCTGATTACCGATGGTGGTTCATCGGCCGCCGCCGAGAAAGTCGCGCGTGAGGTGAAGTCGGCCGGATATACCCTGTCGGTGTTGGGTGTCGGTACACGCGAGGGCGCACCGATACCGCGCGCATCCGGCGGTTTCGTTACTGACAATCGCGGCAAGATTGCCGTGCCAAGACTCGAAGAGAGGTCGCTGCGCGCCCTGGCCGTTGCGGGGGGAGGCCGCTTCGCCGTGCTGTCTGCCGACAATCGTGACCTCGATGTTCTTTTGTCCGGCGAAGTAACAACCGCCTCATCGTCCGCTGAGTCGCTGGCTACGGACCAATGGCGGGAAGAAGGGCCGTGGCTGTTGTTGCTTTTGCTGCCGATCGCGGCGTTGGCGTTTCGGCGTGGCTGGGCTTTGGTCCTGCTGGTCTTCGTCTTGCCGTTGCCGCAGCCAGCGGAGGCATCACTTTGGGACGACCTTTGGCAAAACAAGAATCAACAGGCACAGAAGCAGCTCGAAGCCGGCAAACCCGAAGATGCGGCCGCACTGTTCGAGGATACCGAGTGGCGTGCCGTCGCTCGCTATCGTGCGAGAGATTTCGCGGGCAGTGCGGCCGAGTTTGCCGAACGTGGTGATGCGAGAAATCTCTACAATCTCGGTAACGCGATGGCTTTCCAGGGTGAGCTTGATTCAGCCATCGACGCCTACGAACAGGTACTCGACATGGAGCCGGATAACGAAGACGCGGCCTACAACCTCGAGCTCATCAGGAATCTCAAGGATCAGCAGCAACAGCAGCAGGAAGGCCAGGGCGACCAGCAGCAGCCGGGCGAGAACCAGGAGGGCGAGGGCGAGCAATCGGACTCCGAGAGCCAGCCTGGCCAGGAAGGTTCCGAGGGATCATCGGATTCGGAAAACCAGTCCGAAGAAAGTGACGCATCGCAACGCGGTGACCAGGAAATGAGCGACGAGGATCTCGAAGCGTTGCAACAGGAATTGCAACGTGCGGCCGAGGAGGCGCAAACGGGCGAAAAGCCACAACAACTGTCAGCTGCCGAGCTTGCCGAGCTTCGCCAGCAACAGGAGCAGGAGCAGGCGATGGAGCAATGGTTGCGCCGCATACCGGATGATCCGGGTGGTTTGCTGCGGCGCAAATTCAGGCACCAGTATCAGCGTTCGGGCAAGGACCAGGACGGTAACGATGTCTGGCCGGACAACGAGGCACAGCCGTGGTAACGAACAACAGACTTTTTCAAAACGCAGCACTCATGCTTATAGCTTTCATCGCCACGATGTCGAGCGCGTCGGCGGCCGTGCGAGCGCAGGTTGACCGCCCGTCTGTAGACCTGAACGAATCGTTCATGCTCGAGATCATCGTCGATACGAATACCGATAGCGAACCCGACCTCACGGTCCTGGAAGACGGGTTTTATGTTGGCCAGGTGAGCCAGCTCAGCAACACCTCTATTTACAACGGCGAAATCCGGCGCAGCCGGACCTGGACGATCGCATTGATGCCGAAGATAACGGGCGAGCAGGAGGTCCCGCCCATTTCGGTCGGCAATGAGCAAAGCGCCGCGGTGAAAATCACCGTCAAGGAACCGGCGAAAGAGCCGCCAGGCGAGGCCGACGTGTTCATTACGAGTGAGATAGACCAGGCGGAGGCGTATGTGCAGGCGCAGATCCTGTATCGCATAAAGGTGTATCGCGCCGTGGCGACGCGGCAACCGGCTTTGCGCGAGCCAACGATCAGCGGTGCCGAAGTCCTCGTTGAACTGGCGGGCGACGAAAAGAGCTATGAAGCGATTCTCAACGGCAAGGCTTACAATGTCGTGGAGCGCGTTATTGCCCTTTACCCGCAGCAGAGCGGCGAGATCGCTATCTCGCCGGCGCTGTTCGAGGCACGCGTACTTCGGAACGGCCGCATCACGGGTCGCAAGGTATTCCAGTCCGATGCCCACACGGTGAAGGTCTTGCCCATCCCCGCACCGCCGGACGAGTTTCGGGACGCGATGTGGTTGCCAGCACGCGATGTACAGCTTAGCGAGGAATGGTCGCGGGATCCCGAGCGCATTAATGCGGGCGAGCCCGTCACGCGGCGAGTGACGATCAGCGCGCTCGGACAGATCGAAACGCAAATCCCTGCGATCGCGCCACTCAGCGTCGATGGGCTCAATGTCTACGGCGACAAACCCGAACTGAGTCGCCGTGTGGAAGCCGGCGGCATTCGCGGTATTCGAAAAGACCAGTACGCGGTCATTGGCGTCAATGCCGGTGCCATTGAACTTCCTGCGCTCGAAGTGCCCTGGTGGGATATTGATGCCGCCACCTGGCGCGTCGCCAAGCTGCCTGCACGCACGATCAACGTCAAGGCAGTCGATGGGCCGGTCATCACGGAAACTGTTGCCGAGGCGCCGACGAAAACAGACGTTGCAGAAACAGCGGTGCCGCGATTAATGACCGACGGGTTCTGGCAGCGGGTCAGCCAGCTGCTGGCGGCGGTCTGGCTTCTGACGATTTTCGCCTGGTGGTGGTCGTCGCGCGACCAGAAACGCACACCGCGAGAGCCCGAGCCGTCGCCAGTCTATAAACGACAGGCGAAGTTTGTAAAAGCCGCCCGCAAAGCCGCACTGGCCGGGGACGGTGCCGCCGTGCGTTCGGCCGTGCTCGACTGGGGCCGCCTGCAATGGCCGGATGACGCGCCGCGCAGTATTGGCGAACTGGCCGAACGTGTTGCAGCACCGCTCTCTGACGAATTGCGGAAGCTTTCAATGGCGAGCTACGGCCCCGGCGGAAGTGAGTGGGACGGTGCGGCGCTGGCAAAATCGATCAGGTCGATAGCCGTCGTGAGTGCTGGTTCCCGGCTTGATGCCGAGGATCCTCTGCCGCCGTTGATGCCACCGGCCGCCTGACATTTATTGGGACATTCTTAATTTAACGTATTAATACGTTAAATTAAGAATGTCCCCCTCGTGAATGGGCGTACAATAAGCATAGAATCGCCGGAGCTATCCGGCACGACAAAAGTCACGAACAATGGAAACCCTGTTTCAGTTCTTCGACAACGTGGAAGACGCCATCGTCGCGATGGCATTGCGCTTGCGGCGCTTCCTGACCCGACGCCCGCAGGAACGACGGCGAGTCGCGCGAACGCCGATGGTCAAGCCGCAAGATCAAGATTCGCTTCACGCAAACAGCGGACATTCCAATCCCGCCGGCGAGGACAAAAGCTAAGGTCTACCAGTGCCCGACGCTGGGCATTGAGGCCCATGGTTCAGCGGGCGGCAGGGCGTCTCCTTTTTGCAGCAGTTCGATAGAGATGTTGTCGGGCGAGCGAACGAACGCCATGTGGCCATCGCGCGGTGGACGGTTGATTTTGACGCCCCCATCCATGAGCTTCTGGCAAAGCGCGTAAATGTCGTCGACCTGGTACGCAAGGTGACCGAAGTTGCGGCCCTCATCGTATTCCTCGGGATCCCAATTGTAAGTCAGCTCGACCTGCGCCTCGTCATCGCCGGGTGCTGCGAGAAAGATCAATGTGAATCGCCCCTGTTCGCTGTCGTAGCGTTTGAGCTCGGTGAGCCCCAGCTTGTTGCAGTAAAAGTCCAGTGACTCTTCGACGTCGCTCACGCGCACCATGGTGTGCAGGTATTTCATGATCTTGCTCCGAGTAGGTCTTGACTCCACAATGGTCGTTGATCATCACGCCGCAGGCAATACGTGAACGACATTCGCACTATAACCCTGGATCTGGACGATACGCTCTGGGCAATTCGCCCGGTCATACAGCGTGCCGAAGAGCAACTGTACTCATGGATAGCCGAACACTATCCGCGAATTACCGAGCAATTCCAGCCGGCAGACATGATGCAGTTACGTTCCGAAGTCATTGCCGAATTCAAGGGCCACTCACATGACCTGACATTTCTGCGCCGCACGGTATTGACACGGCTGGGTGAGGCCGCGGGTTATGGCGACAGCTATGTTGATGATGCGTTCGAGGTATTCAATAGATTTCGCAACGATGTCACACTGTTTCCGGAAGCGCGGCCGGCGCTCGTCTCGTTGCGCGAACGCTTCGTATTGATTGCCGTGACAAACGGTAATGCGAACCTGGAGAAGATTGGCATACGCGATTTGTTCGACGGAGTAGTGTCAGCCGCGATGGCCGGCGCTGCCAAGCCTGCAAGCGCGATATTTGATATGGCCGTGGCGGCAGGCGGTGCAAGCGCTGCACAAACGCTGCACGTTGGCGATCATCCTTTGCACGACGTTCACGGCGCGCGCGATGCCGGTCTGAAAGCCATCTGGGTCAACCGTAACGGTGATGAGTGGCCCGATGAGTATCCCGTGCCGGATGGTGAGGTTCGTCATGTTGGAGAACTTCACGCTTTGCTGGAACGGAGTTAGCCGTGTCGGGGACCGCCCATCCGATCATTCTTTATGTGCCCGGCCTGCTTCCCAAGCCTGAGCCGGCGGTGCACAAAGACGCACTGCTACGTTGCCTGCTGGCCGGCTTACGGCGCGTCGACGAATCAGTTGCCGAGGCCGTGGCATCGACGAAGGGTGGTTTCGATATCGTCTCGTGGACGTATGACTTTTATCGCGAGCATCGGGATATCAGCATCGACAGCGCCGCCATTGAAGACGTCATCAGTCAGACGGGCGCGAGCGAGCGCGATATTGCCGAAGCGGGTTCGTATGGGCGAAGACTTACGCGCTGGATTTACAAGCTGGGCGACCGGCTGCCGTTCCTGATTCCGCATGTTGCAAGCGAGCGAACGGAAATGCACTTGCGAGATCTTCGGCGCTATACAGGGGACGACAACGGCATCGCGGAGCATACGCGACGCATGCTCAAGGTGCCGCTGAGAGCGGCGACAGAAGGGCATCATCCGGTGTTGCTGATTGGACACAGCATGGGATCGGTTATTGCTTACGAAACCTTGTGGGAAATGTCACACAACGGCCGCGATCATGTCGTCGTCGATCTGTTGCTGACGATGGGCAGCCCACTGGGTCAGCGATACATTCAAAAACGTCTCAAAAGCAGCATGTCGCGCGGCTTGAGCCGCTACCCGCATAACATTCGTAACTGGAAAAATCTGTCGGCGGTCGGTGATTTGACAGCAATCGACCCGCGGCTTAAGAACGACTTTGGCGAGCTACTGCAGCTCGGGCTTGTCGAGAGTTTCGAGGACGCCGAGTTATACAACTATTTTCGACTCGACGGAGCACTCAACGTGCACTCGGAGTATGGCTACCTCGTTAATAAAACGACCGCGCGCACCGTGTCGTCCTGGTGGCGCGGCCATGATCCTGCGATGTCCGGCCGCTAGGTCGCTTCGAGATTAGGCTTGATAACAATATCGATGCGGCGATTGCGCGCGCGGCCGGCTTCGGTTTCGTTGCTGGCGACGGGCCGTGTTTCGCCGTAACCGGTCGCGATCAGGCGATACGTCGGGATTCGCATCGCGTTGATCATATACTGCTGTACAGACTCGGCCCGTGCCTGCGAGAGCGTCTGGTTAAAGTCATCGCCGCCATGCGAATCCGTGTGGCCTTCAATCGTGATTTCGCTGCGTGGGAAAACGTCGATGGCTTTTTCGACTTTCGCGAGAAGGTCGAAGTTCGCCGATTTTATCTGCGATGCACCACTGTCGAAGCTCAGGCCGACAAGACGCATGATTATGCTGTTGCCCTCGCGGAACACACGGGCTTCTTCCGAGCCAAACAGTTTTTCGATCTGCTCGAACTGCTGTTTGACCCGGGCCTGCGCTTCGAGCCGCTGCACCAGCGCGGCTCTCTCAGCTGTCGCGCCGCCGAGACGCTGGTCCAGTGCGCTCAGCTCTTCTTCCATGTCGGCAATGCGAACTTCGTTTTCGGCTTTTTCCTGTTCCAGGCTCTGCAGTTGATTGCGTTGTCCCTCAAAGAAAGCAACAAGTTCCTGAGTCAGCCTGTCCGGGCCATCTGCCATATCGGGGACAGCATCGGCAACGCCGGCGATCGCCTGCATCGGTTGTTCCCACTCCAGTACAAGCTCTTCCGGTGTCAGCTTCTTGTCGCGCACCTGCCGAACAACCTCGGAAAGGTAAATCGCGTGTTTGGCCTCGTAATTGGCCTGCTGTGCCAGGCTGCGAGGCAGATCGGTGTCATAACGATTCTCACTCAGTTCTCGTTCGGCATCCGCCAGTAACTGTTTCGCTTTGCTCAGCGTGATCGGCGCATAACGCCCGACGCGAGCCCGGTCGGCGTCCGCCAGCAAACGACGGGTTTCGCTGAGGTATTGCGCTTTGATCGCAACGAGTTCGGCGTCGCGATACAAACTCGTCGCCTCGATGTCGCGACGTTTCGAGTTCTTCAGGTCACCGCGTTCCAGCAACCGGATGGCATCGGCGAACTTGCGCTGTGCTTCCTGCCAGATTTCGGCGGACAGTTGGGGCGCTTTGGCATTCGCGGCATCCTGGCGGCTCTTCATGACCTGTGCCAACGCGGTTTTTGCGAGCTTTGCTTTATCCGCAGCTGTCCTGAAATACGTCGTGGCATCGGCGGCATTCGAGCGAACGAATTCGATGTTGCGCCCACGTTCAAGAGCGGACTCTGCGTCGCGATACTCTTTGAGGCCCTGTTCATAGCTCCTCGGGGCGAGTAACTCGGCGTTGGCTGCATCGGCCGCCGCCTTGGCAGCGTCGGCGTCCTTGAAGAACGTGCTGCGGAGCTCGTTTTGCGCATAGCCATTTGCGGCTGAAAACAGCAGCAGGCTCACAGCGACAAGTTTTACGAAATCGGCTTTCGCGATCATGTATTCAATCCTCGACATTTTCTTGCGATCCGGGTCTGCCCAAGCAGTGGCAGGTGCAGCGCGATATTACATATGATGTGACAGCAAATCTGTGCAGCGTGTCCATAATTTTGCGGATTTTACGCGGTCTGGGCCAAAAAGCTCGAAAAATCGTGCGCTTATCCCCGATTTGATGCTGTATCCAGGGCGGTTGTTATGCAAAAGGTGAGCAATCGACCGTGCGGTATTTCCGGCGGCAAGTGTGATTTGGGTCAATTTTTCGGCGATCGAGCCGCCTGAGACGGCAATTTGTGCTGTGGCTCACAGATCCCGTTTGCGGGCCCCGGTAGTCTTTAGCCATGTCTGCAAAGTACTACACACAGTTCATCCTGACCGACACGCAGTATCGCGACGGTAATGAGTTCTGCGGAGTCGTAGAGCTTAATCAGCCGATGGGACATGACTCGGATGAGCGCGACATTGAAGCCATTCTGGCCCGCAATTTTGACCTGCAGCAGAGCGCTGTAAAACTGGTCAGCTGGTCGAGACTGCACTAACACTTCTGGCGTTTATTGATTTCCCCCTGACTCTCCCGGCTTCGGCCGGGATCTTTTTTTGTGCGCTTTTTGTGCGACAATGCGCTCCCCAAAACGCCACAGGCAGTGCACGGTACGTATGAGTAACAAGGTCAAACAATTCCAGGGTATCCCGATCATTAAGAGCGGCCAGAAGTACAAAACGGATGCCGGCTTTGCAGCGATCAAGAATGGCATCAAGGAACGCCGTGACAGTGAGGCGCTGGTCCGTGGTGACAAGCCGCACTGGCTGCGTGCAAAAATGCCCTCTGGATCTGGTTATTCATCGACCCGAAAGATTGTTCACGAACACAGGCTCAGCACAGTCTGCGAAGAATCGATGTGTCCGAACATCGGTGAATGCTGGAACGCCGGCACTGCGACGATCATGGTGCTCGGTTCCGTATGCACAAGGGCCTGCCGTTTTTGCGCCGTTGATACAGGTAATCCGAAAGGGTGGCTTGATCCGGAAGAGCCTTTGAATTCAGCGCGTGCCGTAAAGCTGATGGGTCTCGACTATGTCGTGATCACATCGGTCGATCGTGATGATCTCCCTGATGGAGGTGCCTCGCACTATGCGGATTGCGTGCGCGAGATCAAGAAACTCAACCCGAACACCGCGGTCGAGGCCTTAACGCCTGACTTCAACGGCGTTAAAGAGCATGTTGAGCTGGTCGTGGACTCCGGTCTCGAGGTGTTTGCTCAAAATATCGAAACGGTTCGTCGCCTGACTCACAGGGTGCGTGATCCGCGCGCCGGGTACGAGCAGACCATCGAAGTCCTGCGACATGCCAAGGCACATCGCCCGTCGGTCCTGACCAAGACCAGCCTGATGCTTGGCCTGGGCGAACGCGACAATGAAATCATGCAGGCCATGCAGGATCTGCGCCGCGCGAACGTCGATATTCTCACGCTGGGCCAGTATTTGCGGCCGACACCGAATCACCTTCCCGTCGAACGTTACGTTACGCCGCAGGAGTTCGAGGCCTATCGAGCGGAAGGACTTGAAAAGGGATTTGTCGAAGTCGTCGCGGGACCCATGGTGCGCTCGAGCTATCGCGCTGAGCAGGTGCTACAAAAAAACAACGTCGGCATCGCGATCTGACAATCCCAACCAGGCTCCAGGATTCCAATGACCCAGTTTCTTGCTGAATACGGTTTATTTCTTCTCAAAGTCATCACGATTTTGGCAGCGATCATAGTCGTCATCGTGTTTGCAGCGTCGGCGGGACGCAAGGCCAGTCACGAGGGACTCGAGGTCGAAAACCTCAACAAAAAATTCAAGTCGCTTGCGGATACGCTGCTTGCCGCCGTATCGACGAAGAGTGAACGGAGAAAGAATGCAAAAGCCCGCAAGAAAGAAGACAAGGCCGAAAGCAAAGTCCCGTCGGCGAGGCCGCGCAGTTTTGTCCTCGATTTCAAGGGCGACCTCAAGGCCAGCGCTGTCGCTTCTCTGCGTGAGGAAGTCAGTGCGATCCTGGACGTCGCGGCCGATGGAGACAACGTTATCGTGCGGCTCGAAAATCATGGCGGAGTGGTCCATGAACACGGGCTTGCTGCGTCGCAACTTGCGAGAATTCGGGACCACGAGATTCCGCTGCTGGTCTGTGTCGACAAAGTCGCGGCGAGCGGCGGATACCTAATGGCTTGCGTCGCATCGAAAGTGTATGCCGCACCGTTTGCCATTCTCGGCTCGATTGGCGTGCTGGCGCAAATCCCAAACTTCAACCGAATGCTCGACAGCCATGGTGTCGACTTCGAGCAAGTCACGGCGGGAAAGTACAAAAGGACGGTAACGATGTTTGGCAAGAACACCGACGAAGATCGTGCCAAGTTGAAAGAAGAGCTCGAAGACGTGCACACCCTGTTCAAGGATGCCGTCGCCAGGTTCCGGCCCGGGCTGGATCTTGACAAGGTCGCCACGGGAGAGCACTGGTACGGCACAAGGGCACTCGAATACGGCCTTGCGGACGAGATCAGGACCAGCGACGAGTTATTGAAGGAGCAGGCGTCGGAGCGTGATTTATACCTGGTTTCGTACAAGATCAAGCAGCCGTTACAGAAACGCGTGTTGGCGAACATTGACAGCCTGCTCGAGAAAGCGGACTCGGCCGGCTGGCGTCGCCGATTCGAATCGAGATTGCCGCGCTAGGCCAGAGGAACTGGCTCCACCTATTCCGGTCGAATCCCATGGAGGTTTGAAGCGTGTCAAGGCGCTATAATGCCGCCATATCTCGAGGAGTTCCTATTCGCATGCAAAGACTCAAGTTACTGATCCCTCTCGTTTTTACGGCACTGATCGTGGCGTCGTGTTCGTCCTCTCCGACGGGTCGCAGCCAGATGATCTGGAAATCCGATGCCGAACTCGAAGCTGAAAGTGCGCGCGCATTCAACCAGATGCGCGCCGGTTTGCCGTTGGCCACGGACCGCAAGAAAATCGATTTCGTCGCCTGTGTTGCTCAAGCCGTGGTCAGTGTGCTCGAACCACCACTCAGCGATATCGAATGGGAGCTGGCGGTGTTCGACAGCGACTCCGTTAATGCGTTCGCGATGCCCGGCGGCAAGATCGGCGTATTTACGGGGATCCTGGAGGTGACCGAAAACCAGGACCAACTCGGGGCTGTGATAGGCCACGAGATCGCCCACGTGACGGCACGGCATTCGAATGAACGTGCATCAAGAGCATCGTTGACCGGCGTGGGCATCAATGTCGCTGCAATTATTCTTGGTGGCGGACACCGTGGTGCCACCTACACCGCCCAACAAGCGCTTGGCGCCGGTGCGGCCCTCGGCATCTCCTTGCCACACACACGGGGCCAGGAAAGTGAGGCGGATATCATTGGCCTCGAGTACATGGCCAACGCCGGATTCGATCCGCGAGAAGCGGTGAAGCTCTGGCAGCGCATGGATGCTACGACCGACAAGAAGCCCGCAGAATTCGTCTCCACGCACCCGGCCAGTGAAACGCGCATCGAGGCGCTGGTCTCCGAATGGCCGAAGACGTTGCCCTTGTACAACAAGGCCAAAGAAGAAGGTCGAATCCCGACCTGCTCAAAAGAATAGGGAATAGTGTGCTGAAACGTCTTGCGCTGCTGCTGCCGCTTCTGGCTTTGGGCGGCTGCGCGACGCTGGATGACTTCCTTGCCAGCATCAAAAAAGGTCCGCGCGCAGTAGCGTTCAAGGATCGCCCGATCGAGGAGCCGATCGCCCCCAATACATTCCAGCTGGTGGACCCCGAGCAATCGGTCGTTGGGCAGCCGCAGGTCGTGTTCACGGGCGCAGAAGATACCTTGTCCGACCTGGCACGCGAATATGGCCTGGGCTACGACGAAATCGTGACCGCGAACCCTGGCATCGATCCCTGGACGCCGGGCAACAACACGCCGGTGTTGCTACCGACTCAATACGTCTTGCCGAACGGGCCGAGAGAGGGCCTGGTTCTGAATATTGCGACCAAGCGGCTGTTTTATTTTCCGGAGAGCGCCGAAGGCGAGCCGCAACAGGTGCTGACGTACCCGATCGGCATCGGGCGGGTTGGCTGGGAAACACCGTTGGGTTCGACGAAGGTCGTATCCAAGGCCAGAGATCCGCATTGGTGGGTCCCCTCATCCGTACGGCGCGAGCACGCAGAGATGGGCAATCCCTTACCTGCCGTCGTGCCGCCCGGCCCCGACAACCCTCTCGGCAGTCGCGTTCTGAAACTCGAGATGCCGGGCTACCTGATTCATGGCACCAATCAGCCATATGGCGTCGGTATGCGAGTCAGTCATGGCTGCGTCCGCCTTTACCCGGAGAACATCGAGACCCTGTATTCGCTCGTCGACATCGGCGTGCCCGTCATGATCATCAACGAGCCCTACCAGATGGGTAAGCAGGACGGGTTCCTTTACTTCGAATCGCATGCGCCGCTCAAAGACGATGAAGTGTCGGCGGAGATGCGTTTGCAGGCCTTGTTTGATGCATACGCCGATGTCTCTGGGCGGCCATTGAACGATCATCTGCAAAATCATGTCAGGTCGATTGCTGAAGTGGCGTCGGGTGTGCCTGTTAGTATCGCCATGTACGACGCCGACGAGTTTCTTTCCCGGGCGCGTGTTGTCCATAACACGGTTGAGGCGGATCCGAATGCCCCGACCTTGATCGAAGTCCGTGAGATGATGGACGAAGTCGACGGCGAAGAGGAACTGTTGTGAGCGAATGGCTGGACCTTATGCTTGAAGAAATTGCGCGCAAGCAGCGCGAGTCTCGCGAAGCAGAGGATGAACTAAAGCGGCGTGAACAAACGACTGAGGAAAGGCCGGTCGCTCCCGCGTCAAGTCAATCGAAGTAGGTCATGAATTCCTCAGGGATATTGTCTGCAGAACAAGGCCGGTCTGAAGTCACGGGAAGTGGCTGCGAGTTGTAAGTATTCCAAAATAGGTAGTTCTCCCCCGCATAGTCTTGCCCCGCCAGGTCATGCAACAGCGCCGCCATGGCTTTACCCGTGTACGTGGTTTCCAGAGCAAGTCCGAGCCTGTCGTTCGCAACGGAAACTGCATTAGCAGTGACCCTGTCGGAAGCCGCGTAACCACCAGCAAAGAACTCGTCGCGCCAGCGCAATTGAGTGCGATCCACGGCTCTCGCCTCGATCGAAGGGTCCAGTCGGTTCAGAAGCAATGCCGTTTTTCGCAGCAGGCGCTCGAACGATTCGGGATTCGTGATGTGCCTGTCCACGACCCGGACGGCGTGAACTTCGGTCGGTAGCCCGGCTAATGCCAGGCCGAGCGACAGCCCTGCCGCGCTGCCCATTGTGCCGTTGGCGATGTAGACGCGATGTGGTGCTGCAACCTCGCCGGCGGCGACCTGGGCAGCGAGTTCGAGCCCGGCGTTGACAAAACCGACCGCACCCAGCCAGCAGGATCCACCGAGCGGCACGACCCAAGATCGGCGGCCTTGCAGATAGCGACGAAATGTCGCGAGACGATCAGCGTTGCCGGGGTAGCGAACAATTTCCGTTCCGATTCGGCGATGCATGTTTAGTATTTTCGGAATGGTGGGCGTCTTTTTCTGGTCAGCAAGAATGCAGGTGCATTCAAAGCCCAGCCGCACTGAAAAGATAGCCGTCGCGAGCGCATGATTCGAGCCGACCGCACCAAATGTCGCGACCCGCTGCGCGCCTCGTTCTTTGGCTCGTTGAAATATGTACTCCAGTTTGCGGATCTTGTTGCCGCCATAGTGCGCACTGCTGACATCATCGTGCTTTATCGACACCGTGCGTGGCCCCTCGGGAGTGTCGAAACGAACGGTCGACACAGGCGTCGGCAAATCAGCGATTACGACTTTTCGCAGCCGATCGGCCAGTAAAGGATAAGCGACGGCCAGGGAATCAGTCATAAGTGGAGATTATCGAAGTGCACTGGGTATCGCGAATGCTTTAGAATGCAGCCACGCTTTTCTGACCCGAGCGGAGACAGGTTTGTCAGAAGCAGTTGACCATGGCATCACGGTCACAGAAATCGCGGCGATGGATCAGTCCATTGACGTGTCCAAAGAGACGACGGCGGCTTTTGTCGGCCGCGCGCTTCGTGGTCCGCTCAATACGCCGGTACTGGTCGGGAACTTTGGTGAATTTCGCCGCCGCTTTGGTGATTCCTGGTCGCGCTCGAGTCTCGGTCCGGCGGTAAAACAATTTTTCGAGCACGGCGGGCAGCGATTGTACATCGTGCGCGTCGCGAACAACGCGCGAGGCGCGATGATTTGTTTGCCCGCGAGCGGTACGGCAGTCGTGTTGCGCGCGATCGAACCCGGCTCGACCGAGCGCATTCGCGCCGCCGTTGATTACGATGCAATCGACGACGACGACTATTTCAACCTCACGTTGCAGCGTGTCAACCCAGCGACGGGTCTCGTGGTCGACCAGGAATTGTTCAATAAGGTGTCTTACAAGGAAGACGCGGACAATTTTGTTGGCGACGCCTTGCTGACGTCGACGCTGGCACGCCTCGAGCATCCGTATCCCGCGCACAGGCCAGAGCCGACTTTGAAGCAGGGCAGGCGATTTGAATCATCGTACATCGACCCAACACAGCCCGGTACCGACGGTAGCGAATTAACGGACTATGACCTGATCGGCTCGCGCAAAGCACACACGGGACTGTTCGCACTCGAGAACATCGAGAACTTCGATGTGTTGTATCTGCCGCCTCCCGGGAAAGGCGTTGACGCGGGACCCACAGCAATTCTTGCAGCGGAACTTTACTGTCGGCATCGTGGCGCGATGCTGATTGTCGATCCGCGCGCCGAGTGGGCGACCGCCGGAGAGGCGGTAAATGGCATTCGCAAGCTTGGGTACGCAAGTCCGAATATGCTCGGGTATTTCCCGCGCGTTATGAAACGCGACGTAGCCGACGAGCCGTCGCGGCCGGCCGGTGGGGCGATCGCGGGCTTGCTTTGCAAGCAGGACCGGACATACGGTCCCTGGCAGGACCTCGACCAGCAGGGCATGGGGCTGCACCGCAAGCTGGTTCCGGAATTCGTTTTTGACGCAACGGATCGTCAATTGCTGAATCGCGTCGGGCTCAATGTCGTTGCGACAGGCCCGGCGGGCCGGGCACGACTGATAGGCTCCGTAACCATGGGTCGAGGCTCGGAGGCGCATCGAGAATTCGCGAGCCTGCCGGTGCGCCGATTCTGTCTGCAGATCATCAATTCGATTGCGAGTGCAGCCCGATGGGCCGTCTTCGAGCCCGACGATGCGACATTGGTGAAACGCATTCGCGCCCAGGTGCTCACCTATTTTTATGGTCTGTCGGATCTTGGCGCATTCGCCGACCAGCGCTTTGTGGTGCAGTGCGATACCCGTGTCAGTCATCGGACCGACGGCAAGAAGCAAGCCGTGACGATCTTGCTGGTATTCCATCCAATCGGAAGTGACTACCCGATTTCACTGACCCTGCACCTGACAGCCGCCGGCTGCCGCCTTGGCAGCACGGTTTTCGCGCCGTCGATAGACGGTGCGTCCGAAGCAACACCGGTCTAGTTGACATAATCCTCTTCGCCCTGCATCCACGGCGTGTCATACAAGCATCGGTCTCATGCCACCAATCAAGCGGGAGGGGGCATGAGAGAAAGTGATGTTCTGCACAAAAACCCGCACGTATCTCGATCGGCACTGGAAGCCATTCACGGCCAGGTATTCGGCTGGGCCCTCTCCCGTTCTGACTATGACCCGGTTGTCGCGGAGGATCTCGTGCAACAAGCATACGTTGAGTTGTTAACCGGTAAGGCGCGTTTCGATAACAAATCGTCGCTCAAGACGTTCGTGTTTTCGATCGTGCAAAACCTTGCACGGAGCCGCTACCGGCGCATTGCATCTCGACTTCGGCTGCTTCACGCAGCAGGCACGGTCGCGATCGACGATGCCGTTCAGTTGATTGAGCCGAATGAAAATGCGGCAGTGTGGAAAGCAGTGCAGGAATTGCCGCAGCGACAGCGTGACATCGTTGAACTTGTTTTTTGCCGCGACATGACGATCGAAGCGGCAGCTGGTGTCATGGGCGTTACCGTCGGTACCGGGAGGGCTCACTACGATCGGGCAAAAAAGACCTTGAAGAAGAAGCTGAGCAATATTGGAGCAGGTTTCGATGACTGATTCAGACACAGCGCTGCGAGTGGCGTTACGCGACGCCCAGGCAAGCGTGGAAAAGGGCGACATGCCGGAATTTGACGGCATCTGGGCGGCCGCGAACGCACGAACCCGAACATTGCGGCGGCGGCGCCGCGTGGTCGCCGGATCGGTGGCTGCGGCGGCAGTTGCGGCCATTGCGTTTGGGTTGCTCGTGCCGCGCGAGGTCGAACTGCAATTTGTCGACGAAGACGAGCTACTGGGGACCACAAGCTGGTCCGCGCCCAGCGATGGCCTGCTGCCCGAACATCAATTTGACATATATCAGGAGATTCCGGTGCTCATCGAGTCAACCGAAACCTATGGAGGTGCGTTGTTATGAAAAAGGGACTTTTCTTAGTGCTGACCGCGATGACATTGCTGGTGGGTTCGGCGTACGCAGCAGGACCGAAGGACGATGTATTCAAGGGCAAGTTGTTTCCGCCGAATATCATCCTGGAACACAAGGCAGAGCTCGATTTAAGCAAAGCCCAGTTCACCAAAATCAGGGCTGCCGTGGTCGAAGTGCAGTCGGGGATTGCCGAGCATGAGTGGGATATGCAGGAGGCTTACCAGGCATTGATGCTGGAGCTCGACGAGACGCCGATCAACGAACAGCGCGTGCTCGAGTACGCCGAGATGGCACTGTTGGCCGAAAACCAGGTCAAAAAGAAGCAGATGGCCATGCTGGTGAAGCTCAAAAACCTGCTGACAGCTGAGCAAATTAGCTATCTCGAATCGGTACACGGCAAATAAAAAAAGCGTAACGGAACCTGGTTCCTCGAACCCGCAAGGAAACGGGGCGACACTATGAGCATGAACAGACTGATATCGATTACGGCATCGCTGATGCTCGGTCTCGCCGGTTGTAGTGGCGGAGCCGATGACACTACGCCGCCGCCACCACCACCGCCACCGCCGGTGACAGTAGCCGAGGCCTACCAGTTCCTGAACCAGACATCATTTGGAGCGACCGAGGCTGAGGCGCAGCGCGTTATCGACATGCGCTTCGAGGCCTGGATTGACGACCAGATGCAAAAAGAGGTATCGCTCCAATTGCCGCATTTGCAGGCGCTACCGCCTCCGCAGATGGGTATGTTTGAGCTGCAGCGCGACAGGGCAGATATCTTCTTCCGTAATGCATTGCACGGTGAAGATCAGCTGCGCCAGCGCGTCGCATTCGCGTTGTCCGAGATAATGGTCGTATCTGAACTCGGTGCGTTGAATAACCAGCCGTACTCGTTGGCGAGTTACTACGACATGCTCGCCGAGAACGCCTTTGGGAACTACCGTGACCTGATTGAGGACGTTACTTTGCACCCGGCGATGGGCGTATACCTGAGCATGCTTGGCAACGAGAAGCCGAACCCGACGCTAAATATTCGCCCTGACGAGAACTACGCGCGTGAGTTGATGCAGTTATTCTCGATCGGGCTGGTCGAGCTCAATATCGACGGAAGCGAGAAGCTGGATCAGGGACAGCCGATCCCGACATACGACCAGGAAATCATCGAGGGATTCGCGCATGTCTATACGGGCTGGACGTACGCGGGCGCGACCCGATTCCAGGACGTATTCCCGACGCCGTCGCGTCAGGTCGTGCCAATGCAGCATTGGCCCGATTTTCACGACACGGGCCCCAAAACCCTGCTCAACGGCATTACGCTACCGGCGGGACAGAGCGGGGAGCAGGATCTCAGCGACGCGCTCGACAATATTTTCATTCACCCGAACGTGGGGCCTTTTATCGCGATCCGGCTGATACAGCGGCTGGTTACCAGTAACCCGTCACCGGGCTATGTGTCGCGCGTTGCCGCAGTTTTTAACGACAACGGGGCTGGTGTACGCGGAGATCTGGGCGCAGTCGTTAAAGCCATGCTGCTCGACGACGAAGCACGGCCAGCAATACCGATGGAGCTCGACGGCAAGGTCAAGGAACCGCTGTTGCGACTCACCCAACTGTGGCGCGCCTACGATGCAACATCGCAGAGTGGTCGTTATCCGCTTAACTTCGCCTATATCGTATTTGGACAGGGGCCGCTGCAGGCGCCGCACGTGTTCAACTTCTTCAGTCCGTTTTTTGCACCGCCCGGAGAAATACGCAACAACGATCTCGTTGCCCCCGAGCTCGAGATCGCGACTGAATATTTGAACACCTACGTCACGAACTACATGTTCTATCAGACCTTTGCATTGAATTCGACGAACACCTCGTTAAACGAAGATGACGTCTACATCAATTTTGAGTCAGAAATGTTACTTGCGGCTGACATCGACATGCTGATCGATTCGGTTGCCAACAAGCTTTTGGCCGGGCAGATTTCAGACACGCTACGAAACGAGATAGCCGGAATGCTTGCGCTGATCCCGGAAACCGAGACGGCGTTACGCGCAGCCGAAACCATTTATTTCATCGTGACATCACCGGAATACGCCTACCAGCGTTGAGTATGGCGGCCCGCCGGGAGAACAATCATGAAAAAAATCAATCGACGAGAATTTCTCAAGACCAGCAGCGCGGTGGCAGCTGCAGCTGCATTCGCAAGTACGCCGGGCCTGGCTTATACACAGGTGATAGGTACCACGGCGCCGTTTAATGACTATCGCGCGCTCGTATGTGTATTCCTGCATGGCGGTAACGATTCTTTCAACATGCTCGTACCGAACACCGACGCCGAGTACAATATCTATGCGGCGTCACGACAAAACCTCTCGATCGCGAAAGCAGACCTGTTGCCAATCAATCCGGTGTCGTTGACCCCGGGTTCCGAAGCATTCGGGTTACACCCGATGATGGGTCGTTTGCAGGCCTTGTTCGAAGCAGGCAACGCAGCGTTCGTAGCAAATGTCGGGCCGCTGGTCGAGCCGACAACAAAAATTGAGTACCAGAATCAATCAGTGATATTGCCTTCACAATTGTTCTCGCATAATGACCAGCAGGCCCAATGGAATTCGCTGAAAGGTGCAAACACCAGCAAGACAGGCTGGGCCGGTCGCATGGCGGATCTGATCAGGAGCAACGTTGCAAACCAGAAGATGGCGACCAATGCGTCGTTGTACGGTACGAGTTTATTTCAGTCAGCTGACGAGACGATCGCTTATGTGATGGGGCAAACCGGGCCGCTGCAGTTCGAGGGCTTTTCGACGGATCCGGATAATATACTTTTCGATCAGAGGCTCGCATTCCAGCGCGTCGTCGAAGCGCAGTATGATTCAATTTATGAGCGCGGTTTCGCCGATATTCAGGCCCGCGCTATCGACGCGGCTGATTCGGTTTCCATGGCTATCCGGGATGCCGAGGCATCAGGTGCGATTTCGACGGTGTTTCCTAACACTCCGCTTGGCAGGCAGCTCGAGACTGTGGCGAAGCTGATTTACTCTCGAAACCAACTCGATATGCAGCGCCAGATATTTTTCGTCGGCATCGGTGGATTCGACTCACACGATAACCAGAACCTCGACCAGCCCGACTTGCTGGGAGGTATCTCCGAATCGATCGCCGCATTTTACGATGCGACTTTCGAAATTGGCGTGCCGGACAGCGTAACGACGTTTACCCAATCCGATTTCGGACGCACGCTGACCTCAAACGGGGACGGCACAGATCATGCCTGGGGCGGCAACCAGGTCGTCGTGGGCGGCGCTGTCAAGGGGCGAGACATTTACGGCAATTATCCAGTGCTCGAGATTGGCGGCCCCGAAGACGTCGGTGGCGGCCGCATGATTCCCGCAACGTCCGCGGATCAGTACGCGGCTACGCTGGCCAAATGGTTCGGAATTCCTGATATCGATCTCGATGTCGTGGCGCCGAACCTCGGCAATTTTGCAGAGCGGGACCTAGGGTTTATGATCACCTGATTCGATATCAGGAAACCCCACAATGAAATTACCTGCCTCAGCCGTGCTGGCTGCGGTCCTGCTGGTTGCCGCGTGTGGTGGCCCACAGGATCAGGCTGCAAGCGAGCAACCCCAGGCCGACCCATCCGGCACATTACATACCTTGTTCGATGAGTATTTCGAGCGCAATCTCGAAATGAACCCGATCTCGGCCACCTTTATTGGCGATTATCGCTACAACGATCGCCTGGCAAATACGAATGGCCCGGAATACCGTGCCGCAGCGACTGCAATGGACGAGGAATTCCTGCAGCGTCTGCTGGCAATCGATCGAGAGCAGCTCGATTACCAGGACCAGCTCAGCTACGACTTGTTCAGGATCAATCGCGAGCAATCGCTGGAAGGCGATCAGTATCCGTCGCACCTGCAGCCGATCAACCAGTTTTACTCGCTCACCAGTTTCTTCGTGCAACTGGGCAGCGGCTCCAGCGCGCATCCTTTCAAGGCCGTCAAGGACTACGACGATTTCCTGAGTCGCGCTGACCAGTTCGCGGTCAATGTCGATCAGGTCATTACCAACATGAAAGAAGGCATGCGCGAGGGCATAGTGCAGCCGCGCATCCTGATGGAAAAGCTTGTGCCGCAGCTTGAATCGCAGTTCGTCGACGATCCTGAGGACAGCAGTTTTTATTCGCCGATTCGGAACATGCCCGATAACTTCAGTGATGCGGACCGTGAGCGACTCGCCACTGCCTATGCGGACAAGATCAGTAACACGATCATTCCTGCTTATGAGCGACTGAATAATTTCATCGGCGATGAATACCTTGCCGCGGCTCGCGAAACCGTTGGGCTTTATGCGTTGCCAAATGGCGAAGACTGGTATTCCTACCTGGTGCGCGTGCGTACCACGACCGATATGACACCCGATGAAATCCACCAGGTCGGCCTCGATGAGGTCGCGCGAATTCACGGCGAAATGGGGGGCGTCATGAAAGAAGTCGGCTTCGAGGGCGGCCTCGAGGACTTCTTCGAATTCGTCAATACGGATGACCAGTTCTTTTTCGATGATGCCGAGCAGCTGGTCCAGGGTTACCGTGACATGACGGAACACGTCAGCGAACTGTCGAAAAACCTGTTCTCAATTTTTCCCAAGACAGCGTTCGAAGTTCGGCGCGTGGAACCGTTCCGCGAGAAGTCCGCGGCTGGCGGCTCGTACATGGCAGGAACGGCGGACGGCTCGCGCCCCGGGGTCTTTTACGCCAACGCCTACGACATCAAGGCGCGCGGCAAGTGGGCGATGGAATCATTGTTCTTGCATGAGGCGATTCCCGGCCACCACTTCCAGATCATGATCCAACGCGAGAATGAGGCTCTGCCCGAGTTCCGCCGTTACGGTGGCTTTACGGCCTTTTCTGAAGGCTGGGGGCTCTATGCAGAATCGCTCGGCAAGGAACTCGGCGTATTCACGGACCCCTACCAGTATTTCGGTGGCCTGAATGCCGAGCTCTGGCGAGCGATTCGACTGGTTGTCGATACGGGTATCCACTCAAAAGGCTGGACCCGGCAACAGGTGCTCGACTACATGTACGCGAATTCCGCGGTGGTCGAGGCGCGCGCTGTCGCGGAAGCCGAACGATTCATGGCAATTCCCGGGCAGGCGCTGGCTTACAAGGTTGGTCAACTCAAGATTCGTGAGTTACGCGATAATGCGGAGGCCAGGCTCGGTGACAAATTTGACGTTAAGGATTTTCACACGCAGGTGCTGAAGGACGGCGCCATGCCGCTGTCGATACTGGAAGCCAAGATCGATCGCTGGATCGAAGCACAGATCTAGGCCTGGGCCGACGATGAAACTTGATCGCTTCGTTCGTATTGCAATAGCCATTGCCATCGCGCTGGTTTTTGTCATCGCGATTGGCGCATTGCTGTTTATTTCCGAGTCGGCGCTCAACGTCTGGGATCGCCTGCAAGCCGGGCCACCGGCGCTCCTTTACGCTTACATGGCCGTGATGCTGTTGCTCGCCGTCGCCGCGCTGTTGTTGATCTGGCGCCTTGTTGTCCGCCGCAAGATCACGCCGGCGAGGGCCGTCGTATCCCGGCCGCTGTCCAAACAGGAAATCGAAGAACGAATTCGCGAAGCCGAAGCCGCCGGGGTCGATGTTGCGAGCGCGCAGGCCGAGCTGAAAGAGTTGGCGACGCGCCAGCAACATGGTGCGATCAACCTGTGCTTCTACGGTGAGATCAGCACCGGCAAGAGTTCACTGATCAAAGCCCTCGTACCTGAAGCCGACGTTTTGGTCGATGTGGTTGGCGGTTCCACTGACGATGTACGCCATTATCGCTGGCGCAACGAAGCCGGTAACGAGATATTGCTGACCGATGTACCGGGTACCGGTGGCATTGACGGACAACTCTCCGCGATTGCCGCCGATGAGGCCAAGCGCGCACATGTCGTATTATTTGTGTGTGATGGCGACCTGACCCGAGCGGAGATCCGTTCCATCGAAGCGCTCCTGGCTTTCGACAAACCGCTGGTACTCGTTCTGAACAAGGCAGACCGCTTCACCAGCGAGGAACAGGCGACGCTCATGCAGAAGTTGCTTGAACGGGTCGACGAGGTTGGTGGCCAACTGCAGCGCGACCATGTGGTTGCCGTGACCGCCGGTGGGGAGTCCGATGTCATCGAGCGGCACGAGGACGGCCGTGAGCAAATCGTGCGCCGCAGCCGGCCGGCTGATATCGGTGTGCTCGTTGTCGCGATCAATCGACTGCTGGAGACTGACGAAGTACCGCTTGACCTGCGGCGCGAACGTGCCGTGTTCCAAATGGCCGCGACGCGGCTTGCAGAAGCCGAAGCGCAATATCGACTGCAGCGCTCCGAGCAGATTATTCGCAGCGCGACCCGCAAGGCTGTCGTCGGCGCGCTGGCCGCGATCAGCCCCGGAACCGATATCCTGATCCAGGGCTACGTCGGCACGACAATGACGCAGCAGCTCTGCAAGTTATACGGGGCGACGCCGCGTGATCTCGATATTGAAGAATTCCTGTCCATGAGCCAAAGTCGGGTCGGCCGTGCCCTTCCCTTGTCGCTTGCCGTCGCTGGCAATGGGCTGAAAGCATTTCCCGGTTTGGGCACGGTTGCCGGCGGCCTGGTGCATGCGGTGGCCTACGGATTGATTTTCGACGCGCTGGGACGAAGCCTGGTGTTGTCTCTGTCCCGTCACGGTGAGCTCGTGCCTGAAACGGCCAGCAAAGAATTCGAGGATGGCATCAGTGAGCATTTGGAAGCGGGCGTTCGCCGCGTTGCCAGGATGGCCCTGGAAGAAAAAGGCGACTGAGACACCGTCTGACGGTGGCTCAGATCACCTGAGCCTGGCACGCGAGAGCTTACGCGAACTTATTCAGGACTCGCGCCTGCCCGACGGTGTGCGCGACTCGCTGGCGCAAGACTACGAAGCCGTGCAAGCGATGCTCGACAAATTGGAACACGGTCACCTGCACCTCTCGGCATTCGGCCGGGTCAGCACCGGCAAGTCCTCGCTACTGAACGCCCTGATCGGCGAAGACATGTTTTCCGTTAGTCCGCTGCATGGCGAGACACGACAACCTTCCATGCAGGCCTGGAACCAGGTCGAGGCGGGCGGCGTTTTCCTGATTGACACGCCTGGCCTGGACGAAGCCGGTGGTGAAGATCGTGAAGCGCTCGCCAGAGAAGTCGCCGGTCGCTCGGATCTCGTCATGTTTGTCCTCGACAGTGATATCACGGACACCGAACTCGATGCCCTCAAAGCGGTGCTGGCGCAGGGTCGGCCGGTGCTCGTTGTACTCAACAAGGCTGACTTGTACACAAGCCAGGAGCGTGACGCCCTGTTGCGTTCGATACGCGCGAAAACAAAGCAAATTATCGATCCCGCCTACGTCATAGCAACGGCGGCGCATCCGCGCCCGCAGACCGTGGTCGCCGTTGATGCAGGCGGTAACGAAACGATATCGGCACGAGACCAGGGTTCGGATGTAGCGGAACTGCGCCTAAGGCTATGGGAAATCCTCGAGGCGGAAGGCAAGACGCTGGCAGCGCTTAACGCCAGCTTGTTCGCAGCCGATCTTTCCGACCAGGTCGGCCGTCGAATTCTTGCCGCGCGGCGCGAACTCGGGGAAAAACTTGTGCGCACTTACTGTGTCGGAAAAGGTATTGCGGTTGCATTCAATCCTGTCCCGGTTGCGGATCTGTTTGCGGCTGCTTTTATTGACGTAGGCATGGTCGTGCACTTGTCGCGAGTTTACGACCTGCCACTAAGCAACCAGGAAGCCGGCTCCATTGTAAAAGTCATCGTTGCAGAATCCGCCGCATTGATGGGCACGGTGTGGGCCCTGCACTTCGTTTCCAGCGCACTCAAAGTCGGCACTCTCGGCCTTTCGACAATTCTCACAGCGGGCGCGCAGGGCGCCATTGCTTATTACAGTACCTACCTGGTCGGCCGTGCCGCGGCCGAATACCTGGCGAAAGGAAAATCGTGGGGCGACGGTGGACCCAAGACGGTCGTCAAGCAAATTCTCGAGTCCCTGGACCGGGATACCGTCTTGCACGATGCCAAACGCGAAATTCAGGCCCGGCTCGGGCTCAGCTGAGCGCTCTGGAATGGAGCGCGAAACGCGAATGCGCCGTATCTGGGAGACGATCCAGGAAATTCCCAGGGGTTGTGTTGCGAACTATGGCCAGGTTGCCGAGATTGCCGGCATACCGCGCGGTGCGCGACAGGTTGCCTACGCATTGCGACACGCGCCCAGGAGCCTCGACTTGCCCTGGCACCGTGTAATCACAGCGTCCGGCAAGAGCGCATTTGACGCCAATAGCCGGCACTTCAAAATGCAGTGCAACAGGCTTATTGAAGAAGGTGTGCCGGTCATTGATGGCAAAGTCGACATGAAGAAATATCGCTGGGACCCCGGGCTCGATGAGTTATTGTGGAAGCCGTCGTCTACCTGGGATGAATCTTGAGCGTCAAACGCAAAATGCGATTGTTTCTTGTGCACCTGTTGCTCAGCAGAAGAACTCGCGTTATCTCTCGTCGGCTCAGGGAAACACGTCGACGCTTGCTCAGGCGGCCGCACGTGATTTCAGTGTTCCTGCAACTCGATGATCCGTACTCCTACTTGTTGGCTCACTACTTGCCTGGCTTTGCAGCGCACTATGACATCGAGCTTCGCCTGCATCTGTCGGAGGCGCTTGGTGATGAGTATCAGCCGAAGCCGGAAATGCTCGCTGAATACGCGGTCAATGACTGCGAACGCCTCGCGCGTGAGCTGGGCATTCCGTTTCTGGACAAAGGAACGAGCCCACCCGTCGAGCATCGACTTGGCATGCTGGATGCAGTCGCTGCTTGCTACGGCAAAGAGAATTTCGATGCAGAATTACTTCAGGTACTGACGGTATTCTGGAGGGGTGACGCAGAGGCGGCGTCTCGCAGAAGAGGCAGCGCCGAAACGAAAGGTGCGGCGGACGCAGTAATTCGTGATTCGCAGCAGTGGCAAATACGTCACGGACACTACAACAGTGCCATGCTTCACTACGAAGGCGAGTGGTATTGGGGTGTCGATCGATTGCCCTATTTGCTGGATCGCTTGCATGCCTTGGGCGCGGCCCGGCAGGCTTCTCCGGATCGCTCGCTCGCGTCCATTCGTCAGGCCATGCAGGTCACGCTGCCAGTGACGCCGCCGGCGGCCGCGAAAAACCTGCCAGCGCTGGAGTTCTTCCATTCCATTCGCAGCCCGTATTCCTATCTTGCGCTCCGGCGCGCCTTTGACATCGCTGACGCTTATGGACTGGAGTTGCGACTGCGCCCAGTGTTACCCATGGTCATGCGAGGCATGCAGGTGCCGACGCAAAAGTTGCTTTATATTCTCAAGGACGCGGCCCGCGAAGCCGAACGGCTCGGCATAGCATTCGGTAGGTTCGCCGACCCGGTGGGCACTGCCACCGAGCGTTGCCTCGCCGTCTTTCGATATGCGGAGGCGGAAAAGCGTGGCAGGGAATTCCTGCAGAACGCCGGCGAAGCGATCTGGAGCCAGGCTGTCGATGTTGCAAGCGACTCCGGCATGCGTACTGTGACTGGCAAGACAGGCCTGTTCTGGCCCGATGTCAAAGCGGCCATGGAAAATGATGAATGGCGCGCAGCGATCGAAGAGAACCGTGAGTCGATGATGGCATCGGGCTGTTGGGGGGTGCCGACGATGCGTATCGGTGATTTTGCGGTGTGGGGACAGGACCGCGACTGGCTGCTGGTCCGCCATATTGAAGAACTGTGTGACACCGGGGACGGAATACTCGTATGACGACGGTGATTTTTTCGCACGGCCAGGAAAGCGGGCCATGGGGAAGCAAGATTCGTGCAATGGCCGAGCGGGTCAAGAGCCTGGGCTGCGATGCGGACAGCATAGATTACCGAGGCATCGCCGACCCAAGGAAGCGAGTCGCGAAACTCGTGTCTGAATGCGCGCATATCGAAGACCGGCTTATCCTCGTGGGATCCAGCATGGGTGGTCACGTGGCGACGGCGGCGGCCGACGAACTGGGCGCGATCGGGCTATTCGTACTCGCGCCGGCCTATTACATGGAAGGCTACGAAGCGCTGACTCCGTCGCCACCGGGCATGCCGATTTGCATTGTGCATGGCTGGCATGATGATATTGTGCCCGCAGAGAATAGTATTCGTTTCGCGCGAAGTTGCGGCGCCACATTGCACCTGATCGATGGCGATCATCGACTGACGGCGAACATCGACGAGATAAACGAGTATTTGACCTATTTCATAAATAAAACGACCGAATAATTCGGAAAGTTGGGAGGAATACATGAAACATCTACTGGTATTGATAATGACCCTGACCCTGTTCGCCTGTGGCGGTAAGGACGCGGGTGATACAGCAAAAGGCGCCATGGAGTCGGCTAAAGACACCGCGAAAGAAGCAGCAACCGCTACCAAGGAAGCCGCCGGTGACGCGATGGAATCAACGGAAGAGGCTATGGACGAAGCGACCGATGCGGCCGGCGAAATGGCCGACGATGCGATGGACGCGGCCGAGGGTGCGATGGGCGACGCCATGGAGAAAGCCGAAGGTGTTGAAGACATGATGATGGAAAAGAAAGACGAAGCTGACGCCGCTCTCAAAGATATGATGAAAGACTGACGTTTGCTGCGCCTGGAGCTGTAAGCTCCAGGCGCATTCCTTACGCGCGCAAATCTGTAGCCGCGTGTCTCTACCTCGGCCTGTTCCGGGCCGCTAGTATTTAGCAACGGGTTGCTGTGATTCATGTGAATGAAGATCACGTGAGTTGTCGAATCCGGTAGACTTGTGCGCCATGAATATCGCCGGTCTCATTATTCGCCCCCTTTATTTGCTGGCCGGAAAGGTGTTCTCCTTATGGGCACGGCCGGTCATTCAGCCGGACACACCCTTCGAGTTAATTACCGATAAAGATGCGGCGGTTTGTTACGTGCTCGAGACGGGCGGGCTTGCCGATCTGCTGGCGCTAGAGCGCGCCTGTGCCACGCACGGTTTGCCATCGCCGACGAGCACCTTCGAATTTTGTGGTACTGGTGAGCACCGGCGCGTGGTTGTGCTGCGCCGAATGGAGGGTATCTTTTACAGGCGCCCCAGCAAGACCGGCTCGCAACGGCTGCGGCGCCTGGTCGAAGCATCTGAACTTGGCGAGCAAAATTTGTTGCTGATTCCGGTCGCGATTTACTGGGGAAGGTCACCCCAGAAAGAACGATCACTGGTCAAGCTGCTGTTTTCCGAGGACTGGGATGCGGTAGGCCGCACCCGCAAATTCTTTGCAACCTTGTTGTTGGGCCGCAATACGCTGCTGCGCTTTAGCCACGCGCTGCCACTGCGGTCTATTGGCGCTGAAGGGCGGAGTTCGGACATCGCGTATCGCAAGGCTTTCAGGATCCTTCGCGTCCATTTTCGCCAGCGCCGGGCTGCCACGGTTGGCCCTGATTTGTCGCACCGTCGTACATTGGTCAACCAGGTATTGCGTACCCCGGAGGTTCGCCGCGTCATCCTGGCAGAGGCGGGCGATGATTTTCGCAAGCAGGAACTCGCGCGGCGTAAGGCGGAGAAATACGCGCTGGAGATCGCGGCAAACATTTCCTATCCGACAATCCGCGTCCTGGAGCGCTTTTTGCGTTGGCTCTGGAATCGCATCTACGACGGCATCGAGCTGAGCCACATGGATCGCTTGCACGAGGTCGCCCGCGGAAAAGAAATCGTCTATGTGCCTTGTCATCGCAGCCACATCGACTACCTGCTGCTGAGCTACATCATGTACGTCGAAGGGCTCCATCTTCCCCATGTAGCGGCAGGCATAAACCTGAACATGCCAATTGTCGGTGGCATTTTGCGTCGCGGAGGCGCGTTTTTCCTGCGACGCACTTTTAAAGGCAATCGTCTCTATGCGGCCGTGTTCGACGCTTACCTGCACCAGATCCTCGTCAAGGGCCATTCGATCGAGTATTTCGTGGAAGGCGGTCGCAGCCGCACCGGACGACTGCTCGCGCCCAAGGGCGGGATGCTGGTCATGACAGTCAACTCCTATATCAAGAACCCGCATCGCCCGGTTGTGTTCGTGCCGATCTACTTTGGCTACGAAAAGCTGATAGAGGGTGATTCGTTCATTAGCGAAATGGGCGGCGGGCAGAAGAAGAAAGAGTCGCTGGGCGGACTGATCCGATCGTTAAAGTCTCTTCGCGAACACTTTGGCAAGGTATACGTGAATATCGCGGAGCCGATCGAGCTGGAGCCGGTGCTCGATCGGATGCACCCTGGCTGGCGCGAGTACGAATCAGACAACGGCGAGCGACCGCCATGGCTGGCTGGCATCGTCGATGAAATTGGCAGACAGATAATGAGTGGCATAAATTCGGCCGCCGCCGTTACGCCGGTCAGTTTGCTCGCTTATGTGCTGCTGGCGACGCCCAAACAGAAGATCGGAATTGACGAACTGCGACGGCAACTGACCTTGAGTCTCGATCTCATGAAGCGCTTCAGGTACTCCGACTCGGTGACCTGGCCGGATTGGAATGCCGACGAAATTATCGAACACTGCGAGAAACTAAAGGTCGTCAGCCGCACGACTCATCCGATGGGTGAGGTCATTCACATGACCGAGCACACGGCTGTACTAATGACTTACTTTCGCAACAACATCCTGCACTTGCTGGCCGTACCGGCGTCAGTTGCCTGCTGCTTCATCCAGGGACAGCAACTCGAGCACAGGGAGCTGCAGCGGTTGATCCGCCTCATTTATCCGTTCATGACAAAAGAGCTGAACCTCAAATGGCACTTTGCTGACATCGACAATGTGACCTCGGACGCAATCAAATCCCTGATTGACCTGAAAATCCTTACCTATGGCAAGAGCAGGAGGACGCTCGTCCGGCCCCCGGCGGGCTCGGAGAAAGCCTTCCAGCTATTGATGCTCGGGCAGTCGATGGTGCCCATGCTGCAGCGTTTCTACCTCGTGATAGCAATACTGGTCAGCAATGGCTCCGGCACGCTTTCCCGACAGCGCCTGGAAAGCCTGTGCCAGCAAAGCGCCGAGCGCCTGTCGATGATTTACGGGCTGCATTCGCCGGATTTCTTTAACAAGACGCTGTTTCACGATTTCATTCGCACATTGCAGGATCAAAACGTACTGCGCCGAAACGCCGAAGGTCTGATCGAATACGATGAAGACATCGAGAGTATCGGTGCTGATGCACGTCTCGTGCTTGGCGAGGAGATTCGCCACAGTATCCTGTCTTTGACGATGTCTGAAAGTAGTCAGCAGGATAGAGAATGAAGGTTGTATCGTTTTATCGTTTCCTGGACCTGGAGGATCCGCAATCGTTTCGTGACGATCTGCAGGCATTCTGTGATGAACACGGCCTGCTCGGCACGATACTCGTGGCGACGGAAGGCTTTAACGGCACGATCGCTGGCCGCGAAGATGCTATCCGTGCCGTACTTTCATGGTTGCAGGATCGCTTCGGCATAACAGAGGATCTGGATGCACGCTGGACCGATTCGGAAGAGGCGCCGTTTCGTCGTATGCGGGTAAAGGTCAAAAAAGAAATCGTCACCCTGGGTCGGCCCGACATCCTGCCACACAGGAATACCGGCACACACGTGCCGCCCGAGCGATGGAACGAGTTGATCGAAGATCCGAACGTCCTGGTCATCGACACCCGCAATCATTACGAATTTGAAGTCGGCACTTTTCCCGGCGCGATCGATCCCGGCAACGACAGCTTCAGAGAGTTTCCGGCTTTTGCGAAAACACTTGCAGAAACCTCTCCTAAGCGACCGTTGGCGATGTTTTGCACAGGTGGAATTCGCTGCGAAAAGGCGACGGCGCTGATGCTTGAACTGGGCTTTGACGAGGTCTATCAGCTGCAAGGCGGTATTCTGAACTACCTTGAGCAGACGCCGGCAAACCAGAATCGCTGGGACGGCGAATGCTTTGTGTTCGACACGCGCGTTGCGATAGACCGCGATCTTGCCGAGGGTGGTTACGTGCAGTGCCACGCGTGCCGGCGCCCGCTAAGCAGTGAAGACCTTGAGTCACCGGACTACCGCGAAGGTGTTTCCTGCCCGCGATGTGTCAACGAGACGGACGAAGACCGTCGTGCCAGGCTCGAAGAGCGACGCAGGCAGGTTTTGCTCGCCGCAGAGCGTGGTGAGGCGCATATCGGGGCGCACTTAGGTATAAAAACCTAGCCGGGTTCCTTGCGCCAAGGGATTGAAAGGGCTACAAAGACAGGATGTTTACTCGAACTACGGCCCGCCGGAAGCCCGGCTCCCTGAAACGAAGGGTACTGGGTCTGCTTGCCGTGCTGTGGCTGAATACGGCCTTGCTGCCCTGCGCTATGGCGTTCGAGAGCAGCCAAAACTGCCCGCATTGTCCGCCCGTTGAAGAGCAGCAGATGGCATCACACCATGGCCATGGCGAGGTTGACGCCAAGCCTTCATGCGCGACGGCGCAGTTGGAATGCTGCGATCTCGCAGCGGCCAGTATCGATACCCGGGGCAGCAATCTCCAGTTCAAACCGACGAGCGATGTCGTTTTTATTGCTGCACCCGTTGCAGCCAATTTGCCCGCACGGGAATCGGTGCAACAACGCGTTGCATCGGACCCGCCGGATATTTCCGGCACCTCGCCGCCTCTACACGTCCTGTACTGCGTCTATCTGAAATAGCCAACCCCTTGTCGTAAGCCTTTCTGGTTTTTTTTACGCAGGAGTTGGACCCATGTTTTTCTATTGCGGGCGATCGCCCGAAATCAATAACGTTCGCCTCGTAAAGCGGCGCACGAGTCAAATGATTGTCGTGTTTGTGACGGGCGTGCTGCTTGCAGCAAACGTCGAAGCACAGCATCGAGTTCCGTTGACCCTGGCAGAGGCCGAGGATCTGGCCCTTGCGGCAGAGCCGGGCCAACTAGCCATGCAGGCCAAAGCCGCTGCGCTTGAAGCGCGCGCGGTGGTTGCCGGCGAATTGCCCGATCCGATGCTACGCCTTGGCCTGAACAACTTCCCGATCGAATCCGGTGGTTTTCGCACCGAAGGCATGACGAACGCGGCCATCGGGCTGCGGCAGGCATTTCCGGCCGGCAAGACTCGTTCATTCAGTGCCCGACAGTTCGATTTCCTTGCTGCCGAGATGATCGAGAATGCCGAGGCGCGGAGTCGCAATGTGCTTGCCGCCGTACGTACTTCATGGCTGGATTTCTACTACTGGGATCGGGCTCACGAACTGGTAGCTGAGTCGCGACCCTTCTTTGACGACTTGGCGGCGGTCACGCGTTCCCTTTACGCAGTGGGCCGAAAAAGTCAGCAAGACGTGTTGCGTGCCGAGCTCGAACTGAGCCGCCTCCAGGATCGGCTGATCGAAATCGAACGGCAACGCTCGCGTGCACAAGCCGCGCTTGGCGAGTGGGTCGGTGGCGACGCCATGCGACCGATTGCCTTGAAGCTACCGGGCTGGGATCGGCTACCGTCGCTGGAGTTTCTGCACGAAGCATTGCCGGAACATCCTGCGTTGAGAGCTGCCGATGCGCAGATAGAGGCGCGCCGGGCGGGCGTCGAGCTGGCAAACGAGCGATCCAAGCCGGGCTGGGCGGTGGATCTCGGTTACAGCTATCGCGAGGGCATGCTGCCTTCTGGTGAGTCACGCTCGGACTTCATCAGTCTCGGCGTCACAGTTGATTTGCCATTTTTCAGAAAAAAATCCGTCGATAGCACCTTATCCGCGGCACTACAGGAACGCAGTGCGGCGAAGTCCGTTCGAGAACAAACGTGGCGCTCCCTGCAAAGCCAGCTGGCCACCGCGCATGCGCGCTGGCATGACCTGACGCGCCGTTTATCCTTGTACGAGACCCGCATTCTCGATCAGGCCAAAGATAATGCCGAGGCATCGATGCTTGCATATCAGAGTGATCGAGGCGATTTTGCCGACGTGATGCGCGCCTATATCGACGATTTGAATACGCGCATTGAGCACATTCGCCTGCAGGTGGAGCGCGCGCAAAGTTATGCCGTGCTCGCCAACCTCGGAGGGCTTCCCCGATGAAGAAGATTACATTTGTTATCGGCGCGATCATTACTGCAGTCGTTCTCGGTATCCTGATTGGTCGCTCCATGAGCGCGAAAACAGGCGCGCTGACCGAATCGACCACCGGTGCTGATCGCGAAGTGCTTTATTGGGTTGCGCCCATGGATCCAAATTACCGCCGCGATGAGCCGGGCAAGTCGCCGATGGGCATGGAGCTGGTACCCGTGTACGCCGATGAGATTGACGGCCAGCCCGGAGTGGTCGCAATAGACGCGACGATAGTCAATAACCTGGGCGTACGTTTGGCGAGGGCCCAGCGTGGCGGACTGTCGCAGCGCATAGAGACGGTGGGCTACGTCGCCTACGACGAGGATACGGTGCAACATGTGCATACGCGCGTCGAGGGTTGGATCGAGAAACTGGCGACAAAGGCCAGCGGCGATGCGGTTAAGAAAGGCCAGTTGCTGTTCGAATTATATTCACCGACGCTGGTAAACGCGCAGGAGGAATACCTCATTGCGCTGCGTAGCGCCAACAAATTGTTATCGAAAGCGTCGAAAGAACGTCTGTCCGCGCTTGGCGTAACGGGCAGCGAGATCGCTCGACTGGACAAGGAACGTACCGTCCGACAAAGGGTCCGGGTGTACGCTGAGTCGGACGGCGTCATCGTGCATCTGGGTGTGCGCGAAGGCATCTTTGTTACGCCGGCCACCGAGATCATGTCCGTCGCAAAACTCGACAAAGTCTGGGTGTTGGCCGAGGTATTCGAGCGACAGGCGGCATGGGTCAAACCGGGTCAGACCGCGATGGTCGAGCTTGAATACCTGCCTGGCGAGATGTGGCATGGCAGTGTCGACTATGTCTACCCCGAACTCGATCCGAAAACGCGTACGTTGAAAGTCCGGCTTCGATTCGACAACGCAGCAGAAACGCTACGGCCGAACATGTTTGCGCGCGTCACGATACAGGGCGACAGCGTCGGCGAGGTGGTGCACGTGCCGCGCGAGGCACTTATTCGGGGGGGTTCCGTTGATCGAGTGGTGCTGGCACTGGGCGAAGGTCGTTTCCGGGCCCAGCCTGTGCAGGTCGGTATCGAGTCGGGTGATCGCGTTGCGATTCGCAAGGGTGTTTCGGCTGGAGATCTTGTCGTGGTTTCCGGGCAGTTTCTGATCGACTCCGAATCAAACATTGAATCCGCATTGAGGCGAATGCAGGACACTGCCGAAGAGGGGACAGACAACTCGGCAAGGGACGATCCCTTTGAGGAGCCCATGGATCACAGCCAGCATCAAATGAGGGCCGACTAATGATTGCCGGACTTATTCGCTGGTCGATAAAAAATCGCTTCCTGGTTTTGCTCGCAACGGGATTCCTGGTTGCCTGGGGCGTGTACTCGGTGAAACAAACACCGGTTGACGCATTACCCGACCTCTCCGACGTTCAGGTCATTATCAAGACGTCGTTTCCGGGGCAAGCGCCGCAGGTTGTAGAAGATCAGGTCACCTACCCGCTGACCACGGCCATGTTGTCCGTGCCGAAAGCTGTAACGGTTCGGGGTTACTCCTTCTTCGGCGACTCGTATGTCTACATCATTTTCGAGGATGGGACGGATCTGTACTGGGCTCGATCACGAGTACTCGAGTACCTGAGCCAGGTGGCTGCACGACTGCCGGACAATGCCAAACCGGCGCTGGGACCGGATGCCACGGGCGTGGGCTGGGTGTTTGAGTACGCGTTGGTTGACCGCAGTGGACAGCATGATCTGGCGGAGCTCCGGGGTCTGCAGGACTGGTTCCTGAAGTATGAGCTGCAGACCGTGCCGGGCGTCGCCGAAGTGGCGACAATTGGCGGAATGGTGCGCCAGTACCAGGTGGTTGTGGATCCGGACAAGCTGCGAGCTTTTGGCATTCCACTCTCGAAACTCAAGATGGCCATACAGCAAGGCAACCAGGAAACCGGTGGTTCGGTCATTGAGATGGGCGAGGCCGAGTACATGGTGCGCGCCAGCGGCTACCTGGCAAGCCTCGACGATCTGCGCGACATTCCGTTAGGTGTCAACGAGCAGGGTACGCCGCTGCTGTTATCGGACGTCGCTGATATTCATTTGGGTCCACAAATGCGCCGGGGTATTGCCGAGCTCGATGGCGAAGGTGAGGTCGTCGGTGGCGTGATCGTCATGCGCTGGGGTGAGAATGCATTGAAAACCATCAGCGCCGTCAAAATTCGACTCGCGGAGCTGCAACGCAGTCTTCCGGATGGCGTCGAAATTATAACCACCTACGATCGATCGGATTTGATCGAGCGCGCCGTTGAAACGCTGCAGGGAAAGCTGCTTGAGGAGTTCATCGTCGTGGCATTGGTCTGCGCAGTATTTCTATTCCACCTTCGATCGTCGGCCGTAATAATTTTCAGTTTGCCGGTGGGAATTCTGGCCGCATTCATCGTCATGCACTTGCAAGGTATCAATGCCAACATCATGTCCTTGGGTGGCATTGCGATCGCAATCGGCGCAATGGTGGACGCCGCCATCGTAATGATCGAAAACGTGCATAAGCATATCGAGAAAGAGCCCCTTACCGACGAAAATCGCTGGCGCATCATGGGTGATGCGGCGACTGAGGTGGGTCCGCCGTTGTTCTTCTCGCTCCTGATCATCACGCTGAGCTTTCTGCCAGTATTTACTCTTGAGGCACAGGAAGGCCGATTGTTCGCGCCGCTCGCCTACACCAAGACTTACGCAATGGCTGCTGCGGCCGGGCTGTCGATCACGTTGGTACCGGTGCTGATGGGATATTTCATACGCGGTAAAGTGACGCCCGAGCACAAGAACCCCATTAATCGCGTACTTGTCGCCGTGTACCAGCCAGTTATCCATGCGGTGATTCGTTTTCCGAAAGGGACGCTGGCGCTGGCGGGCATCATTCTTTTGATTGGCCTGTGGCCAGCGACCAAACTTGGCTCGGAGTTCATGCCACCTCTGGACGAAGGCGATTTGATGTACATGCCTACGACCTACCCCGGTGTGTCAATCGACAAGGCGCGCGAGATCCTGCAAAGCACCGACAAGATGATCAAGGAAGTGCCGGAAGTTAAGCGAGTCTTTGGCAAGATCGGGCGCGCCGAAACGGCGACCGATCCGGCGCCGCTCACAATGATCGAGACAATGATCCAGCTAAAACCCCGCGAGGAGTGGCGCGAGGGCATGACGCCGGAGGGTTTACGCGCCGAGCTCGATCGAGTCGTCCAGTACACCGGTCTTACCAATGCATGGGTGATGCCGATTAAAACGCGCATCGACATGCTCGCGACTGGCATAAAGACGCCGGTCGGCATCAAGGTGGCCGGGCCGGATCTCCGGGTGATTGAGCGTATCGGCCAGGACCTCGAGCGGGTGCTCGCCAATGTCGACGGTACGGCCTCGGTGTATTCCGAGCGTGTCGCGGGTGGGCGCTACGTGGATGTCGACATTGATCGTAAACGTGCCTCGCGCTTCGGTCTGAACATCAACGATGTGCAGGATGTTGTTCGTTCGGCGGTCGGCGGCATGAACGTAACGGAAACGGTGGAAGGTCTTGAGCGTTACCCGGTCAACGTTCGCTACCCGCAGCGGGTACGCGACTCGGTGGAACAACTGAAATTACTGCCAATCGTAACGCCGCAGGGTGCACGAATCGCGCTGGCTGATGTCGCCGACGTCAAGGTGGTCGATGGACCGCCCGCGATCAAGAGCGAGAACGCCCGACTTAACGGCTGGACCTACGTCGATATCACCGGGCGGGATCTTGGCTCCTACGTCGCCGAGGCTCAGCAAGTGGTCACGGACTCTGTGGAGCTGCCGGCCGGCTATTCGCTGGCCTGGTCTGGCCAATACGAGTACATGGTGCGTGCGAAGGAGCGACTAATGGTGGTTGGGCCGGTAACGCTCGCGATTATCGTGTTGCTGCTGTATCTCAACTTCCGCCGCTTCGCTGAAGTAGCGATCATTATCGGTACGCTGCCGATGGCGTTGATCGGCGGGCTTTGGCTGCTCTACCTGCTCGGCTACGATCTCTCGGTTGCCGTGGGTGTCGGATTCATAGCGCTGGCAGGCGTCGCCGTCGAAATCGGCGTCATAATGCTGGTGTATCTGAATCAGGCCATTCGAGAGCACCTGGCGACGGCGAAGTCCGAGGGACGTGCGCTTACCAGGGCCGATGTCGAGCAGGCGGTCATAGACGGTGCTGTACTGCGTGTACGGCCAATCATGATGACGGTTGCGGCCATCATCGCTGGTCTTCTGCCAATCATGCTCGGCGGCGGTACCGGGTCAGAAGTCATGCGGCGCATCGCTGCCCCAATGGTTGGTGGCATGGTCAGCGCCACGATTCTCACTTTGATCGTCATTCCCGCGTTGTTCCTGTTCTGGCGCGGGCGGGGCGCTAGAATAGAAAGACTATGAAAACACATGAATCGAACGAACATGCCTGTTGTCACGCAGGACACGACGCACCGACGCAGGGGGTGAATGGCGATTACGATCTTGTGCCCGCCGATTACAGCGGCACCATCTACACCTGTCCCATGCACCCGCAAGTCCGGGACGTCCGAAACTCGGGTTGCCCCATTTGTGGCATGGCGCTCGAACCCGCAGGAATCGTGGCCGGCGAAGAGGACACCTCCGAACTGGACGACATGACGCGGAGATTCTGGGTCAGCGCCGCGCTAACGTTGCCTTTGTTTGTATATGCGATGGGAGACCTGATTCCGGGGCAGCCGCTCATGCACCTCGTGCCAGCTGATTGGGCACCATGGCTGCAATTTGCCCTCGCGGCTCCGGTCGTTTTGTGGGGTGGCTGGCCGTTCTTCGTACGCGGTGCAAATTCGATACGTTCGATGAACCTCAACATGTTCACGCTGATCGCGCTCGGCGTCGGCGTTGCGTTCGTTTATTCACTCGTCGCGACGGTGGTCCCGGGAATCTTTCCCGAAGCGTTTCGCAACCTGGCCGGTGAGGTTGCCGTCTATTATGAGGCGGCGGCAGTCATCACAAGCCTGGTATTGCTCGGGCAGGTACTGGAACTGCGCGCGCGCAGCCAGACGTCCGGTGCGATCCGCGCTTTACTCGAACTTGCACCTCCTACCGCAAATCGTATCCGTAGGGACGGAACGGAAGAAGAGGTATCCGTGGACGACGTTGCGACGGGCGATCGTCTTCGCGTCCGGCCCGGGGAGAAAATTCCGGTCGATGGAACCGTATCTGAAGGCAGCAGTAACGTCGACGAGTCGATGATCAGCGGTGAGCCGATCCCGGTCGAAAAACGCACAGGCGATACGGTTGTCGGCGGCACCGTCAATGGCACTGGCGGATTTGTGATGGTGGCAACCAACGTCGGCGACGACACGTTGCTGTCGCAAATCGTGAAAATGGTCGCGGAGGCGCAGCGCAGTCGGGCGCCCATTCAGCGACTGGCCGATGTGGTTGCAGCCTGGTTCGTTCCTGCCGTGGTTACGGTCGCCGTCATCACGTTTATTGTCTGGGCGTGGCTCGGTCCGCATCCGGCAATGGCTTATGCGATTGTCAACGCCGTAGCAGTGCTCATTATCGCTTGCCCATGCGCGTTGGGTCTCGCAACGCCAATGTCGATCATGGTGGGTACCGGCAGGGGCGCACAAAACGGAATCCTGATCAAGAACGCAGAAGCGCTGGAAACCTTCGAGAAAGTAGACACAATCGTGGTCGACAAAACGGGCACCCTGACCGAGGGTCGTCCTGAACTCGTCATGATCGAACCGCTCGGGGGATGCAGCGAAGAGTCCTTACTGTCTTTGGCTGCAGCAGTAGAAAACGCGAGCGAACATCCGTTGGCGGAAGCGATTGTAGCGGCAGCGAAAAAGCGATCGCTGCCCCTGCTTGCGCAGCAGAATTTTGAGTCCGTTACAGGGCAGGGTGCACGGGCAACCGTAACCGGAAAGTCCGTCGCGGTCGGCAATGAAAAGCTGATGAAGTTGGTGGGCGCGCATGATTCCGCGCTGGCCCAAAGCGCACAGGCTTACCGACAAGAAGGTCAGACCGTCATGTTTGTCGCGGTGGATGGCAAGTCCGCGGGACTTCTTGGTGTCGCGGATCCCGTCAAGGCATCGACGCCGGAAGCGATAGAAAAATTGCATCGTGCCGGCTTGCGCGTCGTAATGCTTACGGGCGACAGTGCGGCGACGGCGCAGGCGGTAGCCCGAAGCATCGGTATCGACGAAGTACACGCCGATGTCTCACCGGAAGACAAAAATCGCATCGTTCGCGAGCTACAGGCCAAAGGTTCGATCGTCGCCATGGCCGGGGACGGGATAAACGACGCTCCGGCTCTGGCTCAGGCCGACGTTGGCGTCGCAATGGGAACCGGCACCGATGTGGCGATGGAAAGCGCCGGAGTTACCCTGGTGCGGGGCGACCTGCTGGGCGTTGCGAAGGCACGCGCATTGAGCCAGGCGACCATGCGAAACATTCGGCAAAACCTGTTTTTTGCATTCGCCTACAACACGGCAGGCGTGCCGATAGCGGCCGGCATCCTGTACCCGTTTTTCGGCCTGTTGTTGAGTCCCATGATTGCGGCCGCAGCAATGAGCCTGAGTTCGGTATCGGTTATCGCTAACGCGCTGCGGCTGCGCAAAGCGCCTCTATGAAAACGCTTACGCGTCGAGATCCGGGATCAGTTCGCTCTCGAGGTTCGCGATCATATCCTTTAACAACAACTTGCGTTTCTTGAGACGCCGTATGCGCAGTTGATCGACCATGGGGTCTTCCTGCAAACGGTCGATCAGGTAATCGAGGTCCCTGTGACTGACGCGCAGCTCGCGCAATCGCTCGAGCTGCTTAAACGATTCGGTGTCAATCTTCTCCGTCATGGAGTCATGCTACTCGCTGTCGCCTAACAGCGCCAACCAGTCTCTGTCGGAAGCGCCGATGACAAAAAAATGCGGGTTCAGGATGTCGGCTTTGGCATTGTAGGCCATTGATTTTCCGTCCAGCGTAACAACGCTGCCGCCGGCCTGCTCGACGACCGCCTGGGCCGCCGCCGTGTCCCATTCCGACGTTGGTCCAAGCCGCGGGTAGAGGTCGGCACCCCCTTCGGCGACGACGCAGAACTTCAGCGAGCTGCCCATGGGTACCATGTCATGCGGTCCGAGCGCCGCGAGATAGGCATCGAGGCTGGCGCCGCGGTGCGAGCGGCTGCCAACCACGCGAACCGGCTCACGGCTCGCCGCGGCGACCTGGATCGGCCGCGGCGGTTTGTCGGCGTCACGCAATTCTGCTCCGACGCCCTCGCAGCCTACATAGGTCTTGTTTTGCACGGGGACGTGCACCACGCCGAATACCGGTCGGTTATTATCGATCAGCGCGATGTTGACCGTGAACTCGCCGTTTCGATTGATGAATTCCTTGGTGCCGTCCAGCGGATCAATCAGCCAGTAGCGATCCCAGTGCCGGCGTTCCTCGAAATCCGGCAGGCCTGACTCTTCGGAGATAATGGGCAGGTCGGGTGTCAGGCGCCGAAGGCCCGAGACTATCCGATGATTAGACGCGAGATCCGCCTGGGTTAAAGGCGATTCATCGACTTTGTCTTGCACCTCAAAATCCGTCGAGTAGACTTCTAGGATCGCACGGCCGGCATCCTCGGCCAGCGCGACGATGGGTTCGATGAACGATTTGAGATCCATGCATTAATCCTGCAAATTTTCGGGGCGCGCAGTATAACAATGAAAATCGATCCGAAAACCGCGTTGCAGCGTACCGAGACCCTGATGCTCGATATGGATGGCACCCTGCTCGACCTCGCGTTCGACAACTACGTTTGGCGAGACCTGGTTCCGCGACGCTACGCGTCGGCCAGTGGCATGACGTTGGAGGCGGCACGCAATCACCTGTTCGACCAGTACCGCAACGTGCAGGGCGATCTGGAATGGTATTGCCTGGATCACTGGTGCGAACGGCTGGGTATCGATGTCATGCAGTTACACCATGACGTCAATCATCGTATCGGGTATCTGCCAGGCGCCCTGGATTTTCTGCGCGCCGTGCAGAAGGAGGAGACGCGTGTTCTGCTGGTGACCAATTCCCACCCCGACACGCTCGCGCTGAAAGACGCAGTTACCGGGCTCGGCGACTACTTTGACGGCGTGTTCAGCTCGCATAACTATGGCCACGCGAAAGAGAGCCAGGCCTTCTGGCATGCACTGCAGGAGGACGTCGGGTTTGATATTGAGACGACGTTGTTTGTCGATGACAGTCAGCCGGTGCTGACAAGTGCGAAAGAGTATGGCGTCAAGATGCTCGTCACCGTGACACGGCCGGACACGACACGGCCGCTGCAAAGTGGTTCGGAATTCCGTGGCGTCGAGACTGTGGCCGATATGCTGCCGCTGGGGCGGCCTCCTGCAGGCGTGCTTGCCTAAGATCGCCTTGGTGGGCCTCGCCTGCCGCCGCCGGCCCTGCTGCCACCGGATCTGCCGCCGCCTGGCCGGCCGCGCTGGCTCGAGGGCTTCCGTTTGCGCGGTTTCGGCTTCACGAGCTTGGGCAAGTCGTCAGGATTGTAATTGGCAACCGGTATCTTGTGGCCGATGTACTTCTCTATCGCCGGCAGCCCGATCGCATAGGATTCGCAGCCCAGGCTGATGGCATCACCCGCGGCTCCCGCGCGCGCTGTGCGACCTATCCTGTGTACGTAATCCTCGGCTTCATTTGGCAAATCGTAGTTAATGACGTACTGCACATCCGGCACGTGCAAGCCGCGTGATGCAACGTCGGTACCGATAAGAACAGCCAGTTCGCCGCTCTGGAAATCCATCAGCATTCGCAGGCGTTTTTTCTGCGGCACGTCCCCCGAGATGGCCTTGGCATGGATGCCGTTCGCTTCGAGGTAGTCCTGAACGCGCTCGGCTTCTCGCTTCATATTCACGAAAATCATGATGCGCCCCAGGCCCATCTCTCGAATCAGCCCGACCAGCAACGGCATCTTGTCTTCGTTGGAAGGAAAAAAAATGGCCTGGCGAACGCGGTCGACTGTCACCTTGTCCGGCTCGATGCGAATCAGCTCGGGCTCGTTCATGTGCTCGTAGGCGAGTTCCATGACGCGTTGCGACAGCGTCGCCGAAAACAACATGTTGAGACGTTTGTCAGGGTCCGGCAGGCGCCGCAGCAAATAGCGGATATCCTTGATGAAACCAAGGTCGAACATGCGATCAGCCTCATCGAGAATGGCGACTTCGACCTGGTCGAGTTTGAACACACCCTGCTTGAAGTAGTCGATGATGCGTCCCGGCGTGCCGATAAGCAGATCGACACCGTCCTGGAGTATGTTGCGTTGCTTGTCATAATCCGTGCCGCCGTACGCGAGGCCGATTTTGAAACCCGTGTGCTTGCCTAAAACCTCGGCATCGTTAGCGATCTGCACGGCAAGCTCGCGCGTTGGTGCGAGCGCGAACAGCCGGGGCTGACGTTTCTCGCCGGAGCCTGAGCGCGTGTTGATGAGGCGCTGATAAGCGGCGATCAGGAACGCCGCGGTCTTGCCTGTGCCAGTCTGCGCCTGTCCGGCAACGTCGTGACCTTCGAGGGCAATCGGCAGGGTGCTGGCCTGGATCGGCGTGCAGAACTCGAAGCCCGCGTCACGAATACCGGCCTGAATGCTTTCATCAAGTGGCAGGGAGTCGAATCTGAGTTCGCTCAGGTGGTTTTCAGACATAGAAATGAGACCAGAAAATATGCGTTAAAAGCTTGCAAAATGGCTCGCGAAGCGTTCAAATTGGGTTTAATTCGACGCGACAACCGTCGCACTCGCCAATTTCGCTTCCCGTAACGACCCAGAAAGAAGCCGGAAACAGCCGGAAACAGCCGGTAATAAAGCTGCGACATATTGCCTGATAGTTAGGGCAGCGTCATCCATTTTTGAAATGTTCGTTCGTCACAAAACCTGACAGCGGGCAAAATCACAAACAACAATCACTTTCATTGGGAGGAAGTAGCCGGTGAGCGACAATATTGTGCACACATCGGACGGCACATTTGAGGCCGACGTATTACAAAATGACAAAGCTGTACTGCTCGATTTCTGGGCGGAATGGTGCGGTCCATGCAAGATGATCGCGCCCCTGCTCGAAGAGGTCGCTGTATCGCATGCAGACAAACTTGCGGTCGTTAAGCTGAATGTTGATGAAAACCCGAATACGGCGCAGAAGTTCGGTATCCGCAGCATTCCAACGCTGATCTTGTTCAAGGACGGCGCCGTGCAGGCGCAAAAAATGGGTGCGATGCCAAAATCGCAACTGGAAGAATTTCTGGACACTAATCTGTGAGAGGGTACTTGGGTACTTCAACTAAAAATCGCCCGAACAAGACGGGCAACAAGAGCAAGAGCAATCCGAATCGCCGTCGACGACGACGACCGCAACATACCGAATATCCTGATGACGAAGAGGGCAGCCTCGACGTAATCACGCCGGAGCAGCTCGAGCAAAGCAAGAACATAATGAACCTGTCGGAGCTGAAGACCCGTCCGGCAGCCGCGCTCGTCGAGCTCGGTGTTTCACTGGGTGTCGAGAATCTCGCGCGCTCACGCAAGCAAGACATGATTTTCTCCATCCTCAAGGCGCATGCCAGCCAGGGGGAGGATATCTACGGTGATGGCGTGCTCGAGATATTGCAGGATGGTTTTGGCTTCCTGCGTTCATCGGACAGTTCCTATCTCGCGGGCCCCGACGATATCTACGTCAGCCCCAGCCAGATTCGTCGCTTCAATCTCAGGACAGGCGATCTGGTTTCAGGCCTGATACGGCCGCCTAAGGAAGGCGAGCGCTATTTTGCGCTGCTCAAGGTTGGCCAGATCAATCATGACGCGCCGGAGAATGCACGCAACAAGGTTCTGTTTGAGAATCTCACACCACTGTTCCCGACCCAGCGCCTGAAGCTCGAGCAGGGCAACGGCAGCACTGAAGATCTGACCGCGCGCATCATCGACATGGTTGCGCCGATTGGCAAGGGCCAGCGCGGCCTGATTGTCTCACCGCCGAAAGCCGGTAAGACGATGCTGCTACAGAATATTGCTTCGGCAATCTGTGCCAACACACCGGAAGTCGATCTCATCGTTCTGCTCATTGACGAGCGTCCTGAAGAAGTTACGGAGATGGAGCGCACAGTGCGCGGTGAGGTGGTTTCGTCCACGTTTGACGAGCCCGCGAGCCGCCACGTCCAGGTCGCCGAGATGGTCATCGAAAAAGCGAAGCGTCTCGTCGAGCACAAGCGCGACGTCGTCATCCTGCTTGACTCGATCACGCGCCTCGCGCGGGCCTACAACACCGTTGTGCCGTCTTCGGGCAAGGTCCTGACCGGCGGCGTGGATGCCAATGCCCTGCATCGTCCGAAACGTTTCTTCGGTGCGGCGCGCAACATCGAGGAAGGTGGCAGCCTGACTATCCTTGCAACAGCCCTGGTCGACACGGGATCCAAGATGGACGAAGTGATCTACGAGGAATTCAAGGGCACCGGTAATATGGAAATCCACCTGGATCGCCGTATATCCGAGAAGCGCGTATTCCCGGCGATCAATATCAATCGCTCCGGTACGCGCAAGGAAGAGTACCTGACGGATCCTGATGAGCTGCAGAAGATGTGGATCTTAAGAAAAGTCCTGCATCCGATGGACGAACTCGCCGCGGTCGAATTCCTGCTGAACAAGTTGCAGGATACGAAGACCAACGCGAAGTTCTTTGAGGCCATGAAGAGATAGCCTTACTGTTCCGCTAAGTCATTGATAATACGGGGCCAAATGGCCCCGTATTCGTATCGCTTAGGTCTACTTGGCGCCCCGGGCCAGGCATTCCGGCGTACAATTATCAGATCGTCCGACCGATTATGGCGGCAGTGACCGTCTGATAATCGAGTACCCGGAGTGATTCGACATGGCGGTCTATTTCCAAGACAAAAAGCTTGTAAAACAGCTGCTTAGCGGCGATGCGCGGGCTTTTGACCGGTTTTTTGACGAGAACTTCGCACGCTTGTACCGATTCGCACTGACGCGTCTGTCAGACGATCCGGATGCCGCCCGCGAAGTGGCGCAGATTACGCTCACGCGGGCCATACGGAAGCTGCACACCTACCGCGCCGAGTCGGCGCTGTTTACGTGGCTGTGTGCGATCTGCCGCAACGAAACCAGCGACTGGCTCGCACGGCAGGGTCGATATCGTGAGCGCATCGTTCTGACTGAAGATTTCGCCGAGATACAGGCCGCCGTCGATTCCTTCCACTCGCCTGAGCAAATGAGTCCGGACCGACATTATCGTCGCGTCGAGTTACTGCGCCTGATACAGGTCGCCCTGGACAAATTGCCGGCACGCTACGGCGATGTTCTCGAGTGGAAGTACATCGAAGGGCACTCCATAAAGGAAATATCGGCGAGGCTGGATATCGGCCCCGAGGCAACCCAGTCCTTGCTGGCCCGTGCGAAACGGGCGTTTGCCGACGTGTATACGTCGCTGACAGAAGGCATCGAACTAAACGAGAGCGAGTTGGTGAAATCATGAGTGACTTCGAACACAGCACGGGCGTTACATCGGATGAGGCGCTGGAGCAATTGCTCCAGCATGCGACGCCGCGGCCGATGCCGTCACCGTCGGACGAGGCAACCGTGCGACAAGCCGTGCGTGCCGAGTGGCAAGACGTCAGCAGCAGGCACCAGTCGCGCCGCCGCGTTTTGTCATTTGCGATTGCGGCCAGCGTGTTGATAGGCGTCTTTGCGGTATTCAACCTATTTCGCATGCCGGTTGTCGAGGCCGTGCAGGTGGCGTCGATAGAAAAAAGTTTCGGTTCCATTTATTTGCTGGGCGAATCCTCGGAGCTGCGTGAGACGCATGACCTGGCGAGCGTTCTCTCGGGGCAAACGATCGTTACAGGAAGTCATGCCGGCATCGGCCTGGCCTGGGTCAACGGCGGCTCGATGCGCATGGATAAGAACACGCGAGTCGAATTCGTGAATGATGAAACCGTGTATCTGAATTCCGGCCGCATTTACTTCGACTCCAGTCCGCCGGCATTGGTCGCGGGAATTAGCGCCGGCGATGCAGCGGAATTCGTCGTTCGCACTGATCTCGGTGAGGTTGCGCATATCGGAACGCAGTTCATGACCGGCGTGGACGCAGGGACATTGACGGTCAGCGTCCGGGAAGGCCAGGTGGCCGTAGAGGGCGAGTATCACAGCCATGTGGCCTCGTCTGGTGAGCAGTTGACATTGTCCGGGCGGCAGCGGCCGGCCGTACTGAGCATCAGCCGGTCGGGAGAGAGCTGGGCATGGGTGAGCCGGACTTCGCCGCCGGCGAACGTCGACGGGAAAACGCTGCATGAGTTTCTACTTTGGGCCTGCCGGGAACTTGGCCTCGAGATTCAATGGGAAGGTCAGGCCGAGCAGGTTGCACGCGAGGCAATTCTCAGGGGACGCATTGATACAGAGCCCGCCGAAGCGTTGCGGCAGCGCCTGGCTACCGCGGCACTGGAATGGCATATCGATGAAGGAGTGATCTACGTCGGCGAGAATCAGTAACTGCAGAGCATGAGCCGCGCACTGCTGCTTTTGATTCTGCTCGCATCGTCGGCCGTTCCCGCCGACGACGGGCAGGCTATGCCGTACGTCGGCCGCACCGTGGTCAACGTCATCGATGGTTTCCGGGATCAGGGACATCCGTTTGCCTACAGCACGAATGTCGTCAATGACGAACTCAGGGTGCTCGCTGAACCGGCTCCCGGGACGCCCGTGGAGATTGTGCGCCAGATCCTGCGGCCGCATGGTCTCGACGTGCAGGCAGACGCCGGCGTGTACCTGGTTGTCAAAGCAGAGCCGGACACGAGGCTGCTACCGGACTCCGCCGTCGCCCGCCCGGAACTGTCGCAACCGGACATAGAAACCGTGGTTGTCGCGGCCAGTCGCTATGAAATATCGCGGGACATCTCAACGTCACAGTTCGCGCTCGACCGACGGACGATTCAAAGCATGCCGGATGTTGGCGAGGATCCGATAAGGGTCACGCAACGCCTGCCTGGCACGGCGGCCAGCGGTACATCCGCAGTTGCGCATTTCCGTGGCGGAGAACAGGGCGAAATCGGCATCATGTTGAACGGTCAATGGTTGTTCGACCCGTTTCACATACGGGATTACCAGAACATATTCAGCGCAATTGATGCGCGCGCGATCGGAGGCGTCGAGGTTTATACCGGGGGTTTCCCGGTTCGCTACGGTGACCGTATGAGCGGTCTGGTACTGATGGACTCTCTCGATTCAGAGAAGTCGCGTCACACCGAGATTGGCCTCAGCGTTTTTAGCACGTCTTTTTTGGCAGCCGGCGCCGACAACGATCGCAACTGGCTGTTCTCTGCGCGCCGCGGAAACCTCGACCTGGTCATCGATCCCAAGTTTGGCCAGCCCTCGTATTTCGATGTGTTCGGCGAGTACACCTTTGAGATCACTCCCAACACGCGGCTGTCCTTTAATGCGCTGTATGCTGACGACCAGGTCAAGCTAGTACTGGAAACAGATCCTGCGGAACGCGAGCAGGTCGTCAGCGATACGAGTAACGCGCAGTTCTGGCTGCGCCTCGATAGCAGCTGGTTGCCGACGCTGAGCAGTAGCACGGTACTGTCGATGGTCGATTACAGCAACAGGCGCGAGGGCTATGCCAATGACCCCGAGAAGTTGATAGCTGCAGTAACAGACAACAGAGACGTGAGCCAGTTTGCGCTTCGGCAGGACTGGGTCTGGAGCCCGTCGGAACGTCACCGTACGCAGTGGGGAGTTCACCTCGCTTATGGCGAAGCAGACTATTCGTACGCGGGATCTGCCGAGTATTTCGGTCTGCAGGAAAAATTCGAGAAGCAGGCGGCCGAACTCAGCCGTTCCCTGGTGGCCGACCCGAAAGGCGGCAGCTATGCAATGTACATTTCGGATCGCTGGCGATTGTCACGACGCGCGGTACTCGAATGGGGATTGCGCTGGGACGATCAGACCTATACCGATCTGAGCTCGGATTCGCAGCTGAGCCCGCGCCTCAACATGATGTTCCGCCCCTTGGATAATACCGAGCTGCGATTCAGCATTGGCCGTTACCATCAGTCGCAGCCGGTGCACTCGTTGCAAATCGAGGACGGCATCACGAACTTTTGGCCCGCGCAACGCGCGGACCACCTCATCGTCGGGCTCAAGCATCTCACTGGCAAGGACATATCAATCCGCCTCGAGGCTTTCCAGAAGGAATTCCGCGACGTGCGGCCAAGATTTGAAAACCTGTACGATCCGCTCAGCCTGATGCCGGAATTGGCGGCCGATCGCGTGCGACTCGATCCGTCGAGGGCAGATGCACGCGGTGTAGAGCTGTCAGCCGACCGTAGCCTGGACGCCTGGAGTTGGTGGGCCACCTACACCTGGTCGACAGTGAACGATCGAATTGACGGCCGTGACGTACCGCGGAGTTGGGACCAGCGTCATGCCGCGCAGGGCGGCTTCGCGTGGAACAACGAGGTATGGAACTTCTCCGCCGCGGCAAGCATTCACTCGGGCTGGCCGAGGACCGACCTGGCGCTGGTGGAACAAGGTCTCGATGCTGACGGCGAGCCGATTTACGTCGCGGCGCCGGGGCCACGCAACGAATTTCGTCATCCGACGTTTGCGAGCGTCGACGTGCGCCTGAGCCGCAAATTCAAAGTGCGCCGGGGATCCCTGCTCGCGTTCGTCGAGATCTCCAACCTGTTCAATCGTCGCAACGTCTGCTGTATCGACTGGGACCTCGAAGAGGATGCGCTCGGCAACGAATCGCTCGAATACAGTCATGACTACTGGCTGCCACTGCTGCCCGCGATCGGCGTGCTCTGGGAATTCTGAGTCAAGGCGACAACGCGGCTTCGCGCCAGGTTTCAACGGCGTGCCTGTAAACTCGCAGGTGCTTGGCGGCATCAGCATCGGACTGATAGATGATTCCGGACGCGCGCCTGTAAACAGCACGGGTGAGCGGGTTTTTTCCTGGCGCGTCGTCACGAAGAGTCAGCACGAACGGTATGGAGCGCGTCAGCGTCAACAACAGGCCCGCCTGCCCGTCGGACGGATCGTGTATATGGACGACGTCTACCTGCGGCATCAGGCAGTAAGCCATCACGGCGGACCTGACCGCAGGCCCGGCTGTCACATTGTCGACCAGGTCCAATCGTTTCGCGAGTGCCATATTTCTGACCAGTACATACTGCCGCACGCCTTGTTCTCGAAGTGCCTCGACCAGGCTGACGAAATGTTCACCAGCACCATTGAATGACTTCGCGAGATTAATATGACCGATGTGCATTTGCAGTCTGCAGGGCGCTTCCGCGCCATTGCGTTCTTCTCCTGACGACCGGGTGTTTCGGCTGCCTTGTTAGACAGGGTTGCGTCGGAAAACCGGTCGGAGAACCCGGAGTGGGAGGCAGTACCGGTTATTAGCCGATGTTTTTCTCGTGGACCGGCAGATTGTCCCCGATTCGATGCCAGGGCTGTTTGTCTTCGGTCCAGATGTGCGCTCGCGGAATCGGGGCGCCGGGATCGTCGAGGCAGTTCACGGCGATGTCGATTTCGCCGGGCCGCTGCTCGTTTTCGTACGTGATGGACGAGCCACAGTTGCTGCAAATGCCGCGCGTCACGCCCGGTGACGAGTGATGCCAGTGGAACTCGCCGTGTGTCACGATGAACGTGTCGCGAGCATACGTTGCCCAGGCGACGACCGGCGCACCCGCGGCGCGCTGGCAGCTCTCGCAGTAGCAATAACAGGCGAATTTCTCGGGAGCGACCGCCTCGAAATGGATATTTCCGCAGAAACAACGGCCCCGAATCGCGCGATTACTCATGATTGCTTCGTGTCGAAGAACTCTACCTTGCCGGTCTCGATCGAATACTCGGCACCGACGACTGTCAGTTCACCGGCGTTGATAAGTTGCTCGAGGATGAGCGAGCCGTGTGTCAGTCTTTCGACAGACGCCAGGATATTGGCGCGCACGGCGGCACCCGTAAGCGTGTTTGTATCGCTGTCCTTGTGCGCCTCGAGTATGGGTTCGATGGCCGGCCGCACGCGGTCCACAATCGCTCGCAGATTGGGTGATCGATGTGTCTGTTCAAGAGCGAGTTCTTTTAGCGTCGCTATAACCGCGCCACAATTCGAATGCCCGAGTACGACGACGAGCTGGGTACCGAACTGGCTCGCCGCAAACTCGATGCTGCCAATCTGCGAAGGCGCAACGACGTTGCCAGCCACGCGGATGACAAACAGGTCACCGAAACCCTGGTCGAAGACCAGTTCGACCGGGACCCGGGAGTCGGAACAGGCAAGAATGATTGCGAAAGGACTCTGTCCGCCTGACATGCCGACCTGGTGGGCGCGGCTGGCCATCGTATCGACGTCAATTTCGCCGGCGACAAAGCGCCGATTGCCTTCGCGGAGCTCCAGAAGTGCGTCGTCGGATGAAATCATGTCGGCCAGTATCGGGTACGGCCCCCTTTGCTGCAAGGCCTGCTAGCCGGCGCGCCACCGATGCAGAAATACGGGCGTACCGGCCGGAAAGTGACTTTGCTCTCTCGCCAGTTCGACGTAACCATCAGTGGCCGAAAGCGCCGTGAAGTCGCCCGAGGTATTGGTCTTGACCGGCATTGCCAGCACCTGCCCGGCGGCACTCGATACGAGGCGCACCGGCTGGAAACAGGTCAGATCAGGTTCGAATGTGATATCGCCCGCAAGTACCGCAAATTCGGGCGGTAGCGGCGTTGCCGCTGATGCAGCCGCGAGCGCCGGAATGACGTATTGGCGGCAGCAAACCAGTGCCGAAACCGGGTTGCCGGGCAGGGCGAACACGGCTTCCTCGTTCGGCCCGATACCAAACCACATGGGCTTGCCGGGCCGCTGGCTGACTTTGTGGAAGACGACGTTGACGCCGAGTTCGGCCATTACGCCGGGCACGAAGTCCGCTTTGCCCATCGACACACCGCCACTCAGTATCAGCACGTCGGCCTCTGCGAGATGAGCGGCAATGCGCTCACGCAGTTCGTCAAGGTCGTCGAGCAGGTGGTCATGATCGCAGTTCGTGTATCCCCGCTCCCTGAGCATGGCTTGTATCGCGGGTCCGTTCGACAGGCGAACCTGGTGTGCTTCTATGGGTGCGCCGGGCGGTACGAGTTCGTTGCCGGTCGAAATCACCCGAACGACCGGTTGGCGGCTGACCTCGACTTCTGTCAGCCCGCAAGACGCGATTATCGCGATGTCCATCGGAGATATGCGTTTGCCTGGGCTCAGGAGATGGGTGCCGGCAGCATGGTCCGAAGCCCGCGGGTGAATAAACTGACCGCTTCTTGCTTCGTAGCCGTCTTCGATAATCGCGATGCCGTTTTTTACCGAGATGCGCTCAACGGGAACGATGCAATCCGCGTTCTCGGGCAGGGAAGCGCCCGTCATGATCTCAATGCAGCCACCGGGCTGCAATGAGAGGACCGGATCACCGGCAGCTTGCGTCGCCTGAACCGGGAATTCCCGCACACCCCGGCCGAGGTCGGCGCAAGCGAGGGCGATGCCGTCCATCATGACGCGATCAAAAGGTGGCTGGTCTCTTTCTGCACGAACGACCTGGCGAAGTACGCGTTCATTCGCATCGTCGACTGGCGTCGCCTCGGCCGGAAAATCCCGCATGGCTGCCAGGACTGCTTCGCGGGCCTCGGCGGTCGTTAGCATGTACGGCTAGCTCTCTCTTGCAATTGCGCGGTGACCAATGTCACGGCGAAAGTAGACATCTTGCCACTCGATCTTGTCGACCGATTGGTAAGCGCTTTTTGCTGCCGCGGCAACGGTCTCACCGAGGCCAACGACACAGAGCACCCGGCCACCGCTCGTCGTTACGGTCTCGCCGTCGCTGGCGGTTCCGGCATGGAACACCTTTTGCATGTCGCTGTCGGCGTCGTCGAGGCCGCTGATCGCCTTGCCTCTTGCATAGCTTGCCGGGTACCCACCAGCGGCCAGTACAACGCCCAGCGCGGCTCTCGGATCCCAATCAGCACTTTGCTCGCTCAGAGTACCGTCGAGGGTCGCTGCACAGATTTCCACGAGGTCGGACTCGAGCCGCATGAGAATCGGCTGGGTTTCCGGATCGCCCAAGCGGCAGTTGAATTCAATCACTTTCGGCGTGCCGTCCGACATGATCATTAACCCGGCATACAGGAAACCAAGATACGCGTGGCCATCCGCCTTCATGCCGGCGAGTGTCGGCTGTATGACGAGGTCCATGATCTGTTGCTCGATTTCTTTCGTGACGACCGGTGCCGGCGAATACGCACCCATACCGCCCGTATTCGGGCCGACATCGCCCTCATCACGCGCTTTGTGATCCTGTGATGTCGCGAGGGGAAGGATGCTGTCGCCGTCCGTGATGACAATGAAACTCGCTTCCTCACCATCGAGGTACTCCTCGACGACGATTCGTGACCCGGCATAACCGAAACTGCCGCCGGCCAGCATGTCCGTAGCCGCCTGTTCGGCTTCTTCGAGGCTCATCGCGACAATGACGCCTTTGCCTGCAGCCAGGCCGTCGGCTTTGATCACGATCGGCGCGCCCTGTTCACGAATGTACGCGAGCGCGGGCTGTAGTTCGGAGAAATTCCGATAAGCGGCCGTGGGAATATTGTGCCTGGCGAGAAAGTCTTTCGTGAATGCCTTGGAGCCTTCGAGCTGTGCCGCCGCCGCCGTCGGGCCAAAGCAGGGCAGTCCGAGCGCGTTGAAACGGTCGACGATGCCCGCAACCAGCGGCGCCTCCGGCCCCACAATGGTCAGGCCGATGTTTTCAGTCTGTGCGAGCGCCAGCAGTCCCTCGATGTCATCAATTGAAATGGCAACGTTGCGGACCCTGTTTTCCCGCGCGGTGCCCGCGTTCCCCGGAGCGACCAGCACTTCATCCACTTTGGATGACTGGGCGCATTTCCACGCGAGCGCGTGCTCGCGTCCACCCGAACCGATGATCAATACATTCATCAGTGGCGGAAATGGCGCATGCCGGTAAACACCATGGCCAGTCCGTGTTCGTTGGCAGCCTGGATGACCTCGTCGTCGCGCATCGAGCCGCCGGGCTGGATGATGGCCGAAATACCGTGCTCGGCGGCAGCATCGATGCCGTCACGGAACGGGAAGAATGCGTCCGAAGCCATGACCGAGCCTTTGACGTCGAGACCTTCGTCACTGGCTTTGATGGCGGCAATCTTCGTGCTGTAAACGCGGCTCATCTGACCGGCACCAACGCCAATCGTCATGCTGTCCTTGCAAAAGATGATGGCGTTGGACTTCACGTACTTGACCACCGTCCAGGCGAACAACATGTCCTGCACCTGGGCTACGGTAGGCGCTTTTTCCGTAACGATCTTCAGGTCATCAGCTGTAATAACACCAAGGTCGGTGTTTTGCACCAGCAGTCCGCCGCTTACTTTCTTGAAATCGAAGCCTGCGACGGAGCCGCTGTCCCAGTCACCCGTTTCAAGTACGCGAATGTTTTTCTTTGCGGAAATGACCTCGGCTGCGTCGGTGCCTATGGCCGGCGCGACGATTACTTCAACAAACTGCCGTTCGATAATATTTTCTGCTGTCTTTGCGTCGAGCGGGCGATTGAACGCAATAATGCCGCCGAATGCCGATGTCGGGTCTGTTCTGAAAGCCTTCTCGTACGCTTCCATAATGTCCCCGGCGACCGCTACCCCGCACGGATTTGCGTGCTTGACGATCACGCAGGCCGGATTCTCAAATTGCTTGACGCATTCGAGTGCCGCGTCACTGTCCGCGATGTTGTTGTAGGACAGAGCCTTACCCTGCAGCTGTTTCGCCCGGGCGAGCGAGCCTGGCGGCGCTTGCTGATCAACGTAGAACGCCGCGTCCTGATGCGGATTCTCGCCGTATCGCAGTCGCTGCGAAAGGTCGCCTGCGTAAAGAAAGCGTTCGCCGAGCGGGTCATCGCCCAGCGATTGCGCCAGGTATTTCGTGATGGCCGTGTCATAACTGGCCGTGTGCGCGTATGCTTTTGCCGCAAGGCGACGGCGATGCTCGAGGGAGAGTTCTTCATTCCTGAGATTATTGAGTATCGCCTCGTAATCATCCGGACTGACGACCACGGCAACACCATTGTGATTTTTCGAGGCGGCACGAATCATCGCCGGACCGCCGATATCGATATTCTCGATCGCGTCATCAATAGTCGTATCGTCGCGCGCGATGGTTTCCTCGAACGGGTACAGGTTGACGACGAGAAGATCGATCGGTTCGATGCCGTGCTCGGCCATCACCGCGTCGTCCGTGCCGCGGCGGCCCAGCAGGCCGCCGTGGATGATTGGGTGCAATGTCTTCACGCGGCCATCCATGATTTCGGGAAAACCCGTCTTTTCCGACACTTCGATCACTTTCAGGCCGGCATCGCGGAGCTGACGGCAGGTACCGCCGGTTGACAACACTTCGACACCGAGTTCGGTAAGGCCGGTTACAAAAGGAATCAATCCACGCTTGTCAGAGACACTGACGAGCGCGCGTCGTACGTTCAACATGGGTGCACCTGAAAAGAAAAGGGGAATGCCGAAGCAGCTTCTATTTAATGAGCAAGTAGGTCCTGAGTTTCTTTCGCAAGGTACCGCGGTTGATGCCGAGTATGCCGGCAGCCTGGCTCTGGTTGCCCTGCGTGTAGTCCATGACAGCTTTGAACAAGGGTCGTTCAACCTCGCCAATAACCAGATCATACAAATCGCCCGGCCGATCGCCGTTCAGGGTCGTAAAGTATTGATCGAGTGCATCTTCTGTGTGTTTACAAAGCGGTTTCTTGCTTTTCTTGGACGTAAGGTCCTTCTTATTGTGTTTCTCTTGGGCCACGTTGTTTAAATCCTGAAGAATTCTTTTGTCAGTCTTATTTGTTCTGAAGCACACTCGACACGAACTACCTGATGACGAAACGCGTCGGCGTCATCCAGGCTGTTGCAGTACCAGGTCAGGTGCTTTCGAGCCACTCGAACTCCGCTTCGATCCCCATAAAACCGGTGAAGATCGCTCAAGTGGCCGAGCATAATATCACGCAATTCAATTTTATCTAGCTGCGTATTTTCCGCAGTTGGATTTAGAAGACGTCCAAGTTCGCGAAAGATCCACGGGCGTCCCTGGGCACCGCGTCCAATCATCAAGCCATCTGCATTAGTTACGTGCAGTACTTCGAGCGACTTCTCCAAAGTCGTTATATCTCCGTTAGCAATAACCGGTATTCTTACGGCGCGCTTGACGGCGGCGATCGTCTCGTATTCGGCCTCGCCTTTGTACCGGCATGCGCGCGTTCGACCGTGGATGGCGATCGCCTGAATACCGGCATCCTCGGCGAGCCGCGCGATGGTCACGGCATTGCGGAACTGGGTGTCCCAGCCCGTCCTGCACTTGAGCGTGACCGGAACGCTTACGGCGCGTACGACGGCATCCAGAATTGACGCGACCAGCTGTTCGTCTCTTAGCAGTGCGGATCCGGCGAGTTTCCTGCAGACCTTCTTGGCGGGACATCCCATGTTGATGTCGATGATCTGGGCGCCCCGGTCGACACAGGCCTGCGCCGCCACGGCCAGCTGCTGCGGGTCTGATCCCGCGATTTGCACGGCGACAGGTTCTGCATCGAGATCCAGATCAAGCCGGTGACGTGATTTGGGTGTCTGCCAGAGACTCGTGTCGGCGGTCGTCATCTCCGAGGTTGTCATGCCGGCGCCAAATTGCCGGCAGAGGCGTCGAAACGGCGCGTCAGTCACGCCAGCCATGGGCGCCAGCACAAACGGACTGGACAGCGTGTACGGGCCGATTTGCAGCGGTTCTAGATCGATGGCAGGCATGCTGCATTTTACTGCAGGAAGCCGCTACCCGCAGGGCATAAATCAGCCGCGGATTCCCTACTTGAAGCTTGGGCTACTGCAGCGTAATTGCCCGGCGGACTGGCGATAACAGACTTTCAGCTTGTATCCGGTCGCATCTGGCGCTGGCGACTGAATGGAGATCACGGCATTGAATGTATTGCCGGGCTGCACAAGCTTGCTCGGGTCCAGATTGCCGGCCAGGTATTCGGCCGGATCGAGCGTGCGATTACCAACGGTTTCCTCGAAACGATCTATAAGCGCGACATTAATCAACGGGTAAGGCAGGGAGCTGTCTGATTTGTTACCAATTCGAGAGTAGATGCTCAGCTGATCGTCGTTCTCATCGAGAACTTCCTGGGTGGCCTCGAAACGCCAGCCGGTAATGTCCCACGCTGGTGACAGAGGCTTGCCGGCCGCGCGATACACGATTCCGACGACATTATTGAATGCCGGAATGGTTGCGAGTGCCTCGCGCGACTGATGCATGATCTGGGCAACAAGGAGTAAGCCAAGCACAACGACCGCCGCAATCATCCCTCGGCGCCGGCCACCTGACGGTGCCGCACTCTCTTTATCCCTGTCAGCCTTCGCTTGTTCCGCGAGTGCCGCCGCGGCCGCGATATCTGCCTCGCGCTTCTCCGTGTTGACTGCAGAGCGAATAGATTCGCCTTCCATGATAATTGTTTCGAAGCCCGTCGACATGTCCTCGTCGACGAAATTCGTTTCTTTTTCGGCTATGGCTTTGTCTTCCGCCTCTTTCTTGGGAATGACAATCGTCGACGCGAATCCGTCTTCGTCCTCGACCGCAAAGCTGAGAAGATCCTGGTCGATCATCATGTTGAGCGTCTGTTCTTCTTCCGTCTGGGGTGGGATGGCATGGGTACTTCCTGCGCTGATTTCTCCTTGCTCAGGCTCTTCTTCATCGAGTGCTTCGTTATCGAGCTCGGTCCCCAGTGCCTCGTCGTCTCGCAACTCAATCTCTACCGCGTCCTTGAAGAAGTTCTTGTCGAACACATCGGATTGCACTTCGAGCTCGGCCATCGCCGTGTCTATGGAGCCGAATTCGAGCGGGGCCTCGTCTTCCGCATCGCCGTCGATCGGATCGTGTCGCGTGGCCGAGTCGTCAATTTCCAGCTCGAACTCAGGTTCGACGTCATCGTTCGGTGTATCGTCTGACTCATCGACAGATTCGATCTCGGGCTGCTCCTCCAATTCTTCGTCGATGTCGTTCGCGGCTTCTTCCGGTGGAAAATCCGGCGCGGGGTGCATGCCGCTGAGGTCGATGCCCATGGCCTCGGCTTGCAGCGCGAACTGCGTATCCACGTCGAGGATTCCCTGCCCGGCTTCTGCCGGAGTTGCTTTAACGTCGGATGAGGCGGCCACGGGGTCGGGAATGACGAGCTTGGGAGCGGCGGGTTCGGCAGCAGCGGGTTCGACCGGCTCATCGACCTCACCGAGAATATCCGCCCACTCATCCGGTTCGCCGAGCATGACGTCAACTCGTGATTCTCCAGTTTCGTCGGCCGGCTCCGCTTCCGCCTCAGGCGAAGAATCACCCCTAACGTCCGTTTCCGGCAGGTATGACAACTCGTCGTCGAGATCGAAGTCGTCCGGCAATGGTGTGTTGTCGTCGAATCGCAATTCATCGACCGGGGTCTGTGCCAGGGCGTTGGCCGATTCCTCGAAGATTTCACCAGCTTCGACGTCGGTTGGGGTTTTTGTGAGGAATTGATCGACGGGCGTGGGTGACTCGTCGAGCAGTTCATCGATCATGGAATCGGACGCTTCGTCCTCGTCGAGCACGCGCCATTCAATGCCGGTATCCTCGATGCGAATATCAGAGCCTGCGAGCTGGTCGAGTGTCTTCAGCAGTGCGGCACTCTGTTCGGCGGAAATGGATCGCGGGACGCCCCCGTTCGTTTGTACCGGTTCCGGTTTCAATTCCGGTAGCGGTGCTTCGGGTTCTTTAGCCGCGGCTTGCTGCGGCATTCCTTCGGTCAGGTATTCGAGCGCATTGAATGGTTTGCCACAGCCGCCACAACGTACTTTGCCGGAGGCCTGTCTCAGGACCTCCGCCGTTACGCGAAATGCTGTGCTGCATTCAGGGCATTGCGTATACATTGCCTGGCCCTATCTCCTCGTTCCCGTCAACCGCGACCATGTTTGACCATCCTGCTCCCGGAAGGCGGGTTCATCGAACTCGATCCAGGGCTCGTACGCGGCCATAACGGACGCGGCTTGTTCACATAATACTCCCGATAATGCAAGCATACCGTGGCCTGCAAGCGTTGATGTGATGGATTCGGCAAACTGGACAAGTGGTCCGGCAAGGATATTGGCGACTACGACGTCGAAAACACCCTCGATATCAACGGCGCTGTCACAAACCCGCAATTGCGCTGCAACCCCATTGTTTTCGGCATTTTGACGTGTCGCAATTATGGCCTGCGGGTCAATGTCCATCGCGGTTGCCGCGTCACACCCCAGTTTCAGGGCGGCAATCGCCAGGACGCCGGAGCCACAGCCGTAATCCAGCAGGGTTTTGCCGCTCAATGGCAGCCCGTCCAGCCAGTCGAGACAAAGCGCGGTGGTCGGATGCGTGCCGGTGCCGAATGCGAGCCCGGGGTCGAGCCGAACGATTACGGCATCCTCCTGTTTGACCTCGCTGTCGCCCGGGCAGATCCAGAGTCGTTCGCCGAAGTTCATCGGCCCGAAGTCTCTTAGCCACTCCCGTTCCCAGGCGCGATCGGCAAGTTTTTCGATGCGGTGCGGTGGCAGGTGACTGAGCTGCAGTTCCTGGCGCAGTTCGGTTTCCAGTTTCCCGAGTTCGGCGTCTGCCGAGAACAGGCCCGTGATGCGGGTGTCCGCCCAAAGCGGAGTTTCGCCCGGGCCTGGTTCCAGCACGGGCTTATCGCCGGCGTCGCTCAGGGTTACCGACCAGGCGCCATGCCGCGTGAAAATCTCCTCAACGGTGGTTGGGTTCAGTGTGTCGAGGTTCATGACAAACTGCTGCCATTCCACCGGTGAGTTGCTCCCGATCAAACCAGGCCGAGACGTTTCTCGAGGTAGTGGATATCTGTGCCGCCTGCCTGGAATGCAGCGTGCTGGAAGATCTCCTGGTGCAGGGGAATGTTGGTTTTGATGCCTTCGATGACGATTTCGCTCAACGCATTGCGCATCCGAGCGAATGCGGCTTCTCGGCTTGCACCGTGAGCAATCAGTTTGCCGATCATCGAGTCATAGTAGGGTGGCACTTTGTAGCCACTGTAAATGTGACTTTCGACACGCACCCCCGGACCGCCCGGCGAATGCCATAGCGTGATCAATCCGGGCGAGGGCATGAAATTTTTCGGGTCTTCGGCATTGATGCGACACTCTATGGCATGCCCCTGGATCCTGACGTCGTCCTGTTCGAATTGCAGCGGTAAACCGCTGGCAATTCGAAGCTGCTCTCGCACGATGTCGATGCCGGTGATCATCTCGGTGACTGGATGCTCGACCTGCAGGCGCGTATTCATCTCGATAAAGAAAAACTCGCCGTTCTCGTACAGGAATTCAAACGTCCCTGCACTGCGGTAACCAATTTCTTTGCAGGCATTCACACAACGTTCGCCGATACGCTTGCGCTGTTCTTCGGTGATGCCCGGTGCCGGCGCTTCCTCGATGACTTTCTGGTGGCGTCGCTGCATCGAACAATCGCGTTCACCGAGGTGAATGGCATTGCCATGCGTATCGGCAAGCACCTGGAACTCCACGTGCCTCGGGGCTTCCAGGAATTTTTCCATGTAGACGACGTCGTTGCTGAAAGCGGCGCGCGCCTCAGCCCTGGTCACCGTGATCGCCGCCGTCAGTGACGCCTCGGTATGCACCACGCGCATGCCGCGTCCGCCGCCGCCGCCGGATGCCTTGATGATGATCGGATAGCCGATGTCGCGAGCAAGACGAATGTTCTCATCGGGATCGTCCCCGAGCGGACCGTCTGAACCCGGGACACAGGGTACGCCGGCCGCCTTCATCGCCTGGATGGCGGAGACCTTGTCACCCATGAGACGGATGGAATCGGATTTCGGCCCGATGAAAGTGAAACCACTCGATTCAACGCGTTCCGCGAAATCGGCATTTTCCGACAGGAAACCATAGCCGGGGTGGATGCCGGTTGCGTCAGTCACCTCGGCCGCGCTGATAATTGCGGGCATGTTGAGGTAGCTCTCGCTCGATGGAGGCGGTCCGATACAGACTGTTTCATCAGCGAGCAAGACGTGCTTCAGGTTGTTGTCCGCAGTGGAATGCAAGGCAACCGTCTTGATGCCCATTTCACGGCAGGCCCGGAGAATGCGTAACGCAATCTCACCCCTGTTGGCTATGACTATTTTGTCCAGCATGTTTGTGCGGCCCGCTAGTCGCCGTGCCGCTGATCGATAACGAACAACGTCTGGCCGAATTCGACTGGCTCACCATTCTGGATACGGATCGACTTGATTACCCCCGACACATCGGATTCGATCTGGTTCATCATTTTCATTGCCTCGATGATGCAAAGCGTGTCGCCTTCATTGACACGGTCACCGACCTGAACATACGGTGCTGCACCCGGCGAGGATGCGGCATAGTAAGTACCGACCATCGGTGAGGTCACTTCATAACCGTCGTCCTCGACTTCAGCCGGTGCGCTGACCTCGACCTTTGCTGCAACGGGCGCGACAGCTGGTGCGGCGGCAGCGACGGGTGCTGCAACAGGCGCATGCTGTGAGTAACGGCTGATTCTTACCGATTCTTCCCCCTCGGTAATTTCAATCTCGGCAATACCGGATTCATCCAGCAGCTCGATTAGTTTTTTGACCTTTCTAATGTCCATCGCTTAGTCCCCGGTACTGGCAACGAAATGACTGGCAGCCTGCAACGCTAGTTCGTAGCCGTAAGCCCCAAACCCGAAAAGGCAGCTCCTCGCTATATCACTGAAGTAACTGTTCTGCCTGAAGTCCTCCCGCGCAAACGTGTTGCTCAGGTGTATTTCGATAAATGGAATCTGAACCGCGAGAAACGCGTCGCGTAACGCGACGCTCGTGTGGGTGAAGCCGCCGGGGTTCAGGATGATGAAGTCTACCCCGTCCGCCGCCGCTTTCTGTACGCGGTCAATGAGTTCATGTTCGGCATTGCTCTGGAAACAGTTCAATTCGTGCCCGAGCTCGCCGGCGAGAGCAACGCAGCGTGCTTCGATATCCTCGAGGCGCGTTGCGCCATAGACCTCTGGCTCGCGCGAACCGAGCAAGTTCAGATTGGGGCCGTTGATGAGCGAGAATACGGACATGTGCCGGGGTTCCCAGCGAGATAGCCGAAGATGGCAGCAATACTAACCCCTTTTTAAGATATTAGGGCAATTTTCATTGCCGCCGCCGGCTTGCGGGTCCCCCAATGCGACTCAGAGCGCCGTGAGGCTTGTTTTCGCCTCGTTTTTTTCTATCTCGCCACGGTCGAGTCGCGTCATGACTTCGACGACCTTGTCGAGATGTGGCTGGTGCAGCTCCCCGATGTAGGCGCCCAGGTACTCGCCATCGGAAGCGACGAACATCGTGAACGGCATACCGATGAATTCGATGCCGGACGACTCGGCGACCGCCATCGCGTCCTGCTCGCCGACAAGCACCGGGTAATTGAAGTTGGCGGACTGGTCGTAAGCCGCTACCGCTTCGGGGTAGTCAACGGCAATGCCGATGACCTGGAAGCCGTTGCCAGCCTGTTCCTTCTGAAAATCCTTGAGTAACGGGATTTCGCGCCGGCAGGGTGCACACCACGTGGCCCAGAAATTGACGAGACGGTTCTTGCCCTGCCACTCCGAGAAATCGCGTTGTTGACCGGCGATGTCGGGCAAAGTGAAAGCAGGATGAGTAACGACCTCGAGGACCTTTGGTGCGGCTGCCGGCGCTGGCGTCGGCGTTCGCCCGGCTGGCGCGGTAACAGGAAACCGGGCGGCATAAAACAATGCGCCGGCCAGCAATGCAAGCAGTGCGGTCGCGAAGATCAACATTACTCTGGACACGTCTGGCCTTTTGTTAGTGGCTGGCTTGTACACTTATGGCTGTGGCATCGCCTAATGCCTGGCGCAGATGTTCGGCAAAGTCAGGCGCTTTCATGTAACCCACGACTTCGTAACCGTGGCGTTGCTGGCCGTCCGTGCCGAAGAAAATAATGGTCGGCGGCCCGAATACGCCGAAACGATCAAGCAATGCCTGGTCGGCCTCATCGTTGGCCGTAACGTCGGCTTGCAGCCAGACTGTATTCGAGAGTGCCGCCTGAACGTCGCCGTCCGTGAATGTATACGCCTCCATTTCCTTGCAGGATACACACCAGTCCGCGTAGAAATCCAGAAACGCGGACTTGCCCTGGCCTGATGCGGCCGCCAATTCGCGATCCAGATCATCGACAGTTTTGATGCGTCGGAAGGGCAACGCGTGCTCTGCTTCGGCAACCGTTGTTGCACCGCCGAGATTGATACTTGCCAGCGGCTGCAACGGATTGCTTCCGCCCGTCAGCGCGCCGAGCAGCAAGATGATGCCGTAGATGATGGCCAGGAAGCCGAATCCCTTGCCGAGTTTCTGTGCGACAGCGGATTCGCCAGTCAACGTCGTCAGGCCGCCCATGAATACACCCCCCATAAAGATCAGCACGGCCCAGAGCAGCATCGTTACGTTACCGGACAGGATTCTGGACAACATCCAGATCGCGAGTCCGAGCATCATGAAGCCAAACGCGTTTCGCACGGCTACCATCCAGGGCCCTGCTTTCGGCAACAGTTTGCCTTGCGCCGCGCCGACGAGCAGCAACGGGGCGCCCATGCCGAGACTCATTGCAAACAATGCGGTGCCGCTGCGCAGCATATCTCCGGTCTGAGCCATGACGGTCAGGGCCGCGATGAGTGCCGGGGCGACACAGGCTGTGACAATGAGAGCGGACAACGCACCCATGACAAACGCGCCAATCATCGTGCCGCTTTTTTGCTTGCCGCTGACACTCGACACTTTGCCCTGGATGCTGCTCGGCATTTGCAGTTCGTAAGCGCCGAACATGCCAAGCGCGAGGATTACAAACACGCCGGCAAAAAGTATGAGTATCCAGGGTTGGTTGAACGTTGCTTGTAGCTGCATGCCGGCTGCTGCTGCGGCGATGCCGGCTCCCGTGTAAACCAGGGCCATGCCAAGGACGTAACTGAGTGCGAGCGTGAAACCCCGCATCGGTGTGACGTCATCGCCTTCGCCGGCGATGATGCCTGACAGAATGGGCACCATCGGCAGAACGCACGGCGTGAACGCAAGGCCAAGCCCGGCCAGGAAAAACAGGCCGATTGTTACCCAGATGCTGGAACCCGTGATGATCTGCGCGAGCCGGGCCTGTTCACTGACTGGCGCCGTGCCAGACGGCAACGCGGCGAGGTCTGAAACTGCGGACGCTTCCGGCAGGCTGACTGTAATGACGCGGGTCTGCGGCATGTAACAAAGGCCGCCCTCTGCGCAACCCTGGTACTTCAGCTCCAGCTCGAGGTCCATGGCTTCGGGTGTCGCTCGCGCAACGGCCAGCGGCGCGAGGATACTGTCGACGTAGACCTCCATTTCGCCGAAGTACTCATCGACTTTCATTTTGCCTTGCGGCAGGTCGAGCCGACCGGCCTTGGCGTCGTCGCTCAGCGAGCGAACCGAGATCTTGTCTTTGTAAAGGTAGAAGCCAGGGACCACGCGTATGCCGACTTCAACCGTGTTGCCATCGACCGGGAATATTTCCGGGAAGAATACTTCGTCGACAGGCGGGAACTCGCTGTTGATACCGGGCGTGCCGCTGAGTTGCCCAAGCTTGAGCTTCGGCGTACCACTGTCGACCTTGCGCAGCTTGACCTCGTCGACCCAGGTTTGCGGCGGATAGCATATTCCGATGACGTCGTTGCAGCCCTGGCTCTTGATGACGAGTTCCGCCGTTTGCGGGCGGTTGCCTTTTACCGTGTAAGGGATCGTGACGAAAAAGCGATCGCGGTAGACCTGCTGCTTGCCGAAAAACTCGTCTTCGTGCGGCAGGCCTTCGGGCAACCGGAAGTCGCCGAAAACGAGTACGCTATCGCCGCTCTCGAAGCTGAGCTTGTCGCGATACAGGTAACAGCATTCGTCGATTGCCCAGTCAATCTCGAGCGCCTGGCCCGTGTCGGTCACCACATACTGAAAAGCCTCGGTGACCCGCGGCGGAGCTTCGTCCGCGAACGCCGGCGTCGCCAGGCAGAACGCGAGCAAAAGTGCAGCAAAATCATTTCCAATTTTCGTCATTTCGGGAGTCTGTGGCGATCAGGGATTAAGGCGCCTGCACGATAGGACCGTCCAGGCGTAGCGATTGTTACCCCAAAGCAGGCCCGTGTCACCGATGCAGGTCGGATTTTTGCCAAAAAAAAACGGTGCCGGGAGCTTGAAATTTGGGCGCTCATGCCTATTATTAGCACTCCTCGTGGCCGAGTGCTAACAGCACAAGGCCCGAGCATCGCCGAAAATCGGTTGTAAATTAATAACTTATAGGAGAAATGCACCATGAAGATGCGTCCGCTTCATGATCGGGTCATCGTTAAGCGCATGGAAGAAGAGCGCAAATCGCCCGGTGGGATCGTCATTCCTGACGCTGCGGCTGAAAAACCCATCAAGGGTGAAGTCATTGCTGCAGGCAACGGCAAAATTCTCGAAAACGGCGACGTCCGCAAGCTCGATGTCAAGGTTGGCGACAAGGTCCTGTTTGGCAAGTACGCCGGCACGGAAGTCAAGGTAGAAGGTGAAGAACTGCTCGTGATGAAGGAAGACGACATCATGGCAGTTATCGAAGGCTAAGCCGCCGGACACCTGATCAGTTTTTATAATCAGCAGGCGGCTCCGGCCGTCTCAGTCAAAAGAGGAATCTTAAGATGGCTGCTAAAGAAGTACGTTTTGGCGATGACGCGCGGCAGAAGATGTTTGCCGGTGTTGTCGTTCTCGCGAACGCGGTTAAAGTGACCCTGGGTCCTAAAGGCCGCAACGTCGTGCTCGACAAGAGCTTTGGCGCACCGACCGTCACAAAAGACGGCGTTTCGGTTGCCAAGGAAATCGAGCTTGCAGACAAGTTCGAAAATATGGGCGCACAGATGGTCAAGGAAGTCGCTTCCCAGACCTCTGATGTTGCAGGTGACGGTACGACAACCGCTACGGTTCTTGCCCAGGCTATCCTGCGCGAGGGTCTGAAGTCGGTTGCTGCCGGCATGAACCCGATGGACCTGAAGCGTGGTATCGACAAAGCGTCGGCGGCTATCGTCGACGAATTGAAGAACCTGTCCAAGCCTTGCGAAGACGAGAAAGCGATCGCACAGGTCGGCAGTATTTCGGCTAACTCCGATGTCGAGATCGGCGAGATTATCTCCGATGCCATGGGCAAGGTCGGCAAGGAAGGCGTTATTACGGTTGAGGAAGGTTCGGGTCTTGCGAACGAACTGGACGTTGTCGAAGGCATGCAGTTCGACCGCGGCTACCTCTCGCCGTACTTCATCAACGATGCGCAGAGCCAGCAGGTTGAGCACGAGAACCCGTTGATCCTGCTGTACGACAAGAAGATCTCCAACATTCGCGATCTCCTGCCGGTACTCGAGAGCGTTGCGAAAGCAGGACGCCCGCTGCTGATCATTTCCGAAGATGTCGAAGGTGAAGCGCTGGCTACGCTGGTTGTCAACAACATTCGTGGCATCGTCAAGGTTGCCGCGGTCAAGGCACCGGGTTTCGGCGATCGTCGCAAAGCCATGCTGCAGGACATCGCGGTCCTGACCGGCGGGCAGGTTATCTCTGAAGAGGTAGGCCTGTCGCTTGAGAAGGCAACGATCGACGATCTTGGCCAGGCCAAGAAGATTCAGATCACCAAGGAAGCTACAACGATCATCGACGGTGCTGGCAAAGCGGCCGAAATCAAAGGTCGCGTCGAGCAGATCAACGCCGAGATTGCAGAGTCTTCGTCGGACTACGACAAAGAGAAGCTGCAGGAGCGTGTTGCCAAGCTGTCCGGCGGTGTTGCGGTCATCAAGGTTGGTGCTGCGACCGAAGTCGAGATGAAAGAAAAGAAAGCTCGCGTTGAAGATGCGCTGCACGCCACTCGCGCCGCTGTTGAAGAAGGCGTTGTGCCAGGCGGTGGTGTTGCGTTCATTCGAGCTGTTAAGGCGATCGCGAAGCTCAAGGGTGATAATGACGACCAGAATGTCGGTATCGGTATCCTGAAGCGTGCGGTCGAAGAGCCTCTGCGCCAGATCGTCCGCAACGCAGGCGGCGACGCAAGCGTCGTGCTTAACGCTGTCGTCCTGGGTAAGGGCAACTTCGGTTACAACGCTGCGACCGGTGAGTACGGCGATATGATCGAACAGGGTATTCTCGATCCGACCAAGGTCACCCGCTATGCGCTGCAGAATGCGGCTTCCGTCTCTGGCCTGCTGTTGACGACCGAAGCGATGGTCGCTGACGCACCGCAGGACGAAGTTGCTGGCTCAGCGATGCCTGACATGGGCGGCATGGGTGGCATGGGTGGCATGATGTAAGAGTGGCATCAGCCGCGATCTCATCCGTCGCAAAACAAAGGAGCCCGGCTTTTGCCGGGCTTTTTTGTGCGTGAACATTCGGCGAATAGTGCTAATTGCTGACACGCCGGAATCTGCCGGAGAGTGCCGGTCGCCATATCAGCGTTCCGCCCAATATGCGCAGGCGCAGGTCTTGGATCTGTACTAAACTGCCTCTGTACCAAAAAAAAACTAACTGGGAGAACACAATGATGAAACTACTATCCGCGACACTCGTCGCGCTCGCTGCGCTATGCCTGAGCGGTACGGCTGTTGCCGACAGTATTGCCGAAACATGGACTTGTGAAGTCAAAGAGGGCAAGAAGATCGAAGACGTGCAGGCTACAAACAGCAAATGGCTGAAGTGGATCAATGCTCATGTCGAAGGCGGCGGTATCACAAGCAGTGTCGGTACGGCCGTAGTCGGCAATACCGAGACCTTCATCTTCGTCGACACCTACCCAAACCTGGCCACGTGGGCGGCAGCAAAGGACGTTTTGGACAGCGATGAAGGCGATGAAGTCGACGACCTGTTCGAGGACGTCTCGGAATGCAGTGAAAATCGTCTGTGGAAAATTGAGGACACCAAGTAGCAATAGTAGTTATTCAATATCGCGGCACCATCCGCATAAAAAATGGGCCGCGTGTGCGGCCCATTTTTTTACCACTAGATGGCCAATTACTGAAGTTTGATCTTTTGTGCCCAGCCGTCGGCAATTGCTTTGGCAGCGTCTCTGCCACCGAGACCAAACGCGAGTGCCGCCGCAACAGCGACGCTACCCAGCGTGAAGCCGAAGGCCATGGTTACAATATTGTCGGCAAGTCCCATAGCTTTCAGACCCATCGCCAGCACAAGACCGAGGATAGCGATTCTTGCGATGTTCGCGACGCCGCCGCTCCCGTGGCTCGACAGCTTGTTGTAGGCAATCGTACTCAGGAAGTTGCCGATAATCAGAATCACGCCACCGACCAGAATCCCGCCACCGAACTCCAGCACGCTGGCAAACACCTCGGAGATGATATCGATACCAAGGATGTTCACGGCAGCGGTAGCTGCGGCCACCATCGAGAAGAACATAATAGCGACACCGACAAGTCGCGTGGGTGTGAACGACTCGGTGAACATGCCCTGTATGCCCATTTTTTGCGGCAGGGCATTGATGTTTGCACCTTCGAGAATACCGCCAAGAATGAAGACGACAAATTTCGCGGCGAAGAACACGACCAGCAGAATAATGCCTGCGCCAACGATGTTGGGCACCGCCGCCATCAGTTTCTCGATCATTGCGGAAGCCGGGTCCGAGATCGCCGGAATGTTGAGGACGCCCAGCGCGGAAACCGCGATCGGCAACAGAATGATGGCCATTATGAGTGCGCTACCGAATTTGGAAATACTGATGTCCTTGTTTCCCAAACGTTCGGCAAGTTGCTCGTCAAGCTTGGCAAGTCCGACGCCCGCCAGCTGAGAAACAATCTTCGCAATGACCCAGCCCGCGTAGCCGATGACACCGGCACCAATGATGTTCGGTACCGCTCCCATAAACTTGGTGACCATGTTTTTCAATGGCTCCAAAACGTCCGTCAGGCCGAAGTGTTGCAGCACGGCGATGAGTACGAAGATCGTCAGCACCGCTTTGACCAGGGAGGCTATTGGCGATACCAGGTCCGTCACGGAACCGTCAGGGTTCGTGCGATGCAGCATCGATACTGTTTTCAGCATGCGTTTGAAGACGCCAATAACCAACTTGACGATAAAAAGACCGATGATGAGAATCGCAAGGCCGAGCAGTGCGTGACCAATCGCGCTGGAGCCTGCGGGCCCCAAGAACCCGGTTAACTTGCTAATGATGTCGTTCATTTTGTGACACTCCTGGCTGTCGTGATGTATTCACGATTATTCATGCAGAGTATTGCTGATATTGCCCATTCGATGAATGCATCAATTGTCAAGAATTGTGTCCTTTACGAATTGCTGTCAATGCGGACATCTCCGAATTGCCGTTTTCCTGGTTGGGTGTATAAACGGTCTGCTGGCGGAGGTTTGCCAGTGTTGCTAAGGGAAGGAGGTGTGTCACATGTCAATCCTGCACAAAATTGAGCCTCGCAAAGGGGCGGTTGATGTAAGACGGACGATGCCTCTCACCCAGAGCATGGAGGAGTTCTTTGAGGACTTCCCACCACGCCGCTGGATGGAGACGTTTGGGCCCTTTGGACGGAAGTGGCCGAGAGACATCGATATGGAGCGGGATTTCCGCCTCGATGTCATTGACCGCGACAAAGAGCTCGTTGTCCGTGGCGAGCTGCCCGGTGTAGAAAAAGACGACATCGAGGTCACAATCTCAGGTGATCGCTTGATGATTGAGGCGGAGAGGAAGTTCGAGGAAGAAGAGACCAAGGAGACGTTCTATCGGCACGAACTCGGCTACGGCAAATTGATGAGAACATTCATGCTGCCGGAAGAAGTGGATTTCGAAAATATCCACGCCGAGTTGAAGGACGGAATCCTTAACATCACGCTTCCGAAGATCCGGGCGGCGGAAAGGCACACAGTAAAAGTCGCATGAGGACATAGCTGTGTGAGATTGCCGGGACGGCTGCGGCCGCCCCGGCTTTTCATTGCAACATCATGTAAAAAAAGGTAGACATCATGTAAAAATTAGTATACATTCACTTCATAGGCCAGGCCAACGGAGACATCTAATGAACATGACGTTTCAGGAGAAAAGTGCGTGGGGCTCACTGGTGGCTTTGGGTCTGGTCTCCTACTGGTATTTTCCTGCAGCGTTCGCGGCTGCCGGGAATGATGGCGCCGCGGCTGATCTCATAACAATCAGTATTGCTTGTGTGATCGCCCTCGTCGTTATCGAAATCATTTATCACGTGATCATCGCGAGCAGGGGCGGCGACATGAAGGATGAGAGGGACGATTTTGTCAATCTCAAAGCCGAGCGCATTGCCGGCTTCGTCCTGGGAATCGGTCTCTTTACTTTGGTTGGACGAATTATTGCCGTCGAGGCGATCGAGGCGCTCACACCGGTAGAGACCATGACTGCCCTGACGATTGCAATCTGGATACTGTTTGCCCTGACGGTTTCCGAGGTCGCGAAACTCATCTCGCAGATCGCTTACTATCGGTTCTGGGCCTGATGGCTAAGACCCACGTTCGCAACAATATCCGGGCGCTGCGCTTCCAGCATGGCGAGATGACTCAACAGGCGCTGGCTGAAAAGGTGGGCGTTACGCGGCAGACAATCGTTGCTATCGAGAAGGAAAAATACTCGCCGTCACTTGAGGCGGCGTTCAAGATTGCTGCGGTATTTGGTGAGCCGCTCGACGCCGTCTTTTCTTATGAGCCCGGCTCCAAATGACACGGGCGCCCAGCAGCACGGCCAGAATCGCGGCGTAAACAAGAGGTTCGCTTATGTCCTTCTTGACCTGCCACCAGTAGTGCCAGACGCCCAGGATGGCAATCAGGTACACCGCGTTGTGCAAGGTCTGCCAGCGCCGCCCCAGGCGTCGGCGCATGGCGTTAGTGGAAGTGGCAGCCAGCGCGGTCAGCAGCAGCAGAGCAACGAATCCGATCGTAATAAACGGCCGTTCGATGATGTCTTCGAGGATGGCAGATAGCAAGATACCTTGGTCGAGTATCAGCCAGGTAAGAAAGTGCATCAGCACGTAAAAGAACGTGAAAAGGCCGAACATCCGCCGGAAACGTGCCAGCCAGTTCCAGCTGCTTATACGTCGTAGTGGCGTCACGGCCAACGTAATCATGATGAATCGCAATGCCCAGATGCCGAAGCGGTCCTGAATCTCTTCAACCGGGTTCGCGCCCAGCCGGCCGGTCAGTTCGAAGGCATCTGTGACGACGAGAAGCGCGGGGGCCAGGCAGAGCAGGAATATGACGGGCTTCCAGACGCGTCGAATTTGCGTGAGCGTATCCAAGCCCGTCTTAGTAATTGCGGCGCAGATCGAGGCCTTTGTACAAGTGCGCTACATCATCGCCGTAGCCGTTGAACATCGGCGTCGGCTGCTTGCTGGCAAACAGGCCTGACCCGATGCGCCTTTCCCGTGCCTGGCTCCAGCGGGGGTGATCAACATTCGGGTTCACGTTGGCATAGAAACCGTACTCGCTTGCCTGCGCCATGTTCCAACTGGTCTCCGGCTGCTTGTCTGTGAAGCGCATGCGAACGATGCCCTTGATGCCTTTGAAGCCATACTTCCATGGAACCACGAGCCGGATCGGCGCGCCGTTCTGGTTCGGCAGCACCCGGCCGTACAGGCCGACTGCCAGTATGGGTAGCGGATTGGTCGCCTCGGCAATGGTCAGCCCTTCGCGATATGGCCAGTCAAGAGATCCCCGGCGAATGCCCGGCATGCGTTCTCGATCATTCAGCGTTTCGAAAGCAACGTATTTCGCTTGCGATGTTGGCTTGAAATGTTTGACGACCTCCGCCAATGAAACACCAACCCACGGGATCACCATGGACCAGGCTTCCACACAGCGCATTCGATAGATTCGTTCTTCGAGATCGAATGGCTTGATGAAGTCTTCGAAATCGAAGGTGCCGGTTTTCTCGGCGTGTCCCTCGACCGTTATTGACCAAGGCAGAGGCTCAAAATCCTGTGCATTCTCGTAGGGATCGCTCTTGCCGGTCCCGAACTCGTAGTAGTTGTTGTAGGTGGTGATATCTTCGAAGCTGTTCGGTGCCTCGTCGGTGCTGAACGAACTCTTGCTGATATCAGTGAGACTCGCGCCACGTTTGTCCGGCACAACAGCACTCATAGCAGACGGCGCCAGAATCGAGCCGCCGACCAGCGCACCGACGCGCAGGAAGCTGCGACGGTCGAGATAGTTTTGCTCGCTGGTGATTTCCGATGGTCGAATATCAGCTGGCTTCTTGATCAACACGCATGAATTCCCAAAAGAAAGGACTGTCCTATAAGACCGGACCTCGACCAAGAATATTGCACAAATCGGCGCCACAAGTGATGCTTGCAACAAATTGTTACCAGGAGCCTAGCCGTCGCATCACCGGGCCACCCCGATTCGAGCAGGATTCTCGTCCTTTACTACGCCGCGACCGTGGTATTCGTGGTGCTCGATTTTGCCCTGGGTTTCAATGTCCGCCTGGCTTTTCTCGAGTCCCTGCCGATGGCGCGCATCGGCTATTACGCCGTGTGTTTCACCTGTCTCGCGCTGATGCTCTGGCGTCCTGCCTGGACCCTGCTGATCAGCGCATTCGAGTCGCTCGTGACGCTCTCGGCACTGATTATCGGTATGGGCATGAGAACCCTGCTGCTGACTGATCGCATGCTCGAAACCGGCAGGGGCTTCATCACGATGCCGGAGATTTACAATTTCCTGATTTCCGGCGGTATCGCTTACATTGCCTGGGCGAGGGGAATTAAGCATCTGCAGGACAAAAATAGGCTCTAAAAGCCGGTAAATTCCTCTAAATACCGGAAAAATCGCACTAAATCAGACTGTGTTCCCCGAGATACTCTGCCAAAGCTGTGGCTGGCGCAAATCAGCCGATCCTGAGCTGCTAAAAGACGTAAAAGTCGGAAAAAATGTAATTAAAAACCAGTAAATTCTATAATAATCATCTAAATCTAAAACTTTGATAACGACAACTCACAGATAGTTCAAGCCGAAGATTCTCAGCTAATTCTAGAATATCGACACTTTTAGTGAATTTTTAAGCGAATTTTCGAAAAGTTCCGCTAATTTCGAAGAAAAGTACCCAAACTAATGAGCTGCTTTGCCGTCCAAATAATTGAATGGCGCCGTTCATCCTGGGTTCAACGCGGCGCGTATAAGCTTGAGATCGACGGAATGGCCCCAACTTCAGAAGCTACTGAGGAGGATTGAGCTTGTGAACGAGACACTATCCAGCATCGCCCGAAGCGATGACCGCGTTGCATCGAATGCAGCACTTCATGTCGAGGTGATTGCCGATTTCGTGTGCCCGTTCTGTTTTATCGGCAAGCGACGTTTTGACGAGGCGCTCAAAGCCGTGCAAGGGCCCAGTGATGTCAGCTGGTACCCGTATCAACTCAATCCGGAGATTCCGCCCGAAGGGCAGCCCTTCGATGTTTTTCTTACGCGCCGATTCGGCAGTCCGGCCAATGTCGAGCCGCTTCTCAAACATCTGACCGCGGAAGGCAAGATGGCCGGTATCGATTTTCGCTTCGACAATATTCGATATGTGCCAAATACGATTCCGCTGCACCAGGTCATGCAACTCGCCGAAACACTCGGGATTGACCAGTCAGCGCTTGCCGAAGATTTGTTGTCCGCGTTTTTCGAGCAGGGACGAAACATCGGCGACAAGGGCGAATTGATCGATATCGCGCACACGCACGGCATTTCTGCTGATGATGTGAACAAGGTGATCGACAGCGATCAAATCAAACAACTTGTGCTGACGCGCGAAGCCCAGGTACGCGCAAGCGGCATGGTCGGCGTCCCGGGGTTCCTGGTCAACCGACGCCTGCTGGTTGTCGGTGCCCAGCCGACTGACGTCATCGTCAACGCATTTGATCGCGCGATGTTCGGTGAAGGGACCGATGCCCTGGAATCACCGCTGCTGAATTAGCCACTCCAGTATCAGGTGGTTCACTTCATCCGGCTTTTCCTGCTGACTCCAGTGTCCGCAGTGCTCCAGCATGTGAATATCGAGATTGGTGACTAGCGGCCGCATCGCCTCGATGTGTTCGGGCGCGATGATCAGATCATCGACTGCACCGATGAACAGGGTCGGAATTTCGATCGTCTGATCGACGCCTTCCAGCACTTCCCAATTGTGCTTCCAGTTACGGTACCAGTTGATGGCGCCAGTAAAGCCGCTGACCGCAAAAGCCGAGGCGTAGTAGTGGCGTTCTTCCGCGGACAGCAGTGGCTCGCCGCTTTGCTTCTTCCTTGAAAGAGGCCTTAACAGGCTGATGACCTTCCTTTCCGGCGGCAGTTTGTCGAAAACAGCGCGTGGAACCTGGTTGCGACGCATCGTAACGTCAAAAAAATATGCTGTGTCGGCGGCGAAAGCACGATCCGACTCATCCGAATCCTGGAAGTTAACGATATAGAAATCTTTGCCGAATCGTCGTCGCCAGATTGAGACAGGATCCTGCGGCGGGCGCCGGTAGTGTGGAATATTGAGCATGACCAGCTTCTCGATGCGCTCGGGCGCGAGCATCGCCATCTGCCAAAGCAATATCGCGCCCATGTCATGACCAACAAACACGGCACTATCGAGTTCCAGGGCATCAAGCAGACCGTGAATATCTCCGATCAATTCTTCGACTCGATAGTCCGGAATGCTCGGCGGCACACTGGTCCTGCCGTAGCCGCGTTGGTCCGGCGCGATGGCGCGGTAGCCGGCCGCGGCAAGCGCCGGGATCTGGTAGCGCCAGGAGAAAGCGAGCTCCGGAAAACCGTGCAGCAAAATTACAGGCGGTCCGTCTCCTTGCTCATACACGGCCATACGAATGCCGTTTGTCTTGATGAAATGCGGTTCGGGAAACATGGTCTACGATTTGACAGGATTAAAGCGAAAACCGCAAAGTGGCTTGGCCCGGACGTAACCAAGGCCAATGTGGGGAAGAGCGTGGCAGATCAAATGCGCGACAAGCTCTTGAAGCTTCGTGCGGAACTTGAGGCCGCCGTGGAGACGGCCGAAGGATCCGCGGCGATCGTCGAGCTCGACCAGGCCAAAGTCGGCCGTTTGTCGCGCATGGATGCCATGCAGGCTCAGGCTATGGCGCAGGCTTCGGGTCAGCGACGCGACGAAATGTTGCAGCGAATCACGGCCGCGCTGAAGCGCATAGACGACGGTGAGTACGGCGTATGCCTGCGGTGCGACGAGCCGATCAATCCCAAGCGGCTGGAGTTTGACCCGACGGTACTGCTTTGCATCGACTGTGCGAGTAAAGCCGAACATGACTGAGCGCTAGCGCGCCTGAAACGGATCCTCGCGCCGGTAGCCTTCGGGCGTTGCGAAAAACCCTGGCTCCAGGTCCTTTTCGGTGACAGAGTCGAGTGACGTTTCTCGTACGACAACGCCATTCTCGTAGTCGGTTGTATGCACCGGGAAACCATCGATCTGGTCCATTAATTCGCCCGGGTTCATACTGTCGTTGCGAATCATCGGCATCGACTCCGTCATTTTCGTGATGTAGGCAGCCATGTTGCGAAACGCTTCCATGACTTCATCGCCACCATCGATGTCGTCCAGTTTCGCGGCACAGAGCTCCTGCGTCTTTTCAGGGCCCTCAAAGACCGCGTATTTCCGACACGTGTGCGACTGCCACTTGCCGCTACCGACCGCCTTGATACTGGGGGCGGCAGGGGGCGTGTCTTGTTGGCCCATCATTCCACCCATTCGCCCTTTCATCATCTGTTCCACCATGGCTCGCTGTTCCGGCGGCATACGCGCGAGCTCTGCCTTCATCTGTTTCATGGCGTCGCTGATCTGCGCCGACACCTCATCAAGCATGGCTTCGTCCATTACGATGTAGCTCTTTTTCCGATGGTCCACGTACAGAAACTCGTTGCCGAGAAGGATCATCGAGGCAACCGTTTCTTCGCCGCGAACATCGTCCATGCGAACCATTTTCGACTGGGCGTAGATTGTCGATCGATCGTCCTCCTGACCGGACGCGTTTTTCGTCACCATGTCCATCACCACGCCCGCGTGGGCAAGAGACGACAACGAAAAAAGGATTGCGACCGATGTGGTGATTGACGTCTTCATATTGATTCTCCTTCGCTCATAATATAACGGATTCTCCGCGCCCGGGAGTACAGCAGCGAGTCTACAACTTGATGCGGAGCGCAAGAAGAACGAGTTTTCCAAAGGGTGAGCGCAGTAGTGGCACCAGGTGGTGATACAGTCGGCCGCAAATGTAGACGGCCCGGCCCTTGTCCATAGCGTTCAAACCCTCTCGCACAACGACATCGGCGTCGTACCAGATGAACTTTGGCAAAGAACGCTTCATTCGTGTGAGTCTGTCTGAGGCATGAAAGTCGGTATGCGTGAATCCCGGGCACAGTGCCGTGACATGGATACCATCATTCCTGAGCGCGCTGGACGATCCTCTCGAGAGTGCGATGACTTAGGCTTTCGTCGGGCCGTAGCTGTAGTCACACGGCGTGGCGAGCTTACCGGCAACAGACGCCACGTTGAGGACGCGACCGGAACCGCGCTCGCACATCGCCGCGATGTGTCAGGCAGTCTACTTCGAGGCCCCGCTTACGAACCGTTGCATACAGCGTCGCAGGGGCTGCCGGGTCCGAGAGGTCGGCCTGGATGACGTCAACGTCGATTTTGTGCGTATTCATGAGTTCCTCGGCCAGTGCCTGCATGGGCCCTGTGCGGCGAGCGACGAGGATGAGGTCCTTGCCATCTGCGGCGAGCTGGCGGGCGAATTCCTGACCCGGTCCTGCGGCTGCGCCGGTGATCAATGCTCGTGTTCTTGTCATCGTCGTTCCTGATTCGGGGACTTGGACCATCATAAACGGATCTTTTTGCGGGTTTCACTTGTGTTTTCCGGCTGCGGAACGTACTTTTCCCGGCAAGACGCTGAAGGGGACAAACAGGCAGCCCGCTTAAGCTACAGCGACCGGAGGATGGTGAGAGCTCCGGGTTTTGAGTCTGCCGAATATCACCCTGGAGTCGCCACCCGAAGGGGCTGCGTTAGTGCGTGTCCTAGGTAGGGCTGGCCGATTGGCTCACGAGACGGGCGACGGGCCTTGCGCTTTTTTAGCGACAGTCCACGAGGTGGTGCCGGTCCGACTGGGCCGGGCCGCGAAACCGGGTGGTACCGCGACGAACATCGATCGCCCCGGGTGCAGCTGATGCGCCCGGGGCGTTTTTTTGTTTGAGGATCGAGTTTTGGCAGCCAGGAAAGCCATGTTTAAAGAAGTTCAAGGCCGTTACAACGGGCCGGACCTCGAAAAAGAGGTGCTGGAGTTTTGGCGTGAGCACGATGTCTTTGCGAAGACGATCGAAGCGACCAAAGACGGTCCGCAATTCAGCTTTAACGAAGGCCCGCCGACGGCGAACGGCAAGCCGGGCATTCATCATGTGCTGGCACGCAGTTTCAAGGATATTTTTCCGCGTTACAAGACGATGCGTGGCTACCACGTGCCGCGCAAGGCCGGCTGGGATACGCACGGTCTGCCAGTCGAGCACGAGGTTGAAAAAGAACTCGGTATTTTTGACAAGAAAGAAATCGAGGACAAAGTGGGCATTGCCGAGTTTACGCGGCGCTGTCGCGAGTCGGTCATGCGCTATATCGGCGACTGGGAGAAGATGACCGAGCGCATGGGCTTCTGGGTCAACCTTGACGAGGCGTATTACACGCTCGACAACAACTACATCGAATCTGTCTGGAACCTGCTCTCGAAAATCTGGAACAAAGACCTCATCTACCGCGGTTACAAGGTGGTGCCCTACGACCCACGTATCGGTGCAACCCTGTCATCGCACGAACTCGCATTAGGCTACAAGGAAGTCGAAGACCCTTCGATCACCGTGCGTTTCAAAGCTGTCGATGAGACAGAAACCTATTTCCTGGTCTGGACGACGACGCCCTGGACGTTGCCGTCCAATCTCGCACTCGCGGTCGGTGCAGACATCGACTACAGTTTCTGCGATGCCAACGGCCAGACCCTTATTGTTGCAGAAGCGCTGCGCGAAGCAGTGTTCCGTGACACCGAGCACTCCGTTGTAAAGACCGTCAAAGGCTCGACGCTCGTTGGTACGCGCTACGAGCAGTTGTTCGACTACTTCGAGGTCGATGCAGCCAATGCCTTCACGGTCATGGCGGCTGATTTTGTCAGCACCGAAGACGGCACGGGCATTGTGCATACGGCACCGGCCTACGGCGTTGACGACCTGGCTTTTGGCCAGGCTAATGAGCTGCCGGTTGTACACGGCGTAGGGCTTGACGGGCGATTCGTCGATGCGGTCGAACCCGTCGCCGGCCTGTTTTTCAAGGATGCCGACAAGCCGCTTATCCGAATACTTAAACAACGCGGCCTCATGTTTCGCTCGGAGCGTTACAAGCACAATTACCCGTTCGGTTGGCGTACGGGCGACCCGATCCTTTATTACGCGAAAAATGCCTGGTACATACGGACGTCGGAGTTTCGCGAGCGCATGGCGGAACTCAACCAGACGATCAACTGGGTACCGCAGCACATCAGGGACGGCCGCTTCGGCAACTGGCTCGAGAACAACGTCGACTGGGCGTTGTCGCGTGAGCGTTTCTGGGGCACGCCGTTGCCCGTCTGGAGCGACGGCGACGGGGATTTCCTTTGTATCGGCTCGATCGCCGAGCTCGAAGAGCTGACCGGGCGAAAACTGACCGAGCTCGACCTGCACCGGCCCGCTGTCGATGAAGTAACATTCGAAAAAGACGGCAAGACCTGGCAGCGCGTGCCGGAAGTCATCGATTGCTGGTTTGATTCGGGAGCAATGTCCTACGCCCAATGGCATTACCCGTTCGAGAACCAGGACAAGTTCGAGAAGCACTTTCCGGCTGACTACATCTGCGAAGCAATTGACCAGACGCGGGGCTGGTTCTACACCCTTCACGCGATCGCGACCCTGGTCTCGGACAGCGTGGCTTACAGGAACTGCATCTGCCTGAACCTTATCGTCGACAAGGATGGCAAGAAGATGTCGAAGTCGGTCGGCAATATCATCGATCCGTACGATGTATTCGATACGGTCGGTGCCGATGCGCTGCGCTGGTATTTCCTGGCGCGCCTGTCACCCGACGTGCCGAAGCGCATTTCTGTCGAGATCGTGGCCGACGTGGCCAGTTCATTCATCAACACGTTCTGGAATACTTATGGCTTTTTCGTACTGTATGCGCGACTCGACGAAGTCGACCTGAGTCGCGATATTCCGCTTGCCGAACGACCCGAGATCGATCGCTGGGCATTGGCGTTGCTGCACCGGACCATTACGACCGTGACCGATGCGCTGGATCATTTCGATGCCAAGACCGCGGGCGAGGCCATCGAGTCGTTCGTTGACCAACTCAGTAACTGGTATGTGCGTCGCAACCGGCGCCGATTCTGGAAATCGTCGGACCCCGAAGATACGCAGGCTGCATACCTGACCTTGTACGAGTGTTTGAAGAGTGTGCACGAACTCATGGCCCCGTTTGTGCCGTTCCTGGCCGAAAATGTTTATCAGAACCTCGTTCGGACGGTTGACAAGAGCGCGCCGGTTTCGGTGCACATGGGAAACTGGCCCGAAGCGGATCCGTCGTGGAAGAACGATGAGCTGTTGTTCGATATCGGAGTCGTACAAAAGGTCGTCGGGCTGGCACGCGCGGCGCGCGGCCATTCGGGAGTCAGGACACGGCAGCCGCTTTCAAGGCTGCTGGTACGTGCGCCAGACGATGCGTCCGCGAAAGCGCTGGACAGTCACCAGGAACAGATTCTAGAGGAACTCAATGTCAAATCGATCGAGTTCATTGCACGTGACGCCGGGCTGGTGAGCTACCGCATCAAGCCGAATCTGCCGCGCATAGGTAAACGCTACGGCAAACTCATTCCCGTGATTCGCAAAGCACTCGACGAAGCGGACGGTGCCGCGATAGCGGTCGCCGCGGCGCGCGGCGAGCCCTTCGAGATAGCGGCAGGTGGCCAGGCAATTTCACTCGAAGGTGATGACGTCCTCATCGAGACGCACTCCGCCGAGGGTTTTTCCTGCGAAGCCGACGCCGGATTCCTGACGGCACTCGACACGACCCTGACCGACGAACTCGTCAGCGAGGGCGTGGCCAGGGAAATCGTCCGCTCAGTCCAGGATGCCCGCAAGCAGGCGGGTCTCGAGGTGTCGGACCGCATTACCCTGGGTATCTCGGGCTCGGAAGCCGTCGAAGCCGCCCTGGCAAGACACAGGGACTATGTCATGAACGAGACCCTGGCGACGACTTGGGAGGTTGGGCAGGCGAATCCACTGTATTCGGCCGACCGGAACCTGGGCGACGAGCGCTGGACCATCGAATTTCGCAAGTGATCTATTTTGGTGCATACTACTTGCGCGCACTTTAGAAACTCTGCTATAAAAAAGCTGCGCAAGTTTCTGATAGATAGAGAGCCAAAAGGATTTGTCAGGCCCTGCAGGGGGTCTGCTGATTACAGGAGGTAGTCAGCTCCAAGAATAAGAAAAGCGTATACCGGCCGCTGAGAGGATTGGCGGTAAGAACAATACCAAACGCTGGAGTCGCAATGACAAACCACGTCGATCGCTTTCAAGCGGCACTTGCGGTGCTCGCCGGTCATGGGCATATAAAACAAAGGCTTATCAAGGCTTACGAAGAACATCTTGACGATATCGACGAGGATGAGCTGCCTATCGCGATGAAGCAGGCATTTGCGGACCTCAGGCTATCGATGCACCGCGTCACGCCGCTCAAAGGCGAGAGCCAGGTTTGTGCCTCCGTGCGCAAAATGTCTCCGGAAGACGCCAGTGAGTGCGCGTCCCAGGTGGTCGCGCTTTTTGGTGAGCTTTCAAGACTGCGCGATGACCTCCCGGCTGGCTTGCCACGCAGTGACGAGGATTCGCCGCGGGTACCACCGTTCCTGGTCAAATCGATTTGATCGGGTAGTAGACGTAGGTCAGCAGGTCTTCCTCGGGCACATCGCCCGGATCACTTACATACGACTCCCATGTCGCGCCATTGCGCTCGATGCCATGTGCGGCCAGGTAGGCTGAAATCTTGCGGTGCGTTTCTGACAGCATGCGGTACGAGCCGATATGCTTGACGCGAATGACCGGCCCGGCATAGGTGAAGCCCATTTTCACGGTCGCCCCGTCGCGGGGCGTGGACGCCGTTACGCCCCGGACCGGGATGGCCGCGTCAAACACCAGCTCGGCGCCACTGAATGTTCGCGTAATTGACAATGGTGCTCCTGCAACCTGTAGCTTGTGGGCATCAATAAAATTGAGGATCTGGAAATAGGCATCGCCCATCGCTTCGGACATCGCGGCGGGTTCAGGTCGTGAGGTCGCTGAGAGATACGCAATTTCAGTTGCCTCGACCGTTATGTGCTCGATCTCGGTATCGCCGAAGTCGGCGGTCGGCAGACTCTCCGCGAGTTCCTTGAGGTTGGCAAGGCCACTTTCATAGTCTCGGGCGACAATGCGTCCGAGCATCGAGGCGAAGTATCGGGCGACAATGTTCATGCCGTAGTCGGCTTCGAAGCGCCAACTGACGATGGTCGTACCGGTGCCGGCAGCGAGGTCGAACAGCGACTGTGCTTCACCTGGCTCGCCGGGATTCATCACAATACGGATAAGCTCGTAGGGTTCGCTCTCGACGATCGTCTGGGTTCCGCTGCCGACGATCGCTCCGTCCCAGCTCATGGTCGCGCCGATGCCACTGTCGTTGCCAGAATAGAGAATTCGGACATTAGGGTCCGTATCGACCAGCGGCGACCAAAGCGCATGTCGACGAAAGTCATTGAGTAACGCAAACACGGTCGCCGGATGGGCGTCAATTTCGGTCGAGACCTCAACAGAATGCGTGCGCGGCAACGCGAAGCCAATTACGATCAGTAATGCGACCAAAGCAGCGACGCCATACAACAGTTTTTGCACGTTCGGCAATTCCATCAGTTAGTTGATTCGGTCGCGATTATTCCACAGTTGACCAAGCTTCGGCACAATGCGCCCATGAATGACTCAAAAGAGAACGATCTGCCGATCGGCATATTTGACTCCGGCGTCGGGGGCCTTACCGTGCTGAAAGCGATTCGTGCCGAGCTTCCCTGTGAAAATTTGCTCTACCTGGGTGACACGGCGCGTTTGCCCTACGGTACAAAAAGCCCCGCATCCATCGCCCGATACGCTACGCAGGCGACGGCAGAGCTGCAGAAGCAGGGGATCAAACTGCTTGTAGTCGCCTGTAATACGGCATCGGCTGTCGCGCTGGATGCGTTGCGGGAGCAAATGAGTCCGCTGCCCGTGATTGGCGTGGTGGAGCCCGGTGCTATGGCCGCCGTGAGCGCTCGGCCCGGCGGCTCGCACCTCGTTCTGGCGACCGAGGCAACCGTGCGTCTGGGCGCTTATCGCAAGGCGATCGAATCCCTGGATTCTGCCGCGACGGTTCGCGAGAAGGCGTGCGAGCTGCTGGTAGCGCTCGCAGAAGAGGGCTGGACCGATGGAGACATCGCGGCAAGGATCATTCGTCGATACCTCGATGAAGCCAGCGACAATGACTTCCGGGCGGACAGCATAATCCTGGGCTGTACCCACTTCCCCTTGCTCAAAGGCGCGATTCAGGCGATAGCGTCTGATGGGGTCTTGCTCGTCGACTCGGCAAGTACAACCGCGGTTGTAGTGGGCAACACCCTGAGATCGGGCGGACGTCTCCGCGAAAGCGATAAGGCCGGGGGTCTGCGCTTCCTGGCGACCGACGGTGCGACCCGTTTTGCGCGCGTTGGCGGCCAATTCCTGGGGCAGCCGCTGTCTTACACCGACGTCGAGCTGGTTGATCTCTAAGCCGCAGCCTGGTGGCCTGTGCGATAATGACGGACTAACATTGTTTCAGGGGAAAGCCGTGAATTTCCGAATCTTAACGCGCCCGGCGGGCGTTCTCTTGTTATCGGCCATTGTCGCGTCCTGTGGCACTGAAGCGCCGCCCGAACCAGCCGTACAGCCGCTGGTTACGGTCAAGCCGCGGCCCGAAATATACGCAGACTTCATGCTGACGGCCGACCTGAGCCATCTAAGTGACGACCAGCTCGAGCTGATCGGGATTCTGATCGATGCATCGAAAATCATGGACGACCTGTTCTGGAAACAGAGCTTCGGCGAAGGTCACGAGGAATGGCTGGGCGAAATAGCGGACGCCAATGCGCGCCGCTTCGCTGAGCTCAACTATGGGCCCTGGGATCGGCTGGACGACGAAAAACCGTTTATCGATGGCGTTGGTGCAAAGCCGCTTGGCGCGCGCTTCTATCCCGAGGACATGAGCAAGGAAGAATTCGATGAAGCCTACCTGCCCGGCAAGAACGGGCTGTATTCCCTGATCCGTCGTAACGCGGAGGGTGAGCTCGTGCTCGTTCCCTACCATGTTGCTTACGCGCGCGAACTCAGCGAAGCGGCCGGCTTGCTTCGGCAAGCGGCCAAACTGGCGGACAGCACTGACTTTGCGAACTACCTGAAACTGCGTGCCGCCGCCTTGATCAGCGACGAATTCCAGATCAGTGACCGCTACTGGATGGACGTCAAGGATAATGAAATCGACGTTGTGATCGGTCCGATCGAGACCTACGAAGATCGTTTGTTCGGTTTTCGCGCCGCGTACGAGGCTTACGTCCTGATCAAGGACCTCGAATGGAGCGATCGCCTGAGTCGATTCGCCGCTTTCCTGCCGGACCTTCAGGAAGGGTTACCCGTTGCCGATGAATACAAATGGGAAACGCCTGGGACCGATTCAGACCTCAATGCATACGACGTCGTTTACTACGCAGGACACAGCAACGCGGGTTCGAAGACCATAGCGATCAACCTGCCGAACGATGAGGAGGTACAGCTCGACAAAGGTACCCGCCGTCTGCAGCTCAAGAACGCGATGCAGGCAAAGTTCGAGAAGATCCTCGAACCCATTGCCGAAATGTTGATCGATGAGTCGCAGCGCAAGCATATTACGTTCGACGCTTTTTTCGCGAATACGATGTTTCATGAGGTGGCTCACGGCCTCGGTATCAAGAATACGATTAATGGCAGCGGCACCGTTCGCGAAGCCATGCTGGATCTCGCTTCAAGCATGGAAGAGGGTAAAGCTGACATCCTGGGTTTGTATATGATCACGGAGTTGCACAAGGCCGGCGAGCTCGGTGACGTAGATCTTCGTGACTACTACACGACATTCATGACCAGTGTCTTCCGCTCAATTCGCTTTGGTGCGAGCAGTGCACATGGTAAAGCGAACATGGTGCGCTTCAACTTCTTCATGGACGAGGGGGCGTTCGTTCGAGACGCTGACACCGGGCGATACCGAGTCGACTACGGAAAGATGGAAACGGCAATGACTGATTTGTCGCGATTGTTGTTGACGTTGCAGGGGGACGGTGACTATGCGGGTGCCGCCAAACTAACCAGCAAGAAGGGCGTTATCCCGGCGCAGCTGCAGCAGGACCTCGACAGGCTGACCGCTGCGCAAATTCCGGTCGACATCACGTTTCAGCAGGGTGCCGCCGTGCTGGGCATCGAATGATGAATACAGTCATCAAGGCGATCGCAATGAAAGCCCAGCATCCGGTTCTGCTGGTGGCGGTTCTCGCATTGGCTGCTTGCGGCGGCGGAGGGAAGCAGGTCGAGTCAACGGTCGCCGCAAAGCAACCCTGGGAGGCTTTTGCGGCAAACACGATCGCCGAGTATTACAGCCAAAATCCCGAGCTGGCCGTTGATGTTGGCCTCCATGAATACGATGGCCAGATGTTGGATGTCAGTCTCGAGGCAGCCGACAGATATGCAACGTGGATAGACGACATTATTGCCAGCGCAGAATCGTATGATGATCTGCAGGGCATCGAGGCGTTCGAGCGTGATTACATGGTCAGCGTATTGCGCGGCGAGCTTTTCTGGATTCGCGAATCGGGTTTCCTGACTAATAACCCGGTCTACTATTCATTTGCTCTTGGTATGGACGTCTATATCGATCGCCAATATGCGCCGCTCGACGAGCGCATCGTTGCTTACACGGAGTATGTTTCCCAGGTTCCGGCAATGCTGCGGACAATGCAGGACAACATGGAACCGCCATTGCCGGCACCCTACGTCGAAACTGCGCATTCGATTTTCGCAGGTCTTGCGGACTACCTCGAAAACACCGTGCCCGGCCTTTTCTCGGCGGTTAAGGACGAGCAATTACAACGCCGTTTCGTGGCCGCGAACAGTGCGGCGGCCGAAGCCGCTGAACAAACAGCCGCCTGGCTGGATGGTCTCAGGGCGACGGCGACCGACGAGTTCGCGTTGGGCGAGGAGAAGTTTCTCGAGATGCTGCGTGCGACACAAGGCGTGGACATAAGCCTTGCCCATCTCAAGGCTGCGGGTGAGTTCAATCTCGAGCAAAACCTCGGCCAGCTGCACGAAAACTGTGCTGAATTCGCACCGGGCGAGAGTACTGAAGACTGTGTTCTCAAAGTGCAAAGCCGCAAGCCACCGGAAGGAGCGGTGGCCGGCGCGACACGCCAGTTGCCGGATCTTCGCCGGTTTCTAGAGAATAATGACATCGTTAGCATTCCAGGCACCGAGGAGGCGCTCGTGGCCGAGGCGCCACCGCACAAGCGATCGAATTTTGCGTACATCAACATTCCCGGTCCCTTCGAATCGGGGCTGCCGTCGGTGTATTACATCGCCCCGCCTGACCCGAGCTGGTCCGAGGAAGATCAGCATGCCTATATTCCTGGCGAGACGGATTTGCTTGCGACGTCCGTACATGAGGTCTGGCCGGGCCACTTCCTGCAATTCCTGCATGCGAATCGCGCCGAGAATAACGTCGGCCAGCATTTCAGTACTTATTCTTTCGTTGAGGGCTGGGCGCATTACACGGAGCAGATGATGATTGATGCCGGGCTCGGCGATGGCGACCCGGAGTATCGTATTGGCCAGCTGCTCAACGCTTTGCTCAGAAATGTGCGCTACCTGTCAGCCATTGGACTGCATGCTGAAGGCATGACTGTTGAAGAAAGCCAGGCGATGTTCGCGACAGTGGCGTTTCAGGATGTTGGGAATGCCAGCCAGCAGGCGTTTCGCGGGACCTACGACCCCGGCTACCTGAACTACACGCTGGGTAAGCTCATGATTAACAAGTTGCGTGAAGACTGGACGACCGGTCGCGGCGGTGAGGAAGCGTGGGGCAGGTTTCACGATCAGTTCCTCAGTTTCGGGTCGCCGCCAGTGCCACTGGTTCGCCGGCAGATGTTGGGAGAGGATTACGACGGCGACAACACCTTGCTACCGTATTAGACGTTTCAAAGATCCTGTTTGTCCAGGCGAGGGAGTTGCTTGCCAAACAGTGTCGTCAGGTAGAGCGCACGGTTCGTTTCCAATACGCCGGTCAATGTCGGGAACCGCGCGTCGGCGTCGTGCAGGTTCATGAGAATCTCGCCGTCATCATTAAACGCTATGACATGCGACGACGGCACGGCCCGGGGCCTGAGGAATGCGGGCAGGCGCTGCACCATCTTACGAACGAACGGTCGATCCGAGATTTTGTCCAGCAGGTGATTGCGAGGCGCCGCCAATCCCAGCCAGAACCGGCCCTGTGCACCGCTATTCAGGTTATCCGGAAAACCGGGCAGGTTGTCGAGTAGTACGTCGGTCGTTCCTTTGCGATCGCCTGTGAGCCAGTATTTCAGCACGCGGTAATGACCGGTTTCACTGACCAGTAAAAAACTGCCGTCGGCACTGACCGCGACGCCGTTTGCGAAATTGAGATTGTCCAGCAATATATCGACCTCCCCCGTGGAGGGCCTGAATGCGAAAATGCGGCCGTGCCCGCCGTGTTCCATGATATCCAGCAGGCTCGCTTGATAAGTCCCGCTGGATGACTGTGCTCCGAATTTGCTGCTTGCTTCGCTGAAATAGATAGTGCCGTCAGGACCGATTGCGGCGTTGTTGGCATAGACGAGCGGTTGCCCATTAACTTCACTGAGCAAGGTGAAGACATTGCCGTCGCGGTCGACACGTTGCAGGCCGAGGTAGGCGTTGGCGATGATAAGCGAGCCGTCAACGTTAGACTCAATGCCCAACGGTCTGCCACCTGGAAAAGCGAATTCGCGAACCTGTCCATCCTGAATTTGAATGACATGTCCGCTACGAGTGGTCGCATAGATATGTCCGTCGAGGCCAACGGTCGCATCTTCGGGGCCCTCGTATCCATGCAGGTCGATACCAACGGCGGCCCCCAGGCTGTCATTCGACTCAAAGGGGTCCACCAGGCCGCGGTCTGTTGGGGCGAGCCAGCTCACAGGTTCAATAGGAACCGGCCAGGCGAGCAAGTAAGCGATGACTACAACCAAAAGGAGTGCGGCGGTCGCGAAGCTTTTCTTCATGGCCTAATGCGGGGTTAGCGTTTGGCGTCGATCATGCGCAGGAATTCAACCCGCGTGCGCGCGTCCTTGCGAAAAGTGCCCACCATCTGGCTGGTAACCATTGACACATCGGACTTGTGAATGCCGCGTGTCGTCATGCATTGATGTACGGCTTCGATAACCACGCCGACACCTTTAGGCTGCAGAACATCCTGGATGCAATTCGCGATTTGTGCCGTCATCTTTTCCTGCACCTGGAAGCGTCGGGCAAAAGCTTCGACCACGCGAGCCAGTTTGCTGATACCAACGACTTTGTTGTTCGGCAGGTAGCCGACATGCGCTTTACCAATAATCGGTGCCATGTGATGTTCGCAGTGAGACTCAAACCCGATATCACGCAGCACGATCATCTCGTCGTAGCCTTCGACTTCTTCGAAAGTTCTTTTCAGATATTCGACCGGATTGCTCTTGTAGCCACTGAACCAGTCTTCGTAAGCTTTCGCAACGCGTTTGGGCGTATCGAGCAGACCTTCCCGGCGAGTGTCCTCGCCAGCCCATAACAGCAGCGTGCTGACAGCATCCTCGGCTTGCTTGCGGGTTGGTTTACGTGGTTTCGCTTGCTTCTTCCTGGTGGCGGTCACATCTGTTCCTGCTTGAGTTTAGCGGCATGCTACGCAGACTTCGTGTTGACGTCGAGGCCGATGGGGCAACTGACGCCGGTTCCACCCAAGCCGCAATAGCCTCCCGGATTCTTGGCCAGGTACTGTTGATGGTAATCTTCTGCATAGTAGAAAGTGTCTAGAGGCAGGACTTCGGTCGTGATAGCGGAAAGCCCGGCATTGTGCAGCTCGTCTTGATACTCGGCCATGGAGCGCCGCGCTTCGGCCTGTTGTGCGTCATTCGTCGTGAAAATTGCTGATCGATACTGCGTGCCAATATCGTTGCCCTGTCGCATGCCCTGCGTCGGGTCATGACTCTCCCAAAAGACCTTGAGCAATTCTGTGTAGCTGACTTTGGCGGGGTCAAACACCACCTGTACGACTTCTGTATGTCCGGTGTTCCCGGTACAGACCTCTTCATAGGTCGGATTGCGGGTAATGCCGCCCGCGTAACCCGCGGCCGTCGTATAGACCCCATCGATCTTCCAAAAACACCGTTCGGCGCCCCAGAAGCAACCCAGCGCGAAAACGGCTTGTTGCAGATGGTCCTCGAAAGGCCCTCGCAGAGGCGCACCGTTGACAAAATGATGCACCGGAACAGGCATCGGTGTGTCGCGGCCCACGAGGGCCTCGCTCCTGGTCGGAAGGGTCAGATTTTTCATTGCTTATTATTTATCTGTCAGGATTCTGAATTTTCGTTGGTGGACTGCTGATTGGCCTGTGGCGCTTCTCTAGTCAGCTTGTCCAGATCTGCTTGACGGTAGAAGAAAGAGTGCTCGAAGACAAGGTTGTCAGATTCGAGGAGCCCTTCGTCGGACATTCTCGGGCGAAATACCTGTTGTCGAATTTCACGGTGCACAATCTGCTGCATATCCGTGAATTGGGGCGGGATCGCTTCGGTGCGTATATTCCTGACCCGGCCCCGTGCGGATACGGTGTAGTCGGCGCGAATTGTCCCCGTCAACAGTCCGTCAGTTGACGTTCCGTCTGGCGGCTTTTCGCCGACGTATTGGGGGAGGGGTTCTCGCATGAGAACCACTGGCTGCTCGAGCAATTCTGCACGAACAGCGAGGCGTTCCTGGTCAGTCGATAACAGGTTCCAGGCTTCGGTGTAGATTCTACGAGCACGACTTTGCGAATCGGCATAAATGTAATAGTCTGCAAGGGCAAGCTTTGTCTCTGCGAGGACTCTCCAACTGATCCCAGGCGTGTTCTCCGCAATTCTCTCTGCGCGTTTGAAGTAGATCTCGCCACTCGACACGGGTGCTGGCTGCTGCGGATTGGATTGGGTTAAATCAACGAAGTAGTAGGACTCGGCGAGCTTACTCAATGGAAGTATGAGCTGCGGGTCATCCTTGCCAAGTTTCGATTCGATGATGCGAATTGCTCGTCGATAGGTTGCACGTTCATCCATAAAGTAACGGGCTGCATGCTGCCAGCTGGCGCGCCGCAGCAGCGATGGAACCAGTGCCAGGTCATTGCCTTCGAAATGGCGCACGTTCAGCACGTGGATGCGATTGAGGAAGTTACGTGCGCCCTCTGCATCGCCCAGCAGCATGGCTGACTGAGCAAGTGACTCAAGAATCTCTACCTGCTCGATATTGTGCGGGCCCTCATTGACGTGCGTGATATGTGTTGCGCGGTTGAATGTCTGCTGCGCAAGATCGGGCCGGCCGCTGCCGAGTTGCGCAGCACCGAGTCCCTTAAGTGGATTGACCAGCTTTTCATTTAATCGATCTTCAACCGTTTCAATAATCTCTACAGCCGCTTCGAAATTCTGAATTGCCGCCCCGTACTGGCCGTTTTTGTGCTGGACCAGCGCCAGGTTATTCAGCGCTTTCGATGCTTCGAGCGACTCGGGGCCGTGAATTTTCATGACCATTTGTACTATGCGCTTGGCCGACACGTCTGCCTCGTCCAACGCGTCTTCGGCGAGCAGCCGCCGATAACGCTCGAATTCGGCGGCGAGTCGTTCATCCAAAGTCCTGACGTCATCGACCGGCGTCGCACTTTCTGTTGCGCCAGACGGCTCATCCGCAACCGGGACAACCTGATCCAGCGGGCTGCCTTCATCCTCGATATCGGCTGGCTCGGCCTGACTCGCAAAAGGCAGCGAAATCGCGATGAACAGAGCGACTGTTTTGTTAAAGTTGATCATGCGTTCAAATAAGGTCAGGCGTCCTGAGTTTTTTCTGAAGGGCGGTCGTGCTTCAGACCTGATTCGGGACGAATAGTTCGAGCCAAACCGCTCTGGACCGCCGCAATAACTATACCGTCTGGCACAGCATCCGGGTAGCGGGTCAGCCCGCCTTAGAAGTCAAGGCCGAGCTGCTGTTGTCCGGGGTGAAAAAATTGATTGCAATCAAGAACGTGCTGGTAGGCGTCGGGGTCCATGCCGTGCTTTCGGCTCGCGGTTTTGAAACGCATTGCGAGCATTTCTGCGTAGGGTCCGCGGCCGGTCTGCCGGACCCCGAACCGAGGGTCATAATCGCTACCACCGCTGGACTGGCGGATCAGGCTAGAAACCCGGTCGGCGCGATCGGGAAAATGGCTTCGTAACCACTCGGCAAACAGGCATTTGAGTTCGTGAGGAAGGCGCAGGAAGATGTAATGGGCCTGGCACGCGCCGGCCGCGGCCGCCGACTTCAGAATATGCTCAATCTCGTTGTCGTTGATTGCCGGGATGATGGGCGCGACGAGTACGCTCGTGGGCACGCCGGCTTCCGTAAGTCGCTCCATGGCTTTGAGCCTTGCGGCGGCCGACGGCACGCGGGGCTCCATGATGCGCTTCAAATCCGCATCCATCGTCGGCAGGCTGATTGCGACCGAGCACAGGCCGGTGTTTGCGAGCTCGGCCAACAGGTCGATATCCCGGCAAATTAAATTGCCTTTAGTAATGATGTTAACCGGGTGGCGATACTTCAGGAACAACGCCAGTAACTCGCGGGTCAGCTGCAGGGACTTTTCGGCCGGCTGGTAGGGATCCGTATTTGCACCGATCGTAATAGGTTTGCATTCGTAGCCCGGTTTCTCCCAGGCTTCCAGCAAACGGGTGGCCGCGTTTGGCTTGTAGAAAATCTGCGTCTCGAAGTCGAGTCCTGGCGACAGGTCGAGGTAGCTGTGACTGGGTCTCGCGTAGCAATAGATGCAGCCGTGTTCGCAACCCAGGTAGGGATTGATCGAGCGATCGAACGGCACGTCAGGCGAGTTGTTGGAGCTGATGATGCGGCCGGCAGGCATTGCACGGATTACGGTCTCGGGCGCCCGATGCGCCCGGGCGTATGCTTCATCGTCATCGATGTCGACCGGTCGCGTTGTGAAGCGGTTCTCCGGCGAAGAGACGGCCCCGCGGCCTTTATGTCCCTGCGTGGGCATTCGTAGATCCAATACTGTATAAAAACACAGTACGGGTCCCGGGGCGTCGGGTCAAGCCTGAACGCTTAATTGAGCACGCGATAGCCGCGGCCGCGCAGGCAGCGTTTGAACACCTTTTGTTTTTCGCGATCGGCGTCAAGCCCGGATCGGGTTCCACCGTACAACGCGCCGCCGGCGGCTCCGCGGCCGGCGTCGCCATCTATTGCGCCGCCGAGGGCACCCACGACTGCGCCAGTCGCACCACCCCTGACGATGCCCTGGCTGATAAGGATTTCCTCAGTGTAGGCTTCGCATTCGCCCCAGTCTTTGGCAAGCGCATTGGGATCGACACCTTGCATATCAATAATTGGGTCGGGATGGGCAGCGCAGCCGGCGATCGCCAGCGCGAGCACGGCTGCCAAACTATGGCCGGTCTTTTTCATCGTTTTGGTCCGTCCAAACAAAGAGTTACGGGTTGCGCCGGCATGCGACGTTACGTTCCCAAGGCCGAGCATGGCATCATAGCAATAACGCATGAACCTGATGTTCGGTTGACAGGGCAATTTAATGGTTGGAACGTCACACGACTCGACAGTTCGGGCAATTCTTTACGCTTTTCTCGCTAATTTTGCCATTGCAATCGCGAAAAGCTGGGCCGCCTGGCTGACGGGCTCCGGCAGCATGCTCGCCGAAGCGATTCACTCCTACGCAGACACGGGCAATCAGGTACTCCTGTACATGGGGCTCAAGCAATCGCTGCGGCCGCCCGACACGGAACACCCGCTGGGGTATGGCAAACTCAGTTACTTCTGGAGTTTCATCGTAGCCATCCTGTTGTTCAGCATGGGCGGCCTGTTCTCGATCTACGAGGGCTATCACAAGCTGACGCACCCGGAACCGTTGTCGCAGCTTTGGGTTGCGATCGTCGTACTTTCGCTTGCAATCGTGCTGGAGGGGTTTTCGCTGTTCGGCGCGTTACGCGAAATTCGCAAAGTGCGAGCCGGGCGCCCGTTCGGCGAATGGCTGAAACACACCCGAAATTCGGAGCTCGTCGTGGTGCTCGGTGAAGATATTGGCGCGCAGCTCGGCCTCGTACTGGCGCTTGGCTTCCTGATTATTGCGGCGATCACCGGTAACCCTGTGTACGACGCGCTCGGATCGATCTGTATCGGTGTTGTGCTACTCGTTATTTCGGTCTTTGTTGCCTGGCGGGTCAAATCCCTGCTGGTTGGCCGGTCGGCAGACCCCGAGATCCAGGAGGCCATCGACGCAATAATCTGTGAGCAGAAAGGCATCGAGTGCGTGTTCAACGCGATAACGATTCAATTCGGACCCGATACGATGCTGGCGGTCAAAGTAAAGATGAATCCTGACCTCAACATCAATGACGCGGTAGCGCACATCAACGCGCTGGAGCGAAAGCTCAAAGCGCGCATTCCAAAACTGAAGTGGTGTTTTGTCGAACCGGACGTCACAGATTAGAAACGCTAGTCCGCCGATGCCTTGTACAGATGCACATCCTGCTGCGGGAACGGGATTGAAATGCCTTCTTTGTCAAAGCGTTTCTTGATCGCTTCGGTCATATCGAACATGACAGGCCAGTAGTCGGATGTCTTGACCCATGGTCGCACGACAAAGTTGACGCTGCTGTCTGCAAGTGCCGAGACCGCTATCGTGCATGCAGGTTCATCGAGAATACGATCATCTGCTGCCACCAGTTCCTGGATCGTGCTTCGTACCTTGTCGAGGTCATCGCTGTAACTGACGCCGACCACCATGTCGACCCTGCGCGTCGGGTTAGCCGAGTAGTTCGTGATGATGCTGCCCATGATCTGGCTATTGGGCACGATGACCTGCTTGTTATCGCCGGTTTTCAGGATGGTTGTCAGTATCTGTACCTGTTCCACAGAACCACTAATGCCGGCGCCCTCAATAAAATCACCGACTTTGTACGGACGGAAGAGAACGATCAACACGCCGGACGCAAAATTGGACAATGAACCCTGCAAAGCCAGACCGACGGCCAAACCTGCGGCGCCAAAGATCGCGATAAACGACGTCGTTTGAATGCCGAGTTGACCGATCGCCGCAATAATGACGATGACGAGCAATACAATGCGCACGAGATTGCAGACAAAGGTCTCGAGAGTCTTGTCCACATCCTGTTTGCGCATGACCTTGCGCAAGCCACGGACAATTAGCGAGATGGCCATGCGTCCCACGTAGAAAATGATGAGCGCAATGATGATGTTTTTGACCAGCCCGACGGCAGTGCCGGAATCGATGCCGTTCTTTTTCAGAAACTCGAAAATACCGTTCCAGTCAAACCCGGAAGCAGCGCTTGTGATTTCGTCCATTACTTTGGTCCTTGCATCCTATTGGCTTTCAACACTTGCCGGCGGCGCATTCTACAGGATTGCACGCTGATGTCAGGCCTGTAACGCAACAACCCAGCTCGTGACGACCAGGAGTGTCGCGAGACCACCGGCAACCCGTTGCGAGCGGCGGTCAGTGGGTACTGGACCCAGGGCGATGAGCAGCATTCCAGTCAGGAATCCGCACACGAAGCCGAACAGGTGTGCACCGATATCCGTGTTTGGCCCACCGGTACCGGTGTACATAAGCAGCGCGAGGCCACCGACGATCGGACCGTAACGATACGACCATCGGTCCTGCGCCATGAATTGCCCACGCCAGACAAAACCTGCAACGAGCCCGAGAGCGGCGAATACGGCTGTAGACGCACCGACCGACCGATGTGCCGACTCGAGCAAGAGGGTGTTAGCCGCGTTTCCGGTAGCCGCCGCTGCAATGATGGCGAGCCAGGCAACACCGGACCCGAGCAGGCGGCCCGCGAAAAGGCCGAACAGGACGCCGAAAACGAGGTTGCCGATGAGGTGCCGAGGCCCGGAATGGAGCGTCAGCGCAGTGATCGTTCGCCACCATTCGCCGTGGCGAATCAATTCGCCGTCCACGCGGCCGGCCTCAAACCAGTCGTATCCGAACACCGAATAACCGGCGAGCCAGGCGATGGCGCTGATCACCAGCACGTAGCCAATGAGCCCGGGCAAAGCGTTCTGGTAGCTGATCTTGTTTCGCGGTTTTGGACGAACCGGCGGGTTTTCGTCGTCGTAAAGCTGCAGCTCATGAACCGCCCGCGCGGAATACTCGGCGGGGACGACGAGCGCCGCGGTCATTCCGTCATCAACCAGCTGATGAGGTACCTGTGCCGCGGCGAGTACGAGTGCCCGGTCCGAACAACTCTGCCGGTTGCGGCTTTCGAAAACGACGCGCAGGTCTTCTTGCATACGGATGACACCTAGGGCCGGGCTGCAAAAATATATTTATTACAATGACTTATGTTTCCCATGCATTCTTCAGCCGGGGTTCATGCTGGGTGGACAAGAATACACTCAACACGACTCTTGTCACTTTAATCGAGCGATTCAATGACATTCTGGAAAAAAATCTACTTCGGCCTGGCGCTCGCCGGTGCCGTGTTTCTCGCTATTTCGCTGTTCTGAGTCCGCATCAGGATTGCGGTAAGCTAGGGCTCCTGCTACAGGAGTTCAAATGAGGAACACGCTTAGCTTCGTGCTGATTGCATTCATGTTCGTTTGCGGAACCGCGGTCGCTGATGTCGTTGACGCCGAAGCGGGCGGGTTTACATCGGTCAATGAAACGACCGTCGACGCACCGCGCGACGAAGTCTGGCAATCGGCGATAACAGAGATCAGTCAGTGGTGGAGTTCCGATCACACGGTCTCAGGCGAGGCCAGCCGGCTGCGTATCGATGCGCGACCGCAAGGGTGTTTTTGCGAAGACCTGGGCGAGGGCGCCGGTGTCGTTCATATGACGGTGACGACACATAGCCCAATCGCAATGCTGCGCCTGACCGGTGGACTCGGTCCGCTGGGTCTTATGGGTGTCGATGGCAACATGACCTGGGAGTTTTCTGACGCCGATGCCGGCACCTGGGTCAGGTTCACCTATGCTGTTGGTGGCTACCGTCCGGGAGGGCTGGATAGCATTGCCGGTCCCGTCGATAAGGTCATCGGCGAAGCACTGCTGCGGCTAAAGGCCTATGTTGAAACAGGCGACGCGGAGCTGTCCCCCGTTGAGTGATATCGCACCTGCTCGTCCTTCTTCAACGGTTGTCGTTGCGCGGGCCGGAACGCCCGAGCCCGAGTTGTTTATGGTGCGCCGGCATGCAGAGTCTTCGTTTGGTGCTGCCTATGCGTTTCCGGGGGGTGTCGTTGATGATGATGATGCGGCCGTCCACGAATTTTGTTCCGGTCTGGGTAGCAGGCACGCGAATTCGCGTCTCGGTGTAAAAGCGCAGGGACTGGATCTTTACAGCGCAGCGATCCGCGAATTGTTCGAAGAGTCCGGCGTATTGCTGGCCACCTCCGAGAATCTGGATGAAGACCTCAGTATAGTCCGCGATGCGCTGAACGACGGGACTGAGAGCTGGGCGGACTTCGTCACACGCAACCAGCTTGCACTGCAGTGCGACAAGTTGCATTACTTCAGTCACTGGCTGACACCACCGACATTACCGCGACGCTACTCGACGAGGTTCTTCCTCGCGGAATTGCCGCAGGGACAGACAGCGATGCACTGCGGCGGCGAGTTGACGGATTCGCGGTGGATAACCGCACATGACATGCTGGAAGCGGGCCGTGCCGGGGACGCCGAACTGCACTTTCCGACAATAAAAATCCTTGAAAGTATCGCGCGGCACAAATCGCTAGAGGCGCTGCTCGAGTGGGCGCGCTCCTGCGTGGAGTGGGGTGTTACCAGCATGGTACCCAAGATCATCGAGCGCGACGGTGAGCAAGTGGTTGTTCTTCCTGGAGAAAAGGACTACCCGGGCGCGAAGTCGTGAGATCCTTCGGTCCCGAAATGCCGGCGTTCAGTGAGTTGGGGCCCGGCATACGACGGCTCGTCGCGCCGAATCCGTCCATGATGACGGGACCCGGCACCAATACCTATCTGTTCGGCACCGGGCAAGTCGCCGTACTCGACCCGGGTCCGATTATCGAAAGTCATCTCGATAAGATCGTGCAAGTTGCGGGTGCGCCGATTCGCTGGATACTCGTCACGCACACGCATCCTGATCATTCGCCCGCAGCGATAAAGCTGGCAGCAATGACCGGCGGTGAATTACTGGGCATGCCAGCGAATGAAGGCGAATACCAGGACATGACGTTCAAAGCGGACCGGGTACTCGAGGACGGCAATGAGCTGGCCACCACCGAATTCGTCATCGAGGCCGTGCATACGCCAGGGCATGCGTCGAACCATTTGTGCTACCGGCATGTTGGCAAGAACTGGTTGTTCACGGGCGACCACGTCATTGACGGTTCAACCGTCGTTATCAATCCGCCCGACGGCAATATGAAGCACTACCTGCAATCCCTGTATCGTGTGAAAGAGCTGCAGTGCGATGCACTGGCCCCGGGGCATGGCGAAATTATTCATAACCCCGGCCGGGCCATCGACTGGTTGATCAACCACCGTCTTGAAAGAGAGGGTAAAGTTCGATCAGCTCTTGCCCGCAACCCGAATCTCACGACGCGAGGCCTCGTCCCACACGTGTACGAAGATGTCGACAGGAAACTCTATGCGTTAGCCGAACGCTCATTGCTGGCGCATCTTTTGAAGCTCCAGGACGACGGAATCGCAGAGCGTGTTAACGATCGCTGGCTACAGGTGCAAGCCGATTAGGCGCCGACAGCCCAGCTGCCCGGGCCCTTGATCGAGTCAGGCGAACAAGGGGCGGCTTGATTAGCGGCCTGACTTCGCATAATTTACGCGGTCCGGAAAGCGAGGTAGCAAGCATGACATTCGTTGTCACCGAAGCCTGTATCAAGTGCAAACTGACCGACTGTGTCGAAGTTTGCCCAGTAGATTGCTTCCACGAAGGCCCCAATTTTCTTGTGATCGATCCCGACGAGTGTATCGACTGCACCTTGTGTGAGCCCGAGTGTCCTGTCGAGGCAATCTACTCTGAGGACGAGCTTCCGGCCGGCCAGGAACATTTCCTGAAACTCAATGCGGAGCTGTCCCAGGACTGGCCCGTTATTACGGAAATGAAGGACCCGCCCGAGGATGCTGACGAATGGCGTGACGTGAAGGACAAACTGCAGTACCTGGAGAAATAGGGCCGCCGCTTCGCGCGCCAGCATTGTCCCCTTTATGGGGAGCGCGCTCCTACAGCGCGTCCTCGCAGAATCTAATGAGGATGTCGGCGAGTTCAGGTCCTTTGTCCTCCTGCAGGAAATGGCCCGCATTCTTTATCTTCACATGCCCACGATTTCTTGCGCCGGGCACGGATTCCTGCCAGGGCAACTCGCCGCCACGCGTAATCGGATCCCTGTTGCTGAAGGTCGTAAGAAACGGCTTCTGCCATGCGCTGAATTTTTTCCACGCCGCGCGATTGGCCTCGCTGGCGGGATCGTCCGGCGTGGTCGGCACCAGCATCGGAAACGCCCGGGCCCCGGCTTTGTATTTCGACGACGGGAAGGGTGCGTTGTACGCGGCAATAGCGTCGTCCGACAATTCCGTGATGGTCCCGCTCTGAATGATCTTGCCGATCGGAAACCACGGGCTAAAGCGCGCGAAGGCACGCCATATCCTGAAGGCTTTCGGCATTTCCTGATCACCGGTGGGCAAGCCGCCGTTGCCAACGGCGATACGTGCAAATCGTTGTTCATTCTCGGCCGCCACGCGAAGCCCGATGAGCGAGCCCCAATCCTGGCAAAAGAGCGTGATGCCGCGGAGATCAAGCGTTTCGATGAACTGTGTCATCCAATCGACATGTGTTGCGTAGCTGTAGTCGCTTTTGCGCGTCGGCTTGTCGGATTTGCCGAAGCCGATCAGGTCCGGCGCGATTACGCGCAGGCCAGCCAGCTTGAGCGGCGGAATCATGGATCGGTAAAGGTAGGACCAGCTCGGCTCACCGTGCAGCAGCAGGACAACGTCGCCATCACGGGGCCCCTCGTCGACGTAATGCATGCGCATTCCATCCACGTTTACATAGTTAGGCTGGAATCGGTAGTCGGGCAGACTCTCGAAGCGAGAATCCGGCGTCCGCAGTGTTTTCATTCTTGTTCTCCCGCTCGCATATTCGGCCTATGATAGCCGCTTCTTCCGGTCAAAGACGTTTGTTTAATGAGTAGCCTGCGTGCAAGGATGTTCCGTCGAATCACGTCCCGATTCGTACAAGGCATTAACAAGTCAACCATAGACCCGGCGCATATCGCGGAACTGCGGGAGCGCCTGAACCGGATGAGCCGATTCCTGAAACCCGCGTTCGGTGTGTCGGTCGAGGCAACGACCGTGAATGGCATTGACGCTGAGTGGCTTAGGCCGAAAGCCGCACCCGACGACAAGGTGCTGCTGTATCTTCATGGCGGCGCGTACCTTATCGGCAGCTGCCGTACACATCGGCAGTTGGTCAGCCATATTGCGCGTGCCGCCGGCATTAATGCACTGGTGCCCGACTATCGCCTGGCGCCCGAACACCGCTTTCCGGCGGGTATTGAGGATGCTGTCGGAGTTTACCGCTCGCTGCTGGCGGAAGGATTCAAGCCCGGCGATATCTTCGTCGCGGGTGATTCGGCAGGCGGCGGATTGACGATCGCGATGCTGCTTTCGCTACGCCATGCGGGTGTGCCGATGCCCGCAGCAGCCGTGTTGTTGTCACCCTTCCTCGACGTGACGGCGAGCGGCGAATCGGCGACAACGCGCGCCGATCAGGACCCATGGTTCGACGCTACGGACCTGGCCGTGGTTGCGGACAACTATTGCGCAAACGCAGACGAATTGAAGAACCCGCTGGTGTCGCCGGTCTTTGCCAACGTGGCCGGCTTGCCGCCGACCCTCATCCAGGTTGGCGACGATGAAATACTGCTGAGCGACGCGACGCGCTTTGCTGCCCTGATGGAAGAAGCCGGCCTTGAAGTGCAGCTCGAGATATGGCCGGAGATGTGGCATGTGTTTCAGCTGTTGGTCGGCAAAATGCCGGAGAGCCGCAAGGCGATCAGGAAAATCGGAGCCTATCTCCACGCGCGGATGAGATCCGCCGAGCCACTAGAAGCCTGATTGTTTTTGCGAGTCGTCGTACATCTTGGTCAGAAAAGCGCGGATTGCCGGCTCGGCCTCCTCTTTGCTCATGAGTTTTTGCTTCTCCAGGATTACCGCCATTTCCCTGATTGACCGCTTGCCGTCTATCAGCGACATGATGAATGAGTACACCTGGGTCGTCATCGCCTGTGTTCGGAACGAAGGTGACAGCGGCACGGGCTCCTTGCCGGTCACGATCCAGTCGGGCAGGGCCTTGTAGCGCTCCGGTTTTTTTGCGTCACGCTCTTTATAGGCGGAAAACGAAAACACCTTCTCCTGCCGGCCGTGGCGGCTGGCAGGAGAACACATGTAGGGAATCGTCTTTTGCGAAACGTAAGGATCGGAGAAGCCGTTCTCGGCAACGATCGCTTTGGTTTCTTCCGGACTGTATCGGCGTGCACGTTCGGGGCTGGCAAATGCGAGAGAGCCGAAATTCACCCAGCGGCCGTTGTCAGCGAGCAAGTTATTGATTCGTGCTGCGAGCATGGGCAAATCATCGCTGATTATGTCGATAAGCCAGGGCGTTACGACCGTGTCGAAAGACCGGTCCGGGAATGGAGCGCGTAACGCGTCGCCAAGGACCAGGTGAAATCGATCATCGACAGCTTCCGGTGCCGTCAGTGTTCGCAATACGGCGTCGTCCTCGAGTGCTAGTGGCGCGATCGGGAATTCATACAACTTCAATTTGTCACCGCGCGTAACAGCCTGGGCGACCAGCATGAGCAGTGGGTTGAAATCCATCGCGACCGTGGACGAGCAGTCCAGCTTCATGTGAATGTCGTACGCCAGTCGTCCGGCGCCAGCGCCAAGCACCAGGACATTGCCGAGTTCGGCATGGTCGTGAAGGACAGACTGAATCTGTTTTAGCGACGCGCGGTTTTCCTCGTCGCCCCACGCCCAGTCGCGATGAATGTTGGCGTAGTAGGTATTCAGTCCCTGGTCGACCGGCAGCCGTGTCCTGAGTGCCAGGTAACTCTCATAGTTACCGTGAAGCGCTTGTACTTCCAAAGGTCGAAGTAGCCTGGCCAGCGCGCGGCGGTGATTTTCAACGGACTTCTTGTAACGCTCCACGCGCCGTCGGCTCAGTGAGTGTAGATCCTTGTTCTTGAGTTCTTTCTCGAGCCCGGTGACCTCATGGCCCAGCTGTTGCAAAGCAAACTGCAGGCGCCCGCGCCACTCGCCCAGAGTCGCCTGTGGCTCCGCAAACATCCAGGGAATGCCGTCGAGGGCAGGGAAGTCGACTTTGCAGGCCTTGCAGTAGATTTCGCTGTCTTTTTGCTCCAGCGGCGATTTATCGCAACGTGGGCAGGCGAGAAAATCGATGATGTCGCTCATGGCGGGATTATGCACCAAAAAAAAACGGCCAGCCGGAAAGGTGACGGCTGGCCGAATTTTCGCTCGTTATTACTCGCTAGGCAGGCACTGTTCCCGTGACGATGTTCTGGAACGCGATGTACTGGTCGATATTGCTGCCCAGGCCGTGGCTGATACCGAGGCTCTGATAAAGACCGTCGAAGTTTCCTTCTTCGCCGTGCAACGCCATGTAGTTGAGTATCACGGAGTTGACCAGCAGGTTGACGTTGTTAGCCATCGGCGTCGCTGCGCGCTGTACCGAGCCGCCTGCGTCCATATAGCCGATCTGCTGGTGCTGCATCTGTTCCTCTACCGTGCCGCCGCGCAGCACCGGTCGTCCACCGAGGCGGGGCGGGTTGTAGACGAGGAAAAACGCGCCGGCAGTCGACGAATTGTCACTCGTCCATTCGCCCTTGCCGCGGCCGTCCACCGAATTGTCGATCGCGCCGTTCGACGAGAGTGAGCCATCGCTGAAGACATACAGCATGAGGGGCTTGTCGAGGCGTGCCGCGTACTCGAGGCAGGCGCCCATGCACTGGCCGGCACGGAAGTCTTTGACCTCGCCCTCGGCGCGTGCGCCGCCGTGATAGTCGTAGCCGCCCATCTCGACGCAGCCGGCACCGGCGAAGCCGTTCATGACGAGCTTCATGATCGAAGACGTCTTCTGGAATTCACGCCCGTCGCGGTCGCCGGCGAAGAACTCGTTCGAGGTGAAGATACCGGTAGCATCGTCCACGATCATTGCATCGGCACCCGGGTCGATCGGGGTACCACCGAAACGGTCGGCGATATGCGCCGCCTTGAGGTAGCCGCAGCGCACGGCCTTGTCGATGTCGATATCCCTGTTCACCAAGTTTTCGACCTCGGCAACCTTGCTGTCCGAGAGGCGATAAATCGATTCCATGACCATGGTCGCATCGTCTTTCGACAGGATGCCGACGAGGTCGCCCGTGTCGACGAGGTTGACGACGTCACTCGGACGGTCAACCTTGGTCGGGCGCAGCTCGGGATTGTACAGCGCCTGCGGCAGCATGGAGTTGCCGCCCGAATCGGTATTCTCCGAACCGGATAGCGTCAGGATCGAACCCTTGGCACCGGCGAGAGCAATGCCGTACATCGGGTTGTGAGGGTTATTGCCCGTGTCGTTATCCGAGCGTGCCGGTATTATCGCACCGCTGATATTGGCCGCCGTCGTCGCGCTGACCCGCGACAGGATGCCGCGACGAAACGCGCTGTCGAAGTGGAAACCCAGGCCCAGGTCGAAGTTCGCAAACGCATTGCCGTTAGCGTCAGTGAGTCCGGGAACCATGTCGCCCGGCAGGCCCATCTTTTCGTAACCCTGTGTGCTCAGGAAATCGCTCTGGCCGCCTTGTCCGCCAACCAGGACGTTTGAGCCGGCGATGTTGACGCCGCCCGCCAGGTCGAAGCATATAAACGGAATCTTGCCTGCACCATCCGTGATGTTGCATTCAGCAGGGGCTCGCAGGACGTCGAGATCAGGTGAAAGGTCTGCGAATGCATTGCGTGGATTCAGCAGCGGGGCGATTCCGCCGACCGTATAAGCCGCACCTGTCATAAAGCCTTGCGACAAAAACTGGCGTCGCGTGACAGGACGCGGATGATCGGTGTGAAGCAGCGGCAAATCCCAGTTGCCTTTGTCTCGTTTCATGGCCATCTCTATTACTTCCTCTTATGTCCTGTCTTTACTGAACCAGTGTGACTGCGCTGCCAAGTACCGAAGCACAAACACCCTTTGCGATTGAGCGCGTGTCACTGGTACCTCCCAGCAAGCGATCGATGAGGTTATCCGGACGATTGCCTCCGCCCGAGCTAAATGCGGCGATCTCATCGTGAACGATTGTGTAGCTGGGTTGCGAGTCAAGCTGCGCGCTCGTTGAGGAGTGTCCGACTGCGCGGGCAATCAACGGCTCAACAAAGCTGTCGCGATTGGCAACGCTGAATGCCTGCCCAGGCGCTGCACCAAAATTGAATCCGGGCCAAATCGTTGCATCCTCGACGGCCGCGTCGCAGTACTGAATCGCGAGCTGCGCAATCGCAACCTGGTGCGACGACAAAACGGCTTCGATGTTCTCGACCGCCGGCAGCGACTGGCGCAGCTCCTGATAGGTCTCATCCACCAGGAAGTTTCCGCCACGCTGATAGGTCGTGCGATCGATACCTGTAATCGCCGCGTAGGTCGCGTCAATCTCGTCGAAAGTTCTGACGCCGATGTCCGACTTGCGCTCTTCGGCCGTTGCGATGTAGTCCGTCACAACCAGCATCGGGTCTTCGCTACGGTTGAAAACGACGCCGTCGAGGTTGTCGAACGTCAGGAAGAACTCATCATCCTGAGGTCCTTTCTCGAGCGGCAGCACCGCGCCAAGCACCGACAGCGGCTGGCCGAGTTCGTCCAGCGTCGCGCCGATCAGGTCGAGCGTCTCATCCATGTTGGCGTAACTCTGTCCGACCGGTGCCTCTTGCCCGTTCATCGCGATGCGCATGCCCTGCATGCTGATGCCGGTCGGTGTCGAGCCGTCAAGCGTCGTGAAATGAGGCTTGTCGAAAAGGTACGCGTACGAGTCGAATTGCTGCGCTTCAAACAGGACGTAAGACGTCTGCAGCGGCGCACCGATACGCGCCGAGATATCGAACAGCAGGTAGAAGCGTTCACCAACACCCGCGTCGAAGTTCTGCACGATTTGCTCTTCGGCTAGAGCGCGGCGGTGAATGGCCGCCAGGCGGAACGTGCCTTCCCACAGCCCGTCACCCGATGCCTCGTTGCCGAGTACCAGGGCGAACGTGTCCTGCCAGTCGGCAAACGTACCTCCGGGAATCGGATCGGCATTGCTAACGAGCTCACCGTTGACGTAAATTCTGCGTCCGTCAATCGGGCTGTACGTCGCGACGACGTGCTGCAATGTTGCTTGCAGAACCTCATCGGCGTCCGGTGTGGACAGCTGCGGATTACCATTCAGGTCCGTCAACGGGTCACCGTTAGCATCCTGCGCATTGGTGCGCAACAGGAAGTCATAGTTATAGAGCGTCTGCTGCAGCGTGAAGTTACGGGATGCCTGGCCGGCCGAGTAGCTGACGATCTTGGACATCTCCTGCGTCACGTTAGCCGGTACGACCCAGGCCTCGATCGAAAACTCGCCGGATTCCTGCAATATGTCGGCGAGTTTCTTGCTGGCCGTCGTCGAGCCCTGTGCTTTGCCCGGGCCCTGCGCCTGGTTGTAGCCTATCGTGATGCCCCAGCCGCCGTACCAGGTGACGTCGCCCGAGAAGTTCAGGTCGATGGCCGGATCGACGCCGCTCGAATCGAAAGCCGTCAAGCCCGTGCCTGTCTTGAATTCCCAAAGCGCAATCTGGTCATTCTCGTAGCGATTGCCACCGGAGGCGACTGTACCGTCAACGAGGCGTACAGCCTTACTGTAAATAAGGTCCGGGTTGACGGTCGTCGGAGCGATCGCATTCGCGAACGTCGTGATTGCGTTCAACATTTCTACAGAAGCCGTCGCGCAGTCATTGTTCCAGCAGTTGTGTGCTTCACCGCCTTGAGAGCCCGGTGATACCTTGACGACGAAGCGAGAATCGGCCGGTGAGTCAAGGTTGATTTTCGACTTGGCCGCTTCATAGGCACTCGCTACATCGGGTTCTGCGAAGAACGGCTGTTGTGCTGTCGGGGATTCCGAGCTGTGGCAGCCGGCGCAGTACTCCGCAAGGATAGGCGTGTATACGAATTGCTCGAACAGCGCCGGGTCCGTCGGAAAGTTCTTGCTGTCGCTGGGATCGCGATCTGCCGGAGCAGTCAGGACAATCTGGCGGCCGCCACTGGCGGCAGAGCCAACCCAGTTCTCGATCCATGTCGTCATGATCGTGCCGCAAACGCCCGGGTCTGCAACCCAGCAGTTGTGGCCAATAGGTGCTTCACTGACTTTTTCGACAATGCGTGACAGTGACGGCTGCTGGGTGTTTGTCACCGTAACAGCTTCGTCGTATGCCATGTTGACGTCGTCATTGCGAACGAACATGGGCACCTGGCCGACCGATTCGTTGTGGCAAGAGCCGCAGCGGTCGGTGGTTTTCGCGTTTATCCAGAATTCCTGTTGAAATTTGAGGACGTCTGCATCGCGAGCGACAGGACCGGTATACACCGTGTCGTTATTGTTACCAGGACCCTGTGACAAAGGGTTGTCAGTTGTTTGTGCACCACCGCCGCAAGCCGCGAGGACGATGCTCGAAAGCAGTGCCACTGCCGGCGCACGCAATGAGCGCTGAGCAAGGGCGTGGGTAGCAATTCGGATTGCTTTAGTCATTGTCATGTCTCCCTACTGGCCCATGCAGTAAACGGCGGTGTCTGCGAATACCTGTTTCATTTTGAAGATGCTGCCCTCGAAATTCGTGACGATCTCATCGACCTTGGTGTGGTCGGCATCCGTCTCAGGATGGCGCAGGCATACTGCCTTGAATACTTTCTTGACCTGGCAAGCGGCGAAAGCGTCACTATTGGAAAGTTCCACGCCGAGCGACTTGGCGCCGAAGTCGTCCCCGGTGCCCGGGCCGTTGAAGCCGAGGTAACGGTTCTGGCCGTTTCGCCAGTAATTCGTCCAGTGGTCGTCCGGTGTGCGGAAACCCTGCGGGAAGTTCAGGTCGTTATTGAAATACTTGGGCTGGACATTGCCGGCGGTGTACTCGACGGCGCCAGTAGCGTCATTGTAGTTGTAGTAGGCAAACGCCTGGGCCATCGGGTCCATACCCGTGTGGCAGCCGACGCAGTTGTTCAGGAACAGGCGGCTGTCACCACCCGGGCTGCGGCTGACGTCCTGGCGAATTCGATCGGGCGGCAAACGCGGATCGTGCAGTTGTTCCATGTCCGCGCAGAAGTGATTGACCATCGTAAAGCGGAACATTGCGCGGTTGGTGCCGGCGATAAAAAACGCTTCGGAGGCCGCGCGCGACGTCATTACACCAGCCGTTGCCGTGGAGGGGATACCGTTGATGCCTGACTGCGTTGCTGGTTCCAGCACGGCCTTCAGGTCGTGGTTACCTGCCTCCAGCTGCTCGTAATGATTGTTGTTGTCTCCGGCCGGCGCTGACGAAACCGTTCCTGGTCGCCCGACATATTGCAGGTCGGCTGATAACACTGTGCGGAAGTCCACGTCGTCACGGATCATTCCGATCACGGTCGCGACGTAATCGTTGAGTGGTACAAACACAGAGCGGTCGCGATTCGTCCATGGCGCTGCGAAGTTTTTCAGCGTCACGTTATAAAAGCTGCTGTTCTCCATCGCGATGTACGCTGCGCAGGCCGCTCCTGAAACGCCGTAGCTGGCACAGACGGGGTCCGTTCCTGTGTTGTTCTCCATCGCGTTCAAGACCGATTCCGCAGGCGGTACGCCGGCGAGACGATCATAAATTCGCTTGGCCTGTTCCCTGGTCTGGGCGCTTGCCGGCGCTGTGAGTATTACTGACAGCAATACTGTGAGCGCGATGCGTACGTGTCCTTTCCACATCCTGTTATTCATATCGTTTCTGCTCATCACTCGTACGATTCAAACAATGTGCTTTCCTGTGTACCCGAACGTCATTCGGGATTCACGCACCCTGGGTAACGGACTGCTCAGAAGTTAGTTGCTGCGCCGTGAGACGCGCGCCAAATCTGTTGCTCCTTGTAGCTCCGCTTTACGCGGTGGACTCCTGTCCACCAGACCGGTTGCTCAACTTGGCAAAGAAAATTTTGCCAGACCTTTTTTATCTTTGCCGTGAATGTATTCACGATTTAGAAATCTTCGGTCACGTAATCAATCGATCTGCAATCTATAAAGCAAGTGCTGTGCCAGTCTTGACCCTGTCGCGCACAATCTTTATAAAAGCCTTATATATCAACTTGTTAACAGAGTGTTCCTGGTCCTCTTCGAAGCGAAGATATGTCAAGTCGTTGTCGGTGCTTTGGCACAAGGTTACGTAACCGGAGGCCTAAGCTACTGATTGTGAAAGGCTGTGCAACTGTCGCCGAAGGGAGACAGGGCGGTCGTCTATTGACACCACCAAACAACAACCGGAAGCGACGTAAAGTTCATGCAATTTCTAAACGTGGCGCAAAAATCACACTTTATGTTGCGCATGCGATCGTCGTGATGGAACCGTACGCCGCGTCATGTCGTGTATCGACAGGACGATGCTGCGAAAAGTTGGTTTGACTTTGTTCGGTGTCGTGCTTTTGAGACATTACATCGAGCTTGATCCCTCTCCTATAATCAGAGGCAATCTGCTCCTGAATATTACGGAGTAATACTCGATAAATAGTTAATCGCAGTTTGTGACTGTGTTAACGGTACGATGGCCGCAACGCGTCGTACCCTGCCATGATGACCCGAGGTGAAAGCTATGTTTAGGCTAGCGCGACAATTTAAAAAGGGAATTACGAGCAAAGCGACCAGGATGGTGGCATTGTCGATGGCGTGCGTGCTGGTCGCCGCTTGCAGCAAAGGGGAAGGTGTCCAGCTTGGCACGGGACAGGATCCCGATCCTGTCGTTATCGATTTCCCGATCGCCTACATAAAGTCCCCGCTTCCGGTTGACGACAACGGCGTATTCCAGCAGCAGGATTTGCGAGAGCAGATCACATTTGAATTTGGTGCCGATCTTTACTTTCGTGATCGCGCCTCTCCCAGCGCTGAAGCGATCAACATTACTGAAAGCGTATCGCAGGGCCTCGCGGCAATTCGTGATGTCGAGATCGACTATGACGGCAGCCGCCTTCTGTTCGCCATGCGAGTGCCGTTCGATCCGGACTTGGACGAAGAAGATCTGCCGACCTGGAATATCTGGCAGTACACGTTCGAAACGGGCGAGCTGATTAGGGTCATTTCATCTGACCTCACGGCCGAGATCGGCCACGACATCATGCCGAAGTACTTGCCGGATGGACGAATTATCTTTTCCTCAACGCGCCAGACCCAGTCGCAGGCCGTGTTGCTTGACGAAGGCAAAGGCGGGTTCCCGGCACAAGATGAGGATGATAACGAGCCAGCTTTCAACCTGCACGTCATCAACGATGACGGCACCGGTGTAAAGCAGGTCTCTTTCAACCAGAGCCACGACCTCGACCCGTCTGTAATGGCCGATGGAAAAATTGTGTTCAGCCGCTGGGACCACAATCAGTCGAATGACGCCGTAAACCTGTACCGAATGAACCCGGATGGTTCCGCCCTGGAGTTGCTCTATGGCCAGCAGAGTCATGCTACGGGCACGAACGGCGATATCATCCAGTTCATGCAGCCACGCCAAGTTGAAGACGGTCGTGTCATGGTGCTGGCACGTCCGTTCACCAACACGGAGGGCGGCGGCGAGCTGATGCTGATCGATACACCTCAGTACCTTGAGAACACGCAGCCGACCAAGGACAACATTGGCATCTTAAGTGGCCCGGCGCAGGAAGACGCGACCGTAAACGAAGTATCGACGATACCGGGCGTACCGTCCGTTGGCGGCCGTTACTTCTCGGTCTACCCGATCCAGGATGGCACGGATCGGCTGATGGTCAGCTGGAGCCAGTGTCGCCTGGTCGAAATCCTTGCTGACGACGGCGATCCCGCCACGGACGATACACAGATCGTGCCGTGCACCGAGGACCGTCTCGCAAACGTCATCGTCATCGATCCGAATAATCCGCCAACACCCGTTGAGGGTGATCTGTTTGTCGCGCCGCCCCTGTACGGTATCTGGATTTACGATCCCCGCGACGATACACAGTTGCCGATCGTCGCCGGTGAAGAAGGCTTCATGTTTACCGAGGTGGTCTCGGCCGATCCCCGGCCAATACCCCCAGTCGTTCTTGACGGCATAAACGACTATCCGCTGGACGTGACGCTTGCGGACAGTGGCGAAGCGCTGCTGAACATCCGTAGCGTTTATGATTTTGACGGCACGGCAATTGTCGATATCCCGACCGTAGCTGATCCCATACAAACCCTGGCTGCTGATCGAATTGCGCGTTTCCTGCGCATTGAAAAAGCGGTATCGCAGCCGGACGATGACCTGCGCGACATTGACAACACCGCATTCGGCGTTACGACACAGTTTGGCATGAAGGAAATCGTCGGCTACGCGATGGTCGAGCCTGATGGCTCGGTCATGGTGAAGGTCCCAGCCAACACGGCACTTATGCTCAGTGTGCTCGATGAGAACGGTCACCGTATCACGCAACGTCACCAGAACTGGATTTCACTCGCTGCCGGTCAGGAACTGAAATGCAATGGTTGCCACGATGCCAACAGCGGCGTCTCTCACGGTCGCAGCGACGCTTTCGAAAGTGCATACGCAGGCGCGCCAGGCGGCATCAATGCGTTCCCGGGTACCGATGACATGGTTTGGCCCATCGCCGTTGTCGGCGAAACCATGGCTGAAGTGCGCGCGCGAATCACTTGCGCGGATGGCTCGTGTTCATCGATCGAACCGTCGATGAACGTGATTTATCGTGATGTCTGGACTGCGGACCCGGTTATCGCCGCGAACAATGCCGACATCGATTACCTGTACACCGATTTGACAACGGCATCGCCGACTCCCGTGTCCTGCCAGCAGGACTGGCAGTCAAACTGCCGCAGCGTCATCAGCTATGAATCGATCATTCATCCGCTGTGGAGCCAGCCACGCCTGGTCACATTCGATGATGACAACGATCCGGCTACGCCGGAAGTACCGTTGCTCGACCCGGTTACGGGCCTGCAGGTCAACAACAACTGCCTCAACTGTCATACGCCCGTGGATCCTGCAGACGGCGCCACGCGCGTGCCGGCCGGTCAGCTGGAACTGCAGGACGGCCTGTCAGCTGATGAGCCCGATCACTTCCATGCCTATCGCGAGCTGTTAGTTACTGATAACCTTCAGGTTCTGGACAATGGTGCGTTGGTCGATGCGACCCAGGTTATCGGACAGGATGCGGACGGAAACGACATCCTGGCCACGATCTCCAACGGTCCGCCACCACTGAGGGTGTTCCTGGGCGCAAGGCTATCGAGCGATTTCTTTGACCGATTTAACGATCCTACGGATCTTCACTTCAATATTTTATCCCAAGCGGAGCGACGCCTTGTTGCGGAATGGTTGGATGTCGGAGCCCAGTATTACAACAATCCCTTCGACGCCCCCGCCAACTAAGTCCGCCTGGTTCGGATGCCTGGTCGCCGTCGTACTGCAGATTTTTCTGACAGCGCCGGTCCAGGCCGCCGATGACTATCGCACTGTTGCTGTTGCCGACCCCTACCTGGAATTGCGGACGGGGCCCGGAAGTGGCTACCCGATTTTTCATGTTGTCGATCGCGGTGAGTCCGTCGATATCCTGATGCAGCGCACGGACTGGTACCTGGTCCGGGCTCTGAACGGCAAAGAGGGCTGGGTCGATCGGGCTCAAATGGAACTGACGCTGCAACCGGACGGCGACCAGGTCAGTTTCGAGCAAGCAAAAATCGATGACTTCACCGACGCCAAATGGGAGACGGGAATTCTGGCCGGAGACTTCGGTGGTGCCAACATCATTTCCCTCTACGGTGGCTACTCGCTCAACCCATACGTGTCCCTGGAGGTATGGGGTTCACAGATTTTGGGTAATTTCTCGAACGGCTGGATGGGCAGTGTTAATGTCGTTCACGAAGCCTGGCCGGATTGGCGTGTATCGCCGTTTTTCACACTGGGTGCCGGAGTCATCCACACCGAGCCCAAGTCAACGATCATCCAGGGTGAGGATCGTACGGATCAGATCGGGCACGTTGGGGCCGGTTTCCGTATTTATGCGACGCGACGCTTTTTGTTGCGAGCCGAGTACAAGAGCTACGTGGTGTTCACGAGCCGAGACGAAAATGAGGAAGTAGAGGAATGGAAAGTCGGTTTCGCGTTCTTTTTCTGATCGTTGCCATGATCGGCCTGTCGGGCTGCGCGGCGACGAAGAACCTGTTCGGCTTCGGCAATGAGGAGGCGCCGCCTCCCACGTCGGAAGCGCCAGGGCAGGTCATCGATCCCGAAGTTGAGCGTCGCGAAATCAAGGAACCGGCAATCGATCGTGAGGATTTCGAAATCGGCGGCTATGTCGGCATCATGAGCGTCGAGGATTTCGGAACAGACGTCGTTTATGGCGTTCGGCTCGCCTACCACATTACCGCCGGCTTCTTTGTCGAAGGCACGGTCGGGCGGACCGAAGCGGGGCTGACAAGCTTCGAGGAATTGTCAGGCGGTGCGCGGCTCATAACCGATAGCCAGCGAACCTTTACCTACTACAACCTGAATCTCGGCTACAACATCTTGCCCGGCGAAGTGTTCATCGGCGAAGGACGTGCCTATAACACCAACCTGTATTTGATCGCGGGGCTGGGTTCTACGCGATTTGCCGGTGATGACCGGTTCACGGTCAACGTCGGTGCGGGCTATCGATTCCTGCTTTCGGACTCGATTGCATTGCACCTCGACTTCCGCGATCACTTGTTCGATATCGATCTGCTCGGTGAGGAGAAGACGGCCCACAATCTCGAGGGTCACCTGGGCTTCACGGTGTTCTTCTGAGGCAGGGATCACGGTTTCCGACCAGTTTCCCGGGATAAAGTAAGCTTATGGAAAAGATTTTTTTAGCGATTGGTCGAATTGTGCTGCCGTTGCTCGTCATCGGCGGGCTGTCGGGGTGCAGTAATTTCGAGCCCTGGGTCAAGCCCTACGAGCGCGACAAGCTGGCGGATCCGATCATGGCGCTCGATGGTGACCCCGTTTCCACCTCGTATCTGCAGCACGTTTACGAATCCCGTGAAGGCGCTCGTGGCGGCGAAGGCGCGGCTGGCGGCGGCTGCGGCTGTAACTAGCGGTATCGGGCGACGATGATGCTCCGACGCAGACTCCTGCTTGCAACGATGCTGATGGCATTCGGCACTGCTCACTCAGGCGTGTTGCCGGAAGACCGTACCGACATTCTTTACCATCTCTACGACGGCGGTGGTGTCGAAATCGACGGCCCGTCCATCCTGGTTCGCAAGCAGGTTGGCAAGAGTCTCTCCGTCGTTGGCAACTACTATGTCGACATGGTGAGCTCAGCGTCAATTGACGTCATTACGACAGCAAGTCCTTATACCGAAGAACGTGAGCAGTGGTCGCTGGGTATCGATTACCTGCGCGGCAATACGACCATGCGCGTCGGCTACACGAGCAGTGAAGAATCCGACTACGATGCCGCGACCTATAATTTCTCGGTGAGCCAGGACATGTTCGGCGACCTGACGACGCTGACGCTGAGCTATGCGCTCGGCGATGATATCGTCCGGAAATCGGGAGACGATACATTTGAAAAAAATCTGGACAAGCAAATCTACGGCATTGGCTTAACTCAGATTCTGACAAAGAATCTAATTGCGACGCTGAATTTCGAGACCATGACCGACGAGGGCTATTTGAATAACCCGTATCGAACGGTTCGTTATTTTGACGCAAGCGATTTGCTTGGGCGCGGCTATGGTTACGAAGAGGAGTTGTACCCCAATACACGTACCAGCAACGCTTTGGGTATGAGGGCGCGATACTTCCTGCCATACCGTGCGGCCGTCGAAGGCGAATACCGGTACTTCATCGATACTTGGGACATCGAGAGCCATACTGCCGCGCTAACCTATATCCACCCGTGGAAAGATTTCACGTTTACGGGCAAGTTCCGTTATCACGACCAGACGGGCGCACATTTTTACAGCGATCTCTTCCCCAGGTCACAGGCAACTAACTTCCGTGGTCGTGACAAAGAGCTGAGCCCGTTGACCAGCTACACGTTCAAACTGAAAGCGGCCTACACCTTCCTCAATGAAAACCAGAGCTGGGGCTTCCTCAAGAAAGGCTCGGTCACGGCGTCGATCGACATGCTGCATATCGATTTTCACGATTTCTCGGATTTAACGGCGCTTGCGCCGATCGGCGACGAACCGCTATACAAGCTCGATGCCGACGTCTTCCAGATTTTCTTTTCTTTCTGGTACTGACCCGTTTTGCGCGCTGGCGCGCGCGGCGATCGCGGCCATGGCCGCTCCCGCAAATGTTAGGATGTGCTCCGGGCAAGCCGGAGGTTCGTGTCTATGACATCCATTATTGTTGCCGTACTCATCCTTATTGGCGTGGTCGGCGTTGTCCTCTATAACCGGCTCATTCGCAGTCGCAACCGCGTCGATACGGCCTGGAGCGACATCGACGTCCAGTTGCAGCGACGACACGACCTGATTCCGAGGCTCGTATCAGCCGTCGACCAGTACGCCAAATATGAGCGTGCGACACTCGAGGCGGTCACCGAGCTGCGTGCAGAGGCCATGCAAATGGCCGATGTGCGCGCCAAAGGCCGAGCCGAAGAGAAACTAAGTGCGGGCATTGAGCGAATCATCGCGCTTGCCGAGAATTATCCGGATCTCAAGGCCAACGAGAATTTCCTTAGCCTGCAGAACGAACTTGTCGAAACCGAGAACTACCTGCAGTTTGCACGCCGCTATTACAATGGATCGGTTCGCGACTACAACACAATGACCGAGACCGTGCCGAGCAACCTTATTGCCGGCTGGTTCAATTTTTCGATGCGGGATTTCTTCCAGAAGAAGTCCGACGATGCCGCGAACGTACCGCTGGTCAAGCTGGGTTCAGTCGAATGAACAGGTTAGTCGCGCTGCTGCTCCTTCTACTGCCGCTATCGGCTGTGGCTGACGAGCGAATCCTGAGTTTTCACAGCGACATTCGTGTCATGACCGATGGCATGATCGAAGTTACAGAGACCATTAAGGTTCGTGCGGAAGGGAACCGCATCAGGCGAGGCATCTACCGGGATTTTCCGACCGAATACGAGGACAAGCTCGGAAATGAGTACAAAGTCGACTTTAAACCGCTGGCGGTCTTAAGAAATGGCAGGCCCGAGTCGTTTCATACCAAGGCCGTCCAGCGAGGAATAAGAACTTATTTTGGTCACGCCGATCGATTCATTAATCAGGGCGAGCATACTTACACGTTTCGATACAGAGCCAGTCGCATGCTTGGTTTCTTCGATAAGCATGATGAGCTGTACTGGAATGTAACGGGATTCGACTGGGCATTTCCCATCGACAAAGCGAGCGCCACGGTGATGCTGGAGTTCGACGCTCCGTTATCGGGTATTACCGAGGAAGCATACACCGGAGCCTTCGGCGCCAAGGGACGGGATTATCGATCACGCCTTGACTCGGGGAGGCGGATTTTTTTCGAGGCGAACAAACCTCTGTCGCCCGTTAATGGGCTGACCATAGTCGTTGGATGGCCAAAAGGGTTCGTCGATGAGCCGACCCGAGCCGATCGAATTGGCTGGCTGCTCAAGGACAACAAAAACCTGCTCGCCGCCGTCATCGGCTATTTCCTGTTACTCGGTTATTACGTTCCCGTCTGGCGGAAGTACGGCCGTGATCCCGAGGAGGGCCTGATCGTGACGCGCTATTCGCCGCCCGCAGGCTTTTCACCGGCGTCGCTGCGTTACATCCGGCAGATGTACTACGACGACAAAGTCATGACGGCAGCTGTTGTAAATCTCGCGGTCAAGGGTTACCTGGAGATCAAGAAACGGGGAAAAACTCACTGGTTGATCAAGCGAAATACCGAGGAACTCAAGCCACCGTTGGCTGCCGGCGAGCAGGAGCTTTACGACGGGCTGTTCAAGAGCAGCAACAAGATCGAACTCGACGACGAAAACCATGCGGTGCTGGGCAATGCCCGGGACGCTCACCGCAAGTCCCTGATAAAGGACTACAAAAAGCACTATTTCAATACGAACATGACGCTCAATATCCCGGCAATACTGATCGTACTCGGCTCGACGCTGATTGCCTTGAAAATTGGTCGCGGCCCGACGCCATTTGTGATTGCAGCCATCGTTCTGTCGTTCCTGACGATGGCGCTGTTTGCCATCATCATGAAGCGCCCCACGATACGAGGTCGAAAACTGCTGGACGAAATGCTCGGTTTCAAGGATTTCCTCGAGATCGCCGAGAAGGACGAGCTCAACCTGAGAAATCCGCCGGAAAAAACGCCCGAGCTGTTCGAGGCTTTCTTGCCATTCGCGCTGGCGCTGGGCGTCGATCAGCAATGGTCGGAACGTTTCGCAACGATACTCGCCAATATTCGAGGTCCGGATGGCGGGGCATACCGGCCATCCTGGTACAACGGTTCCTGGAACAGTTCCAACTTGAGCAAGACGACCAGCAAGCTGTCCAGCAGCCTGAATTCCGCAATCAGTTCATCGGTATCGCCGCCGGGCTCATCTTCTGGTGGCGGTGGCGGCGGCTCTTCCGGTGGCGGTGGTGGCGGCGGCGGCGGTGGCGGCTGGTGACGCCTTTGTGGAACAACACTTGCGCCGCAATTGCGATGCTGGTCCTGGTGGGCTGCAGCCCGTCCTCCGAAGAACTCGATACCGCTGCCGATCGTGTGTTTCTCAACGGAGCCATTTACACGGTCGATGCCGACCGCAGCTGGGCGCAGGCCGTTGCCGTCAAAGACGGGCGAATCGTTTATGTTGGCGACAACGAGGGCGCCGGTCGGCGGATCGGTCAAAGCACCGAACTGGTGGATCTTGCCGGGCAGATGATGTTGCCGGGATTCCACGATTCACATATTCACATCATGATCGGCGTAATGGCTGATGAAGAATGCAGCCTGCTGCGCATTCCGACCGAGCAGGAAGTCGCCGTCAGGCTGAAAGAATGTACGGGGCTTGCGGGCATTGGTGACGATGGCTGGATAGTGGGAGGTGGCTGGGGCGAGTGGCTCTGGCCTGATGCCAACCCGCGCAAGGGTCTTTTGGACCTGCTGTTTCCCGATCAGCCTGTGTACCTCGAGTCGAGTTTCGGGCACGCCGCATGGGTGAACAGCAAAGCGATGGAAATAGTCGGCCTCGACGCCGATACGCAAAGCCCACCGGCGGGCGTTATCGAACATGATCCGGAAACCGGTGAACCAAGTGGCACGCTCCGCGACTCGGCGATGTTGCTCGTCAAGAGCAAACTGCCGCCAATGACAATGGAGCAACGCACCGAGCGGGTACGCGCCGGCATCGCATTGGCGCATTCGGTCGGCATTACGGCCGTAATCGAACCCGGGCTCGACGCGCACCTGATTCAGCCAATCGTCAAGCTGGCCGATCAGGGCGAGCTCGACATGCGTGTGCTTGCGTCCCTGTCGCCGATCAACTGGCAGCCCGGTGTTTTCGATGAGAGCGTTTTTGAATTTCTCGACGGGCGTGAACATTGGCGCCGCAAGAATCTTGATGTTGATTCGGTCAAGTTCTATATGGATGGCGTTATCGAATACGGTACAAGCCCGTTACTCGAGCCTTATGCTGATACGCAGTACGGATCAGGTGAATTCTTCTATTCGCAGGATGAAGTGGATTATTACATGACGCGCTTCGACGCCATGGGTCTGCAGGTACACGTACACGCGATTGGCGATGCGGCGATTCGACGCGCGCTCGACGGCTTCGAAGCCGTGCGTGAAGCGAACGGTATGTCCGACAATCGTCACCAGATCGTGCACCTGCAGTTGATTCATGAAGACGACCGGCCGCGATTCGGCGAACTCAAGGTCGCGGCGGTTTTTCAGTCGCTGTGGGCATACCCGGACCCGGCAGCATTGGAGCTCGACGTTCCCATGTTGGGCAGGGAGCGAACGTGGCAAATGTACCCAATCGCCAGCGTTCAGGAGAATGGTGGTCGAATTGTCGGTGGCAGCGACTATTTCGTGACAGACTTGAATCCGTTGCATGCGATCGAGGTCGCAATCACACGACAGGACCCCTATACCAACGATGGCCCGGTCCTGAATGAAGAAGAGCGCGTTGATCTCAGGACCATGATCGATGCATACACAATCAACGGTGCCCATCAGATGGGGCTGGAGCAGGAGCAGGGCTCGATCGAGATCGGCAAGCGAGCGGACTTCGTCATTCTTGATCGAAATTTATTTGAATTTCCCGCTGCGGAAATCAACGAAGCGAAGGTAACAATGACCGTTTTTGATGGCAGGACAGTCTACGAATGAACCAAACCGTATATCGCCGCAGGCCTACCAGTACGATACCCAATGTAATTTTCGGGCTGCTGATCGCCAACGGCCTGGTGTTCGCTTTGCAGCAGATGAACGCGGAGTTCATGTTCATCAACTTCGCTTTGTGGCCAGCAACGGATCCGCGTTCGCCGTTCATGCCCTGGCAATTGCTCACCTACGGCTTTCTGCATGGCAACACGACCCACATATTTTTCAACATGTTCGGCCTGTGGATGTTTGGCCGTGACCTAGAGCAATTCATGGGGTCGCAGCGTTTCCTGGTTTACTTCCTCGTCTGCGTAGTGGGGGCAGGGATCGTGCAACTGATCGTGGCAGGTATGCAGGGTGGCTTGTATCCGACCGTCGGCGCATCCGGTGGCGTGTTCGGCATCCTGCTTGCCTACGGCCTAACCTTCCCGAATCGCATCGTCGTGCCGCTGTTTCCGCCTATTCCAATGCGGGCCATCACCTTCGTCTTTATCTATGGCCTGCTGGAGTTGTACCTGGGCATTAGCGGCGGGGCGCCCGGTATCGCGAACTTCGCACATCTCGGCGGCATGTTGTTCGGCTTCCTGCTTATCCGGTACTGGCGGCGCCGAAGGCGCTAGTGTCTTATCGCAACTAAGAGTATCGGACACGTTCGTTCGAATGGCGAAAATGCCCGGTCCCCGGTGGTCTGCGAACGTCAAAAGCGGTCCTCGAACGTAATTCAAGCTCAACGGCTGATCTTGGATGCAAAGCAGTTATCCCGGCGCTCAGGGTTCGCTGCAGTATCTGCCGTACTGTGCCTCAAGCTTTTCCGCCCTGATGGACTCTTTGCGGGCCAATTCGCAGCCATCGCTACTCTTGCAGCGCTGATGGTTTGATACCTCGCTATACATTTGGTGGCAGTCGATAGTCATGCTGTACCACCAATCCTGAATTTCCTGCTTCTTTTCTGGCACGAACATCCAGAGATACGCAAACGCGAACAAAAGTGCGATGACTATTAAACCGATTATCGTATTAATTAATTTCATTCAAATAGCTCGAATTGGTTTGTCCTGCAAGCAGACACTTGTGCGGACTAGCGACGAATCGCATGAATTTGTGGAAACGATAACGGTGCTGCCCTTATGACCGCTCAGGGTCAGTAGCGGCCTCTGGCCCTCATTCTAGCTCAACGGCTGCTTCAGGGCGTATAGCGGTAGTTCGCCAGGAATTTTCTGAAAGCCGGATTTTGAATGGCTGCTTTCACTGATAGCGGACGCTCAAACTACTGGAAAACAGCCAAAACGAAGGGCGGCTAACGGCCACAAGCAGACATCAGCCAATCGCTCTAGGGGCCAGCGTCTATCGATCAGACGAGCAGTATCAAGCTATTAGTCGAGACCCTGACACCATGGTTCTTCGATGTACCAGTCCGTGATCCAGTCTCCATCCGGTGTAACCGTGAAATGAACATCTATCCATAAATGATAGCTCCCCCTTTGCCCAAGTAGGGGAGCATGAATCCTTGTTATCATGGTCTCAGCTTTACCGCCAGCTGCATTCTCAATACTCTTGAACGAGGTTGAGCCGTGCCACTGCCACTGGTTTTCGGTCGACAAACCTACTCCCGTGCCGTGGAATGAGACTTGCCATATCGAACGAGACCCGCCCGTTGCGTCCGACTGATCATGTTCAACGGTTCGAACCCAATATTCCAAGCGAACAGGCTCGGTACAAAGCCAAATCTCCTGCTCACTGTACGTTAGATTTACGTTCGCCCCACCCTGGCCAGTCGTTGCACCGCTCGTTGTGAATTGCGTAACAAGGCCAAGGCTGTCGAACAACCCGGTGAGATTGTTAACCGGACCATAAAGCCGGGAGATGGTGTCAGAGTAATCAGCATCCAAATTCCAAGAAAATATCTCAAGAGGATTTGGTTCAAAGTTTCTGATATCCAACAACAGGTTGCCTAGAGAGGGATCGTAGAAAAACGGAGTCTGGAGATTGATAACGATGTCAAAATCCTCGGGCCAAGAACAGGTAGCGGCAGAGGAGGCCGTCAGTGGACCGCTGAATACGATCGTATCGTCACCGCCGACATTGTTGGCGTAGGTCGCGTCGAGACCGTCCGGTGCTTTGGGCGTGGTGGAGAGGTTGATCTGGACGTGCGGGAGCGTCGATTCAAACGACCATGTGCAAAACTCTGGTCGAAATGCAATCTGGGTAATGAACTGCGGTCTCGCGAAGGCGCTGAACTCCGATGCGGCGAAAACTTGCTGGTACCTCATCGGATCATCAAAAGGAAAGCCGTTGCTTATGTTACCGTCCGAAGACGCAACGCTGTTCGGTACAACGATGGTTGCTGCAAAGCTCGTGCTGGTCAGCCCTGACAACAGCATTAATGCAGGCGCTAGTAGTGAGGCAATGCTGGTTTTTCGTAATCTCAAAATGGGGCTCTTCATTTTTCTATCTCCCATAATCTAGATACTTGTCACTTCACCAACAAACAAACTACGGGCTTGCTCAATTGCAAGGGATGTTAGGATTCCGCGTATCTTTTTTTATTATTGTTGCGCAGCCAGCCTAGCCGATCCGGTACAACATACTGGCAATATTTTCTTTATTGCTTCTCCCCGAGAGTTCGTTCCATTGGCAAATTAATTTTACATTCGGATAAACCTCAATTTACATGCGGTCCATACGTATATGAATACGTATGGATCCTAGTGTGACGAATCTGCGTACGGGATATCGCAAGAACGCTCAATCTTTAATGCGGCGCTTCTCTTTAGATACCCCGGCAATGCAAGCGTCTCGCATACGGAGGCTGATGCTTGTACCGGTAGTTGCTCACCGATCTTAAGATGGAGCGCTTGCCCGCCCAGATATAGTGAGCTAACCACGTGTGGAGCTGTGGGTTGGAGTAGCCGCCTGCAGATAAATGACCGGCACTAGAGCGGTGGCTCATCGCCAGATCACCAACGCGGTGTCGATCCGTGAACGGCCTGCCGAGACTGAGGACCGTGCGGTACCGGGTCACTAGGAAGGTGATCTCATCATGGGCAGCAACAACAGTCAGATCGCGACACTGGTCGAGCGTCACACACGTTACGTGATGTTGGTGAGAGTGCCCAGCAAAGACACCAAGACGGTCATCAACGCGCTGATCAAACACGCGCACAAGTTACCGCGGGAACTCTACAAGTCGTTGACGTGGGATCGCGGTAGTGAGCTAGCCGATCACCAGCGCTTCAGCCTGGCGACCGATATCGACGTGTACTTCTGCGATCCGCAACACCCTTGGCAGCGTGGATCAAACGAGAACACCAACGGTCTCTTGAGACAGTACTTCCCGAAGGGAATGGACTTATCAGACGTTCATCAGAATCGACTGAATGCTGTTGCACGACAGCTCAATGAAAGGCCGAGAAAGACGCTACAATATCGAACACCGGCTGAACGATTTAACCAATGTGTTGCGTCGACCGGTTGAAACCGCAACCCGAAGCCGCCGTTCTAAGTACATTCCAGAATTGACGCGATTCTCCCGTCAGCGCATAAAGTTTAGTTACGACCGATAAAGGCAAACCTGACCAAAGTCAGGGACGCAAAGCCACGGGTCCTCGCTTCCTCCGAGAAGCCTTAATGACTCCCCGAAGGACCCAAGATCGCCGGGCTGCAGATAACTCAGCAGCAAGGGAGACGATCATGTTTATTCGCAAGGTGATAGCTTGCCTGTTAGGTGGGTTACTTATTCTGTGGAGCGTAACTGCATTCGCGGTTCAGTCGCTGGAAATCACTGATGTCTACGTGGATAAGTCGGACACACCACACCAATTGATAGTCACCGGTAATAACTTTGATAACGGCAACACAATCGAGTTATGGCTAGGCGGGATGCCACTTGTTGTTGTCTCACAGACATTCGATCCGTGTTGCACGATAGTCGCCAATTTGCCCGAAGGAATTTTGAATGGCAGTTACCAGTTGACTGCAACAACCGGTGGCGGGAGCGTCCGATTTAACGACTTCGATGGCGTCACATTCGGCCAAGACGGTACATCCTGCTCAGCCACTCAGGGAGATGGTATTGCCACAGTCACATGCACAGATGGTACTACTGCCACGGTGTCTGATGGTGTTGATGGCGCACCAGGACCTACCGGACCAACAGGACCAATAGGGCCAACCGGGCCGACGGGACCACTGGGTCCTCCTGGCGACGACGGGCCACCGGGACCACCGGGCGATACAGGACCGCAAGGCGGGCAAGGTCCGATGGGACCACAAGGACCGCCAGGACCACAGGGGGTACCTGGCACGCTGGCAGCCGCTCAATGTCCCACTGGAGCGTTCGTGATTGGATTTGACGCCGCAGGTGCGCTGATCTGCCAGACACTATCAATCCCGATAACGGTAGCCGCGGCAGCGAATCTTACGAACGGTTTATGGCCCTTAACTATTGATTTCTCGTGTGCGGCTTTTGGTTTTGTGCCACCGATTGTGTATGAGTGGGATTTTGGCGACAGTGCATCTACAACACTTCAAAACCCGACGCATACTTACACTCAGATCGGGGATTTCACTGCCGTTTGCACAGCAACCGACCAAATTGGCAACACCGAATCTGACACGGTAGCGATTAGCGTGCAGCCCCATCCCGGTGGTTTGGCCCAGATCGACTTGCCTGTGACCTTCGACGATCCGACGGTTGATTACGCCGTTACTGATTTTGGCGCACCGAATAGTGTCGAGACGACGCTGGTCCCGGACCCGACGAACTCGAGCAACATGGTTGCGAGCACGACGAAGCCAATCGGTGCGCCAATCTGGGCAGGAACAGCCATAAGCACCGAATCCGGGTTCGCCAGTGCCATTCCATTCACAGCCTCAGAGACTACCATGAGTGTCAGAGTCTATTCCCCCGATGCAGGAATCCCGATTCGACTGAAAGTTGAGGAAACATTCGATCCTTCACATAGCGTCGAAACGGAAGCAGTGACGACAACTGCTGGCACCTGGGAAACGTTGATCTTTGACTTCAGCAACGAGGCGCCCGGTACTACGGCGCTCAATCTCTCCTACACATACGGCAAAGCCTCGATTTTCTTTAACTTCGGTACGGACGGAGCCACAGCCGGTGAAAAGACCTATCTGTGGGATGATGTGGCGTTTGGGCAAACGCCATAATTTAGTTCAATCAGAATCAGCCCCGCCCTCGTGGCGGGGTTTTCTTTGGCTGCTTGTCACGCCGCTACAAAACAAAAGGGGCTGCTTTCACTCACGATATCCCGCCCAGCCTGTGCCAAAATAGGTCCTCATCGACAGTCGTACCGCCGCAAAACCATTGGAGACCAACCCGTGAGCGATGACAATAAGAACGAGACTACAGAAGCGCCTACAAGTAATGATGTAGAGAACGATCCTGCACCAGAAGAGAATGCGCCAAGCGGCCTGGAGGGTGTAAACCATTGGGCGACTGTTAATACATGGCATTGAAGCATCCGAAACCTCAAGCAAAAGATATCACGCGAGTAATTAGTCTTGGTGGAAACCAGTGCGCCTTTGATGGGTGTACGCGTCCTATCTTTTTGTTTGATCAAGATAAGTTGGCTGGCACAATCGCGCACATCAAGGCGCGCAGTTATAAAGGGCCGAGATTCGACAAAAACCAAACTCCAGAAGAAAACCGATCAGCTGATAATTTGATGCCTATGTGTAAGGAACATGGCAAGGTGATCGATGCTCCAGAGAATATTGCAACGTACACCGTTGGGCGATTACAGCAAATGAAACGCGATCACGAATTGAAGATGGATCGACGTGCCGACCGTAGTTGGATTAGCAACGGCCAGGCGATGATACGTTTTGCGCCCGATGAAGACGGAGAAATGCAACAGATCACATTGAATTACTGGGAAGACCGTCATGGTAATGTCCAAATCATGACACCGCGCCAGACGGAGATTAACGCTCTGCTATTGTCCTTATACATGGACATCAATGCGTTGTGTCAATTACAGGAAATGACGAAAAACAATCCAGAAGCGCAAGGGAAAAACCTATTACAGAGTTATGCAACGATGAAAGTCGATGGCGTCAACCCTGCCACTGGCGAACCATGGACGCCAGTGGCGCACATCCTACGAAAGATGGCGAAGATGCCAGAAATCACATTTGGTGAGTTCACCAAGAAACTGCTGTCGCCAGAGAGCAATCCCACTGATCTATTCGTCGCCATGGAGAAGGAATTGAAATCCAAACCTGATCCAGACTAGACGGACTGTAGTTTGAAATTGTTTCTTACATCGAACAGAACTGCATTGGCCGGTTGCTGCCCTTGCAATCGTGCCATTGCACGAGAACTGAACGACCGCTTCCGAGCAAAGCAGACATTCAGATTTTTGATTTTGCAAACCGTTCGTTGAGGGTCCGGTTTACCCTCGTTAGCGGACGTTAGGATGGTAGACTTCTGACAGGCTGCTAGTGACTGCGGTTTCAACCGGTCGATGCAACACACTCACCTAGTTTTTCGGCCGGTGAGTAAAATTGTAACGTTTCTCTCGGTCGCTCGTTAAGTCGTCTTGCGACAGCGTTCAGTCTGTTCTGATGCA
>Ga0224512_10000042_pt1 | contig 139908 bp, 115 predicted proteins | sample SF_May12_sed_USG_4_FD_169103 | JGI IMG/M metagenome (GOLD analysis project Ga0224512, IMG submission 169103) | Sediment microbial communities from San Francisco Bay, California, United States - SF_May12_sed_USGS_13 | ecosystem: Environmental > Aquatic > Marine > Sediment | place: USA...
CGATGTCTTTGTAGCTCTTGACTTCGCCGCCGTGCTTGTCCGCCATCACCTTCATGATCGCGGCCGTCAGCGTCGTCTTGCCGTGATCGATGTGACCGATCGTGCCTACGTTGATGTGTGGTTTGTCTCGGACAAACTTTTCTTTAGCCATCGTTAGCTCCTCAGCCGCCCTTCGCCTTGGCGACGATTTCATCAGCGATGCTTCCTGGCACCGCCTGATACTCCTTGAACTGCATCGTGTAGATCGCACGCCCCTGAGTCTTGGAGCGCAAGTCGTTCACGTAACCAAACATGTTTGCTAGTGGAACCTCGGCCCGGATCACCTGAAGCCCGCCGACGGAATCCATCCCGCCGACGTGTCCCCGACGCGAATTTAGATCGCCGATCACCTCGCCCATGTAATCCTCGGGCACTCGCACCTCGACATCCATGACGGGCTCGAGCAGATGAATGCCCCCTCGCCTCGCGCCTTCCTGAAACGCCAGCGAGCCCGCCACCTCGAAGGCAGCCTGACTCGAGTCGACGTCGTGGTACGAGCCATCGTAGAGCGTCGCTTTGATGTCGATCACTGGATAACCGGCCATCACGCCGCGGGTCATCGCATCTTTGATGCCCTTGGACACCGCCGGGATGTATTCTTTTGGCACGATGCCACCGATGATCTTGTTCTCGAACTCGAAGCCGCTGCCCGGCTCGAGCGGCTCGAGCCTCACCCAGACGTGGCCGTACATACCGCGGCCGCCGCTCTGCTTGACGTAACGGCCTTCGGCTTCGACCTCTTTGTTGATCGTTTCGCGGTACGCAACCTGCGGGGCGCCGACGTTCGAGTCGACCTTGAACTCACGCTTCAAGCGGTCGACGATGATCTCGAGGTGAAGCTCACCCATGCCGCTGATGATCGTTTGGCCGGACTCTTCGTCGGTGTGTGCACGGAAGCTCGGGTCCTCGGCGGCCAGCTTCTGAAGGCCGACGCCGAGCTTGTCCTGGTCCACCTTGGTCCTCGGCTCGATGGCGACAGAGATGACCGGCTCGGGGAAATCCATCCGCTCGAGGATGACGGGTGCTCTCTCGTCACAAAGGGTGTCACCGGTGGTGGCGGTCTTGAGCCCAACCGCAGCGGCGATATTTCCAGCGTGAATCTCTTTGAGCTCTTCGCGGTTGTTGGCATGCATCTGAAGGATGCGGCCTATGCGCTCTTTCCGACCCTTGGTCGAGTTGAGCACGCCCGTGCCCGCCTCGAGCACGCCGGAGTAAACCCGGAAGAAGGTCAACTGACCGACGAAGGGATCGTTGACGATCTTGAACGCGAGCGCGCTGAATGGCGCGTCGTCCGACGCCGGGCGCTCGAGCCTTTTCTCCGGGTCATCCGGATCGACACCCTGAATGGGGGGCACGTCGAGCGGCGACGGAAGGAAGTTCACGACCGCGTCCATCAGCTGCTGGACGCCTTTGTTCTTGAATGCTGAGCCGGTGAGCACCGGCACGATGCTCTGCTCGAGGCAGCCCTTTCGAATACCGTTGATGATCTCTTCCTCGGTGAAGTCGGTATCGCCCTCGAGGTAGCGTTCCATGAGCGCATCGTCGACTTCGGCGACTGCCTCGATGAGGGTCGCCCGCGCCTCCACGGCCTGGGCCTTGAACTCCTCGGGAATATCCTCGACCTCCCACTCGGCACCGAGGGTGTCGTCTTTGAACCGGTTGGCTTTCATCCGGACCAAATCAATGACGCCCTGAAGCTCAGCCTCCTGGCCAAGGGGCAGCTGTACCGCGACTGCGGGTGCACCAAGGCGGTCTTTGATCGACTGAAAGGCGCTCGGAAAGTCCGCTCCAGCCTTATCCATCTTGTTGATGAAGCAGATCCTCGGGACCCCGTATCGGTCGGCCTGCCGCCATACCGTCTCGGACTGCGGTTCTACCCCCTCCTTGCCATCGAACACTGCAACGGCGCCATCGAGCACGCGAAGGGAGCGCTCGACCTCGATGGTGAAGTCGACGTGGCCCGGCGTGTCGATGATGTTGATACGGAACTGATTCCCTCCGTAAGGACCGGCTTCGGGACGCCAGAAACACGTCGTGGCAGCCGATGTGATCGTGATGCCGCGCTCCTGCTCCTGCTCCATGTAGTCCATGGTGGCGGCGCCGTCGTGCACCTCGCCCATCTTGTAGCTGACCCCGGTGTAGTAGAGGATGCGCTCGGTAGTCGTCGTCTTGCCCGCATCGATGTGGGCCATGATGCCGATGTTGCGGGTCTTATCGAGTGGGAACTGCCTGGCCATTGGATTCTTTGAGCTCGACTCGGTCTCATCATGCACAAAACCCCCTCCGACCCAGAAGCCGCCCTCGGGCTTCGTCATCTCAGAGAGGGTTTCGAGAGGCGCATCGGTCGAGGCGTTTGCCTCGGTCATCCCGGCGACTCTCTCTATGTGCTCGATATCATGAGTTCAGCTGCTGCTCCTTGTCCGAGTGGTTTCCGTAGACCTTCCCAGACGTTGAAAAATCCCTACCACCGATAGTGGGCGAAGGCTTTGTTCGCATCCGCCATCTTGTGTGTGTCCTCGCGCTTCTTGACCGCGTTGCCTCGGCCCTGCGAAGCTTCCATCAGCTCCGCGGCTAGGCGCTCCTGCATCGACTTCTCGCCACGAGCCCGCGCGTACTGAACGAGCCAGCGCATCGCGAGCGCGTTGCGACGGTCCGACCGCACCTCGACCGGAACCTGATATGTTGCGCCACCCACACGGCGGCTTTTCACTTCGACGCGTGGCTTCACTGAATCGAGCGCCTTCTTGAAGACGTCGAGCGGCTCTTCTTTGTAGCGCTCCTCGATGATGCCAAACGCGCCGTAAAGGCACTTTTCGGCGGTCGACCGCTTACCCGCGAGCATCAAAGAATTGACGAACTTAGCCACTAACCGGTCACCGAACTTCGCGTCAGGGATGATCTCTCTTTTGGGTGCTCCGACTCGGCGACTCATGGTGCTAGCTCTAGTTAGTTCTTGGGGCGCTTTACGCCGTACTTGGATCGCTTGTTGATCCGGTTTGCCTTGTTCGTGTTGGACGGACCCATCGCGCCGGTCGCGTCGAGTGTGCCGCGGACCACGTGGTACCGAACGCCGGGAAGATCTTTCACGCGGCCACCACGAATGAGCACCACCGAGTGCTCCTGAAGATTGTGTCCCTCACCAGGAATGTACGTAGTTGCCTCGATCCCGTTCGACAAACGGACGCGAGCGACTTTGCGAAGCGCAGAGTTCGGCTTCTTGGGAGTGGTGGTATACACGCGAACGCACACACCTCGCTTTTGCGGGCATCGCTGAAGAGCGGGTGAATCCGTCTTCGATTTGATCTGTTTTCGCCCTTTGCGGACGAGCTGATTGATCGTTGGCATAAGTACCCGAAAAAGCGTGCATTTCTTCGCCGGCCGGACACGTCCCCGCGCGGCAAAGGGAGCGAAGGATAGGCGTCAACGCCTCGGTGTCAAGCTAAGTCGCCAGCCAAATGGACCTGCGCTAGAAACTTTTGAAATGATTGATGTTTTGCCCCACCCGACCGGTGGGGTCACGGTCAGAAGTCGACTCTCAGTTTTCCACCGGTGAGGCCCAGCTCGAACCGAATCTCGGTGCGCTCGTCATCGGTCGCCGGTAGGTCATCGGGCAAGTCACGCTTGCGCGTCGTCCGGATGACCGGCTTGAACCGGACCTCGGCCTCGATGACGCCTGCGACGTAAAAGCTGACAAGGCCGCCCACGCTGACCCAGTTTCCTATTCGCAAGGCACGCTCGACGCGCTCCGCACGACCGAGCTCGTCGGGGGTTGGAGTTTCATTGCGCAACGAGTTGTGGCCCACGAAGGTTGCGATCGAAGCCGCCAATAGAGCCGACTCCATGACCGCGAACATGATGCCCAACCTCTTGTTTTGGTTCTGGAACTGGCCGACCCCGAATGGTAACGCGGCGATCCAGCGAGAGTTCACGCGCTCGACCGTTTCGCTCCCGGCCAGCTCTTCTAGCGCCGTAATGCGTTGCTGCTGCGTGATCAGCTGCTCGACCTCGTCGGATCGTTCTTGCGCCTGCCGTGCCGCCTCGACGGCTTTCTCTTGAGCACGTTCGATCTCGACTTGGCTTTTGACTCGCTGAAATGTCTGCACTACGGCCTCCGGAAACGCGACCGGATCGATGTCGTACTCGTCGTCCTCCTCGAGAAGACGCCGGAACTGCTCGCGTGCAGCCTCCTCCTCGTCTAGGAACAAATAGGTGGCCCCGAGGTACTTGCGAGCCTCGAGGCGTACGACCGGATTGCGCGCACGTGGCACCACACCACCGACGAGCGACTCGAACTCTTTGGCAGCTTTGGTGTAGTTCTGCTTTTCGTACGCACGCCGTGCGGACTCGAAGTCCGAGAGCTCATCGGCGCCGGCCGGCATAGCAAATGCGGCAACCAGTAGATACGCTATGCCGAAAAGCGCGATGCGCCACATACTCGGGCGTTCTACGGGGTTTTGCCACGCCTCTCAAGGGTGAAGCTGTGCTCGGTGAGGTCGCCGCCCGCACGAAGATTCACCACGCTCTTGTAGGTGAGATAGCCGGGCGCCTGAATCTTGACCTGAGCCGACGCGTTGAGCGCCCTCATCGGAATGCGAAGGATCTCACGAATTCTTCCAGACACGGTTCGATTGCCCGGAAGCGTGATCTGCACGGACGCGTCACGTGGTGCAGGTCCTTTCAGATACAAGCGCGCGGGTTTGTACCGGAGCCTCACCGCCAGCTCGAGATCTTGGGAGCCCGCGGAGATCTGACGGCGGATCACGCGCTCCTCGCAGCAGTCCTCGGCGCCGACGAAACGAAACACGTGCCGGCCCGCCTTGAGACGAATGCCCTGAAAATCGGGCCCATAAGGGCGCGGCGGGTCACCGTCGACGCTGATCGACACGTTGGGTGGCGTGGGCTTGAAGACCACCCAACGGCGACCGCCGGTGGCATTGGAGGACCGTGCCTCGGTGGAGTTGGTGGCTGGAGCAATGCCGTCATCGGAAGCCACTTCGGGCGATCGGGCGGCGAGCGTTTCCTCATCGGTCGCCTGGGTTTCACTTTCGAGAGTTGTTTCTGCCTCGGTGGCCGGCTCGATGTTTCGGCGCCAGGTTGCGTAGCCGGCAATCGCCAGCACGAGAACGATCGCGCCAACGGCTGCAAGACCGACCGCCAATCGCCGCCGCCGTCGTCCGAGTGAGCCTAACAACCTCAGTGCACGTTCGTTTCCCTCATCGATCGCGAGAGCACGACTCAAGACGGCCTGGGCCTTCGGGATGTTGTCGGCTTTGGCAGCCTCCGCACCAATGCTCAGCAACCTTCGAAGCGCCTGCGTCTCGAGCTGCGAAGCGACTTGGGCCGGATCACTGAAGTAACGCGCCAACAAAGCGTCCGGATCATCGATGCCCATTTCGGCCAGGAACGCCTTCAACTCAAAGGCCATTTCATCGGCGCTCTGATAGCGGTTAGGGGGACTTCGAGAGAGCGCCTTTTTCATGATCCCCGCGAGGTCCGCGCCGATCTCGGGTCGAAGACGAAGGGGGTCCGGATAGTCCCCCTCGAGAAGCAACTTCAGCAGGTGGTGCGCGTTTCGACCGATGAAAGGTAGCCGTCCCGTGGCGCAGAAGTAGAGAACGGTGCCGAGGGAGAAGACATCGCTTCGGACATCACAGTCGCCACTTTCGATCTGCTCCGGGGCCATGTGGCCGGGCGAGCCGAGGATCTGCCCGGTTGCCGTAAAGGTGTGTGTATCCACCATGTGGGCGATCCCGAAGTCCGTCAGCTTCACGCATCGATCTTGGTGGATCAGCACGTTCTCAGGCTTCACGTCACGATGTATGATTCCCTTCTCGTGGGCTTCGCTCAACGCGTCAGCAAGCTGCAACGCGATGCACGCTGCGATCTCGGGAGGGATTTGTTTGCGCTCGGGTATGAAGGCTTTGAGGGTCGGCCCCGTCAGCAGCTCAGCAGCGATGTACGTTTCGTCGGAGGCCTCGCCACTGTAGTCGTAAATCTCGAGAATGTGTGGATGGTGTAGCTTCGCAACGCTCTTGGCTTCGCGGGTGAAACGGGCGCGGGCTTCGATCGTTCGCTGGAGGTGCGGATGGAGGACCTTCAGGGCCACCAAGCGATCGAGTGAGCTGTCCCGAGCGCGGTAGACCGTAGCCATACCACCGTGGCCGATCTCGTCGAGGACCTCGTACTTCTCTAGCTTGCGTAACATATGCGCGGGAACTCTGAGGATATCAGGGTTCAGCAGCCGCTGCCCCAGCCTATTCAGAGGGGCGCGAGCCGATCGGGCGCGCAAAACTCGAAATCCTGCTGGGCGCTCCCCCCGTCGGCGCCTCCGCCTACGATGAACGCCCCGCTCTCGAGAACGATTCCGCCAGCCGCAGCTCGCGCGCCGTTGAGCTCCAAGAGCGAGCCTATCTCCACGGCCGAGGCCGACCAGCGAACCTCTTCGACCAGGCGCGAGTCAGTGCCACCTACGAGAAGGACACTTTGAGCTGGCTGGAGCACCTCGAGGCGGGCGGTCGTCCACGTCGGTCCCGGCATCGCGACACAGCCTTGCATGCAATCGTCGAACCGGACCGTATCTTGGCGTATCGTCCCCGTCCCGTCGGTACCACCCATGAGGAGCGCGCGCGCTTGTCCGTCGCCGACCAGGACAGCAGCTTCGCGGATCCCGTCGGTGAGGGAGGCCACCGGCTCGCCGGTCGAGCTGCCCGCTCGGAGAATCTCGGCCGTCCCCACGATGTCGCCCCCGACGACCAGCACATCGGTCCCAAGGGTCGTTGCCACGGGGCCCGAGCGGGGCTCGCTCAATTGAAGCGCCGTCACCACGCCGTCCGGCTCGACCAGCGAGACGGTGGCCTGCGCCTCACCACCAAGCTCGCCACCGATGACCATCGCGCCACCTTCGGGAATCGACACGCCACCCCCGGGGATCGACACTAGCGCCGAACGGGGCCCTGCTCCTGCGTGTAAGTCGACCGACACGATTCGGTTGACGGGGTCGCCCATGTCGAAGATGAAGGCCGTTGCATCACTTGGCAGCACGAGGATTTGGCTCTCGTCGACCGATGCGGCGCGCGTCGGTCCGAGGTTCGACAAAACGGGATTCGGGTCGAAGAGCCGCGACTCCCACTCGAGCACATCCAAGAACTCGGCTTGCTCCTGCATCGGCTGCGCGCCCCCGACGAGCAGCGCAAAGGTGCCCGATTGCACCATCCCAAACGAAGCGCGTGGTGCCTCCATGAAGTTGAAGCCGATGCGCGTACAGGACCGGGGAGCGGTTGTCACCACCCGCATCAAACCGTTTGTGAGCGCAGGCACGAAGCGCGAGGGCGCGGTGACCAAGTCAGTAGAGGGGCCTTCTATCGCGACGCGGATACGAGTTTGGTCGACGAACGACTCGAAGGGGAGAACCGCATCGAACTGGCCGTCGGTAATGGGATACTCGAGCTCCTGGGTTGGACGGTTACCCTCCTGGATCCCGACTCGAAACGTGGTGGCGTCGGTGCCCGCCGCGGGGTTTGCGTTTTCGCCGTCGACCACGACGGCTTCAAAAATGAAAGGCGCAGGGTCGTCTTTGCAAGCCCCAGCACAAAGGCAGATCAAGCCAAGCCACACCACTCGAACGAGCACGAGGAGAGGTTGCTTTACCCCTGATAGACAAGCAAGTAGAGGTGCAGTGTGTGGGCAAAACGTATCGCTCCCTTCGATGAGCTGGCCGCCACCCGGTCCTTAAGCGCGGAGCCAGGTTTCGCCTGGCTCGATGCGCACCGAAGCGACGCGAACGACGGGCGCTATTCTTTTCTCGCTGCTTGGCCCGAAGGCGAGATCAGGGTGGCGTTTGGTGCTGCATCCCCGTTCTCGCCGCTCGCGGAAGTCGGCCGGCCGGCCGAGACGGTCAATCTCGATGGACCGAAGCCAAACGCGGTGCCGCAATGGATCGGCTACATCGCCTATGACGCGTTTTGGTCTGCGCCCGAGCGCGGGACTCCTCGTTTCAAGAGATCGAAAGAACCGATCGTGTTTTTCAGACGCTATCCAGCCTTACTGGCGATCGATCATCTGGACGAGACGGCGTGGATAGTCGGGGACGACGAACGCGCATGCAAGGGCTTCAGGACGCGGCTTCAACGAAGTCAAGAACGGGCAACGATGCGACCCGCGGTAGGCCCGTTGCACGTCGACGATGCGGCTAGCCACCGGTCCGCGATCGTACAGGCGCTCGACTACATCGGGCGGGGCGACATCTACGAGGTAAACCTCGCTCGCCGTTGGATGGCGCACTTCGAGGGAAGCCCATTTAGGCTGTGGCAAGCGATGCGCGAGGCAAGCCACGTCCCGCTAGGCATGTTCCTCGACGCTGGGGAGCGCGTAGTTCTGGCGTGCACGATGGAACGCTTCGTCCGCTGGCATGCTGAGAGCGGAACCCTCGTCACACGTCCGATCAAGGGCACGATTCTAAGGGAGCCCGGGGATGACGACGCGCCCAGGCGGCTGCTCGCCGACCCCAAAGAGCGCGCCGAGCATTCGATGATCGTCGACCTGATGCGAAATGATCTAGGACGCGTGGCGGAGACCGGCTCGGTGAGGGTAGACACCCCGCTTGCTGTCGAGCCTTTTACCGGCCTCTATCATCTCGTGAGCACGGTGAGTTGCGTCACTCGCCCCGAGGTCACCTTGCCCTCGATTCTTCAAGCGACCTTTCCACCCGGGAGCGTCACCGGTGCGCCGAAGATCCGCGCACTCGAGATCATCGAGGAGCTCGAGCAGCATCCGCGGGGTGTGTACTGCGGGGCGGTCGGGTTTGTCGATCGTGACGGAGGGCTTTCGTTGGCGGTCGCGATTCGGACGGCCATCGTACAATCTCAGGAGGTCCATTACTGGGCGGGCGGAGGTATCGTCGAAGCCAGCGACCCCGACCGAGAGGTGGCCGAGACCGAGCTCAAGGCCCGCGTGTTCATCGACGCGGTCGCCGCCCTCCGCTGACGCCGTGGCTGACTACGGTGGCGGAGCCAGCGGTAGCCTCGGGCGGCCCGGTGAGATCCTAGGATCGGGAGGCGGCTTCACCGGCCGCGGTAGGCGATTGCGTCCTGTAATCAACCGCACGCCCCGCGTGCCAAAGAAGTACTGCCAGATCCATTCGGTGAAGACGGTGAGTTTTCGCCGGAAGCCGATCAGGAAGAGGATGTGGATGAAGGCCCACAAGAGGAACGCGAAGTAACCCGCGAAGCGGAGCTTTCGGATCTGAGCAATTGCTCGATTGCGCCCGATGATCGCCATCTCGCCTCTGTCGTTGTAGACGAACACGCCGCGGGCCGGCGTCGGAACGCCTAGGGATGCTGCCCGAAGCTCCTCCGCGATCTTCTTGCCCGCGAAGTGCCCCATTTGAAGCGCGCCCTGCGCGACCCCCGGAACTGGCTTGCCGGTCTTGGGATCGACGCGATGAGCCAGATCACCCACGACGAACACGTTCGGGTGCCCCGGGACGGTGAGATCATCACCGACCATGACGCGGCCAGCACGATCGAGCTCGACACCCAACGTCCCGCCTATTGGCGTGGCCTTGACGCCTGCGGCCCAGATGACGTTGTTCGCATCGATTCGGATCTCACCGTCGGGCGTCTCGGCGGTCAGACCTTTGTCGTCCACTTGGGTCACCCTGGCTCGGAGCATGACCGTCACTCCCAGGCTTTCGAGCTGTTCTTGCGCCTCGGCCGAAAGCTTCGGATCGAACGCCAGCAGGATACGGTCGGCGTAATCGAGCAGGATGATGCGCGACGTGGTGGTGTCGATGTGCCGGAAGTCTTTTCGTACGGACTCGACGATCTCGGCGAGCGCACCGGCGGTCTCGACCCCGGTTGGGCCCGCCCCCACGATGGCGAACGTGAGCGCAGCGCGTTGGGCGTCGGGGTCTTGTTCGAGCTCTGCTTGCTCGAAGGCCAGCAAGAACCGCGCGCGCACGTTGATCGCCTCGTCGATCGTCTTCATTCCAGGCGCATGCTCCGCCCAGGCCTCGTTGCCGAAGTAGTTTGTCTCCGCACCAGTGGCCAAGACCAAGTAGTCGTAGCTGTAAGGCTCGTCCTCCAAGAGAATGGTTTGCGATTCGAGATCGACGCTCGTGACGGACGCCATGATCACCTCGCAGTTGGCCTGCCGGCGGACGATCTTCCGAATCGGCGCGGCGATGTTGCCCGGGGAGAGAGCGGCAGTCGCAACTTGGTAAAGCAACGGTTGAAACAAATGGTGGTTGTCCCGGTCGATGATGGCGACCTCGGCATCGGCGTGCTTGAGCGCCTTTGCGGCCGCAAGCCCTCCGAATCCGCCACCAACGATCGCGACACGTGGTTTTTCTCGCGTTTGCTTGCTCACGAGCCAGGACGATATCCCGTCCGGCGCTAACTGTCATACCGAACGTCGTCCGACAGCGGTTGACCCAGAGTGCGCCGAAATGCGATAGGAAGACCGATGCGCGTCAGAGTACTCATCATCGCAAGCTCGCTTCTTTTTGTTCTCCTCGCGTGCACCAAGGATGTCGGTCCGACTCCAGAGACTGCGCAGGCCGGCTCCCTGGTTTCGCCCGAAGAAGCCAAGGCGATCGCGCAGGAGGCCTATACCTACGCGTACCCGATGCTAGAAAACTATCGGACGATGTACGCGCAAGCGCTCGCGAAAGGGGCCCCAGGGTACATCGCGTCTTTCAATGAGCTTTCCCACAAGACCGAGCTCCTCGGGCCGGATTTCAAAGACGTAGTTCGGCCGAACAACGATACGATGTACTCGTTTGCGTGGCTCGACCTTCGTGCGCAGCCGATCGTCATCACCGTGCCGCAGATCGAGAAGCGGTACTACTCGATACAACTGATCGACATGTTCACGAACAACCTCGGTTACATAGGCACCCGCACGACGGGCTCGAAGGCAGGAAGTTATCTCGTCGCGGGACCAGAGTGGCAGGGTGTGAAGCCAGGCGACGTGAAGCGGGTCTTCAGGAGTGCCAGTAACTTCGTCTACTGCATCATCCGCACTGGAGTAAACGGACCGAATGACGTCCCGGCCGTCGCGAGAATTCAGCAAGGCTACCACCTCACGCCGATGAACGTCTTCCTAGGGAGGTCACGGATCCCGGTCGCCTCGGGGCTTACCTTTTTTGCGTACGACCCCCAGAAAGCGAAGTCGGCAGGCTTCATCGACTACCTCAATTTCTTCTTGACCCAAGTTGAGGTGCCGCCAAGCGAGAAGGCTCTGATGAATCGTTTCGCGCTCATCGGGATAGCACCCGGGGAGCTCTCGGCATCCATGCGTTTGGCTCCCCCCATGCGTGACGCCATCGACGAGGGGTTGGGCACCGCGCTCGTCGAGATTTCGAAGGCTGCCCGAGATTCGTCCGAAGTGGAAGGCGTGATTAGCCGTACAGACGGCGGCTGGCAGGGAGCGATAGGCCTGTTCGGCAGCCCCGAGGCGATGAAGGGGCGCTACTTGGCGCGGGCCGCGGCCGCGATGTTCGGCCTCTACGGAAACGACGCGGAAGAAGCATACTATCCGATCGGCAACGAAGATGCCTCGGGAGATTCGCTCGACGGGACGCACCAGTACGTCATGCGCTTCGAGAGTAATGAGCTGCCGCCGGTCGACGCGTTTTGGTCGATGACCATGTACAGCCTGCCAAACCAACTCATGGTCGCGAACCCGATCCGTCGCTACTCCATCGGTGATCGGAGTAAGCTTCGCTACGAAAAGGACGGATCGCTCACGCTCTACATCCAGCACGACTCGCCAGGAAAAGCGAAAGAGAGCAACTGGCTCCCGGCACCCGACCATTCGTTCTCTCTTCAGTTTCGAATGTACGTGCCGAAACCGGAAGCTTTGGAGAGCCCGCTCTACTTGCCGCCGCCGGTCAAGCGAGTGCGGTGACTCCAGTCAATTAGCCTTCTTTCGCTTTAGTTCCCGGCCAAGGCTCACGAACGAGATCGCATTTGTGCCGGACCGTCCCACCATGATCGCTTCAATGAACGGCGCCTCGACGAACGTGTCGCTCGCGCGCCACTCGACGATGAAATTCGCCCCCGAGCCACCGGTGACGTCATGACGTTCAACGAGAAACTCGATTGTCTGCAGAGGCGCCAGCCGTATGAGCCGATCGACGTACTTTCTCGAGAGCCGACCGTTGGTATCGTAGTAGTGAATGGAACTCAGGTAGACTGGACTCTCGACGTCGGCATTGCGCACGCTGAGCGTCGCCTCGAGCAGATACGGTCGGCCCCCATCGTGGTAGATATGTGAGTAGATTGGGACATACACGGTGTGTCCGATGGGAAGCGACGCGGCGGACAGGTCCGTGACGGCGTACTCGTCCAGATTGGGCGGGGCATACGCCCTCGGAGGCTCGTATTCTATGCTCTCTTCGATTGCATCGAGCCGTTCCTCGGTGTGGGTCCGAGCACGTACATAGAAAAGCGCAAACGCTCCGATTACGAGGAGGATCAAGATTCGGACGCCGTGCTCGGCAAACCAAAGGAACCACTCAGGGTATTTCGAATCGTTGCGCATGGGAACAATCCTCGGATGTCTGATCGGCTCGGGTATCGCATTTTTGACGGCTCTCCTGCAAGCGTTGCATCGAAACTTGAGGGGGGGGCCATGCGTGTTATGAGGAGGATCGCTCCCGGGTCGTCTAAGGGCAGGACAACAGGCTTTGGACCTGTGAATGGTGGTTCGAATCCACCCCCGGGAACCATTCTCTGATGTGTATGCGATCAATCGCCGCAATCGCTCTGCTCGCTGGCTTTGCAAATGGCTGCACGAAAAACGCCAGCGCTCCGACGGCCGAAAACCCCGCTAAAGTTGAGGAGATCCTCGCCTACGCCGAGGAGGGCATGAGCGGATGCGACCACGATATCGAGTCGAATGCGACCGCGAAACACGCGTGGCCCTTTCCCGCGGAGGCGCGCAACGTACGCTGGGGAAACCAGTACGAGAAAATGAAGCTCAAGCTGAAGCCGCGTCCTGCGGCTTTCATCACCGCGACGGTGACATGGAAAAAGGGCGAGCTGATCGACGTCGAGGACAGCGAGATCGTCGTTCAGAAGCCGCGACGAGTGCTAGCAAAGCACGATTTGTTCGTCACGCGCAAAGTCTGGGACCAGGGTGTACAAATCGAACGCACGACCAAGGCCGTGTCCGCCGGCGACGTCACGAGCTTTCTCTTCTACAACTCGCGTGGCTATTGCATGATTCTGACCGATGACGGCCCTGCGTGGACAAAGTGCACCCTCGATGGCTCCTTCGAAGGTGTGACTGCCGAGCAGCCGTTTGCCTGCGAGCAGACATGGTGGATCAAAGTACGCAAGAGCAAGGTCGACAAGGGTTGGATGCCCTTTGAGGACGCCTTCATGATGCGCGTTCCTCCGCAGGACGACGCAGCCAAATGAAGGTCTCCTGATTGCCTTTGGGGCCCGTAATGACGCTATCTGCCTCTGCCACCCGTTCGAAACCGATCGCCTCGGCATCGCTTACGAGTGCTCTCACCGCCTCACGCCGCAGTTCCATGTCGCGAACGACGCCACCCTTGCCCACTTTTTCCTGACCAACCTGAAACTGTGGCTTGATCAAGGCCAACACGTCGCCACCCGGGACCAGAATACCGTACGCAGCTGGAAGCAGCTTTTCGAGCCCGATGAAGGAGGCGTCGATCACGACGAGGTCGACGGGCTCCGGAAGGTCTGCTCGAGTCAAGTGACGAGCGTTGGTGCGTTCCATGCTGGTGACGCGCGGATCTTGCCGGAGCTTGTTGTGAAGCTGACCATACCCGACGTCGATCGCAAACACGGCGCTGGCACCCCGTTGGAGCAGGCAATCGGTGAAACCTCCCGTCGACGCTCCAAAATCCGCAACGACTTTCCCGGTGGGGTCATACTCGAATGCCTCGAGCGCGCCTGCCAACTTGACTCCGCCGCGCGATACGAATGGATGGTCTGGCTCTCGGACTTCGATCAGGCTCGCGGCGTCGAGAGCCTCGCCGCTCTTTTTGATGCGTCTCTCTCCCACGAAAACCTTGCCAGCGAGGATCAGCGCCTGGGCACGAGCCCGCGACGGCGCATGCCCCTGCTCCGTCAGCAATACGTCGGCACGGACCTTCGGCACCGGATGAGCCTGGACTAACTTCCTTTGAAAAGCGAACGGCGCTATACCTTGGACATGGCGCGGGGCGTATTGGTCGTACTGGGGCTCGGGTCCATCGGATGGGGCCTCATCAGCTTTTTCGCGGGCTCTTACCTGCCCGATTGGATGGGTTTGAGCGGACCGGTTCACGGCGAGCTCTACATCGAGTCACTTGCTCTAAACGCCGGTCTTTGGCCCGCCCTCGGGGTCTTCGCGCTTTTCGGCGCCGCATTCCAACGGCTCCGTCTCGCGGCCACGCTCGCATTCGTGGTCTGCGCCTCGGGGATCGCCGGGGGGCGGATCTTGGCGCTGGCCAATGGCGGCGAGCCCGGGGTCTACACCGGCATGGCCATGGCGATCGAGATTGCGATCGTCCTCGCTGCGTCCGCTGGATACATCTCCGAGAGAACGCGATTAGCGCGCGAGGCCCGCGAGCAGAAGAAGGCCGAGAAAGCTGCGCTCGAAGCCGCGCTCCGAAAAGAGCACGCTGAAGCGATCACGATACCCCAAGCATCCCCCGTCGCCCCGGTGGATTAAAAGGGGATGTCGTCGTCGCCGAACTCGTCGGCTGCCGGCGGGGCGCTCCCCTCCGCTGCCATGTCGCTGGGCGGGCCGGAATCGCGGCGCCCACCGAGGAGGACGATATTGGTCGCCACGATCTCGGTCGAGTTGCGCTTATTGCCGTCTTTGTCGTCCCACTGACGATATTGGATTCGGCCCTCGGCGCAGATGGGGCGGCCCTTGGAAAGGATGTTGTTGAGGGCCTCGCCGCGCTTGCCCCAGATGATGACCGTGTGCCAGTCGGTGCGCTGCTGACGCTCGCCCGCGCGGTTCAAGTACGACTCGGTCGTGGCCAAGCGGAGGCGCAGCACGGCCTGTCCGTTTTGGGTGTATTTGAGCTCCGGGTCGGTGCCCAGGTTCCCGATGAGAATCACACGATTCAGGCCTTCTGCCATGGCTCCCCTCTTCTTTTTCGGCGATGGCGGCGAACATACGCGCCCTCGCGCTGTCGATCAATGACCCTTTGCCTCGCTTTGCATGCGAAGCAGGATCGCCAACTCATCGGTCAGCTCTCGTCGCCGATGCTCGTAAAACGTCGGCCCCACGGATTCAGCCTTCCTGTCCGCTTCGAGGTCCGCAATCTCGTCAAGCAATTCCTTTCGGCGTTCCTCCCGGGCTTTGGCTAGAACCTGGCTCTCGTCGGACCGTCGGAACACGAGTGTCAGCCCAAGGACGATAAAGACGAATGCAAGCGCCGAAGCCAGATACGGCAAGGGGCCCCCTCCGGGAATCCCACGGACGTGAATCCGGAGGGAATCGATTCGTGGATCGCCCGGCCGTCTCATCACGCCGGCGACCAGGAAGCGCCGATCGCTGCCTTCGTGAATCCGGGCAACCGCAAAGCCTTCGACCTCCAAGCTCATCCCGTCGATGTAGTCGCTGATCACCTGATACTCCATCGTGCGAAACGGCACCTGCTGCTCGAGAGTGAGCGTGTTCCCCGCGACGGGCACGTCATACGCCCAGGTCAGTGTCGTCCTTCCCGGTGGGAGCGATCCCTTGATCTCGAGCCCCTGGTCGGTGCCTGAAACGCGCTGGTCTGTCATCATGGCACGCGAATCGAACGCTTTTGACCCCTCGGGCAGTTGGATCGCGAGCCCGCCATCGGGAAACACATACGTCGCATCGCCGAGATTGGTGAGCCGCGCCTCCTGGGTGACGCGGGCACGGTCGTCTTTGAACTCGACCATCGTACGGCCGAGCACCTGAAAGATGCGCTGGTCGTTCGTGGTGGTGCGAAGACGAGTGATGCGGACACGCTGGCCGCGTTTTGGGTCGAGCCGGAAAGGTGTGGAGCTATAGCGCGCGCCGTTATAGGGCACGTTGACGCGATACGAGTGCGCGGAGTCGGTCGGAAGCTCTAGGAAGTCGCAGCGGCCTTCGTCGTTGGTGATGCATGCTTCGCTCTTTCGTCCACCCGATTGCTCCATGAAACCGAGACGCACAGCGGCCTCCGGAACCGGCTCTCCAGCGTCATCGATGACTTCGACGGCGATCGTGCCGGCTGGCAACTGCGGGTCGATTTCGGAGACGGCAATGGAAGGGACATTCCCGATGACCCGATTCACGATGGTCTGATCCTGCTGGGCGGATGCCGACGCCGGGCCCCATAGGAGGAGACCAAGCAAAGCTGCTCTGCGCATCAGGTGTCTTCCTCGGGCTCGCCGAGTCGTTTCGCGATGAGCGCCTCGGCTTCGTCGCGAAATGCCTCAGCAGCTTCGTCAAGCTCATGGAGCAAGTGGCGCGCCTGCGCCCGTAACTTCTGGTTGAGCTCTTCGAAGTCTTTGTCGGATAGCTTGCCCGCGTCGTGCTCAAACGCCACGTCGCCAAGCTCCTGAAGGAGCGCGTCCTTTTCGGTCAAGAGCGCTCGGCGCGCATCAGAGGTCAGCTGGGCGCTGACATCGCCGAGCGCCTCGTCCGAAAGCCCCAAGCTCAAGCTGAGCCACAAGCTGCCGAGCGCGACCAGCATCGCAGCACCTGCGATAATGATGAATATCCATGGGAGGACATCGCTCACGTGTCCTCCTCGAAACGCTCGAGCTCTTCATCGAGCCGTGACTCATACCCAAGCTCGCTGGGGGCATCTGCCGTCGCTGCGGTCTTGAGCTCGTGGAGCTCTTCGCCGCGTCTCTGCCAACGGCGGCCCACAATGATGATGAACCCAACGGCGAAGACCATCGCCGTGATCGGAACCGCCCAGAGCGCACGGTCGAGCCCCTTGTCCGAAGGGATAGCAAGCGCCTTCGCCCCAAACTGCGCGCGGTAGGATTCCTGAATCCCGGTCGGGTCTTCCCCAGCTGCAAGCAATTCGCGAATCTCCGAACGCTTCTCGTCGGCCCACCCGCACGCACACGTGTCTAGGGGAAGCCTTGCGCAATCGCCACATTGGCAGAGCAGTCGTCCGAACAACTGCCGCTCGACCGGGTCGTTGATGACGACGCTCCCGGCGTGAAGCGAGCTGCTGCTGTCGGTTTGTGCCGCCGCGACGCCGACCCACGCCAGCATTGTGGCCAATGCGATCGCTAACGCCACCACCGCAGTCGCCGGTGAGAATCGAACCCTCCTGGGGACAGCCTCCCGCTCGCGCACCAAGTCTCTCGCGGTCGGCCACATGCTGAGAATTGCGCCCAGCAGCAGAACGATGCCCCCAAACCAAATCCAAGCCACCAGAGGACGAATGATCACGCGGAATGTCCCGCGCCGAGTGGACGGGTCGACCGTGCTCATGATCACGTAGACGTCCTCGGCGGGCCGACTCCGGATAGCAACTTCGGTCGTCGGCATTTGCGGATGTGTCCTGTAGATGAACTTCGCCGGGGCGACCTCGCCTTTGGGTTTCCCGTCGTCGTCCAAGAGCGTCATGTCCGTGTAGATCATCCGCTTGTTCGGATCGGCCTCCATGCGAGGTTGATCGTAGCGAACGGTGTGCGACCCGATCGACATGGTCTCGCCGGGACGAAGCGCGCTCTCTCGTTCGATGTCGTACGCCGCACCCGTGAATCCGATGAACATGAAGACCACGCCGACGTGGACGATGTAGCCGCCATATCGCCGCCGACCCTTCGACACCAGACGGACGAGCGCCGTGAAGGCTCCCTCGCCCTTGCTCATCCGCACACGCACGCCGCGCATGAACTCCTGACCCACACTGGCAAGCACGAAGCCACAAGTTGCGAAAGAGACGACCGGCGCCACTGCCGCCGTCCACGCAAGGATCGTCCCGGTCGCGGTGTCGTAGATCTCGGTCGGCTCCACGATGGGCGGAAAGCCAAGTCGCGCGCCGAAGAGGAACTGCAGAACCGCCACGCCCAAACCGACGCCCAGCGGAAACATCATGGCCCGCATCAGATTCGACCCGGTTGCTTTGCGCCATGCCACTAGAGGGCCGAGCCCGGCAAGGAACAGAAGCACAATCCCGAGAGGCACCATCCACTTGTTGTAGAACCCAGGGCCGACGGTCACCTCCTCGCCCCTGAGCCATTCGCTGAACAAGGGAAACGTGGTGGCGATCAGCACGAACACCATCATCCCGAGCAGCACCCAGTTGTTCAGGAGAAAAGCAAACTCGCGACTGACCAGCGATTCGATCTCGTTGTCGGCTTTGAGCTTTGGCAAGCGCCAGATCATCAGAAGCGCAATGCCGATGATCAGGAACCCGAGGTACCAGACGAAGTATTGGCCGATGTCGGAGCGGGCGAACGAGTGGACACTCGCGATGAGACCCGACCGGGTCAGAAACGTGCCAAAGATCGTGAGCACGAAGGTCAATGCGAGAAGAAAGACGTTCCACACTTTCATCATCTGGCGGCGTTCCTGAATCAACACGGAGTGCAGGTACGCAGTACCGACGAGCCAGGGCAGGAACGATGCGTTCTCAACCGGGTCCCACGCCCAGTACCCGCCCCAGCCAAGCTCCTCGTACGACCACAGACAGCCGAGCAAGAGGCCGAGGGATAGGAACGTCCACGCGATCATCGACCAGAGCCGAGCAGCTCTGACCCACTCGTTGCCGAGACGCCCGGTTACCAGCGCCGCGATCAAGAACGCGAACGGAACCGACCAACCAACGAAGCCCATGTAGAGGCTCGGTGGATGGATCGCCATCCAGTAGTTTTGAAGCAGTGGGTTGAGCCCCTCCCCGTCTCCCGGTGTCGTGCGAATGTAAGTTGCGAAGGGATTCGCTGAGAAAAGCATCAGAACGATGAAGAAGATCACGATGCTCATCAGCGTCGCGAGGATCCATGGCTGAAGCTCCGTGTAGCGGCCGCGAAGCCAGCGGGTCACGAAGAAGGTGTAGCCTCCGAGGAGGAACGCCCACCACAGGAGCGAACCATCTTGACCGCCCCAAAGAGAGGCGATCAGGTACCACCAGGGCATGGAACGGTCGCTGTATCGGGCGACGTATCGAATGCGGAAGTCGTGGACCTGAAAAGCATACGCGAGCACGCACACCGCGACGAGAAGGAAGGCGCAAGTGGCGTAAGTGCCCCAACGCGCGGACGGGAGCAGGTGAGGTCGCCCGCTTCCGGCGCCCATTGCCATGGCCATCGTATACGAAGCACTTAGCAAGATGAGGCACAGGATGAGTGTGCCAAAGAAGGGGATGTCGAAAGCCGGCATCAAATTTTAACCCCCGGAATAAGGGGACAGTCCCCTTTTCATGCGGTTCGATAAGGCTAGGGGCGGTAGGGCGACGGAGCAAGCCCACCCCGTAAAGCGACTTCGTCGCCACGGGGCAAGGTGCCGGCGAAGCCCCGTGGGCGGCGCGTAGCGTCGGCTTTACGGGGGTTACTCGCCTTCTTCGAACTCTGCGTCGATGACGTCTTCATCTCCCTTGCCGCCATCGTCGGAAGCAGTGCCGGTCGAGTCGCCGGAACCGCCCTCAGGAGCGCCGTCGGTCGCGCCAGCCGCGGCGCTGTACGCCACCTCGGCGATCTCTTTCATCGCCGCCTCGAGTTCCGTGGAACGCGAAGCGATCGCGGCAGTATCATTCGCCTCGATGGCATCACGAAGCGACTTCACTTTGGCCTCGACGTCGGCCACTTTCTCGGCAGGAAGCTTGTCTTTCACTTCCTCGAGGGCTTTCTCGACACCATAGGCGAGTTGGTCTGCCTTGTTGCGGGCTTCAACTTGCTCTCGGCGCTTCTTGTCCTCTTCCTCGTGGGCGGCGGCGTCTTCGACCATCTTGTCGATCTCGTCGTCGGAGAGGCCGCTGTTCGACGTGATCGTGACCTTCTGGTCTTTGCCGGTCGCTTCGTCCTTCGCCGTCACCGACAGAATGCCGTTGGCGTCGATGTCGAAGGTGACCTTGATCTTAGGGATCCCGCGCGGAGCAGGCATGATGCCCTCGAGATGGAAGCGTCCGAGCGTACGGTTGTTGGTCGCTTCGGCCCGCTCGCCCTGAAGGACGTGGATCTCGACCTTGGTCTGACTGTCTTCGGCCGTAGAGAACACCTCTTCCTTGCGAGTCGGGATGGTCGTGTTCCGCGGAATGAGGGCCGTCATCACACCGCCGAGGGTCTCGACACCGAGACTTAGCGGGGTCACGTCGAGCAGAACCATGTCCTGCACGTCTCCTGACAACACGCCAGCCTGAACGGCCGCACCGAGGGCGACGACTTCATCCGGGTTTACACCCTTGTGAGGCTCCTTGCCGAAGAACTTGGTGACCGTTTCCTGCACGAGCGGCATCCGGGTCGACCCGCCGACCAGCACCACCTCAGCGATGTCCGCGGCCGTCTTCCCGGCGTCCGACAGCGCCTTCTTAACTGGCTCGAGCGTGCGCTGAACCAAATCTTCGATCATCGACTCGAGCTTCGCGCGGGTCAGTCGAATGTTGAGATGCTTCGGACCGGAAGCGTCGGCGGTCAGGAAGGGCAGATTGACCGTGGTCTCAAGCTTGTTGCTGAGCTCGATCTTGGCCTTTTCGGCAGCGTCTTTGAGGCGCTGAAGGACCATCTTGTCCTTGCTCACGTCGATGCCGGTATCCTTCTTGAATTCGGCGATCAGGTACTTGATGATCTTTTCGTCGATGTCGTCGCCACCGAGGTGGGTGTCACCGTTGGTGCTCACCACGTCGACGACTTTGTCGCCTACTTCCAAAATCGAAATGTCGAACGTACCGCCACCAAAGTCATAGACTGCGATGAGATGGTCCTCGGTCTTGTCGAGGCCATAGGCCAGAGCGGCCGCGGTCGGCTCGTTGACGATTCGCTTCACGTCGAGCCCCGCGATCTTGCCGGCGTCCTTGGTGGCCTGACGCTGCGAGTCGTTGAAGTAAGCCGGCACCGTGATAACCGCGTCGGTGACGGGCTCGCCTAGGTAGTTTTCCGCGGCCTTCTTCAGCTTGCGCAGCACCTGTGCCGACACCTCGGGAGGCGACAGCTCCTTGCCGCGCACGTCGAACCCAGCGTCACCGTTTTCACGCTTGATCACCTTATAGGGCATGCGCGTCGCGTCGTCGCCCAACTCATCGTGGCGGCGACCCATGAAACGCTTGGTGGAGTAGACCGTGCCCTCTGGATTCGTGATCGCCTGACGCTTGGCGATTTGACCGACGAGGACTTCGCCTTGGTCATCCCAAGCCACCACGGACGGGGTAATCCGGTCACCCTCCTCATTGACGATGACCTTCGGGTCTTTCCCCTCCATCACCGCTACGACGGAGTTCGTCGTCCCGAGGTCGATGCCGATAATTTTTCCCATTTTTTCTCGTCTCCTTTTGAGTCCGGGCTACCGCCGGACTTGCGCAAAATAACCATGGCGATGAGCGCGTCAAGGTCCCGTAGAGCCTGAATCGCCGACAAATTGGCCCTAGGCGCCGACCCCAGCCACGACGTTCGTACGGAGCTTCTTGACGTCCCGAGACTCCGCCAAAACGATGAGCGAATCGCCCTCCTGGAGCAGGTGTTCGCTCCCGGGAGCGTAGACGTATTCGCCGTCGGAACAATGGACGGCGACGACCAAGGCACCCGCTTCCCGCAGGTCTGTCTCGGCGATGCGTTTGCCGACGAGGGGGCTCCCCTCGGGGATGTCGATCGCCTCGATGCCCACGCTGATCCCACTTCCAAAGCGGACCATGCGATCCAAAAAGGCGACCGTCTTCGGGCTCACCATTTCACTGAAGAGTCGCACGCCGCCGATGTAGTTCGGAGCGACCACGGCGTCGGCCCCTGCCCGCCGGAGCTTGGCTTCGGTGGACGACTCGATCGCCTTGGAGACGATTCGGGCGTTTGGGTTGAGGGCGCGCGCCGTTATCGTGACGAAGAGGTTGGCCTTGTCGTCGTTGAGCGCCGAGATGACGCCTCTCGCGCGCTCGACGCCGGCCAACTCGAGGGTGTGATCGTCCGTGGCGTCACCGAGGACATAAAGCAACCCTCCTTCGAACTCTTCGTTCAACTCTTCGAGCCGGAGGCGGTCCATGTCGACGACGACGAACGGAATCCCGACCGCGCTGAGCTCGGTCGCGATGTGGCGGCCAGTCGTCCCGATGCCACAAACGATGACGTGGTCGTTCAAAGTGCCGATTGCGCGCTGCATGCTCCGACGCCTCAGAATTCCTTGTAGGTCACCTTCTACGATCAAAGCGGTGAGACTAGAAATGAAATAAAGCAGGGTGCCACTGCCCAGGACGATTAGGGCGATCGTAACGGCACGAGCCTCCGGAACTTCGTTCATCCCTTGCAGGGTCTCCGCAAAACCGACCGTCGAGAGGGTGATGATGGTCATGTAGAAACAGTCGAACCACGACCATCGACCCTGGCCCAGGGCGTAATACGACGTGGCGCCCAGGAGCATCACGGCCCCGAGGACTGCCGCCGCGGAGATCAAACGGCCGTACGCGCTGCGCCTCGAGCTGAAAAACACCAGTTTCACTGAGCCGTAATTGCCGTCACACGACGATCCAAGTCAACCCTTGACCAATTCTGCCAAGAACGTCACAACCGGCCGCGGTGAATTCCTCAGATGATGCCCGGCGAGCGGGGCGCGGGTTGATGTCGATCGCCGGCGCCAAGGTCTTCTTCATCATCACCGGTTATGCGGTGCAGCTCTTGCTGCCGAGGATTTTCGGCGAGGCGAAAGAGTTCGGGCTTTACTCAGCCGCGATGAGTGGGGTGTCGATCTTCAACAACGTCTTGATCGTTGCTACGATCCAGTCGGTCTCGAAATTCGTGAGCGAGGACGAGGGCAATGCCCCCGTTACGCTCCGGCAGGCGCTCCGGGTGCAGCTTCTCGTAGGGGGCGTCTTGGCAGTGACCCTTTTCGCTCTCGCTCCAGCGATTTCCCGGGTGCTTCTGGACGGACAACTGACCCCCTTGCTGCGCATCGCATCGGGGATGGTGTTCGCATACGGGCTCTACGCCGCCGTTGTAGGCAGCCTCAACGGACGGCACTTGTTTGGAAAGCAAGCTCGCCTCGACATCACGTTTTCGACGCTACGGACGGGAGGGATTCTCGCGGGCGCAGCACTCGGTATCGGAGCGGTCGGGGCCGTGATCGGCTTTGCGTCTGCGGCCGCGTCGATCTTGTCGATCGCATTGATTTGGGTGGGCTGGGGTAAACCCGGCAAAGGGATTGCTCTTCGCCGCTGGATCGGTTTCATGGCCCCGATCTGGACCTACCAGGTGTGCCTCAACGGCATCCTGTTGATCGACATCCAGGTGCTCAAGCGCACAGCAACCGAAATCGCGCTCATCGGCGCAACCTCCGCGCAAGCAGCGGTCGACATCGCCAACCAGTACGTGGGGTACTATCGCGCAGCGCAAACTTTCGCGTTCGTCCCTTATCAACTGATCATCTCGATGACGTTCATCGTGTTTCCAATGATCAGCAAGGCCACGTCACTTGGGAACCGGGACGCGGCACGCTCGACGATTCAGCACGCCATGCGGTTATCGTTGCTGTTGCTATTGTCGGTTGCCGCACCGATTTCAGGAGCGGCCGAGGGCGTGGTGCGACTCGCCTACCCGGTGGACTACGTCGCTGGCGCACCAGCCCTGGCGATTCTGATTTTCGGGATCACCGCCTTCGCACTCTTCGCAGTCGCCGCCACCGCGATCAGTGGAGCTGGCCAGCCGTCGCTTGCGGCGGGCATTGCGGGGGTCTCGTTGCTTGCGGTGGTCGTCGCGAACCGGCTCCTCATCATGCGGGCGGGTCTCGGTCCGGAAACGCTCGGAGCCGCAGCGACGGGCACGGCGATCGGAATGACGGTGGCACTCGTGGGGTCGGCGCTGGCGGTCTACTATCTCTTCGGGGTGTTCATCCCGGTTCTGACGTGGATTCGAGCAGCACTAGCGGCCTGCGTCGGATACGCCGTAGCGGCTGCGGTTCCCCACTCGTCCCCAGCGCTCGCCCTGGTGGCCCTGGTGCTCGGTTTTGCGGGGACGCTCGGAGTCCTCGTCGTCACCCGTGAGCTGTCCTCGAGCGATTGGCGAGCGCTCCGCAGGATCGTCCGGCGCGATTAGGGCTCGCGTCGATAATGGCCGCTTCGGCCCCCTTGCTTTTCGACCAAAACGACCTCTTCGATCAGCATGCCGCGATCGATCGCCTTGAGCATATCGTATAGGGCAAGCGCCGCCACTGATACTGCCGTGAGGGCTTCCATTTCCACCCCAGTTCGATCCGCGCAGCGTACCGATGCTTCGATCACGAAACGCTCCTCGTCGTCGCCAGGGCGAAACTCGACGTCACAGCTGGTGATCGCGAGCGGATGACACAACGGGATGAGCTCCGACGTCCGCTTCGCTGCCTGAATCCCGGCAATGCGCGCAGTAGCGAGCGCATCTCCTTTGGGCACCTCCCCGGATAACAGCACTCGACGCGTCTCCGGCTTCATCCGCACGGTAGCGCGCGCCCTGGCTTGGCGAGATGTCTTGTCTTTTGCGCCGACGTCCACCATGCGGGCCTGGCCGTCGCGGTCCAAATGAGTCAGCTGGTCGTCTCGATCCATCAATCCGGGTGGGGCGGCGCCTCGTAGCTCGCGCGCGGCGGAATCGTAGCTGTGCCAGCCATCCGGGCGATCAGCTCCACCCTCGAATGCACGCCGAGCTTCGAAAAGATCCGCTTCAAGTATGTATTGACGGTCGATACGGTGAGGCCGGTCTCACTTGCGATATCTCGAGTGCTGGAGCCGGCTACGAGGAGCGAGACCACATCACGTTCGCGCGGTGTCAACGGCGCACGACGGAGTGTCTGCTCGACAGCCTCACCCGGGCGACGCCCGCCCTCGTCGGCAAGCCGGTCGACGTAGTCGAGTCCTCTCGCGTAAAGTCGCGAGGCCCACTTGAGAAGCTCGAGCTGGTTACCGGCGGGCGCGTCGCCGACAATCTCAAGATGGAGGATACCGACCTGTTGGCGGCCTTGGCGAAGCGGGAGCGAAATCGTGGGCTCGGTGGTGGTGAGGGTCGACTCGCTATTCAACCCTTCGCGGTCGGCGCGGTCGAGGCGGTATGCGGCTGCGCCGACCAAGCCGGCGATCAACCCTGCGCCACGCTCTGGGTACGTCCTGACAGGGTCGAGCTCCGCTAGTCGCTCGGCGATTTCCATCAGCCTTTCGCTCGATGTCATGGTGGACTCCTCAGCACATGAACGTTCATGATTCAGGGGCGAAAATGGAGTAAAAGTCAACCCCTGGGATCCCAAACGAAGGATGACCGGGAAATCTTGTCGAGGGCGAAACGCGAAACCAACTCTTCTGGCTGAATAGGCGCCGCCGTAGCCGTGATTCCGAGAGAGCAAGCAAGCTCGCCGATCACCTGCTCCGCAGAGCGCCCGGCGTCACGTAGAGCTTCGATCGCCGTCGCTCCATGTCGCTTCGAAAGCCGGACGCCGTCCGGATCGACCACCAGCCCGACGTGCGCGAATCCAGGAACCGGGCGACGGAGTGCTCTGAAGAGCGCGATTTGTCGCGAGGTAGACGAAAGAAGATCGGCGCCACGAACGACTTCGGTGATGCCCATGTCCGCGTCGTCGACCACGACTGCAAGCTGGTAGGCCCAAATCCCGTCGAAGCGACGAAGTACGAAGTCTCCCCCGACTTTCCCTCCGCTGTAGACTCCGCAGAGTAGGTCTTCGAACCCCGGCGACGGATCGTCGAAACGAAACCGCAGAGCGGCAGGGCGTTCCGCCTTCGTCGGGCCGTTGCGGCAGGTTCCTGGATAGCGAGGCCCCTGTTCACCATGAGGCGCGCTCGCAACCTTGGCGATCTCCTTGCGCGAGCAGGTGCACGGGTAGACCAACCCCGTGTGACTCAACGTGTCGAGCGCGGCCTCGTACGCCTCACTCCGTGTCGACTGGAAGATCGGACCTTCGTCCCAATCGAGCCCGAGCCACTCGTGGTCTCGACAGATGGCGTCGGCAGCACCCGGAACGACCCGTGGCCGGTCGATGTCCTCGATGCGCATCACGATCTGTCCTGCGAGCTTGCGCGCCCGGAGCCACGTCACGAGGGACGTCCGCGCATGCCCGAGATGCAATTTCCCGGTCGGCGAAGGCGCAAACCGTGTTCGGTACGGGGAGCTCACGCGCTTTGTTTATACGACTTGCACCGAGGCGGCCACACGGTGCATCTTCCTGGCGTGCGGGGACGAGCCGATGTGTGCGGGTGCTTTCCTACGGGGCGCCACTATCCGGGGATCGCAGACCTGATCGCGGATGCAATTCAGAGCGTTGAAGGCTTGTGCCACGAGTTCGAACCTGGAATGGCGTGGGAGGACATTCCTTTCGCGGTAATCGACTTCGAAACCACCGGGCGTGACCCCGAGACGGACCGCGTGATCGAAATCGGGATCGTGTGTTTCGACAAAGGTCAGGTGACCCGGCGAGAAGGGCTGCTCGTCAATCCCGGAATTGCGGTACCAGAGGAAGCCCGTGCGGTGCACGGGATTACCGATGAAGAGCTCCAGGGGGCGCCCGACTTCGCTACGGTCATGCCGCAGATTCTAGAGCTCCTGCAGGGGAAGCTTCCGGTCGCGTACAACGCCGATTTCGATCGAGGGTTCCTGAGGGCAGAGCTGGGGCGTGCAGCGCCAGAAGGGATGACGGCGGGGGACATGCCGCCCGCGGCGCGGGAAGACATCGTGTGGATCGACCCCCTCGTCTGGGCACGCGAGATCCTCAAAGAACTTTCGAGCCGAAAGCTCGGGGATGTGACGACGCACCTCGGGATTGCGCTCGAGCGAGCCCACCGCGCAGCCGGCGATGCTGAAGCTACCGGGAGGGTATTGCTCGCGCTTGCATCGCAAATGCCGCACATCTACGGGGAGCTCATTCGCCTCCAGAAACGCTACGCGGCCTTTCAGGATGCCGAGCTCGCCGCCTGGAAAAGGTTTCGGTGAGCTTTCGGGCCACGAGAGCACGGCTGATCGGGATCCCTTTTGTGTTGATGGCCGTCGGAAGCTGGACGCCGGTTTTCGCGATGTGGTGGCAAGGCATCGAGTGGACCGGAGCCATCGGGCGCGCGGTCGCGGTCTGGTACGCCTTTCCCGCGCTGATCGCAGTGCTGTTCATGCAAGGGCCGGTGCTCAGGCAGTCCATTCTCGAGCCGCTCGGGATTCGCTTTAGCGTGAGCTGGTGGTGGTTGGTGGCGTGGTTGCTGCCGGTGGCGGTGCTTGCCGTCGGAGTGCTCGTGACATGGTTGGCTGGGTACGAGTCTGTACTCACCGTCGAGCAGCTGATCGAAAACAAACGCTCGATGGTGCCGCCCGAACAGATCACCGAGTTCGAGGAGTACCTCGCGGAAAACCGCCCACCGCATCCGTTGATGTTGATCGTCTTGGGAATGCCAGCTGGCTTGACTTTCAACCTGCTTCTCGCCTTCTGCGACGAGGTCGCGTTTCGAGGCTACTTCTTTCGCGAGATCCCTGGGAATTTCTGGACTCGCTCGACCGCGATTGGCGTCTTGTGGTGGCTGTGGCTTGCCCCCTCGGTCGCAGTTGGGAATCTCTACGGCGTCCCCGGGCTCGCGAGCGTCGCGCTTGCGCTTCCGTGGTGCGTCGTGGCGTCGTGGGTGCTCGTGTACCTACGGGTGCGAAGCGAATCCGTGATCGCGACCGCCCTCGCTCGCGGAACGATTCTCGCCCTCACCGCAGCAGCCATTGACCTCACGTTTGGGGCGCCCTGGTGGCTCGGACCCTTCTATGGATTGTCAGGAGTTGTCGGCCTTCTCGCGGTTTGGCTCGTCTTCTGGATCCACGACCGAACTCGTGACAAAGGCCGCCTGACCACGCGTTGAAGGAGCACCGCTTGGCGAATCGCACGAAACTCAGCCTGCACGATCGTTATGGCGGTCACGCCCTCGTCACGGGAGCCGCGCGCGGCATCGGGCGAGCGTTCGCCGAATACCTCGCGGCGGACGGTTTCGACCTTCTGTTGGTCGACCACGAAGCGGAGGAGAACCGGGCTCTCGCACACGAGCTTCACGCGAACCACGGGATCGATGCCCAGGCGATCCTATGCGATCTTTCGAAAGACGGTCTCTCGGAAAAAGCGCGTGAGTGGGCAACCAGCAACGAGATCGGCCTGCTGGTCAACAACGCAGGCATCTCCCCCATGGACCGTTTCTTCGACATATCCCTCGAAGACCATCTCACGACCCTCGACCTCAACTGCCGCGCCACCCTCATCCTGTCGCATACGATCGGACGCGCGATGGCCAATCGGGGCCGTGGTGCGCTGATCATCGTATCCTCGGCATCCGCGATCAGCGGCGCGGCGTACTTCAGTCACTACGCTGCCACAAAGGGGTACGGGCTCAACCTCGCCACGAGCTTGTGGAGTGAGCTCCGTGGAAGTGGGATCGACGTGCTGGCTGTTTGTCCTGGGCTCACCAACACCACCCCCGTGAAAGAGCGCAAGCTCGACCAAACGGTGCCTTTCTTCGTTCCGATGAACGACCCGGAGGTGGTAGCGCGCGGCGCCCTTCGCGCGCTTGGTCGAGGACCCGTCGTGATCCCCACGTTCGCCGATCGCCTGTCCTCGAGCTTGATGTCGCGCTTGCTTCCGCGCAGCTGGACTCTCTCATTGGTACGGGAGTCGATGGAGCGCTTGCGGAATTCGAGGAACAGCTAGTTCAAAAATTATCCTTTGCTCCGCGGATGGTCGTGAAGGATACGACCGGGTCGCGCCCGCGCGCGATGCCAGGGTCATCGAATCTTAGGAACGGGTTCGTGTCGAGCTCGCGATCCATCCGGCCGGGAACCGTATACTTTCCTCCGGCCCGCGCAGCGATCGCCTCCTCGAGGGCACGATCGATGTCGGGGTTGTCGGGCTCCACCGTCTTGGCGAAGCGGAGATTGTTCACGGTGTATTCATGCCCGCACCAAACCTGAGTCGTCGGCGGTAGGTCGCGCAGCTTCGCGAGCGACTGGGACATCATTTCCATCGTGCCCTCGAACACGCGGCCGCAGCCTGCGATGAATAGCGTGTCGCCGCTGAAGAGGTTTCCTTCGGTGACGTAAGCGATCGCCCCGAGCGTGTGTCCCGGGATCTCGATGATGTCGACGGCGGACCCGCCGAACTCGAAAGTGTCGCTGTCGGAGAGCGCCACCGTTTGATGGGGAATGCGCCCGTGTTTTTGGTCGTACGTCGAGCCGCGTACAGCTTCGATCCGACACTCGTCGAACAAGCCCTCGATGCCACCGACGTGATCCCAGTGATGATGCGTCAGCCAAATCTCGACGAGCTCGACGCCTTCCTTCTCGATGGCGAGGAGCACCGGGTCTGCTTCGGAGGGATCGACCACCGCCGCTCGACCGTTCCGGACGACGAGATACGCATAGTTGTCACGCAAACACGGGACGGGAATGATCTTCATGGCAACAACGAGAACCGAGTCTCGGACGTCACAACGGCATACCAGGCGGACCTAGTTGTGTCGATCCTCACTATTGCCCTCTGGCGACCCTTCCGGTAGCCAGTCAAAATAGGTTTTGGCATGAAGACTATCTTGCTTTCTTCGCTCTCGACCCTTTGGCTCGGCGCAGCGGTTCTGGTCAGCGGGTGCTTGTCGGCCGATCAGATCGAGCTTGTGATCATCAGCACCGAGCCCATCGCTGGCGCTCCCTCACCCCAAACGTTGCGCGTACGGATCTTCGACGCGGCAACCGGCGAACAGGTCGTCGCTCAAACCGCGGATTCCGCTGATGGCCCACTTGCAGGGCTCAATGCACTCCGCGAAGGCGCGGCATACGTGCTAGCGCTCGAGGCGCTGTTTGGCGCGGGGACTTGCGCCGATGATCGTGCGGTTGGCATCTCGACCCCGTTCATCCACCAGCGGGAAAGTTACGCGATCCCGATTCAGGTCGGTTGCGCCGACGAGTTTGGGCGTACGTTGTCGCAGCCCAATGTGGCACGATTGGCGGCCGGGCTCGAGACCGCCGCCGACGGGACGGCGGTGCTCGCTGGAGGCGTTCCTCGGGTCGAGCTGCGAGCGGACGCCTTTCTGGTCGCCGACGTCGTCGAGGTCATCGAACGCTACGATCCGTTGGCGGGCGGATTCACCGAGTCCGGGACCATGGTCACCGGTCGGGCGTTTCCCGCGCTCCAGGCCGTGCCCGAGGGCGGGGTCGCGGTCTTCGGTGGCGTGCTCGAGGGGGTTCCGCAATGCGAGGCCACGATCGAGTTGATCGTGGGATCCGCATCGACCGCCAAGGGCTCGCTCAGCCAACGGCGCTGCTTTCCTGACGCAGCCTTGCTGCCAAACGCCGCCCGCATCGTCGTCGGCGGCAGCGCGGTTCCCCCCGCATTGCGAGCGACTGACTTCGAGGCCTATGACGTCGAAGCAGAGCAGCAGACCGACAGCGGGATCGAGGGGCTCGTCTTTCGCGAGGCTCCTCGGTTCGTCGCGCTCGGCAACGGCGAGACGATGCTCGCGATAGGGAGCGTGGACCCGGAGGCGGGAGGCCCGGTGGTCGAGGCGGTTCACTTTGGGGGAGGCTGCCCGGGCGGCAAAGCTCCGTGCACCTTTCCGATCCCCGCTCCGGGGCTCGACCAACGAGGGCTCACGTCCACTGCGGCGGCCTATGCAGAGTGTCCGACTGGAGGCGGAACCGTGTACGTCACAGGAGGCATCACTGGCGGCGGTGACGGCAGCCGCACCCTCGATCAGATTCTGTGCGTCCGGGAGGAAGAGAACGTAATGGATCTCCGGCTCGTCCAAGCGGGCACGCTACCCGAGCCTCGCGCACGCCACGAAATGGTGGTGGTCCGGGGGCCGTCGCCTCGACTGCTGATCGTGGGGGGTGGCCAAACCCCGAGCATCACCAACAATCTCCTCGAAGACGCCCTTCTCGTGCCGATCGACCCTTGCGCGTGCGTCGAAAGCTCGCCACAGGTGCTCGAGCGAATCCCGCTTCCCTTCACGGGGTCTGCGGTCCTTCATCAGCTGGCGCCGTTGCCTGACGGGAGCGTGCTTTTGGTCGGCGGCGCACGAATTTTCACTGATGGCGAGGGGCCACCCCGATACGAAGCGCTCGGAGAAGCGGCTCTCTTCGTTCCGGAGATTCAATGACGCGCATTTCCGCGATCGTGATGGGCGCGGCTCTCGTCGTGGTCTCTGGCTGCGCGAGCTCCCAAGCGCATCGGGGCAACGAACCCTACGCCCTTCTGCTCCCGAATCACGAATCGGGCCTTGACCCCCTCCCCGACAACACGCGCTTGATCGACACCGAACCCCCGCGCAAAGAAACGTCATTCGAAGCGATCGAGGGACGGCTCGCGCAGGCGCGTCGTCTCTACCGGGACCTGGCGTTCCGCGCATCGTTGGAAGAGCTCATGCGTGCGCAAAAAGAGCTCGAGGCGCGCCTGGGCTCGGATGGGGTCTACGAGCTGCTCGACCGTCTGTTCTTGCTCCGCGCTCTCGACCAACTGGCTCTTGGAAACGCCGATCAGGCACGCGACGCCCTCAGACAAGCCGCGATTCTTCGTTCAGAGAGAACATCGCTCGACGCCGCCGAGTTTTCGCCGGACGTACGCGCCGAATACGACGCCGTCTGCGAGACGCTCGAAACCGAAGCGGCGCTCGCCCTCGCAACCGAGACGGAGCCGCCGGGAGCGAAGCTCACGTTGGATGGCCGCGAAGTCGGGGCCACCCCGGTTCAGGTTCGGCTTCATCGTGGGCGTCACTACCTCGTGTTCCAGGCGCCCAGCCGCATGGCACAACAGAGGGTCGTCGAAGTGGACGGCAAGCCACCGCCACGATTGCACGTCGAGCTCACGCCACTCAGCCCCGCACAAGTGGCAGGGGAGCTCGCTGAGCTCGATGCGGCAGAATTCGCCGCCCTCGACAGCATTTCGCGCGTTGTGCTCGTGCCCGCCGCCGATGGTGCCACCCCCGTCCATATCGGAAGCCAAGGCACCGGCTGGGGAGCCGCGTTGCTCGACCCGAGCAATGGAGATATCCGCCTCACCGCGACCGTGGGTGCTTCGAACCTCAACCTGGCCGTCCCCGAGCTGGTCTACTCGCTGCGAGATGCCCCCCAGTCCAAGCCGTTGGTCCGTAAGTGGTGGTTTTGGACCGTGATCGGCGTCGCAGTGGTGGCAACCTCCGTCGGTCTTTATTTTGGAATTCGCGATCAGCCTGAGCCGCAACTGATCATCGCTCGGCAGAACCCTTGATGACGAAGGCTGCGGGCCGTCTGATACCCTGAGAGAACCGTGGACCGCGGCAAGACCATCTCCCGCTACCGAATCCTGGATCGCATCGCCGAGGGCGGCATGGGCGAGGTCTATCGCGCCAAAATGGAGACGCTCGGGGGCGCCGAAAAACTGGTCGCGCTCAAAGTCGTCCGCAAGGACCTCGCCGAAAACGACGAGTTCGCTTCGCTTTTCATCGACGAAGCGCGCCTCGCGATGGGGCTTTCACATGCCAACATCGTGCAGTCTTTCGATGCAGGGCGGATCGACAACCAGTTGTTTCTCGCGATGGAATATGTCGCCGGCTTCCATCTCGGCGATTTGCTTCAGGCGAGCGAACGCCATCTCGGTCAACCGATTCCGCAGCGCCATTTGATCTACATCGCCGTCGAGGTACTCAAGGGGCTCGACTACGCGCACCGCCGCGTCGATACCGATGATCGCTCACTCGGTATCGTCCACCGCGACGTCTCGCCCGGGAACGTTTTGATCTCGTTCGAGGGGGAAGTGAAGGTCGCCGACTTCGGAATCGCCAAGAGCGCGCTTCGTTCGAGGCGAACGACCGCAGGCCGAGTGAAAGGAAAGCTTCCCTACATCGCCCCCGAGCAGCTGCGTGAATCCGGAGTGGATCGTCGAACGGACCTCTACAGCCTGGGCTCGGTGATGTACGAGGCACTCACCGATCGTTGGCTCGTCGACCCGAACGATACCGAACGAGCGATTCAGGACGTTTTGCAAGGGCGTTTCGCAACACCGCGCGAGATCAACGCCGAAATCCCGGAAGCGTTGGAAGCAATCGTCCTCCGAGCGTTGAGCACCGAGCCAGGAGGCCGATACCCCACCGCGCCCGCTATGCGACAAGAGCTCGAGCAGTACGCTCTGTCCGAAGGTTACTTGTTGTCATCCGCCGACCTCGCCGACTTCCTCGCGGAGGTGTCATCTGGCACCGACCAGTGGAAAGCCGTTGGCATGCCACGATCCACGGAGCCGCCGCGACCAACTTCGTCGGAACCTGATAAAGATGCGGGCCCATTCAACGACTTGCTTGGCGCGCAGCTCCGAAAGCTCGACACCGCCGACACCTATAGTGTGTTCACGACGGATGAGGTCTCGGGTGCGTTTGATCCGGCGGTGCTCGGACCTTCGACCGGCAATCTGCCGATCCGAAGAGGCCGCCGCTTGGGATGGGTGCTCGCCTTAGGCGTCTTGGTGGCCGCAGTAGCGGTGTTCTGGCGTGGACGCACCGAGGAGACGCCAATCGAAGCAAGCGCGATCACCGCGGCACGACAGCCGGAGCCGCCCACCGAACCGCCCGAGGCCGAAGCACCGAAAACCGCAACCGCTCCTTTGGATGAGGCGAACGCGCCGGTCGAACCGACGGAGCCCGCCCCCGTAGAGGAACCGAAGCCACCAAGGAAGACCAAAAGGCGCGCGGCGGTCGAGGCAACACCCACGCAGATAGAGCCTGCGTTCGTCTCGGTGAACTCCGATCCCTGGTCGTACGTGGTGATCGACGGCGAGCGGATCAAAGCCACGCCCCTCCGCGGTCATCGAATCACCCCAGGCCGCCACCAAATCGTTCTCCGAAATCCGGAAGCAGGGCTCGAGCGAAGGTTTGAAATCGAGGTCAAACCCGGCGAGAGCAAAAGGCTCAGCGTCGACCTTCGAGGAAACCCATGACGACGCCTGCCACCCGAACACTGATGGTTGGGGACAAGCCACAGCGCAAGATGCGCCGGTACTGTCTTCAGTCCCCGGGCGGTCAACCGCACGAGTTTCAATCGCAGCTGGTTCGCGTGGGCTCGCGTCCGGGTAGTGACCTGATGTTGGAGGACAACGCGGTAAGCCGAATCCACTTCGAGATCGTGGCAGACGACATCGGATACCGGATTCGAGACCTCGGTAGTCGCAACGGGACCTGGGTAGATGGGTATCGGGTGGTCGAGCTGTACTTGCGGTCCGGATGCACGGTTCGGGCGGGGGACAGCGAGCTCCGATTTTCGTTGCTCGACGAAGAGGTCGACATCCCGGCCACGTCTTCCGATGGCTATGGACCTCTCGTCGGTTCAAGTCTCCCCATGCGAGAGCTCTATGCGATCGTCGACCGCGCAGCCCCCACCGATATCACCGTTTTGGTCGAAGGGGAGACAGGAACCGGGAAGGAGCTCGTCGCCCGCGCATTTCACGAGCAGAGCACCCGCGCCCAGGGCCCCTTCGTCGTGCTCGACTGCGGCGCAGTGCCGGCCAACCTCCTGGAAAGCGAAGTCTTCGGACACGAGAAGGGCGCGTTCACAGGTGCGAGTGCACGACATGTGGGCCTCCTCGAGGAGGCCCACCGCGGCACCCTTTTCATCGACGAGGTTGGCGAGCTTCCGATCGAGCTCCAGCCCAAGCTGTTGCGAGCGCTCGAGCAACGCGAGATTCGTCGCCTCGGGGGCCGAGATACGATCTCGCTCGACATCCGAATCGTTGCCGCCACAAACCGCGACCTTGCCGTCGAAGTGAACCGGGGCGCGTTTCGAGAGGATCTCTTCTACCGCCTCGCCGTCGTGCACCTCACCCTACCGCCACTGCGCGAAAGAAGAGACGACATTCGAATGCTTGCCGAGCATTTCGTGCGAAAGGCACTCAAAGACGATTCTCTTCGAGCCGCGGAAGTCTTGGCGGGGATCGATGACGAGAACTGGAAACGACTCGAATCGCATCCATGGCCAGGCAACGTTCGGCAGCTTCGAAACGTGATCGAGCGGACCCTCGCGTTGAGCGACCCATCGTTGGTCGCGTTCGACCTTCCAGGCTCGGAGGCCTCCGCTTCGAAACCCTCGATGAATGTCCCCGAAGTCGACCTGGACCGCCCCTTCAGCGAGCAAAAAGCCTATGCCGTTGCCGGGTTCGAACGGGCCTATCTGGAGGGACAACTCGCGCGGCACGGAGGCAACTTCTCCCGGGCGGCAGTGGCGTCGGGCATCGACCGCATGTACTTCAAACGGCTCCTCAAAAAATACCGCTGACCGTCAACGGTGAGACTGCTGATACTCAGCCACTAGCTCTACCGACGAGACGGCAGGTACTCAGCAGTGGAGCTGCAAGCGCGAAAGGCGAGCGTTCGGAGGCCGTTTTCGTTTGGCACAGCTCGTGCTTCGTCTCCGAGGCAGGAGGTTCCCAGATGTACAAGCACACCAAGACTTTCTTAGCGGCGGGCCTGTTGCTCGCTTTTGGCTGCGGAGATGCCACCACCGGCGAAGGCGCGGAAATAGCGGATGCCCTCGAGCTGGAAAACGGTGGTCTCACGATGGACGACGAGGCGCCCGCCTTTGGCGAGCCCGAGGCCTTCGACGACATCGGTGAGTACGAAGCAGTCGAAGACGAAATGGACCAAGACCCCGAAGTCGCAGACATGCGCGAACGACCCGACGCAGTGCAGGTCAATCTGATCGTCGAGTGGGGTCAGATTCCAGGGAATCCGGAAAACGAAACGCCTAGAAACTGGAGCGGCGTTTTTCACGTGAATCGCGGCGCCATGGTTGTCCGACGAGTCATCAAGTTCGAAGAACGAACCGATCGCCTACTCCCCCGCCCCGACCGACAACATGTCCCGTTCACCTCGGTCACCCTGCCGCACTACGACGGGATGATCTTGACCATCATCGACCCCGAGCCCCAAAGCGACGAGCCGCTGATCTTCTCCTATGCGAGCCCGCTCCCGCGTGACGCGGACCCGTCCACCGATGATGCGACCCGTAACGAGACGGACACGAGGCCCGACCAACCTCAAACGATCGTACGCGTGCCCGTGCGCGACCTCGTCGAAGGTCGCGTCGAGCTCCTGATCGACGATGCTGGCAACCGAATGGTAGCCGCGGCGGTCGCTCGACCGCTCGACATTTGCGAGCGGGGTTTCTTGGCCGGTCGCTGGCACAAAGTCGAAGATGGCCGCGGGCGCTTCATTGGTCGCGTCGTGCACGACGATGGCGAGCCCGCCGGTCACATCCGCGGCATCTACGGAAAACGTGAGAACGGAGAACAGGTCTTCTTCGGTAAGTTCATCAACCTCGAAGGCCAGTTCAAAGGAATCTTTGGCGGCAACTACGGCGAAGGTCACTTCCGGGGCCGCTGGCTCCATCGCTCAGGCGAGCACGGCGTGCTCGGCGGCGTCTACAGGGAAGGCATTCCAGGCCCGGAGACCGGCGGCCATTTCGTAGGTCGCTGGGCAGAGACGAGCTGCAACCTCGATCTCTGACGCGCCAAACCGCGACCGTTCTCACGAACGATGAGTAGCCGGAGGGGCCTCGCAACCGCTGGGGCTCCTTCGGCTTTCCTCTATTGGCTCGCTCGCGCGACTTGTGACTACCCGTCGCCCGGCACCTCGTCGATCACGACCGGATTGCGCGGGGGCACATCAGGAGTCCCGGTCGGTGGTGCGGGTTCCGTGGGTGTGGGAGCCTCCGGCGTGAGACTCTCGTCGCCCGAGGCGCCCTCGGTAAAACCCGGCACCGTCCAATCGATCCCATCATCCTCCACGCGCTTCGAAGACTCCCCTCTTCCCGCCCCCTTCACTGACGCTGGCGCTGGCTCCGACGCTGACCCTGCCGCCGTCGCTGTCCCTGCCTTCCGAACCCGTCGACGACTCGGAGCAACGCTTCTACGGGGCGACTCCACCTCTGGCTCCGACTCCTCGGCAGCCGGCTCAAATTCTGGCGCCGCCTCGGGCTCTGGCACCTCCTCAATCACCGTCCCCGGGACAGCCACAGGCTGATCGGTCCCCACATCGGCGACCGGCTCACTGGGACCGGCTACTTCGGTCGCGGCGTCCTCAATCGCGGGAGCCGGATGGTCGGCCGCGGTGGCTCGCGCTGCTCGTTCCAGCCACCACGCACCGACGACGACACCAACCAACACGACCGTGAGAGCACCGAGAGAAGCCCAAAGCCATCCCGGTCGCCGCCTTCGCTGCCCGCGCACCGCCACCATCTCGAGCGAGGACGTCCCAAAGGGTTTCGGTGCGGAGGAAAGGAGCGCTTCCTCTCCGGGGTCCCGGTCCACGTTCAGTGCAATTGTGTCCTCCGTCCCCGGCAGACTGCTCGCACCGAGAAGATCGGCCAGAAAAGACCCGGGGGCCGCGAGCTCGTCCCCCCACACAGTGCCGAGCAACAACGTGCGTGCGTCGGTCAACAACCCCGCATCGACTGCCGCCTCCGCCAACGCGTCGACGAACTCAGCGACGGTTTGAAAGCGCGCCTCCGGGTCCTTGGCCAGCGCCTGCATGACGACTCGAGCGACACCGCGCGGTACGTTCTCGCCACTCCCCTTGGTATACAACGGCGGAGGCTCCTCGTGGACGTGTTGCATCAACATCGCGCCAGCCGTCTTGCCCTCGAAGGGAAGCGCTCCCGTCAGTAACTGATAGGTCAGGACCCCGACCGAATAAACGTCGCTTCGGCAATCGGTCGGGTCACCCGTCGCGGCCTCCGGCGAAATGTAGGCTGCCGTGCCAAACACGCGGCCGCGCTGAGACTCCCTACTCATCGTCTCCGTATCGAGCGTCCTAGAGATCCCGAAATCGACGAGCTTGACGAAATCCTCGTCGCTGCCGCGTCGAACGAGGTACACGTTCTCCGGCTTGATGTCTCGATGCACGATGCCCTTGGCATGAACCGCGCCTAGCCCAGCGCAGAGCTTCATGATCATAACCAAGGCACGCTCTATCGATGGAACCCCGTTCTCATCGAGCTCGTTCGCGAGGGTCCGCCCCTCGAGAAGCTCCATCACGATGTAGATCCGACCGTCGCTCAGGCGTCCAGATAGAAAGACCTGGACGAGATTGGGGTGGTCGAGCGAGATCGCAAGCTGGGCTTCGCGCTCGAACCGAAGGACGGCATTTTCGTCGCGCACGAGCTCGAGCCTGAGCACCTTGACGGCCACGTCCCGCCCTACGGTGGTCTGCCGGGCGCGATAGACCGTTCCCATCCCGCCGGTCCCGATCAGAGCTTCGATCCGAAACTGCTCGAGGAGCACGGTGCCGATCAGCGAATCGGGCACCTCGTCGTCGGTGATGAGGCGGGTCCCGTCGTGGGGGCAGTAGTCGGCCCTACTTCCGAACTTGGAACCGCACCGAAGGCAGATCTTCCGCATGTCGGTCAACATCCTCGAACGCAGAGACGCGTTAGCACTTGGTGGCATAGCGCACAATTCAGTGCTCGGACGTGCGGTTTGGCTAGGTGATTCACATTTGCCTATCCTTTTAGATGCAGTTGGGAGCCCTAGGATGAAATGGTGCACTGGAGTGGGACTCGGGTTGGTCGCCCTCTTGGGATTGCGGCCGATTGGGGCATTAGCACAGGAGGAACCCGAGCCCGAGCAACCCGCACAACAGGGGATTACCGAGGAGCAGCTCGTGGTCGCGGTTCCGGGCCTCCGTGCCCTCGACGGAGACGACGACATCGCGAACGAGCTGTCAGGATGGCTGCGTGCCGGCTCTGCCGCAGTCGAGGGGTGGCGCCTGCACACCGCCGTCACCTCGCTCGAGCAGTTCATGCTAGTACACGGCTGCGCAAGCTCGAACGAAGACTGTCTTTCACGAATCGCATCGACCCTCGAAGCAGATCGACTCATCGTGGGCTCTCTTCGGCGCGCCGAGGCTGAGGGACCCGAGAGCCAGGACGACTTCGAGGCCACGCTGTTGCTCTTCGACGCGAGGACCGGACGCATCAAAAAGACGTCAAGAGTGCAGATCAAACGCGAGAACACGACCCCGGAGGAGCTCGCGGTTTTCGCGCAGCAAGAAGTAGAACGCTTCGCCGTCCCACCGTTCGACGAGCTCGGGCAAGCGCAAGCAATCGAGCTCCAGCTCTCACGCGATGCTGTGCCGCAAGCCCAGTCGACGAGCTCGGAGACCGGTCCGACAGACATCTTTCCGATCTGGCCGGCTGCAACGAGCTACGCCGGAGCGATCGTGTTCGTGGGACTGACTGCGTGGAGCCAGAGGACGATCGAGAGCGTCGAGCAGGATTCGTCGTTCGTCAGGGCACGCGCGCTCGCAGGCCCTGAGGTGAACGACATATGCGGTACCGACACGAGGTTCGGCGTGCAGGACCTCGACGACCTGTGTTCGAAGGCCAATACTCACGAAGCATTACGATGGGTGTTTCTCGGAATGGGTGTCGCCTCGCTGAGCGTCGGGACCTGGTTGTTGGTCAAGTCGATCAAGAGCAGGAAGTCGGCGGAACGCCCTCGAGTGGAGCTCACCCCCGTCGCCGGCAAAAAGCTCGGCGGCGTGTCGGCGCGGCTCGAGTTCTAAGAGCATGCGGATAGTGGGTGGTCGACTCTCGGGCCGCCGATTCGGTGCCCCCAGCGGAAAAGGAACGCGACCGACTTCGGATCGTGTGCGCGAAGCCCTCGGGTCGGCCCTTCAATCGCGGAACGCATTCGCCGGGGCGCATGTCCTGGACCTATTCGCCGGCAGTGGTGCCCTGAGCTTCGAGGCTCTTTCTCGCGGCGCTGCCGAGGCTTTGTTGGTGGACCATGACGCGCAAGCGATTGAAGAAATAAAAAAGAGCGCACGAGAGCTCGGGCTCGAAGACCAGGCGCGGACGCTGCGGATCGGCCTTGGCGGCAACCCGGTTGGCGTGGTTCGCAAGCTTCCGGCTCCTCCCGAGGGCTTTGATCTCGTCTTCGCCGATGCACCGTACGCTGCAATCGAGTCCGTCCCACCGCTGCTCGCAGCACTACTGGCCGCACGCAAGCTCGCTTCGGGCGCCCGGATAGTCGTCGAGCATCCAGTTTCTCACCGGTGGGTCTGGGCGAAGGGGCTCGCTTCGGACGCCGACTACCGCTATGGTCAGACTCAACTTAGTCTCGGCGTCTACGAGGCGAAAGGCACGCAGTGAGAGGCATCGCCGTTTATCCCGGGTCGTTCGACCCAATCACAAAGGGCCACACCGCAATCCTGGCAAGCGGGCTGGTAGCATTCGAGAAGATCATCGTGGCGGTCTTGAGCAACGAGGCAAAGAAGCCGTTGTTCAGCGTAGCCGAGCGAATGGAGCTCATCCGCGAATCGGTCGTCGACATGGGCGCCAGCCCAGACCGCATCGAGGTCGACAACTTCGAGGGCTTGTTGGTCGAATACGCCAAAAAGCGAAACGCTCGGGTGATCCTCCGTGGTTTGCGCGCAGTGGCCGACTTCGAATACGAGCTTCAGATGGCCAATATGAACCGCCACCTCAACCCCGAGGTCGAGACCGTGTTCATCATGGCGAACGACGCCTATTTCTACGTCGCCTCCAACCTCGTCAAAGAGGTGGTTAGGCTCGGAGGCAACGTGTCAGGTTTGGTGCCGGCGCCCGTCTTACCGAAGCTCCTCGCCAAGTTCGACAGGTAAGTTGGTTGGCTGACGAGCCCGACACCGAGGAGCCGACGCACCTCGGGCAAGGCGGAGAGCGAGATCTTGCCCAGCTGGAGCTCGCCTAGGCTGCTGTCCTGGCGCGCCACGGCGTTGCGAACCCGAAGCCAACTACCCAAGTATACCGCATCGCGTGCCACCCCCCCGCCGCGGAACGCGCGCTCGCAGAGGGTCACGGCCTCGTACGACGAGAAGCCGTGCTCGAGGACGAGGATCCTTGCCGCATCTCCGAACGACACACCCGCATGCATCGCGTGGGTGGCCAGCAAGCGCCCGGCCAATGTTCTTCGTCGCGAAGCATCGAGCAGCCCCGCAAGCTCTTCGAGACAAATCGATACGCCTTCCTGATCGCCGTAGGAGCCCGCTGTACCGATCGCGAGGAGCCCGAGCAACTGGGTGCGTCCGTTGAAGGCGGATACCAGGTGACCGAACACTTCGTGAACGGCAAGGCGCTGTGCCTCACGAACACCGAAGAGCCGATCCGCGATGAACACCGTCCGCTCTCCGACGGCTGCGTTCGCGATGAGGCTCGGATCGACGCGAACGGCGATATGAAGTCCTACCTGCCTGGAATGCGAAAGCATGAGGTCACGGAGGCTTTCACCGTCGGCGGAGTAAGCCGGAATCGTCTTGGGTTCTGGATCGGCCTCGGTGTGCGACAAGATGTGGTGTGCGGCATCGAGCACCGTCATTGGGTGGTCTTCGAATACCCGCTCGCCCCCCGTCCCGAAGAGCCGCGCCGCCATCGGTCGAACGCGTTTGCTCTGCCCGAGAGACTCTAAGAGCAACAGCTCTATCTCGAGCTCTTCGAGCCGAGCTAGATAAAGTGCGGACGCGGCCGAGCGCTCCGCCAAATGACGAACCTGATCGAGCGCGCGCCACAGCCTCTTTTCGATCGGCACCGGTTGCCACTCCCAACGTGGCTTGGCGTGCTCACCGCGGGAGACCGCAGTCGCAAGTCGATCACGCTCCGCCGGATCGCTATGGGTGGTTGCGCCGATCAGCAGCCGGGCTTTCGCATGGAGGCGCTTCAGCGCGACATCGAGCTCGGCCTGCAACCGAAGCTCCGTCCGCTCATAGAAGTTGTGTCGCGCGCTCTGCCAGCTCACTCCGTTCACCCTTCACCAGTGTAACGTGCGCGCCGATATCTTCACCCTGAAAACGCTGCGCAACGACCGTAAGACCATTGCTGGCCGAGTCTACATAGGGATTGTCGATCTGATAGGGATCGCCAGTGAGCACGATTTTCGTGTCCGCGCCGCAGCGGGTGATGACGGTCTTCACCTGATGCGGGGTGAGATTCTGAGCTTCATCGACCACCAAGAATTGATTCGGCAGCGAACGACCGCGAATGTAGGTGAGCGGCTCGATTTGGATGACCCCAGACGCCACCAGCTCTTCGTAGTTGCGGTGGTCGGACATGCGCCCACGACCACTGCTGAAGATGTACTCGAGGTTGTCGAAAATCGGCTGCATCCAGGGGTTGAGCTTTTCTTCGACCGTGCCCGGTAAATACCCGACGTCGCGTCCCATCGGAAAGATCGGTCGGGACACCAACATGCGGCCGTACGTTCCGTCCTGCACGACCGACTGGAGACCCGCCGCGATCGCGAGCAAGGTCTTCCCGGTGCCCGCCTTGCCGACGAGAGTCAGAAGATGCACATCCGACGCTAGAAGCATGTCGAGAGCGAAGTATTGTTCCAAGTTGCGCGGCCGAACCCGCCATACCCCCTCGCGACCGACCCGCAGGGGCACCACCATCCCGCTCTTGGGATCGTAGCGACCAAGCGCGGTGTGCCGTGGGCGCTCGTGCTCACGCAGCACCACACCAGCGTTGGGATAGAGCGTTGCATCGAGCGTGCTTGCATCGACCAGCTCGCGCTTGGCCAAACGGTCGACGACATCGGCGTCGACATCGATCGCGCAGACGCCGGAGTAGAGCTCTTCGATCGAGACCCTGCCACCTTCGTAGGTCTCGGCCCGCAATCCGAGTGCGTCGGCGCGGATGCGAAGGTTGGTGTCCATCGTAACGAAGATCAGAGGCTTGTCTGGCTCGTCGTCGCGGAGCTTCAGGGCCATTTGCAGGATTGCGCGGTCCATTTCTCCTGGGCCATGGCCGCGTCGAGGCATCGATTCGGCTGGGACCGCCACCCGAAGGTTGCCGCCATTGCCTTCGAGCGGAACACCCTGGTCGAGCGTGCGGCCGTTTTGATTGCGAAGGTCGTCGAGTATACGTGCGACGTGCCTGGCATTCTGCCCGAGCTCGCTTAGTTCTTTCTTGAATTGATCGACCTCTTCGATGACGAAGATCGGCAGGACGACCGTGTTGTCCTCGAATTTGTAGACAGCTAACGGGTCGTGAAGAACCACGTTGGTGTCCAAGACGTACGTCTTCTTCACTGCGGGGCGACGTTAGCATGCTTTGGTACGTCACGTACCGACAAACGAAAACCGGCTATAGTCCGCGCGACGATCGATGGAGGAGCTGAGTTACCACGGTCTAGCGATCCTCGCGGCGGCTGGAATGCTCGCAACGGTGATCAACGTGGTCGCCGGAGGCGGTGGCATGATCGTCTTGCCCGCGCTGATTGCGCTCGGACTTCCAGCCGACGTTGCAAACGGCACGTACCGTTTGGGCGTCGTCACGCAAAGCGCCGCAGGATCAGCCGCGCTACACGGACATGGCAAGCTCGATAAGTCGCGACTGGTCCCAATCATGATCCCTACCGTCCTCGGTGCGGTGTTTGGTGCGCTCGTGGCTACCCAGATCCCGCGCGAGCTTTTGAAGCCGATCATGCTTTTAACGATGGTCGCCATGGCCGGCCTGATCGCGTTTCGAAAGCAAACCCTGATCGCTCCCGAGGGGCCGCCGCTCACACCACAGGAGGCACCCCGGGCCTATGCGGGTTTATTCTTCGCGGGGTTCTACGGCGGCTTCATCCAGGCAGGCGTCGGCTTCGTGCTGCTCGGCGTGCTGGCGGGAACCCTGCGGCACGATTTTGTGAGCGCCAACGCAATCAAACTCGTCGTTACACTGGCATTTGGCACGGTCGCGCTCGGCATCTTCGTCTGGGCCGGACAGGTATCCTGGACCCCTGCCATCGTGTTGGCCGTCGCATCGATCATAGGCGCGCGACTCGGCGTCAAGGTGATGCTGAAGGTGCCTGTAGTGGCGCTTCGCTGGGTTGTCTTCATGTGCGTGGTCGCCACCTGCATCGTGGCTTGGCTTCGCTGAGAAGGGCTCTACACTTAAAGGGTTCGGGGTGTGAGTTTCACCACACTGAACAGAAAGCTTACAAGCATCGACGTTAGTGATAGTCTTATAGAGAAGGAGGGTCGCTTATGGGGGAAATGGTCAAGCAGATTGCTGCCCTGCAAGACTACGAACGATACCAAGATCTCCACTGGGAGGGCTCGTTCGAGGAATACCTTCAAATCGTAAGAGAGCGCCCGCAGGTTACGCGCAACGCGTTCCAACGGCTCTATGACATGGTCATCTCTTACGGCGAAGAAGAGTACATCGACAACAAGAAGAAGCTCATTCGCTACCCGTTCTTCAAAGATCCCATCGAGAACGGCAAAGACGCGATCTACGGGCTCGACATTCCGCTCATGCGTTTGGTGCACGTGCTTCACGCCGCCGCTCAAGGCTACGGACCGGAAAAGCGAATCATACTTCTGCACGGCCCCGTCGGCTCTTCGAAGAGCACGATCGCGCGACTGTTGAAGAAGGGGCTGGAGCGCTACTCGAAAACTCAGGAAGGCGCGCTGTACACTTACGAATGGACCAATCTTCACGCAACGGGTCTCGCGGGCGGCGACGATACGTTCCCATGTCCGATGCACGACGAGCCGCTGCGTTTGATTCCTCCGGAGTGGCGGGACCACGCCATTCAAGAGCTTCGTCTGGGCGATGATCGCCGGCGCGTGAACGTGCCAGGCGAGCTCAACCCCGCATGTCGCTTCATCTTCCGCAACTTGCTCGAGCGCTACGACGGCGACTGGTCGAAGGTGATGAGCAACCACATCAATGTGAAGCGTCTCATCTTGAGCGAGCAAGACCGTATAGGCATCGGCACCTTTCAGCCCAAAGACGAAAAAAACCAAGATTCCACCGAGCTCACCGGCGACATCAACTACCGGAAGATCGCCGAGTACGGCTCGGACTCCGACCCGCGAGCGTTCAACTTCGATGGAGAGTTCAACATCGCAAACCGGGGGATCGTGGAGTTCGTCGAGGTGTTGAAGCTGGACGTGGCGTTCCTGTACGACCTTCTCGGGGCCACCCAAGAGCACAAGATCAAGCCGAAAAAGTTTGCTCAGACCGACGTCGACGAGGTGATCATCGGTCACACGAACGAGGCGGAGTATCGGAAGCTGATCAACAACGAGTTCATGGAGGCACTCCGCGACCGCACCATCAAGATCGACATCCCGTACATCACCAAACTGAACGAAGAGATCAAGATCTATCAAAAGGATTTCAGTGCGGAGCGGCTGCGCGGGAAACACGTCGCACCACACACCCTCGAGGTCGCTGCGATGTGGGCCGTGTTGACACGTCTCGAAGAGCCGAAGAAGCATCAGCTCGCGCTGCTGCAAAAAATGAAGCTCTACGACGGCAAGATCCTTCCTGGATATACACAGGATAACGTGAAGGAGCTCCGCAAGGAGGCGAACCGAGAGGGCCTCGATGGGATGTCACCCCGATACGTGCAGGACAAGATCAGCAACTCGCTCGTGCGCGAGGGCAACGAAGGCTACATCAACCCATTCATGGTCCTAAACGAGCTGGAAAAGGGTTTGAGCGCATCGCTCACGGTCGGTGAAGATCAGCGCAAGCGGTACGGCGAGCTGATCAGTGTCGTGAAGTCCGAATACGACGAGATGGTCAAGAACGAGGTGCAACGGGCGATCAGCGCTGACGAAGACGCGATCGGGCGGCTCTGCGGGAATTACATCGACAACATCCGCGCCTACCTGATGAAACAAAAGGTGAAGAACAAGTACACTGGTAAGGACGAGGAGCCGGATGAGCGCCTGATGCGGTCGATCGAGGAGAAGATCGACATAACCGACGCACGCAAGGACGACTTCCGCCGTGAGATCATGAACTTCATTGGCCACTTGGCGCTCGAAGGCAAGAAGTTCACCTACGAGACCAACGACCGATTGCGTCGTGCGCTCGAAATGAAGCTCTTCGAGGACCAAAAAGACTCGATCAAGCTCTCGAGCTTCGTGTCCAACGTCATCGACAAAGAGACGCAGGACAAGATCGACATCATCAAGAACCGGCTGATCAAGTACTACGGTTACAACGAAGCGTCGGCCACCGACGTGCTAGCCTACGTGGCCAGCATCTTCGCGAGGGGCGACGTAAGGGAGTAACGATTGTCTCTGCGAATTGACCAGGATCATTCCCGGTTCCGCAACATCGTTCGCGGGAGGATTCGGCAGAACCTTCGCAAGTACATTTCGAACGGTGAGCTACTCGGGCGACAGGGTAAAGACTTGGTGTCGATCCCGATCCCGCACATCGACATCCCAAAGCTTCGCTTCGGCGACAAGCAACAAGGAGGGGTCGCCCAAGGCGACGGCGAGCCTGGCGATCCGCTCTCGGCCAGCCCGCAGGACGGCGACGGCCAGGGCAAAGCGGGCGACCAAGCGGGCGACCACGCGCTCGAAGTCGAGCTCACCCTCGACGAGCTTGCGGACATTCTTGGCGAAGAGCTCGAGCTTCCAAACATCGAGAACAAAGGCAAGAGCGCGATCGTCGACAAGAAGGACCGTTACGTGGGTGTTCGCAACGTGGGGCCAAACTCGCTTCGACACTTTAAGCGCACGTTCCGAAGCGCGCTTCGACGACAGATCGCGCTCGGGACGTACGACCCGAAGCGGCCAGTGATCATCCCGACCCGGGACGACATGCGATACAAGTCCTGGAAGACCGAAGAAGAGCCGGTCGCCAACGCCGTGATTCTCTACATGATGGACGTTTCGGGTTCGATGGGCGACGAGCAAAAAGAAATCGTGCGCATCGAATCGTTTTGGATCGACACGTGGCTCCGTCGCCAATACAAAGGAATCGAGACGCGGTTCATCATCCACGACGCTGCAGCACGTGAGGTCGACCGCGATACATTCTTCCGAACGCGCGAGTCGGGAGGTACGATGATCTCGTCTGCCTATCGCCTTGCAGCGGATATCATCGAGCGAGACTACCCGGCGTCGCAGTGGAACATCTATCCATTCCACTTCTCGGACGGAGACAACTGGAGTGTCGACGACACCCTCCTGTGTGTTGACATCTTGAAGAAGCTTCTGCTGCCCTCGGCGAACGTGTTTTGCTACGGCCAGGTCGACAGCCCTTACGGGTCAGGCCAATTCATCAAAGACCTGAAAGAGCACTTCTCAGACGAGGATCAGCTGATCACGAGCGAGATTAACGACCGCGATGCGATCGTCGAGTCGATCCGCGAGTTCTTGGGGAAAGGCAAATAGCGAGTGGCCCAGTTCGCTCTGAAAACCGCGCTTCCCAACTACCTTCGCGACGAGCAAATGCGGATCGAGGAGTTTGCGCGGAATGTCGGCTTGGACTTCTTCCCGACGATCTTCGAGATGCTGAGCTACGACCAGATGAACGAGGTGGCTGCGTACGGCGGCTTCCCCACCCGCTATCCACATTGGCGCTGGGGTATGGAGTACGAAAAGCTCAGCAAGAGCCATGAGTATGGCCTTTCGAAGATCTACGAGCTGGTGATCAACAACAACCCAGCGATCGCCTACTTGCTTGAGGGCAATAGTCTGGTCGACCAAAAGCTCGTGATGGCGCACGTCTACGCACACGTCGATTTTTTCAAGAACAATTTTTGCTTCCGCATGACGAGTCAGGGGCGCAACCCGAAGGACAGGTCGGACGTGCGAAAGTGGATCGACGCTCTGGCGAACCATGGGGCAATTGTCCGGAAATGGGCGAACCGCGTCGGTCTCGAAACCGTCGAACAGTTCATCGATGCGTGCCTGAGCCTCGAAAACCTCATCGACCCTCAAAAGCCGTTCATCCCGAAGCTGAGCGCACCGAGCACGTCCGAGGAAGCGGAGCCCGAGGAGACACCCGAGGTACCACTCCTTCGCGTGGATCGGGAGTACATGGAGTCGTTCATCAACCCCGAAGAGTTCGTCGAGTCGCAAAAGAAGAAGCTCGCGGAAGAGCAAGAACAGTCACAGCGGTTTCCGAGCGCGCCGGACCGCGATGTCTTGGGGTTCCTTCTCGAGCAGGCACCACTACAACGCTGGGAGCGCGAGTGCCTCGCCGTGGTTCGTGCCGAGGCCTACTACTTCTTGCCGCAGATGCAGACGAAGATCATGAATGAAGGCTGGGCGAGCTACTGGCACTCCCGCCTGATGACCGAGAGTATCTGCGATGCGAGCGAGATCGTCGATTACGCGGATCGCTGCGCAAGTGTCCTTGCCACTGCACCAGGACAGTTGAACCCATACAAGCTCGGGATCGAGCTCTTCCGTCACATCGAAGACCGATGGAACAAGGGGCAGTTCGGAAAAGAGTGGGACGAGTGCAGTGACTTCGAGCTCCGGCGCCATTGGGACCGGCGCACGGGGCTCGGGCGCGAGAAGATCTTCGAAGTACGCGCGCTTTACAATGACGTGACATTCATCGACGAGTACCTGACCGAGGATTTCGTGTTCGACCAAAAGCTCTATTCGTTTGGCTACAACCAGAGGAACGATCGCTGGGAGATCGAGAGCCGACAGTTCCAAGAGGTCAAGGGACAGTTGCTGACCACGCTCACCAACGCGGGCAACCCGATCATTTCCGTGGTCGATGCCAACCACGGAAACCGGTCGGAGCTGTTACTGGAGCACACGCACCAAGGCGCGGATCTACGCCTCGACTGGGCCAATGAAGTCTGCAAGGCGCTATGTCGTGTTTGGACGCGACCCGTCGAGATTCACACCGTCGTGGATGCGAAACCGACGGCACTTCGGTTCGACGGCAACGACTACTCGCAGAAGTCGCTCTAGAAACCGGTGCAGCGGGCGAAGCGGATCGTGGCTGGTTCCCCGTTTGGGCCGCCAACGTCGAACGCCTTCTCCGTCACGTTGCTCAAGAGTGCTTCGCATTCGACATCGAAGCTGATGTCGGCGCCGCCCAAGACGACGTTGGAGATCTGGCAGGGCTGGTCCATCGAGGGTGGCTCGGCGCCGCAAGCACCGACGTTACCACCATAGGAGAGCTGGTCTTCGATGATCGTGAGCTCGCAAGCGCCAGACACCATGGAACCGTCCGAATCGACGGTGGCTCCTCGAAGCTCGAAGGCAAATCGATCACCGACGGAGGCAACCAAAGTGAGGAGCAACCCGCCGTCTGACCTCCGCGTCCCCTCGCAAATGGCGATCACAGGCGTCTCCCCGTCGCACGAAACCTCACCGTTGATGGCGAGGATCTCGCGCAATCCGCCGGTGCCGAGGCATGTGCCCGCCGCAAGCGAGCCGCAGCCGGCCGGTGGAGCCGGACAGGTGAGGTTGTACAAAACGCCGGTGGCAACCGGCCCGGCATCTGCACAGCCAACGCCGAGAAGCGGTAACAGCACCGCGAGCAGATTGCCTAACCCTCTTCGAAACCCCACCCGATCAGCGTAGCGAAGCCTCGAAACCGCGGCAACTTAGGAAGCCTGAAGGGCTTGAGCGAGATCCTCCCGAAGGTCTTCGACGGCTTCGAGACCCACGGAAACCCGCACCAAACCGTCCCGAACGCCTCGAGCCTCCCGGACTTCTGTGGGCATCGCGGCGTGGCTCATCAGGGCTGGCTGGCCGATCAGAGACTCGACTCCCCCAAGGCTTTCGGCCACCGAAAACACCCGGACTCGAGCAAGGACCGTCTTGGCACCCGCTAGACCTCCTGCCACCTCGAACGAGAGCATGCCTCCAAACCCATGCATCTGCTTGGATGCGAGCGCGTGCTCGGGGTGGCTCGAGAGCCCGGGATAGTGCACCCCGAGCACCTGCGGCTGTTCGACCAGCCACTCAGCGAGCGCCTGGGCACTCTCCGAGTGTCGAGCCATGCGAAGAGGAAGCGTCTTGATGCCACGCGCTACCAAGTAAGAGTCGAAAGGGGAGAGCACTGCGCCACCAGCCTGCTGAATGAAGCGAACTCGTTCGGAGAGCTCGTGGGATCGTGTGACCACCGCCCCCGCCACCACATCGCTATGACCATTGAGGTACTTGGACATCGAATGCACGACGACGTCAGCGCCGAGCTCGAGGGGCCTCTGCAGAATCGGGGTCGCAAATGTTCCGTCGACGACACAGGTGGCACCGCGAGCGTGCGCAAGCTCGCGAAGGGCAGCAATGTCGAAGATCCGAAGCATCGGATTGGTCGGGGTCTCGACCCAGAGCATCCTGGTGTTTAGTCGCATCGCCTGTTCGACTTCGTCGATGGCCCGCATGTCCACCCAACTGACCTCTACTCCCCGCGGACGAACCAGCCGCTCGATCAAGCGGTAGGTGCCGCCGTAGATGTCTCCGCAGGCGACGAGGTGGTGTCCTGGCTCCAACAACTGCAAAACCGCGTGCATGGCGGCACACCCGGACGAGAAAGCCGCAGCGCTTGCGCCTCCCTCGAGCGCCGCAAGCGTTCGCTCGAGCCCGTTTCGGCTCGGATTGCTGACGCGGCCGTAGCCATGCCCTTCGTGCTGTCCGGGCTCCGTCAGAAAAAACGTTGTCGAGAGCGAGATCGAAGGGGTAACGGGTTGCCCAGGGCACTTCTCTGCCCGACCGGCATGCGCCGCGATGGTTTCAATTCGATGTGTCATGCCAGGTGAGGTACCGCGCGCGCCGAGTGCTGCCAAGCGGGGTTTGCAGACCGAAGACGAACCAGGCTAAAAGTCGCGGAGATGGTCGAGCTCCTCAGCAACCCCGATGCATGGATCGCGCTCGTCACCCTGACCCTGCTCGAGATCGTGCTCGGCATCGACAACATCGTCTTCATCGCCATCTTGGCGTCTAGACTGCCTGTCGAAAAGCAAGCCCTTGCATACAGACTGGGTCTCCTCGGCGCCATGGTGACCCGTATCGCGCTGCTGCTGATGATCAACTGGGTCATGGGCCTGACCGCGCCACTGTTCGAGGTGATCGGGCATCCGTTTTCAGGGCGAGACCTCATTTTGCTCGGCGGTGGGCTGTTCTTGATCGCAAAGAGTGCGCAGGAGATCTACGACAAGGTCGAGGGAGAGGAACAGGAAGACATCGCGGGTTGGTTCAGCGGCCTCCCCGGGGTCGTTGGACAGATCATGATTCTCGACATCATCTTCTCCCTCGACTCGGTCATCACGGCGGTGGGGATGGCGGAGCACGTCGAGATCATGGTGGCAGCCGTGATGATCGCGATCGCGGTCATGCTTCTCTTCGCCAAACAGATCGGTGACTTCGTCAATCGGTATCCGTCGATGAAAATCCTCGCCCTGTCTTTCCTTCTCTTGATCGGCGTCTTGCTCACCGCCGAGGGACTCGGTCAGCACATCAACAAGGGCTACATCTACTTCGCCATGGCCTTCGCGCTCATGGTGGAGCTGCTGAATATCCGGTTCCGCAAGAAGCAAGTGGCCACATAGGCGAGATTTTTGCTGCGGCGGCACCGAGCATGCGCCAGAATCGGCCCGCAATGCGGTTGGCGACTCTCATCGGACCAGACCTCCAGGACGCGATCGCGCACGGCCCAGCCGCGGTTCGTGAGGCTGTCTCGGAGTTCCATCCCGAGGATATCGCCGAGCTCCTCGAGGACCTGTCCGCCCGAGAGGCGGTCGCACTGGTTCGTGCGCTTCCCGCAGAGGCTGCCGCAGACGTCGTCGAGCGACTCAGCCCGCATCGCCAGGTGTTGGTCTTCAATGCGATCGACACGACCCGTGCGGTCGAGCTTCTCGGAGAAATGGACCCGGACGACCGCGTTGACCTGCTGCAAGAGCTCGACGATGACGACGCACGCGCGCTCCTCGCCGCCCTAGCACGCGAAGAACCCGAAGCCGCCGAAGAGGTCCTAGAGCTCGACCGATACGAGCCCGAGACCGCCGGCGGCATCATGACGAACGAGTTCGTTTCCCTGCCACCCGAAACCAAAGTGTGGGAAGCGATAGAAGCTGCGCGCCGCGTCGGGCGCGAGGATGAAGCCGAGATTCTCTACTACATCTACGTGTGCGGCCCGAACGACGAGCTGCTCGGGGTCGTTTCGCTGCGCGACCTGATCCTGAGCGAACCCGGCGAAGCGCTTTCGGAGATCATGACGGAGAACGTGTTCTTCGTATCTCCTTCGGACGACCAGGAGAAAGTCGCGCACGAGATTGCACGTTATGACTTGGCGGCCCTTCCCGTCGTCGATGACATGTCGCGAATGCTCGGCGTCGTGACGGTCGATGATGTCGTCGACGTGGTCATCGAAGAGGCGACCGAGGACGCTCAAAAGATGGGTGGCGTCGTGCCACTCGAAGACTCGTATTTTCAGACCGGCTGGAGCGAGTTCGTATGGAAGCGCGGGTCGTGGCTCGTACTGCTCTTCGCCGCGCAGCTCCTGACGGCGACGGTCATTCGCGAAAACCAGGGTATTCTGCAGGCAACACTCGAACTCGTGGTGTTCATTCCGCTGATCATCGCCTCAGGAGGAAACGCTGGCTCCCAGTCTTCGACCCTGATCATTCGTGCGATGGCACTTGGCGAGCTTGGCCCCTCGGATTGGGCGCGCGTGTTGTCTCGCGAGCTCTTGATCGGGATTTCGCTCGGGGTTGCGCTCGGTCTGATGGGCTTTGCGCGCGGCTGGATGGCGGGCGAGACGGTGGCCCCGGCATCGATCGCGACAGCCGTTGGGCTGAGCATCCTCGCCATCGTCACCTTGAGCACGATCATCGGCTCCCTGCTTCCGCTTCTCATCAAACGGGTTGGTCTCGATCCTGCGGTATCGTCCACGCCGTTTATCGCGTCGGTCGTGGATGTGCTCGGCCTCATCGTGTACTTCGCGGTGGCCAATGCGATTATTAACGTCGTATTTACCGGCTAAGCTGGTCGATTTTTCGAGGGTATCCGTGTTAGGCTGCCTCTTCTCGAAACCGGAGCTGGGAAATGCCGAACTTTTCGATCGACTACGCGCAAGACATCGACACGGTTTATCGCTTCATGACGGACCCGGAACAGATCAAGAAGCGCTGTGAAGCCCTCGGCGAGAAGAACGTTCGCATCAAGGTAGACGATGCGGGCGGGACCAAGACGATCACCCTCACCCGAGAGATCGACAGCGACCTACCGGCTTTCGCGAAGAAGCTCTTCAACTCGACCAACACCATCGTCGAGCGACTGGAGTGGCGCGACGCCGGTGGCAAGAAGACCTGCAAGAGCCACATCGACGTCTTGGGCACGCCTGGCAAGATCGACTCCAACATCACCATCTCTCCGAGCGGGAGTGGCTGCACCTACGACAACCAATTCGAAGTGACCGCGAAAGTGCCGCTCATTCGCAAAAAACTCGAAGAGTTCGTCGCCAAGACGACCCTCGACGGCATTCGTGATGAGCATCAGTACAACCAGCGCACACTCAACGCAGCCGGCTGATCCAGCGTAGTGTGCGAAAAGATCCGCACACTAGCCGGCGAAGACCGCACGGTCCTTAGCCCACGCCCTCAACGCGTCGATGCGCTCGGCCATCGTGACCGAGAGGGGCTTCGTCAGCTCGATCTCTTCGGCGATCGTGTCGGTGGTCAGATCCTCTTCGCGCGAGAACGCCGTATAGAGCGCAGATACGACGGCCTGCTCGATCTCGGCCCCGCTGAACCCGTCTGTCAGCCCCACGAGACGCACCAGGTCGAACCTCGACGGGTCGCGTTTTCGGCGTTGGAGATGGATCTCGAGAATGTGTCTGCGAGCGGCGCTATCCGGTAGGTCGACGAAGAAGATCTCGTCGAAACGACCCTTGCGCAAAAGCTCGGGCGGCAACTTGGAAATGTCGTTCGCGGTGGCGATGACGAAGACGTTCTCCTGCTTGTCCTGAAGCCATGCGAGGAACGTACCGAAGATCCGCTGAGCTGGGCCGCCATCCGCATCGTCTTGCGAAAGCGACTTTTCGATCTCATCGATCCACAGCACGACCGGAGCCATCGCCTCAGCCAGTCGGATCGCTCGCTTGAGGTTCTTTTCGCTCTCACCGACGTAGCGATTGTAGAGATTCGATGGGTCGAGCCGAATCAACGGGAGCTTCCACTCGGCGGCAACCGCTTTGGCACAAAGACTCTTTCCGCATCCCTGCACCCCGATCAGCAACAGCCCTTTGGGAGGGGTGAGCCCGTACTCCTTTGCGCGGCGCGGGTCTTCGAAGGCAGCCTGTCGTTTGCGTAGCCATCCTTTGAGCTCGTTGAGACCCGCGATGTCACCCATCTGACGTTCGTGTGGAAAGTATTCGAGCACCCCCGAGCGCTCGATGATCTGGCGCTTCGCGTGGAGGATTCGATCGATATCGTGACGCCCGAGAACCCCATCTTCGATGACAGCCTGCGTGATGATCTTCTGTATCTCAAAGAACGTAAGCCCGTTTAGCGCGGCCAAGAGCTTGGACACATCGGCGCTGGAGAGCTCGATCTTCACCTGGACTCGCTGCGCCAAATCCTGGAGCACCGCTTTTACGAACGCGTGATAGGCCTGCGGGGTGGGCAGTTCGAGGTCGAGCGGCGTGAAGAGGTGCTTCAGCTCGGGTGGCATGTCGATGCCCTGCCCGGACAACACGATTGCCCCACGGTGCTTGAAGTACTTGTTGTGGACGCTCTTGAGCTGCGCGATGACCGGCGGTTCGTGCAGGTACGGGCCGAGCCCCCGTAGGTGGAAGATCGCTTGGAGGTCCGACCGCTCGATGAAGGCAAGCGCCTTTTGTGGCGAGCCGCTCTCGGGAGTTTTTCCGGGGTCGGGGAGCTCGCGGCAAAGGCCGGTCACCTGTGTCCACGAAAAAAGCGGCAGGTCGAGATGCTCAGCGGCATGCTGCAAGAGCAAGTGAACCCGCTCCTCCTCGACCGTGTCTACCAAGAGCAGTGGATGGTGAGAGCGCACGAGAATCTCGAGCTCACGCAGCTGATCGGCTGACGGTGTCACCCCCTTCAACACGGGTTAAGGGTACACCACTGCGCGGCAGTTGACAGCAGGTGCGGCGAATTTACACTGCGCGGCATGGCAACCTTGGGTGATAAACTAGTCGACAAACGGATCATCGAGCGAAACATTGCGAAGGGCTTGATCTCGAAAGAGCAATATGAGCAGCATCTTGCGGGGCTCCCGGACAAAGAGGGGGATTGCGAGCGCGTCGAGATCGACCCGGGGGAGTCGACGGGCTCCCCGCCTCGGGAGTGACCATGAGCGAGGACGACACGAAGGCGCCGGACATCGACTTCAACACGTTGGTCCTGTCCCTGAGCACCTCGGCGCTGATGCATCTCGGAAAGCTACCCGACTCCGAGGACGCGACCGTCAACCTCGCCCATGCCAAGCAATCGATCGACTGCATCGCGCTCCTCGAAGAAAAGACGCAGGGCAACCTCACGGGTGAGGAAGAACGCCTGATCACCGAGGTGCTCTACGACCTACGCCTTCGTTTCGTGGCGGCCACGAAAGATTCGAAGGAAGGGGCTTGAGGACTGCGCTTTTTTGCCCTGACTAGGGCGCGACAACAGTCGGATACTCCTGCCACCCGAGCTCGGGTATGCTTCTCGCATGAGCAGCAATCCCACCACTCACTACCGTACCTGCAACCTCTGCGAAGCGATGTGCGGCCTCGAGATCGAAGTCGCCGGGGACCAAGTCACTTCGATCCGGGGCGACGAGCAGGATGTATTCAGTCGCGGACACATCTGTCCCAAGGCGACCGCGCTGAAGGATTTGTACGATGACCCCGATCGATTGAAGGCGCCCGTACGCCGAGTGGGGAATCGTTGGGAACCGATCTCCTGGGATGAGGCCTTCGACGAAACCGTTGATCGACTCCACGAGGTGCAGGAGAAACACGGACGGAGCGCGATCGGTCTCTACTTCGGCAATCCAAACGCTCACAACTTTGGCACTCTCGTTTACGGGCCAGCATTCTTCCGCGGGCTCGGGACCAAGAACCGCTTCTCCGCGAGCTCGTGTGACCAGTGGCCGTTGATGCTGGCTTCGTACTTCATGTTCGGCCATCAACTGCGCTTCCCCGTCCCCGACGTTGACCGCACCGACTACATGATGCTCATCGGTGCAAATCCGATCGCCTCGAACGGAAGCATCATGTCGGCCCCGGGCATCAAGAAGCGGCTCGAAGGGATTCAGAAGCGGGGCGGAAAGGTCGTCGTCGTCGACCCACGACGAACCGAGACAGCGCGGATCGCCGACGAGCACGTGTTCGTGAAACCGGGCACCGACGCGCTGTTCTTGCTGGGCCTCCTGCACGAGGTCACTGCGGCAGGGGTCGACCTCGGACGACTCGCGCAGCACGTGAAGAACGTCGATCGGATGATCGAGATCGCCAAAGGATATCCGCCACGGCAGACCGCAGACGTCACCGGTGTTCCGGCCACCACGGTGAAGCGCCTGGCGCGCGAGTTCCGCGAGGCGCCAAAGGCCGTCGCCTACGGCCGCGTCGGGGCCTGCACCCAGGAGTTCGGTGGCCAATGCATGTGGCTCATCAATGCGCTCAACGCGCTCACCGGCAATCTCGACGAGCCAGGCGGGTCGATGTTTGCGACCCCGGCGATCGACACAATGAAAAAAATCGGCGGTTTCGGCCTCGGGCGGGGGTCGTACGGGCGATGGAAGAGCCGGGTGCGCGGCCTTCCGGAGTTCGGGGGCGAGCTGCCGTCATCGGTCATGGCCGAAGAGATCCTCACCGAGGGCCCGGGCCAGATTCGTGCGATGGTCACGCTAGCGGGCAATCCGATCCTGTCGACGCCAAACGGAGGACGGCTCGACAAGGCTTTCGAATCTCTCGACTTCACGCTCGCAATCGACTTCTTCATCAACGAGACGACTCGGCACGCCGACATCATCCTGCCACCGGTGTCGCCGATCCAACGAAGCCACTACGACCTCGCGCTCTACCTCGTGGCGGTGCGCAACAGCGCGAACTACTCGCCGCCGCTGTTCGAGCCTCAGGAGGGCGAGCTCGACGACTGGCAGATTCTCAGCGAGCTCAGCTGCCGACTCGCAGCCAAGCGCCACGGGAAGCTCAGTAAGGAATACCTGGCCGCGCGGGCCATGCACAAAGCGGGCCCAGAACGGGTGCTCGACCTTGGCCTCCGACTCGGGCCTTATGGCCAGCGCCTCAAACCATTCGGCCCGGGGATATCGCTCGCCAAGCTCAAGAAGAAGCCCCACGGGGTCGACTTCGGTCCTTTACAGCCGACTCTGCCGGAAGGGCTGCTTGAGGAGCACGGGCCGATCGACATCGCCCCAGATCTCTTCGTCGAAGATCTCGACAGACTGCACGCCCGATTCGCTTCGGGAACGCGTGACGATGGTGATCAACTGCTGTTGATCGGCAGGCGCCACCTCCGGAGCAACAACTCGTGGATGCACAACACGTCGCGGCTCATGAAGGGTAAGTCGCGCTGTACTCTCATGATCAGCCCTACCGATGCCGAGCGTCTCGGCGTGAAGTCGGGTGGGATGGTGGTGGTTCGTTCGAGAGTCGGGGAAGTCACGGCGCCCGCCGAAGTGACCGACGACATGATGGTCGGTGTGGTGAGCCTGCCGCACGGCTTCGGCCATGGCCGCGCAGGCGTGCAGCTCAGCGTCGCCACGAACCATCCCGGCGTCAGCTTGAACGACCTCACCGATGACCAGGCGATCGACTTGTTGAGTGGCAACGCCGCATTCAGTGGAGTGCCGGTGACCGTAGCAGCCCTCGAAGCGGTCGCTGCGGCGGAGTGACGATCAGCGACGCTTGACGGGCAAACGCGGTGGCCTCACGCGTACAGGGACGCGGGCGGGCGGCGGACTGATTAGACCGTCGAGCGCATCGGCCAACGTCTCGAAAACCTCTCGTATCCGATCGGAGAACTTTTTCGTCTTTAGTGTCACCTAGCTTCATAATGGGCTCACCTGCAGAAGTGTCAACACCCACCTCGACTTTGCGAGAGAATTGCCGGCGTAAGGGGCGCCCATGCACATTCATCTGATCGGCGTCGCTGGGACGGGAATGAGCGCTTTGGCGGGCCTCCTCGTGCAAGCCGGTCACCGAGTCAGTGGGAGCGACACGGCGTTTGACCCGCCGGTTGGGCCGTACCTGGAGGAGCTCGGTATCGAGTGCATGGAGGGCTGGAGGGAATCCAACCTGAACGCGCAACCCGGCCTCGTCGTCGTTGGAAATGTGTGCCGCCCGGACAATCCGGAGGCGCGGGCCGCGATCGAGCGCGGGATCGCCACGACCTCGATGCCTGCGGCGTTGGCCGAGCGCGTGCTGTCGACACGAAAGCCATGGGTGGTCGCTGGAACACACGGCAAAACGACTACGTCCGCCTTGGTGGCATATCTGGTGCGCCAAGCCGGTATCGACGCCGGTTTCTTCCTCGGGGGCTTGCCTCTGGATTTCGGGCAGAGCTCGCGTCTCGGCACCGAGGGCGCCCCATTCGTCATCGAAGGAGACGAATATGACAGCGCTTTTTTCGAGAAAGTTCCGAAGTTCTGGAGCTACCTGCCCGCAGCAGCGATCTTGACCTCGATCGAGTACGACCACGTGGACATCTATCCGGATGAAGCGTCGTACATCGATGCTTTCCGACGGTTCGTGGCGCTCATTCCAGAAGACGGCTGGCTCTTCGCATGGGCTGGGAGCGAACAGGTGCGGGAGGTCGCGCGCGCCGCGAATTGCAAGGTGCGTTTCTATGCGCTCGACGAAGACGATTGCGGCGAAGTCGACCCGATGTGGCTCGGGATGCGGGCCCCAGGTGGCACGCTCGACCTGTTTGGGGGCGGATCGCTTTGTGGACGCGCTGGACTGCCGTTGTTCGGGAAGCACAATGCGCGAAATACGGTTGCTGCTCTGGCGATCGCAAGCGAGGCGGGGGGCGCGCCGCTCGATCGGCTGATCGCCGCGCTGCCGGCATTTCGAGGGACCACACGCCGCCAAGAGTTGGTGGGGATCGCTGGAGGGGTGGAGGTGTTCGACGACTTCGCCCATCACCCGACAGCCGTTCATGAAACCCTCAGTGGTTTTCGCGAACGCACCCAAGGCCGACTGATCGCGGTCTTCGAACCGAAAAGTGCCACGGCTTCCCGACGACTGCATCAACACACCTACGCCGACGCTTTCGAGCCGGCGGACATCGTCATCATGGCACCGGTCGGACGGCGCGAAATACCGACGACGGAAAAGCTCGACACCAAACGAATCGCAGAACAACTCATCGGGCGTGGAAAGAAAGCCCACGCGTGTGAAAGCGTCGAAGACGCGATCGCAATCGCGGTGAGGTTGGCCCAAGCGAACGACACCGTCGTCGTCATGTCCAACGGCCGCTTCGAGGATGCCCCAGACCGAATCCTGCTAGGTCTGGTCCGCAGACACTGACGGGCACCCCGTCCACTGCCGCTGGTTTTGCCGCATTTTGCCCCTTGAAGCTCGGGGCCAATAGGCCTATCGTCGCCTTTCTTGCACGAAACGAGGTGTCTGATGCGTTGGGTTGTTCTTTCTCTAGTGGTGGGCTCCTTGGCAATGCTGGGGTGCGGCAGCGACGAAAGCCCGAGCGGCACCGGCGGATCAGCCGGATCAGGCGGAGCGGGCGGAGCGGGCGGCGTGGCCCTCGAGTGGCCCCCTGACGCCACGGTCTACTTCGATCAGTACGGTATCTTCCATGCTGATTGCGGGACGGACGAAGACTGCGCGATGGCCCTCGGATACTACCACGCACGCGATCGCTTCTTTCAGATGGACCTCCAACGAAGGCTATCGACCGGTCGCCTCACCGAGGTGGTCAACAAGCCGATCGTGGAAGCAGCGGGCTCACTCGAAGGACTGATCAATACCGCCGCAAGGAGTCGAGCGCTCTATTCGACGCGGGAAGGTCTGCCCGCTGAAGAGGCCTTGGTTGCGTTCACCGACGAAAAGGCGCTGGGATTGCTCGACGCGTATTCGATCGGTGTGAACCGATGGCTCGCGGACGCGCGCAACGGCGAGAACGGCGCGATATGGCCGGCCGAGTTCGAGAGCCCGCTCCTCGATTATGACCCCGAGGACGCTCCCGACTGGACCCCCACGGACTCGTTCGCCGTGTTCTTCACGCTCGTTGGCAACCTGACGATCGACGAGAGCACGCAGCTCCAAGCGGGTTCTGCGCGCGAATCGATCAACAACAACGATCGCTACTTGGACCTATGGAGCCTCGAGCCGATCAAAAAGTCTCCGATCCTCGAAGAGGGCACCTATCCGCCGGCGACCGCATCACTGGCTCCCAAGCGTGGAAACCCAGGCCGGCGGGATCTTGTCCGTCGAGCGAAGAATGCGATGGCAAGCCTGAGCGAGGAGCTGTCCGCGACTGAAGCCCTGCGTCGCATCTTCCCGGAAACCCAGATCGTCCAGGCAGACATCGGCTCGAACAACTGGGTGCTCGGAGGCTCGAAGACCGCCAACGGCAACACGTTCCTCTCGAACGACCCACACCTCTCACTCTCGCAGCCACCCGTTTGGTACATCGCGCACCTCGACGCCAAAACCAATGGCACAGGCGAGATCCACGCGGCGGGCGTCACCCTTGCCGGAATCCCACACGTCGTAATTGGCCAAAACGAAAACATCGCTTGGGGGGCGACGAACACAGGCCTCGACTTCACCGACGTCTACCTCGAAGAGCTCGTGAAGGACGATCAGGGTGAGCCGATCGGGGTCATGTTCAACGGCGAGACCGTCGAGTTCACCCGCGTCGATTTCACGATGCGCTTCAACGACGGCTCGACAGAGACGCGTGAGCTCCTCTTCGTCCCGCATCACGGCACGGTGCGGACCCTCGACGCCGATAACGATGTTGCGATCACCCTTCGTTGGACCGGGAACGATCTGGACACAGACGCCAACATCCTAGGGATGATGACCGCGACCACGGTAGAGGAGGCACGCACCGTCCTCACCAATGTCACGACGCTCGGCCAGAACTGGGTCGTGATCGACAACCAGGGGAGCTTCGGGTGGTTCCCATACAATCGTATCCCCAAGCGCACCTGGGCCGAAAACCTCGACATGGACGATCCGAATGAGCCGTTCCCATGGTTGCCGCTCCCCGGAACCGGCGAGTACGAGTGGGAGGAATACTTCGACTACCCGGAGCTGCCGCAAGCCCTCAATCGCGCAAACGGGTGGTTGGCCACTGCCAACAGCGACCACACCGGCGCGAGCTTCGATGGCAATCCCACCAACGACGGGTTTGCGCCGCAACAGACCGACAACATCGCCGCGGGCTACCGCACCGCAAGAATCGTGGAGCTCATCGAGGCGACGGACGCGCACACCCGACAGACCAACGAAGCGTTGATCAGCGATGTGTTGTCGATGATCGGACGCGACATGGTACCTGAGATCCTCGCCATCGCGAACGACGCCCAGACGAGCTTGACCACCGAAGCACAGCAGATCGTCGACGCCCTCACCGCCTGGAACTTCAGCTGCCCGACGGGCCTCGATGGGAGTGACCCAGTGATGTCACCGCTGGCAAGCATCCCAGAAGTCGAGGAGTCTTCGGGCTGCACGGCATGGCACGAGGCGATCCGAGCGATCGACAATGCGTTGGCCCGCGACGAGTCCACCAAGGGTTTCCCGAGCTTCGTGACCTATTTCTCGATCATGGATCCCTCTCGGCTCAAGGCGGGCGACGTTTACTGGGACGACGCAACGACGACACCTCAGGTCGAAACCAAGTACGACATCATCGGCGCCGCCCTAGACACTGCGGGAAGCGCGTTGGTTGCGGAGTTCAACGAAGGCGACGGGGTCTGGCCCTGGGGCCGAAAGCACGGTTTCCGCCTCACGAGCTTGTTGGCGTCGCTCAGCTCCGCATTCAACGACTTCAACAATCCGCCCGGCACGGACGACTTCTTTGCGAACGACGGGGGCCTCTACACGGTCGACGTCGCCAACCCCAACAGCCAAGGGATCCACAGCTCAGGGCCCTCCACGCGCTTCCAGTGCGAGGGAACTCAGCCGGTGCAGTGCACGATTCAACTGCCCGGCGGCCAGTCTGCGCACCCGAGCTCGGCCAACTACGACGACCTGGTCGATCTATGGCTCGACAACGTGCCCATCGAGCTCGTCTTCGACATCAACCAAGCCGCCACAGACGCCGTCGACACAATCGACTACCGCTGAAGCAACAGTCCACGAAACGTCTGAAATGACAACGCCGCTAGGCGAGAGATCACCGCGGTGGCTCAGCTGTCGGTGAACGGCTTGGTCGGCTTGCCGGCGTCTTTCCAGCCCTTGATGCCTTCGCGCATGATGTGGATTTTTTGGTAACCGTTCGCGGAAGCGCGCTCGGCTGCCGCATCCGATGCCGTGCACGAGGTGTTCGAGCAATAGAAGATCAGGTCTTTGCTCTTGTCGGTGGGGAGCTGGGCGAGGTCGTACTTGTACGACGACGTGAGAATCACCGCATCGGGAAGCGTGCCGTTCTTCTTCCGCGTTCGGGTCGAGTTGGCATCCACGGCGACGGCGCCCGACTGGAGAGCCTTGTCGGCGTCTTCGACCGCAATCTCCGGAATCTGCTTTTCAGCTTCTTGGGCTTCCGTAGCGGCCGCGGGGCTGGCGTCTTTGCAGCCCACCAGGAGTAGACTCAATGTGAGAGAGAGGAGAATCAATCGCATGAGGAAAGCCTAAGGCTGCCTCGGAAACGGGCAAGGGCCCGTTCAGTGCTGGCGAATTGGGGCCTGTTTGAGCTCCGGAGGCATTTTGCGCCAGGGGTAGCCGTTCTTGGCTATGTCGAAGGCGAGCTCGAAGAGCTTTCGCATGTACTCCGGATCGACACCCTCTTTCGACCTTTCCGTGAACTCTTTCGGGATGTACGCGAGGTTGAAATCCAAGCCGTCGCGAAGGGTTGCGAGGTAGATGCGATAAAGGTCCCCGATGCCTTGCGTTCGAATGACCGACGAGATCGATCGGTCGGCGATCTGCACGGTCTTCGGCCGTACTTGCTCGTACAGCGGGTCGAGCCGCGCATTGCGGATGATATACACCTTGGGCGCGGCTGGAACCTCGAGCATGTCGAGCACCTGATCGAAGTCGAGCCCTAATGGGTAGAGAAACACTTGCGAAGCCGTACCGCCATCGACGTGCATCTCGTCGTAGGTCTCTCCCTCGGCTTCGACTTCGATCAGTACCGGTGGGAAGGCTCCAGGTACCGACGCAGACGCCAACAAAATCTGCCGGATCAGCTTCAACGCCTGGGGGTGGCCACTGTTTGCGATCACCCCGATGCGCCACACGACCGGCCGCATCGAATCGAGGTTAGCGGTCCCGATGTTGAGCTCGCGCCCGCGACGATGCTGCTCGGCGATCTCGTCGACCAAGTCCTGATCGATGTGTTTGGCGATCAACGCCTGAAGCGGCGCGGTGCTTGCCATGCCGTCACTTCGAAGACCCCGGATCAACCTGCGCTTCTTGAAGATGTCGTTTGCCGTCAGCTCGACGGACACCTTACTGAGCACGTGGTCGTACTCTGGGCCCAAGAAGGCAAAAGGGGCAATGAGCGCTCCCGCGCTGACTCCCGTAACCGTCGTGAACTCCGGTCGGTCGCCTGCGGCAGTCCAACCGAGCAACAGCCCGGCCGCGAATGCCCCGTTTTGGCCCCCGCCCGAGATGGCGAGAAAGTTCTGTCGGTGTCGAAAAACCGCAGGGTATCTACCTTTGAGCTCCGACTTCGACTCCCCAAGCCACTCGGGCGCCCACGGCTGTGGTTCGTCGCCCCAGTACCGCGCACGGGGGATCCCAAGCACCCCGGCCAGGTCGACCGCGGCCTCCGGAAGCGGGTTTCGCTTCGGCACGTGCGCGCAGGCCGGCACGCCGGCGAAGGCCAAGACCAACAAGAACGACGCGTGCGACATGAACTGCGAGCCTGCACCAAAACGCATGGAGAGGCCTGATTAGCACGACGAATAGGCTTCTGAGAACCCACTCTCGCTCGGTCTTCGGGTTTCGGGCAGAATCGTACGATGCGCATCCGGGCGGGCACCAGCGGCTTCAGCTACAAGGAGTGGAAGGGGCCGTTCTACCCTGAGAAGCTTCCGGCCAACGAGATGCTCGGCTACTACGCCGAACGACTCTCGACCGTCGAGATCAACAACACCTTCTACCGAATGCCCAAGCCGAGCATGCTCGAGGGGTGGGTGGCGAAAGTGCCCGAGGACTTCGTGTTCGTCCTGAAGGCGTCGCGAAAGATTACGCATTCGGGCCGACTCAAAGACGTCGGGGATTCGGTGGACTACCTGTGGAGCGTGGCGGGCACGCTCGGGCCTCATCTTGGACCGATCCTGTTCCAGCTTCCGCCATTCTTGAAGAAGGACGTGGAACGCCTACGAGACTTCATGGGGATCTTGCCCGATGGAATGAGGGCCGCGTTCGAGTTTCGCCACGAGTCCTGGTTCGATGACGACACATACACGGCACTTCGGAAGGGTGGCCACACTCTCTGCCTCGCCGATACCGAGAAAATTGAGCTTCCTGAGATCGTCTCTACCACCGACTGGGGCTATCTGCGCCTCCGACGCGAGGACTACAGCGACCAGGCACTCCGGGCATGGAAGGCCGCGATCGTGGCGCAATCGTGGGACGAGGCTTTCGTTTTTTTTAAGCACGAGGACGAGGGTGCCGCTCCCCGTCTCGCCAAGCGCCTCTTAACCCTCGATTGATGGGTACAGTCCCCTTTTTCTAAAGGGGACTTTCCCTTATGCTTCGCGCATGTCTACCAACGCGGACCCCGTCCCGACCACTTCTGCGACGTCTGCCCGATCCTCTCAACAGACCGTGCAGGCTTTCATCCGTGCGCTCGAAGAGCTCGACTTCGACAAGGCGTTGAGGCTTTGCGCGCCAGACATTCGTTGGGTCAACGCCCCGTTCACCACCGCTTCCAACAAGGACCAGTTTGGCAAAGCGTTGCGCGGCATGTTCAAAATGGTGACCCGTTTCGAAGTGCAGATTCGCGAGATCTACGAGCGCGAAAATGGTGTCATCCACACCGACCGCATCGACATCGTGGAGGGAAGCGGCCTGAAGATGAAGATCGGTGTCCAGGGTGATTTCCTGGTCGAGGATGGTCTGGTGACCGAGTGGGTCGATCGATTTAGTTGGCGCGAGGCGATCGGCGACATCGTCAAGAGCCTGCCTGCGATGATCGCTTTCCGCCTTCGCAAATAGCGCCGACGACGGGTTTTGGGCTACTGAAAACCAGTCGAATGTGATATCGAGCGGTCATCCGTACGGGTGATGCGCTCGACGACACGATGGATCATGGCGATTTGCATCCTCGGGAGCGCATCGGCGGCGCTTGCCCAAGCGCCGGATTCCGACGTCGAAGAGGACTGCGACCTCGACTGTATCGAAGCTCAGCTCTACGTGGAAACGGAGAAGGACAAACAGAAGAAGGGCGTTCTCGAGGCAGCCGAAGAGGCCGGGTCATTGACGAGCGAAGCGAAAGCCGATTCAGGCGATTCGCTCGCCTCCGAACCCAGCACGACATCACTTGCCGAAGTGACCCCTCCCGGTGCCGACGAGCGACGACTCCCCACGCGCCTCGGGCCAGTGCGCCTGAAAATCGGACAGACCGACGACTGGATTGGGTTTGGTTTTGCCACCCAGCTCGAGTTCGACTACCAACAGCAGTTCCCCGGGGCAGGCCAAGAAAAAGACTCTTCCGAAACGCTCCAATTCCGTCGGATTCGGCTGACCCTCTCGAGCTCGTTCATCGACGGACGGATTCGAAGCAAGTTCCAAATCAACGCTACTCCCTCGGCGTTCGAGCTGATCGACATGTGGCTTGCCTTCACCCGCTTCAAGTTCGCGACGATGCGTATCGGGCAGTTCAAGATCCCTTACGACCGTTATCGCGCCCAGTCCTTTGGTGTGTTGTCGTTCGCAGACTGGGCCTCGACGACGCGGATGTTCGGCTCCGAACGCCAGATTGGCATCGAAACTCTCGCGAGCGGCGGCGTACTAAACCTCGAGTATGCGTTTGGGATCTTCACGGGTGTCAACGCACGAGCGTCCCACGCGGTGGGGATTGTCGAAGTCTATGGGGAGGTCCCCCAAAACCCGTCGAGCTTGGGCTCGGGCGAGATCGTCTCCGAGTTTCACCCAGCGCTCGCGGGCCGAGTCGCCAAGAATTTCGGCGAGATCAACACCGACACCAACAGCGATGTGATGGGCTCGAAGGAGCTGAGACACAGCGTGGGTGTCGGCTTTGCCTGGGATGCGCGACCGAACCCGACCGAGAACCTCGCACTGCGACTCTCGGCGGAGTGGCTCGGGAAGATCCGTCACTTCGACATCAATGTGATCACCTACCTCGCATGGTATGAACCGTGGCAAGGCGGGAAAATCCGGTTCGGCCCGCTCGGAGTGATGGGCGAGGTGGGTTATCGCTTCAACCTGATGTGGGAGTTGGCCGCCCGCTACAGCATCACCTATCTGACACCGTGGCTGCGGAGCGATGCCCGGTCGTATGGGGAGTTTCAGATCGCCAACGCCACCGACCCGGGCGAGGCGCTGGCCCAATACGGCGCGAACGGCGACCAGGTCACACAGGCGGAGCTCGCGATGGCGACCACCGCACATATCATCGGCAACAGCCTGAAGACTGTGCTCGAAGTCGCCTGGGAGAACGAGCTTTGGGATCGAGGCCTGCGGAACGGCCTCCGGATCACTCTTCAGATTCAGTTCTTGTTCTGACGCTGCCTGTCAGTGAGCGTGGCCGCCGGCCCCGTGGGGGTGACCGTGGGCGATCTCCTCCTCGGTCGCGTCTCGGAGCGCCTCGATGGTCACTTCGAAGTGAAGGGTTTCGCCCGCAAGCGGATGGTTGGGATCGACCGTCACGGTCTCTTCGCTGATGCCGGTGATGAAGAACGGAATCTGCCGACCTTGGTCGTCGTGCGCCACGACCTGCATCCCCGCGGCGAGATCTGTTTCGGCCGGAAAGAGGTGTCGAGGAACCTCCTGTGACTCGCCGATCCGCGGGCCGTAGCCCTTCTCGGGGGGGACCGAAGCCTTTATCGACTCGCCCTGGGCGGCACCCTCGAGCTCTTCTTCCAACCCCGGCACGATGTTGCTCGCTCCGTGGAGATAGACGAGTGGATTCCCTTCGTCTGAGCTGTCGATGATCTCGCCGTCATCGGCTCGCAGCGTGTACGAGAGGGTGACGACGATGTTGGCGGCGATTTTCTTCGTCATGAGGTTCGGGCGACCATGGCACACTTCGAACGAACCGCCAGCGACTCGCAATGCATGGCCAGAACCCATCGGCGGGGATGCTTGACTTCGGCGCCTGGCAGACAAGACTCACGGACGGCTCGCGATGAGTGTCCTTCGATTGCTTTTCATTGCTCTGTTTGCGGTTTGGGCCGGTACCGCCGGCTGCGGGGAGGAAACGCTGCCCGGCCGAAACGCGGAGCTCTGCGAAGACGAGTTCGAGCCGACGCTCGTCTGCTTGGCGTTTTGCGAGACCAGCGTGGCACAGTGCCAGTTCTTTCCGATCCCAACGGTCGAAGAGTGCGTGCAGGTCTGCGAATGCCAACTCGCCGGTGGGCGAGCCATCTCCGATGAATGCGAGAACGCGCTCGCAAACGAGTTCGCCTGCGGCGCAGAGCTCGACTGCCCGGCATTCATCGACTTCGTTAGACGGCTTCCCCCCTCCGACTTCCCGTGCATGGCGGAGGCCGCTGAAGTCGATGCGCAGTGCGGGACTACTTAACAAGAAAAGGCACCCACGGGTGTGGGTGCCTTTGCTCGGAGCCTCGCCGCCTAGCTGAGCTTAGGCGGCTCGTGCACGATTACATACACTCGTCCATCTCGCGGGGAAGGCCGGAGCATTCGTCGAACCTAGCAAAGATGTTCAAGCCTGGGTCGTTCATGCCACATCGACAATCGATGCAACCCTGCGCGTCCGGATCGCTCGCACACTCACTCAGACAGAATCCGGCTCCCGAGGAAACGCTCTCTCCGTAACAACCTAGACAGTCGTCGGTGAGATCGATACCTGTGTCGGCCATACAAGTCTCGACACACTGCGCGGCTCCAGCCCGATTCTCGGGGGTGTTAGCCCCAATCAATATTCCGACCCACATCCCGCAGCCCGGGGGCGCGACGTTCCCTTCGCCAAGAACGCAATCGGAGGCGACTTCAGATACGGCGTCGACACCCGTAAGGGTGGTGCCAGTGGAATCCACGTAGCTGAAACCATCGTAGACCGCTGTGTCGTCTGCATTCGTGCAAGCGTCGGTGACGACAGCACTGCCGCCGGCGCCACCCGTGCCGCCGCCCGCACCGCCGGTACCACCCGTAGCGCCGGTGCCGCCGGTCCCGCCAGTGCCGTTAGTCTCGCCATCGCCACAACCACCCACGGCGCCTGCCAAAGCAAGCACACATACAAAACCAATTAATTTCATCCTGGGTTCCTTTCTGTTGGCTCCACCCGGAGTTCACCACCCGGAGGGGAGTAAGACCCATAAGTCCCGGTTTGTCAAAACCCTAGAAAACCATCGCCGCCCGGAGCTGGATCGTCCAGAGCCAGGCATCGCTGAAGCCGGCATTGGTGAACGCTTTTCCGGGTTGCATGAAGCCACCTTCCATGTCGACCCACACGATGTCGTCGGCGCCGATCCGTGCGCGAAGGGCCAGGTCGAGCTCCCATCCCATCCAACATTCGCTCTTGAAGCCGCACTTCTCTATCCCCGGCGCGGGGACTGAGTAGATGGCCGGATCCAGGGACGCCGCCCAGCCGAAGAGGGCCTGCGTGTGAAACTCGAGGCCGTTGACGATGGTGATGCGGTACGACGGCATGAAGTACTTCGAGTTCCAGACGCTGCCGTTGGCGCCAAGCTCGACTGCGCCAAGGGGGAACAAGGCGTTGAAGGTCAGCGCTTTGAGAGCGACCTGATACATCAGCAGGCCAACCTTGACGTTGGCGTTGAAGCCGCGTGTATTGAGCTCAGGGGTCTCTCCGGGCTCTTTCTCGGTGAAACTCAAGACGTCGGCATCGCCCGAGGAAAACCCGCCCTCAAGCGCCGCTGCCCATTCGCCCTCAGACCTCACGCCGAGCTTGGCGAGGACATTGTGGATGTTCCCTTTTCCTTCTCTGCAGGGTGCGAGGGGACAGCCGCCGCGCTCATCCGCGATTGCGCCCTCCTGAGCGCCAGTGAAGGGCAATGCTCCGCTCTTGCCGCCGATCCAGTAGTATTCACCTTCGGTGAAGATCGCGAGGCGCCGTTTACCCTTGAGCGTTTGCTGAAGCCTCCATGCGACATCGGGGATGTAGATCTTGCTGTTGGTGTTGATCTGCCACCGGTAGACGAAATACACGCCCGCGAAGAGCTCGTCGTTTGGCGCTCGGCCGAAATCCTCGTCGAACCAGGCGAACACGTTGACGATCTCGTTGACCCTCGTGTCGAGGTTGGTCAGGTACTCGTTGGGGAAGAGCGAGCGATTGTCGAAATACGTCAGAAACGGCAGGAATTCATAGGTTGGATAGGGTCTCGGAATAGTACTTGGCGGGGGTCGGTTGATGGTCGGATCTACGACCTGGTCTTGGCTGAGCCGGTCGTAGACGAACGCGTAGATCAGCGGCGTCTGGCGCGAATCACCGCTGCTGATGGCCCTGGCGACGGTAATCGGCCGCGTCGCGAACAGAATGCGGTCGAAGGTCTCACCTCGAAGGAAGTCACCCCACTCGGCGAGGCCATTGCCTGCGTGCGTAAGAAGCCCCGAGCCCCACTGGGACTCCATCCGGCCCACGCGCACCTGACCGATTGGCACCAAGAACTCGATCCACGCGCGCTCCAACCTGAGCGTCTCTCGGAGATCGAACCCGTCGACATTGGTGGCGGACTGGTCGGTTGCAAACAGAGGCACACCAAATACACGAGCGTTGTCACCAAACACCACGTTATCGAAGCCGTCGATCGTGAATCGGAGGCGCGCGATCGGCAGGTCGGGGTTAGGGCCGTAGGTGACCTCGGGATCGAGACGAAGCCGCATATACCCGTATTGCGCATGGCGTGTCGGGTAGTCGCCGTCCGCGTTTCTCTGAAGCGGATTGTTTTGGATCCAGTTGTAGCGAGCTCGGTAGTACCCGTGGAAGTGAAACTTGAGGGGGATCATCTTCTCGTCGGGATCCTTGCCCGCGGCCTTCTTCTTGATCTTAGGAGGCTCGTACGGCTGGGCGGCAGCGCCCGTGGTGCCGGGCCGCGCGGTCACTTCGGTGTCGATCTTGGCGCCCTCCTCCTCGAGCCAAGCTTCCTCGGTGCTCTCCCCGGGCGCTTGCTTCTCCTGCTCGAGCCACTCCTTTTCGGTGGGATCTCCCTTCCCAGCTTCGGTATCGACCGTTCCGGGCTTTTGTGCCGACACCAAGCCAGTCGACGATAACGCCCACGCAAATACGGCTACCGCGATCCAACTATACTTCACGTCGCACCTCCGCCTCGTACATCCTCGACGCCAACCAGCGTTCGCCCGGGAGAATGCACCGTTCGCATGGCGTCTGTCTACCCCGTTTTTTGGGGGTGCCGTAGACCCTTTTCATGTGGAGTCGTTTGTCGTACCGTCAGCACCGCGACACTGAAGCCCAACGCACAACGTGGTTCGGATGGTGGCGTCGTTCCTCGCAACGACTGCACCGTTGGCGTCTGCCTGCGGACCTAGGGCTTCGGTTCGCTCTTCTCGGACGGCTGCGGCGGCTGGACGAGCTGGAGCACCCGTTCGAACGTTCCCGTGGTGAGCCTGTACGTCGCGTTGGCGTACTTCAGATAGCCAAACCCGTAGAGGAGGGATTGTGTGCCGAGCTCCCCCACGAGCTCGACGCGGTGCGTCGGCACATACTTGAGGGGGTCTGCCGCCAACTCCGAGAGGGAACCTGCCACTTGCTGGATCTCGGCCTCATCCTCGAGTCGAAGAACCTCGACCTCGGAGGCTTCGGTGGTTGGAGTCGCCGGGAGCCTTTGGAAGACGACGATGCGCTCGAGCTTGCCGAGGGGTAGGAGTGAAATGGCTGCGGGTGGGTTCTCGACCTTGGGCAGCGCCGCCCCGGACAGCGTCTCAGCGACGGTCGGCGGCTCGGTGCCGGGGGGGCATTTGTACGCGATGCCCCTCACGTTTGCGGTCGCGGCGGCCCCGTCTCCGTGTCCCATCGCTGGCTGCATGTTGTGTTCCGTGGCCTTTCCGGTGCCATGCACGAGGTCCGGCTCTTCGAGGAGAATGTGCGTGGCCCCCAACTCGGCGGCCTGGTTTCGGGCATTGTTGGTCGCGGAGTCGACGATCACCGACTTCTTCGAGTACCCACCGACGACGCCGCCGCCATAGGCGACCACCTCTCCAAGCTCCTCGCAGCCGATCGGCTCGCTCCCCAGCAACGCCACTTCCGTTCCGTGGCTGGTGAGCTGGGACGCCTTGCAACCCGGGTGGAAGGAAACGGACACGGCCAGCGTGAATACCCCCAGCAAGGGGACCATGATCGAGGCGCTCGAGGTTCTACGCTGCATTCGGCATTCTCCTTCGAGAACACAATCCAACCCAGGTGCGAAGTCAACCCGGGGAAGGTTTCGAGGAGAATCGGCTTGAGAGAACAGCCTGGACGTGCTCCTCTCCTGGATGCGCAACGCCTTTCTATTGCTCGTCCTCGGCCTTTTGATCAGCGGCGTCAGCGGCGATTCGTTCGCCACCGAGGCCCGCGCAGAAGCCGTCCACAACATCCGAATCGCCACCTTGGCGCCAAGGCAATCCCCTCTCGGCGAGGAATACCAAAAGCTGAAGATCGGTCTGCGAGAAGCCACCAACGGCCAGGTGAATCTGCAGATGTACTATGGCGGAGTCGCGGGCGACGAGAGCTCGGTCGTACGCAAGATGCGGGTCGGTCAGCTCGATGGTGCGTTGATCACGTCGGCCGGCTTGGGCGCGCTGGTCCGATCGGTGCTGGTCTTGCAGGCCCCGGGGCTGATCGTGACCTACCCCGAGCTCGAGCTCGTCCGAAACGAGCTTGGGCCCAGGTTCGAAGAGCTCTTTCGAAAGGCCGGCTACGAGTTGATCGCTTGGGGTGACGCGGGGCGCGTTCGGATGTTTTCCAAAGAGAAGATTCGTGCGCCGGCCGACCTTCGGAGCGCTCGTCCTTGGGCATGGCGCGACTCGCCGACGATGCAAGCCTTCCTCAAGGCAGCAGGTGCGAACGGTGTCTTGCTCGGTCTTCCCGAGGTCTACTCGGCCCTTCAGACCGGAATGATCGACACCGTCATCGCGTCTTCGGTCGCGGTGATGAGCTTCCAATGGTTTACGAAGCTCAAAACGATGGCCAAACAGTCGAGCGGAATCGTCGTGGGCGCCTTCATCATCAAGAAGGACAAGGTGGACGCGCTACCCCCTGAGGGCAAGAAATACCTTGAGACCCAGGTCTATAATCTCGACAGCAAGGCGGTGGACGATGAAACCACCGAGAAGCTGAAAGAACGCCTCAAGGTCATCAACCTGATCGGAAGCGCTTCATCGTGGCAGGCGGTTCAATACACGGCCCGATGGTCGCTCGCGGGACGCCTCTACTCGAAGTCTCTGCTCGAAGAGGTCGGCCAGATCGTCGGTCGGAAGTAGCCGCGGTCTACCTGACGGCGGTGCCGGGCCGGAGCCCTACGGGCGTGCCCCCACGTGTATTGAGGACGGTGGGCGGACCCAAGCCGAGCGGCCAATAGGGGCCGCGCCCCTTCTTGCTTGGCGTGCCTACGATCGGTCGCGACACTCCGATCGGCCAGTAAGGACCCCGGTTCCGGTTCGCCGAGCTTTCGCGCCGCGTCGGGTCGCCGCTGAAGTGGAAGGTGTTGAAGAAGCTACGCACGAACACCCGATGCGGGACGAAGAAGCCCCTAAAGAAGAGGTGGTGTCCCGCAAAGAAGACCCAGCGCGGCGGGACGAACGCGTGGCCAGGCTTGGGCGCAATGAAGCGGCCGTTCACCCACACGAAGCCCTCGGTCCCGTGCGTCCAGTGACCGGGCACCCAGATCGCACCCGTAAGAGGTGCTTCCGGGGGATCGATGACGGAAGCTTCGGGAGCGGGTGGCGCCTCGAGGACGACCGCCGCGGGCCTCGGCTCTCGGGTGACGACCACGGGCTGACCGCCCGCCATCAGCAACCCACCCTTGGTCAGCGTGACAAACACGTCGCTCTGAGCGGACACTATCGGAAGGTGGATCGACAGAGCAGCAAGCACCGCAAACGTGTGGAGGACGATTCGCATGGCTCCGACGAACCATACGCCTCGGCGGGCCGTACGTCACGTCCTGGCTACTCCGGCAAGGTTTGCTCGAGGACGCGCAGCGCGTTCTCCCCCATGATGTCGCGGATGTCGTTTTCGGTGAAGCCGTCCTCGAGCAAGGCCTCTGCGATGAGCGCAAGGCCCGTCGTATCGAACGGAACCGGCACCGCCCCATCGAAATCCGAGCCTAGGGCCACGTGATCGACGCCGACTCGATCGACCGTGTACCGAATCGCGCGTGCGATCGCTGCGGCATCTTTGCCGCACACAGCGGTGTCCCAGTAGCCGATGCCGACGACACCACCTGAGGCGGCGATTCCCTGGAGTTGCTCGTCGCCGAGGTTGCGGTTGTTGTCGCATGTACCCTTGACGCCCGTGTGCGACACGACCACCGGCCGAGTTGCGATGGAGAGGGCGTCGCGCATGAGCGCCGGTGATGCGTGGGCGAGGTCGAGCAAGATTCCCCGGGCCTCCATCTCGGCGATCATCTGCGCGCCGAGCTCCGTGAGGCCGCCTTTTTCGACTCCGTGTGCCGAGCCGCCGATGTCGTTGTCGAAGAAATGAGTCGGTGCGATGATGCGCACGCCCGCGTCGAAGAGCTTTCCGACGTTGTTCACGTCGCCTTCGAGGACCTGGGCCCCCTCGACGCCGAGAATTCCGCCAACGACGTCGGTGTTCTGCGCGCGCTCCGCGCGATATCGCCGGAGGTCGCCCTTCGATTGGATGACCACGAGCCTGCCTCCTGACTGCTCCGCGAACCGGTGCAGCCGCTCGGACTGGAAGAGCGCGCGCTCGAACAGGCTGTTCCAAGTCCTTTGGGGCCAGCCTTGAAGGATGGCGAGGGCGGTGATCGCGTCGGAATCCTCCTCGGTGAGGTCGATGTTCTGGCCGTAGGGCGACTTGCTGACGATGAAGAAGCATTGAATCCCGACGTTGCCCTCCACCAAACGCGGAACGTCGATCGCTCCGTGGCTGAGGCGTTCGTTGAGGTCGCGGTCCCAAAGCAGGGGGTCGCCATGCAGGTCGACGACGAACAGGTCACGATAAAGCTTCTCGGCCTCTGAGCCTGCCGTGTACGGCGGCGCGTTGAGCACCCGGTTGGCCGCGCGATCGACGATGGCCGAGGCGAACAACAGGAGTGAGAGCACGAAGACCCCAAGAACCCCTGCGGCAGCCAGGAGGGCGCGTTTCATCCGGCCGCTTATACCACCGAGCGGACGAGGCGGTCGCGTCTTCTCGAGCTCACGAAAAGAATGTAACGAGACAGCCGGCCTCGTCCGTTCACGACTTCTTCTGACCAAACGTGGGACCACCCTCTTCGAGATACACCTGTTCTTCAGGCGTGGGTTTACGGGAGAGGATCTCGTTGCGATGCGGGTAGCGGCCAAAACGCAGGACGATGTCGGCATGCATCTGTGCATGCGAAAGGAAGTCGGGGTGGTCGTCTACGCCGCACCTCGCAATCTCGCCGGAGAGCTGGCCGAACACGTCGAGACATCGGCGCGCCACCCTCGCGTCTTCTGCGTGGATCATGGGCATGTAGAAAAAGGAGCGTTCGATCAGGCGGAGCTCCTTGTCCTGACCGCGGTCGATCCCCTCGAGACAAACCGAGAGCGCCCGTTGGTCCCCAGCGAACGCAGCAGGCGTCCCCCGCCCGAGGTTTCGCGTGAACTGGTCGAGAAGGATCACGAGCGCAAGGCGCCCGCGTGGAGTCTCGCCCCAATCGGAAAGGCCGCCTGCGAGGGCTTCCTCGACCAAGCCTCCAAAGCGCGTGCGAATCTCGGCGTCGATCGCTTCGCCCCCCATCCACCAAAGCTGTTTTTTGTCTTTGGGAAAGTCGAGCTCCCCCTCGAGCGGGCCGAACCAATATTCGAGCACTGGTTCGAACGCATCCTCAGCAGTCGCCACACCTGATGTATATCATGGCCTAAGGGTTCAGTCGTCGAATCGGCGCGCGGTCTCGATGCCGTCAGCGACGCGTACGCGACTGAGGAGGAAGCCTCCGACGAGGAACAATAGGGTGAGCGACAGGATGCCGTCTCGCTCGTCCGCTCCGGGGACTACCATCGGTGTGAACGCGATCATGAGTGGGCCGAAGATCGTCGCGAACTTGCCGACCATGTTGAAGAACCCAAAAAACTCGGCCGTCTTGGACGGTGGGACGAGACGCGCGTAAAGAGAGCGTGAGAGGCTTTGCACCCCGCCTTGGACGAGCCCGATCGCCACGGCGAGCACGTAGAAGTCTCCGGCATCTTGTAGGAAGCGCCAGGCGTAGACCAGGGCAGCCAGGTAAACACCGAGGCCCATCAGGATGGCGGGCTTGGGCCCGATCCGTTGTCCGAGCGCACCGAAGGCAAGGGCCGATGGGAATGCCACGAATTGCGTCACGAGGAGCGCAGTGATCAGCGCGGCCTGCTCGAGCCCGAGCACCCGATCGCCGAAGAACACGGCCGTCTTGATGACCGTATTCACGCCGTCGATGTAGATCCAATACGCGACGAGAAAGAGCACCAAAACCTTGAAGCTCCGAATCTCCTTGAGGGTTTGGAAAAGCTGCTTGACGCCTTCCCGCACGGCCTCGAGCCTCGATGCTCGATCCTCGGTCGGGGTTTCGTGGACGAACATCATCAGCGGCACCGTGAACACCCCCCACCACACCGCAACGCTTAAGAACGATGCTTTGACCGCGCTACCGGGGCTCTCGAGGCCGAACCATTCCGGCTTCTGGACCATGAGCACATTCACCGCGAACAGGAGCCCGCCACCGATGTACCCCGCCGAATATCCAAGCGCAGAGACGAGGTCGAGCTCTTTTTCCTCCGCGACGTCGACCAGCATGGAGTCGTAGAACACGTTGGCGCCCGAGAACCCGACCGTGCCGAGCCCGTAGAGCAGCAACCCCATCCACCACTGTCCGGCGTGCACCCAGGCGAGTCCGGCGGTCATCAGGATGCCGACACCCGCAAAGAAGGCGAGGAACTTCTTGCGCGTGCCGCCGCGGTCGCCCACAGCCCCGAGCACGGGCGCGGACGCGGCGATCAGAACGCTGGCTGCAGCCAAGGTGACATTGAACCAGAACTGAGATTGTTCGGTCGTGATGTCTTGACTGATCGCGCTGTAGAAGACGGGAAAGAACCCCGCCATGATCGTCGTGGCAAACGCGGAGTTCGCCCAGTCGTAGAGTGCCCACGCGACGACAGGCTTGCGCCTGAACACCCCGCGCAGGCTGGCGGGTTCGGTCATGGCGCGAGGCTAGCACCGACGCGGGCGCCGGCGGCAAGCCTTACTGAACGACGATCTCGGTGCAGCAACCCGTGAGACAGAAGTCGCCTATTGGACAGGGGTCATCGCCGGGAAGCCCGCACTCCTGCTTGCCAACGGGGCACCGCGTACCACCGTCGGGAACACCGCCATCCGGATCGCCCGGATCGGGGAAGCAGTCCTCGGGAATGGTCGGTTTGCCGAGGCAGATCTCGCAGCGCTCGCAGGTGTTGACGCAGCTCGCCGCCGGCGTGCAGGGTTGGCAGCGGCTCGGATCGGTCACCGTGTCGAAGGTGCAGCCGTCTTCGGAGCCAATGTAGACGTAGCCACCATTGAGCTCGGGGAAGGTGCAGCACCCAAAGCAGTCACAGCCGTTGGGTGTCAAAGGTGCGCAGACGTCGTTGCATAGGTCCGATTGCGTGGGCAACGGACAGTCTTTTCCGCCGAGCTTGTTCTCGTCGTAGGTGCACTGAACCTTGGGCTCCAGCGGATCACAGCTTCGGTGCCAGCTACAGTCGTCGTTGCCCGCGCCGTTGCCGAAGTCGAAATAGCAGTCAGCCTTGCACTGCTCGCCACCCTCGCCGCCAACGCCCGCCAGGAGCTCTTCGCCTTCGTAGTTGTCGCAGGGTCCGAGGCACTCGGGATCGGAATTATCGATCTTGCCGTCGTTGTCGTTGTCGGTGCAATCGCCACACGCGGTGATTCGATTGTCGCACTGGATGAAGTAGCACTGCGTGACACCACCATCTCCATCCGGAATTTCGACGCCACCGTCGGGCAGCGTGCACACGCTCCCCTCGCAGGTGCCGGGCGGAGGTGTGGCGCCGTCTACAAAGATGACGCCGCCATCGTCGATCCGCGGATCACCATTGTTGTTACTGCACGAAGCGGTTGTAAGCACTAGCAAGCAAACCAGCGCGCCTAGACCAAGCCTGAAATCCCACATCCCAACAGCATAGCGAGAGTTAGGGGCCTCCCCCAAATTCAGGGGGTCATGTAGGTCAGTGTCCCTCAGTACACGATGATGCCGCCGGTCCCGCCGGTTGCGGCTGTGCCGCCGCTTCCACCTGTGCCGCCGCTCCCGCCGGTCCCGCCTGTGCCACCGGTCCCGCCCGTGCCGCCCGTCCCTCCGGTCCCGCCCGTGCCACCGGTCCCGCCGGTGCCACCGGTCCCGCCGGTGCCACCGGTCCCGCCTGTGCCGCCGCTTCCGCCGGTCCCGCCTGTGCCGCCCGTGCCGTCGCAATCCGCGTCGGAATCGAAGCGCTCGCCGTAACCTGGACCGTCACCGCTCTTGTTGTTGCCAGCCTTCACCCAGACGCCCACGATTTCCCGGTCGCCCACGCCAAGGGTCGCGCAGTGGCCCTCCAAGCCGTCGAACTTGCGATGCTCACCGTTCTCGAATTCAAGGACGATATTGGATAGGTCCTTGCAGGAAGAGACGTGTACTTCGTGGCACTCGAACTCCACTTCGATGTACCCGACAGGGCCACCCTTCGGACAATCTAAATCACGATCGCAATCGCAATCGTGATCGCCGTAGTCGTGGCGATCGCAGTCGTGGTCGTAGTCGTCGTCCTTGCAGTCGTCCTCGTAGTCATCGTCCTTGCAGTCGTCGTAGTCGTCGTCTTTGCAATCGTCGTAATGGCATTCGCAATCGTTGCTGTGGCAGTCACGACCGCCAGTTGCGCCCGTGCCTCCGGTGCCGCCTGTGCCACCCGTCGCCCCAGCTCCACCGGTACCGCCTGTACCACCGGTCGCGCCAGTACCACCCGTGCCGCCGGTTCCACCGTTGCCATCACAATCCGCGTCGGACTCGAACCGCTCACCGTAGCCCGGACCGTCGCCGCTCGCATTGTTGCCGGCCTTCACCCAAACTCTGACGATCTCTCGATCTCCGGCGCCAAACGTGCCGTGATGGCCTTCGAGCCCGTCGTATTTCATGTGCTCGCCGTCGGCGAACTCCAGGACGACATTCGAAAGCTCTTTGCACGACACGACGTGCACCTCATTGCACTCGAAGTGCACGGCGATCGGCGCCGTCGACCCACCGCGAGGACAATCCAAGACACAGCCGTACGATTCGGCATCTTGTCCCATTTGCCAATCGCTACAGCCATCGCCGCAGTCATCGGTAGCGCACTCGCCACCGGTACTCGGCAGGATGTCGAGACCGTCACCCGACAGGGCGTTGCCACCGCCGTCGGAAGAGCAGCTCAGGAGGAAACCTAGGGATAGAAAGAACGCGAGTTTTGATTTAGACATGCCGGCGAGTCTACGATCGACGGAAGTCTTGGTGAAGCCGCAAGAATTGCGCTTTGTCATGGCGGTCAAGCCTACATGACAAGGGCGTAGCAATTCGATGCGGACGGATCCTGGAGCAGGGACTGTCATGGCGTCGCGTTACAAATCGCGGCCGGATCGTATAGCCTCGGCGTTCCGCGGGACCCCCAACCAGCAATTGTAAGCAGTCTCACGGAGAGGGAGGATGCTGTGGAGGTATTCGAGCAAATCTGGGAGCAAATCGGCGCATATAAGGGCTACGTGCTGCCCGTTCTGATTCTTTTCGTCGGCTGGGTGTTGTCGCACGTTCTCGGCTGGGCGGTGACCAGTCTCATCAGGCGCACCGGGGCAGACAAACGCATCTCGGATCTCCTTGCGCGAGAGGATGAGGCACTCGAGCTCAACCTCGCCAAGACCGCGGGGACGACCGCGTATTGGATCGGTCTCCTGATCACCTTGGTGGCCGTTCTTCATTACGTGCAGCTCGGAGGCGTGGCAGAGCCCCTCAACGAGCTCGTTGGTAAGGTTCTTGGCTACCTGCCCAACGCGGCCGGCGCTGCGATCATCATGGTCGCGGCATGGATCGTCGCTCGAATTCTCCGTTACCTCGTCGTCACCGCACTCAGCAAAACGACACTCGACGAAACGATCAACAAGGAGCTTCGTGAGGCCGAGATGCCCGAGCGTACAGCTCCGTCGAAGACCTTCGGCGATGCGGTCTACTGGCTGGTGTTTCTTCTGTTTCTTCCGGCCGCGCTCGGTGCCTTGAAGCTCGAGGGCCTGCTCGAGCCGGTCGAGGTGATGTTTGCCAAGATTCTGGGGTTCCTTCCCAACTTGCTAGCAGCCGTAGCGATCTTCCTGATCGGTTGGTTCGTCGCAAAGCTCGTTCAACGGATCGTGGCCAACTTGACGTCGGCGGCTGGCATCGATCGCCTGAGCGACCGCGTCGGCGTCCAAAAGGCGCTCGGAAAGAACAGGCTCAGCGACCTTCTCGGTGTGGTCGTACACATTCTGATCATCATCCCAGTCGCGATCATGGCGCTCGATGCGCTGGGGGTCGAGGCGGTGACGAGACCCGCGAGTCAGATGCTGGCGGCTTTGCTGAACGCCCTGCCCGCCGTATTCGGCGCCGGCGTAGTCCTGGTGATCTCGTATTTCATCGGCCGCGTCTTGGCGGAGTTGGTGACCAACCTTCTCGATAGCGCGGGCTTCGACAACATCCTGGTCAAGCTCGGCATCGCTCAGGCCGGCGCCGAGGAAGCAAAACGCAAGCCCTCAGCGGTTGGGGGCGACATCGTCATGATCGCGATCATGCTATTCGCCTTCATCGAAGCGGCTGGCCTTCTCGGCTTCACGAGCCTCGCAGACCTCACGGCCGAGCTCTTGGTTCTCGGCGGACGCATTCTGTTGGGCTTGGCGATCTTCGCGCTCGGCCTCTACCTCAGCAAGGCAGCTGCCAATGCCATCGAGGGGACGCAGATCCAGCAGAACCGTCTTATTGCGGTCATCGCCCGGGTCGCGATTTTGATCCTAGCCGGTGCGATGGGCCTTCGACAGTTTGGGCTCGCAAACGAGATCATCACCACCGGGTTCGCCGTGACTCTAGGCGCGCTTGGCGTGACGTTTGCGTTGGCCTTCGGGCTCGGAGGCCGCGAAGCCGCCGCCGAACAGGTCCGCGAATGGCGGAACAAGCTCAAATCCGACCGAGAAAGATAGGAGAGTAGTAAGATGCCCCCTTTGATCACGATTGCGATCGGCGTCGCCGTCGTGCTCGGCGCGTGTGCGGAGAAGAAGCAGGCTCCTACCTACGAGGGCGGGGATCTTCCGCCGGACGTCGCGGGCAATACGTCGCCGAGCGCGACCACCGCCGCGCTCAACGCTGCGGTGGCCGAGAATCTGCCGTTGTCGGACCAACAGGACTTCGAAGATGCGAAGCGGGGACTGATCGCGAGCGATCCGGAGCTGCGCGTTTCCACCGCCGAGGGCACACAGATCTGGAACATGCCTGGGTACGATTTCATCAATGGTGATGTGCCGGTCAGCGTGAACCCGAGCCTTTGGCGGCAGGAACGGCTCAACGACATCCACGGCTTGTTCGAGGTGACCAACGGAGTGTATCAGCTTCGTGGCTACGACCTCGCCAACATGTCGCTGATCGAAGGAAAGACAGGTTGGATCGTCGTCGATCCGCTCACGGCCAAGGAGACCGGAGCAAAAGCGATGGCCTTCGCGCGCGAGCAATTGGGCGAAAGGCCCGTGTCTGCCGTGATCTACACCCACAGCCACGTGGATCACTTTGGGGGGGTGCTTGGTGTGATCTCCCCCGAAGAGGTCGAGGAGCGGAGCGTGCCAATCATTGCGCCCGAGTTCTTCCTCGAGGAGGCGACCAGCGAGAACGTCATCGCCGGCGTGGCGATGGCAAGGCGGTCGCTCTTCATGTTCGGACCGCGCCTGCCTCGTGGCGAGCGCGGCCACGTGGGCTCCGGCCTGGGAAAGGAACCGGCGTACGGCACGTTCGGGCTGCTCCCCCCGAGCAAGATCGTCACGAAGACAGGAACGGAAATGACGATCGATGGGGTGAACTTCATCTTTCAGAACGCACCCGGCTCGGAGGCTCCTGCGGAGCTGACGTTCTATCTGCCCGACTCGAAGACGTTCTGTGGCGCCGAAGTGGTGTCGCACACCATGCACAATCTCTACACGCTCCGCGGAGCAAAAGTCCGCGACGCGGTCAAGTGGAGCGGCTACATCGACGAGGTCATCGAGATGTTCCCTGATGTCGAGGTCTACTTTGGCAGCCACCATTGGCCAATTTGGGGCAATGACCGCGTCATCGACTTCTTGGAAAAGCAGCGCGATACGTACAAGTACATCAACGACCAGACCTTGCGGTTGGCGCTGCACGGCGCCACGCCGCGCGAAATCGCCGAGGAGCTCGAGCTTCCCGAATCACTGAAAGCCTCGTTTGCCAATCGCGGCTACTACGGAACGCTGAAGCACAACGCCAAGGCGGTGTACCAGCGCTACTTTGGCTGGTACGACGGCAACCCCGCCAACCTCGATCCGCTCCCGCCCGCGGAGGCTGGCGCGAAGTACGTCGAGCTCGCGGGGGGCGCGGCTAACCTGTTGGAAAAGGCGCAGGCGGCGTACGACAAAGGCGAATACCGATGGGTTGCCGAGGTCGTCAACCACCTCGTGTTTGCAGACCCCAACAACCAAGATGCGCGCGACCTGCTCGCTCAAACGTATGATCAGCTCGGGTACCAGGCTGAGTCGGGGCCCTGGCGTGACGTCTACCTGACGGGCGCGTTCGAGCTTCGCCATGGCGGCCCAACAGAGGGGATCGACCTGGCCGCCTCCATGGACATGATCAAGTACGCGCCCTTGGAGAGCTTTCTCACCGCCATGGCCTCCCGGCTCAACGCCCCGAAGGCCAAAGGCAAGGACATGATCGTGAACCTCATCTTCACCGATCTCGGCGAGACCTATGTCCTCGAGCTGAAGAACTCGGTATTGCGCCACTACAAACGCGACCCCCACCCCGACGCGAACGTCTCGATGAAGATCACGCACGAGCTATATCTGAAAATGCTCACGGGACAGGCAGGTCTCAAAGACACCTTGTTCTCCGACGACTTGGACATCGACGGAAGCCGGCTCGACCTGGTTTCCTTCTTTCGCTTGATCGACAAGCCGACGGGCACGTTCAACATCGTCACGCCGTGATCGGGTCAGTCCGCGCGCGCATCGAGCGCGCTTACGCGAAACGGGGTCTTTGCAACCGGGCGATGCTTTCCTCTTTGTGGTGACGCTCGTCCAGCCCGATTTGACGGAGCACATCGGCCAGGGACGCATGTGATCCGTAATCCGATTCGAAGATGCTTTCCCAAGGTTCGTCCTCTAACTCGGGATGCTCGCGAACGAACTCCATGTATTCGTGCTCGGCGTGGTCTTCGAAATCTGCGTTGAGCCGATAGCTGAGCCCGGGTCGGATCACGTAAAGCAACCAGCTGATGTGATAGTAGAAGAACGCGAGAAGCTGCGGAAAGATCCGGTACCGAAGGAAGCCCTCCCGGATGCCTTTCCGCTGCACGAGCTCTTCCAAGATGAGCAGATGCCACTGTTCGTTGTCTTGTTGATGGCGTGCCTCTTGTACGAACTCGAAGATCCTCCGCGCGAAATCCGGGGCTCCATGCTTGTGGGTCAATGCAATGTAGGCCACGTGCTCCCATGCTTGATAGGGCACCCGCGCGACCACCTCGAGCACTTTGAACTTCGACAGTGTGCGCTTGCGTCCATAGACCAGGTCCATCGTCAAAAAGAGCAGACGCGCCAGGACGCCGTAAGGACGACGGGCCTCCGCCAACGTCTCTCTCTGTGCTTCGCTCAAGGCTGGGTGCTTGTTCGTGATCGGTGACACCAACGGCATAGGAATGTATCCGGACCTTAGAGTCGATCGTTCGTCAAAGTAAGAGGCACTCGCGATCCGCATGGGTTAACGCGAGGCGCTGTCCTTCTAAACACGATGAATCTCGGGTAAGAAGCGTAGCGATGTCCGTCGACGCTCTGATACGCCCGCTGACCGTGATCACGGTTTTTGGCTTGGTGCTGGGGGTGGGGCTCCGGGTCAATTTCAGCGAAATCGTCGCGGCAACCCGGAACCCCGGGATGGTCGCGCGTTCGCTCTTGGCAAACTTCGTGATCGCCCCACTCGCGATCCTCGGCATCGCGCTGGTCTTCGAGCTCCCGACTGACGTCTCGATCGGCATGATGCTGATGGCAGCGGCCCCTTTCGCACCGATGGCGCCTGCGTTCGTCGGCATCGGCAAAGGCGACGTGCGCGTCGCAGCAGGCCACATGGTGATCTATTGCGTTTTGGCGGTCTTTTTGACGCCACCGCTCTGCCGATTGCTCTTCACGATGTTGCCCGGAGCTGGCGAAGTGGAGTTCGACGTCGCAGCGATCATCCTTTCCCTGGTCATCACCGTGTTTGCGCCATTGGCTATAGGGCTCGCGATTCACGAGTTTGCACCCAAGGTCGCGGCACGGTTGTTGCGGCCGGTGAACGTGAGCTCCCTGGTCATCCTGGTCGTGGCGGTCGTGCTCATCCTCTCCGATCAGTACGAGGAGCTGTCCGCGCTTGGCGTTATCGTATTTTCAGCCATGATCCTGAGCACCGAGATTCCGTTGGCCGTCGGTTATGCCCTTGGCGGTCCGGGCACGGATACTCGGCGCGCGATCGGGATGGGCACCGGCGTCCGAAACCTAGGGATCGGCCTCCTGATCGCCACCGACAGCTTTGCTGGCACTCCTGTCGTCCTTGCGGTGTTGGCCTACTCGCTGGTACTCATTCTGCTTGGGCTGGCGCACGCCGCGTACTGGAGTCGCCGCGCCCCGTAGTAGATGCGGCCTTACCGTCTTTTCGCCGCCTGCCGTTCGCACCATTGACGGAGCGTCGTAGTGGGCATGCCGAGGATCCGGTGCGATTCACTTGGGTCGCCAAAGTCATCGCCAATCGTGTCGTAGAACGCCATGCGGCCGACATCGGCAAAGAGCTGCCGGTCGAACGAGAGGGCCGCAATGGTTTTCATCAGCCACACAGGCATGAAGCGGAGCTTGAGCTCGGGTCGGGCGATCTCGATGTAGATGCGCATCGCGTCGCCCTTGCCATACCCTTCCGGCCCGACCACGAAGAAGGTCTTGTTTGCCGCCTCGGGGAGCTCGTACGCGCGAGCGACTAGCTTCGCGTAGTCATCGGCGGCGACCCAACGAACGGGGTGGGCCTGCGTGCCGATGATGATCGCGTTCTTACCGCGGATGAATAGCTCGAGCGACTCCATCAACCAGGTTACGCGGAAGATCGAATAGGGCACACCGCTTTGCTGGATCGCTTTTTCGGCGAGCGACTTCGCCTTGGTCGCTGGATCTTCCCAGTGCTCTCCTGCAACCGGTGCGCCCGACAGATAGGTGAGTCGCTCTACATTCGACTGAGCAGCCAGGTCGGCGATCCGCTTGGTTCCGAGGTGCTCCACCCGATCGAAGTCCTCCGCGCGTGGGCCACCCATCAGATTCACGTGCACGCCACTGCAACCCTCGAGCGCGCGACGAAGAGAGTCCGCATCTTCGACATCGCCTTGTACATACTCGAACCGGTCACCGAGCTTGGCCCGCGTCCGCTCGGGATTGCGCGAAAGGATGCGAACTTGATGACCTTCGGCGGCGAGCCGACGGGCGACGGGCTCACCGAGCATGCCGCTGCCGCCTACAACCAAAGTCGTGCTGCCCATCGCGGAACTCTGCGTGAAGCTGGCGGTCTGGCGCAAATCCTTTTTTCAGGACGAGTGTTCGCGCTCGGTGCTGCCGATAGGCTAAGAGCCCCAGCTCCTCGTCAACGATGCTGCTGAGCATCGAGCTCGTGAAGAGCCAACCAACGAGCGATGTCGCCTCGGTGAAGCAGGCCCACTATCATGTTCCCCTCCATGACGGGCAGGGGGTCGCTTTCTGACTCGGCCAACGCACGAAGCGCGTCGCGGCCGCCGACGTCGGGACGCAGATGCTCATCGATCGGGCTCATTATGTCGCGCACGGTTCGTGTGGCGCGCTCGCCCTCGTTGGTAGCACGGGCGTCCTCGAAGGTGATGAGGCCGACCGTCTTGCTGTCCTCGACCACGGGCCAGGCCGCTTGACCACTGCGAAGCAAGAGCTCGTTCACGAACGCCTCCAATGTTAGGTCGGGATGAACGACCTCGAAATGCGTTCGCATCAGGTTACCGACGATGAGCTCGTCGAATGCCTGCTGGATGAGTAGTTGCGCGTAGCTGTTGCGGGCGGCGTTGTTGAGGAACCAACCGATCAAGAGCAACCAGATGCCCTGGACGAACGAGCCTCCGAACGATTGGAGCACACCAAAGGCCATGAGCGTCCAAGCAAAGACCCGGCCCATGTTCGATGCCCACAAGGTGGCGTTCTGCAGATCACCGGAAATGCCCCATAGGATGGCGCGGAGCACGCGCCCGCCGTCCAGCGGAAAGCCCGGGACCAGGTTGAAGAAGGCCAACATCAAATTGATGGGGCCCAACCAGAGAAACAGCGTTGCGGTTGGCCCCAGATTCGCCATCGCTGCCTCGGGATCTGTGAAAACGCCCCCAGCGAAATCCCCGCCAGCCAAGGCGGCTCCAAGCCAGGTGAAGGCAAAGCCGAGAAGTGCGCTCATCGCCGGACCGACGATCGCGATCAGAAGCTCGGTTGCTGGCGTGTCCGGCTCCCGCTCTAGCTCGGATACGCCACCAAACACGAAGAGCGTGATCCGTGGCACCGGGATCCCGCGAAGCTTGGCAACGACGGAGTGCGAGAGCTCATGGGCGAGCAGAGACGCAAAGAACAAGAGGCCGGCGGCCAGGGCCGTGCTCCAGTTTAGCGCCGGTCCCCAGGTGGGATGCCATCGAGGGAACAGCCCGGCTCCCAGGCTGTAGACGACGAGCGCAAAGACGATGAGCACACTGAAGTCGAGCCGAATTTCAATTCCAAAGAGTCGCCCGAGGGACATCCCCCCCCGGGTTGGCCGTCGCTTCGATCGGCGGATGTCTTGGCTCATGGCATCACCCACGCAGGACCAGAAAAGCGGCGGGAACGAGGCTGGTAGCCAGCATTACTTCGTTGATGTCGCGGTGCTCCGACCAGGTGCGAATCTCTCGATGCTCCGGATCGAGCCAGAAGGACGTGATCTTGGAACCGAGGGTAACGTAAGGCGTCAATGCTTCGATCCGCTCCTGTACTTCTGCGCTACGCGAGAACTGCCGATGCTGTGTTTCGGTTTCCTTTTTGATCACCTCGACAGCGGAAAGCCCGATAGCGAGGCCGAGCTCCCGAAAAGCCAGGCGTCGGGAGGCTGGAAGTCTCGAGTCGTTCTCCCGTGCATAGTGCGAAAGACCCTGAAGGGCCGCGACAAGCAAGGCCTCCAGTAGATCCCCCCCTGCAGATGCTCCGAGACGCATCAGCTGCGCAACGCGTGACGCATCGCTCAGGAGGCCGCCCAGGCCCAAGGGGTCCGCCGTCGCCCAGTCGCGACCCTCGATCATGGCCGCAAAGCTCGCCACCGCCTCTTTCAAGCTCGGCTCGGTAGGTTTGCTCGATGACGAGGACTTCGTCGTTTGGAGCTGTACGCAGGTAATGAAACCATCCAGCGGATCGTGGTGCCCCATGGACGGGACGAGCGGGCGCGAAAGATCGGTGCTCATTTTCCAGACCATCCGTCGACCGCTTCGATCCGTACGGGTGAAGGCGTCGTGGGCTACCTCCGCTAGCTCCCGCGCCCAGAGGTTTAAGTGCGGTTGCTGTGTCCACCGGGACACCTGGTCCAGTGCATGCATCCACTTGGTCAAGTAATGGAAGTACTGGCCGTCCCGGCGCCACTCCAGTTGTTCGTCAAAGGGCTCGGCGACCCCTCGCTCGGGGAGTGCCTTGCCGATTCGCAACCCGCCTCGAGTCGGATGAGTCTCACCTTCCTGCTGACTGAGCCCGCTGATCCATCCGGTTCGTGAATCATCGGCGCGATAGGTTCCAAGCACGTGATGCACCTGGTCGACCAGTCGTAGCGCGAGATTCGTATAGTGCTCTTCGCCCGTCACCTGCGCCAGTCCGAGGAAGTTGCAGACCGCGAAGGCGTCGGTCCATAGGTAGCGCTGTTTTGGGAGGTCGGAGGTGAGCCCCGTACGCTCTGCGAAGCGCATCATCATCTCGCTGGCCTCCTCGGCGGCTCTCGGCGTCGCAAGCATCGGGGTCGCAATCATGATGTGGCTGCAGACCGCGTTCAAGCGCCTGGCGCTCGCGTGCGAGCTGTGGGAACGTCCGGTCATGCGGGTCGTTGTATTTGGTGGTGCGGGGGATGTCGGCAGCCGAGCTGTCGAGGATCTCACGCAAAGCGAAGATGTCGAGCTGGTCACCATCGCGGACAGAAATGAAGAGGCAGCCAAGACCCTAGCTCGAAGAGTCGGGAGCGGGAGCAACCAAGTTCGAGTGGTGCCAGTCGATGCACGCGTCCACGACGAGCTCGTCGCGGCTATGAAGGGCCATGACGTAGCCGCATCGGCTTTAGGCCCTTTCTTTATGTTCGAAGCGCCACTCGTACGCGCGGCTATCGAAGCCGGAGTCGACTACGCAAGCGTGTGCGATGACTGGAGCGCGGCCGAGAAGGTCCTCGATGATTTCGATGAGGCAGCCAAGGCAAGTGGACGCACGATTCTGACCGGCCTCGGCGCGAGCCCGGGGATTACGAATGTCGGAGTGCGTTACTTCGCCAACCGACTCGATCGGGTTCGCCGCGTCGACGTCAGCGTCTACCAGCCGCTCAATGCGGGCGGCGGCGAAGCCGTATTCCGGCACATGCTCTTCATCATGACCGGTGAGGTAGCGGTGTGGCGCGACGGGCACGCGATCCGAGTTCCGGCCTGCTCCAAGGAGCGTACCGTCGAGTTTCCTCACTTTGGCCCGCTCAAGGTGTGGAACATGGGCCATGCCGAACCCGTCACGGTGCCGCGCTTCTTCCCCGATATCGAAGAGGTCACCTTCTACATGGGCTACGGCAAGGGCTCGCGTGTCTTCGTAGCCCCTGCTCGCCTCGGCTTGTTCTCCAACAAGGCCGTGACCGACGCGACGGTTGGGCTCATCGGCACGATCGAGCGGCTCGCTCCCGAGAGTCCTCCCGCCCCCGGCGCTGTCCGTTTGGACGTGTGGGGCGACAAGGACGGCGCCGAAGTGCATCACATGGCCTGCGGGACCGGCGAGATGCGAGCAACCACCGGCCTGTCCCTATCGATCGGCACGCAAATGCTCGCGCGCGGGCAGACCACCTCCCCCGACGGCGGGGTGTTCGCTCCGGAGGCGTGTCTCGACCCAGACGCTTTCCTCACCTCGCTAAGAGAAAAGGGCATCCAAGCCTACGAAGACCTAGCGATGACCCGACCGTTAGGCGCAGTGCAAAGCACGAACGGAGCGCCTAGAAATCGTAGTCGCGATGCTTCGTATCGAAATCCGTAGCTTTGCGCCTGGTTGGTAGAACCGCCAAAGAACTCGCGATTTTTGTGTTGAAGTTCGTTCGTAGCTGCGGCATGGATCGTCTCCATGGCCGAGATTCTCCGTTACGAACGTTCCGGGCCCGTCGCCACGATCGCGATGGACGATGGCAAGGTCAACTGCCTCTCGCTTCCCATGCTGGGCGAGCTGAATCGCGCGCTCGACCAGGCGCAGGAGGACGACGCCGTCGTCGTGATCACGGGTCGCGAGGGGATGTTTTGCGGCGGCTTCGACCTTGCAACCTTCAAGCAGGGCGGCGAGCCGGTGTACCAGATGCTCAAAGGCGGCGCGGAGCTCATCACCCGTGTCTTGTCGTTCCCAAGACCAGTGGTGACGGCCTGCAGCGGTCACGCCGTTGCCATGGGAGCGTTCCTCACGATGAGTGGCGACGTGCGCATCGGTGCCCAGGGCGCGTTCAAGGTCGTCTGTAACGAAGTGGCCATCGGGCTCACCATGCCGAGATTTGCCATCGAGCTGTCGAGAAGCAGATTGACGCCGAGCCACTTCAACCGTGCGATGATCAACGCCGAAACATACTCGCCCGAAGCCGCGGTCGACGCGGGCTTTCTCGACCGGGTCGTACCAGCATCCGACCTGCGGACCGCAGCGGCCGACGCCGCCGAAGCGCTCACCAAGCTCGACCCGAGAGCCCACGCGGAGACCAAGTTGCTCGCTCGCGCGCGCGCGCTTGAAAGTCTTCGGACCGCTATCGCCACCGAGCTAGGCTCGATGGACGTCTTCGTCGACACCATCGGAAGCGCCTTAAAGGTCGGCCGCTGAGGTTCCTTCGCGATACTTTGCCTCAGAGACCCCTTAATCCTAGAGTTTGCTCGCAGCACGAGAGGGGGCTTGGTGCAATGAAAGCCGTTGCCGTTTTTGTATTGGTGCTTGCCATGTCGAGCACTGCACTTGCAGGTCCACAGTCCACCATCGGAGGGAAGCGATTGGAGTCCGACATGGTGCACAACACCGGGGTCGGTTGGCCGAGCCTGTTCTACGAATGGTGGAACAAGGGGCAAGGTAAGCTGGACTGGGCACTCGGCGCCGAGCTGTTGTATGGGGATTGGTCGGGCGCGTTTTCGGATGTGAGCGTTGGTCTTGCGCTCAATGCTCCGCTCCGCTGGCATATCCACAACAGGAAACATGCCAAGGCCACGACCGACGTTGGGATTCGGTTCACCCCGGGTGCCATGGTCGGCGGTAGCGACCGTGGCCGAGGCCGAGTGCCTCCTGTCGGTTTTCAGTTTGATCGGCGGGTCATGGGTGGCGTGCGCGCCGAGCTTGCGATTCCCGTTTCGATCGACGTGCATGACCGGGTCAGCGTAGTCACCGGAGGGACGATTCCGTTTACCTTGATGTTCGCAAGAGACGTGGACCCTTGGGGGATCATTCCACTCTTGGTTCGCATGGGTGTCGAGATCAACGCCGCCCCGAAGGTGGCGCCCTTCTTCCTATTCGAGCTCGGCCCGGCCATCGGCATCGGAAACGCCACCTCCGATGTCGACTTTGCGTTTCGAATTTGGGTCGGAGCGTCTTTCTGGTCGGTGCTCGGGAACTAGCAGCGAAATGTTTCGCAAAACAATCAATCCTTTGTTGGTGCTCGCCGTGCTTTCGCTTGGCTGCGGGGACGGCGGATTAGACCCGGCCGGCGACGAAGATGGTGATGGCCTCAGCAACGGCGAGGAGGCGACGCTTGGGACCGACCCGCGCGACGCCGACAGTGATCGGGATGGCATCGAAGACGGGGTCGAGGTCAACCTCGATCGCCCCTATAGCCTCGATGGCACGACGACGACCGCCGTGACCCGCACCGATCCAATCACGCCCACGGTCTTAGTCGAGCTCGACTATGTGAGTGGCTTTCGTCCTAACGCAGGGGTTTTTCTGATGGCCGAGAATGCCTTCGCCCATGCCGGGATGGAGATCCGTTTCATGATCGACGACGCGTCGCCCATCCCGAACGCCGCCTTGCCCACAGCCCCCGGGCCTTGGACCTTGGCCGATTTGGAACTGCTGTTGCTGAACACGGACGATCCGTCCCAAGACATCCAGGGGGCATACCTGCACGTGATTGTCGTTCCCGATGACAACACCAGCCGGCAAGGAACCACGCATCACGGTGCGTCCAACAATCCGTCCGAAGGCAATCACGGCAGCAATCCCGATCCGCGCTACGCCGGCTCTTTCATCTTCATCGATACCATCGCGAATGACTACAATATTAACGATACAATCGCGGGCGTGTTTTCAAACGCAGGCATCACCGCGGACCACCTGATCGCAAAGACGTTGATTCACGAGATCGGTCACGCGCTCGGGTGCACCGAAGAAGGCTCGAGCGGCGGCATCGACACCTTCAATGTCATGGCGCAGAGCGGCCAACTCGGTAATCCGAATTCAAACGTCGGTCCCTGGCGAGACAATATGTTCGGCCTCGACGGCGTAGGTCACCCGACCTTCAGCGAAGGATCGCTTGCACAGATGGATCTCACGATGAAGCTCTCGGTCGATACGGGCGGCTCGCCCGCGCGCCGCTTTTTCGACATGGGCACCTCGGCGAGCCCAATCCGGCCGGACTACCGACAGGTGACCGAAGCGACGGCATTCGACGAGTCGGTCGGGTACGGCTGGGAGTCACCGCTTCCCACGGTGAGCTCCACCTCTGGATCCGACCCGAGCGACGAGCGCTTTGCCGACTACGTCGCTGGCGACCCTGACGAGACCAGTGCCACCCGCTTCCGGGTCTCGGCGCTTGGCACGGGCCCGGTGGACGTGTTCTTTCGACTCGGGGCACAGGTCAGCACCCCCGTGACCGTCGGCTGCGAGCTTCGTCATCCCGAGTTCGGAGTCGAGTTTCAGCCGGGAACCATCGATTCGACCTCGACTTTCGTCGCCACACCTTCGAGCGGTCGGCGGGCTTTCCCGGTGGTCGAATCCACCAATGCCCTCGGGTACGGCCGGGGTGATCTCGTCCTCGAATGCCTGAACGACAACACCTACGGCGACGCACCGATCGAGATCGCCAACTTCACCAAACGCGCGCCCTAGCCAGCTACCAGGCCTGCTGCAGGACTCCGAGGGCGTCGTCGAAGTCGGCCTCCACCGCGTTGTAGATCAGTGAGGCGTCGTCCAGGGACATCCTCGCGATCGGTCCTGCAGCTTGCATTCATGTAGTGGGCCTCTTGCCTCCGCTTACGCGGGACCATAGGGTGCGGAGATGGGTTACGTTCAACTGTCAAGACTCGCGCTCCCCATTGCGATGATCGGGTTGCTTGCTTGCTCGAACACGGACTCGGGGTCCAACACAGGCACGGACGCCGGCACGGATTCGGGCGTGGATTCTGGCATGGACTCGGGCATGGACTCGGGCATGGATTCGGGTATGGATTCTGGCGTGTCCGAGCGGCGCATGTTTGTCACCAACACGGTTCAAAATGCCAACCTTGGCGGCATCGCAGGCGCGGATGCACTGTGCGCCGCTCAAGCAGCCGACGCCAATCTCGAGGGCGACTTCAAGGCCTGGCTCTCGACGCGTTCGTCTTCGGTATCCGATCGCCTCACGCGTTCAAGCGGCCCCTATGTGTTGGTCGACGGAACCATGATCGCCAACGACTGGGACGATCTGGTCGATGGCTCCATTTTCGCGCCCATCAACCTGGACGCAAACGGGGAGCTTCGGAGCGGCGACGTCTGGACCGGGACTCTGGCCACCGGCGCTTCGTATCCCAACGACGATTGCGCGGCGTTCACGAGCGGCACCGGCGGCATCGCGTTGTGCGGAGCGAGCGCGTCGACGACCTCGACCTGGACCGAGAACATCACACCGGCCTGCTCCACCGGGCTGCGCCTGTACTGCATCGAGCAATAGTCGCTTCCACGCACCACAGCGAACCGTCATGACGGGAGGGCTGGCACGGCCCTTGTCCGCCAATCGGAAGGCATCGCTACCACTTCCGGTTCTACGCACTCGAGCGTCGCTTGTGATCGCAAAATGTTATTCCGGTTTTGGAATCTCGTGCCCACGCTGGCGCGCCTGGGCGATGTTGATGGCAGCGGCTTGCTTTCTTAGCGACGTGGGGCTCCGGCTCCCGCCTCGATCGAGTGCCTTGCCTGTTCGCCCCTTGGCGATCCAGCCTGTCTCGCTTTCCAGAATGCGGTATTTGTCGCCGCGCTTTCGGACGATCAATGGCATCGCTTATGTCTATTTCGGAAGGGGAGGTCCGAGCTTTTCACGACGTGTCGCTAAGGCTACTTGCTCCGGGGCCACGCGTCGCTACTGTTTTCGATGAGACTGAAAATGCAGAACAAAGACAGCCAGCCCAAACGGCTGAGACCCAAGCCACGTCTCGGCATTCTGTATCTCCTTGCGGCTGTTGTTGCCGCGTCGCTGCTGCTCCAGGTCTGGCAGTCGTCCGAGACCGTCGCACCGATCCCCTACAGCCAGTTCGAGCACCTCCTCGAAGACGGAAAGGTCAAAGAGGTTGTCGTGACGGACGACGCCCTACGGGGAGAGCTGACCGAGCCGATCGACGGGAAGACGCGGTTCGCGACCAATCAGGTGGATCCCGACCTGGCAAAAGACCTGCGGGCGCACGGTGTGAAATACTCGAAAGAACAGCAAAGCGTGTTTGGGCGTGCATTGGTGTCATGGCTGTTGCCTCTGCTGCTCCTCATAGGGTTTTGGCTCTTCTTGAGTCGGCGGATGGCAGGCATGGGCGGGCCCGGTGCCGGGCTGATGTCGGTTGGAAAGAGCAAGGCAAAGGTCTACATGGAAACCGATACCCGGGTGACCTTCTCCGATGTCGCTGGCGTCGATGAAGCGAAGCAAGAGCTTCAGGAGGTTGTCGCCTTTCTCAAAGACCCGAAGTCCTACGGTCGGCTCGGCGCGCGTATGCCCAGAGGGATTCTACTGGTCGGCGCACCCGGAACAGGCAAGACGCTCTTGGCTCGCGCCGTCGCCGGAGAGTCGGGAGTCCCTTTCTTTTCGATCAGTGGATCGGAGTTTGTTGAGATGTTCGTGGGTGTGGGCGCAGCACGCGTTCGCGATCTGTTCGACCAGGCTCGTCAACAAGCGCCTTGCATCATTTTCATCGATGAGCTCGATGCCCTCGGCCGAGCGAGAAACGCCCAACCTTTCAGCGGCGGCATGGATGAGAAGGAGCAGACGCTCAATCAGTTGTTGGTGGAGCTCGACGGCTTCGACCCGTCAACAGGTATTGTGCTCCTTGCGGCCACGAATCGCCCCGAGATCTTGGATCCCGCCCTACTCCGTGCGGGTCGCTTCGATCGTCAGGTGCTCGTCGACCGGCCCGATCGCCCTGGCAGAACACAGATACTCAAGGTGCACGCCAAGAACGTGGCGCTAGCGTCTGAGGTGGACCTGCAAGCCGTGGCCTCGCTCACACCGGGATTCACGGGCGCCGACTTGGCCAACTTGGTCAACGAGGCCGCGCTGGTGGCGACGAGAAGGGACGCCGAAGCCGTCAACATGGAGGATTTCACCGCTGCCATCGAGCGGATCGTGGCCGGCCTCGAGAAGAAGAACCGCCTTCTCAATCCTCGCGAGCGCAAGGTCGTTGCGTACCACGAAATGGGTCACGCGCTGGTGGCACTGATGTGCAAGCAGTGCGACCCGGTGCACAAGGTCTCGATCATTCCACGGGGTGTCGGGGCTTTGGGATACACGATGCAGCGACCGACCGAAGATCGTTTCCTGATGACGCGCGAGGAGCTCGAAGAAAAGATGGCGGTCCTGCTGGGCGGCCGTGCCGCCGAACAATTGGTCTTTGGTCACTTGTCCACGGGTGCGGCGGACGACCTGGCCAAGGTGACCGACGTTGCGCGGAGCATGGTGACTCGCTACGCCATGGTGCCTGAGCTCGGACACGTGTCCTACGAGAGCGAATCGTCGGCGTTCTTGGGGGGTCCCGGCTCTCCGTTTCGAACCCGAGAGTACAGTGATGACACCGCACGGGAGATCGATACGGCGGTCCGCGCCATCGTTCAACGCAGCTTCGACAAGGCGCTCAACATACTCCGCGAGGAGCGTGATGCCCTGGAAGAGGGTGCCAAGCAATTGCTTGAGAAAGAAACCCTCGGTGAAACGGAGCTGAACGCTCTGTACGACAAGATCGAACAGAAACGCTCTGCAGCCTTAGAAGCGACCCACGCATGAGCCGACGTATACAACAAATTACACCTTTAAGGCCTAATCAGCAAGCGTCCTGGCGGTTGAGCTGTCAGCATGAGGTGGGGTGTTCAGATCGGTCAAACGACAGGTCGTGCTGGGGTCGCTCGCGCTTGCGCTCAGTGCTTGTAGCGGCCAAATCGGTGGTGCGGCTGGGGCCGGTGACCGTGGTGGAAACGGTCCGGCCCCGGAGTCGGTCTTTGGCCCCATCACTTGCGAGGACCCATCGCTTGCGGGCGAAGCCCCTTTGCGCCGGCTCTCCGTTCAGCAGTACGCCAATGTCCTTCGTGACCTTTTCGGAAGCGCCGCCCTAGACCAAGCCTCTTCCTCGTTAGCTCTTCTGCCGAGCGACGGCGAGGACGAAAAGAGCTTTTCCCAAATGGACATGCGGCTCGCCCAACGGCACGTCGACGCGTTCTTCGCCGTAGCCGATGAGGTGAGCGCCGACACTGTGGCCGATTCCGGTCAGATGAGCTCCTTGCTTGGCAGCTGCGCCGGTAACATCGACCAGCCGTGCTTCGAGGGGTTCGTGCGAACATTTGGTCGCCGAGTCTATCGTCGTCCGCTCACCGGGGACGAACTGAACAGATACCTCGAACTCTTCGATGCGGCGGCCCCAACGCAGTCGGTCCAAGACACGCTGCTGGTTATGTTGATGGCTCCGCCGTTTCTATACCACATGGAGACCGAAGGAAGTGTCGATGGGAGCCGGCTCACGCTCGAACCTTACGCGCTGGCTTCCCGCCTTTCCTTTCATTTTTGGCAAACCATGCCGGACGCGGAGTTGTTTGAAGCGGCCGAGGATGGGTCCCTGATGACTGAAGAGGGCTATCGAGTGCAGGTCGACCGTCTCGTTTCCGATCCGCGAACTCAAGACACCGTGCGTCAGTTTTTTTCCGAGTGGTACCGGCTCGGCGGTTTCATTGGCTTCGTTCAAAACCCTCAGTTCGATCGCTTTGCTGAGGCGATCGAAATCGCGGGGCTCTATGAAGAAATGGTCGCCGAAGCCCAAAGCCTAGTGGACTACTACACCTGGGATGTCGACGGAAGCTATCGAGACATCTTGACGAGCTCGCTCAGCTTTGCTCGTGATGACCGTCTTGCGGGGATCTACGGCGTCCCCGCTTGGGATGGCGCAAACGTGCCCCCTTCCCTTCCATCGGGTGAACGCTCCGGGCTTCTCACCCGGGCTGCCTTCCTCGTCTCAGGAGACGCGGGCACTAATCCGTTCAAACGGGGTTCCTTCATTCGCAAACACGTCCTCTGCGATCAGCTCGCGCAACCCACCAATCTGCCGCCCGGCTCGCTGGCACCGCCAGATCCCGATCCCGAGCGCACGACCAGGCAGCGATTCTCCGACAAGGTGGCCGAACAACCCTGCTACGGATGCCACACTCAGTTCGCCGATCTCGGTTACGTTCTCGAGTCATATGATGGCCTCGGTCGCTATCGAACCGAGGAAGAGATCTTCGACGACATGGGCGAGTGGATCGCGACGCTGCCCGTGGATTCGACCGGGGCGCCACGCATCGATTTTGACAACGACGCCGAGGTAAGCGGGCCGGTCGAGATGCTTGAAGAGATTGCGTCCAACGAGAAGGCCGTCTCCTGTTTTGCGCGTCATTACTTTCGTTACACCTACCGTCGGAATGAACGGACGTCCGACGGCTGCTCACTGGCATCAATTCGTGACGCCGTCGTGGAAGGCATTCCCCTGCGAAACGTCCTGACAGATATCGCGATGCAACCTGCTTTTCGGGAACGGGTGCTGGAGTAATCGATGAAGTACGACAAGATCAGCCGTCGATGGATGTTGCAGGGACTGGGGGGCGCGGCCCTAACGCTGCCGTTTCTTCCTTCGCTGATCCCACGACAAGCACGCGGCCAAAGTATCGTCCCGCCAAAGAGGTTTGTCGCGATCAAATCATACAGCGCCCAGAACATCATCGACTGGTACCCCTCGACGCCGGTGCCCGGCTATCAAGTGCGTCCTGCTGATGACGCGGGCCAGAAGCGCGACGGGACTACAATCCTCACCCAGCGGCTCGCCGAAAGCAGCGGCCGCCACTCTAACGGCGACGAGTACTTCGGCACTTGGGCTCCACTCCGTGATTTCTCGTCCACCGGTATCTCGCGAATCCTGGGCTCCGAATTCAATCCCTACCTGGAAAAGATGCTGCTGCTGCGTGGCCTCGATTTCATGCCGGACACCAATCACAACGAGGGGGGGATACTCGGCAACTATGCGCACGGCCTGGCCGCGCAGCCCGGTGCCCAGGATAATCCAACGCTCGATCACATCCTGGCTCACTCCCCACAGTTCTACTCAGGTGTGCCGTCCGGTACCCGCATCTTGCATCTGATGGGAGGCCTCGCGTCTCGTGGAGCCGTTGGGGGATCGGGGGCGCCGTCGAACACTTTTTCTTACGCACCTCGAGATCTATCAGACGTGCCGAACTCCTCGGTCGACCAGGTACAAGCTCACGTCGATCCGCGCACGGCTTTCGACGAGGCATTTCAGAACTTCATGGGGACCAACGATCCACCCGCGGCGGATGACCAGAGGTCTCGGCTCGTTGATCGAGTCATCGAAGACTATCGACGAGTCCGCGATGGAAGCCGAATTGGTGCAGAAGATCGACAACGCCTTGAACAGCACGTCGCGTTCCTCTCAGAGCTTCAAGCGCGCCTAGACGGACTCGGAGGGGGTCCAGTTGCCGGATGTGGTTCACCCATGCGCCCTTCCTCCATAGATACCGGCGGCGAGCAGACCGTGGATGTCGGCACTCTCAGACAAACGTACGAGCTTCTCATCGATGTGCTCGTTGCCGCCTTCGCCTGTGACGTCACCCGAATTGCAACCGTGGACGTCGTCAAAGCAATCGGCCGCGCGAGCGGACTCGAAGAAGGCTTCTTCCATGGCTGCGACCCGTGCGGGACAACGGGTGCCACGAATTGGCACACCCATGCCCACAATTGGGACCAGGCCGGCCCGCGCGAGATCACGGTGACAATCAACGAATGGATTGCTCGCGAGGTGATGCTGCCCGTCGTCGCGCGGCTCGACGCGCTTACGGACGTTGACGGAAGTACAATGCTCGACAATAGCATTGTGTTGTGGGGGAACGAGCTCGGGATGAACCATCTCAACTACAGCATCCCCACGGTCCTCGCGGGAAGCGCGGGTGGTTACCTTCAAGCAGGGCGCTACATCGATTACATCGACTGGAATCGCCCCGTTCGTTTTGCTCAGCACAACGGCATGGTGATCGAGGGCGTCCCTTACAATCGATTGCTCATTAGTATCCTGCAGGCGATGGGGCTCGGCCCAGAAGACTACGAGGCCTCGCCGGGTGCGGGCTTCGGTGAATCACGGAACCTCGGGAAATCGTCTGCCTTCGCCACCGATTACGATCACAATCGCATCGCCGATCCCCTGCCCGACCTTCGCGCATAGGAACTTGTGGTTCGCCACATGCCGCGCAACTGCCGGAAACGATTTGGTTAAGTTGAGGAGGGGGAGGAGGGGCGCTCCACCGAAGATGCCCGCCCGCTATTCCCGCCCAGAATGCCCTCGGTGCAGCCTAGGAGTACGCCAGAGAAAACGAACACCAAGTAATTGAAGTTCCCGTTTGGCAGCAAGTCGAACACCGAGAACCCGACGATCAGGGCTAGAGCAGACAGGAGACGGCGGTCGGCAATCCTACGAACGTGCTTCAGCCGACGAGCCGACAGGAAGATGGGCAGAAGGAGCAAGAGGTACTTGCCGAGGAAACCCACGCGGCCAACCATGCCCAAGCGGATGATCCAGTCTCCGTCGGAGACGGAGGTCGTCTCGCCCGTCCACTCGTCGGCAACGCAGGGTCGGCAATACCCCCCCCAGCCGAATAGTGAACGCTCGTTGGCGCGTTCTAGGAGAATTTCTTCGTTGTCAAAGCGCATCATCATGGACCCGACTCTGTCTTGGTCGTACGTACCGGCCACCCAGTTTCTGATGTCGTCCACTGGAATGAGGCCGGCGCCACGAGCCGCCGGGTAAGCCAGCACAACGACTGCCAAGAGCGTAGCGACGCGAAATTGCACTTTGGGGGTTGCGAACAAGATCAGTGGAACGGCGACGAGCGAATAGAGGAATGCCGCCTGACTCTTCGAGAGAAGAAGAATCAGCCAGAGATACGCTAGGGCCCACCCGGCACCGATTCGCCAAAGTCTGCTCTTTGCCTTGTACAGCCCTGCCGCAGCAAGGAGCCCAGATACCGTGAACATCGCAACTGCAAGGCCGTGTGCCATGAATACGGTTGGACGGTAACCGCCGCCCCGCATCGCCTGCGAAAAGGAGTGCGGATGGAATCCGTAGACCAACCGGTGAAGCTGAGGGCTCATCACGAGCTCGAAGATCTGCAAAAGAGAATAGGCGAGCGCTGCCCCTACCAACATCCGAAAGAAAACGAGCAAATCCCTTTGGCCTTTGAACATCGCGGCGGCCAGAGTGAAAGGAAGGACGTAATCGAGCATGTTGGTCGCCAGGAAGTGAACGGCGTCGTAGGGGGTGTGCGCGGGTCGGTACACCGTGCCGTACACCATCGGATCACGGTTCATGAAGACCGTGACTACGCAGCCGCCGAGCAACAACACGAGCGCGAGCGTGACCCACTTACCCAAGCGAACCGTTGCGAGCCGTTGGCGATGGAAAAGGAGAACGCCAATCAGTAGCCAGAAGACTGCGATCCGGCCTTTGGTGAATTCGACCAGACCGGGTAGCTTGAAGTCGACGCCCTCCGGGAGTAGCATCACGGGAATCAGCAACAGTAGCGCAGCCGCCTTCGACGGCGGCCATCTGCTCGCAATCCAAAGGGCCAGGGGAACCCAGGCAAAAAGTACTAGAACGCTGAATATATTACCCTGCGAAGGCACGTCTTTGAATCTTAGTAGCAAATCGATGGGCGTCACGAGCGCGAACGTCCGCCCCGCGCTTTATAGGAGCATTCAGCGTCTGAGATCGAATCGCGAGCTAGCTCGTCGTGGGATAACGCTCGTACTCTTGTTGGCGCTCCCCAACTCAACCCAAGCACATGGCCCGGACGCAGTCGGCGGCGGTCTTTCCGACTCCGGCCTGCTTGGATCGTACTATGCCAACCCTAATCTCGAGGGCGAACCCGCGTTCACGCGCCGTGATGTTCGGATCGCATTCGACTGGCGCGATGTGCACCCCGTGGGTGGGTCGACGGCCGAGCCCTACCGGTCATTCCCGACCGATGGGTTTTCCGTTCGGTGGACAGGTCGTGTCGTACCGAGGTTCAGCGAGCCGTATCGATTCGTGGGCGAGGCGGACGACGGGATTCGCATCAAGCTGAGGAAGCCGGGGGAGCGAGCTGGGAATACCCTCGTCGACCGCTGGACCGCGCCCGGTACCTTCGCATCGGACCCCGTTCAGCTGATTGCAGGACAGCTGTACGAAATCGAGGTCGAATATCGAGAGAGTACAGGGAAGGCGCGTTGCCTCGTAGCTTGGGAGAGCCCCAGCACACCCCGCGAAGTCGTCGATCCTGTGGTCCAGCAAGGGCTCAACGCCTCTTCGTTCGCGCCTTTTGTCTGGGCTGACTCGATGAAGACCGCCCGATACGGAGAAAAGGCAGAGTCCGTCGACGTGCACGGCTGGCCGACGCAAGATGGCACCGAGCTGGTCATGAGCGAGTGGAACGCCAATGATGCTGAGCTCAGCGGGACCTACTCGCTCCGCTTCAAGGGGAAGGCTCAGGTGCGCGAGTCGTGCTGCACCGGGGCGACCTTTGAAGCCGATGGCAGAGCGTACAAGAAGATGCTGCCCGCCGGGGCTGGCTACGATCCGCGGACCAATAGCACGTCAGCCAAATTCAAGACCCGGGGCTCGCGCACGATGCTTTTCCTCGAAAACACATCCCGAGGCGGTGGGAGCCGCGGGCGCGGTGTTACTGACATCCGGCTCATGCGGCCGCTAACGCCCGGCAGCGACCGCACCCACGATCCGACTGAGGTGGTGTACCGGCCCTTCAAGTCGGTCTTGCAAGAGGCCTTTACCTCGGTACGGTGGCTCAAGGGTGCAAATGGGGAGGGCGAGGTAGAGTGGTCCAGCCGCACACTTCCGGGCCATTCCTTTTTTTCAGGCGGAAGAGAGATCGAGAACTGGGAATACCTCGTCATGCTGAGCAACGAGACAGGAAACGACCTCTACATCACCACGCCGATTTCCGCGAATGACGAATATTTCCGAAAGTTAGCGCTTCTGCTGCGATACGGTTCCGATGGGCGCGAGCCTTACCCTGGCCCCACGGCGAATCCCGTTTATCCGCCTCTAAACCCAAACCTGCGGGTGTACATCGAGGTTGGCAACGAAATCTGGAACTGGGCATTCCGTTCCACCCAGGCGTCGCAGCGGCTCACGGCGTCCGAAGCTGAGAAAGATTCGCCAACATGGACGGCGATCAACTACGACGGACACGCCGGGAATCCTCAACACATGCGCGCGGTGCGTCGCTGGCACGCGTTGCGGACTGTTGAGTTGAGCAACGCGTTTCGAGCCGTTTGGGGTGATGACGCGATGGGGTCGACCGTGCGAGTGTTGATAGAATACCAGTACGACAACTTTCAGAACTCGGCAGCCGAATCACTGACGTTCATCGATGATTACTTCGGTAACCCCCCGAACGAGGCAGGCAAAGAGTCCCGTCCGGTTAGCTACTACGTTTGGGGCGGCGGCGGGGCCACCTATTACGGTTTGCACAACAAGACGGGATCGCAGACTCACACCGTCTTTCGTGATCCGAGCTTTGAGAAACCGTCAATCGCGGCCGGTACGCGCGTGGTGAGGCCTTCTGGCTCCCCGTGGACGTTTCGAGGCACCGCTGGCATCGTTCGCCCGGGCGGCGCTGCTACCATCCAAGAGATCGAGAAGCCCGTCGAGCCGGAAACCGGTCAGCAAGCTGCTTTCATTCTGGGCTCTGGATCGATCAGTCAGCGTTTGCGATTCACTGAACCGGGGGAATATGCAGTCTCCTTCCGGGCGGTCGGGCCCGACACAGGTTGGCCACCGCATCTGCTGTTCGACATCTACATCGATGATGTCAAGTACAACCCCCGCGACCAGACCGATATCCGCGTCACGACCGAGGTCTGTTACCTGCGGGGTTGGGCCCGTCCGAACGACAGCTTTAAAGGAGAGTGGGGAAGCGCCGTCTTTCGAGTTGATCGGCCTGGCGAACGCAAGGTTGAGTTCGTTGGGGCTGGAGGAAGCGGTTACCTGCTGCTCGACGACATCCGAATCTCGAGTGTCGACGCAATACTCGATAGTGGCTTCCGCGCAGGCGAGGCACTGGGCCAGGTGTCTGGTGAAGAACTCGGGAAGCAGTTTGAAGCGCAGGCCAAATACCCCCGGACGTTTGGCCTACAGGTAGTGGCTTATGAGGCAGGTTGGTCGGTCGGGGGAGACTTCAGGCAAGTTCCGATCCAAAACTGGGCCAAATTCAAGGACGACCGGACCCAGATGATCAACGACCGAATGATCGAGCTCTGGGACGAGTCCGGAAGTTTCATGAACATATGGGGCGTCTACCGGTTCTGGCCCGAATTCGATCTCGTCAACGCCACCAGCTACCCACTCATGCGGAGCTTGGGAGCTTCATCTAGACGCCTTCGAGCGGAGGCAACTTCTGGCAAACTGCTGCCAGCCTCGCTTTCCCCAAAGGACGCGGACTGGGTGCACGTGCCAATAGGCGCTTCGGGGTGGCGTCGTTACCTGCCTTGGCGCGACAAGAAGGGGTGGTTTAGCTGGATGCTGGTCGCACCTGCGACCGGCGACTATTCAGTCCAGGTGAAGGCGAGTGGGGAAGGGTCGCTCGTGGTCGAGTTCGACGGCGAAACGGCCCTTCGTGTCACCGAGCTCAAATCGCCGCTTCCGACCACCCAAGTCCGTCTCACCAAGGGTGCGCATGCGGTGCGCGTGGTTACCGCGGGTGACGTGGAAATTCAGAGTGTCGAAATACGGGATTGAGGACGCCGACTCGTCTCCAGTCAGTCGGTCACAGGCGGCTCGACCTTGCGGTTCTTCCGCCAAAGGGCGCTGTTGCGCAGCACGTCCCGGAATAGGTGCCTCGGCCGTGGGTCCTCGCGCATTTGAATCTTGATGCGCACGCCATCGAGTGCAAGTCCAGTTAAGTATGCCAGGTCTGCGACCAGGGCGTAGCGAAACCCGTGGTTCTTCATGAAGTAACGTCGACGCGACTCGAACCAGTACTCAGGAAGCGCCGCCGGTTGGCGGCCCGGAGCTGTTACCCCAGTGCTCTGACCGGCGATGTGCAGCACGCGTGCCTCTGGCACATACCAGCACGACCAACCGGCGCGTTTGGCAGCCTGGCAAAAGTCAGTCTCCTCGTAGTAGAGAAAATAGTGCTCATCCATCAATCCCACGTCGTCAAAGACTTCGCGACGAACGATCATGGCCGCTCCTGGGACCCAATCGATCGGCTGAGCGACTGGCCCCATCCTCTGCGCAACGGCGTGCTTCTTGAGTAGCCTTGAAACGGGACCAAAACCCAGTCCAGCATCGAGCTCGGAGAAAACCGTCGGAAACCGAAATGCATAAGGCCAATCGCTGCCATCCGCCTGATCGAGACCCGCACCCGCAATACCGACGTCAGGGTGGGTCTCCATGAACGTAAGCAGCGTCTCTACAGCGCCGGAATGCACTATCGTGTCGGGATTGAGAAGAAGCACGTAGTCAGCCGGTAGCGAGCCGCTGAGCATCTGGCGTATGGCGCAGTTGTTGCCGTACGCGAATCCCCCGTTTCGCTCGGAAACGATCAGCTCGGTCCACTGATCATAGACCGGATCGGCCAGACCCTGCCGAAGCGCGGCTTCGTCGCCCGAAGCGTTTTCGATGATCACAACCCTCAGATCCGGCACGCGATCCCGTTCCGAGATGAGCGAGCGTAAGCACTGCAGGGTCAGCTCAGCCGAGCGGTAGTTTACGATGACGACGAGCACCGACATCAAATGGGGCTCCTCTAGCCTCCGCGAACCTTCCTGCGCCGCGCCATCGCTTGTCGCCGACGAGCACCGCGGTCGGTCGCTTGGCCAATCGCTCTCGCGGGGCCCTCGCCAGCCAAGTAGCGAGCAAGAGACGCGATTGTCGGAAAGCGATACAAGTCGGTTAGAGACACGGGTTGCTCGAGCGACTGCTGAAGATCGCGATGTACTTGAACCGCCAACAGCGAATGCCCGCCAATGTCGAAGAAATTGTGATCGCGGCCGACGTCGGAGATCTGCAGGACGCGTTGCCACACCTCTGCGATCGATGACTCAAGCTCGCCACTTGGACGCTCCGCCGGTTTATCGCCGACCTTAACTCGTTGTTTGGTCGGTTTGAGCGCTTTTCGATCGATCTTACCATTCGGCGTTAGTGGAAAGCTGGGCACCTGGGCGAATACGGATGGCACCATGTACTCGGGCAGGCGTGCGCGCAGCGCTTCGCGGAGTGCTGCGTCGTCGGGCCCCTCGCCGTCGGGAACGACGTATCCGACCAAGCGCAGGTCGCCGCCCGAGTCCGGCTGCGCGGTCACGACGCATTCACGAACGCCAGGTTGCTGACCGAGCGCGGTCTCGATCTCACCCAGCTCGATTCGGTGGCCGCGAATCTTGACCTGAAAGTCCATTCGGCCGAGCAGATCGACCGTACCGTCGTCCAGGTACCGTGCCAAGTCGCCCGTCCGATACGCGCGTTGTCGGTCTGCGTCAGTGAACTTCAGTGACACGAAGCGTTCTTCGGTTAGCTCTGGTCGCTTGTAGTAACCGCGAGTGACTCCATCGCCGCCAATGAGTAGCTCGCCGGGAACGCCCAGAGGGGTCGGCTGCAGATTTGCATCGACGATGTAGAACTGCGTGTTGGCAATGGGCTTGCCGACGTGGACTGCCCCCGGCTTGCCCGCCACGCGCTGGGTCGACGACCAGATGGTCGTCTCAGTGGGGCCGTACATGTTCGTCACTGTACCGGTGGCAATGTCATCGAGAGCGTGTGCAAGCGAGACGGGGAAGGCCTCGCCGCCAACCATGATATGACCAATCTTCGCAAGCGCGTCTCGCATGTCGTCATGCATGGTCATCATCTTGGCCATGGAAGGCGTGCACTGGAAGTGCGTCACGCCGTGTCGGGCGACCAGCTCTGCCAGACCGTGGTCTGCGTGAGGAGCTGCCGACGCCGCAGCGTTGGCCTTGCGCATGACTTCTGCGATCAGTGGAAGCCTGGGATACATATCCGCGGTCGGAACGCCGTAGTCGATGAGGCAGGCGATCTCGTCGATGCCGGCCTCCCGAACCCGATGGACCATCTGGACGCACCGTTCTACCGTGCCGAAAAGCCCACTGGTTTCGTAGTAACGCTCGAAGGCATGCTCGATGAGAGCGTCCATCTCTTCCTCGGTCAGATGGTCGAGTGAAACGTCGTCCGTTCGCGACACCCCCTCGGGCCGTCTAAACGCCGAGAACGACCAGGCGAACCCCTTGACCAGGCCCACGGAGCTCTTGAGATAGTCCTTCATCGGTTGGCGAACCATGTTGCGTACTGCGTTGTCGTCTTCGCCCACGAGCGTATGAAGCATCAGCGTGACCTTACCGGTGGCCGGGTCCAGGCCCGCTGCGGCACGAGCATTCCGATACACTTGAATCTTTTCGGCGACTTCCTCGACCGTTTGACCCAAAAGATGCGTCAACACGTTGGCTCCGGCGCGCCCGGCCATCTCGTAGGTTTTGACGTTCCCAGCGATCGTCACCCACAACGGCAGTTCTGGCTGGACCGGGCGTGGCAGTGTCCTAGTGGGCACATTGTCGCCGAGCGGGTTCTCAAATTCGACTGACTCGCCGCGCCAGAGCCGCCGGAGAACCTCAATGTCCTCGAACATGCGCGCCTTGGCATTCTTGAACGCGCCAGGTCGGATGACGAAGTCATTGGGTTGCCAGCCCGCGGCAATCGAGAGTGCCACGCGACCATCCGAAAGATTGTCGACCACGGCCCACTCCTCGGCAACCCGGATCGGGTGATGAAGCGGAAGCACGACGCTACCCGACCTGATCTCCACGTTCTTGGTTACCATCGCGAGCGCCGCTCCGACGACGGACGGATTCGGGAACGGCCCTCCAAAGGCGTGAAAGTGCCGTTCTGGAGTGGATACGAAAGCGAAGTCATTCGCATCTGCGAACTTCGCCGCCTCAATCATGAGCTCGTATTTGCCGCTGCCGGGGCCTTCGTCGTTGCCCCAAAAGAACATGCCGAAGCCGACCTGCTTGCCGGAGCCGCTGCCGCCCGCTCCCCGCAAACCTGCCGACGCTTTGTCGCTATCCACGTGGAGAAGCACCTTGAACCCTCGACACAGAGTCCAGTGCAGCTCCAGGACCGAAATGTCGAATGATAGGCTGGTGACGGCAAGCCAAACTCCCGGCGGATCGTGAGCGATGTCATCGTCCATTCCTGCGAAGAAGTTCACGACGTTGCGATGTTCGACCATGACTCCTTTCGGCTTGCCCGTGGAGCCCGAGGTGTAGATGACATAGGCTAGATTGTGTGGCTTCGCGCCACCGCTCACGTTGTCTTTTGAGTGCGCCGAAATCTCGTCCCAATCGGTGTCCACAGAAATGCACTTTGCGCTGCCGCCCGCGACCTGATGGGCAATCGCTCCCTGAGTGAGCACGACCGGCACCTGTGAGTCTTCGATCATGAACGCGATGCGATCACGAGGATAGCTAGGATCGAGTGGGACATACGCCCCGCCGGCTTTCATGATGCCATAGACGGAGACGATCATATCGAGCGATCGCACTACATGTACTCCCACCATCACATCTGGGCCGACGCCCAAGTCGCGCAGGTGTGCAGCGAGCTGGTTCGCCCGCGCGTTTAGCTCGCGGTATGTGTAACTTTTGCCTTCGCAGACGACCGCCTCCGCGTCGGGGGTACGCTCGACTTGAGATTCGAATAGCTGGACGATGGTTTGATCCGATGGGTAGTCTCGATCGGTGGCGTTCCATTCTCGAATCACGCGGTTGTGTTCAGTGTCCGACAGCAGCTGTATCTCTTGAAACGGTGCATCAGGAGCTTCGGCTACGGCTCGCAGCCAGCGATCCAGGAAGGCAGCTACGCGGTCGGCCTCCGCGAACGAAAGTGAACGCTCATCAAAGTCGATCGTCACGGTTTCAGCCGAGCGATCAATGAGGAAGGCCAGCCACGCACCGCGAGGGGCTTCAAAGGATGTCACGTCGTCGACATGTCCGATCAGGACCGGGAGAAGGACTCTGTTTTCAATTGCCAGACCCGAGTCGAGTATTCGGTGGCGCAGGGCCACTTCGTTCAGCAAGGGGCCCCTCTTGCGGCACCGCTCTAGCGTTCCGAAAAGCTGGGCCGAAGCCTCTCTGAAGCTCACTTCGGCGTGAAAGGCAGGAACCCGCCAAGGGACTTCGGTGCGAAATAAGGCGTGCGCGTCGGCGGCGGTTGACGCGACACCAGGGTCCAGCAAGGCGACGTCGAAGCCTTCTTGGCGGCTCAGCCGCGAGAGAAACAGCGCGAGAGCCGAAAGCAAGTTGTCCGGAGCCGAATTGTCGTCTCCATCCCTCGGTGCGGCGACCGTCAGCCGTGCGCGAGGCGAGTGACTCAGGTCTTCCTCGTGGACAGTCCCGAACGGAAACTCGACTCCGTCGAGGGAGGAGAGCGCTTCCACCCAGCGCTCTTCGGCGCGAGCGGTTGGTTCACCGAGCTCGCTCCACCTCGCTCGCTGTGCGGCGGTGGGGCCAATGCACAAGTCGCCCACCCTCAGACCCAGGTGCCCGATGGCTTCCGCCGCGGAAAGCTCGGTTCCGCCGAGCGTCCGCAGTCCGCGAAACGCGATGACACCATCCGATGCCTGAAAGGAAAGCGCATCACCTTCCAGGCCCAGCAACGTCCCAGGTGGCGAGGAAGCTTCCGTTGTCAAAATCTCCGCCGCGCCGAGCACGATCGCTCGCCCTTGGTGTATTAACTTGGCGGCACCGAAAGGATTCGCGTACGGGCCAAAGTCTAGAGCTCGAACCAGCCGCGCAGCCTGTTCTGCGGGTGCATCTAGATCGACGGCGCACAGATCCGGAGGGCGGTGGTAGCGACCGAAGTACTTGCGCGCGCTCAGATCTTGCGGAAGTCGATTGGGTTCGTCCGACTCGAGCTGCTCGACGAGCTCCCCAAAAGCATCGATCGCAGCCTCGAAGTTTTTCGCATTCAGTGTGATCGAAGTTTCATCGTCCCGGATCTCAAACCGACGCTCAACGAGCACGTCGCCTTCGTTGATGCCCCCGGCAATTTCGTGGAAAGACACCCCGTACTCCCGCTCACCGTTGAGCAAGGCCCAAACGGGAGAATACATCCCGGCGTATTCGGGCAGCGGCCCATCATGGAAATTAATCGCACTCCGCCGCGCCTTTGCGACGAGCTGATCAGGGAGGATCGCCAGATTTCCGATGCTGAAGATATGGTCCGGTTCGATGTCGGCCAGCGACTCGGCAAGTGCGTTTCGAAGGGGAATGACGGGGATCGCCTCTTGCCTTGCCCAGCTCACGATCTGAGGCGTGTCGCTCACGACAGCCAGAATCTCGTGGTTTCGTTCTTGCCAGATCTTTGCGCACTGGATGACGAGAGACTCCTCACCAATGAACACGGCTTTCAATTGTTTCTTTTCCATCGATGCCTAAATGCGGAGCCCGGAGGTGTGTTGCGGGGCCCCTGATTGAGGTTTGTAACCGTAACCTTGTTGCATTCGTGCCTCGGCCTCTTCGATGCACGCGCGAAGATGCTCGGCCATGACGCGCACGTTGGGCTCCAGGACCATGCTGTCGTGGTCTCCAGGCATCTCGTGGATCTCTACTTCGGTGCAGTACGGGGACCAACCGTTGTCGTCCCAAACCCATTCCCGCTCGCTGCTGACGATCCGGCTGTCCCCAAGCACGTACGCGCGATCTAGCTTGGGGCGGAAAAGGACGAGCGGGGCATCTTGACGTTGAAGCTCATAGCCCTCGAGAGCCTCAAGGAATGCCGTTTCAATAGCCTCGTTCTGGAACTGATCTGGTGTATGTATGGTTTCGGTGCCATTCGTGTCGAAGCGTTCTTTGAGTTTGGTCACTTCCCACTCGAAGCGGCTCCGTGCCCACTCTGAAAAATACATTGGGCCACGACGTTTCAGTTCCTGCAACTTGATCTGTGCCCGATCCCTCAGGGTTAGAGGAGGACTTTGGGGGAGCGGCGTATCGAGTAGAACAAGCAAACCGACCACCTCGCCCGATTCGCGAAGCTGCCGTGCCATCTCGAACGCTGTGATACCTCCCCCCGAGAAACCGCCGAGCATGTACGGGCCTTCCCGTTGAACGGCTCGAAGCTCTCCGATGTAATCGTTCGCCATGGCTTCGAAGGTCTCATGCGGAGGCTCGTCTCCATAAAGGCCGCGAGCTTGGAGACCGTAGAAAGGACGCTCAACTCCGACCAGGTTTGCCAGGTGTCGAAGATTGAGAACGTTTCCAAACATGCCCGCAACGAGGAAAAACGGCGTCCCCGCGGCGTCGACGCGAGGATGCATGGCAACCAAGTGCTTGAAGCGCGGCCGACGGACCGAGCGTTCGGATACGGGCTCACTCACGGCTCGATCGCCGATGGCGTCTCGAATCATGTTCGCACAACTCTCGATGGTCGGAGCCTCGAACAAGACGGAAATCGGGAAATCGACATCGTAAGCCTTTTCAATTCGAGCAAAGAGTCGCACTGCGATGAGCGAGTGCCCCCCCAGGTCGAAGAAGCTATCTCTAACACCGACTCGATCGACTCCGAGCAATTCCTCCCAAAAACCGACTAGCGTGCGCTCGATGTCGTCGGATGGCGCCTGGTATTCGCTGTCGAGGTCCGGACGCTCAAACTTCACACCGGCATCGCTCCGCTCGCGGTACTGGCTTTCGGCCTGTTCAATCAAATCGTCGAGATCGAGCGAAGACACGACGACTCGAGGCCCCGTGCTGGTCGCCAGGACGCGCGCTAGTGCATCCGTGCCCTCTTCGGGCCCGATGCCTTGCTCCATGTTTCGTTGGAGTTGTCGCTCTGCGGGCGTCCGCTCGTGCGTGGGTGCCGGACCGGTGGTGTCCTCAAACTCCACCTCGGCGCGCGCCGGGGGTGAGGTGAGGTCGATGCCGGTGTCCGCCGCCATCCGCTTGATCGTGAAGTCTCGAACCTCGACCAGAACCTCGCCTCCCGTCGTGGCTATCGTGACGTCGAACCGGGCAAAATCGCTGGCTGACTGAGATTCATCGGCCTTGCGCACCCAGCTGACCAACTCGGAGTCGAGATCACCATAGGCTCGCAACTGGCCGTAGGCTACCGGTACCCAGAGCTCCGCACCCCGATAGTCGGCGATCAGCTGCATTGCGTATCCGGTGGCAATATCGAGCAATGCCGGATGCAAGCCGTAGGTCTGCGTCTCGTTTCTGAACTCGGCCGGCAGCGACAGCCTAGCGAGCGCTTCTCCCTCGCCATAGCTGACCTGTCGAAGCACCCGCCAACGAGGCCCAAATTGCATGTGCGCCTCCTGGGGGCTCGGCAGGCCCTCCGGAGCCGCCGGGACGCGGTCACGCGTGCAACGCGCGTCGATCGCATCTACGTCGATTGTCGGCGGCTGAGAAAGACCATCGAGACGAACATTGGCTTCGGCATGGAGCTGAAAGCCGCGCCGACCGTCCAGTCGGCACTCGCTCCGAACTTGATAGCTATATCCCTCTTCGGTGTGCTGAAGCAGCACTCGAACCTCGCGGGTCTCTCCGTCAGGCACGTACAGAGGACGAAGGAAGAAGAGGTTGCTGAGCTCGAATGGTCCCGTTTCACCGAACTCACGAAGAGCGGCACGGACGAGCTCGACATGGCCGGTGCCAGGAACCAGTGCTTCGCCTGCAAGCGTCCTGTGCTGATCCAGAACCCAGTGCGTCTTCGGGGAAAGCTGGGCCGTTAGGATTGTGCGCCCATGGGCATCGGTCGCGTGTGTATCGATGAGTGGATACTCGATGCGGCAGGGCTGGTATTCGATCTCAGCGCCTTGAGCCGTGTCCGAGAATGCACGCGCCGCGATGCCAATGTCGCTCCAAATCCCCCAGTTCACGGAGACGACTCGGGTCTTCGCGTCGGACGACTTGCTGCAAGCGAACGCATCGAGGAATGCATTGGCGGCGACGTAGTCGACCTGGCCCGCAGGGGCGACGATCGCGCTGGTCGATGAAAACAGCACCATGAAGTCCAAGCTTTCGTCTTTGAACAGAGTGTCGAGAACCAGGGTGCCGTGGATCTTCGCGCTGAAAACACTCTCGATATCGGCTTCGTTCTTCAGCTGAATCAAGTCGTCTCGTACCAACCCTGCTGTGTGAAAGACGCCGTGAATCGTCCCGAACCGCGCGCGCGCAGCGTCGGCAACATCGGTCATCGCTTGAAGGTTGGAGGCATCCGCGACTGCGAGCATGACTTCGCCACCGGCCTCCTCGACCGCGCGAATTCCACGTATCTTGACGCATGTTGGATCGTTGATCGGGTGACGCTTGAGCCACGAGTCCCAATCGTCCCGATCGGGCAGCGCTCTCCTCCCGACTAAGACGAGCTTGGCCCCGTGCCGCCGGGCAACGAATTTGGCGAGGTTGAGCCCGAGGTCGCCTGTTCCTCCGGTAATGAGGTACACCCCGCCGTCACGTAAGGCATCGAGGGCTCCTTCTGGCGGCGCGGGGAGCCCGAGGGATTCGAAGCGTTGGACATACCGCCCTCCTTCCCGGTACGCCACGACCGTGTCGACGACTTCCGCTAGGATATCGACCTCCAGCGCTGCGGCGATCTCGTCGAGTGCCGTCTCCTTGCGAGCTCGGCCCACGACGGAACGCACTACACTGGCTATCAAATCGCCGAGTGACCGTTCCGCCTTTGGAAGGGTGACGTCGATGCACATGGTTTGAACGCCAGGCATTTCACGTGGAAGAACACGGCACGGCCCGAGTACCGTTGCTTTTTCGGGATACGGTAGCGGCTCGCCTAGGACCTGCTGCATGTCGCTAGATACGACGTTCAGACGCAGCGGCACTGGCACATTCTCGTCGGCGAGCGCCTGCGCTAGGAAAAAGAGACTGTAGAAGCCCACCGCGAGGTTGCGGTGAAAGAAGCTCGAGCCCGGACGAAACGTCTCCTGTTCCGTGACCAGCCAAAGGTGAACGACGTGGCTCGGCACTCCCCCAGATGCCATCAGGTCACGAACGAGCGCATCGTAGCCGCTTCGCCCGCGTTCCGGAGACAACGTATATTCGTCCTCGTTCCTCTTGAGAAACCCATCTCCTTCGTGAACGACGATGACTCTGTGCCCTCGTTCGCGAAGACGCCGGCACATTCGCTGCCCAACGCCAGCCTCGTCCATGAACATCAGCCAAGTCGTTGGCTTCGTGATCGCCAGTGCCCCAGCTGAACTTGGACTCCAGGTTTCACGATGACCCCAATCTTCAATCGAAGGGATTTTCTTGAGGTGACTAACGTCACGCACCGCAGCAACAGGTGCCTTTGGTTCCAAGAAATAGGGCTTGTGCACGAAGGCATAGGTCGGAAGCGATACGCGGCGCCTTCGCTCATCTTTCCAGAGCCTAGCCAGCTCGAAGTCCACACCGGACGCCCACGCCCTGCCGACGCTCGTCAGGAAGAACGTTGCGTCGGAGATCACGTCGTCGCGACGGGGCAATGACGGTATGATGTTGTGCCGAGGGGAGGCGCTCGGATGTTGGCGGGCCAACGAGCTCAGAGTTTGGCCCGCTCCGACCTCGAGTAGGACTCGCCCAGGCGTTTCGAGCAGCGTCCCAATCCCCTCGGCGAAGCGCACCCGATGGCGAAGGTGCTCAACCCAATACCCTGGGTCCTGGGCCTCCGCGTCGGTGATCCAGGTTCCCGAACGATTCGAGACAAACGGGATCTCCGGAGGACTCAGCTCGATACTTTCGAGAAAGGCTCGAAAGTCGCCCAAGATCGGCTCGAGCATGCGGGAGTGAGCAGCCACCGGCACGGCTACCCGCCGGGTCTCCACGTCACGTTCCGCCAATTTGGTCTGCAAGCGCTCCACGTTCTCGGTCGAACCGGACACCACGCAGAGATCGGGGGTGTTCACCACGGCAAGATCGCACTCCCCTTCGAGAAGGGGTTCGACCTCTTCGGCAGGCATGTCCACGCTAAGCATTGCCGACTCGGGAACGCGTTCGAAAAGCACGCCACGAAGATGCACCAGCCTCAGGCAATCATCGAAGCTCATGACGCCCGCAACACATGCGGCAGTGTTCTCTCCGACACTGTGGCCAATCAGGGCCCTGGGCTCGATGCCCCAACTCTTCCATAGTTGCGCTAGCGCATACTCCACGATGAAAATCGCGGGTAGCTGATGTGGCATACGCTCGAGCTCACGTTCCGCGCTCTCCAGATCCTCGTCGCTCGGGAACCAAAGGGGACGCAAGTCGACGTCGCAGAGCTCTTTCAGACGCCGGAGCCCGTGGTCGACCTGCTCTCGGAACGCGGGCTCTTCTTCGTAGAGGCGCGCGCCCATCGATGCCTGTTGGGACCCGCCCCCTGGGAACATGAATGCCACCGACGCTTCACCATCAACGACCGTGTGCCTGAAAAGCCGACGCGGGTCAGCGCTCTCGAGCACGGCCGTTGCTTCTCCCGATGAGCTCGCGGCGAGTACGCAGCGTTGATCGAAGGCGCGCCTTCCTTTGTGGAGCGTATAGGCGACATCGGCGAGATCGAGCTCCGGTTGCCCCCGGAGGCACCGTGCGAGACGCTCGACATTTCCGTCGAGTGCCTTCCTGTTGCGGGCGGAGAGTGTCAGCAGCTGCAGGGCCCGCCCCTCGGAAGACGGCTGTTGCTCAGGTGCTTCCGAAAGGACGACGTGAGCGTTGGTGCCGCCTACGCCAAGAGAGTTGACGGCAGCGATACGCGGACCCTGCTCGGCTGGCCAATCCCGAAGCGCGTCGTTGACGACAAAGGGCGTTTGGTCCATCGCCACATTTGGACTGGGTGCCGTATAGTGAAGGCTCGGCGCCATCTTCTTGTGATGCAGAGTCAACGCGGTCTTGATCAAACTCGCCACTCCGGCAGCCGTATCGAGGTGTCCGATGTTGGTCTTCACGGAGCCGATCCGACAAAACGCCGTCCGTTCCGTTCGGGTTCTAAAGGCTTGCGTCAGGGCCTCCACTTCGATCGGATCGCCCATGGTGGTGCCCGTGCCGTGGCACTCGATGTAGCCAATGTCGTCGGGCGACACCCCGGCAACGGCGTACGCCTCCGCCATCGCTTCGGCCTGTCCGTCCACGCTCGGCGCGAGGTATCCGACTTTGGACGCCCCATCATTGTTGATCGCAGACCCACGGATGACAGCGTAGATATGATCGCGATCTTCGACCGCGTCCGCTAGGCGACGCAAGACGACGACGCCCACCCCACTGCCAAACACCGTGCCAGCCGCTTGAGCATCGAACGCCCGACAGTGCCCATCTGGCGAGAGTATCTCGCTCTCGCGGTACACGTAGCCACGACGATGCGGGATCTCGATCGTCACGCCACCTGCGAGCGCCATGTCGCACTCACCGTTTATGAGACTTTGGCACGCCAGGTGCGTTGCGACCAGAGACGTCGAGCACGCGGTCTGAACGTTGACTGCGGGACCTTTTAGGTCGAGCAGGTAGGCCGCACGCGTTACTAGAAAATCCTTATCGTTGCCGGTATGCCGCAGAAGGAACATGCCCACCGAATCGACGAGGTCTTGGTTACTACAGAGATTGAAATAGAAGTAGCTGCCCATGCCGCAACCACCGTAAAGCCCAATCTGCCCGTCAAAGTCTTGCGGTACGTGCGCCGCGTCTTCGAGGGCCTCCCAAGCGCATTCGAGAAAATGCCGATGCTGGGGATCTAGAATCGCGCTTTCCTTTGGGCTGAAACCGAAGAACTCAGCGTCAAACAGCTCCATGCCGTCGAGTGGTGCGCCTGCCTTGATGTAGCCAGGCCGCCTAATTGCCTCCAATCTCTCACCCGCATCGACGAGCTCCTGCTCCGTGTAAGTGCGGATCGACTCGACGCCATCGCAAAGGTTGCGCCAGAATTCTTCGACATTCTGAGCGCCCGGAAATCGCCCGGCCATCCCGACGATCGCGAGATCATTATCGTGGGTGTCGTTGGTCACTACGGACTCCGGTGGGCGCACTGTCGGTCAGTCTAGTGTTTGCCCCGAGAACTGGCAACGAGCCCCGGTTTTCGCCAAGCAAGAGCCACATTGGCACCCGTCGGAAGCGAGGCCTTACTGTGATGGCCCCAACAAATTTACTTGCGAACGGATCCGCGAGCCAAACCGATCGGTAGTTGCTCGCGTGACGCCTATGTGTCCGCCCGGTCAATGCCCTCGAGAAGCATGGCACAGTATTCGAGTGGAGCGATTGTCGACTGCGATTGGGACATCACTTTGAACCCGAGCGACTCATAGGCACGGATCGCATCGGCGTTGTCCGCGCTCACATCCAACCGGACTCGCTCGAAGCCCTGTCTTCGCTTCAAGTCGATCGTGTGCTGGACCAATTGCCGTCCGAGGCCTCGTCCCCGCTTCTCCGGATCGATGGCGATGCGGCTGATGTAGAACGCGTCCTCTTCGATGGGAGGAAATAGCTCACGGGAGGCCGTGACGACCTGGTCGACCACCTCGTCCGCCTCGGTTTCGCTACCGATCTCTTCGCAAAATGCTGTGAAGTCGGTCATGCGACACGCTGCCACTTCCGCCCCGCTCATCCCGAGCAGGACACCGACGGGCTCTTCCTGATCGTCCATCATGACGATGGCACGCCCGAGGTAGAGCTCCGACGAGGGTCGCTCCATCCACTCGCCAATGATCTCGCCGGCCGCCTCTCTGTCTCCGAAGTACCAGTCAGCGAAGGGATTGCTGGCGTCGTGGATCCAGGACCTCAGCCTCTCAGCAAATTCACTCGAGTTCGGCGCTCCGTCTTCCCAGAGGTGCAGAAATCGCATGGCTTGCTCACTTTCATTTTCAGCGTTCCGTTCGCTGCCATTGCCGCTCGCGTCGCCCGAGGAGGAACGCCGCGTATAGCGGAGCCTTCCAGACTATGTAGAACGGTGTCAGTAGGAGGTAGCGAAACGGAATGACTGTACGTCCATAGCCGACCCAGGCAATCGCGACTCCGAGTGTGACCAAAGCAAGCGCTACTCCGGCGATCCCGACACCAGTCCAGCCTCCACCCAGCAGAGCCACGAGCCCCGCCAACGCGAAGACCAAGACCAGAAGACCAACTAGCAGCGCAAGCGGGGGCACCATGAGATCGGCGCCCATCGCGACGAGCCCGAGGCGGCCCCGCGCGAAGCCGGTGCGAATGAGCCGCGGGCTGTACCGAAACAGGGTTGCTAGCTGGCCGTGCTCCCATCGGCGGCGCTGTGAGGAGGCGGCCTGCTTCCCGCTTGGCAGCTCGCTTCGCACCCCAGCCTTGGTGCAAAGCAGGGGCTCGTGGCCGACGAGTGCGAGCTCAATGCCCATTGCGAGATCCTCGACGAGATTGGAACCGAGGTCCGGCGCAGAGCGCAACACCAACCAAGGAAACGCCATGCCCGTTCCGGTTAGGTGACATGGCATCCCAAGCTGCAGCAGGCCGCGGGGCCGCACGCGATTGCGCACCAGGAACGCAAAGGCCGAGATCATGGAAAGGGGAGAGCCCTTGGCCGGCTGCAAGGTGTAGTCGGCCTGGACCGGCCTTTGGGTTTGCATCGCTTGCGCAACTAGGGCGTCGAGGGAGCCGGGCGTCAGTCGGCAGTCTGCATCGACGATGATAGCCAAATCCGGCGGATCCGTTTCGAGATAGTTGGTGCCAAATGCCAACGCGTAGCCCTTGCCTCGGTACTCGGGTGCGAATCGTTCAATGACCTCCGCGCCAGCCCCTCGTGCCATTGCTGCAGTGTCATCGGTGCAGTTATCCGCGACGACAATGATCCGATCGCCGACTTCTAGCTGCGATCGGACGTCGGCGATGGTGGCGCCGATGCCGTTCACCTCGTCGTGCGCGGGGATCAAAACTGCCAAGGACACGCCTTCCGGCCGGGTCACGGTGGCTCCCGAGCCAAAGAAGAGGCTTGCGGCGCACTCGATGAAGAAGACCAGCGCTGGTATCAATAAGATCGCGGCTATGAATGCAACGATGAATCCCAACAACGTCATGCTTGGCCTGGGCGCGAGCCCAGACTCTCTTAGCAGATCGGAAGCAACGTGCCGACTTGCCGCCCAACGAGGCGCTGGTTAGGGATTGGGGATGTTACTATGCTCGGGGCGCGGTAGACAGCCGCCACGAACGGGTCCGTGGCAACCTTGGCTACTCGCGGCTCTGGTGTTGACTTGGCCAGGGTGCACAGAAGGGATCGAGATGACTCCACATGTGGTGGAGATCCGCACACCGCGAGATGCCGCCCGAGTCTACTGGGTGGGGCACAGCCTGATGAACTGCGGCGATCGGAGCGTAGCCGACTCCGATAACGTCATGGAGTTGGTGGGCAAGCTCGCACGATCACGTTCTCAATCCTACGCTTACTACGATCACACACACTGGGGTTCTGCTCTCTACTTCAATTGGCAGGGCAGCAGCCACGGTGAGAAGCGCGACGACTCGAAGCCGCGGGCCGATCGCGCCTACCTCAGCAAGCACGGCGGCGAGTACGATACATTCGTATTCACAGAGGTCGTGCCGATCGAGACCGCCCTCGACTGGGCCTATTCGAAATACTACCTACGGAAATTCTACTGTGAGGCTCTGGCGCACAATCCGGATGCAGAGCTCTTCCTCTACACTACGTGGAATAATGCTCAGCCCGACAGCCCAGATGCGCTCGACTTCGAGGCGCAGCTTCGAGCCAATCGGAAGTTCTGGGAAGAGCTTGCCGATGATTCGCTTTCAGATCGGGTCGCAAACCCTGGCCGGCTCGGCCGCTGGCTCGCGTACCTCGGAGTTCGGGACAAACATTGCGCTGCTGCCAAGGCATTCCGCTTCATACCGGCGGCAAGCGCCATGTTGGCTTTGTCGATGGAGCTGTCGACTCTTGGGGAGCGGGCGCCGCGATTGGAGACTGGTCGCTCGATGACAATGGGCGACGTCTTCGTCAACATGTACACGAACTGGGACGAAGTCCGAAGGGGCGAGGCCAGCACGCTCACCTTGCGTCACCCGGATCTGGCGCACGACGACATTCATCAGAGCGCCCTTGGAAGCTACTTCGTGGCCCTCGTTGCCTATGCGACGATCTACGGGACGGACCCAACCGGGCTTCCCCCCCTAAACGATGTTCCGGACAACGTGGCGGCGCTCCTGCAGCGAGTCGCTTGGAAGACGGTGACCAGCGACCCGCGCTCGGGAGTTGCTCCGCGTGGCGGGAGATGAGCTGCGAAAAGACTCTCAGGGCCGTCATCAAGGGTGAAAATGGCGTCAGAGCTATCCGCCCTGCTAGATAGTCACAGGTGCTAGGCGCCAAAGATCGAAGCACGTCACGGTGATGCCCGAGGTGGAGGAACAAGTCAGCGATTCTGGGGGTAGCGAGCTGCCGACGAGCACACAGAGCCCGGAACGTCTTAACGACCTTGACGGTAGGGCGTCGTCCGGCGCCCTTTGGACGATCCTGGGCCGGGGCTCCGGTCAGGTCATTCGGCTCGTTTCCAACATAATTCTGACTAGGTTGCTACTCCCCGAGTACTTCGGCCTCATGGCCCTAGTAAACGTGTTTTTGCAAGGTTTGGCGCTCTTCTCCGACATTGGAATCGGACCGGCGCTCATCCAGAACAAGCGAGAAGACGCCGGTTTCGTGAACACCGTCTGGACGACGCAGGCCATCCGCGGGGTCGTATTGTTTTTGATCGGGGTGGCTCTCTCCGTCCCGTTTGCCGCCTTCTTCGAAGAGCCCCTTCTCTCCTCGTTGATTCAAGTTACCGCTTTGACGGCGGCGATCCAGGGCTTCACCTCCACGTCGATCTTCACGCACAGCCGACACCTGCACCTCAAGCGCCCGGCCCTCCTGCGGGTGTTAAGTCAGCTAGCAGCCTCGGTTGCGATGGTGGCCTGCGCTTGGGTTACTCGTAGCGTCTGGTCGCTGGTCTTAGGTGGAATCGTCGGAGCTTCCGTTGAGATGTTGCTGAGCCACGTTTGGCTTCCGGGGATCCGCAATCGATTCTGGTTCGAGCGTCGGGCGGCGCGCTCTCTCTTCTCTTTCGGCGTGTGGATTTTTCTCGGCACGGTGGCAGGCTTCGCCGCCGGCCAAGCGGACCGCCTGATCCTCGGAAAACTCACTACGATGTCGACGCTAGGTGTGTACAGCATTGCGTTGCTGCTTGCGAGTGCCCCTGTAGAGGCCTTGTCGCACGTTTCGTTCAGCGTTCTCTTTCCCCTCTATTCTCGCGTACACTATTCATCAAAGAACCTGTCCGAGGTGTTCAGTTCGGGGCGTTGGCCAGTGGTCATCTTGGGCGGCTGGGCTGCTTCCGGTCTCATAGGAGGTGGCCCGACGATCGTCCGGCTCCTCTATGACGCGCGCTATTGGGAAGCGGGGTGGATACTCCAGGTTCTCTCGGCCGGCCTCTGGGTCGGCATCGTGCTCGGTGGAACCCGCTCAGCGATCGTGCTTGCCGTCGGCCGCAGCGATTTGACGGCCGTGATGGCTTTTTCGAAGGTTCTGGCGATGGTCGTATTGGTTCCCGTCGGGTACTTGCTCGCGGGCGTCAGTGGTGCGATTGCCGGGTTCGCGTTGTCCGAGCTGGTTCGGTACTCCGTCTCCGCTCATGCGTCCGCCTCGCTGGGTTTCGACGAGCGTCTCGTAGATCTCAAACTCAGCATTCGCGTTGGAATTGCTGCGCTGGTCAGCTGGTCGGCTGTTGCTTGGTTAACTGAGCTCGGTATTAGCAGCGCTGTGCTTCATGCCATCGTCGTCTTCATGCTCGCCACAGCGTTTTGGGTTCGGCCGCTCAGCGTGCTGGTGGGTCGTCTTCGTCGAGGAGAGCCGCTCTTCATGGGTGACGGTGAGACGAACGATGCAAAGGTTTAAGCTTATCACCGAACGCACCGGACGGCATGGCTTCCCGCCGGCGGAATCTCCACCGTCGTGCCCAGGCTGAAGTCGACGAGCCGGGCGGTGCTATCGGCTTGAGTCGAGGTCCAGAACGTGAGCGGAGCGGAGATGGAGAATATCTCTTCATCGATGGCAGGGTCGACCTTCGTGTCGTCCACGATCGTCAGGAGCTCCTTTACCGTGGGCACACGGAAAGAAGACGCGTCGATCGTGCTGCAGATGTCTTCCGCTTCCGGCAGGGATGCGGCGGTCTGCACGTCTCGTCGCCATACGAGCTCGGTGCCACGGTCTACGGCCACCGTCTCCAAGAGCTCGAAGTGAGGGTCCAACGCCATGACGTCGCCGGCGACGCAGCGTGCATAGGTGGAGGTGGTGGCGGCGCTTCCCACGATCACTAGCGCGGCTCCGAAGTAGACCGACCACGAACGGTCATCGGCGTTCGCAGCATAGGTAGAGGAGCGAAAATAGTCTGCAGGGGTTCCGGGAAAGGCGGCGCTGTCAATGGTGGGAGAGCTTGTCGGCTGCATGAGCGATACGAGCTCGAGCCGTCGTGGAAGCCGCCAATCGTCGCGCCCCTCGAGGACGAGGTCTTCGCAGTACACGATCGCTTCGGCGGTGGCGCGTGTTTCCGGTTCGAGCTCTCTTTGCCAGGTCAGCCCGGTCACCTGGTCCACGACGACCACGCCTTCGACCCGATAGGACGACGGGCGGACTGCTGAATCGGCCTCGTTTGGCATCGGCCAGCTCGCATAGCCCGGAGTTGGACAGGAAACGCACCCACCATCGGAGGGACAGCTTTCGTCGGGACACTCGGCCATCGCGTCCATGGTCGCATCCGGCTGTGCCCCGGCATCGCTGACCGGAGGGCTCGGCTGACACGCCCCGCATAGCGCGAGGAATACAGCGACCGACGAGCTTAGGAAGCCTTGGTGAGTCACGGCGATCGGAGTGCTGTCTAGCACGCATCGTAGGGAAGATCTCGTGCCCCCGGCACCGACCGTCCGACGAAGAGCACCGGTGGAGCGTCGTAATTGAGCGGTTTGCTCAAGACGTGCCATGCGCCAAATCGATGTAATAATCTTATAGTTGGGGGGCAGTGCGAGCTGATGAGATTGACGGCATTCAAATTGGTCCTGGTCTTGACCGCCTCGGTGGTCATGTCTTGCAAAGGTAAGGTGGAATCCGCCCCAGCAGGTGACTCTGGGCCCGGAGACATGCGCGGAGGCTCGGGCGGTGCCCCTGGGCACGGGGGTGTGGGAGGTGACCCGGTCCAAGGGGGCGCGGGCGGCAACGGCAGCCCAGATGACTTCTTCGTTCGCGGAAACTACGAGAGCTTGGAAACGATCTCGGCCTACTACGTTGGCCATAGCCTACTCGCGGACATTCCAGACATCGTGACCCACATTAGTAATCAGATGCGTTCTACGTCGTTCAGTTTCCGTCAGCAGAACGTTCCAGGGGCCCCGCTTCGTTGGCACTGGGAGCAGACCGGGCCGGGTGGTGCCGGCACAGTGCAGAGCGGAGGCTTCACGCACCAGATTCATGAGGCGGTGGCGTCAGGCGACTACAGTCACATGATAGTCACCGACAGCGTCCCGCGTGGCGGCACCGCGGCCGAGGATGAGACAGCAGAGTACTTGGGAAAGATCGTCGCTGCGGCGCGCCAAGCCAGACCCGACGTGCGTCTTTTCTACTACGAAACTTGGCCCCACATCACTAGCGGATTGCCCGGGCATGATCCCTACAATGAGGACACCGTCAGCCCCACGCGCCATCTCCTGTGGCGCGAGCGCATCGATGCCGACGCCGCGATGTGGGAGCGCATCGTCGACCGTGTGAACCAGGAGAACCCGCCAGGCCCCAATGGCCACAACGTTCAGCTCATCCCTGCGGGTCGTGTTCTAGCCCGTGTGGTCGATGCCGTGGAGGCCGGGCAGATCCAAGGATTTGACGAGTTGGGGGATTTGTTCCTCGACGAGATCCATGCCAACCGTTACGGCCAGTTCATTGTTGCCACGACCCACGCTGCGATCCACACCCGGCGGGACCCTCGTGACTTCGACATTGACGTCATTACCCGTTATGGAAGCTCTTACTGGAATGAGGAATACGCGCGACCGAGCGACGCGGTTGCGTCGGCTTTCCTTCAGGTGGTCTACGAGAGCGTCCCAGTATACTACCGGGACCGATAGGGACAGGTGTCATCGCTCAGGGGTTGGCGAGGTCGAGGGTCCTCAGCAGCATGTCGGGCGGCACGGTAAACGAGTCGGCGGTGCCTTCGCCAACCACGAAGCCATAGCGCATGCCCAAGCAATCGGTGTGGTCTTTGAGGACGTTGTTGAAGCGGTACGGCGGCATGATGCAGACGACGGCGGCGTCGGGCGCGCACGCGAGGATGCCGTGATATACTGCGCTTCTTTCGGCGCCTGCGATGATCGCGGCATCCCTCGAGACCTCGATTATCTCGTTCACGCTCTGTGTCATGACATCGACGATTTCGTTGTCCTGACGTCGCTGTTCCTCTTCGAGCTCCGGCTCGTTGCGTCAGCCTGTGGAGGGCACTGCATGTCCCTTCTCGACGATAATGGGCGAATCGCCGTCGGTGGGGACGCTCGAGCCTGGACGGAGAGTCAGGCCGGCCGCCGAAAGGAGAGACACCAGTTTGTGCCGCGTCAAATACACGGGACGCGATGTCGACCCATCTAAGGTATTGCCAAATAGCCTCCGACCAGAAATCTCATAAGACACAGAGTTTGTTAGTTCGATGAGCTTGTCTTTCATGACCCGCGGCTTACCGAGAGCACCGAGAGTATCGGTAAGCAACTCCGGGAACAGGGGTTGCGATGTGATGAAATGCCCACCTGGCTTCAGAACGCGGGCAACTTCCCGTACTGCCGCCCGAGCGTCCATGTACTGCAAAGCGCTGAACATGAGAACGCAATCGAAGGAATCATCTTCGTACGGCAACTGCTCGCCAGCGCCCAAGTCTATCTTGGGTGGATCCACACCTTCGATTTTCGCAAAGATGCTCGTGAATCGACGATATACGGGTTCGATTTCACAACCGATCGCATGCGGTGTGACCTGCTGAAGCCTGAACAGGTTACATCCCCATCCAGGGCCGATTTCGAGAACTCGTTTGTCCCTGAAAGCGCTGAGCTCGAGCTGAGGCCATGCATCTTCTCTGTGAAGCCGACGATCCCTTTCCACCCAGAAGATGTACTCCCGCGCAGCATCGGCACACTTGATTCCCAACGGGTTCGGCTTGAATCCCTGCTCTGTTTGTGTTCCGAGGCCCAAGCCTGCGAGTAGTGGCACTTCGCTTAGACCTTGCTCACCGAGCGGAGCTCTGCTTCCCAAGCGGGCCAGGGTGCGAAGAACAGCCGGGCCTCGGTCGCTCCAAAGAACTTGCTCTAGCTCATCGAGCGTGGAATCCATGTCTAAGACCGCCTGGTGAAGACCAATAGGTTTCCGACGCCGGCCCAAGCCGGGATGCGAGCACGGTACGCAAGATTGTTCATTCGGAGCAGCGCCCGTCGAGGCATTCCGCGAACGCGTCGCTGAATTTCCGAAAACTCGCCGATGCGCCGGTACTTCAGTTTCAGCCCATATTGCGCGAGATGGTTGCTCAGCGCCGGAATGTCGAATCGCCACACCCAGAGCCGCTCGCCATCCATCTCGTACCAAACGCCATCGCCGAGTGGTAGGTGCTGCATCCCGGCGAGCGGCTTGCGTGATGCAGCTCGCGCAAGCGTTTCGATTCCGTGGTCGAGAGCCGTCTTGTTGATCACGTACAGCCCAAGTGTGCCTCCGGGTTGAACTACGCGAGCTAGCTCACTCAGCGCACGCTCCACCTCTCGGATATGTATGATCACACCCCAAGAGAAAACATGGCGAAACGACTCGCTGGCGAACGAGAGATTGGTCAGGTCCTCTCGCTTGAACACCACCTGGTCGCTTAAGCCTGCAGCGGCGACTCGCTCACTTGCATGGGACAACATCCTTTCTGAAATGTCGGCGGCGCAGACGCGATGGCCCGCTCGCGCAATACGAATGCTGTGCACACCAGGACCGCATCCAGCATCGAGCACCGTCTCATTCGGGTCGACTTCCATTGCGCGAAGCATGTCGCTGACGGCCCTATCGTAGAGCGGCTCGGCAATGGGATGGTAGTATTGATCGTCCCACGTGCGTACGGTCGACTCAAGCTCGAAAACCCGCTCATCGGTAGTCATAATCGATCAGTCTCATCCTGTCCGAGGGGAACGTCAATCTGGGGCTCCTGGCTCGAAACCATGCGCTCACGCTTCATCGACCGGCGAAATACCGCGACATGAGCGCAGCGCTCTGCTCGACCAAAAACGCCTCCAAAACCGTCTCGCGACCGACCTCGGTGAGACGCTGGCGAAGTGTCGCATCGCCGACGAGTCGGCGCAGCTGGTCGGCTAGATCATCCCAGTCCGCAGGGCAGAACAGCAGTCCATTTTCATCGTGCCGGATCAGCTCTGGGACCCCGGCAATGCGAGGCGCGAGTACTGCAACGCCGAGGGCCATGGCCTCCATGAGAACCACTGGCAGGCCCTCCATCAGGCTCGCACTCACCAAAACGTCATGCTGTCGAATCGTTTGCAGCGTGGTTCTCTCGTCGAGTTGACCGAGGAGCGTCACCCGATTGGCAAGCCCCAGCTCGCCAATCCTGTCAAGGACGCTCTGCCTCTCTGGACCGTCCCCTACCAGCGAGAGGCTGAAATCAACCCCTCTGTTACGAAGCTCGGCCACGGCTTGTAGAAGCCCTAGGTGACCCTTCTCGGGTGAAAGCCGTCCGACGCAGATGATCCGACAACCAGCGATCGATCGGTTCTGATCTCGACCTTCGGGGAGAGCGTTCACCTCAATTCCGCAGTGGCAGATGAAGAGCTTGTTCCAATCGCGTGGATCGCAGTTCCGCATGGCCTGGGCCATGGTGAAATAGGAGGCGCAGGCCGCAAAGTCAGCACGCCGGAGTTTCTCCTTGAGCAGCAGCCCCGCCGGATAGTCGAACTCCGAGATGCCATGCAGCGTGAGACTCCAGTTCAACCCGTAGTGAAAGCTTGCCAGCATGCCCACGATGGCAGCGGGGTTGGCGAAGTGATTGTGAAGGTGCGTGATCTCGCGGCGCCTCAGCTCCGAGGCCAGCAGGATCGCCTCCGCGAAGTAGAAGAACGCCCAGACGAGAGCGGTCATCCCGGGTACGCGATGACTGACGGCCAACTTCAACGTCCGGAAGTAGCGGAGCGGGTGAGCCCCCAACTCCCCTAGGTGGGCTGCGACCATCACCGCTGCTTCTCGCGCGCTCGTCGGAACGAGATAAAAGGTGCGTTCGCTTTCCCGCCGATCGACCTCGGTCAGCTGCCCCTCCCGCGCCGGGCGCCGGGCGCTGAATGTGCTGACCTCCACTCCTCGGCCACGTACGCCCGCGATCTCGCGCCGAATGAAGGTGTGAGAGGGACCCGGATAGCAGCTCGTCAGGTAGGCGACGTGAGTCATTGTTAGACGCCGAGATGGAGGCCACTGAGTCGCCAGGCTAGGCGCGGCGTTGACAGCAATCCGCTTTGCGAGCGCGTCGTGTGCGATTGGATATCGGAGCGCTTGAGAGTCCAGGGGTCGGCGTCCATCGGATTCGTCCCCCAATCGGTGGTGACCGCATGTGTGAATCCGGCCTTCTGGACCGCTCGGACCACCCGAGCGTCGTGATCGCCATTCGGATAACAAAAGGCCCCGACCTTGGCTCCGAGCTCCTCTTCCAACAGTCGCCGGGACTCCTCGCACTCCCTTTGCAAGCGGTGGTCATCACAGTTGGTCAATATCGGATGGGAAAGGCTGTGGCTACCGATCTCGTGTCCGGCCTCGCGCAGGCAGCGGATCTGATCGAACGTCATCATACCTTCCCAGCCGGCCAGCTCGACCCGCCCTGTTTCCTCATCCAGGGCGTCGGCGAATGCGTCCACCCGATCACAGGGGATCTTCTTGAGACTCACGACCAGATCATGGGCCTGCTGTCGCGCGTCACCGGCGATGGGTCGGTCGATTCCATGAGCGAGTGCCAGCCGGTCAGCGCGAGCGCCGCCGTGGTCTTGACCCAGCAAGGCCCGTAGGCCGTAGACGACTCGGTCGGGCCACAACAGGTGCCCGCTGCTCGCGTTTTGCGCAACAACAAAGAAAGTTGCCGTGACTCCGGCCTCCTGGAGCACCGGCGCCGCGTACTCGAAGTTGTCGAGAGTGCCGTCGTCAAAGCTGACCGCCATCCATGGTAGGTTAGCTGGCTCACGCGCACGCTGTGCGGCAACCGCTTCCCCGAGTGACACGCATCGAAAGTACTGCGAGAAGCAATTGAGGAACCAGGCGAGCTCTTCCGGAGTGACTGCAATGCTGGGATAGGGACTGTCGGCAACCGCATCGGCTGGCAGCACACGGTGGAAGGTCACTACGGGAAGCCGCTCCTTTCCCCACCTGGCGGGATGGGTGATGCCGCTCCACCACAAGGCGGTTGCGGCCGCGTCACCAAGGCGCCTTCTCAGTTGGGTCATGGGTCTCATCATGTTCGGAAAATCTCTCGCTGGATTATGACAGACCGCCGATGCCAGCGGTCGTAGGACGTTCAGGTAAGTCCGACTGCCTTAGTCTAGCTGGTTGGCTGGGACCGAGCAGCTTTCCAAAATGCCCCTCCCCCAAGTGCTAACGCAGTAGCTGAACGCTGCACTTCCGCGCTTGGAGACTCGGGGAGCGGATTGAGAACGGCAGGGGCGGCCTTCGTCGATGGGCAGGTAGCGCGAGCACCTCGATTTGCAGATCAGCTTCCGTTCGCCCGCTGCTCGACCGTCGAGGTTTCGCTCGCATTCGATCGGTGCTACCGTGTTCGTGTTTGATCGAGCGAGACCTTCATTATCTCTTCGTTTTGCCGGTGCAGGCCTACCCTCTGGGAGAGGAGCGGTTTGCGGTCGAGAGCGCGTTTGCCGACCATCTTCGCCTCCTGCTGAAGTTGCACAGACCGCGTTTCTCGAGGATCACGCTCGCAGGGGTAACGATGTCGCGTGCCGCGTATCTCGAGCGTGGAAACTATTTGACCGAGGTGGATGCGGCGAAGGACTCCATTCGCTTCGTCGGCCTATACGCGGCCGAAGCCAGCACCCGTGAGTTTCTCAGTGACCTTCCAGAGACGACGAAGCAGCTGCGGCAGCTGGTACACGATGCAGACCTCGTTCAATCGGGTCTGAGCCATTATTTGCAGCGACCGGTCGAGTTCACCGCCTTGATGCTCGCAAATCGACTCGGCAAAAAAACAATCAGCGTCACGGACATCGACAATCGCGCGGCCGCTCGGATGCTCCATGCGACGGGCAAGTGGTCGCGCAGGGCCTATCTTTCCAACAAGATCGTGCACGATCCGATTCGCTCATGGCAGCTCCGAAAGATCGTCGACCGGTGTTCCCTCGTGCTCCTCAAGGGGCAGAAGCTGGTCGACGACTATGGCCCGAACGCAGAGCACGTGAAGTTTTTTCAAAACACGGCATACACTGCGGAGCAGGTCATTTCGCAAGAGGAGCTAGCCCGTCGATGCGAAGACGTGATTAAGTCGACCGAGCCACTCAAGCTTACGCACTTCGGCCGGCTGGAGTTCTACAAGGGAATGCATCATGCAATCGAGGCCCTGGCACTCGTCAACGGAGCGGATGATACGCCGCCAGCCGCGAAGCTGACGCTGGTCGGCATGGGAGGTGAGGAAGCGCGCCTTCGACAGCTGGCCCGTACACTCGGCGTGAGGAACGCCGTCGAGTTCTGTCCGCCGATGAGCTACGGCGACGCCTTCCTGAACCGTGTGCGCGCGCAGGACATGCTGATTGCGCCGGCGCTGGCCCCAGACACCCCTCGAAGTGCCTGGGACGCGATCGCGAGCGGGCTTCCCATCCTGGCCTACGATACGGAGTACTACTCGCAGCTAGGTGACAGTACGGGAGCGGTGTGGACGGTTCCCTGGGGGGACGTGCCTGCACTGGCAGACGCAATCCGGTCGTTTGCTGCGGACCGCACGAAGGTTGCGGACCTGAAGCACAACACTCGTATCCCAGCTCTCGAGAACGCACAGGAGCGATGGCTCGCCCGGCGCGTCGAGTGGACCGAAGCCTTGTTCGCGGCCTGAGGCGTGGCTGCTCAGTCGGCGTTGGCGACTCGTTCGACGAAGGGTTGTTGAAGCACGCCCTCATACCGCGTCGCCGCTTCAGGGGGAAGCTGGCCCGAATACAGCAACATCCACTCACCAAACCCGATCTCCTTGCGGTTCGTGATCTCCTCCAGGTCTCGTGCGTGCTCCTTGCCGAAGGTGTACGTCTGGGCCTTGACCCAGTACAGGTCGACCATGCCGTGGTCCACGAAACAGAAGTGGTCTCGAAGGGCTTTCCAATGGTCGACCAGGGTCCAGCTCAGCGGTCGCCCCACGCGCTCAAGGAAGCCGCTGGCCAGCCGCGACTCCGCCGCACCGGACCGGCAGAGCTCACCCACCGGCACCTGGTGATAGACTTCGCGGAGGTTCTTGGGCCAATGGACTGGCGGATCCTCCAGCTTCGGGGGGACATCCCAGTATTTCAACATGTCCTCGGCATGTCCGAAGACCGTTTGATCGGTGACGTGATAGGGCGCGTACTTCAGCGAGCCTTGCCCGACCCCAAAGATCCGAAAGCGCTGCTCATAACCGCTGGCCACCGGGAACGTCTTGGCCATCGAGATCAGCATGCTCATGAAGCTCTCCTGGTATAGACGCTGGTCCGTGCGGGTCTTCAGGACCCACTCGGCCCCCAGCTCCACGGCCCTTTGCACCCCTGTCTTGGCCGAGGCGAGCTGCATGTTGATGTTGAATAGACCCGGCTTGTCCGGCTTGTCGTTCAGCACGACATCAGCCCCGAGTTGGCGAATGGGGTCTAGGATCGCTGGCGACGTGTCCCGCCACGTCGAAAGAATGAGGTGGGCGTTTGGCATGTGCCGGGCGTAGAGCTTGAGTGTCTCCAATGTGAAGTTGTCGGGTTCGTAAGGCGGGCCCTGCATCACCACGGCTGCGTTGTCGGCCTGTACCTCTCGTTCCGTCCAGGTCCCGACGGCCGCGGCGGCCTTTGGGCGGCCTCTGTAGGTCGTGTACTCGTCACTCTGCTGGTTGAGCCGGACGACGATAGAGCGCAGCGCGCGCCGCCGAGCTCTAGTCAAGAGTGAGGGGATGCTCTTGGGGCCTTCTCCCATGGTGTTCACCCTGGAGTGGTGCCGGGCTCTCCCAAACCAGACACCGCCTTCTTCGATATCGGCAGCGTTAAGAAGAGGTCCAGGTCCGCGGGAGTGCCAATGCCGTACATGCCCGCGCCGACACTGCCGATGTTGAAGCAGCGCAGCTCCATGCCTTCCCGTATCATTTCATTGTATGTCGGCGCCACGTAGAACTCGTTGTTGACCCGCAGGTCGGCGCGAATCATCTCGTCGGCTGCCTTCACGAAATCGCTGCCGTAGCGATAGTTGTAGATCCCCACGGTAGCCTCGTTCGAAACCACCTGCTTCTCGATCACCGCGACCACGCGCCCGGCATCGTCGAAGCGGACGAAGGACCACTTGGGATCGTCGGCGGTCATGGTCATGATCAAGCCGTCGGCGTCACCCATGGAGTCGAGATAAGTGTCAATGTCGGTGTCGATGTACTGATCGCAGTTGGCGATCATTAGCGGCTGGCGCGAGTCGATGTCCTCACGGGCCAGAAGAACCGTGCAGGCGGCACCGTCGGTCACCTGGTCCACGAAAATGAGCCTACAGCCGGGCGCCCAGGCCTGAAGGTAGTCGGCCAGCCCGTACTGTTCAGCGTGCTCACGCAGGAGCAAGAAGATGAAGCGATGTGGCCTCTTTGGCCGAAGGTTCTCGATCACGACCCGGATCATGGGCTGGCCATGCGCTGGGATAAGCGGCTTCGGCAGCGCATAGCCGGCGTCGGCGAAGCGGCTACCTCGGCCGGCCATGGGAACGACGATGTTCAGCATTCGTACTTGTCCCCTGCCACACTTGGTACCTTGACCACGACGGTGGTGACGTCGGTCAGGGCCTCAAAGTCGGTGTCCTCACCAGGCTCGATGAGCAGGATGTCGCCGGACTCGTAGATCGCTTCATTCATTCGTGCCCGACCGCTGAGGATGAGCGTGATCTCGGAAGCAACTTTGTGGAGGTGGCGCTTCTCCAGCGTTCCGCTCACGTAGGTTTTCACCGCAACCTCAGCTTCTTTTGTGCGAAAGACAGCAGGGCTGAAGTCACCCACAAACCAACCCAGTGTCATGTCCGAGAGCTTGAATACTTTCATGATTCCATCCTGCGCCTTCTGGCGGCCAGGACCTGCTCGTAGTCCTCGATCGCCTGCGGAGTGGCGAGAGAGATGTAGTCCTTACGCTCAATACCGTAGGTCCCAATCCGTTGCTGAGCGAGAATCATCTCGTTGAAGCAGGGGCATACGAAGTATGCGTTATTCACGCTTGCACCCTTGCGGATCATGCTCTGCGCTGCGTCGAGAAAGTAACGCCCCTTCTTGTAGTAGTACACTCCAGCAGTCGCGTGGCGGCTGATGGGGCGCTTCTCCGCAGCCTCGATGACGAGCCCGCTCTCGTCCGTTTTGACGAAAGACCATCGAGGGTGGACCGAGTCGAACACGACGGTGCCACCGTCGAGATCACGGTCCCGAAAAGACTGGAGCGCCTGGTTGAGGTCGAAGACGAGCACCTGGTCGCCGTTGGCAATGATCAGCTCCTCGTCTTCTGCGATGTGCTCTACGGCGAGCATGGCGGTACAAGCCGCTCCGGCTGTCGGACCTTCCGCCAGGATCACTTCGGCGTCCGGGTCGAGGAGCTTGAGCATGTCTCGTAGGTAAAAGCGCAGGTCGTCTTCCTTACGAATCACGAACACAAACTTGGCGTCATCCACGATCCGAAGCCGGTCGAATGCATGTTCGATGAGTGGGCGATTGTCGATCTCGATCACCGCCTTGGCGTAGGGGTAGCCGTGGCGCTGGAACAGCTCGTCGCCGCCCGCCATGGGAATCACGATGTTCATACTGCTCGCCGCTCCAGTCGGTCGATGGCGTCCTGGATTCGGTCTAGCGTCACCTCTAAGACGTTCTGCACTACGAGTACGTTGCAGCCCGCCGCTTCGGCCGACCGAATGCCGTTGATGTTATCCTCGAGCACGAGACACGCCTTTGGATCGATCCCCAACTTGGTTGCGGCCTGCAGATACATGTCGGGATCGGGCTTTGGCTTCGAGACGTCTTGGTTGCTGAGCATTACGTCCAAGTAGGTGCTGAGATTGCTCTTTTCCATCATCAGGGTCACGGTGGGCTTGATGGAGTTCGACGCAAGGCCCAGCTTGTAGCCGGCGGCCTTGAGCTTGGACAGCGTGTACTCATGAACGAAGACAGGCTTACAGTTCATGTGGACCTGCTCGACCGTGTATTGCTGCTTCAGCTCGTTTATGAATGTGTGCAATCCGCGGGGCAGTTTCTTCTCCATCGATAGCATCTCGAGCTTCCTCCTGGTAGGCAGGCCGTCGAAGGTCGACAGGTGCTCGGCTCTCGAAATCGTGTACCCAAACAGCTCGAGCGCCCGGTTGAGCGCGTGATAGTGCCACTCCTTGGCCTCGATGAGGACCCCGTCCATATCGAAGACGATCGCTTCGATCTTCATTCGAATATCTCCCTCGCTTCTCCCGGAAAATCCGTGCACAAAATGACCTCACCACTGCGGTGAATGAAGTCGTCCTCTGCCAGACGGTCCCAGACTGGCCGACGGTCGCGCCTGTGAAGATCTGGGGAAACGATGCATACGCGTTTTCCGGCATCGACGTGACGACGGATCACATCGATATCCCACCAGTCCGATTCGAAGCCGTCGAGCCAGACGCCGGCCGCTTGCTCGTAGAGGGCAGGCGACGGCTCCACGTCGCTGTGTCGCGTGAAGAACGGCACGCCGTGCGACATCCAGACGAGCGTGTCCGGGATCGACATGTCGAAGACAAAAAAGTCCGCAGGCTCGAACCGACGCAACAGAGCCGTCAGCATGCTTTGCAGCCCGTCGGCCTTGATATTCAGGGCCAGCGTCAGTCGCGAGTTGTGTCTCTGGTGGATGTCGAGTAGCCGCTCGGCGGAGATGGCCGTCGCCCCTGCCGGATCGTGGGACACCACCAGTACCCCGTCGCGGTCTCGAAGGTCGGTCTCGGTGCCGAACCCGTCCCGAAAGGAGCGGGCAAACGCGATCTCGCCGTTCTTCTCGTCGGGGTTCTTCCAGTAGCCGCGGTGGCTGATCACGTTCACGTCATGCTTCCCGTGCCGAAGCCGCCGCCTCGCAGGAGAGGCGCCCTGCCGGGCCAATTGGGAGGATTACATGCCGGCGTCGCCCTGTCCAGATGCACCGGCCCCGCGCGCGCCAGGTCGTCAGCGACTATGTCAGGCGCGGCAGTGGATCGCGAAGCGAGACAGTCGGTCCGCCAATGTCTACTTGCTCGAGACCAAACGAGCGCCGATCGGCTATGCCCATCCCATGCATCAAGCTGACGTAAAGCCGCTCGTGTGCCAGTCCGACCGATTCCGTGCTACCGAAATAAGACTCCCACGTGGTGTCTTGGGGATAGTGGACGTACCGGCCTGGTCTGAAGTATCCGCCTGCCCCGCCAGCAATCACGTTGGGTACCCGATTGAGTGCGTGGTTGCCCGTCGCAAGCTCGGTGAGCCAGACCACCGCCGTATTGTCGAGCAAGGTGCCGCCGTCTTCCTGCACGGAATCGAGCTGGTCTAACAGATAGGCGAAGTGCTCGGCGTACACACGATTGTAGTTGACCATCCCCTCGATGCCCTGGGTGGTCCCTCTTTCCTCGTGCGATGCGTGCGCGATGTCTTGATGGATGTCGAGCCCAGCCGCAATGCCAAACTCATTCCCCGGAAGTTGCTGGGTCACGAGCGTGACGACGCGGGTGAGATCACAGGCCAGTGCTAGCGTGGTGATGCGCGCGAACTGATCGATGGCGTGTCCCTGCGCCGAGAATGAAGGGTCGCAACCGATCGGCGGCTGGAGGTTGAGTCCCACCTCTAAATCCCGAATGAGCGCCCGGTGCCGCTCCAGCTTTTCTCGATCGGAGGACCCCAGCTTGGGCAGCACGGCGGCAAACTCTTCGCCGGCCATGTCGAGGACGCTAGCGCGAGCGCTTCGAACGAGATCCTCGCGAGTTGGCTCGCCGGGGTCGGTCGGCTCAGGTGCCAGACCGAGTATCTCGTTGAAAGCCGTGTCAGCGTATCTCTCGCGCGGCGCGGGCTCGTTGGCGCCAACGTAGTTGTACTCGTGCTGGTGGCGGAACCCGTAGACCCGGGTCTTCCAGCGGCCCGGCTGGCCTATGATATCCCCGATCTCTTGGTCGATAGAGGGTGCTCCGCCGCGCGCCGAGCCTGACCCCTGGTAGGCCCAGTTGCTGGTCAGCAGGTGTGCTTGAGCGAGGTGATGCCGATTATGATCGCCGGAATACCCAAGTCCTCCGATCCGGTACTCCTCGGCATAGGTCACCATTCGAGCAAGCCCGTCGACAACGAGCAGCTTGTCTCGATGACGATGCAACGGCCTCAGGATGTCGCTGAAGTCGGATTCGCCGAGGCCGCTCAGCGAGTAGTCGTACTCCTCGTTGTCGCGACCAGGCTGACGCATATGCCAGCGGCCGGGAACGGTTCCGTGGGGCGTAATGAAGAAGACCACCCGTTTCGGGCTCTGCTGGGCAAACGCGCGCATCCCAGGAAGCGAAGGAAGCATCAGTGATCCTGCGGTCAACCCTAGCGTGCCGAGAAAACGACGTCGATCGAAGATGTACGGGCCTCGGCTCATGTCGTCACTCCTCCGCCCCACTTCGAAGCCTGAACTCGGGGCGAGTCACTATGGTGACCAGCAATTCGATGAGGTCTCCCCCGTTCTCCGCAAACGCTGTTTGAATCGCCTCCAACTGACAACTGTCTGCTGGCTCCAACGACCGTCCGCTCGAATAGGTAAGCCATTGCTTGGTCACACAGTCGCGAACCACGTCGCTCTCCCCCAGAAGACGCTGCAGCTCGATGGCACCTTCGTACTCGGCGTCGTCACCAATGCCGTTCGCAAAACCAGAGGCGTCGACTGGAAGTCCGCTGTCCTCAGTTCGGAACATCCCTGCTGCGTCGTAGTTCTCGAAGCCATACCCAAACCCGTCTATCCGAACATGGCATCCCTGACAGCTCGAGGACGCGACACGCTGCTCGAAGAGCTCTCTATTCGTCATGGGACCTTGGTTCGGATCTGCTACAGGCGGTGATGTGTCAGCGTCGGCTGGCGGCGAAGGCTGAGACTCACAAAGAATGCGCCCCATCACATAGACGCCGCGAAGCGGCGGCGAACCGTTTGCGTCGTGGGCGTTGCCTGCCAAAAACGCGACGCGACTGAGAACGCCAGCGCGTTCCGTCGGATCTAGCTCGACCAGTGACCACGGCTCCATGGGCGCTGGGATATCGTAGAGCTCAGCCATCACGGAATCGACATACGCGACGTTGCTCGTGAAAAGATCCTCGACCGTGCCACCCTCGAAGTACTGGTGCTCGATGAAACGAAGCGTCTCCTCCTTGGCCGACTGCTGCGCCTGCCCGCTCCACATTGGGAAAAGCTCGGGCAACTTGTCCTCTCCTAGCACCCGGTCGACGTACAGCCATTGTCGGTGGAAGTTCCGAACGGCGGCGCGCGCCCGCTCGTCGGCCAACAGCCGTCGCGCCTGCGCCTCGAGCTCTTCTTCGGTTTGCAACGCTCCGGCATCTGCTGCCGCGAACAGCTCGTCGTCGGGCATGCTCTCCCACAGAAAGTAAGAGAGGCGGCTTGCCAATTCGTACGGCGTGAGCTCCAGCTGCGCTCCATTGACGGGGGTGCTTTCGCTCTCCAGTCGATACAGAAACTGCGGCGCCTGTAGCATCGCGGCAACGGTCAGTTGAACAGCGGCGTCAAAGTCGATTGAAGCTTGCTGAGACTGGAAGAAGTTGCTCCACCGATTGAGCTCTTCATCAGAAAGGGATCGCCGGAAAGCGCGTCGACCGAAGGTCTCCACGAACTGTCGGCCGCACTCAGCGTCCGAGGTGCCGCACGGGAGAATACGGGCACGCGCGGTCGGGCTATTCACGGCGTGCTCGCCGAGTGCGAAGGCCGCCGTTTCGTACCGCGCGACCCGGACGTCCGATGGGCCGAGCGACCGCGCGTCGTTCTCGAAGGAGCCTTGCAATACCGCGTCGCTAGGCTGCTCCGGTAGCACCGGGATCTCGCCTCCAAGCAGGTCGCGCACCGTGTTCTCGTACTCGACATTGGTGAGGCGTCTTGCGGGAGAAGACCCGACGGTGATGGCGCCAGGGGTCTGGCAGATGAACGACTCTTGCGAACCGCGGGGTGGTCCATCCCCGCCTGCGCCGCCGATCACGCCATTGCAGGCAGACAGCAGCGCCAGGCCACCTATCAAGGCCACTCGCAATCGCGTGTCCTCTCCCCCCCGGAGCTTCATGCAGGAGCAGTATTGCGGCTCGACACGGCCTTTCGCCAGCCGGATGGGTTAAGTCGCCGGCGCCGAATTGGGCAAAGCATTCGGGTTTTCAACCCCTTAGGGGAAAGGTAAAACTTTGTAGTCCGGGTGGTGCCCAGCGACGGCAAGCGCTCCCTCGGGCGGCCGGTCCAGCTCCACGCCCTGGACGGTGCCGGGCCACACCGCGATCCGAATCCCGCTGATGTCGCTCTTCACGTGGGACGTCAAGAGCTTCGCAAACGTTTGAGGTGTATCGCTCGTCGGAGCGTGAAACGAGCAGGACAGCAACGCGCGGTCTCACGGCGCCCTCGGCAGCGGCGCAGGCCTTCGATGTCAACGGCCCTGGTTGCAGACTGCGTCACCCTCCTTCAGCCTCTCAGCAGAACTCGTTGCATGAGACGACCTGGAGCAGTGGTGATTGGCCGAAACGAGGGTAAGCGTTTTGTGCGTTGCCTCGACTCCTTGCTCGGGAGAGTAAATCCGATCGTGTATGTCGATTCGGGCTCGACCGACGGCAGCATCGAATATGCGCGGGAGCACGGCGTCGAGGTCGTAGAGCTCGATTCGTCGATTCCGTTCACAGCGGCGCGGGCGCGCAACGCCGGGCTCGATCGAGCACGGGAGTTGACTCCCGATGCTGAGCTAGTGATGTTCGTCGACGGCGACTGTGAAGTGAATCCGGAGTGGCTTCCGACGGCGGAGCGGTTCCTCGACGAGCACGAAGACTATGCGGTAGTGTGCGGACGCCGCCGTGAACGCCATCCAGGCGCGTCTGTCTACAACTACTTGTGCGACGTGGAGTGGAACACGCCAGTGGGCGACGCGAGAGGCTGCGGAGGCGACGCCGTGATGCGCGTCAGAGCCTTCACCGCCGTGGGCGGATTCAACGCCAGCTTGATCGCCGGGGAAGAGCCCGAGCTTTGCGTGCGGCTCCGAGCTGCTGGCTGGAAGATCCGCCGCCTGGACCAGGAGATGACGCTGCACGACGCAGACGTGACCCGGTTCTCGCAGTGGTGGACGCGGGCCGTCCGCGCCGGGCACGCGTTCGCCGAGGTCGCCGTGATGCACAGCGCGCCCTCCGAACGTCAATGGACGAAAAAGCCAATGAAGACCGCGATCTGGGCATTGGTCTTGCCCTCCCTTGCACTCGGGCTCGCCCCTTTGTCGAACGGCCTCTCACTCGGCCTACTGCTGCTCTATCCGCTCAATATCGCGCGCATCGCCGCGCGCCTGCACCGAGAAGGCGAGCCCCGCCCCTGGACGGTCGCCAGCTTCCTCATGCTCTCGAAGTTTCCTGAAGCACTAGGCTGGCTTCGCTACCACACCGGGCGCGTTACCGGCAGGCGCTCTAAGCTTATCGAGTACAAGGCCTCGCAGGCGGAGTAGCGTCCCGAGCGCGGCAGATAGCGCTCGGTTAGCCGCTCGACGCGCCCCACGGCAGGCCGCACTGCGTTAGCCCCTCGCGGGCCGCTCAGTGCGCGCGGCGCACGGATCTGATCCGCACGTAACAAGCGAGGAACTAAACCCTATAGATGAAAAAAATTGTAATAGACTGTCCGACGCCCTGGACACCTACAGCCTTAGGGGTTCATACACATCCTAAGGGGTAAAATCGTGATAAGAGGGGTTTGCATAGGCCTTTTGGGCCTGTTCCTGATAGCTTGTGAAGGCGTTATCGGGGGAAACGCGGGCGGACCGCGTCTTGGGGACGACGGCATCAATAACGCCGGCTCATCCTTCGGATACGCGAGCCAGGCTTCGCTGCTGCGGCTGAGCAAGCACCAGCACATGCGAACGATGGAAGACGTTCTTGGTCACTTCCTAGGAGGGGACGCCGACGCCGTGCTCGATGAGATCGAGCCGGTCTACGGCATCATCCCCGATGACCCATCCGAGCTCGACGTAGGCGAGCTGGTTGGTTCCACCTTCAGCCGCATGTCGCAAAACGTCGGAGAGCTTCACGTCCGCGGCTACTTCGATGTCGCTCAGACGGCGGCGAACGCTATTGTGCAGGACGGCACTCGTCGCACGCGGATGTTTGGCGACTGCGTCGATCAACCGACTGACGACCATGCATCGTGTGTCGCTCCCTTCATCGACTCCTTCGGGCTCTGGGCGATGCGCCGCCCATTGACGGATGACGAGCATGACTTCTACCTCGACGCAGTCTTCGCGAACGACGGCGCGAGCTACGAAGCAACGCCCGAAGCGCTCGCGGATCTGCTCGTCGCGTTTCTGGTCTCTCCGAACTTCATCTACCGCCTGGAAACCGATGGGAACGAAATCGACGACGGACTCTACGAGCTCGACGCGTACGGACTGGCCTCTCGCCTGTCCTATCACTTCTGGGGCTCGATGCCGGACGAAGAGCTCTTTTCCGCGGCGGCAGATGGCTCCCTTCTGACCGAAAATGGGTACGCGGCTCAGGTCGAACGGGTCTACGCCGACGAGCGAACGCGCATGACCTTCGAGCGCTTCTTTCACGAATGGCTCGAGCTGTACAAGGCAGGCGACCCGTTTGGTGGCGTGACCTCAGGAAGCCCGCAGAAGATCGCGTTCATCGAAGGCTACGACGTTTCTCCGCAGCTTCGCGACAACATGATCGCGGAGGTGCTCGAGATGGTTGAGTACTACCGTCAATACGGAACGTTCGACGACCTTTTTGTTAGCACGGCATCATTTGCGCGAACCGAGGACCTTGCGGCGATCTACGAAGTTTCGGCTTGGGATGGCTCGGAGCCGCTGATCGAGTTCCCAACCCCAGCGCGACGGGGCCTCTTGGGCCGCGCCGCTTTGCTCGCCGCGGCGACCGTCCAAACCCATCCCATTCTCAGAGGCGTACGTATCCGAGAGAACCTCATGTGCGACTCGCTCGGAACTCCGCCTGCCAACGTCAACGTGGACGCCGAGGAATTGGAGGGAATCGTGACAACTCGGGAGCGAGTCGAGTCGCTGACAAGCCCGGGGAGCTGCTCCGGATGCCATCAGTTGATCAACGGGCTCGGCTTCCCGCTCGAGGCTTTCGACTCGCTTGGTCGGCATCGCAGTGCTGAGATGGTCATCGATACAGAGGGTAGCGTATCGATGCTCCCGATCGACGTTGCGGCGACGCCTTTCATCGATGGTCTCAGTGACGGACGCTCCATAACTGGGCCCGCAGAGCTGGCGGATGAGCTGCTGCAAAACGGTAAGCTTCAGCGCTGCTTCGCTCAACACTATGTGCGATTCGCGCTGGGTCTAAACGCCGACCCGAGCTTTGGTGGTGACCCGCAGACGATCGAGGCGCTGAGCAACGAGTTGTCGTCTGGGGTTGCGCTTAGCCAAGTGTTCAAAGAACTCGCATTTTTGCCCGCATTCAAGCAACGCCTGAGGGGAGATGAGTCCTAATGCCGGTCCGTCAACTAGGTCGCCGCCACTTCTTGCTTGGTACGGGCGGCGCTGTTCTGTCGATTCCGTTCCTTCACTCGCTCCAGCCTCGCAGTGCACGGGCGCAGGTGGTCGACCAGAGGTTCTTCGTCGCATTCATGACGGGACATGGAGGGGTGTGGCCTGAGCACATGTTTCCGGGCGATAACGTCCTGACGAACAGCGATTCGATCTACGCGGACCACCCCATGCGTTGGGGCCCCCTTTCCGCGTCTCCGTTGGGAGGGCAGGTTTCGCTGTCCCCCGTGCTGACGTGTCCGTCGACTTCGATGCCGCAAAGCCTGCTCGACAAGATGATGCTGATCCGCGGGCTCGATATCGCGACAAATCTCGGCCACACGAGCGCTGGGCCGCTGGGCAACTACGAAAGAAGAGATCAGGGACCGGACAGCGCCGATCTGTACGTGCCCACGATCGACCAAGTGCTTGCGGCATGGAGCGGTTTCTACGGTGGCGCAGATCCGTACATGCTGAAGTCGATGCACGTGGGGGATGGTTTCTCATGGATTGAGCGCTCGGGCGGGATCCAAGCGATGGACCCGGCTACGAGCCCGGACGTGCTTTTCCGGACAGTGTTATCGACCGTGCCACCGTATCAGCCGACACCGACACCGACACCGACACCGACACCGACGCCCACGCC